>Ga0183098_10050_pt1 | contig 512482 bp, 501 predicted proteins | sample BioMet9_FD_128884 | JGI IMG/M metagenome (GOLD analysis project Ga0183098, IMG submission 128884) | Microbial communities from bioreactor (seeded with sewage sludge) at Lawrence Berkeley National Lab, California, USA - Biofuel... | ecosystem: Engineered > Bioreactor > Anaerobic > Unclassified ...
CATGCGTTATACACAGCACCGAGGCCTGGCCCGAGTTACAAACTGGGTGAGGCTCAAATTTGCTGCAATGAATCTGAAAAAGCTGGCAACATGGGCGTGGAACAGCCCATCTTTCTCTTGCCTATTTCGGCTTTTCACCCTTTTTGACTTCAAATCTGCCGCTGTTGCCTACTGAAAATAGATGTTCTTTGACAGTCTGGCAAAGGGCCTGTTCTTTTCGAACAGGCCCTTGTCGTATGTATGCTAGATGATCCGGCGCGCGCCGACGTAGCGGCTGGCGTAATAGTCCTCGGAGAGGGAAGTGATCTTGATGCCGCTGCCCGCCGCGTGGATGAACTGGTTGTTTCCGATATAGATGCCGACATGGCTGGCGGCCGTGCCGCTGGAGTAGGTTCCGTTGAAGAAGACCAGATCGCCGATCTGCAGGTCGCCGGAAACGGCGGAGCCGTTTTTCGTCTGCTGGGCGGCGGTGCGGTTGATCGTGTAGCCCATCTGCCCGAAAACGTACTGGGTAAAGCCGGAGCAGTCAAAGCCGGTGGAAGGGGAGGTGCCGCCCCAGACATACGAGTAGCCCAGGTAGTTTTCCGCAAAGTTCACGATCTGCTGGCCGACGCTGACGGTCTCTGCAGCCGCGGAGCCGCCGGAATTGCCGGCGGGCGCCTGCGTCAGCGCGAGCAGGTCGCTGCGGATGTAGCCCGTCTGGCCCTCGTACTGGACCTTGTACCAGCCGCAGTTGAGCCCGATGATATAGGCCGTGTCGCCGGTGGGAAGCGAGGCGAGCAGGTCCGCGTCGGACGAGGGCTGGGAGCGCAGGTTGACGCCGGCGTCCTCGACCTTGCCGTAGCCGAGATCGATGTTCTCGCGCTCCTTGAATTCGATATATTGCTTGGCCATATAGCCGATCTGCAGGTTGTAATCCACGAGATAGAAGTCGCCGACCTCACGGATGACGACCACATTGTCGCCGTAGGCGGCGTTGGCCAGAATATCGGCGTCCGTACTGGCGGAAGCGCGCAGGCGCAGTCCGCTGGTCTGGACGATGCCGATGCCGGTTTTCAGCTCCGTGGCCGACGCGGGAATGACCATGGCAAACATGGTAGCCGCGCACAGCGAAAGCGCGACGATGACCCTCATGAACTTCTTCATTATGAACCTCCGTGCCCGATGATTGCCGGGAATTAATTATTTCAGCGCTCTGTCCAGCCACACACAGCCAAGATCCAAAGCCGTGTAGAAGCCTTCCTTTTCGCTCTTCTTTACAATGCGGTCCTTCGCGCGCACATTGGGATCGGTCAGCTGAAGCTGAACCAGAACACGCGTGGCGATGTCGGAATCCTGAACTTTTTTTGTCTCCAGGATCTGGAGCATCACGATGTGCGAATCCGCCATGGAACCGTAATAGATGATGTTGTCTTTCCTCAAAAGAGGGTGGCCCTTGTAGGTGAGAAGGTCTTTTTCTTCCGCCATAACAGCCTCCTGTTTGAATGTAACCAAATTGTAACACATTGTCATCCTGTTGTCAACGCAAATTTCCTCTTTTCTCGACATTTGACAGGACTGCCAATTGTTCTCTCTGGTCCGGAATATCGGTGCCGGGTTGGATCTTTGGGCACGGGTTCATATGAAGTTCCTGATTATTATAATACCCATTCCGGGTTTCCGCAAGACGTTCCGACGGAAATCGGGAATACCTGACCGTATTGCGCCTGTTCAAAAAATTCGATATGGTCGTAAACCTGAAAATCTTCACAAAGGAGCGGCTGAATTTTTCAGAGATCTGACAGTTGCATTTTGAAGGGATGCTTTTTATAATGAGAATGCAAAATCAGTTAGCGCTAAATAATATAATTTAGCGCTAATACTTTGTAATATCTGAAGAGAGGAAGCAAAATGGAAAAATTCTTTCATCTGAAGGAGCACGGCACGTCGGTCAAAACGGAGTTTACGGCCGGTCTGACCACCTTCATGGCGATGGCCTACATTCTGATGGTCAACGCCAACATGTTCTCGAACCCGACAGGGGAGGGCGCGGTGCTCGGCGTGAGCTACGGCGCGATCTATATCGCCACGGCGCTCTCGGCGGTCATCGGCACGGTGCTGGTCGGCCTGCTCGCGAATCTTCCGCTCGCCATGGCCTCCGGCATGGGCCTCAACGCATTTTTTGTCTATACGGTCTGCATCGGCATGGGCCTAAGCTATGCGAACGCGCTGGTTTTCGTTCTGATCGACGGCCTGATCTTCGTTCTGCTGTCCGTCATCGGGATGCTGCAGCGGATCTTTGAGGCGATCCCGACGCCGGTGCGCGTCGCCATCCCCGCCGGCATCGGCCTGTACATCGCGTTCATCGGCCTGCAGGACGCGGGCATCGTGGTCGCCAACAGCTCCACAAAGGTCTCGCTGGCATCCTTCAACGTCTTTTCCGGAACTGCCACCTGGGCGCAGATCATGCCCATGCTCGTGACCTTCTTCGGCCTGCTCGCCATCGCGGTGCTCTCGCGGCGGCAGGTGCGCGGCAGCGTCGTATGGGGTATCCTCGGCGCGGCGGTGACGTACTATGTGCTCGGCTTCACGATTCCGGGCTTCTATGACGGATTTTTCGCCACCATGTCCTTCCACCCGCTTGCCGCATTCCAGGAATTCGGCACCCAGGCCATCGGCAAGGTCTTTACGGAGGGCTTTGACTTCTCCGCGTACATTTCCCAGCACGGCGTCGGCAACTTCGTGGTCACGCTCCTGACGACGTCGCTGGCCTTCTGCATGGTCGATATGTTCGACACGCTCGGCACGCTCTACGGCGCCTGCGCGCGCGGCGACATGCTGACGAAGGAGGGCAAGGTCCCGCACATGAACGAGGCCATGCTGGCCGACGCGATCGCCACCTGCACCGGCGCGGCGCTCGGCACCTCCACCGTCACGACCTTCCTCGAAAGCGCCGCGGGCGTCGGAGAGGGCGGGCGCACGGGTCTGGCCGCGATGTTCACGGGCGGACTGTTCTTCGTCTCCATGTTCTTCTCGCCGATCGCGCAGCTCATCCCGACCTACGCGACGGCGGCAGCGCTGATCTATGTGGGCGTGCTCATGATGAACTGCGTCAAGGACGTGGAGTGGATGAAGCCCGAAGCCGCTGTTCCGGCCTTCCTGACCATCGCGCTCATGTCCTTCACCTACAACATCTCCTACGGTATCGGCATCGGCCTGATTTCCTACACGATTATCGCCGTGTTCTCTGGCAAGATCCGGGAGATCAAGCCCATGACCTGGGTCATCGGCCTGCTGTTCACGCTCATGTTCTTCCTCACGCACTGAAATAAAAATGTGCCGTTCCTTCCGGAACGGCACGCTTTTTTGTTTCTCAGTCGAACAGATAGTGGCGGACAAGCTCCTGCAGGAGTTCGTCGCGGTCCACCTTGCAGATGAGGCTGCGGGCGTTGTTGTAGTTTGTGATGTAGGTCGGATCCTCGGAAAGCAGGTAGCCGACGATCTGATTGATCGGATTATAGCCCTTCTCACTGAGCGCACTGTAAACAGAGCTCAGGATTGCCTTCATTTCCTTGTCCGCATCGTCGGGAACCATAAATTTAATCGTATTGTCATCCATACGGTTTACCTCCTTCGTCGAATCTGACATTCCTATCATAGTCTATTCTGCCCGCAATGTAAATGACTGAAACATTTCATTTGTGTTACAAGATGGAAAATCCCGCATTCGTACAGCAGTCAGCGGAGCAGCACGTTCAGCTCTTTTTTCAGTCCGTCCAGCACGGCGCTGACAACGCCGGCGGAATCCTCGTCCGTCAGCGTGCGGTCGTCGGCGCGCAGCTCGAAGCTGAACGCGACGCTCTTCTTGCCGGGCAGGATGCCGGGACCGCGGTAGATGTCGAAAAGATTGATCTTCGTGAGCAGCTTTCCCGCCGAACGGCGGATGCAGTCCTCCAGCACGCCGACCGTGACGTCCTCGTCGCAGACCAGCGCCAGATCGCGGCTGACGGCAGGGAAGCGCGGCAGGCTGTGGAAGACCTTCTCGGGAGCCAGCATGGACTCGAGGCCTGTGAAGTCCAGCTCCGCTGCGTAGACGTCGCCGCCGATTCCGTAGCCCTCGGCCACGAGCGGATGGACCTGACCCAGCACGCCGAGCTTTTTTCCGCCGACGAGGATGTCCGCGCAGCGGCCGGGATGGTAGCTGGGATTCTCTCTGTCGGCCGCGTACACCGCGGGCAGGACGTTCAGCTCCGCGAGCAGCGCGTCGATTTCGCCCTTGAGCGTGAAGAAGTTCTCGTTTTCGCCGTAGGTGCCGAAGATCAGGCGCTTGGGTTCGTCCGGCAGCGGCTGGCCCTCGACGGGCAGATAGATCTTGCCCAGTTCATAGAGCTTGACGCCCTTGTTCTTGAAGGCGTAGTTGCGCGCAAGGATGTCCAGCATGCTGGGCAGGATCACCGTGCGCATGATGGAGGTGTCCTCGCCCAGGGGATTCACAAGCTTCACGGTCCTGCGCAGCGGGCTGTCCTTCGGCAGGCGGATCTCGTCGAATACGGTGGGGGAGACGAAGGAGTAGGTGATGATCTCGCTGTAGCCGAAGGCTCTTGCCGCCGCGCCTGCGCGGTTTTCCAGCAGCTGCGTGTCGGAGTAGCCGCCGCGCGTGGTCGCGCCGCGCATAAGCGTCGTGGGAATGCGGTTGTAGCCGTAGTAGCGCGCGACCTCCTCGGCGATGTCGGGCATGGCGCGCAGATCGGGCCGCCAGGAGGGGATGTGGATCTGCTTCTGATCGTCCACTTCAATTTCCTCGCGCTTCAGATAGCCGATCATGTCCTGCTCGGAGATGTCGGTGCCCAGCAGGGCGTTGATGCGCGCGGGCTCGAGCGGAACGGTGACGGGGTCGGGAACATAATTGATGATGTCGATGACGCCGTCGAGCACCTCGCCCGCGCCCAGAAGCTCCACCAGCTCGCAGGCCCGGTTGACGGCGGGCACGGTCATCATGGGGTCGAGATCCTTCTCAAACTTCGCGGAGGCCTCGCTGCGCATGCCGAGTGCGAGCGCGGTCTTGCGGATGGAGCTGCCCTTGAAGTTGGCGGACTCGAATACCACGGACGCGGTGTCCGCGACGATCTCGCTGTTCTCTCCGCCCATGATGCCGGCCAGGCCCACGGGCTTGTGCTCGTCCGCGATGACCAGCATGTCGGGCTGGAGATTCCGCACGGCGCCGTCGAGCGTGGTGAGCGTTTTGTCCGCGCCAGCGCGGCGGACGACGATCTTTCCGCCGGAGACGTAGCGGTAGTCGAACGCGTGCATCGGCTGGCCGTACTCGACCATGACGTAGTTCGTGATGTCAACGATGTTGTTGATGGGTCGGATGCCCGCGCTGCGCAGGCGCCGCCGCATCCACTTGGGAGAGGGGCCGATCTTCACGTTCTTCACCATGCGCGCCGAATAGCGCAGACACAGGTCGTCTGCGGGCACCTCGACGTCCAGCAGGTCCGAAAGCTCGCCGTCGGCGCCGCCCCTGACCTGCGGGATGTGGTGCTTCATCGGCACGTTGAACGCCGCCGCCGTTTCGCGCGCCAGACCCAGCAGGGAATAGCAGTCCGGGCGGTTGTTCGTGATCTCGAATTCCACAATGGAATCGTCGTTGCCGATGACGAGGTTCATATCCTCGCCGACTTTGCATTCCTCGTTGTTCAGGATCCAGATGCCGCCCTCGAACGCGTCGGGGCAGTCGTTCTGTGTGAGGCCGAGCTCCTTGAACGAGCACAGCATTCCGTCGGATTCCACGCCGCGGAGCTTACCGCGTGTGATGTGCACGCCGCCGGGCAGCGTGGAGTTGTGCAGCGCCGCCGGGACGAGGTCGTCTACCTGCACGTTCTGCGCGCCGGTGACGATCTGGACGGGCTCACTGCCGCCGGCATCCACCATGCAGACCCACATATGGTCGGAATTCTCATGCTTTTTCATGGAGAGCACCTTGCCGACCACCACGTTTTTGATCTCTGCGTCGAGCCGTTCGGTCGTTTCAACCTTCTGGCCCGCGAGCGTCATCACATCGTCGTATTCTTTATCCGTGGCTGTGAAATCCACGAATTCCTGCATCCATTTTCTAGAAATATTCATGTCCAAACCTCCTCAGAACTGCGCCAGGAACCGGATGTCGTTTTCAAAGATCATGCGCATGTCGCTGATCTTGTAGCGGCGCATCGCCATGCGCTCGAGGCCGATGCCGAAGGCAAAGCCGGAGTACACGTTCGGGTCGATGCCGCAGCCCTCGAGTACCTTGGGATGCACCATGCCCGCGCCGAGCAGCTCGATCCAGCCCTCGCCCTTGCAGGTCGGGCAGCCCTTGCCGCGGCACTTGAAGCACTGCACGTCCACCTCGCAGCTCGGCTCCGTGAACGGGAAGTGGTGCGGGCGGAAGCGGATGACGGAGTCCTCGCCGTACATGGCCTTGATGAGCGTTTCCAGCGTGCCCTTGAGATCGGCCATCGTGACGCCCTTGTCGATGACAAGGCCTTCGATCTGGTGGAACATGGGCGAGTGCGTGGCGTCCACCTCGTCCTTGCGATAGACGCGGCCCGGCGCGAGGATGCGGATGGGGGGCGTTTTCATGGCCTCCATCGCGCGGATCTGCATGGGGCTCGTCTGCGTGCGCAGCAGCACGGACTCGTCGTCCGTCACGTAGAAGGTGTCGCTGCGGTCGCGGGAGGGGTGATTCTCCCCGATGTTGAGCTTCGTAAAGTTGTAGTCCGCCAGCTCGACCTCGGGGCCCTCGAGAATCTTGAAGCCCATGCTGATGAAAAGCTCCTTCGCCTCGTCGAGCGCCTTGTTCATGGGATGGCGGTGCCCCAGCTCCACCGGCGTGCCGGGGATCGTGATGTCGATGGCCTCCGACTCAAGCTTTGCGTCGAGCGCGCGGGCCTTGAGCTCCAGCTTCGCTTCCTCCAGCTTCTCCTCGATCGCGGCGCGCACGTTGTTGGCGGCCTGGCCGAAAACAGGCCGTTCATCGGCGGACAGGCTGCCCATCGTCTTGAGCACGGCCGTCAGCTCGCCCTTTTTGCCGAGAAACCGCACGCGCAGCGCCTCCAGCTCGGCCGAATCGTTGACGCCTTCCAGCGCCTCCATCGCGTCGCGGCGGATTTTTTCCAGTTGTTCCTTCATAAACCACAAATCTCCTTTGCGTATTTTGCAATAATAAAAGGCCTCTCATCCCCAGAAGGGGACGAAAGACCATGCTTCCGCGGTACCACCCGCAATTCGCCGGAATCCGGCGCACTTGTGACCGTAACGCAGCCGCGCGGGGAACCCTTTCAGGCTCCGGCTCCCGAGGGAAGGCCCCGTATCCGCGGCGGACGGATCTCAGCACCCCGTCCTCTCTTTGCGCCGCGAGCCGATGCAGGACAGCTCGTTCATCGCCTTTTTCATATCTCATGTATTTTATCACAGCGAAGCCCGTTTCGCAACAGAAAAAATTGACGTACGGACGGTTTTGCCATATAATATAGGCTGATCAGGGAAAGGGGAGTGGCGCATATGGCTCGGGCGGTCTGGGTGGCCAGGCGGACGGACGACGCGTTTGCGGACGCGCTGCTGCCGGTGCGCGCGCGAAATTCGCACAAGGGAAATTACGGGCGCGTGCTGCTGCTCTGCGGCTCGCGCGGGCTGACCGGCGCGGCCGTCCTGGCGTCCAGGGCGGCGCTGCGAACCGGCAGCGGACTCGTCTATCTCGGCGTTCCGGAGGCCGTCTATCCGATCGCCGCGTCCCGCGCCATGTCGGAAATCGTGTTTCCGCTGCCCTGCGACCGCGAGGGCCGGCTGTGTATGCAGTCGCTCGCGGAGATCGAGGCGAGGCTTTCCGGCATGGACGCCGTGCTGCTCGGGCCCGGACTTGGGCGCTCGGAGGCGCTGCGCGCGCTGTGCGAAGCGATCCTGAAGCGCTGCCGTATCCCGCTCGTTTTGGACGCCGACGGCATAAACGCGTTCGAGGGGCATAGTTATCTATTGCGCGAAAGCACTTGTCCCGTTGTTCTGACGCCGCACGACGGCGAATTCCGCCGTCTGGGCGGCATGCCGGACTGTCCCGACCGCGTTCTGGAGGCCAGAGCCATGGCGAGGCGGACAGCCTGTACGGTTCTGCTGAAGGGCCACCGCACCATCGTCACCGACGGCAGGCGGGTGTTCCTCAACACGACCGGAAATCCAGGTATGGCGACAGGCGGCAGCGGCGACGTCCTTTCCGGCATCCTCGTCTCGCTGCTCGGCCAGGGCGTTCCGCCCCTGGAGGCCGCCGCGGGAGCTGCCTGGCTGCACGGCGCGGCCGGCGATCTGGCTGCGAGGCGGCTGGGCGAGGCCGGTATGCTGCCGGAGGACATCATCGAGAGGCTTCCGCGACTGCTCAAATAAGCGGGTGATGGCTTGCGCCTGAAAAAAACCGTACTTTCGATGCTGCTGCTGATTTCCCTCTGCGCCTGCCGGAAGCAGGACAGCGCCATGCAGAAAGCGCTCGATTTCCGCAGCGCGCTTTTGGCTGCAGGGGGCTGCTCGTTTGCCGCGGAGGTGACCGCCGACTACGGCGGCACGGTGGAAAAATTTTCGGGGACCTGCCGCTGCCGGACGGACGGAAGCGCGGATATGACGCTCACCGCGCCCGAAAGCATCGCCGGCGTGACGGCCAGCGTCTCCAAAGGCGGCGCAAAGCTCTCCTTCGGCGATACGTCGGTCGCGTTCGGAACGCTCGCGAACGGCAATCTTGCGCCGATGGCGGCGCCCTACATTCTGGGCGCGTGCTTTGCTGGCGAGTACATTGAAAGCGCCGGTACGGAGGACGGCTACTGCCACGTCGTCTACCGGAAGGGCTACGACGACACGGAGCTGCGCGTCGACGTATGGCTCTCGGACGAGCCTGCGCCCGTGCAGTGTGAAATTTCCTATCGCGGACAAAAGGCGCTCACCGCCTCGCTGTCCGAGTTTACATATGGATGAGAGGTAACGATGAAAACACTGAAGAGAACCTGGGCGGAAGTATCCCTTGACAATCTGGAGCACAACTACCGGGAGCTCCGCCGCCACATTCCGGAGCACTGCCGCTTTCTCGGCGTGATGAAGGCCGACGCCTACGGCCACGGCGCGGTGCCGCTGAGCCACGCGCTGACGGATCTGGGCGCCGAGTATCTCGCGGTCTCCAATCTGGAGGAGGCGGTACAGATCCGGCGCGGAAGCATCCGCACGCCCATTCTGATTCTGGGCTACACGCCGCCCGATTACGCGGACAATATGGTATTTCTGGACATCACGCAGGAAGTGCACTCCCTCGAGTATGCGCGGGAACTGGACGCCTCGCTGGCCGGTACCAATTACATTCTGAACGTGCATCTGAAGCTCGATACCGGCATGACGCGGATCGGCTTCTTTGCCTATGACAACGATGCGGCGCTCGGAGAGCTGCTGGAGGTCAGCCGGCTGCAGCACTTGCATATTGAAGGTATATTCATGCATTTCTGCGTCGCCGACAGCCTGAAGCCGGAGGACCGGCAGTTTACAAAGCTGCAGTTCGAGCGCTTTTCCGCGATGCTGGAAAAGCTGGCGGAGCACGGCGTCCGACCGGAGATCCGCCACTGCTGCAGCTCGGGCGCGACGCTCCTCTATCCCGAGTACGCGCTCGACATGGTGCGGCCCGGCATCGCCACCTACGGCATGAATCCCTCGGCGGATACGGCGGGCATTCTGGACCTCCGGCCCGTCATGTCGGTCTATACCACCATCGCGCAGCTTCGCACCGTACCGGCCAACACAAGCGTCAGCTACGGCAGAACCTATACCACGCCCTCGGAGCGCCGCGTGGCTGTGCTGCCGATCGGCTACGCCGACGGCCTGTCCCGCGCGCTGTCCGGCAGAGCCGATTTCCGCCTGCACGGGAAGACGGCCCCGATCCTCGGCCGCATCTGCATGGACATGTGTATGGTCGATGTCACCGGGATTCCCGATGTGCAGGTGGGGGACCGGCTCACGCTCTTCGGCTATGACGAGGACGGGACGCTGCTGCCCTGCGAACGGCTTTCGGACGCGCTCGGCACCATCTCCTATGAGACGCTCTGCGGCATCAGCAAGCGCATTCCGCGCATCTATCTCGAGGGCGGACGGCAGTCGGAGATTTTGCAGTATATCGTCTGACCGTTTGAGGCGCCTTTGCATAGTATAATCACGGGAGCTTTGCCGGCTGTATAATTTCAGCCGCTGCGTGGGAGAATACCAGTAGTTCCGCCGCTGTTTTCCGGCGATGCTACTATTTTTCCGCGGAGTGTGAAGCGAATGGACACAAACGTAAAACGAGGCGACATCTTCTATGCCGATCTCAGCCCCGTCGTCGGCAGCGAGCAGGGCGGCACCAGGCCGGTTCTCATCGTGCAGAACGACACCGGCAACAAACATTCTCCGACGGTCATCGCCGCAGCCATCACAAGTCAGACCGGAAAAGCCAGACTGCCGACGCACATCTCTCTGACCGGCCACAATGTCGGTCTGACCAAGGACTCCGTCGTGCTGCTTGAGCAGGTCCGCACCATCGACAAGCGCCGCCTGCGGGAGCACATGGGCCACGTGGACGAGGGCACGATGAACCGCGTGGACTCCGCCATCGCTGTCAGCTTCGGGCTCTCCGGGATGCAATAATCTGGAATACCCAGGCAGCCCCCCGCATAGCATATGCGGGGGGCTGTTATCATGGATGTTTACGCCATATTCCGGAACAACCAGGCCGTCGGGCAGGCGGTCGTAACAAAAGACGGGCTCTACTGGCTGGTGGACGCCGTGTGCGCGCTCCTGCCGGAAGCGCCGCTGCGGCTCTACGCCCAAACGGGAACCGTGCGGGTCTGCCTGGGCGTGCCGGCGCCTGAAAACGGAAAAATCGTGCTGCGCCGCCGGCTTTCCGCGCGAAGCGCCGCATTTTCACCGGATACGCGCCTATACCTCGCCGAGGACGCCGAACATTCGGATCCGTCGTTTTCCGGCGCGCAGCTTCGCGGAAACACCCTTTCCGCGGCTTATCGGGAAGGGGAGCCGCCTCCGATGCTGGAGCACTTCCGTGCTTTCCGTCTGGAGTCGCGGGACGGCGGACTCTGGTGGACGGCGGAGCTGGATGAAAGAGGCGTGCCGATGGAATCCCAGCATCTTTCGCCGGAGCGGAATGCTGTATCTGCAAAAATCCCGCGCGCATAGATGTATATATTTACATAATTACTGTATAGTGTGATGAGTCAGTCGGTATCAAAGCACGCCGGATAACCTAAAAAACTATCCTTACTCGGATTCTTTCTCTTTCCATTTCAGTTTGGACAGGGGATTGGCCTCCGCGGCGATTTTGAGGTCGGTATTTTCGATGTGCGTGTAGATCTCGGTGGTGTTGAGGTGCTCGTGGCCCAGCACCTCCTGGAGGGTTTTGAGATCGACGCCCTGGGAGAGCATCAGCGTGGCGGCCGTGTGGCGCAGCTTGTGCGCGGAAAACTGCGTGGAATCCAGGCCGGCCTTTAAAAGATTCTTTTTGACAAGCCGATGCACGGCCGTGATGCTGATGCGGTTTTTGTCGCGGGAGCCAAACAGCGCCCGGTCGTCGGAGAGCTGGATTTGATTGCGCTCGACGAGGTACCGGTCGATGGCAGCCTTGCAGGACGAGCCCATGTAGACGATGCGCTCCTTGTTGCCCTTGCCGACGACGCGGATGCGGTCCTCATAGACGTCGCTCTTGTTGAGTCCCACCAGCTCGGAGCGCCGGATGCCGCAGTTGAGAAAGAGCATCAGGATCGCGAAATCGCGCGCCTGATTCGGTCCGGAGACCGCCTCGAGCAAACGTTTGGATTCCTCCAATGTCAGATATTTCGGTAAACTTTTACGGATTTTGGGAAACTCGAGATCCTTGACCGGGTTTTCCTGAAACTGCTTGGTGCTGACCGTCAGGTATTTATAGAACGACTTGATGGCCGAAAGCTTCCGCGCGCGAGAAGCCGCGTTGATGCCTGTGCCGCCGGAAGCCGCCTCGGGGTTCAGACGGTCGTTGGAGAGGTACGATAAAAAGTCGAAAATTTCCGTCGTGGTAACCGAGCGCAGGAAATCCGCGTCCACGCCCTTGATGGAGATGTCATCCAGCGGCGTGTCATAGGGCATTTCATTTTTCATCAGTACCATGAACCGCAGAAACATTCGCAGGTCAAGATAGTATTCCGATACCGTCAGCCTGGATTGATTCTTGATCGATTCCTGATAGGAAAGAAAGTCGCGCAGAATCAGCGGACACTCAGATTTGCGTTTCATGAAAACCTCCAACAGTCAGCCAAGCCGCCTAAGGGCCAAACCCGGCCAAATACCCACAGTAGGGTCAAACAGTCGCTTTTATAATGTTATCATATCACGCCTTGCCTTCTAACGCAACAAAATTTTTATTTTGTTGCGTTGGATTTGCTTAAGGTTAAAACAGGGGGGGATTGCCGGTGGATCCTCCCCTGTTTCTGATTGGAGGCCAATGGCGCGGGAAAAAGGTCCGCATGGAAGGCTGATCTGCCGCAAACGTTTCACTTATGCGCGCGGACAGCTCCTTGCAAAAGCACGGACGGCGCGGGAACTCTTTTTATGCAGGCGCGCAAGGCTCCGGGTGCCAGTCTTCGCGCGGAAGGCGGGTAAAATGCTCCGTCCGCACCTCGCCGAGCAGCTGACAGACCTTGCCCGATTCGGAATGGTGATAGACAAAGCCGCACTTTTCCTGTACGCGTCTGGATTTCTCATTGCCGTCATAATAGCCGCACCAGACGGCTGTGCAGCCGAGCTCCAGAAAACAGCGGCGCAGCAGCGCGCGGACTGCCTCCGGAATGAGGCCCTGCCCCCAATAGCGTTTCCCGATCCAGTAGCCGAGCTCCGCCTCCGTGTCCGTCATCGGCGCGCTGCCGTGCCCCGGCAGCTTGATGCCGACGCCGCCAACCGGTTCGCCGGTCTGTTTCAGCACGACCGCGTAGGTCTCCGGCTCCGAGAGGACGCCCTTGATGATCTCGCGGCTGTTTTCCGCAGACGTATGCACCGGCCAGCCTGCGGCGGGGCCCACGTCGGGGTCCTGCGCGAGACGGTACAGCTCCTCCGCGTCGCTTTCGCGCCATGGGCGCAGAATCAGCCGCCGGGTGATGATTTCCATTGTGTTCCGCTCCTTTTTCGCCTTCCGCCGCGGCCTGCTTACCCCAGTCCGTACAACATCCGGTAGATCAGCTTTTTCCATTTATTCGGCGTGGACAGCAGCGTTCCGGTCAGCTCGTCGATGCGGGCTGTCAGCTGTGCCAGCTCTTCCTCGCCGATCTTATGCTGGCTGAAGCGCGCTTTGAGCGCGATCTCCCGCAGCGATTCCTGCTCCGGCTCCCCTGCCAGCCGGGAAAGCCACAGCAGATGGCGGTAGCAGCTCACCGCGCGGCGGTTGGCGGAGCCTTTGCGCAGCATGGCGTTCCGAACGGACATGACGACCAGCCGCCATCCGAAGACCACCGCGAGCACAAGCAGCAGCAGCCATACCCATTTCCAGATACTTCCGCTTTTTGTCCCGGCCGGTGCTCCGGCGGCAGAGGCGGCGGAGGAGGCGGTCTCCCCTTCCGTCTGCTGCGGCGCGGCCTCTGGCGTCGTTTCCGGTACATCCGGCTTTGTCTGTTCGGGCTTTTTGGTTTCGGCAGCGGCCGGCTGCCCGCCGGTCTGTGACGACGTGTCGGGGGGCGTTGGGTCTAACACCTGCCAGCCGACTCCATTGACATAGTATTCCACCCATGCGTGGGCGTCGTCCTCCGTCACATCCGTCCACTGCCCTGCCTTGGCGTCAACAAGATAGCCGGTGACATACCGCGCGGGTATGCCCGCGCAGCGCAGCAGCACGGCGGCGGCGGTGGCGTAGTGGACGCAGTAGCCGGTGTCGCTCTGGGTGAGAAACCAGACGGCAAAGTCCTCCCCGTCCGGCACGCGCGGCGTGTTCAGGTCATAGGCCGCCGAGTTTTCCACATAGTCGCCGATGAGCTTTGCGTTGGCGTCCACCGTATTGCCGCTGGAAATCGGAATGCCGGAAAGAATCCCGGACAGTGCGTTTTTTGTCTCATCCGGGACAATCAGATAGTTGGCGTATACAAAATCCTCGTAGGATTTGCTCAGATCGGCGCTGTGGCCGCCCGCGGCAAAGCTGACGGAATACTCCACGAGCTGATCGGGATTGGTCACATAGGCGTCCTCCATGACCTCCGCGTTCTCCGGGAGCTTGGTCGGTTTGTAGGGCGTATAGCAGATGGACGCCTTCATGTCGGTTTTGAACTGCAGGACCGCGCTGCTGTCGGTGCTGCCGGAGAGCAGCACGCCGGGCGGGATTGCAGCGCCTTCGTAGACGCTCTTGTCCAGCGCCGTCCAGGAATTGCTCGTATAGGTCGCCAGCGAATCCGCGCGCAGATGATAGATCGCGTCAATCCCGGAATAGATCTGCATGACGTGCAGGCCGGTTTTGGACTGCGGGCCGACGCGGTTGAGGTTGACCTTGGTGACGCTGGAATCCCAGACGCGGCTGCCGAGCGTGCTGGGCGTGAACGGCGAGACGAGTTCCAGATGTCCGGTTTCCTTGTTCATGCGGAAAAAGGACAGCTTGTCGATCGTCTTGCTCAGCTTCGACTGCATCGAATCCGACCACTCGGCGCGCTGGTAGGTCGACGGCGAAACAGCGGCTGCCAGCAGACCGACGAGCAGCAGGACCGGCAGCAGCAGCCGCAGCGTCAGCCGGTCGGCGGGAGCGCCCGCGTGATACCGAAGGGTCTGTGTGAGAAGGAGCAGGCACAGAGCAGCCGTCAGCAGCAGCACAGCCCACCAGACCGGCGCCGTCTCGACGATCACGAGGCACACGATGAGCTGCGGAAGGCTGACTGCTGCGACGATCCAGATGCTGAGCCGGTGGGAGACGACCCACGCCGTGACAAGCGTAAAAAAGCCGCCCAGCAGACAGAAATATGCCGTCGCCCCCGCGCCGTCGGGCTGATTGGGCACCAGCACGGTTTCGGAGATGCTGTCGAACGGGATCGCATACTGCTTTGTCACGGCTTGCAGCGCCACGCTGAACGCGGCAAAAAGCCGGTCCCATTCCAGATACATCGCGGCCGCCAGCACAAGCGCCAGCACGCACAGCGCGATCCAGGCCTTTTTTAAAGAGAAGATCAGCGCGCAGACCAGCGCCGCCAGCGTGCAGAACAGCAGGACGGCGGCCGTATCGACCGGAATGGAAAACGCGGTGATGGGACAGAATACCGTGCCGGCGGAAACGGCTGCCGCAAGCAGAAACGCGCTGAAAAAGCGATTCAGGGACGGTTTGCTGTTCATGACGCCGTCACCTCCTGTCCGGCAGGGCGAATGTGGTAGCGCCAGTCGGCGCGCGGAAACGGATGTTCGGCGATGGACGGCGTGCCGTCCTGGAGCCGGGTCACGAACAGGTTCCGCAGGAGCTCGTTCAGCTCCTCCTCCTTCGTGATGACGGCGCCCATCGGCTCGAAGCTGCCGGGGTCCAGCCAGCAGACGCTGTGCGCGACCTCGTGCGCAAGGAGCCATCGGGACAGCCAGAAGAGCGTGTCAAACGTCTCGTCAAGCTGCTGCCGGGTGCCGGAAAGGTCGAACGTCAGCAGCACCTGTCCCCTGTCGGGCTCCTGCGCCTCGCGCACAATGAGCTTGTCCGTCTTGGCCGAAAGCTTCCAGTGGATGTCGCGCATGGAATCGCCGGGGCGGTACTCGCGCGTGTCGTGGATCTCGGAAAAACCGCCGCCCTTTTTCGGCCGGTAGGCGCGCGACTGGAACTGGCTCAGGTTCGGAAGCGGGTCGGGCGGGGCCGCCTTCGGCGCGACGTACAGCACCGGAAGCGTCGGCAGGCGCAGACGCAGCGAGAACAGCCCCAGATAGTCGTAGACTCTCCCCTTCTCAAGCGTGCAGGCAAACGCCCCGCAGTGCGCTGTGGGAAGCGCGAGCTGGTCGCGCAGCCCGTCGGCCAGCACCAGCTTTCGCCGCGCCAGCTCTCCCGTCATCCGGTCGGCGGCCAGGAACTGAAACGAGAAAACCGGAGCCGGCAGGCGCGAACCGCACGCACAGGAAAAGCGCACGCAGGCCGTCTCCCCGCGCGCGCAGGTATCCGGCATCTCGGCCGTCAGGCTGAGTCTGCGCATCGCTGGCAGGCTGCAGAGAAAGGAAAACGGCGGCAGACACAGCGCCAAAAGCAGCAGGTACCAGGAGAACCAGCCCGTATAGTACGTATGGAACGCCGCAATGCCGGCGAGCGCCGCCAGATAGAGCAATCTGTTCTTCAGCATGGCCTTACAGCTTTGGCGCGGGAATCCTGCCGAGAATCTCCTCCAGGAGCTGATCGGCGGTGATCCCCTTGGCGTCCGCCTCCGGCGCGAGCAGCAGCCGGTGGCTGACGGTGTTGAGAAAGACGGTCTGCACATCCTTGGGAATAATAAAGTCCCGGCCCTGAATGTAGGCGACGGATTTTGCCATCGCGGTGACCGACAGCGTGCCGCGGGGGCTGGCGCCGCGCAGGATCATCGGGTGCGTGCGCGTCGCGCCGATGAGCGAGACAATATAATCGACGATCTCTGTTTTGGCATAGACCGCGGCGGCCTGATCCTGCATGGCGATCAGCTGCTCCTTCGACAGAACGCGCTGCACCTGCTCCAGCGGGTTGCCGCCCTGCCGGTCGAGCACCATCTCGCGTTCGTCCTTCGGCTCGGGATAACCGATGGACAGCCGCACGGTAAACCGGTCCATCTGGGAGTCCGGCAGCAGCTGCGTGCCGGAGGCGCCGGTCGGGTTCTGCGTGGCGAAGACGAGAAACGGCCGCGGGATGACATGGCTCACGCCGTCCACCGTGACCTGCCCCTCTTCCATGGCCTCCAGCAGCGCCGACTGCGTGCGCGAGGTCGCGCGGTTGAGCTCGTCCGCCAGAAACAGGTTGCAGAGAATCGCGCCCGGCTGATAGCTCATCGCGCCGGATTCCTTGTTATATATGGAATAGCCCGTGATGTCGGACGGCAGCACATCCGGCGTAAACTGCACGCGGCCATAGTCGAGCCCCAGAGCCCGTGAAAAGGCCAGCGCAATCGTCGTCTTCCCGACACCGGGGATGTCCTCCAGCAAAATATGTCCGCGGGCCAAAATGACCGTCATAATCCAAATCAGAACGCGGTCCTTTCCCACGACCGCCTTCTTTACTTCCGCCAGAATCTGACTCGTTCGATTCAATCCGGTTCCCCTCCTGTGTTCGTTCGTATCTTTCATAGTATAGCAGAGATTTCTGCAATTTCCAGTCTAACAAAAAATTCCCTGCGCAGTCCTGAAAAATTCTGAATTCTTCAAAGCGGATGATTCCCCGTTTTTTTGATTTCCAGTCTTTTGTCAATCAGTGACCGGCGGCATTCCGGGCCGGACGGAGGCGGATGCCAAAATGCCGCATTTGTTTTCAGAGCGGCAAAAATGCTTATTTACTTTGTCGGCGCCCTGCGGTAGAATGAAATCAAATTTAAATAGACAGGGGTGTTTTCCATGGATAATGCAGTCAAGCGAATCGGCGTTCTGACCTCCGGCGGCGACGCGCCCGGCATGAATGCGGCGGTGCGCTCCGTCGTTCGTTCGGCACTTTTCCGGGGCATCGACTGCGTCGGTATCCGGCGCGGCTACAACGGGCTCATCAGCGGCGATATTTTCCGCCTGGACATGGCCAGCGTCAGCCACATCATCAACCGCGGCGGCACGATCCTCTACACCGCCCGCAGCGATGAATTCCGCACGCTTGAGGGCCAGAAAAAAGCCGCCGCGATCTGCAAGCTGCTGGGGCTGGACGGCATTGTCGCCATCGGCGGGGACGGCACCTTCCGCGGGCTCCTCGAGCTGTCGAAGCTGGGCGTCTCGGTCGTCGGCATCCCTGCGACCATCGACAACGACATCGTCTGCACCGACTATACCATCGGCTACGACACCGCTGCCAATACCGCTGTGGAGGCCATCGACCGTCTGCGCGACACGATGCAGTCGCACGAGCGTTGCTCCGTCGTGGAGGTCATGGGCCGCAACGCGGGCCATCTGGCGCTCTACGTGGGCCTTGCCGTCGGCGCGACGGCCGTCCTGGTCCCCGAAAAGGGCTATGACTTCAACCGCGACATTGTGGAAAAAATCCGCCAGGCCCGTCTGAACGGCTGGACGCACTTCATGATCGTCGTCGCCGAGGGCGCGGCCAGCGCCATGGAGATCGGCAGCCAGATCCATGAGGAGCTGGGTCTCGACCCGCGCGTGACGATCCTGGGCCACATTCAGCGCGGCGGCACACCTTCCGCGCGCGACCGCGTCATGGCGACCAGAATGGGCTATCACGCCGTCCAGGCTCTGGCCGAGGGCAAGACGAACCGCGTCATCTGCGCGAAGAACGGCGGCATGGTGGACATCGACATCGTCGAGGGTCTGTCCATGAAGAAGGGCCTCAACGCGCAGCAGTACGAGGTCCTCGAGGCCATGACCGGCATCGACGGCTGAATGAAATAAAAAAGGGCTGTGAAGAAACGGGCGCACCCGCCCTGTTTCTTCACAGCCCTTTTCATTTATTATTATGCCTTCGGATGATACTTGTTGTAGACCGCCTTCAAGTTCTGCTTGACAAGCTGCGCGTATACCTGCGTTGAGGAGATGTCGCTGTGGCCGAGCATCTCCTGGATGGAGCGCAGATCCGCGCCGTTCTCCAGCAGATGGGCCGCAAAGCTGTGCCGCAGGGTATGCGGCGTGATGTCCTTGTCGATCTGTGCTTTCTCCTGATAGTATTTGATGATCTTCCAAAAGCCCTGACGGGACATACGCTCGCCCGATACGTTGACAAACAGGGAATGCTCGGCCGGATTGGCGATCATTTTGGGCCGGATCTGCTCCATGTAGTCGTTCAGCGCCTGAACAGCCTCGGGATAGAGCGGGATAATCCGCATCCGGCCGTTTCCCTCACAGCGGATAAATCCGCCGGAGATGCTCACGTCATCGGCGTTGAGGCCGATCAGCTCGCTCACGCGGATGCCGGTTGCATACAGCACCTCCAGCATCGCCTTGTCGCGATAGCCCTTCATATCGGTACATTTCGGCTGCTCCAGCAGAAGCTCGACCTCTTTTCCGGTCAGTATCTGCGGGAGCTTTTTTTCGGCTTTTTCCACGTGGATGTTATGTACGGGGTTTTCCTCGATCTCATCCTCGCTCAGGGCGAACAGATAGAGGCTTTTCAGCGACGCCAGGCAGCGGGAAACGGTCGCGGGCGACTTCCCGTGGTCGTGCAGCCACTGCATATAGTCGCTGATCGTGTCCTGGTCGGCTTCCAGGAGCTCGACATCGGCCGCCTGAAGATACTGCGCATACTGATGGATGTCCCGCATATACGACGATACGGTGTTATCCGATGCGTGTTTGATATGAATGAGATACTCCTCATATCGTTCAATCAAGTTGGCCATACGAACGTCCTTCCAAATTTCATGAGGTCAGAATAGAGATGCCGGGAGCTGTGCGGACAGCCACGACAGCGCCAGCGCCGCGGGGATCGCGAGCAGCGCCACCGTCAGATCGCCGCGCCGCTGCTCACTGTCCGGTTCACGCCGAAACAGCCCGGCGGAACGCTTGAGGGCATAGATGCTGAGCAGCATGGTCAGCGGCAGCGTGAGAGCCGCATAACAGCAAGCGGCCCAAATACATCCGCTGCCGGAGCAGCACGTGAACCAGATCGCAAAGCAGTCGCCCAGAAGCAGACCGCGAAGAAAAATCAGAAGAGGCACGAGCAGCAGCCCCAGCCGCGTAAAGCCAAACGCATAAAACAGCAGCCAGAACCGCACCGTCCGCAGAAGCAGGAAAGCAAAATGCGGTCTGCCCTGCTCCAGCAGGCGATTCACATAGCCGACCGTCCACTCCGGGGCGTCTGCGGTGCCGCGGATGCCCAAATATGCACCCGCCGCGCAGCCCAGCAGAAAGAAGACGGTAAAACTCAGGCAGCCCGCCCTGCTCTGGAAATTTTGAATAAAAAAGTTCTCGGTTTTTTGACGCATGAAAATCCCTCCCCCATTCACGAAGTATGAGGGAGAAGACGGATTCAGAACGCGCCGGGATTATGAAGCGTTCGTTATTTCTACCGCTTCAAAATTTGGAAGTGTCACTAATATAACGCAAACATTCCGGAATTTCAAGGAAAATCCCCGCTTTTTGAAAAGTTTGTTGATTATGACAAGATATTATGTTAATGGTATTATGTTAATTACGAAACCTGACGTCCCCCTACCGGCAGCAAAGGAAGGCCCGGAACACCAGATGTGGTATTCCGGGCCGCGGGTGTGCCTCAAAATGTTGCTTTTGCAGGATTTCCTGCATCTGCTATTGGGCGATGTAAATAAAATTTACCAGGTTACAAAATGCATCAGTTCTTTCACCTTCTCCGCGGCTGCACGCCCCGCTTCCGCCGGCAGGTCATAAGAAAGGCCGTCAGGACTGCGAGGATTGCCGGCGCCGCGAGCCAGAGGCTGTTTCGGAAGCCTCCCGGAATAAAGGCGAGATGGACAAGCAGGATCACCGCGAGATAGAGCGCGCAGCTCAGCAGCATCCACAATAACCGCCTGTCCGATTTTCCCACCGCAATACTGCCGGACAGCATTGCCAGAAAAACGCAGACCCCGCCGCAGATTGGAAGGCCTGACTGCGGCAGCGTGCCGGAAAGGATCAGCGCCGCTCCCAGCGCGCAGAAACCAGCTGTCAGAACGAGCGCCAGCAGGCTCCCCTTCCAGACCGCCGAGACGCCGCTTCCTTTTTGCGTTGTTTTTTTCATGACCGTTCCCCCTCCCGCTCTCATCGTATGCGCGCGTTCTTCCGGCCAGAAGAAAAAAGACGCGCCGCGAAGCAAAATGTTCGCGGCACGTCCAATATACGGTATCGGTTTACTTGTCCTGCTTTTTCTTTTCCTTTTCCGCCTTTTTCGCGGCGAGCATGGCGGCCTTTTCCTTGGCGGCTTCCTTCTCGGCGCTGTTGTTGGTGGAAACGGCAAACTTCGCAAACTCCAGGCGGACACGGTCGGCGCTGGTTTCGAGAACGAGAGAATCATCCTTGATGGATACCACGTCGCCGATCACGCCGCCGATGGTCGTGATGTTATCGCCGACCTTGAGCGAGTCGCGCATGGCCTGCGCATCCTTCTTCCGCTTGTTTTCCGGACGGATCAGGAAGAAGTAGAAGACGGCAACCAGGACGACGAGCATGACGATCGTGGCAGCACCGCCGGCGGTGCTGCTTGCGGCATCGGTCAAAAATAGGAACATTTCATTTCCTCCGTTCAATAGTCTTGCATTATTATATCGGTACTGCGCACAGTTTTCAAGTCGCGGACGCAATTTTCCGATGAACAAATTGTTAAATCGTTCCGGGTTCAGATTTTCCGGTCCAGCTTTTCCGAATATTCCTCCCGAAAAGCGGAAAAAGCGTCCGCGTCGATGGCGCTGCGGATTTTTTCGGCCAACTGATTATAAAAATACAGATTGTGCATGACGCTCAGGCGCATGGCCAGCATTTCCTCGGCCTTGAACAGGTGGCGCAGGTAGGCCCTGGAATAGCGCCTGCACACGGGGCAGGTGCAGGCCGGATCGATGGGCCGCTCGTCCCGCTCGTACTTTGCATTCTTCAGATTGATCGCGCCCTGCCAGGTGAAGAGCCTGCCGTGCCTGGCGTTGCGGGCCGGCATCACGCAGTCGAAAAAGTCGATCCCGCGCGCGACGCCCTCGATGATGTTGGACGGCGTGCCGACGCCCATGAGATACCGGGGCTTGTCCTTCGGCATGTGCGGCTCCACCACGTCGAGGATGCGGTACATGGTCCCGGTGTCCTCCCCTACCGCGAGGCCTCCCACCGCATAGCCCGGCAGATCGAGCTTCGCGATCTCGTCCATGTGCCAGACGCGCAGATCCTCGTAGGTTGCGCCCTGGTTGATGCCCCAGAGCTGCTGGCCGGGGTTGACCGCGCGGGGCAGCGCGTTCAGCCGTGCGAGCTCGTCTTTGCACCGGACCAGCCAGCGGGCGGTGCGCTCGCAGGAATCCTTGGCATACTGGTATGGGGCGGGGTTTTCCACGCACTCGTCAAACGCCATGGCGATGTCGGAGCCCAGATTCGACTGAATCTGCATGCTCTGCTCCGGCCCCATGAAAATGCGCCGTCCGTCGATGTGGGAGGCGAAGGTGACGCCCTCCTCGCCGATCTTCCGCAGCTTTGCCAGCGAAAAGACCTGAAAGCCGCCGGAATCGGTCAGGATCGGGCCGTTCCAGGTCATGAAGCGGTGGAGTCCGCCCATGTCCCGCACCACCTCGTCGCCGGGCCGCAGGTGCAGATGATAGGTATTGGAGAGCTCGACCTGCGTGCCGATGTTCTCCAGATCGGCCGCGCTGAGAGCTCCTTTGATGGCGCCCTGCGTGCCGACGTTCATGAACACCGGCGTCTGCACCGTCCCGTGCGGGCAGGTGAACACGCCGCGGCGGGCTTTCCGTTCCTGTTTAATGAGCTGAAACATCGGTTACTCCTCGTCCGTCAGATATGCCAGCAGCAGCGCGGCATTGTTTGCAAGCGCGTCGATATGCGTGCGCTCATAGTGGTGCGTGGCGTCCACGCCGGGGCCGATGCAGGCGAAGTTCACATCGGCGCCGCGGACGGCGGCCATGCTCGCGTCGCTGCCGTAGCGGTGGTGCACGTCCACGCGGAAGTCGATCCCGTTTTCCCGGGCCAGGCGCTCCAGACGGCTGCGGAAGCGGTAATCGTACGGCGAGCGGCTGTCCTTGGCGCAGATGGTGACGCAGTGCTCGTCGGAGGTGTGCCCGATTCCGGCCGTGCCGATGTCGAGCGAGAGCATCTCCGCTGTTTTCGGCGGAATGTAGGAGACGCCGTGGCCGACCTCCTCGTAATTCGCGACATAGAAATGCGTGGTGTGGGCTGGCGTCCGCCCTGTTTCAACGAGCAGGCGCAGCACGGCGAACATCACCGCGACGCACGCCTTGTCGTCCAGATACCGGCTTTTGATATAGCCGTTCGGAAGGAACACCGTGCGCGGCTCAAAGCAGACGAAATCTCCGACCGCGACGCCGAGCTTCTGCGCGTCCCCGGCAGTTTTGACATCCTCGTCCAGCCGGATCTCCATGTTTTCCTCGGTGCGGACGGCCTCGCGCGCCTCGTCGGGGAAGTTGTGGACGGAGGGCTTTTCATACAGCAGCGTGCCGGAGATCCGCCCGCCGCTCTGTGTGCGGACGAAAAGGTTTTCGCCCTCGTAGGTGATCCAGCTGCAGCCGCCGATATTCGTCACGCGGAGCCGGCCGCCGGGCAGGATCTCGCGCACGATCGCGCCCAGCGTGTCGATATGCGCGTTGACGAGCACCTGGTCCTCGTCGTCTTTTCCGGGCAGCGTGACGTACGCCGCACCCTTGCGCGTTCTGTGCGCCGTCAGGCCCAGCGCTTCAAATTCCCGGACGGCGAAGTCCATCGCCTCTTCCGTGTCCCCGGTCACGCTCGGGATTTCCAGACATGCTTTCAAAAAAGCCAGCATCCGGCTCTGATCGATTTGTTCCATGTTACCTCCCCTGTTCTGGCCGCTCGCGCGGCACGCTTTGATTATCTTCCCGCAGCGCCCGCAAGTCAATAGAAAAAAACGCTCCCCGGAAAATTGCAGTTGCGCGCGGACGAGTTTTACGCTATTGTAGTGGACAGATCAATGATTCGGGAAAGGGGATCTTCCATATGACCGGTATCCTGCTGCTTTCCGCCGCCGGCCTCGCTGCCGGTCTGTTCCTGCCGGAGCTCACCGAAGCCATCTGCAGCATCAAATTCCGCCGAAAGAACCGGGAGCTGACGCCGGACACACGGTTTTCCTGCTGGCCCGTGCGGCTGCTGCTCGCAATACTGAACGCGGCCGGCTGGGGCTTTTTCATGTACGCGGCCGGTTCTGCCGCGCAGATCTGCCTTTCGTGCCTGATCTGGTACGTCAGCATCCTCATCGGGGCTGTGGACGCGCGCGTCCGCCTCGTTCCGAACGAACTGCTGCTCATCCTCGCTGCGGCGGGCATCGTCCAGCGGCTCGTGCTGGCCGGGTGGGAGGGTCTCGTCTCCTCCGCGATTTTCATGGTGGTTCTCATGGTGTTCTTCGTCTCGGCGGCGAAGCTGATCGGCGGGCTCTGGTGCGTCGGCGCGGGCGACGTCAAGCTCGCGGGCGCACTCGGACTGGTGCTCGGTTATCCCGTCATCCTCGCAGGCGTGCTCGTGATGGCGGTTTCCATGGTCCTTTTCTGCGGCGTCGGTCTGCTCACAAAGAAGCTTTCCAGGACCGCGATGATCCCGCTGGCGCCGTTTCTCAGCCTTGGCATGCTCGCCGGTCTGGTCTGGATCTGTCTTTCCTGACGCTCATGCGTCTCTTTGCAGGATAAAACTGTAAAATCGAAAAAAATATTTTAAAAACCTATTGCATTTTTAAAAGTCCTGTGTTACATTTTGTATGTAAGCAAAACACAATGTAACTTTTCCAAGTGAATAATGTGGCAAAACGGCTGAAAAGCCGCGACGCAAAGCTATAGGGCCTGTTCCTGATCTTGGGATGGCAGCCAGTTGCAAATTTGGCTGCATCCGTGATCTCTTTTTGAGACTGCGGATGTTTTTTACCTCCCTCCCTGTCGCTTTGCATGAAACCGCCGAAAACAGATGGGTTCGCCCCATTGTTGAGGATAAAGAAGGCAGACATAAAACGACAGATTAAAAGGGAGGAAAATTTTTATGAAAAACTTTCTCGCATGGCTGAAGGACGAAGAGAGCGGCCAGGGCATGGTCGAATACGGCCTGCTGATTGCGCTCATCGCCATCGTTGTCGTCGGCGCGCTGCTCACGCTCGGGCCGACGATCAAGGGCAAGTTCGATGAAGCAAACAGTAAACTCAACTCTACTTCAGGCGGCACAACAACCACAGGAGGCAACTAATAACGGTAAATTTCTGCAACCGATTCAGAAGCGGAAAGCCAGACCTTCGGCTCTTTGTCGGGGGCCTGGCTTTTTTCAAAGGAGGCGAACTCAAAATGCGTCTGAAAAGTGAAAAGGGGCAGGCCATGGTGGAGTTCGCGCTCGTGCTCCCGATCCTCATCCTGCTGCTCTGCGCCATCATGGATTTCGGCTGGATCTTTTTTCAGAAGATCCTGGTCACAAACGCAGCCCGGGAGGCCGCCCGGTATTCCGCCGTCCATCTGTACGACGACGGCACAGTCAACGCCGCCGACATAAATGCGGCGCGTAACGTGGCGCTGGGCAGCTCCTCCGCACTGCCGAACACCCTGACCGCCGCGCTTTCCGTCTCGGACGGGGCCGTCACTGTCACCGTCACTTCGCCCGCCGCCGTGATCACCGGACTTACCTCCTCTTTTTTCGGCGGCAGCACCGTCAATCTCACCGCCTCCAGCACCATGCGGTACGAAACCTGATAACCGCAACACCGCACAATGCACGGCGAACGCCTGAAGTGCGGCCTTGCTTGCATTTTTCCCGTCATATGCGCCAAAAATGCTCGTGAATCCACAAAGGATTCGCTGCGCTTTTTGATACCTCTGACGAAAAATCTGACTGCGCAATTCCGCACTTTGCATAGTGCGGTGTTACCCTGGAATTTTCCGCGCCCGACGGCGCGTAAGCCATATGAAATCCGACTCTTCATCACCCGAACGGGAGGCCTTTGCCCATGAAAAAAGTGAAACTGATCGCGATTCTGGCCGCCGCTGCGACGGGGCTGCTGCTCTACTTCTTCCTGAGCCGGGCGAGCCAGCCGAAGGAGATTCCCACGACGAGCGTCGTAACGGCCGCCTCCGACATCGCGGAGAACACCGTCATCACGGCGGACATGCTGCAGACCGTCTCCATTCCCACGGCGGCGGTGCTGTCCGATGCGCTTACCAATCCGCAGGATGCTGTCGGCAAGGTCACGAATTCCGAGGTGCTCGCGGGCGAGCAGCTGCTCTCCCGGCGGCTCGTGGATGTGGTCGTCGAGCAGGCGGGCGGCTCGCTTTCCTATGTCGTCAAGAGCGGCATGCGGGCCATGACCATCTCCGTCACGGAGACGAGCGGTCTGTTCGGCATGCTGAAGCCCGGCAACCGCGTGGACGTCGCGCTGCTGTATGAAGCGGAGTTCGAGAAACCCGGCGTATCCGACACCGGCGAAGCCACGACGGAAAAGACCACCAAAATGACGTCGCGGCTGCTTCTGCAGAACGTCGAGGTGCTCGCGGTGGGCAATGTCATGGACAAGGCAGGCACCACGGAGCAGTACACGAACGTCACCGTGCAGCTGTCTCCCGAGGACGCGCTGCAGCTCGAGCTGGCGCAGAGCGTCGGCAGCGTTTCCCTGCTGCTGCGCTCCCCCATCGACGCCGACAGCGCCGAAACGCAGACGATTGACACGGACATCCTGCAGCCGGCGCAATGACGGCGCTTCGACGCTTCAAAGGAGTGATGACATGAAAATCAAAATCATGCTGATCAGCAAGGTCGAGCGCACGCTCTCCGCGCTGCGCGCGATGATCCAGGACGAGGAGCTTGTGATCATCTCCGAGTCGCCGGGCGGCGAGGCCGCCATCGACAACATTGAGAATATCGGACCCGATATGATCATCCTCTCTCTCGGCACGGGCGACCCCGACACGCTCAGCCTGGCCGAGCGTGTGCTTCTCTACCGCCCGAAGACGTTTGTCGTGCTCGTTTCGGAGTCCATGGACATGGACGTCATGCAGAGCGCCATCCGCATCGGCGCGCACAATCTGACGGAGTTTCCAAAGGACGCCAAGGCTTTCGCGGAGTATCTGAAAACCGTATACAACAACGAGTCCACACGTCTGAACGCCGTCACCGACAACAAGCATCTGGCCTGGATGTCGCGGGTCATCACCGTGTTCGGCTCCAAGGGCGGGCTCGGCAAAACCACGATCGCCACCAATCTGGCCGTCAAGCTGGCGCAGAGCAAAAAGAAGGTCGCGCTGGTCGACCTCGATCTGCAGTTTGGCGACGTCTACATCTATATGGACCTCGAGCCGAAGGACACGATCGCGGAGCTGGTGCAGGAGGTCTTTGTTCCGAACATCGACTCGGTGCGCAGCTATATGATGGTACACTCGTCCGGCGTGCACGTGCTCTGCGCGCCGAAAAGCCCCGAGTATGCGGACGTGGTGTCCGCCGAGCGCATCCAGAGCCTGCTGCGGCTGCTGCGCTCCTACTACGACTATGTCATCGTCGATACGCCGCCGACGTTCGACGACGTGACGATCACCGCCATCGAGGCTTCCACGACGGTGCTGTTTGTGACGGGGCTGGACATTTCCATTCTGAAAAACTCCAAGCTCTCCATCTCCCTGCTCACCTCCCTGCAGCAGAAGGACAAGGTGCGCATCGTCGTCAACCGGGCGGTCGAGATCAACACCGTCACGATGTCCGACGTGCAGAGCGTCATCGGCTGCCCGATCTGGGCCAAGATCCCCAGCGACTACAAGGTCGCCGTCTCCGCGCTGAACCGCGGCATTCCCTTTGTCATCGGGGAGCCGAACAGCAAGCTGAGCCTCGCCATCGGCGACATCGCCAAGCTGCTGATCTCGGGTGCGGACGACTTCGACATTCAGAAGCTATCGCCAAAGGAACAGAAGAAATTTCTCAAACGCTACCGGCAGACGCAGAAACGCGCGCTGCAGTGAGGAGGTGACGCGCCGTGACGCTCATGGAACGGCTGGAAAAGCAAAAGACCGCGGTCCCGCTGGAGGCGCCGAAGCCAGGCCTGCCGGCGCCCGCGCAGGCCGCGCCGGCCATGCAGGACGAATACGCGCCGCTGAAGGAATCGCTGCACAATGAGCTCATCGACTACCTCAACCGCAACACGGGAGACAAGATGCTCTCCGGCGCCGCGCTCGAGGATTTCTACAGAAATGCGATCGAGAGCCTGATCAACGCCAAGGGGCTGAACATCTCCCGCACCGAGCGGCAGAAAATCGTCAAGGACGTCTACAACGACGTGATCGGTCTGGGCCCGCTGGAGCCGCTGCTCGAGGACAGCGACGTCACGGAGATCATGGTGAACGGCCCCATGAACGTCTATGTGGAGCGCAAGGGCCTCATTGAGCTGACCGCCACGCGCTTTCGGGACACCGAGCACCTGATGAACGTGATCGGCCGCATCGTCTCCTCTGTCGGCCGGCGCATCGACGAGGCCAGCCCCATGGTGGACGCGCGCCTGGCCGACGGCAGCCGTGTCAACGCGATCATCCCGCCCGTCTGCCTGAGCGGGCCGACGCTCACGATCCGTAAATTCTCCAAAAATCCGCTGACCGTCGCCGATCTGGTGCGGTTCTCCTCCGTCTCCCCGCAGATGATGGCGTTTCTGGAGGCCTGTGTCAAGGGCCGTCTCAACATGATCGTCTCCGGAGGCACCGGCAGCGGCAAAACGACGCTGCTCGGCGTCCTGTCCGGTTTCATCCCCGAAAATGAGCGCATCGTGACCATCGAGGACGCCGCCGAGCTGCAGCTGCGGCAGGCGCACGTCGTCACGCTCGAGGCCCGCACGGCCAACATCGAGGGCACCGGCGCCGTCACGATCCGCGATCTCGTGCGCAACGCCCTGCGTATGCGCCCCGACCGCATCATCGTCGGCGAGGTTCGTTCCGGCGAAACGCTGGACATGCTGCAGGCCATGAATACCGGCCACGACGGGTCCATGACCACCGCGCACTCCAACAGTCCGCGCGATCTGCTGTCCCGTCTGGAAACGATGGTGCTGATGTCCGGAATGGAGATGCCGGTCAAGGCCATCCGCGAGCAGATCTCCTCCGCGCTGGACGTGATCGTCCACCAGGCGCGCATGAAGGACGGCACAAGAAAGATCGTCAACATCACCGAGGTCGTCGGGATGGAGGGCGATACCATCGTGCTGCAGGACATCTACAATTATCATTCGGAGGGCATGGATACGCTCGGCATGATGAAGGGCAGCTTCAAGGCCACCGGCGTCCGGCCCAATTTCATCGACAAGCTTATTTCCTCCGGTGTGCTCGTCCGGGACGACTGGTTCCGGAGCTGAGCGAAAACCGCCGCGCCGCGGCAGATTGGAGCGTGCGCCATGCTGATAACAGGTCTTTGCCTGGCAGGGGGAGTCCTGATCTACTGCGTTTTTTGCCTCCTGTTCGACAATTCCAAAAACGACCGTGCCGCCGAGCGGCTGCACGCGCTGCAGAGCAAACAGAGCATGGACGCGATCTATCAGCTCATGCTCCAGGAGAAAAAGGAAAAGCGCCGCAGAGAGGGCCGGCAGCTGATCAGGGTCAGCAAGCAGCTCGAGGATTTGCTCGCCATGTCGGGTGTCCGTCTGGCTGCGAAGGAGTATCTCTACGGCTGGGCTGCGTTCACCTTCATCCCGACGCTCATTCTCTATCTGTGCGGCGCGCATTTTTTGACCATCATCGCGGGCGGCCTTGTCGGTTTTTTGATTCCTCCCCTCTTTGTCCGACAGTCCAGAAAAAAACGGCGGCAGCAATTCAACCTGCAGCTCGGCGACTGCCTCGTCATCATCAGCAACTGCCTGCGCTCCGGCTTCTCCTTTCAGCAAGCCATGGCGAGCATCGCCGAGGAAATGCAGCCGCCCATCTCAATCGAGTTTGCCCGCGTGCTGCGGGAAATGAAATTCGGCGTCAGTCTGGAGGCGGCGCTCGAGCATATGTCCGAGCGCGTTCAGAGCGATGAGCTGGATCTGATGATCTCTGCCGTCCTAACCTCCGCGCAGATCGGCGCGAACCTTGTGGACATTCTCGAGGTCTGCACGGCGACCATCACCGACCGCATCAAGATCAAAAACGAGATCCGCATTCTGTCGGCGCAGGGACGCATGTCCGGCCTCATCCTGTCGCTGCTTCCGGCCGTGATCGCGCTCATTCTGATGTTCATCAACCCGACGTATCTGACCTCCTTTTTTGAAAGCGCGACCGGAAAAGCCATGATTGTGCTTGGTCTCTGCATGGAGGTCACCGGCTTTTTTGTCATCCGGAAGGTCGTCGATGTCCGCTATTAAGGGGGTGCGGAGATGCTGCTCTACCTGATTGTCTTTTTGGGCATGCTTGCCGTCTACAGCCTGATCGCCGCGCTCTTCTCCGAGCGCGGCCGCCGCCGGGACGCCGTGCGGAACCGGATCGGCGAACTGACCGGCGATCCGAAGGACAAATTCACACTCGACGAGGAACTGGAGCAGCCGTTCCTCGACCGCTTTGTCAAGCCGCTTGTCAGCTCTTTCGCCTCGTTCGCCTCGCGTCTTGTCCCCAAACGGCTGAAAAACGCCGGAAACCAGCGCGCGCAGGAAAAGAGCCGCCGAGACGCGCAGCTGCGCAAAACCCTCAACATGGCGGGGCTGGCCATCTCCCCCGCCAACTACCGCTTGCTGCGCGGCATGATTATGCTGTCCGCCGCAGCCGTCATGGCGGCTGCGGGGATCCTGGGAAAGATCGGGTTTTCCAAAACATTCCTGCTTGCGCTGGTCGCGCCGATCGCGGCCTATGTGGTCATCCGCTATGTCACGGCGGCCATGGCGACAGCCCGCAAGCACAAGATGGAGCAGAACCTGCCAGATGTTCTCGATATTCTGAGCATCAGCGTCGAAGCCGGCCTCGGCTTCGAGCAGTCCATCGGACACATCACGCAAAACATGTCCGGCGCCATGGTGGACGAGTTCGCCGTCGCCTATCGGGAGATGTCCATGGGCCGCACGCGCCGGGAGGCGATGCAGGCGATGGCCGACCGCTGCGACTTCGACGAGCTGCGCACCTTCACCGGCGCCGTCATCCAGGCCGGGCAGCTCGGCATCTCCATCAAAAACGTGCTCCGCTCTCAGTCGGAGGCGATGCGGCAGGGCCGGAGAGCCAAAGCGCAGGAGCGGGCGCAGAAGATCTCCACGAAGATCCTCATCCCCATGCTGATCTTCATTTTCCCGGTGCTGTTTATCATTCTGCTCGGTCCGGCCGCCATGAATATCGTCAAAACATTGGGGTGAACACAATGGAAATTTATTGGAAGGACTGCCGGGCATATCGCAACATCCGGCTTGCCGACAGCTTCTGGAGCCGCTTTCGCGGCCTGATGGGGCAAAAACAGCTGGATCCGGAGGAGGGGCTGCTTCTGCGGAATTGCTCCTCTATCCACTGCTTTTTTATGCGCTTTCCCATTGACACGGTCTATCTGGACGAAGCTTACCGCGTCGTGGGTCTGGAGACCGTCGCACCCTGGCGCGTCGGCCATCTGTTTCGCGGCGCGAAGCACACGCTCGAGGTGACCGCCGGCAGCGCGCCATTTTCCGTCGGGGATGAATTGCGTATCATTCCGGACCCGTAAGCCGTTCTTTGCACATTACACACAACCGGGAGGTTCTCAAATGGAAAAGGCCAATCAGCCGCATGACGCCATGGCGTCCAACATTCGGAGCAGAATTGAAGAAAACGCCCTGCAGGACTGTCTGAAATCCACAATGGGCGGCTATACCAAGAAATCCGTACAGGAATATACCGCACGGCTCCGGAGCCAGCAGCAGCTCGTCAGCGAGAATTTCAACCGGGAACTGCACCGCGTGCTGGACGAAAAAGAGCAGCTTTCACAGGAAAACACGCGGCTCAACGAGCAGCTGGACAAGCTCGCCGCCGAGCACCGCGAGCTGACAGAAGCCGTCACCTCCTATCAGGTGGAGGGCGCAGACATCACCATGGACGACGTTCTGCACCTGAAATCCAGCCTGGAGGCGCTGGAGCGCGAGAAAGCCGGCCTGCAGTCGGAGCTGCGCAAAAAAGAGCTGGAGATTGGGCAGCTGCAGAACGCCGTCAAGGAGCAGACCGACGCTGTGGAGCGTGCGAAGCTGGAGACGCGCACCTGCCAGGAGCTTCTGAACAGCGAAAAGCAGGAGTGCTCCGCGCAGCGGCATCAGGTCTCCGAGCTGAGCACCAAGCTGGACGAGCAGCGCACGCAGCTGCACTACCTGAACGGGATTGTCAGCGAGGGCAACGTGGCGGAGCTGAACGCCTCCATTGAGAGCCTGACGAAGAATTCCGCCCTGCAGGAGCAGCTCCTGGGAAAGAAAAGCGAGCAGCTCGCCGCGCTGCAGACCCAGAACCAAACGCTCTCCGGGCAGCTCGGCGGGCTGCGGGAATCCGCGGCCCAGCTGACCCAGAACCTCGACCGCATGATGCTGCAAAATGAAAAGCTCGCTGCATCGAACCAGGCGCTTCAGGAGCAGCTTTCGCTGGCACAGGAACAGTCCGTCAGCCTGCTGAGTGAAAAGGCGCAGCTCAACGTGGAGAAGCTGCTTTCCGAGCGAAAGCTGGAGGCGGCGCTGCGCAAGCTCTCCGATCAGCAGGCGGGCATCCGCTGAAACCCAAAGGAGGCCGTATGAAACTGTCGTTTTTCCGGCGGCCGCGCGGCTGGCTGTCCCGCGAAGACGGCGCCACCATGGTGATCGTGGCGCTGGCCATGGCGGCCATGCTGGGCATCTCCGCGCTGGTCATCGACATCGGCACGCTGAATATTGAAAAGAGCAAGCTGCAGAATGCGCTGGACGCCTCCGCGCTGGCCGGCGCGCAGAGCCTGCCGGACCAGAGCGGCGCACTCTCGTCCGCTCGCTCCTACTTTACCGCCAACGGCTACGACAGCGCAGATCTGACCGTCACCTTTCCGGACTCCGAAACCGTCCGCTGCGCCAGCTCTGCCGAGGTGCAGGCCACTTTTGCCCGCGTGCTCGGCATCAACAGCACCTCGACGCACGAACTGCACGCCACCGCGATCAAAACGAAGCGGTCGGTCAAGAGTCCCTTCGACTATGCCGTGTTCCAGGGAGAGCCGGGGAAGCTGCTCGACATGGGCGGCGGCGCGTTCACCGTCAACGGCGGTGTATTTTCCAACGGCGCGTTCCGCAGCAAGCCCGGCGGGACCACCACCATTAAAAGCCTGGAGACGGTTTCCAACACGAATCCCGACATCCTGAGCTGTGTTAAAATCGGGAGCGTTTCCAAGGGCGTGGACGCCGTCGGCATGGTGGATATGCAGGATTACTTTGACGGCCTTAAGAATACGGCCGTATCCGGCAAAACATTCAAAACCGCAACGAAGTCGGAGCTTTCCGATTGGCAGAAGGCGTGGCAGGCGTTTACCCTGAGCGGCAGCTATACGGTCAACGGAGATTTCAAATCCGGCGGTCTCTGCATCATCAACGACGTGCTGATCGTAAACGGAGACTTCACCGCTGCCGGCGTGCAGATCAATCCCGGCGGCGCGCTGATTGTAAACGGCAGCGCAGACATCGCGGGCTATGGCGATTACCTGCCGACTTTCAAGGGCGCGCTGATCTATGTGACCGGAAACCTCAGCGTCATGCCCGGCGGCACAGGCATGTATTTCAACGGGGAAAACAACATCTACGTCGGCGGCAGCATGACGCTCGGCGGCTCCGGCATCAGCGCGACCAACAGCAATTTTTTCTGCTGTCAGAACGGCAATCTCACCGTCACAGCCAACTGCAGCAGCATCAACATGTCCTGCGTCCTTTACGCCTACACCGGGACCGTGGTTCTTCAAAGCCGGCCGAACATCTATGGGGCCGTGATCGGCAGCACCGTAAACAGCTTCCCTGCCGGCGTCGTCGTCAATTATCCCACCGACGGTCTCGGCATCGAGATCACCGAGGACGCTTTCCGGCTCATCGACTGACCGTCCCCGTCCGCAGGCGCTTTATAAAACAGCTCCGGCAGCGGTTCTCACCGCTGCCGGAGCTGTTTTATGGAGCTGCGCGCATCAGGCTGCTTTGCTTCTTTCTCTTCTCCGGAAGGGACGGTATTTCATTTCGTCGTTCTTGTGGTAGACGCCGATGCCGAGCAGAATGTTGATCTGCGCCACAATCGGGCTCAGCTGGTGCCGACGTCCTCCATCGTGCGGGAGCGCACCGCTCTGTGAATTCCCCGCAGTAAAAAACGCCGCCGCCGCTTCCGGACATGGACCGGTCGCAGCGGCGGCGTGCATGATGATCCGTCGGGCTCTATTGACAGAGGTTCAGGATGTACTCGCCGTAGGTAGTCTTTGCCATGGACTCGCCGAGCTCTTTAAGCGCTTCCCTGCTGATTGCGCCCGTATGGTAGGCGATCTCCTCGAGGCAGGCCACCTCGCGCCCCGTGCACTTCTGGATGTGCATGATCGTGTTCGCCGCACGCAGCAGGCTCTCCGCGCTGCCCGCGTCCAGCCAGGTGAAGTGCTGACCCAGCGTGACCACATTGAGAAGGCCGCGCTCCAGGTATGTATTGTTGACCGCCGTGATCTCCAGCTCGCCCCGCGCGGACGGCTGAATCGTCTCCGCAATTTCTACCACGCTGTTGTCATAGAAGTACAGGCCCGGCACGATGTAGTTCGACTTCGGATGGGCCGGCTTTTCCTCGATGGAGATGGCCTTTCCGGTCTGGTCGAATTCCACGACGCCGAAGGGTCGGGGGTCCTCCACGTAGTAGCCGAAAATCGTCGCGCCGGTTTCGTTGGCCTTCGCCTTCTTCAGGCACTCGGTCAGCCCATCGCCGTAGAAAATATTGTCGCCGAGGATCAGACACACGGAATCCTGGCCGATGAAGGTTTTTCCGATCAGAAACGCGTCCGCGATGCCGCGCTGCACCTTTTGGATGCGGTATGTGATGCTGATGCCGAGCTCGGACCCGTCGCCGAAAAGCTTGATGAACGGGTACATCTCATCCGGCGGCACGATGATCAGCACCTCCCGGATACCCGCCTGCATCAGCACCGCCAGCGGATAATAGATGAGCGGTTTGTCATACACCGGGATCAGCGGCTTGCATACCGGCAGCGTCATGGGATACATCCGCGTCCCCTTCCCCGCCGCGAGGATGATACCTTTCATATGGAAGCTCCTTTGTTTTTCAGTATGGACTCCGTTCCGCAAATCTGTATATATTATACAGAAACGGCTTGCCTTTTGCAACTGCGGAACCGGGGTCGGTCTGCGGCGTAAATATTTCTTGAAAGTCCGCCGAATCTCAAGATTGAGACTCGGCGGATTTCCCGGTAGGCTGTTTTTTACAGCCCCTTTTTCTTCCAGTCTATGACGGCTGCTGGGGATTTCCCGATACCGGGACTTCCCTGCCGGCGTCGAAGAAATAGAGATATTTTTCCTTGACTGGGCTCTCGAAAATCCGCCCGAGCGCCTCCGCGTAGGCGGTCAGCTGCGGGGTATACCGGGCTGTTCTCTCCTCCAGCCGGTTTTCGACCCGGTCCGTTTTGAAATCGACCAGCACCAGCCCGTCCTGTTCGCGCCAGAAGCAGTCCACCACGCCCTGGAGCAGAAGCGTCTCTCCGGCCCCGTGCTCAAAATACTTACCGGCATCCGACAAAATGGAGAACTTGAACTCCCGCCATACCTCCCGCGAGGCGAGGATACGGCGGCCAAAATCGCTCTGAAACAGCGTCAGAATCCATGTCCGGTTGACTGCGGCGGCCTGCGCCGCGGTCAGAAAGCGCGCCTGTGTCAGTCTCTGCAGCTCCTGCTCCACGCCCTCCGGCGTCGTGCAGGCCTCATAGCGTACAAACTGCATGAAAAGGTGCGTGGCATTTCCTTTCTCGCGGCCTGTGAGCGGTCTGTCGGCCAAAAAGCGGGGCCTTCTCAATGGAATCGGCTCGATGGAAACGGGCGTCTGCGCCTCCTCAGCGGCCTCGTAATCGATCAGGCGTCCCTTCAGCTGCGTCGCGGTCAGCTTGGAGGGCAGCGCGGCGGCCTCGGGATAGGGATAACGGAAGCGAAGCTGTCGCAGGACCGTCTGCTCCGAAAGCGGCTCGGCGGGCGCTTCTTTCGGCGCCTGGGCCGGCGCTTCGGCCGTCTGCATGGCGGACGCGCTGTGCCAGCAGATCTTCCACGGGTCCCGGCTCACGCGCGAGACGCCGTTGGGGCCAACAATGTCAAAAAGCTCGCCGGCCTCCGTCCGCGTCAGGGCCGCCATAAGAATCCAGTCTCCCAGACATCTGGCGGACGCGGCCACCTCCGGGCGCAGAGGCACGCTCACGGCTTCGTTCCACCGCCGGAGGGAGGCGGTCAGCAGCCCCGAGCAGTGCGTCATGATGAGCATTTCCTGCGCGCGCGTCATGGCGACGTACAGCACGCGCAGCTCCTCCGACACGGTTTCTCTCGTCTTTTTGCCGGCGATCGCCATGCGGGCGATGCTCGGATAGTAGGCCTTGTTTCCGGTGTCCACCACGTTGCAGCCGATCAGCAGCGACGGGTCGAGCAGCACGCCCGCGGTGTTGTCCTGCAGGTTCATCCGGCGGGACAGGTCGGAGAGGATGACGATGGGAAACTCGAGGCCCTTGGATTTGTGCACGCTGAGGATCGTAACGGCGTTGTCGGCATGTGCCGGCGCGTGCGGCAGTACGGATGCGCCGCCGTCCCGGAGCTCTTTGACATACTGATTCCAGTCCATCAGCGTCCGGCTGCCGGCGGCCTCATAGGACGCGGCCAGCTCCCGGTACGCCGTCAGGTTCGCGTCGCGCTGCACGCCGTCCGCCATGGCCGCGTAGACATCCTCCAGCCCCGTCTGCAGCAGGATCTCGTCGATCAGCTCGCACAGGCCGAGCTTCTGCGCCTGCTCCCGCGCCTGCCGAAGCCAGGACAAAAACGAGGCCAGCTTCCCGCTTTTGGGCGAACAGGCCGTCAGGCTGTCGTAGAAGTCCCCCGTGCGCTGTTTCGTGCGCGGCTCCGAGAGCTCGTCCGGCGTGAAGCCGAACACCTGGCTGGCCATCGCCGTGATGAGCGGAATGTCGCGGTGTGGATTGTCGAGGATCTCCAGAATCGCGGAGAGCACCTCGCACTCCGTGCTCTCCAGAATGCTGCCGCCCCGGTCGCAGACGCTGGCGATGCGGTATCTGGCAAGCGCCGCGGTGAAATACCCGGCGGCCCGGCCGGGAGAGCGCATCAGAATGGCGATGTCTCCGGGTCTGGCCGGCCTCGTCCCCTCGCCGTCGGTGATCGGCGTGCGGTCGCGCAGCAGCCGGTGGATGCGTTCGGCGACGAAGGCCGCCTCGTATTCGCTTTTTTCGGGGCTCGCCTCGTCCTCGCCCGTTTCCACATCCAGCTCGATGCAGTGCAGCTCCACCTTCTTCTGCGGCGTGGGCGGAAACGTCCGCCCGGCGCGCATGGCCTCCGCCGGCCCGTAGTCCAGGTCGCCCGCACGTTTGCTCATCACCAGCGAGAACACATCGTTGACGGCGTCCAGGATCTCCGGGCGGGAGCGGAAATTGTCCGTCAGAAGGAGCTTTCTGGGCTCGCCCGGCTGCGCGGCTTCGCGCGGGGCGTATTGCTCGTACTTCTGCAGAAACAGCTCCGGCTCCGCCAGCCGGAAGCGATAGATCGACTGCTTCACGTCCCCGACCAAAAAACGGTTTTTCCCGTCCCGGCTGACCGCCTCGAAGATGCGCTCCTGTACCGCGTTGGAATCCTGATACTCGTCCACCAGAATCTCGCGGAAGCGCGCGGAAATTTCGCGCGCGGCGGCCGTGGGCCGGCCCGTATCGCGGTCGGTCAGAAGACGGATGGCCTCGTGCTCGAGATCGGAGAAGTCGAACAGACGCCGCCGCCGCTTTTCCTGCGTGTAGCGCTCGTGGAACCGGCGCAGAAACGCCAGCAGGCCCCGGATGGGGACGCCCGTGCCGCGCAGCTCATCCGCGGCCGTAACGGAATCGGTGTAGACGAACGCCTCGGCGGAGACAATGCTCTGCAGCGCGTTTTTGCGCGCGTTCTTCACGCGCTCGCGGAGCTGCTCATCGACCTCGCCGCGGGCGGCCGGGAGTTTACCAAAGCTGTCGATGCGGTGCTCCCGCACGCCGTCCCAGCCGGTCTGACTTTTGAGCGCGCGCACGCTTTCCAGATTCTCTTCAAAGACCGGCGTGTATTTGTCGCGGAGAATCCCGTCGTTTTTGAGCAGCTCCAGCGCGCCGAGCAGGCCGCGCTCCGCCGCCGCGAGCGTTTCGTCGAGCTGGCCGATCAGAAACGCTCCCCACGGCGTATCCTCCGCGCGTGCGCCGGCGGGCAGCTCGTAGGCGCTTTCGCAGCGCCGCATCCAGGTCTCCGGGTCCACACGGCAGCGGATCTGGTCGTACAGCGGAAGAAGCGTCGCGGCGAGCCTGCGGTCGTCCCGGCCGTAGCCGAGTTTGTCGATCATCTCGCGGAAGGACGCGTCCTCCTCGATTTTGCCGTAGGCCTCCTCCAGCGTGTCGTCGAAGACCTCGCGGCGCAGCACAGCGCTCTCCTGCTCCTCCGCGACGCGGAAGTCGGCGGGGATGTCGAGCACATGCGCATAGGTGCGCAGGATGGATGCGCAGAACGCGTGGACGGTGGAGATCTGCGCGAGATAAAGCCTGGTGAGCTGGCGCTGCAGGCGGCGGTTTTCCGGCTGCTCGGCCAGTCGCCTGCCGAGCTCGGCCGCGATCTTGCCGCGCAGCTCCTGTGCGGCGGCGTTCGTATAGGTGATGACGAGAAATTCGTCGATGTCGGCCGGCGCGTCCGGGTCGCACACCATTCCCATCAGCCGCTCGACCAGCACCTTGGTTTTGCCGGAGCCGGCGGCTGCGGAGACGAGCAGCGCGCCGCCGCGGTCTTCCACCGCGGCCCGCTGTGCGGGCGTAAGCTGAATTTCACTCATCGCGCTGCCTCCTTTCCACTTCGTCCCAGAACCGCTCCGCCCGGACAGAGGCGATGTAGCGATTTTTATGCTCGCAGCTGTCCTTGTGGCAGACCTCCGCATAATCGCAGAAGCGGCAGGACGAATCCTGCGGCCCCCGGATGATGGGGTCGGGCGTCACGTCGCCGGCCAGCATCCGGTCGGTCATCCCGCAGAGCGTGCGCATCACGAAGCGCTCCAGCTCCTCCAGCTGCCGGTTGGACGCCAGATCGCCGCTGACGCCGTCCTTTTTGCGCTTGACCGGCAGATATTCCGGCTGTCCCTCCGTCTTTTCCATGGCCGAGAGGATCGCCTCGTCGCGCAGGACCAGACCCTTCCGCCGCCTTTTTTCCGTGCGGGCGGACAGCGCGTCCTCGCCTCTTCCCGGCTCCACGCGCTCCATATCCTCGCGCGCGGGCACGTAGAGGACGCCCGCGGGCAGCAGCTCACGACCGTACCGCTCTTTTCCGTATTTCTGCAGCGCGAACAGGTAGATCAGCATCTGCAGCCCCTCGCCGTTCAGAATGTCCGCGTAGTCAAAATCCTTGCGGCCCGTTTTGTAGTCCACCACGCGAAAATAGGTCTTTCCGTTCACGTTGCACAGATCGACTCTGTCCACCATGCCGGAGAGCACGCCGCTGCCCAGCCGCCCCTCGATCCGCACCGGCGGCAGCGAGCCGTTTTCCGCGAAGGAGAGCTCCTCGTCCGCCGGCTCGAAGGCCGAGGCGCGCAGCTCCCGGCCCACGTCGGCCGCAACGGAAAGCACCTCGTCCAGATTCCGGCGGTAGAGATAGGAAAACCGCTCTCCCCGCGCGGACAGCTCGGGCAGATAGGTCTGTGTATAGGCGTCCGCGTGCCTGAGCGCAATGGCCTTCAGCTCGTCCTCAGAAACCGCGCCGAAGCCGCCCGCGCCCTGCACCTCCCGCACCGTGCATTCCAGCACATAATGGACGAACGTGCCGAAGACGGGCGCGTCGAATTTCGCCTGCTTCCAGGGCTCGGCCTTGAGCCCATAGTTGAGGAAGCACGCGAATTTGCAGGCGGCGAACTGGTCGATGCGGGACGCGGACAGGCGAAGATTTCCCCCGTAGAGGCCCGTCACCGTCTCGCGGGAGAGCGGATCAAAACGATAGTCGCGCCGCTTCTGCAGCTCGTAGAGACACTGCAGCAGCGCTGGCGAGTCGGGCGCGCTGCCGCCGCGGGACAGCACGGCCGCCGCCGCGCCGCGCAGATCGGGAAGAAACGGCACCTCGCCCGCCGCCTCCACCGCGGCGTCGGGAAACAGGGCCTTTGTTTTTTCAAAAAGATAGGACGGCTGACCGGAGGAGCTCATCAGATAGATCTCCTCCGTGCCGCACGAGAGAGCCGCGTAGATCCAGCCCAGCTCCCGGTCCACCTGCGCCTGCTGCGCGGGCGAGAGCGTCAGCCCGAGCGAGAGCAGCTGCTTTCGTTCGTCGTCGGTCAGGATGCCCAGCGGGATGCGGAAGGAGGGCAGCTCGCCGTCCTCCGCGCCGAGCACAAATAGGACCCTGGCCTTGCGGTGGCGGAACGCGGGCAGACCGCCGAGCTGCACCTCGTCGAGCGTCGCGGGGATGGAGCTGACCCGGTAGCAGCCGAGCAGCATCCGGAACAGCTGCGGAAACTGCTCGGGCGGCATGACGCAGCGGCCGAGCACCTGCACGGTCTGCTCCATGGCGGTGAGCAGGATCTCGGCCAGCTGCTGCGTCTGCTGCGCGGCCTGCCGCCTGCCCTGCGCGCTGAGCTCGTCCGTCTGCTCCTGCAGCGTGCCGCGCAGATCGATGTCCTCCAGAAAATCATAGAGCGCCAGCACGATGGCTTCCACGTTGGCGGCCGCTTTCCAGGCGCGGCGTAGCCTGCGCAGCGGCTGCACCGCGGCCTCGCGCCAGACGTTGAGCTGCGTCAGCTCCGCGCGGCTGTCCTCGTCCCATTCCCAGCCATAGCCCTTCGGATGGAGTTCCCATGTCTTCTCCCAGGCGGTGCCGCGCAGATTCCACTGTCTGGCATACCGCTCCAGACGGTCGCAGGCGTCGGAATCCAGCGGAGAAAAGCCGGATTTCAGATACCGCAGAATTTCGTCGGTGTCATAGCGCTCCACCGCCTGCATGGCGGACAGGACGGCCGAGAAAAGAGGCTTTTTCAGGATGTCCTCGCTGCCGGCCAGATAGGCCGGCAGGCCTGCGCGGGAGAAAACCGTGCGCAGGATAGGCGTATACGACTCCGGCACGCTCGCCGCCGCGCAGATCTCGCGCAGGCGGTATCCCCGCTGCGCCAGCTCGCGGACCTCGGCGGCCGTGCGGCGGCATTCCTGCTCCGGGGAATCCGCGCGCAGCAGATGAATCCGTGTGGTTTTCTCCGGATACGGCTCCGCCCCGGCCGAAAACAGGCGTGAGAGCCACCAGGCCGCCTCTTCGGAGCGCTCGCCCGCCGCGCCGAGCCGCTGCTCCTCCGCGGGGATTTCCGCGCGGGCGGCCGCCTTGAGAAGCTGCCTGCGCGTTTCGCTCGCGGTGCGGCAGACGGAGGCCTCCGAGCCGTCGGTCGTCAGCGCGGCCGTCACCTCGTCCGCCTGCGCCATCAGCGCGGAGACGATTCGCGACTCCGCCGCCGTAAAATCGCTGAAGCCGTCGAGATAAAAGCGCTTTCCCTTCGCGTAGGGCTTTTCCTCCAGGACCTCGCCCAGGCGCAGCAGCCGCGTCACCGGGTCCTGCCGCCCTGTTTTGCAGACGGCGAGATAGCTCTCCAGCAGCAGCCCCAGCTCGGTCAGCTTCTGGGCAAACGAGCCCGTCACCTGCCGGGACGCCTCGAACAGGGACTGCGGCGACAGGCAGCAGCTCATGAACTCTTCCATCGCGGCACAGAGCCGCTTAAGAAACTCCGGCTTGCTGCAGGCCGCGGCATAATACTTGATCTGCGGCAGCACCTGCTGCACGGCGAGATACATCGTCAGCAGCCTGCCGCCCTCGTCGAGGTATTCCTCACACACGCCGCCGTAGAGAGAGAACACGCGATTGGACAGGCGCGTGAAGCTCAGCACCTCCGCGTGCCGGCTGATGGTATCCCCGCCCGCCAGGCAGAGCGCGCGCTCCGTCTCATGGGAAAACTGCTCCGGGACGATGACGACGAGCCCGTCCCGCCCGGCCTGCGCCTCCGCGCAGACGCGCGCGAGCAGCTCCCGGCTGTTTTCCAGGCGGTCCATGCCCATAATCAGCTTCAGCATCGCGTCTCCCCCTTTTTCGTCGTTTTTTATAATCATGCGCGGCTTTGCCGCGTGAATTGACCGCTTTGCGGTTTCATTATCTGACATGATTATAGCATGAAACGCCGACAAAAAAAAGGCGCTCAGCCCTGAGCGCCCAGAAAGAGATTTTTGAGCTTTTGAAAGAGCTCCAGCGTCTTGAATTTGAGATGATAGCCCTCATTTTCCTCGGTGATGAGGCGGATCTCGCCGTCGGTGAAGCCTGCGGCCTCGGCGGCCTCGGTCAGATCGTCCATCGAAGCCGTCATGCAGATGGACGGAAACACGACGCACCACCAGTTGTGACCCGCGCCCTCCCCAATGCTCACGCGCAGCGACTCGTAAACGCCCGCTGGCAGCGAAAACGTCTCGTATTCCCGCGTGGGAAAGAGCTCCTTTCCAAGACTCACGCGCACGGGTTCCCGGCAGCCCAGACTGTCGAGCGTCTGCCGCGCGGAGGACGCGATCTCGTCGAGATTGTCAGAAAGGGCGCCGCGGGGCTCGTCCGCACCGGCCAGAATCCGCTGCGCCTGCAAAAGCACCGCGTCGCGCACCCGGAGCTTGACCGCCTGATCGGCCGCGGAATCGGAATTCGCCACGACATGCAGGCGGATGAGCTTGTCGGAGAGCCGCTTCTGGCTCAGCTGCAGCGCCGCGCAGAGCGCAACGCCGAGCACGGCGGCAAAAAGAAGCGCGATGGAAATGACTCTCTTTTTCAAAAAAAAGCACCGTCCTTATGTAGCATTGACTACATTATGGACGGTACTTTCGGATGCTATACATTTTTCGCCAGGAAGACGCGCGGGAACCGGTCCTTCAGCATCGTGCACGCGACGGTCGCGTATTCAAATGAGTCGAATATGCCGAATACCGCCGAGCCGGTGCCGGTCATCTGCGCGCCGTAGGCGCCGTAGGTGAACAGGACGGACTTGATATAGTTGATCTCAAAGTGCTTCGTCATGACCAGCGGCTCAAAGACGTTGCAGAGGCAGCCGCCGATGCCGAGCAGCTCGCCCCGCTGCAGATTGGCCATCATGGCCTTTTGATCGGGCCGGACGGCGATGGTTTTCGCATCGATCTCGGCAAACAGCTCGGGCGTGGAAACGGAAAAGTCCGGCATACACACCACGTAGTATATCTCCGGCGCGTCGGGCAGCTTTGTCAGCAGCTCGCCCCGGCCCTCGACCAGCGCGGTACCGCCCATCACGCAAAAGGGCACGTCGCTCCCCGCGAAAAAGCCCAGTTCGCACAGGGCCGGGATGGAGAGCGGGTTTCCGTCGCGGCGGTTGAGCGCGCGCAGGACGGCCGCCGCGTCGGCGCTGCCGCCGGCCAGTCCGGCCTGCGCGGGAATCCGCTTGCTGATGAAAATTTCCAGTCCGTCCGGGTCCTTTCCGACGCGGTCATAGTAGAGCCTGGCCGCCTTCCACGCGAGGTTGTCCGCGTCCTGCGGGTAGTCCTCCGTGCAGAGCGTTCCGTCCGCTTCCTCGCGGTAGCAGTGTACGGCCCATTCGCTTCCGGTGCCGACATTCACGACCACGTCGTCATGCAGCGAGATCGTCTGACAGATCATTTTGAGGCTGTGGTAGCCGTCGCTGCGCTGTTCCAGCACGTCGAGCGTCAGATTGAGCTTGGCAAAAGCGCCCTCGGTCAAAATCTCCATTTATCGAATCTTTCTGCCTTCCAGATAATAGCGTTTTTCACGGCTGTGGCCCATCGAGAACGTCTTTCTCGGCAGGATGCCGTCGGCGATGACGCCGCGGAAGAGCTGGCTCTTCTCCATCGCGGGAAGCAGGAAGCCGATGGCGTTCTCCTGCGCGGCGAGCTTCACCAGCGCGTCGTCGTCGTGGATATAGTCGATCTCGCCCGCGTTCTTTTTGAGATAGTCGTCCAGGAATGCCTGCAGCACGCCCACGGCCAGCTCGCTCTTTTTCCGGTCGAGGTATACGGTGCCGGACTCTTTGCCGCTGTACCACTTGACGGGGAAGCCGCCCTCGGCGCAGCTGCTGTCCTCCAGCGCCTTCAAAAGCGCCTTCGGGTCCGTTTTGAACACGACGCGGTGGATTGGCTCGAAGGCCTGCGCGTCGTCGTGGATGTTTTCCAGCTCCACCAGCGCGAAGCGCGCGGGATGGCCGCTGAGGTCCTCGCCGGGATGGTTCTTCTTGAGCTCCTCGTAGCAGGACTTCGCGGTGGCGAGCGAGTGGTTGCCGTCGCCGACGGCGAAGACCATGGGCACGCCGCGAAGCCCGGTGTACTTCTCCCCGACCGACGCGGTGTACGCGGTCAGCGCCTTGTTGAATTCCTCGACGTCCCGGCCCGTGACGAGCCAGCCCGCGATGTGGCCGCCGCCCTCCATGAGCTCAAAATCGTACAGCTTCTTCAACGAGTCCTTTTTCGCCGCGATCGGCTCGATCAGCTCTTTTTTGTGGTCGTCGCAGAGCATCAGAATGTGCGGCAGCTCGATGGGCGCGTCGCGGCGGACGCGCTGGCGCGGCGGAATGCGCTCGGGAACGGTGCGCTCGGTCGCGCGGATTGCGGAGGTCGCGCCGGTGGAATAGTCGTAGGCGTCGAGATCGACCATGCCCATCAGACCCTTTCGGATCTTGCCGTTTTCCAGCGTCCGTTCGACGTAGACATAGCTGTTGGGATAGGTGGTGAACACGTCGTTTTTCATATACTCGGTCATCGTGCGGTTGATCTGCGCGGTGTGCTCTGCCTCTTTTTCGGTGCCGAGCTCGGCCTCCGGAAGGATGAGGTTGATGGTCGAAACGGCGCCCTCTGCATTTTTGCGGACGCGTTCCCAATAGCCCTGGTCGGAGGTAAACTGGTCGCAGGCGATCACCGACCATTTCTGCATGGAGTCGGTCTTCGGGATCAGAATATCGGCGGGTAAGAATGCGTTCATTTCTCAGTCACCTTTCCTTTTTTTGTTTATATTTGTTCAAAAAGTTCTCTCAGAAGTCCGGTCCCGGCGCTCATCAGCGGGCCCTTCAGCCCGTTCTTTTCCGTGTACGGAAGCCCGTCGGCGCGCTTTTTCGTGCTGTCGTAGATGAGATACGGGACGGGATCGCCGTCGTGGCCGCGCGTGGCGGTGAGGGTCTTGTGGTCGGAGAGGAGCAGCACGCGGTACGCCATCCCCTCCGCGTCGAGCGCCCCGGTGAGCGGAGCCAGAATGCGGGAGTCGAGCCATTCGATCGACTGGAGCTTGCCGCGCAGGTCGCCATTGTGCGTGCACTCGTCGGGAGCCTCGAGATGCAGGCAGACGAAATCGACGTCGGGCCGGTGCAGCAGCTCGATGGCCTTCTGCGTCTTGCCCTCGAAGTTGGTGTCGATCTCCCCTGTCGCGCCCTCAACGCTGTCCATTTCCAGCCCGCCCAGAGCCGCGATGCCGTGGCAGAGCGGGACGGCGGAGATCACGCTTCCCCAGTGGCCGAAGGTCCGTCGGAAGTCCGGCAGCTCGACCGCCGTGCCCTGCGCCCAGAACCAGATGCCGTTGGCGGGCAGCTTGCCGGCCGCGCGGCGGCGCTCGTTGACGGGCGCATGGTCGAGAATTTCATGCGCGGTTTTCATCATCTGCGCCAGCAGCTTCGCGTTTTCGCAGCCGGAGGGCTGCAGGGGCCCGAGGATTTCGCCCAGATGGTCGTGCGGCGGGATTGTGACAAGGCCGCGGATGTCCGCGCCGGTCTGCACCGGGAGCTGCCTGAAGGCGGGAAAGCGGTGGATGGTCATGCGCGCGTCCCGGAGCAGCGCCGCGAAGCGCGCATCCTGCTCCAGCGCGTCAACCGCCTCCAGCGCGTCCGCGCCCTCGATGGAGCCGGCGCTGTGGGACAGAATCTTCTTTTCCTCATACGGCGCGCCGGAGTCCTCCAGCGTCACCAGATTCATCCGATAGGCAACGTCTCCGGGATGCAGATGAATACCGGACGCGGCGGCCTCCATAGGCGATCTGCCAGTGAAGTAGCGCAGCGGATCGTAGCCGAAAATCGACAGAATCGCCGTCTCGCTGCCGGCCGGCAGCCCCTTCGGGCAGTTGACCACGCTTCCGAGCTTTCCCTGCTCTGAAAGTCTGTCCATCACAGGCTTTTTCGCCGCCTCGAGCGGCGTCCGGTCTCCGAGTTCCGGTACGGGGTTGTCCGCCATACCGTCGCCGATGATTAGAAGATACTTCATACACGCCCCAATCAGATGCTAAAATTTTTTGTTTGAACCTAAAAAATAAATTGGTATGATTTCATTATACATACTTTCCCGTCAAATGCAACGGGTTTTTCACATTTTCCCTTCGCTGGAAATGATCGGAATACTTTTGCCTCCGCCGGTGCATACTGAAAGAAACTGCTTCGGAGGTATGCTTATGGACACGTTCTCTCTCATCCTCGTGATTCTTTCGGCGCTCGACTGGGGGCTGGTGGGCTTTCTGCGCTTTGACCCGGTCGCCTGGTTTTTCGGCGGGCAGACGGCGAATCTGAGCCGCGTCGTCTACGCTGTCTTCGGCATTGCCGGGCTCTGGTGCGCGGCGTTCCTGTTCCGCAGAAAGAAACGGTAAAAGCCATGCCATCCCGGGCTGGGCGAAGAGTCTTTTCCGGGGGCTTCCAATCCGGAAAGGGGTTCTTCGCCTCTGCGGCTCCAGGACGGCATGGCTCGGGGCTTCGGAATTATCCCAGGTGGCAGCGGACGATGCACTGATACGTCTTTCCGCCGTAGCTCGTGGAAACATAGGCGGTGCCGCTGCCCGCGGCGTAGACGACGCCTGACGCATCCACCGTGCAGACGGCGGTATCGGACGAGGACCAGGACAGGCCGGAAACGGTCTTTCCGCCGGAGTCGGTCAGCGTCAGCTTGAAATACTCTCCCGAGACCGACATGGTCACGTCGGAGTTGCTGATCTTGCAGTTGGTGTCCTGCCCGCCCGTTTCGGCGCTGGAATCGAGGCTGCACCGGACAATGCAGGACAGCGCTGTCTCGCCGACCTTTACGGTCACGGTCGCGGTGCCGCCCGACACCGCGCTCACAACGCCGCTGTCGGTCACGGTCGCGACGGAGGTATCGGAGCTTGCAAAGGTGATCGCCGCGCCGGACGGCGCGTCCTTGACGGTCAGGGTGGCCTTCTCGCCCGGATAGAACAGCGTCATATCGGTGCTGTTGAGGGTGGGTGGGGTTGTCTGCGCGGTTGTGGCTTGCTCCTTGACCGTAAAATCACAAGTGACAAGGCAGGTTGCCGTCTTCGTGCCGCAGGTCGCGGTGATCGTGGCGCTGCCGCCCTTGACGGCCACGACCTTGCCCTGCGCGTTGACCGTGGCGATGGTGTCGTCGCTGGAGGTATAGACAACCTCCTCCGTGCAGTCGCTCGGTGTGACCTGCACGGTCAGGTTGGCGAACTGGTCCGCCTCGTCAAAGGTGACGGTCGTGGTGCCGAGCGTCAGGCCGGTGCAGGTGACCGCCGCAGGCTGCGTCTGTGTTTCGGACTTCTGGGACTGATAATCCTCTTCGTTGGTGTACTGCGCCTCTGTCGCGGGCTGGCTCTGCGACGCCTGCGCCGCCTGCTCGGCCTGCTGCTCCTGCGGGTCGGCCTTACTGGAGAGGCTGGAGGTGCGTTTGCCGAACACGCCCAGATTGTAGAGCGCGAACGCCGCGCCGATCATGACCGCGAGGCCGAGGAAAATACAGATGAGTACCATCATCCACTTGGGGATGCGATAGGGGTTGCCGTCGGGAGAAGGCGCCGCCTCCTGCGGACGCTTTTTTTCCGGCTTTTCTTTGCGCGTGCTGGCAAATTTGCCGCCGCGGCCCTTCTTTTGCCGGGTCGCCAGGCGCTGGCCGGGTTTTTTCCGTTCTTGCGCGCGGGTCTCGCTGTCCTGTCCGGCGGAAAGGTCCTCTTCCGCCTCCGATTGCAGAAGCAGCTCGTCCGGATCGACCGTCTTCCCGCAAAGCGGGCATTCGGTCAGCTCCGCGGAGAATTCCGTGCCGCAAAATTCACAGACTCTCAGCTCCATGTTCGATCCTCCATAAACCAATCCGGCTGACAGAACTTGCGGCCAGCCGGCAGATTGCCGCCTTTTGTTTTTGGGTTGTTACATCATAACACATTTTGCGACAAATTCCAAGTGCATCCGCGAAGATCTTGTATTGCAATTTCCTTAAAAATGTCCTAAAATAAAAAGAGCTGTGCGAACCGCGAAGCGGGATTTGCCGGCAGGCATTGTTTTTCAAGGAGGCGAAGCACTTGGCCGAATTAAAGCTTATCTCGCCGCTGCTTTCCAATATGGAAATCGTAAAGAGCGTCAGTATCCGGGGCGGTACCTCTGTCTACATCGTCAGAAGCACGAAGACGCAGCAGACTTACATCCTCAAGCACATCTCCGTTCCGGAATCCCAGAAGCAGGTCGATGCGCTCATCTATACCGGAGCCGCTGCGACAAAGGAAGACGCGCAGAAATATTACGAGCAGGTTGTATCCGACTATCAATCCGAGCTGGAGACGCTGGAGTCTCTTTCCAGCAGCCCGAATCTGGACTGCTACCGCAGCTATCAGATCGCGCCCAAGGAGGATGCGGTCGGCTACGACGTTTATCTGCTGGCCGAGCACCGCAAGACGCTGGTGGACTATCTCGCGGACAACGCGATGACGCACGTCTGCGCGGTCAACCTCGGCATGGACCTTTGCAGCGCGCTCATGGACCTGCGTGCGGCCGGCCTCATCCACCGCGACGTCAAGCCGTCCAACATCTACCTGAGCAGCCAGGGCCACTTCATTCTCGGCGATCTCGGCATCGCGAAGATCGACGATCTCAAGTACTGCTCCATGCCGGAGCACATGCTGAGCTCCTACTCCGCGCCCGAGCTGTTCAGCCTCGTCGGCAGCATCGAGCCGACGACCGACCTCTATTCGGTCGGCATCATCCTCTACCGCATCTTCAACGGCAACCACGGGCCGTTCGAGGACGAGAAGACCTCCGCCAAGGCGGCGGACAAGCTGCGCATCACCGGCAAGGAGCTGCCGGCGCCCATGTACGCGGATTATGAGATGACAAGCATCATTCTCAAGGCCTGCGCCTTCCAGCCGGCCGACCGCTACCAGACGCCGGAGGAGCTGCGCAATGAACTCGTGGAGTACATGAAGCGCAACCAGGTGGAGGACACGCTGATCGCGCCCCCCATCGTCTCGGACGCCGAGACCATCGATCCGCAGAGCAGCGAAGAGGAAGTCGAGCCTGTGCAATTTGCCGACTCGGAGGCGCTGCCGGAGGATTTCAAGCAGAGCTTCTCCCCCGATACGGTGATGCTCAACTCCATCATCGAATCGGTCCACAAGGAGATGGAGCAGGAGCCGCCCGTGTCCAACTCCCTGGAAAAGCAGGATTCCGTGGACGCGCTGCCGGTGGAGTCCGCCGTGCCGCGCGACCGGCAGCGGAAGCGCCGCAAGCACTGGATCCCCGTTGTTATCAGCCTCGGCGTGCTGCTGATCGCCGCGGCGGTGCTCGTCTATTTCTTCGTTATTAAGCCCAAAACGCTGCATGTGAGCGACATCGCGCTCGTGGATAAAACAGCCGAGAGCATCACCGTGCGCGTGAGCTCGCAGGAGGCCGACGGCTCGTTCACCCTCGAGTGCGCCGACGCCTACGGCAACAGCACCCAGCAGAGCTACGCTGCCGGCAAGGACATCACGTTCACCGGCCTCGTGCCCGGCACGCAGTACACCGTCACGGTCCTGCCCGCCGGCGACCAAACGGTGACGGGCACCGGCTCCGTCATGTTCACGACCACCTCGCAGACCAATATCCTGAGCTTCACCGCCACGACAGTCACGGTTACGCAGTGCGAGCTGAACCTCATGATTAAGGACGGCCCCGACCCCGGCGACTGGACCGTCAGCTACGCAGCCGACGGCGTGGAGGCCAAAACAGCGACCTTCTCCGGCCACTCCGTCACGATCGCGAACCTGGAATCCAACAAGGAATACACCTTCACGCTCCAGCAGCCCAAGGGCACGGAGCTGACGGGCGCGACCGAAACCACGTATTCCACTGTGCCCACCGTGGACATCGACCAGATCACCGCCGCGCTGTCCAGCTCCACCGCGATTCTCTCGTGGACGATCACCGGCGACGCACCGGAAAGCTGGACGGTCGCCATCACCGGACCCAACGACTACAGCGACACCCGAGTTGTCTCCTCGCCGACCGTCACCTTTGAAGGACTGACCTCCGGCGACTCCTATGAAATCACGATCTCCGCGCCGACGATGCTCAAGAACGTCAGCACCACGATCGTTCCGTCCGTCACGAAGCTGAATTCCCTGAGCGCCGAGCCGCAGGCCGACGGCAGCGTCGTCGTCACCTGGACGTGCGACGCCGATCCTGCGGAGGACAACTGGACGCTCTCCTACTCGCTGAAATACGGCGCCGGCGTCGCGGAGGCCACGCAGGACGTGAGCAACGCCAATACCGCCACGATCCCGGCGGGCAGCCTGATTCCGGGCGCGGACTACACCTACGGCATCTCGCTCAAAAACGGCGACAAGCTGGAGGGAACCGCCGACGGCACCTTCACGACCTCCGCGGCGGCAAAATTCAAGGATTACAACTTCGGCAGCGTGTACGTCGGCATGTATCTGCGTCCGACTGCCGCGACCTGGACGGCCAAGAACCTCTCCGTCACCCGCACGACCTACAGCAAGGACGAGGGCATTGCGTTTGCCGTGCAGAGCATCAACAACGTCTCCTCCAGCACCGATACCGTGAAGATCACCTACCTGCTGCGCAGCGCGGACGGCAAGCTCGCGGACTTCTCCAGCGGCGAGCAGGCCTGGAACAGCATGTGGTCCAAAAACGTATTCATCGGCAGCTTCCCCCGCACCCCGCAGACCGCCGGAACCTATACGCTGCAGATTCTCTTCAACGGCAAGCTTGCCGCGGAAAAAGAATTCAAGGTCTCCTGAAAACCACAAAAAACGCCGCTGCCATCTTTGGATGACAGCGGCGTTCTATATGTCGGGGATTATCCGCCCAGGTAGGCTTTTTTGATCGAATCGCTCGCCATCAGCTCCTGGCCCGTGCCGGAGAGCGTGATCCGGCCCGATTCGAGGACGTAGGCGCGGTCGGCGATCTGCAGGGCCATCTCGGCGTTCTGCTCCACGAGCAGGATCGTTGTGCCGGCCTCGTGCAGCTCGCGGATGATGTCGAAGATCTGCTCGACCAGAATGGGCGCCAGGCCCATGGAGGGCTCGTCGAGCATCATCAGGCGCGGGCGGCTGATGAGCGCCCGTCCCATGGCCAGCATCTGCTGTTCGCCGCCGGAGAGCGTGCCGCCGATCTGGTTGCGGCGCTCCTTGAGGCGCGGGAAGCGGGTATAGACGTCGTCCAGCGCGGCCTTGTCCAGCTTCTTCTCGATGTAGGCGCCCATCTCCAGATTCTCCTGAACCGTCATCTGCAGGAATATGCGGCGGCCCTCCGGGACATGGGCCATGCCCTTGGCCAGCAGCTTGTACGATTCCGTGTGCGAGATGTCCTCGTCCATAAACGTGATATGGCCGGTCTTGGAGCGGAGGATGCCGGAGAGCGTTTTGAGCGTGGTGGACTTCCCTGCTCCGTTCGCGCCGATCAGCGCGACGATCTCATCCTCGTCCACATAAAACGAGACGTCCTTCAGGGCATGGATCTTGCCGTAGTAGACGTTCAGATTCTCAGCCTTCAGCATTGGTTTTCCCTCCTCTTTTCCCGAGGTAGGCCTCGATGACGGTGGGATTCGCGCGAATCGCGTCCGGCGTGCCCTTGGCGATGATCTTGCCGTAGTTGAGCACGCAGATGCCCTCGCAGATGCCCATGACAAGACTCATGTCGTGCTCAATGAGCAGGATCGCGATGCCGAAGGTATCGCGGATGTTGCGGATGTTCTCCATCAGCTCCTGCGTCTCGGACGGGTTCATGCCGGCGGCCGGCTCGTCGAGCAGCAGGATGCGCGGGTTCGTGGCCAGCGCGCGGACGATCTCCAGCCGCCGCTGCGCGCCGTAGGGCAGGCTGCCGGACACGGCGCCGGCCATGTTCTCCAGGCCCAGGAAGGCCAGCAGCTCCATGGCGCGTTCGGTCGCGATGCGCTCGGCCTTGCCGTAGCCGAAGCTGTGCGTCAGCGCGGCCAGCAGGCTCTCTTTTGTGGAGTTGTGCATGCCGACCTTTACGTTGTCAATGACTGACATGTTGGAAAACAGGCGGATATTCTGAAATGTGCGCGCGATGCCGAGGCGGTTGACCTGCGCCGTGCTTTTGCCGGCGGAGGAAAAACCGTTGATCATGATGGAGCCGCGCGTCGGCTGGTAGACGTTCGTCAAAAGATTGAACACGGTCGTCTTGCCGGCGCCGTTCGGGCCGATCAGGCCGGCGATCTCCGTCTTGCCGACGGTCAGGGAGAAGTCGTCCACGGCGGTCAGACCGCCGAAGTCGATGCCGAGGTGGTGGGTTTCCAGAACCGGAACGGCGTCGAGATCCCGTTCCGGGATCATTGCCTTGCTGGGGTACTCCACCAGCGGCGAGGGCTGAATTTTACTCATGGTCCGCAGCCTCCTGACCCTTGTTTTTGCGCAGATGGCGGATAAGATTGCCGAGCGACCATCTGCCCTTGAGCTCGGCGAATTTCGGCGAGGCGTTCAGAAGCATGATGACGATGAGCAGCACCGAGTAGACGAGCATCCGGTAGTCGCTGAACTCGCGCAGCGCCTCCGGCAGCACCTGCAGGACGATGGCCGCGATGATCGAGCCGCGCACGGAGCCCATGCCGCCCAGCACCACGATGACCAGGATTTCGATGGACATGTTGTAGTCGAACGCAGAGGGCTTGATGTTTGCGAAGCTGTGCCCGTAGAGCACGCCCGCCGCGCCGGCGAAGAACGCGGAGAGGATGAACACGGTCAGCTTGAAATATGTCACGTTGATGCCGGTGGATTCGGCCGCGATCCGGTTGTCGCGGATCGCCATGATCGCCCGGCCGTGCTTGGAATTCTTGAGGTTCATCATGACGATCGTCGTGATGAACACCAGGATGATCGCAAACGGCAGCAGCGTTTTCGTGTTGGAGTAGATGGCGCCGGTGTCGAGGCCGAGCGCGCCGCCCGTAATATCCAGATTGGTGATGATGTTCTTGATGATCTCACCGCACGCCAGCGTCACAATGGCCAGATAGTCGCCCTTGAGGCGAAGCGCCGGCAGGCCGATGAGCAGGCCGAAGATCGCCGCAACCAGACCGCCGACCAGCATGGACAGCGGCAGCCGCGCCGCGATCGGCAGCACATTCACGGTCGCGATGGAGACCAGGCAGCCCGAGAACAGACCCACGGACACAAAGCCCGCGTGGCCCAGCGACAGCTCGCCCAGCAGTCCGACGACCAGGTTGAGCGAAACAGCCATCACAATATACGCGGAAATGGAGATCAGCATGTTGGACAGCTGACGGCTCGCATTTCCGGAATAGACAAGGTAAGCAACCACGCCGTACAGCACCGCGATCATCAGAATGGTGATCAGGTTCTTGCTGAACTGCGGATGGACTTCCAGCGTGCTCTTCTTTTCTTTTCTCCCCATCGTTACACCTTCTCACTGATTTGCTTGCCCAAAAGGCCGGTCGGCTTCACGACGAGCACGATCACCAGAACGGCGAAGACAATGGCGTCGGACCAGAGCGTGGACACGTAGGTTTTGGAAAGCTGTTCGATCACGCCGAGCAGGATGCCGCCGAGCATGGCGCCGGGGATCGAGCCGATGCCGCCGAAGACGGCGGCGGTGAACGCCTTGATGCCCGGCATGGAGCCGGTCGTCGGCTTGATGTAGACATAGGCCGCGCCGTAGAAGATGCTGGCTACGGCGGCCAGCGCGGAGCCGATGGCGAAGGTGATGGTGATGGTGCGGTTGGTGCTGATGCCCATGAGACCGGCGGCTTCCTTGTCCTCGGAGACCGCGCGCATCGCCTTGCCGAGTTTTGTTTTGTTGATGAACAGCGTCAGAAGCACCATGATCGTGGCGGTCACCAGCAGCGTCGCCAGCGTGATGCCGTCGATGCTGATCGGCCCAAGCTCAATCGTCGGCAGATTGAAGATCGTCGGGAACGCCTTCTGCTCAGAGCCGAAAACAAGCAGCGCCAGATTCTGCAGCAGATAGCTCACGCCGATGGCGGTGATGAGAACCGTAAGCGGCGGTGCCTGCCGCAGCGGCTTGTAGGCCAGCCGCTCGATCAGAACGCCCAGCAGCGCGCAGACGACAATCGAGAGAAGAATGGCGGCATATCCGGGCAGCGCCATCTGGAAAACCGCGACGATGCCCGCGTATGCGCCGACCATGATGATGTCGCCGTGAGCGAAATTCAGCATTTTCGCGATGCCGTAGACCATGGTATAGCCCAGCGCGATCAGCGCGTAGATGCTGCCCAGGCTGAGGCCGCTGATCAGGGTCTGAACGAAATGAATCATAACAATAGCGTCCTTTGCAACAGTTTGGTAAGGGCCGAGCGCTCCGCGTTCCGGGGATCTCTGCGACTTGCCCGAGATACGCCTGATCTACCGGGCAGAATTCTGCCCGGTAGATCGGTGCAATATGGGACTGAATACGTTATTTGCCCTGATACAGCGCGGCAACGCCGTCGTGGATGATCATGGCCTTTGCAGCCTTCTGCGTCTCGCCGTCAGCGGTCCAGGTCATCGTGCCGGTGACGCCTTCCACAGTGATCTGGGTCATGGCAGCGACGATCTTGCTGTTGAGATCGGGATCGTCGGGGCTCGTGATGCCGGCCTTTTCCAGGGCGGCCTTGATGGTGTACACCGCGTCGTAGCCATCGGCTGCGAACTGATCGGGCACCGCGTTGTAAGCGGCCTGATACGCCTTGACGAACGCCTGCACGTTGGCCTCGGTGGAGTCGGCGGCGAACGGCGTCAGCATCATGACATTTTCGGCAAAGCTGCTGTCGGAGAGCTTGGTCAGGATGCCGTCGAGACCGTCGCAGCCGAAGTACAGCTCGTCCGCGTCGAACTTGCCGTGCGCCTGCGTCAGGAACGTGGCGGCTTCCGCGGCGTAGATCGGCATAAAGACCAGCTTCGCGCCGGAGGCCTTGATCGCGCTGATCTGGGTGGAGAAGTCGGTGCTGGTGTCCTTGGTGAAGGTCTGCACCTCGGAGATCGTAATGCCCTTGGCCTGGCACTCGGTTTCAAACGCCTTGTACAGGCCGACGGAGTAGTCCAGGTCGCTCTGGTAGAACACGGCGACATCTGTGGCAAGGCTGTTGTCGGAGATGTAGTCGGCGGAAGCGGTGCCCTGGGAGGAGTCGGTGAAGCAGACGCGGAACGCGGCGTCATTGCCCTGGATGACCTTGTCGGCCGAAGCGGTCGGGGTCAGGATCAGGATGCCGTCGTCCTTGGCGGCCGCGACCACGGAGGTGGTCTCGCCGGAGAAGGTTGCGCCCATGGAGACCTTCATGCCGCTGTCGATCTGCTTGCCGTAGGCGTTGACGGCGCTGTCGGGATCGGCCTGAGAATCTTCAAAGTCGAGCTTGAGCGTCATGCCGTTCACGCCGCCGGCGGCGTTGATTTCATCGACGGCCAGCTGCGCGCCGTTGCGGTTGGAAACGCCGTAGTTGGCATAGTCGCCGGTCAGTGCGCCAATGCCGCCCAGCAGCAGGACGGAGCCGGATGCGCTGCTGCCGGAGGCGGCTGCGCTGGAAGCCGTGCTCCCGGAGGCGGCCGCGGTGGAAGCAGCGGCGGTCGTGCTCGCCGCAGTGTTCTTGGAGCCGGCGCAGCCCGCCATGCAGACGAGCAGCATGGAAGCGGCCAGCAGCAGGCTCAGAAGCTTTGCGTACTTTTTCATTTCTAAAACCTCTTGACATTGTATATTTTTCAGCTGGAACCCAGCGTGAAATCACGATGTAATACGTTAAATCATTCTAGAACAGAAAAACGGCCTTGCAAAAAGCAAAGCCGCCATGCGCCACCGGCAGCCTCAGTCTGCCGCAGCGCCATGATGCCAGATTGCCTTTCGCAGAAAATCGGTCTCCGCCCCGGCGATTGCCAGCAGGGGCAGGAGCGCAGATACCATGCTAATTCGGACGGAACGCAGCGTAAACGCGAGGATTGCCGCCGCAATCCACATAATAAAAATGGATACTGCCGGAATGACAGCATCCAGATTGTTATGAAGGGCGCAGGAAGAAGCCGGTGCGCACGTGGCTGCATCAGCGGCGTTGTTTTTGCTTGTCGCATTGAAATACTTCATGTGATCGGCTCCTCTCTGTAAGTTGCGTTCATTATATTTCTCACTCTGTCAAATGTCAACACCCAAAACCTCCAATTTTGGATAAACATGCGATTTTTTTGTTTATTCAAACTGCACAATTGGCCCCTTCCGTTTGGCAAATATCGATGAATTGGGCTTTCAAATTATACGGTTGTTTGTAAAAAATTCCGATTGACTTTAGCGCCAAAAAGATTTAAATTGAAACACAAATAAAGGAACGCGCGTGCGCGTCATTTTTTGAAAGGAGGCTGCAGCCATGGATACCTGCCTGTGTGATCGGAACGTCTGCCGTACCGCTGTCCCCTCCTTTTGCTTTGCAGACTGGGCCCGCTATTTTGCAGGCTTCCGTTTTTATACCCGTTTTAACGCGGAACGCAATAGCCAGGCTGAACCAGTGTCTGCCGCTGTGTGAGAAAACCGGCCGCGGCCCTGTCGTTCGGATGGGGCCGCGGTTTTGTTTTTTAATTATGGAAAGGAATCAAAAACATGAAAAAGCTCATCTGTCTGATCCTTGCGCTGACCATGCTCGCCGCGCTCTGCGCCTGCGCGGGCAAGACCGAATCCTCTCCCTCCGTGCAGTCTGCCGGGTCGGCTGCCGCCGGCTCGTCCTCCGCCGCAGCCTCCGCCTCCGCGGCCTCCGGCTCCTCCTCTGCCGCAGCCTCCGCGTCCGGCGCGTCCTCGACCGTGTATCACATCGGCATCTGCCAACTCGTCCAGCATGTCGCGCTTGACGCGGCCACGAAGGGCTTCAAGGAAGCGCTGACCAAGCTTCTCGGCGCTGACAACGTGGTATTTGACGAGCAGAACGCTCAGGGCGACTCCGCCACCTGCGCCACCATCTGCAACCAGTTCGTGGCCGACAACGACGACCTGATCCTCGCCAACGCGACGCCGGCTCTGCAGGCGGCCGCCTCCGCGACCGGCACCATCCCCATCATCGGCACCTCCATCACGGACTACGCCACCGCGCTGAATCTCGACAATTACAACGGCACAACCGGCCTCAACATCTCCGGCACCTCCGACCTCGCGCCCCTCAAGGACCAGGCCGCGATGCTCGAGGAACTGTTCCCGGACGCCAAGACCGTCGGCATCCTCTTCTGCTCCGCTGAGCCCAACTCCTATTACCAGGCCTCCGTCATCGAGGGCATCCTCGGCGGCGACGGCATCACCTGCAAGGAATACACCTTTACCGACTCCAACGACGTGGCCTCCGTAACGACGACCGCCTGCGCCGAGTCCGACGTGCTCTATATCCCGACCGACAACACCGCCGCCTCCAACACCGAGGTCATCAAGAACATCGCCGTTCCCGCCAAGAAGGCGATCATCTGCGGCGAAGAGGGCATCTGCTCCGGCTGCGGCGTTGCGACGCTCTCCATCAACTACTATGACATCGGCTACACCGCCGGCGAAATGGCCTACGACGTGCTGACCAAGGGTGCCGACATTGCCGCCATGCCCATCGAGTTCGCCCCCAAGGTCACGAAGGAATATAACGCCGACATCTGCCAGACGCTCGGCATCACGGTTCCCAGCGACTACACCGCCATCGCCGCCAACTGACGTCTCATGGGGATCGCCGAATATTTTGCCTCGCTGAATTTCATGACGCTCCTGAAGGTCGTGCCCGGCAACGTGGCGCAGGGGCTCGTCTGGGGAATTCTGGCGCTTGGCGTTTTCATCACCTATAAAATTCTCGACTTCGCCGATCTGACCGTGGACGGCTCGTTCGCCACCGGAGGCGCCGTCACAGTCATGCTGATCCTGGCAGGCGTGCCGGCCCCGCTGGCGCTCTTGGCCGCGGTCCTCGCCGGCTGCCTGGCCGGTCTTGTCACGGGCCTTCTGCACACGGCGCTCGGCATTCCGGGCATTCTGGCCTCCATCCTGACGCAGATCGCGCTGTTTTCCGTGAACCTCAACATCATGGGAAAGGCCAATCAGGCCGTCAGCGTGGACAAGTACGCGCTGGTTCTCTCCTCGCGCTCCAACAGCACCGCCATTCTGATCGGCCTCGTCTTTGTGGCCGTCATCATCGGGCTGCTGTACTGGTATTTCGGCACCGAGCAGGGCTGCGCCATCCGCGCGACGGGCTGCACGCCCAGCATGGCCAAGGCGCAGGGCATCAACATCAGTTCCATGAAGCTGCTGGCGCTGTCGCTCAGCAACGGCCTGGTCGCCCTCTCCGGCGGCCTGACTGCCCAGTATCAGGGCTTCTCCGACATCAACATGGGCCGCGGCGCAATCGTGATCGGCCTGGCGGCCGTCATCATCGGCGACGTGCTGCACAGCGCGATCATGCGCAAAAAGCAGAACTTCGGCGTGCGGCTGGCCTTTGTGGTGCTCGGCAGCATCATCTATTACCTCGTCATCGGCATCGTGCTCTGGCTCAAGATGCCCACGAACGACATGAAGCTCTTCACCGCCATCATCGTCGCCATCTTCCTGGCGGTCCCCTACCTCAAGGAGCGCTCGCGCAGCTCGTTTGCCCGCGCGGCAAAGAACGGAGGCGGACACAATGCTTGACATCACAAACGTCAGCAAAACCTTCAACGCCGGCACCGTCAACGAAAAACGCGCGCTGGACAGCGTGGAGCTGCACCTGAACAGCGGCGACTTCGTCACCGTGATCGGCAGCAACGGCGCCGGCAAGTCCACGCTTCTCAACGCGGTGGCGGGCACCTGGCCCGTCGACAGCGGCAGCATCGTCATCGGCGGCCAGGACGTGACCGGCCTGCCCGACTACAAGCGCGCGAGCCTGCTGGGGCGCGTGTTCCAGGACCCCATGACCGGCACGGCCGCGGACATGATGATCGAAGAGAATCTCGCCCTCGCGGCAAGGCGCGGCAGACGGCGCGGCCTGCGCTGGCAGATCACGCCCGCCGAGCGCGAGGTGTTCCACAAGCGGCTGCAGTCTCTGGGCCTCGGGCTCGAGGACCGCATGGGCATCAAGGTCGGACTGCTGTCCGGCGGCCAGCGGCAGGCGCTGACGCTGCTCATGGCGACGCTGCAAAATCCCCGGCTGCTCCTGCTCGACGAGCACACCGCCGCCCTCGATCCGACGACAGCCGCCAAGGTGCTCGAGCTCTCCGACGCCGTCATCTCCGAAAACCATCTGACCGCGCTCATGGTCACGCACAATATGAAGGACGCCATCCGGCACGGCAACCGCCTCATTATGATGAACGACGGGAAAATCATTCTGGATGTCTCCGGCGAGGAAAAGAGCCGGCTCACGAAGGCTGACCTTCTGCAGAAATTCTCCGAGCTCAGTGGCAGCACCCTTGAAAACGACCGGGTCCTGCTCTCCTAGCGGCCAAGCCGCCCATATCCTCCCCCGACGGGGCGGTATGGGCGGTTTTTTCCCGCCGTCTTCTGACATAAAGGTTGCTTTTTTTCCAGCAACTTGCTAAGATAGCAAGGTACGATTCTGAACATTCGAGGTGTGAATCATCATGGAAACAACGAAACGCCGGTGGGGCGACCGCAAGGACGGCGCATTGATCCGGGATCTGGACGGGATGCACTTCATCACGCCGCTCATCTATCCGAACCGCTGCGACAACGAAGCGTACATTTCCGAGCGGATCGACCTGACCAACATCAACGAGTATCTGCAGAAGCTGAACGCGTCGGAGACGGACTTCCCCTATACCATGTTCCATCTCATCGTGGCCGCGCTCATCAAGACGATTACGCTGCGTCCCAAAATGAACCGCTTCATCGCGAACAAGAATTTCTACCAGCGCAACGAGGTTTCCGCCGCGTTCGTCGTCAAGAAGCAGTTCGCCGACGACGCCGCCGAGGCGCTGGCCGTCATCCACGCGAAAAACGAGAGCACCCTGCAGACGCTGCACGAGGAGCTGCGCCGGCAGATCATGGAATGCCGCGACGAAAAAAAGGTGGACTCCTCCACCGACAGCATGGACATGTTCAACCGGATGCCGCGCTTTCTGTCCAAGTTTATCGTCTGGGTGCTGACGCGCCTGGACGTCCATGGCCATGTGCCCTACAGCCTCATTGAGACGGACCCCTACTACTGCACGGCGGTTTTGTCCAATCTGGGCTCCATCAAGCTCAACTGCGGCTATCACCATCTGACGAACTGGGGCACCTGCTCGGTGTTCTGCATCATCGGCGCGAAGGTGAAGCGGCCGGTCTACCGCGAGGACGGCACCATCGAAATGCACGAGATGCTCGACCTCGGCCTGACCATCGACGAACGGCTCGCGGACGGCTACTATTATTCCAGAACCGTCAGCCTGCTCAAGACGCTTCTGGAGAACCCGGAGCTTCTGGAGACGCCCGCCGCACAAGAAGTGGCCTACTAAAAGCTCGCACAGCAGATAAAAGCTGCCATTCTCCGGCCTGACGGCCTCGGAATGGCAGCTTTTTTATCACAGCTTATTTGTTTTCCGCGATCTTTTTCTCGGTGTCTTCGCGGATCAGTCTGCGCAGGCGCACCAGATAGTCGGAAAACGCCACCTTGTCGTCTGCGTAGGTGAGATTCAGCGAATACTCCAGCGGCAGCCAGGTGGAAATGTCCGATTCGTTGTGCTGGATGACGGCCTCGAGATTGTCGAGCGCCTTGTAGAGCTTCGCCTCGCCGGTCTGCCGCGCCGCCATCTCGCGGTACAGCGCCGCCATCTGCGTCCGATACGGCTCCGGCAGGGAGTCGACCCATCCGGCCAGCAGCCCGTCCTCCCTCTTTTCGTCCGCGCCCGTCTTTTCAAACGAGGGAATATCGCCCGTGAACGCCTCGCCCAAGTCGTGGATGAGGCACATTTTGATGACCTTGTCCATGTCCAGCTCCGGGAATTCGTCTGCGGCAAAATATGCCATCAGCGCCAGCAGCCAGGAGTGCTCGGCGACGCTCTCGTGCCGGCCGCCGGCCGTGTAGCAGTGGCGCGTGACGTCCTTGAGCCGCGACGCGGTATGGAGCGCGTCCAGCAGTTTTCTCTCTTCCATGTTCTTCTCCTCAGAGTGATATTTCGATCGCCTCGCGCACGTTGCGCACCCGGATGAGCTTCATGCCCTCCGGCGCCGTGATCTGCTGCGTGCCGTGCCGCGGGATCACGCAGCTTGTAAAGCCGAGGCGCGCCGCCTCGTCCAGGCGCTGCTGCAGCGCCGTCACGGCCCGCACCTCGCCCGTGAGGCCGACCTCGCCGATCGCGGCCGCGGCGCCGTCCATGGGCTTGTCGCGGTAGCTGGAGGCGACGGCCAGCACGACCGCCAGGTCGGCTGCGGGCTCGTCGAGCTGCAGGCCGCCGATGACGTTCACATAGGCGTCGCACATGCCGACGTTCAGCCCGCCCCGCTTTTCCAGCACGGCCATGAGCAGATTCGCGCGGTTGTAGTCGAAGCCATCCGTCGTCCGGCGCGGGACGTTGAAGCTTGTCCGCGCCACGAGCGCCTGCACCTCGGCCAGCACGGGGCGCGTGCCCTCCATCGCGCAGGCGACGCAGGTGCCCGGCGCGCCGAGCGGCCTGCCCGCGAGCAGCATCTCCGACGGATTCGGAACCTCGCGCAGCCCGGCGTCGCCCATGTCGAAAACGCCGATCTCGTTCGTGGAGCCAAAGCGGTTTTTGGCCGCGCGCAGGATCCGATAATTGCTCGAGGGTTCGCCTTCAAAGTACAAAACGCAGTCCACCATGTGCTCGAGCACCTTCGGCCCCGCGATTGCGCCCTCCTTGTTGATGTGTCCGATGACGAACACCGTCACGCCGCTGCCCTTGGCCAGCTGCATGAGCGTCATGGTGCAGTCCTTCACCTGGGAGATGCTGCCCGGCGCGGAGGCGTTCTGGCTGGAGTAGAGCGTCTGGATGGAGTCCGCGATCAGAATGTCCGGCGAGAGCTCCCGCACCGCCTCGAGGATCGTGTCCACGTCGGTCTCGGAGAGAATGTAGAGGTTGTCGCTGCCGACGCCGAGCCGGTCGGCGCGCAGCTTGATCTGGCGTTCACTCTCCTCGCCGGAGACGTAGAGGATTTTCAGCGTCTTTCCGAGCTGGGTGCAGATCTGCAGCATCAGGGTCGATTTGCCGATGCCCGGCGCGCCGCCCACCAGCACCAGCGACCCCTTGACGCCGCCGCCGCCCAGCACGCGGTCGAACTCCCCAGATCCGGTGGAAAACCGGACCTCGCTGCCGGCCTCCACCTCGCGCAGGCGCTTCGGCGCGGGACGGCCGGCCGCCCGCGTCGCGGCTTTCGCCCCGGGCGCGGGCTTGTCCTCAAATTCCACAATGGTGTTCCACGCGCCGCAGGCGGGGCATTGGCCCTGCCAGCGGGGCGTTTCGTTTCCGCAGCTTGTGCAGTAATAGACAGTTTTAGACTTCATCCGGATTCCCTTCCAAATACTGTATCGCCGCGCCGCCGACGGCGGCCGCGAGCTTCTTTTGATAATCGGCGCTCTGCAGCAGCGCGTCCTCCTGTGCGTTGGAGAGGAAGCCGCACTCGACCAGCACGCCCGTGCACTGGATATGCTCCATGAGATAGACAGCCTGCGATTTTTTGATCTGCCGGTGGTTGTTGGGATCGACCGTCTCGCGCACGGTGTCCTGGATGCGCTTCGCCAGCGCCTCGCTGCCGTCCGTACGCGCGTAAAATACCTGCGTGCCGCGGTATTTTCCCTCCGGGAAAAAATTCTGGTGGATGCTGATGAGCAGCGCGTTCGGCGTGGCGTTCACCGCCGCGGCGCGGTTTTTGAGGTCGGAGACCTTCTTCTCAGCGATGGTCCTGCAGTCACCCGTATAGACAGCCGTGTCGGTTTCGCGGATCATGGCCGTCGGAACGCCGGCGAAGGCCAGCAGGTCGCGCAGGCGCAGCGCGATCTCCAGATTGATCCGGCTCTCCTGCGCGCCGGATACCGACGTCGCGCCCCCGTCCTCTCCGCCGTGGCCCGCGTCCACAACGACGGTCACGGGCGATTCATCCGTCTTGGATGCAGCCTGCATCTTTTGCAGGGCAAAAAAAGAATACGCGCAGACATAGACGACCGCCGCCAGCAAAACGGCCGGCAGCGCGTATTTTCGGAAGCGTTCCATGCGCATCACCCCATAGAGCTTATGAGGCTTGTTTCCAGTATAGCACCGGCGCGCCCGTTTGAAAAGCGCGGCGTTTCGGCGCCTCGGAGGTCAGAATTTTTCCGTATGGTTCACCATAATCATAACCTGCAAAATGCGCTTCAAGAGTTGTACACAATGTCAACAGGTTTTTCAACAGGCCGGAATCCCTGTCGTTTCGGCGCACGCCCCGATTTTGCACGCTTTTTTCCGCGCCTGCAAACGAAATTCTTTCGCGAACGACAGCGTGAAAAACGTTGACATAACGATTTTCCATGAAGTTTTTGCGTCAAAATGCCGCGCGGCGCAACCGTCAAAAAAACTGTCCCGCCGGCCCTGCAGCCCGGCGGGACAGTTTTTCAGCTCAAATGAACAGGTTGACGTTCGATTCCTCGGCGTCGGCGAGATATGCGCCCACGCCGCCGAGCTCCACGCCGTCGATCAGCTCTTCCTTCTTAATGCCCATCACGTCCATGCTCATCGTGCAGGCCACGATCTTCACGCCCTGCCGGATGGCCGACTGGATCAGCTCCTCAAGCGAATTGACGTTCTTGTCGTTCATGATTTTCTTCATCATGGCCGTGCCCATGCCGCCCATGTTCATGCGGGAGAGCTTCAGCTTTTCGCTGCCGCGCGGCAGCATGGCTCCGAACATGGCCTCCATCGGCGTCTTCTTGACCGCCTGCTTTTTCGCCTTGCGCAGCACGGTCAGGCCCCAGAAGGTGAAGAACATCGTGACGGGCCGGCCCATGGCGGCCGCGCCGTTGGCGATGATAAAGCTGGCCAGCACCTTGTCGAGGTCGCCGGAGAAGACGATGATCGTCTTGCCCTCGGGTGTATCGCGGACTAAAGGCGCCTGAGCGGTCTGGGGAGCCTGCGCGGAGCCCTTGCGCACCGCGGCGACGTAATCGTCTCCGCGACGCGTGTTGGACACCAGCGTGTTGCCCGTGCGGCGGCACCAGGCGGCGATGTCCTTGGCGAAGCCGGGGTCAGAGGCAAGAACCTCGAGCGTCTCGCCCTCCCGCATTCCCTTGACGGCCTCGAAGACCTTCATGATGGGGCCGGGACACTGCATCCCGCAGCAGTCGAGCCGGACCGACTGAACCGCCTCGGTCGCCGCGGCAGCTGCCGGCGCGGGTGCCGCGGCTTCCGGCTTTTTGTAGTGCGTGGATTCATAGAACCGCACGCCGGCGGGATAGAGCAGGACGTCGGTAAAGCCGTGCTGCATCAGGATCCGGACCGCGTTGTACGAGCGCACGCCGATGGCGCAGAACACGATCATCGGCTTGCTGCGGTCCAGCTCTCCGAGCCGGCCCCGCAGCTGCCCGAGCGGAATGTTGACGGCGTTTTCAATCGGCACGGCCTCACACTCGGCCGGCTCCCGCACGTCGAGCAGCACAGCGTCCGGACTGTTTTCCACGGCGTCCCAGCCGGAGAAGCGCACCAGACCCGCCAGCACGTTCTGCGCGGTGAAGCCCAGCATGTTGACCGGGTCCTTTGCCGAGGAATAGGGCGGCGCGTAGGACAGCTCGAGCTGCGCCAGCTCCTTGACGCCGCCGCCCAGCCGCTGCGTCACCGCGATCGTGTCGATGCGCTTGTCAACGCCGTCGTAGCCGACGATCTGCGCGCCGAAGAGCTTTGTGCCGTCCATGGAAAACAGGAGCTTCAGGAACATCGGCTTCGCGCCCGGATAATAGCCCGCGTGCGAATTCTGCGTGATGATCGCGCGCTCGTAGTCGCGGCCCAGCCGCAGGCCCCGTTTGATCAGCGTCTTTTCGTTCGCGCCCACGGCGGCGGCGGTCAGGTCGAACACCTTGGCGACCGAGGCGCCCTGCGTGCCGCGGTATTCTTCGCTCCCGCCGGCCAGATTGTCGGCCGCGATGCGGCCCTGCTTGTTGGCGGGTCCGGCCAGCGGCACCATGGTGCGCTCGCCGAAGACGAGGTCCCGCGTCTCGGTCACGTCGCCCACCGCGTAGATGTCGGGGTCGGAGGTACGGAGAAATTCGTCCGTCACCACGCCGCCGCGCGCGTTGGTTTCAAGCCCGGCAGCCTTCGCCAGCTCCCCGTTCGGCCGCACGCCGATGGCGAGCACGACCAGCTCCGCGCCGATCTCGCGCCCGCTTTTGAGCGTGATGACGGTCTGGCCGGCCTCGTCCCGGAACGAGGAGACGCCGTCGCCGAGCGACAGATGCACGCCGTTTCCCTCGATATTCTCGTGCAGAAGCTGTGCCATCTCAAAGTCCAGCGGCGCCATGACCTGATCGAGCAGCTCTACGATCGTCACGTCGAGCCCCGCTTTGCGGAGATTTTCCGCGACCTCCAGCCCGATGAAGCCGCCGCCGATCACCGCGGCGGTATGGGCGTTTTCGGCCATTTCGCGCAGCCGCTCGGTATCCGGCACGGTCCAGAGCGTGCGGATGCGCGGCGAGTCGATGCCGGGAATCGGGGGCCGGACGGGCGACGAGCCGGTCGCGAGCACCAGCTTGTCATAGCGCTCCTCGTAGATTTCGCCTGTCTCGACCTTTTTGATGCGGAGCGTTTTTTTCTCGCGGTCGATGGAAACCGCCTCATTTTTCGTGCGCACGTCCACGCGGAAGCGGCTGCGCATCACCTCGGGCTTCTGCAGCAGCAGCGCGTCGCGGGAACGGATCACGTCCCCCACATAATACGGAAGTCCGCAGTTGGCATAAGAGATGTATTCCCCGCGCTCGAGAAGCACGATTTCTGCATTTTCATCCAGTCTGCGCAGGCGCGCAGCGCAGCTCGCGCCGCCCGCGACGCCGCCGATGATTACAACTTTTGACATGGCAGATTCCTCCTGATGCTTTTTTTATAGTATAACCATATCCGGAATATTTCTCCGTGATGTTGTCACAAAAATTGACAACAGCGGAAAATCCGGTATAATCAAAGAGGAAGAGGAGCGTGAGAAAATGGGCCTGGAAGACTACTTTCCGATCTGGAGCCAACTGACCGCCGAGGAGCAGACGATGCTCTCGGACGCGGCGAGAAGCAGGACCGTTCCCGCCGGTACGCTTCTGCACAACGGCAGCGCGGACTGCGTGGGGCTGCTGGTCGTCTGTTCCGGGGAGCTGCGGGCCTTCCTTGTCTCTCCGGAGGGCAAGCAGGTGACGATCTACCGCCTGTTTGAGCGGGACATCTGCCTGTTTTCCGCCTCCTGCATGCTGCACAGCATCCAGTTCGAGGTGACCATCGAGGCGGAGAAGGACTCCGAGCTCTGGGTGATCCCGCCCGATGTATACAAGCGGCTGATGGAGCGCTCCCTGGCTGTGTCCGGCTACACCAACGAGCTGATGGCGTCCCGCTTTTCCGAGGTGATGTGGCTCATCGAGCAGATCATGTGGAAAAGCTTCGACAAGCGGCTGGCGGGCTTCCTGTTGGAGCAGAGCGCCGCCGACGGTGCCGACACGCTCTGCATCACGCACGAGAAAATCGCCGCGCACCTCGGCAGCGCGCGGGAGGTCGTCACCCGGATGCTGCGCTATTTCCAGTCCGAGGGACTCGTCCGGCTGTCCCGCGGAACCGTGGAGCTGGCCGACCGGAAGCGCCTGGAGGCGCTCGCGGAATAGAATGACAGGCTGCAAAAAATCAGTCATTCTTCTTTTGAAGAATGACTGATTGCGTTTGTCAAATAAGCCTCGCAGAGTTTGCGCCCGCGGGCGCAAAAAAATTACAAATCCGCTTTTCCCGGCGGCTGGTACGTCGGGAAAAGCACTTTACAGCCCGCAAGTGTGGAATTTTCGCGTCTCACCGAATCCGAGCCCAGCAAAGCGGGTCGGATTCGGTGAGGAGAAGCAGCGGAATGGACGAGCCCCCGCGCTGGCGCGGGGGCGAGGGATATGGAGCCTGCTTCGACGATATGCGCGCGGCGGGCTGCATCTTTTTGTCAAAGAAGGCCTATCGGGCCTTCTTTGACAGTCTGAATCAGTCATTCTTCTTTTGAAGAATGACTGATTTTCAGCTTTATGCGGCCTTTCAGCGGAGCATCGCGGTGATCTGCTGCTTGGGACGGACGCCGACGCTCTGGTTCACGACCTTGCCGTCTCTCATCACAACGAGGGTGGGGATGCTCATGACGCTGAAGGCGGCGGCCAACTCCCGCTGCTCGTCGATGTTGATTTTGCCGACCTTCACGCCGTCGTTCTCGTCGGAGATCTCATCGACCAGCGGGGAGAGCATCCGGCAGGGCATGCACCAGCTCGCCCAGAAATCGAGCAGCACCGGTTTTGTGCTTTCCAGCACCTCTTTTTGGAAATTTTCCTTTGTAATCGTCATCACAGCCATCTTTGCGGCCTCCTTTGTTTTTCTGACCGCATCATAGCATGGATTCGCCGCGCTGTCCGTGATATAATCACCGTTTCGGCGCGTCTTCGGCTCAGGCCTTCAGAACCGCCTTGTGGAAGATCTTCTTGCCCTTGCGGAGCTTGACGCCCGTTTTGAGCTGCTCGGCGGTAAAGAACGCGTCGATGGAGGCGATCTTTTCCTCGTCGGCGGTCACGCCGTTCTGCTGGATCAGGCGGCGGCCTTCCCCTCGCGAGGCGATCAGCCCGCAGGCGAGCATCAGGTCGATGACGCCGATTCGCCCGTCCGTGAGCTGCTCCGGCGTCAGTTCCGTCGTCGGCATGTGCTCGTCGTTTTCACCGCCGCCGAAGAGCGCCCTGGCGGCCTGCTCAGCTTTTTTGGCCTCCTCTTCGCCGTGGACGAGAGAGGTCAGCTCGAAGGCCAGGATCTCCTTGGCGCGGTTGAGCTGGCTGCCCTCCCACCGGTCCATCTCGTCGATCTGCCCGAGCGGAAGGAAGGTCAGCATGCGGATGCACTTAAGCACGTCGGCGTCCGCGATGTTGCGCCAGTACTGATAGAACTCAAACGGCGTCGTCTTGTTGGGATCGAGCCACACCGCGCCGCCGGCGGTTTTGCCCATCTTCTTTCCCTCGCTGTTCATCAGCAGCGTGATGGTCATGGCATGCGCGTCCTTGCCCAGCTTGCGGCGGATGAGCTCTGTGCCGCCGAGCATGTTCGACCACTGGTCGTCGCCGCCGAACTGCATGTTGCAGCCGTAGTGCTGGAACAGGTAGTAGAAGTCGTACGACTGCATAATCATGTAGTTGAACTCGAGGAAGCTCAGGCCCTTTTCCATGCGCTGCTTGTAGCACTCGGCGCGGAGCATGTTGTTGACGGAGAAGCACGCGCCTACGTCGCGCAGGAAATCCACATAGTTGAGGTTCAGCAGCCAGTCGGCGTTGTTGACCATGATGGCCTTGTCCGGCCCAAAGTCGATGAACCGCTCCATCTGCTTTTTGAAGCATTCGCAGTTGTGCTGAATCGTCTCCACGGTCAGCATCCTGCGCATGTCGGTCCGGCCGGAGGGGTCTCCGATCATGCCGGTGCCGCCGCCGACCAGCACGACCGGCCGGTTGCCGGCCATCTGCAGCCGCTTCATCAGGCACAGCGCCATGAAATGGCCGACGTGCAGCGAGTCCGCCGTCGGGTCGAAGCCGATGTAGAACGTCGCCCGGCCGTTATTGACCATTTCGCGGATCTCGTCCTCGTTCGTCACCTGCGCGATCAGTCCGCGCGCGCGCAGCTCTTCATAAATACCCATTTGTTTTCTCCCCTATCTTCAGATTGTGCCAAAAACGCCCTCCGCTCCGATGAGCAGAGGGCGAATGAACGCGGTACCACCTCTGGTTCGCCGCTTTTTCACAAGAGCGGCCTTACCGGGTGCCGATACACCCGCCTGCTGTAACGGGCAGACCCGGCACGCTCCTACAGGACAGGCCTTTCAGAGGGCAGCTCCGGGATGTATTCGCCGCGCAGGCCCCGCTTCCTTTCACCGGCCGGAAGCTCTCTGGGGGGGATTGCTGCGGGTACTGGTTCCCTTCATCGCTGTGAACTATTCTTTTGAAAATTATAGCGAAACGGCGGCGGTTTGTCAACCCTTTGCGCGTTTATAGACGTCCGCCGCGGCCAGAAGCTCCTCCGCCCCGGCAAGCAGCGTATCGGTGACGGCGGCGCCGCCCGTGATGCGGGCCAGCTCCGCGCGCCTGGCGGCGCGGTCGAGCCGCGCCACGTCCGTAAAGGTTCTGTCCTCCCGCACCTGTTTTTCCACGATAAAATGCGTATCCGCCATCGCGGCGATCTGCGGCAGATGCGTCACGCAGAGCACCTGTTTTCCGCGCGACACGTCGGAGAGCTTCTCCGCGACCCGCTGCGCCGCGCGTCCGCTGACGCCCGCGTCCACCTCGTCGAAGATGAGCGTCGGGACGGCGTCGCGCTCGGCCAGCACGTTTTTCATGGCCAGCATGATCCGCGCCAGCTCGCCGCCCGAGGCGACCTTGCTCAGCGGCTTGAGCGCCTCGCCGACGTTGGCGGACATGAGAAACCGCGCCGCGTCCAGCCCGTTCGGGCCGAGCGGCAGCTCGTCGAACTGGCAGGAAAAGCGGATCTTCGGCATGTCGAGCTGCGCAAGCTCGGTCTGGATGCGCGACGACAGCTTCTGCGCCGCCTCATGCCGGAGCCCGCGCAGACGCAGGCCCGCATCCATCGCCTCTTTTTCAAGCTGGGAGAGCTGCCCGCGCAGCTTTTCGATGCGGTCGGAGGCGAACTCCACCTCGTCGAGCCTGGCTTTTGCGTCCTGCAGGTACTGCAGCGCCGCCTCCACGCTCCCGCCGTATTTGCGCTTGAGCCGGTGCAGCGTGTCGAGGCGGCTCTCGAGCTGCTCCAGCTCTCCCCCGGAGTCGGCCAGGTTGTCGCGCAGCGCGCGCAGCTCCTCCGCGGCGTCCTGCGCGGCATAGGCCAGGTCCGTCACCTTCCGGCACGCGTCTGCGATGCCCTCGTCCAGAGACGAGACGCGCGAGAGCTCGCGCCCGGCGTCGGAAAGAAGCCCCGCCGCGCCGTCGGACCGCTCGTCGCCGTACAGCGCCTGCACGGCCGATTCCAGCGCGCCCTGGAGCTTTTCCGCGTTCTGCAGCACGCGCCGCCGGGCCTCCAGCTCGGCGTCCTCCCCCGCGCGCGGTTCGGCGCGCTCGATCTCTCCGATCTCGTATTGCAGCCGCTCGACGAGGCGCAGCTTTTCACTCTCGTCCATCGAGAGCCGCTCCATCTCCCGCCGCACGTCCAGCACGCGTTCAAATTTCGCGCGGTACTCCGCGAGCGCGTCGTCGTCGCGGGCGAAGAGGTCGAGATATTGCAGGTGCGCGGCCTCGTCGAAAAGCTGTTGGGAGTCGTGCTGGCCGTGGATGCTGACAAGCTGCGCGCCGAGCTTTTTCAAAATCGCCACCGTGACGGGCCGGCCGTTGACACGGCAGACGTTCCGCCCGTCCGGATACAGCTCCCGCTGGATGAGCAGCTCCTGCGCGTCGTATTCGATCTGGTTTTCCTCAAACCAGACGAGCCGCGGAATGCCGCGGAACACCGCGCTGACGCAGGCCCTGTCGCTGCCGGTGCGGATCACGTCGCGATACGTTCTCTCACCGAGAATGGCGGAAATGGCGTCGATCACGATGGATTTGCCCGCGCCCGTCTCGCCGGTCAGGACATTGAAGCCGCCGTCAAAGCAGATGTCCGCCTGCTCGATCACCGCGATGTTCTCAATGTGCAGAACGCTCAGCATGAAAACGCACCTCCGAAGCCTCAGTGTGCAATCTGTTCCTGGATTTCCGCGCAGAGCTCGGCGGCGGCGGCGGAGTCGCGGATCACCAGAAAGCCCGTGTCGTCGCCCGCGATGGTGCCGAGGATCTCCGGCAGATTCATTCCGTCGAGCGCGGAGCAGGCCGCGGAGGCGAGGCCCGGCATGGTCTTGATGACCATGATGTTCTGCGCGTAGTCCACGCTCGTGACGCACTGGCGGAAGATGATGTTGAGCTTGCTGGAGAAGGTGTGCTCCGCCGGCTTGGTGGTCGTGTTGTAGCGATAGGTCCCCGAGGCGCCCAGCTCCTTGATGATGCGAAGCTGCTTGATGTCCCGGGAAATGGTCGCCTGCGTGGTCTGAAAGCCGCAGAGCTTCAGCTCGTCGAGGAGCTGCTCCTGCGTCTCGATCTCATGGTCGGTGATCAGTTCAAGTATCTTTTCCTGCCGTTTGGATTTCATGTCAGTACCTCTGCCTGTCGATAAATTTATTGTTCAGGATCTCAAAGAAGCTGGTGTTTTTCAGCCGGAGAAGACGCGTGACCTTGTCGGAGCTTTTCACTGTGACGACGTCGTCTGGGTTCAGGCGGAACGCGCGCCCGCCGTCCACCGACAAAAACGCGTTGTGCCGTCCGATTCTGCCGACCTTGAGCGAGATGACGCGGCGGGGGCCGATGACGATGCTCTTGGCCAGCATCGCGTGCGCGCAGATGGGCGTGATGAGCAGGTTCTTCGCCAGCGGCTCCACGATGGGCCCGCCGGCCGACATGGAATAGGCGGTCGAGCCGGTCGGCGTGCAGACGATCACGCCGTCGCCGGAAAAGCTCACGGCCTCCTCGCCGTCGCAGAAGAGTGAGACCTGGATGACGCGGGCGATCGCGCCCTTTGTCACGACCGCGTCGTTGAGCCCGCAGTCGCGGAACAGCGTCTGCTTGCCGTTCGTCACGGTCACGTCGATCATGCTCCGGGGCTCCACGGTATATTCGCCCGCCGGGATCTTCCGCAGCAGCTCCAGCTCGCTGGATTCCAGCTCCGCGATAAAGCCCATGGTGCCGATATTGACGCCCAGCACGGGGATCTGCCGCGCGGTGGCGATTTTGGAGGCGTGCAAAATCGTGCCGTCGCCGCCGAAGCAGATGAGAATATCCGCGTCGCGGATCTCCGTTTTCAGATCCGCAAACGCCGAACCGTCCGGGAGGACGTATTCCTTGTCCACATCGAACGGCAGACACATCTGAACGGTGACGCCGCATTCCTCGAGAATTTTCCTGGCCTGCACGGCGCACTGGAACTGCTTGTCGCGGTAGGGATTCGGGGTGATGACGATCTTCATGCGGTTATCCTTTCAGCGCCTCGTGCGCCAGCGCCACAAGCGCCGGCACGTCCGCGCTGCACGGCTGGGCCTGCTGCACGGACAGGTGCGCGAGAAATTCAATGTTCCCCTCCGGTCCCTTGACCGGCGAAAAGGTCAGGTTCCGGACCGTAAAACCGAGCTCGTCCGCCAGAGCGAGGAAGCTGTTTAAAACCTCCTCGTGCACGGCCGGGTCGCGCACCACGCCCTTTTTCCCGACCTTGTCCTTCCCGGCCTCGAACTGCGGCTTGATGAGGCACACCACCTGGCCCGTCGGCTTCAGCAGGCGCCTGATCGCGGGAAGCACGATCTTCAGGGAAATGAACGACACGTCCACGACGGACAGGTCCAGGGGCTCCCCCAAATCCTCCGGCGTCACATAGCGGATGTTTGTCCGCTCCATGACCACGACGCGCTCGTCGCTGCGGATTTTCCAGGCGAGCTGGCCGTAGCCCACGTCGATGGCAAAGACCTTCGCGGCGCCCTTCTGCAGCAGGCAGTCGGTAAAGCCGCCCGTGGAAGCGCCCGAGTCGCTGCACACAAAGCCCGTCGGATCGACGCCGAAGTCCGCGAGCGCCTTTTCCAGCTTCCAGCCGCCGCGGCTGACGTACGGGCAGACGCTTCCGCGCACCTCGAGCACCGTTTCGGGGCCGAGCTCCTCGCCGGCCTTGTCGGCCTTCCGCCCGTCGGCGTAGACCTCTCCGGACAGAATGACCGCCTGGGCCCTGCTTCTCGTTTCGGCCAGTCCACGCTCCACGAGCAGGACGTCCAGGCGCTGCTTATTTTTCAAGTTCCATGACCTCCAGAACAAGCGGTAGCAGGGATTCGGCATCCAGCCCGGCCAGCTTCTGCAGCTCTGCGGGCGAGCCGTGCGGGAAGAAACGGTCTGCCAGATTGCGCTTGCGGCACTGCGCGCGGATCCCGGCACAGGCCAAATGGGAGAAGATCTCGTCGGCGAGGCAGCCGGGGTCGCTGCATTCCTCGATCACCAGCAGCCGCCCGGTCTTCCGGACGGACGATTCGATGGGCGCGTAATCCAGCGGCTTGATGACGCCGGGCTTCAGGATTTCCAGGGAAATATTCCGCGCGGCGCAGGCGGCGTCCAGCGACAGCGCTGTGTTGACCGTCGGGCCGTAGCACAGAACGGAGCAGTCGGTCCCCTCTTTCAGGAGCGTCGCTTCCGCGCAGCCGGTATACGCGCCCTCGTGTCCGCGCGGATAGCGGATGGCCGCCGGCCCCGTGCAGTTGTACAGCGCGTCCCGGAGCATCCGGCGCAGCTCCTCATGGCTGGCGGGGGCATACACGCGCATGCCGGGCACCTGGCGCAGATAGCCCACGTCGAATGCGCCGTGGTGCGTCTCCCCGTCCTCGCCGACGAGGCCCGCGTGATCGACGGCCAGAACCACATGCAGGCCCTGCAGCGCCACATCGTGCAGCAGCATGTCGTAGGCCCGCTGCAGGAACGTGGAATAGATCGCCGCCACCGGCAGCATACCCTGTTTGGCCAGCCCCGCCGACATGGCGACCGCGTGGCCCTCCGCGATGCCGACGTCAAAAAATCTCGACGGGAGCATGTGCGCAAAATGGTCGAGGCCCGTCCCATGCTGCATGGCGGCCGTCACCGCGCAGATGCGGTCGTCCTTTTTGGCCTCCTCGAGAAGCGTCTGGCCGAACACGCCGGAAAAGGACGCGCCGCTCTCGTGCAGCGGCATCCCGTTCTCCGGGTTGAAGCTGCCGATCCCGTGATAATACTCCGGGATTTCTTCGGCGGGCTCATAGCCTCTGCCCTTCTGCGTGGTCAGGTGGAGCAGCACCGGCTCGTGAAGCGCAACCGCGACCCTGAGAAGATAGGCGATGCGCTCCGTGTCGTGCCCGTCCACGGGGCCGAGGTATGTAAAGCCCATCTGCTCAAAGAGCGTCGTGCCGATCAGGCGGCGGTGCAGACGGGCCTTGAGCCGGTGGGTGAAGTGATAGAGCTTTTTCCCGCCGGGTATCCGCCCGGTCAGATTGCGGTACCAGAGCTTGAGTCCGAAATAGCCGGGGCGCAGGCGCACCTTGGCGAGATAGCGGGAGATCGCGCCCACATTCGGCGTGATGGACATGCCGTTGTCGTTGAGAATGACGATCATCGGCTCGCGGCTGGCGCCCGCGTTGTTGAGTCCCTCGTAGGCCAGCCCGCCCGTGAGCGCGCCGTCGCCGAGCAGGGCCAGAACGTTGTAGTCCTCGCCCATGAGCGTCCGCGCCCGCGCCATGCCGAGCGCGACCGAGACGGCGTTGGAGGCGTGGCCGGCGATAAAGGCGTCGTGCACGCTCTCGTTCGGCTTTGGGAAGCCGGCGAGCCCGCCGTAGGTGCGGAGCGTGCCGAACTGCTCCATCCGCCCGGTCAGAATCTTATGCACATAGCACTGGTGGCCGACGTCGAAGACCAGGCGGTCCCGGCTGGTGTCGAAAACCTTTTGGATGGCGAGCGTGGTTTCCACGATGCCGAGGTTGGACGCCAGATGCCCGCCCGTCTTGGAGACGTGGCTGATGAGAAATTCCCGAAGCTCCCGGCAGAGCTGCCGGTCCTGTTCGGGCGTGAGACGAAGAAGGTCGTCCCTGGACCTGATTGTTTCCAGAATCATGATTACCTCTTCAGACGGTCAGGGCTTTTTCCGCCTGAATCTTTCGGGGATCTGCCCAAAAAAATGGAGCACCTTCGCGGTCGCCTGCACGATCTCGGTGCTTTGCTGCATGGCAAAGCTCTTTCCGAACGCCTTGCCGCCGACCGTCAGCCCCGCCACCAGGGCGGACATGAGCAGATTGATGAAAAGCTCCATTCCCGTCGTGCCTCCGGCGATCACGCGCGCAGCGATGACAGCCGAGGCCGAGCCCGAGATGACGCCGCAGATGTCGCCGATCACGTCGTTGCAGAACGAGGAGACGCGGTTGGCGTTGCGGATGAGGTGCAGCGCCTCGGGAGCCTCCGGCACCTTCCGCGAGGCCATGGCGTGAAACGGCGCCTCGTCGGCGGCCGTGACGGCCACGCCGATGACGTCGAACAGAATGCCGATCAGAACGATGCAGATGAGTATGACAAATGAAACCGCAAGCGTGGCCAGATGCAGCAGGTTGGATGAAATGAACGACATCACCGCGGAGATGGCGACCGTCGTCAGAAAAATCGCGACGATCCACCGATAGTCCGGCTTCTGTTTTTTTCCGGTGTGCTTTTTCTTTGCCTGCGCCACAGCGATCCTCCATAAAGTACAATGGCAGCAGATATGGTTAATCTTACGGCTTAGGTCGGGTTTGTTTTCCCCATGGACAGCCCCGCGTCGCCGTCAGGGCGGTTTCCCTTTCATGTCCAAGCCGATTCGTTGCCAAAATCGTTACCCGATTGCCACTTAGTCCGTACCGCAATCCCATATCCGCTCGTTTTAAGACAGCCTAGGTGCTTTCCACCGCGGCCTTTACCGGCCTTTATCCTCTTTTGCAGGCAGTCTTTCAGAAAGATATCGCCCCTGTCCCAAGGCCATGGAACCGGACGCATGACTCTTCCATCCCGACCTGCCCACGCAAGGCAGGCTACGCTGCACACAGCGTTCACGGCCGAAGCCGCATAGCACCGCGATGCAGGTTCAATCCGGTACCGTACAGAAGTCGCTTGTAACCACAGTGGGAGTACGCTTCTGCACAGTATCCGGTCTCCACAGCGACAGGGTTTCAGTTTCTCATGCCATTGAGAGCTGCCCTGAAGCCGCAGGCGACAAGCGCCTTCCCCCAGCATCCACCCCAGACTGGGCGTAAGAAGCAGACACCAGAGGGTTCACAGATGTGCCCTTTAAAGGATTTTTAGGCCCTTCCTCGAAACCGGTAAATCCGACTAGGATACTGCGCCATTGTGACGCTATCATAGCATATTTTTTTTGCATAAACAAGTGCATATTCACTAAGAATTTCATACGCCCAACAGCGCCGCGCGCTCCGATTTCCGGAAAGCGCGCGGCGCTGTTCTTTTTCCGTCCCGTCAGAATTCCCGGAGTGCAAGCACGCGGGCGATCTGCTCGAGATAGGCGCGGTCTTCAAAACATGCAAGCGCTTCGACAGCCTCGGCCGTCTTCTTCTCGATGAGCTTCGAGCACTCGCCGACGCCGTAGAGGCTCACGAACGTGTTCTTGTTCTCGTCCATATGGGTGTGCTTGCCCATTTTGTCCGCGTCGCCCAGCACGTCCAGCATGTCGTCCCGGATCTGGAACGCGAGGCCGAGCGCCTCGGCGTAGATGCGCGCGGCCTCCAGCTGCGTGTCAGACGCGCCGCCGGCGATGGCGCCGACGCGGCAGGCCGCCGAGATGAGCGCGCCGGTTTTCAGCTTGTGGATCGTATAGACGTCGTCCTCGGCCAGCGTGAGCTGCTCGCCGCCGATGTCGAGCGCCTGCCCGCCGACCATGCCCTTTTCCCCCGCCGACTCGGCCATGACGCCGAGAATGCGGACGATGACCTCGGGCGCGGCCTTCGCGTGCGCGGCGGTGTCGAACGCGGCCGTCAGCAGACCGTCGCCCGCCAGCACGGCCATGGATTCGCCGAATATCTTGTGGTTTGTGAGCCGGCCCCGGCGGTAGTCGTCGTTGTCCATGCAGGGCAGATCGTCGTGGATGAGGCTGTAGGTGTGCACCATCTCCATGGCGCCCGCGAAGGGAACGGCAGCCTGCCAGTCGCCGCCGCAGACGCGGCAGAATTCCAGCGTCAGCAGCGGCCGCACGCGCTTGCCGCCGGCCAGCAGGCTGTAGCGCATGGCGTGCAGCAGCTCCCGCTGCGGCAGGCTGTCGTCCGTAAAGCAGCCGTTCAGAAACGCCTCCACAGCGGTGCGGTAGGTCTGCATCGCGGTTTTATAATCATTCATCGCGCACGAACTCCGTTTCTGCGGGACTCCCGTCCGCGCTTTTCATGAGCCGGACGACCTGCAGCTCTGCCTTGTCCAGCATCCCGCTGCATTGGCTCACCAGCTCCGTTCCCTCTTTGAAAAGGGCGAGCGCCTGCTCCAGCGGCACGTTGCCCTGCTCCATCTGTTTGACGATCGCGTCGAGCCGCGCGACCGACTGCTCGAAGGTTTTCGATTCCTCAGCCATCTGTTGTCTCCTCCTCCACCTGTTCCACCGCGGCGCGCAGGCTCCCCTGCCGCATCCGGACATAGATCCGTTCGCCGGTGTGCGTCTCGCGCGCCGACTGCAAAACCGCGCCTGTCTCTCCGCGGACGATGCTGTAGCCGCGTCCGAGCACCTTTAAAGGGCTCATGGCGTCCAGCGCGGCAGTCAGGCGGATGAACTGCTGCTTTTTTCCGGCCAGCAGCTGCTGCGAGGCCGCGAGCAGCCGCTTGTGGCTGTAGTCGAGCTGCAGCCGCTTGTCCTGTATATAATTCACGGGGCTCTGCAGCACGCGCTTTGACGCCAGCGCGTCCAGCGTCTGCCGGTCGGCCTTTAAAAGCCTTGTCATCGCCGTGCCCATGCGGGCACGGTCGTGGAGCAGCTGCGCGCGCAGATCGTTCTGGTCGGGGGCGACCAGCTCCGCGCCGTTGGACGGCGTGGCCGCGCGCAGGTCGGCCGTGAAGTCCGCAATCGTCACGTCCGGCTCGTGGCCCACCGCGGAGACGACCGGAATTTTGGAATCGTAGATCGCCCGCGCCACGCGCTCGTCGTTGAAGGCCCAGAGGTCCTCGATCGAGCCGCCGCCGCGGCCTGTGATGATGACATCCGCGATATTCCATTTGTTCGCATAGCGGATCGCGCCCGCGATCTCGGCCGGCGCCTCCGCGCCCTGCACCCGCACGGGCAGGACGAGCACCTTGCTCAGGGGATAGCGCTTTCCGAGAATGCGGAGCATATCCATGATCGCCGCGCCCGCGCCCGAGGTGACGATGGCGATGCGGTGCGGATACGGCGGCAGGGGCTTCTTGTGCGCGCGGTCGAAGAGGCCCTCCTCCTCCAGCTTTTTCTTGAGCTGCTCGAAGGCGACGTAGAGATCGCCCACGCCGTCGGGCGTCAGGCCCGTGCAGTAGAGCTGATACGCGCCGTCGCGCGGAAACACCGTGATCCGCCCGGCCGCCAGCACCTTCATGCCGTTCTCCGGACGAAAGCGCATGCGCAGGGCGTTTCCCTTGAACATCACGCAGCGCAGCGAGCCTTCGGCGTCCTTGAGGGTGAAATAGTGGTGGCCGGACGGGTAAATTTTATAGTTGCTGAGCTCGCCGCGCACGCAGACGGCGCTGAGAAGCTCGTCGCTGTCCAGCATGGACTTGATGTATTCGTTGATCTGCGAAACCTCGAATATCTCCTGCATCATGCCGGGCCCTCCTGCAGCCAGGTCAAAACTGCGACGCCGAGCGCGTTGTCGGTGGAATACTGCGGCGGGGCGAACACCGCGTCCAGACCGGCGCACCGCTCGCGCAGCAGCGCATTGGACGCGACGCCGCCGGAAAAAACGACCGGCAGACCCGGATACTGCGCCAGCGCCGCATCCGTCGTGCGCAGGACGGCGGAGATGACGGACAGGAGCGCGAACCGGGCGGCGTCCTCCGGGCGATGGCCGCCGGACAGGTAGGCCGCGACCTGGTTCTGCACGCCGGAAAAAGAAAACTGCAGCCCGTCCAGCCGGACGCGGAAAAAGCTGCTGCTGCCGGACTCCCGGCTCAGCGCGTCGATCGCCTTTCCCGCGGGAAAATCCAGGCCCAGCAGCTTTCCGGTCCGGTCGATGAGCTGCCCTGCGGACAGATCGCTCGTGCCGCCGATTTTCCGGGCGCATACGTTTTTTCCGTCCGGCTCCACATACAAAAGCTCCGTCGTCCCGCCGGACAGATGCCAGGCCAGATGCGGCCGCTGCATCAGATCCATCCGGCCGGCCGACCACAGCGCCGCCGCGATGTGCCCCTGCTGGTGGGAGACGGGGCAGAACGGCACGCCGAGCGCGAGCGCCAGATTCTCCGCCTGCGACTGCCCCGCGAGAAAGCAGGGCATGTACGACCCCTCCACCGCTCGCGGCCGCGTGCTGGCCCCGACCGCGCCGATGGCGTCGGGCGCGAGGCCGTCAAACAGCTCCCGCAGGATCTCCGGCAGCCGCTGCACATGGAAGAAGAGCGCGTCCGACTGCCGCAGCCCCAGCTCGCCCGCCCGAACGGGCAGCAGGCGCGAGCAGTTCTTCCCGTTCACGCCGTCGAAGACCGCCGCGGAGGTCGTATAGTTGCTGGTGTCCAGTGCCAGGACTCTCATTTTGCGGCTGCCTCCCGGGCGAACGTGCCGAGGATTCCGTTGACAAAGGACACGACGTCCTCGTCCTCATATTTCCGCGTCAGCTCCACCGCCTCGTTGATGGCCGCGCCGACCGGCACGTCCTCCACGTAGAGGCACTCGTACATGGACACCTGCATGATCGCGCGCGCCACGCGCGAGATCCGGCTGATGTCCCAGCCGATCGCGTATTTCCGGATATAATCGTTCAGCTCATCGCGCCGCGCCTCGACGCCCAGCAGCGTGTTTTTGACATAGTCGAGCTGCTTTTCGGGCTTTTCTGCGTAGATGTCGGCTTCGTCGCGCAGGGTCGCGTAATACGATTCGTCCAGTCGGGTTTTGAGGAGCTCCTCCGCGGGCTTCCCCGTCAGCTCCATCTCATAGACCAGCTGCGCGGCCAGCTCTCTGGCGTTTGTTCTTGTCATATTCTTCTCCTAAACGATTTGACTGCTCTTTTTCAGTCTGTATATTATACCGAAAGAATTCAAAAAAAGATAGAGCGCGCGATAAAATAGAAAAATTCGTGTCATTCCGGGCGAGGGGCGAAGAGCCTTCTGCGCAGGTCTGCCCTGCGGTCCGGGTTCTTCGGCCTGCGGCCTCGGAATGACACAGCATTTTCGCGCGGCGCCCTTGCGGCGCGCTGTCGCGGTATTTACTTTTTCGTCTCTCTGGGCAGCGCGATTCCGCAGATGTTGACGTTGACCTTGTCCACATGCAGGCCCGTGATCGACTCCAGGCTCGACTTTACCGCGTCCTGCACGTTCTTGGCCAGCTCAAAGACGGACTGGCCGAACTTCGCGATCACGTTGCAGTCCACCGTGAGGTTTTCCTGCTCGCCGGCGGTCAGACGGATGCCCTTGCCCAGGCTCTTTTTGCTGCTCAGCATATCGGCGATGTCGGTGCCGAAGCTCGGGCTCAGGCCGCATACGCCCTCTACCTCCATGACCGCCATTGCCGCGATCGAGCCGACCACGTCCTCGGAGATCTGGATGGTGCCGTTTTCAACGTTCTGCGTATAATATTCTTTGTTTTCTGCCATGATGGTTCCTCCTGCCGTGGGTGGCTTTCTCATTCAAATTTAAGCCCATTGTACCACAAAAGGAGAGAATTTCAACTGTTTTTCAAGATTTCACCTCGATGATCCGCAGCTGCGAGAGGCTGAAGTCCGTCTGCGAGGCGACGACGTCGGAGATCAGCGCCACATCGTCATCGGTGAGACCGTCGGCCGGCGCGGAGACCGCGATGCTGATCGTTCCGTCTGCGATGTACGCCACGCAGTCCTCGTAGCCCTTGGCGACGATCAGGCTCTCGATCTGCGATTCGGAGAGCGCCGTCGAGACGATGGAGTTGAGCGTCTGCGAAGCCGTGTCCCCGACCTGCGTGCCGTCGTCATAGGCGATGGTCTGCTCCAGCAGGTCCACCGCGTCGCCGCGCGACTTCTGGCGGCTCAGGCGCATCTGCGCGAAATAGTCCGAAGTGCTGTCGTCCGCCGCCGTCTGCGCGGTTTCCAGGGCCTGCGCGTTGTCGTCGGACTGGCTCATGACCAGTGTGGAATCGTCCAGGACCTGCTCCTGGTTGAGCGTTTCTGTCAGTTCCGGCGTCGTCTGTTTCTTCTGATAGGACCAGTTGAGGTAGATCCCGGCGCAGACGAGCAAAAGGACGGTGGCGATCACGGCGTTTCGTTTCCAGGTTTTCATATAGCTTCCTCCTATTGACTTTTCATTTTGATAACGGTGATTTTTTCGCTTCCGAGTCCGGTCAGGCTGGAAACGGCCTCGATGATGCAGAGCCTGACCCGCGCGCTGTCGGCGCCCTGGCAGATCACGACGGCGCCCTGATAGACCGGGTACTGTGTGGCGGCCACGACGGGCGTTTTCTCCGAGCCGTTCTGAGCGGACATCACGGTGGTCGTTTCCTCGGTGTCGCCTGTCTGCGCGGTGCTGGTTTTTTTATCGGTCTGATAGATGGTCCTGGGGCCGGTCTGCAGCGTCAGCATGACGCGGACATCGCCGGCGCCCTCCATCTGGGATAAGAGCGTCTCCAGCCGCTGCTCTGTCTGCAGGAGCTCCTCCGTCTGCGTCTGGGCGGGCTCGGCTGCGGACTGCTCCTGCTGCGTCTGCTTTTTCTGCGGCCACAGCAGCAGTGCCGCTCCGAGCAGCAGAATGAGCAGCGGGAACCGATACTTTTTAACTGCGCTGCCCGCTTTTTGCAGGAGCGGCTTCCAACGTTCCGTTTTCACCCCGAGCTCCACTCCTGTCTGTCCGCCGGTATGGCGAAGTTGTCCTCCAGATACGCCGAAAGGACGGCCTTCTGCTCCGCAGTTGCGTGACCCGTCAGGCGCACGGCCTGTGGATACGGGCTTTGGTCCCTGTCCTCCATCGTCACCTCCACCTCCAGCGTCAAGCCCATGTCGGCTGCTTTGTCCAATATATATGTTTCCGTTTTTTCCTTTATGATGGCGGAAACAAGCTCCCGGTTCCGGACCTCGACCCCGGTGCGCTGCTCCTCCGCCTGCATCCGGTATCGGGAGATGGCCTGCGCCAGCGTGTCGCCGTCCAGCCGGACAAATGGGCCCAGCGCCGCTAGGCTCAGCAGCAGGCCGCAGCTCAGCCCGGCCACCCGCCGCACGCCGCCCTTCGGCAGCAGCGCCATGACCGTCCCGCACAGCAGCGCCGCCGCGGACAGAGCGAGAAGATACGTTCTGACCGCATCCATCAGCCCGTCACCGTCCTGACAAAGCAGCAGCAGGAGACGAGCGCCATGAGCACGCAGCTGCCCGTCATGGCCAGCATATAGCCCATCGCGGCGGTCATCTGCTCGAGCAGCTGCGCGTGCGGCGCGCTGGCCGCTGTCCCGCCGACCGCGGCGGCGATTTTCAGCGACAGGTAGCCGACCGCGATTCGAAAAAACGGCGCCAGACCGATGGCGAGCACGCCCAGCATCCCGAAGACCCCCACAGAGTTTTTGATCGCGGCCGCGCCGGCCAGCACGCTTTCCGCGGCGTCGGAGGCGATCCCGCCCACCACGGGCAGGGCGCCGGAAACGGCCGCCCTGGCCGCCTTGACGGTCACGGCGTCGGCGGACCCGGAGAGGATGCCGGTCAGCGCCAGATAGCCGGTAAACACGTACATGACCGTCTTGAGGACGTTCTGGATCCCCCAGCCCAGCAGCTTGCGGATGCCGCTGAGACGCGCGTCCGCCATGGCGCTCTCCGCGAGCGAGAGCGCGGCAAAGGCATAGACGAGCGGAATGAGCAGCGAACGGATGACGGACACCAGCACGCTCAGAAAAAGCGAGGAGCCGACGTACAGCGCGCTTGCGGACGTGATCGCACCCGAAGCCGCCGCAGCCGAGGACAGCACCGGCAGCAGAAGCGACGTAAAATTGGAGATCTCGTCCAGCGTCTGCCCGGCAGCGGAGATCATGCCGCTCAGATCCGAGGTACAGATCGCCGTGATGGCGAGCGAACCGGCCAATATCACGGCTCTGGACGACAACCCCGTCTCCAGCGATGTGACGAACGAGCACAGGATCACCGCAGCCAGCAGCATGCAGGCGCTTTTGACGGCGGTACGGATCGCGTCCGACGAGCCGCTCAGCACATCCGACACCAGCTTCCAGAGCTGCTCGCCGAAGCCGGCGGACGAGGTGGGCGTCACCTCGCCCAGCGATTCCCGTGCGCTTTGGGAAAGCCCGCCGTAGAGGCTGTCCGTATTCAGGATTTCCGCCTCTCTGCCGGACACGTCCGCGGCGCTGCACGGAGCCGCCAGCGCCAGCACGAGCAGCGCCAGGAGAATCAGCTTTTTCAATTTACCCTCCCATCAGCTTCCGCATCAGCTCCAGAACCTGGCTTGCCAGCGGCAGCGCGGCGTAGGCCGCGAGCAGCGTTCCGCTCAGCTCCACGGCCTTCGCCAGCGACTGCTCGCCCGCGTCCAGACAGAACGCGCCGGAGATCTGCGTCAGAAGCCCGATCGCCACGGTCTTGAGAAGCGGCGAGAGCACCGCGCCGCTGAGCCCGGAAAGCGCCTGCAGCTCTTTTAAAAAAGAAAGGATGGGTGAAAGCAGCCTGGCCGCGGAGAGAAGGATCAGCGCGCAGCAGACCGCCGCAAGGCCCATCGCGTATTCCGGGCTCGTGCGCCGCAGCGCCGCATGGAGCACCGCGCCGAGCACCGCCAGCGCGCAGATCGCAAACACCTGCTCCATGTCAAAACTGGAAGAGCGTTTTGACCAGTGTGAACAGCTCGGAGATGCGCTGCACCACGATCATCAGCACCACCACCAGCCCCGCCAGCGTCGTCATCGTCGCCTGCTCCTCCCGGCCCGAACGCACCAGCACCTGATTGAGGATGGAGACGATGATGCCGACGGCCGCGATCTTGAAGACCAGATCAATTTCCATGGCCTACACCAGAATGACTGCGATGGCCAGCCCCGCGCAGACGCCGATCGTCTCGTAGCTGCGGCAGCGGGCGCGCTTTTTCTCCTCCAGCGCGTCCGATTCCGCCTGCAGCCGCCTCTGGGCGAGCTCGATGGAGCGGCACTGGCCCTCCACATCGAAGCGGCCGAGCGCCATGCCGAGCGCTGTCAGCGTCTGCCGGGACTCCGGCGAGAGCACCAGCCGCTTCTCCTCCTCCATGGCTCTTTTAAACGCCGCGGCGGGCGGGCTCGTCCGGTTCGCGCGCAGAATCCCGGCGCAGCGGGCGAACATGCCGCCGACAGCCGGCTCCGGCGACCGGGCCAGCTGCCCGAACAGCTCCGGCAGCGGCGTCATGCGGTATTGGATCTCGCTTTTCATAAACTCCAGCGCCGTGATGAGCTGTGCAAGCTGCGCTGCCTGCCGCCGAACCGACCGCGCGAAGCCGAAGCCCACGCACGACGAGGCGAGCACGATGCATGCCATGCCGAATCCCTTGAACATCTACGACATCCTTTCCGTTTCAAACGTCTTGTCCGTATGCAGCACGATGAGCTGCCCGAACAGGCCGAGCGCAAGCAGTCTGCGGTACAGCGGCCGCTTCGAGAGCTCTCCGCGTCCGGCCGCGTGCGCGGTCGCGAGCAGCCGGACGCCGCAGTAGCCGCACTGGTCCATGGCGTCCAGATCCTGCGGCGCGGTGATCTCGTCCATGGCGATCCACTGGGGATTCATCGCGCGCAGCAGATATAAAATTCCCCCCGCCTTGCTTCCGCCGGTCAGCACGTCCGTGTGCGCGCCGAGATCTCTCTGCGGCTTTCCGTGCAGGCAGGCCGCCAACTCCCCTCGCTCGTCCGCCACACAGACGCGCTGGCCCGTGTCGGACAGGCTCCGGATGCAGTCGCGCAGAAGCGTCGTCTTCCCGCTTCCGGGCGGTCCGACGATGAGCGCGGAATCGTCCAGCCGCGGCAGCGGCTGCGTTCTGCGCACCTCGCGGGCGATGCGGATGCACACAGAGGAGGGCTCCTTGAGGCTCCGGATCTCCCCGTCCGCGATGACCAGCGTGCCGCATACGCCCACCCGGTGCCCGCCGGGCAGCACGGCATAGCCCTCCCGGAGCGTCCCGTTGGCGGCGTAGGCCGACTGCTCCGACGCGCCCAGAAGGACTGCCTCCAGATCCTCCCGCGTGACCAGCCCGAAGCCGGTACGGACCGGCAGCGGGCGTTCCGCCCCCGCGCACAGGGCGGTCGGCGGCCGGCCGAGCCGGAGCCGCAGCTCCTCGAGCGCCTGCATGTCCGTCTGATTCACGGCTTCCCGGTAGGCCTCCGGCAGCAGCTCCCAGACGGCGCTGCAATCGTTCATGCTTCTCACTTCCCGTACATTCTATTGGTGCGAAGCCATGTTTATGCGCCGGCCGATGTCACAAACCATTCATAAAATATTCACGTTTTTTTCATCAGTTTGTAACGTGATTCTTCGGGAAATTACTATAATGAAGTCTGTGAGCCGCGAGGCGCATGCACAAAATGTAAGGAGTGAAAGTGAAATCATGGGTAGAAAAGCAATCGGTTCCGGAGCGAAAAGAGCGGTCAGCCTGCTGACTGCGTCCGCCATTCTGGCGGCTATGCTCACGCTGTTCTGTATGCCCGCGTTGGCGGCTGAGGGACTGGAAATGAGCACAGCCTACCCCGGACAGACGGTGAAAGCCGGCAGCGATGTATCCATCAGTCTCGACCTTGCAAACACCACCGGCAGCGGCTGCACCGCTTCCCTTTCCATCGCCTCCATCCCGGACGGCTGGACCGGCTACTTCAGCGGCAGCAGCGCCCAGATCAGCCAGGCCTATATCGCGGCCGGCGCAACGTCCACCGCGACGTTCGACGTCGCCGTTCCGCTGGACGCCAAGGAAGGCACCTATCAAATCGTCCTCAAGGCTGCGACCGCCGACGGACTGAGCAGCACGCTCCCGCTGGAGCTGACCATCGCCGAGCAGCAGGCCGGTTCCTCCACCCTGAACGTGGAATATCCCAGCCAGGAGGGCAGCGCCGCTTCGCCCTTCAGCTTCTCCGCCACGCTTGCCAACCAGACGCTCACCACGCAGTCCTACAGCCTCTCGGCGCAGTATCCCTCGGGCTGGAGCGTCACCTTTAAAACAACCAGCGACTCCACGCAGGTCGCGGCCATTTCCGTGGACGCGAAGTCCTCGGTGGGCCTGACCGTCACCGTCACGCCCGCGCAGGATGTGAAAGCCGGCGACAACACCGTTTCGCTCATCGCCGCCTCCGCCAACGAAACGCTGACAAGCGACCTGAACGTGACAATTTCGGAAACCTACAGTCTGTCCATGACCACGCAGAGCGGGCTTCTGAGCCTGGACGCGCATGCGAACAAGCCCTCCAACGTCACGCTGGAGATCACGAACAACAGCAACGTCGCCCTGGAGAACATCAACCTGACCTCCTCCATGCCGGACGGCTGGACCGTGAATTTCAGCAGCGCCACGCTCGACAAGCTCGAAGCCGGCGCGACCGCGGAGGTCACCGCGACCATCACGCTGGGCAGCGACGCTATGTCCGGCGACTACTCCGGCTCGATCAGCGCAAAGGCCTCCGAAGCCTCCAGCAGCATCGATCTGCGCATCACGGTCAAAACGGAGACCGTATGGGGCATCGTCGGCGTCGTGCTCATTGTCGTCATGATCGGCGGCATCTATCTGGTATTCCGGAAATACGGGAGACGGTGAGCATGGCCGACGAGATTATCATTCAGACACAGGGCCTCGTGAAAAATTACGGCTCCGTGCACGCGGTGGTGGGCCTGAATCTCGCGATCCGCAAGGGCGAGGTCTTCGGCCTGCTCGGACCGAACGGCGCGGGCAAAACCACCACGACCCTGATGCTGCTCGGCCTCACCGCCCCGACGGCGGGCACCGCGCAGATCGCGGGGCTCGACTGCGTGCGCAATCCCGTGGAGATCAAGAAGATCGCCGGCTACCTGCCGGACAATGTCGGCTTCTACAGCGATATGACGGGGCGCGAAAACCTGCGCTTCACAGGCAGGCTCAACGGCCTCGGCGGACAGGAGCTGGAAACGCGCATCGACGGGCTGCTCGCGCGCGTCAACATGACGGAGGCCGCCGACCGCAAGGCCGGCACCTATTCCCGCGGCATGAAGCAGCGGCTCGGCATCGCGGACGTGCTGCTCAAGGACCCGCAGATCGTCATCATGGACGAGCCGACGCTCGGCATCGACCCCGAGGGCATCCGCGAGCTGATGGCCCTCATCCGCGAGCTGTCGGAGAAGGACGGCAGGACTATCCTGATCTCCTCCCATCAGCTCTATCAGGTGCAGCAGATCTGCGACCGCGTGGGCATCTTCGTGCGCGGCCACCTGATCGCCTGCGGCCGCATCGAGGATCTGGGCAAGCAGCTCCAGAGCGACCAGAGCTATGTGCTCGAGCTCGGCGTCCGGCCGGACACCCCGGAGCTCAAGACGTTTCTGGAGAGCTTCCCCGGCGTTGTGCAGGCGCGTTTTGAAAACAGCCTCTACACGCTCCAGACAAACGGCGACATCCACACCGAGCTGACCCGCGCGCTGCTGGACAAGCACTTCGACGTCTATCATCTCCATCAGCGCGGCGGCGATCTGGACGAGATCTACAGAAGATATTTTGAAAAGGCAGGTGAGCAGAATGGAAGCCAGCACGAGTCTACCGAGCAAGCCGTCGAGAAAAAGCACCGGCGCGTATAGCAGCGGCATGGCGGCTCTCTATCAGAAGGAGATGTCCGACCACATCAACAGCCCGCGGTTTCTCATCGCGTTTATCCTGCTGCTGGTAGCCAGCGCCGCCAGCATCTACGGCGCCGTATCCTCGCTTGCCAGCGCGGCGGGCAGCGCCGACAGCGCCAGCAGCATCAGCAGCGACTATCTGTTTTTGAGCCTGTTTACCACAAGCGGCAGCTCGATTCCGTCGTTCGCCTCGTTTCTCGCGTTTCTGGGGCCGCTGGTCGGCATCGTGCTGGGCTTTGACGCCGTGAGCCGCGAGCGCTCGCAGGGCACGCTCAACCGCCTTGTTTCGCAGCCGATCCACCGCGACAGCGTCATCAACGGCAAATTCCTCGCGGGTGTGAGCGTGATCTTCCTGCTGGTCTTCTCCCTCGGCTTCTTCGTCTGCGGCTTCGGGATCATCTACATCGGCATCGCGCCGACGTGGGAGGAGATCATCCGCATTCTCGCGTTCCTGCTGCTGACCGTGATATACGCCTCGTTCTGGCTGGGTCTGGCCATCTACTTCTCCACCGTCTGCCGCCACGCGGCGACCGCGGCGCTCGCCTGCATCGCGATCTGGATCTTTGTATCCTTCTTCCTGAGCATGATCGCAGGGGCGATCGCCAGCGCCGTCTATCCGCTGACGGGCTATGGTCAACTCTACAACCAGCTCAGCAACTACAATCTGACGCTCTGGCTCGAACGCGTCTCGCCGTACTATCTGTTCTGCGAGGCGATCTCCACGATCCTCAACCCGAATGTGCGCTCGCTCGGCATCACGAGCATGAACGCCTATTCCGGCGCGGTGGCAAGCTACCTCTCCGTCGATCAGAGTCTGCTTCTCATCTGGCCGCACGTGGTCTGCATGCTGGCGCTGACGCTTCTGTTCTTTGTGTTGTCCTACGTCTCGTTCATGCGCCAGGAGATCCGCGCGAACTGACCGCTGCGCAAAAAAGAAGTCATTCCTAGCTGGAATGGCTTCTTTTTTTATTCTGGAATTACGCCGTTCTTGGAGCGCTTGCCGGTGATGGAATACTCGACCCACTCGGCGATGTTCGTGGCGTGGTCCGCGATGCGCTCGAGGTATTTCGCGGCCATGAGGAAGTCCACGCAGTACTCCCCCGGCCGTTCCTCCCGGCCGATCAGCTCGATCAGCTCCTTTTTAATGCGGTCGAACCAGTTGTCCACCACGTCGTCGTAGGCGATCACCTGCCTGGCCAGCGCCAGATCCTGCCTCACGAAGGAGTCGATGCTCCCCTTTACCATCCGGATCACCTCGGCGGACATGGCCTGCAGGTCCTGCATGTCCTTCTCCGCATGGCCGCGCATGTAGGGCGCGAGCTCGGCGATGTCCGAAGCCTGGTCGCCGATGCGCTCCATGTCGGAGATCATTTTGAGCGCCGACGAGACGCGCCGCAGGTCGCTCGCGACGGGCTGCTGGCGCAGCAGCAGCTTGAGGCACAGCGATTCGATCTCCCGTTCTCTGCGGTCGATGCCGGAGTCCACCTCGAAAACCCGCCGGGTGAGCGCCTGGTCGTTATTATCCAGAGACGCCACCGCGCAGGTGATGACCTCCTCGCAGGCATCGCCCATCGATACCAGCTCGGTGTGCAGCAGCTCGAGCTGCTGTTCATATTCGTTCCGCATCATCCGAACCTCCCCGATATGTAATCCTCGGTCTTCTTTTGCGCGGGCATGCTGAAAATCTTTTCCGTGCTGCCGAATTCGATCAGCTCGCCCAGCAGGAAGAACGCGGTCCTGTCGGAAATCCGCGCCGCCTGCTGCATGTTGTGCGTGACCATGACGACGGTATACTGCTTTTTCAGCTCTGCGATCAGATCCTCGATTTTCGATGTGGAGATCGGATCGAGCGCCGAGGTGGATTCGTCGAGCAGCAGAATTTCCGGCTTCACCGCGAGCGCGCGCGCAATGCACAGCCGCTGCTGCTGGCCGCCCGAAAGGCCCAGCGCGCTCGCGCGCAGCCGGTCCTTGACCTCGTCCCAGATCGCCGCCTCGCGCAGGGATTTCTCCACCAGCTCGTCGAGCTTTTTTCGCTCCCGCGTCCCGTGCGTGCGCGGGCCGTAGGCCACGTTGTCGTAGATGCTCATGGGAAACGGGTTGGCCTTTTGAAAGACCATGCCGATCTGCCGGCGGAGCGCGGTCACATCCGTTCCGGGGGCGTAGATCTCAGCGCCATGATACAAGACGCCGCCGGTGTGGCGCGCGCCGGGTACGAGGTCGTTCATGCGGTTGAGCGTTTTGAGAAACGTGGATTTTCCGCAGCCGGACGGCCCGATCAGCGCCGTCACCTCGTTTGCGGGGATCGACGCCGTGATCTCATGCAGCGCCTGGTGTTCTCCATACCAGAGGCTCAGCTTTTCAGTTTTCAGGATTTCCGACATACAGGCGCCTCCCGGTTTTTGAATTTCTTCGCGGCTCTGTCCGCCGCCAGATTGAGCAGGAGCGTCAGCAGCAGAAGCAGACACGCGATCGCAAAGGCGACCCCTGTCTCGCCGCGTTCGCTGGCGTAGACGTACAGCGCGACCGTCAGGGTGGCGGAGGAGGACTGAAGCGAGCCGGCAAAGTCGTTGAGCACAAATCCGAAGCCGGCCGTAAACAGCAGCGCGGCCGACTCGCCCACGATGCGCCCCGCCGCAAGAATGCAGCCCGTCAGGATGCCGTCCATCGCGTTCGGCAGCACGACCGTGCGCACCACGCGCCATTTTCCCGCCCCCAGCGCGAGCGCGCCCTCCCGCCAGGCGTCCGGAACGGTTTTCAGGCTCTCCTGCGTCGTGCGGATGATGGTTGGAAGAATCATAACCACAAGCGTCAGGCCGCCCGCCAGAATGCCCTCCTGCAGGCCCAGAAGCTGCAGAAACACCAGCATTCCAACAAGCCCGAAGAGGATCGACGGAATGCCGGTGAGCGTCTCGGTGGCAAATTCAATGACGCGCACCAGCCGTTTGCTCGCGGCGTATTCCGTCAGATAGACCGCCGCGCCGACGCCGACCGGCAGCGCGATGACAAGGGCCACGAAAATGATATAGAGCGTATTGAGAATGTTTGGAAGAATACCGATGGTGTTCCGGAGATAGCTCGACTGCGTGGAGACGAGCTTCCAGGTGAGGCTTCCCAGGCCCCTGTATAAAATCTCGCCGATCATCGTCAGCAGGATGCAGCAGGTCAGGCCGGCGCAGAAATACAGCAGTCCCCTGCGCGCCCTGTCGCGCGCGAGTCTCTTTGCCATGCCGGTGTCTTTCAACGTCGTCCGCCTCCTTTTTTGATCACGAGATTCAAAAACGCATTGAGCAGCATGATGAACAGGAACAGCACCAGCCCGATGGAGAAAAGCGCCTGCCGCTGCAGGCTGCCCACCGCCGCATAGGACATCTCCGACGCGACCGCCGTCGTCAAAAATCGCACCGAGCGGAAGAGGCCCGGCATATTGGCGACATTGCCGGAGACCATGATGATCGCCATGGCCTCGCCGATGGCTCGGCCGAGTCCCAGCACAATCGACGCGGCGACGCCGCTTTTGGCTGCCGGGAGGGACACACGGAACCACGTCTCCGTGCCGGTCGCGCCCAGCGCCAGCGACGCCTGCTCGTATTCCTCCGGAACCGCGCGCAGCGCGTTCTCCGAGACGCTCACGATGGAGGGCAGGATCATCACGGCAAGCACGAGGATCGCCGCCAGCAGGCACGCGCCGGAGGAGAGGCCGAACAGCCTCTGGATCGCAGGCACGAGCAGGATCATGCCGACCAGACCGTAGACGACCGACGGGATGCCCGCCAGCAGCTCCACCGCCGTGTGCAAAAGCGAAGCGGCCCGCGGCGGCGCCGCCTTGGCCAGGAATACCGCCGTCAGCACGCCGAGCGGGACGCCCAGCAGCGCCGCGCCGGCCGTCCCGTAGATGGAGGTCAGGATAAACGGCAGAATCCCGTAGGCGGGCTCCGAGAAGGTCGGAGCCCACTTCGTGCCGAACAGGAACTTCCAGAGCCCGATCTCCCGGATGGCCGGAAGACCCGCGATAATCAGATAGACGCTGATGAGCAGGACGAACGCCACGCTCACGATTCCGCAGAGCAGGAACACCATGCGCATGAGCTGCTCGAGCGCCGCCTTCCGCTTTCTCATTTGGCAGTCGGTACCGCGCCCGCGTTGGTGATGAGCGCCGCCGCGGCCTTGGAGGTTGCGAAATCGAAGAAGGCCTGCGCCGCGTCGGAGAGCTTGCCGCCGTCCTTGGTGACAAGGTTGAAGGGCCGCTGAATGGCGTAGGTGCCGTCAAGGACTGTCGCCTCCGAGCATTCCACGCCGCCGACCGTCAGGATCTTGATCCCGGCCTGTCCCTGCGCAGCCGAGAGCGAAGCATAGCCGATTGCGTTCTTGCTGTTTTTGACCGCTTCGATGACGGCGCCTGTCGAGGTCAGCTCCTGCGCGAGCACGCATTTGTCTGCCGTGCCGGTGATGGATTCAAAGCCGTCCCGTGTGCCGGAGCCGGACTCGCGGCCGATGCAGGAGATCTCCAGATCGTCCCCGCCTAGGTCCTTCCAGTTTTTCGTCTCGCCGGTAAAGGCCGATGCAATCTGATCGAGGCTGATGTCGCCGAGCGAATTGTCCGCGTTGACGATGATCGCGATGCCGTCGAGCGCGATCGTGGTGGCGGTCAGCCCCGTCTCGGTATCCTTGAGCTTTCTGGACGCCAGACCGATGTCGCACGTACCGTTCATCACGGCTTCGATGCCCGTGCCGGAGCCGGTGGCGTCGTAGGTCACTTTCACGCCGGGATTGTCGGACATAAACTGCTCCTGCAGCGCGCCGATGACTTTTTCCATCGAGGTCGAGCCGTTCGTCGAGACGGTTCCGCTTTTTCCCTTCGCCGCGCATGCGCACAGCGCCGACGCGGCCAGAGCCGCGGCCAGAAGAACTGCGAGAATTTTTTTCATTTTTAACTCCTCATTTCATTTTGGATTCTCACTTTTGAGTACGCCCTTATTTAACCGCATCGACTTTAAATCCGAAGTCCGAACCGCGTAAAATGAGGTTTAAATCTTCCGCAGAAATGTTAAAATCAGGTGTTTATTGTAAAAAAACATCCTCCAGCCTGTCGGCTGAAGGATGTTTCGAGGTGTTTCAAAAGCCTTGCAAATAATCGGTCAATCCACGTTCTTGGTTGCGACCACGTTCACGCCGGTGTCGGCCGCGTTGCGTTCGATCACGTCGCCGATGCGGACGGGGGCCTGCGCGGACACGTTTTTAAGCGACTTCATGACCGCGAAGATCTTCGACTTCGGCACGTCGGTCTCCGTCTTGCAGGAGACGGTGACGGCGCCCGTCCGGCTGCCGGAGACGCGGACGCTGCTCGTCACGATCCGGGTCGGGTTGGTGACCTCCTTGCGCGCGTATGTATTGCCGTTCTCGCAGGTATTTCCCGCGACCTCGATCACGGTGCCGTCATTCATCGTCACGCGGATGGCGCAGCCCATCGGGCAGCCGATGCAGGTCAATTCGATGATGTTCATGGTTACGCCTCCCCGACCTTGATGGTGATTTTCCGCATGTCCGGATGCGCGTCCAGCACGGCGCGGGTCAGCACGACCTGCTCCATTTCGCCGGGGGCCATGATCCGGCGCTTGCGCGTGAGCACGGCCTCATCGTCCAGAAACACGCGCACAACGCGGTTTTTCATCACGGCGCCGACGCGGTAGCGGATGGTGAGATTGCCCTCCACGCGCTTCGGATCGACGGTACACGGCACCGTATAGCGGGGTCCGCCCTCGAACGCGATGGGAAGGTCAGACCGCTCGCCGTCGGTGCAGCCCGCCGCCACATAGGCAGCGGCCGCGCGGCCTGCGGCGGCCGCCTCCTCACTCACATAGTCCACGAGGTCGTGCACATGCAGCACGTTGCCGGCCGCAAAGACGCCGGGGACGGAGGTCTCCAGGCTCTCGTTGACGACGGGGCCGCTGGTGACGCGGCTGATCTCCGCGCCCATGCCGCGCGTGAGCTCGTTTTCCGGGATCAGGCCGCAGGAGAGCAGCAGCGTGTCGCAGTCGTAATGCTCCTCTGTGCCGGGAATCGGCTTGTTGTGCTCGTCGACCGCCGCGATGGTCACGCCGGAGACGCGCTCTTTGCCCTCGATGTCCACGACCGTGTGGCTGAGCTTGAGCGGAATATCGAAATCGTTCAGGCACTGCACGATGTTGCGCTTGAGGCCGCCGGAGAACGGCAGCAGCTCCGCCACCACGAGCACCTTCGCGCCCTCGAGCGTCATGCGGCGCGCCATGATGAGGCCAATGTCGCCGCTGCCCAGAATGACCACGCGCTTGCCGGGCATGTAGCCCTCGATGTTGACGAGCCGCTGCGCCGTGCCGGCGCTGTAGATGCCGGCCGGGCGGAAGCCGGGGATGTTGAGCGCGCCTCTGCTGCGCTCGCGGCAGCCCATGGTCAGGATGATCGCCGCGGCCTCCAGCTGGAACAGGCCGTCCGTCTTGTTGAGCGCGGTCACGGTCTTGTCCTTGCCGATGCTCAGGACCATCGTGTTGAGCTTGTATTCGATTCCGCGCTCTTTCACCTGCTCAATGAAGCGCTCCGCGTATTCCGGGCCGGTCAGCTCCTCGTGAAAGGTGTGCAGGCCGAAGCCGTTGTGGATGCACTGGTTGAGGATGCCGCCGAGCAGGTTGTCGCGCTCGAGGATCAGGATGTTCTTCTGTCCGGCGTCGTACGCCGCGACCGCCGCGGCCAGTCCGGCCGGGCCGCCGCCGATGATGACGATGTCGTATTTTTTCATTGCGCGCCTCCCGAAATCTGGTCCTTTGCCAGGCCGACGATCAGCTTCGACGCACCGCCGCATTTGGTGATCTCGCTCTGATCGACGCCCAGCTCCCTGGCCAGAATCTCCATCACACGCGGGCTGCAGAAGCCCGCCTGGCACCGGCCCATGCCGGCGCGCGTGCGGCGCTTGACGCCGTCCAGACTTTTCGCGCCGAGCGGACGGCGGATCGCGTCGATGATCTCGCCCTCCGTCACGGTCTCGCAGCGGCAGATCACGCGGCCGTAGGCGGGTTCCTTCCGGATCAGCTCGTTGTATGCCTCCGGGCTCAGCTTCTTGGGATCGAGGACGCCCTTGCGCGTGCCGTTGTAGCCGGGATTCGGCTTCAGTTCCAGCTTGTCGCGCAGCAGATCGGCGACCGTGAGGCCGATGGCGGGCGACGAGGTCAGGCCCGGCGATTCGATGCCCGCGCAGTCGATGAACTGCGGCGCGTCCTTCAGCTCGCCGATGCGGAACTCGTGGTGATCCTCGTGCGCGCGCAGACCGGCAAAGCTTGTGATGACCTGCCGGATCGGCAGTCCGTCCACTGTGTCGCCCGCTTTTTCGATCAGCTCGTTCAGACCCTCGGCCGTCGTGTTGACGCCCTCGCGGTCCTCGATGTCGATGGCGGTCGGGCCGACGATCGTGTTGCCGTGCACGGTCGGACTGACCAGCACGCCCTTGCCGTACTTGCCGGGGAGCTGGAAGATGGTGTGTCTGACAAAATCGCCGGTCGTCTTATCGAGCAGGCAGTAGTCGCCGCGCCGCGGGGTGATGTGGATTTTCTCCGCGCTCACCATGTTGTGGATCACGTCGGAGTAGAGACCGGCCGCGTTCACGACGTAGCGCGTGTCGAGAATGCCGCGGTTCGTCTGCACCGCCCAGCCGTCCTTGTTGCGGGAGATCCCGGTGAACTCGGTGTTGAATCGGAACTCCACGCCGTTCGTATACGCGTTCTCCGCCAGCGCGATGGTCAGGTTGAACGGGCACACGATGCCGGCGGTGGGCGCCCACAGGGCCGCGACGGCGTTCTTGCTCACGCGCGGCTCCAGCTCGTGCAGGCGCCTGGCGTCCACGATCTCGAGCTCCTGCACGCCGTTGGCCACGCCGTTCTCATACAGCTCGTGCAGCTTCGGCAGATCCTCCTCGTGCATGCACACGACGAGGCTCCCGTTCTGGATGAACGCGAAATCGAGCTCCCTGGCCAGCGCCGGGAACATGAGATTCCCCTTCAGGTTCATTTCCGCCATCAGGCTGCCGTGCGCGGCGTCGAACCCGGCGTGGACGATGGCGCTGTTGGCCTTGGACGTGCCGCAGCAGACGTCCTCCGCGCGCTCGATGACGCAGACCCTGGCGTCATACCGGGACAGATAGCGCGCCACCGAGCAGCCGGTCACGCCCGCGCCGATAATTACGATGTCATACACAGGAAGTTGCCTCCTTTATTTGCAGGGTTTTTTGCATAAAAGGCCGGACAGCCCCTTCCCTCTGGTAAGAGGTCGGACTGCCCGGCACATTTCTCATGGGGCGATGATTGAATTTTTGGGAATCAGGCTGCCCAGGGGATCAGGTTGTAGACGAGCACAGCCAGCAGACCGCCGAGGATCGGCCCAAAGATCGGAACGACCAGGCCGTATTTGAAGTTGCTAGAGCCTTTGCCCTTGATCGGCAGGATGGCGTGCGCAAGACGCGGACCAAGGTCACGGGCGGGGTTGATAGCATAGCCCGTGAGGCCGCCCAGGCTCATGCCGACGGAGACGATGATGCCGAACACCAGCAGCTTGGCGACGCCCGCGTTCAGCTCGGGAACCTGGCCGAGGCCGAGGATCGTGAAGACGAGGACGAACGTGCCGATCAGTTCGCTGAGGAGGTTGCGGAACATGTTGGGAATAGCCGGACCGGTGGAGAACACACCCAGCTTGGTGCCGGGCTCCGACGTGGCGTCGAACTGGTCCTTGAAGAGGATGTACACGAGGCAGGCGCCGACAAACGCGCCGGCGATCTGTGCAATGATGTAGCCGGGGACCAGCGCCCAATCAAAGGTTCCGTTGACAGCCAGCGCCAATGTCAGCGCCGGATTGAAGCTCGCGCCGGAGGCCGCGCCGAATACGAACGCGGGAAGCATGACGGCAAGGCCCCAGGCCAGTGTGATCTGAATGGAGCCGGCGCCCTTCATGCCGGACTTATTCAGGGTGACGTTGGCGACGACGCCGTCGCCGAGCAGGATCAGAAGCATTGTACCGACAAATTCTGCAACATACGGTAACATGTAATGAATTCCTCCTTCTCAAATTCTTTTCTCTGTTTTATTCCTTGGCCCAGCCGTAGGCGCACTTGACAGCCTTGTTCCAGCCCTTGACGCGTTCCACACGCTCCGTCTCGGCGATCTCGGGCTTGAACACGCGGTCGATTGCCCAGTTCTTGATGACGTCTTCCTTGTCGCGCCAGTAGCCGACAGCGAGGCCCGCCAGGTATGCGGCGCCCATGGCCGTGGTCTCGACGCAGGTCGGACGCATGACAGGTGCATTGATGATGTCGGCCTGGGTCTGCATCAGGTAGTTGTTGGCGCAGGCGCCGCCGTCCACCTTCAGAGCCGCCAGATCGATGCCGGAGTCGGCCTTCATCGCGGTCAGCACGTCGTTGACCTGATAGGCCAGGCTGTCGAGCGTCGCGCGGATGATGTGATATTTGTTGCAGCCGCGGGTCAGGCCCACGATGGTGCCGCGCGCGTATTGATCCCAGTGCGGCGCGCCGAGGCCGGTGAAGGCGGGCACGACATAGCAGCCGTTGGTGTCCTTGACCTTTTTGGCCATGTATTCGGAGTCGGGCGAGGAATCGATGACGCGCAGCTCGTCGCGCAGCCACTGGATGGCGGCGCCGGCCACGAAGATGGAGCCCTCGAGTGCGTAGTTGACTTTTCCGCCGAGGCCCCAGGCGATGGTGGTGACCAGGCCGTTCTTGGAGAAGACGGGCTTTTCACCGGTGTTCATCAGCATGAAGCAGCCGGTGCCGTAGGTGTTCTTCGCCTCGCCGGGCTGGAAGCAGGTCTGGCCGAACAGAGCGGCCTGCTGGTCGCCGGCAGCGCCGGTGATGGGGATCGGACCGCCGAGCAGCGACGGATCGGAGGTGCCGAACAGACCGCTGGAGGGCATGGGGGTCGGGAGCATGCACTTCGGGATGTTGAGCTCCTGCAGGATCTCGTCGTCCCAGGTCAGGGTGTTGATGTTGAAGAGCATCGTGCGCGAGGCGTTGGAGTAGTCGGTGGCATGGACTCTGCCGCCGGTCAGCTTCCAGATCAGCCAGGTTTCCACGGTGCCGAACAGCAGCTCGCCGCGCTCTGCGCGGTCGCGCACGCCGGGCACATTCTCAAGGATCCAGCGCAGCTTCGTGCCGGAGAAATAGGCGTCGATCACGAGGCCCGTCTTGGCGCGGAAGGTGTCGGTCAGGCCCTTCGCCTTGAGGGTGTCGCAATACTCACTGGTACGGCGGCACTGCCAGACAATCGCGTGGAAGACGGGTTCGCCGGTCTTCTTGTCCCACACAATGGTAGTCTCGCGCTGGTTGGTGATGCCGATGGCGGCAATGTCGGCGGCAGTCGCGCCGATCTTCTGCATGGCTTCCACGGCGACGCCGAGCTGCGTCGCCCAGATCTCATTGGCGTCGTGTTCCACCCAGCCGGGCTTCGGGAAGTACTGCGGGAATTCGCGCTGCGCCACGCTGCACATTCTGCCCTGTTCATTGAACAGAATGCAGCGGTTGGAAGTGGTACCGGAATCCAGCGCCATTATGTATTTTGCCATAGTCGATAGATCCTCCTCTTTTCTGATTAGTCCTGTCGAGTTCGGTTGTGATTTTCTGCTGTTCTCAGCATAACACATTTGCTGGAAAACGTCATTAGACAAGGTTTCGTATTTGTCAAAACGCCCAAGTCATCGGTATTAATCGCTACTGATTTATTGATTTTGTACAAACCGCATCCGGTATTCGGCGTCAACAGGCCACGGAGCTCATGCTCCTTCTTGCCACAGCGCCGCACACGCCGCGGCCCTGCAGAATATTGACGACCGCGCAGACGCGCCGGAGGCAGTCGTCCGTGTCGATCCGGGAGCGCTCCATCAGGAGGCTCAGGAAACTGTCGATGAGCGTCGTGGAGGCAAAATCCAGTGCGATTTCCTCATCGTCGGAGAGCGGCTCCTCCCTGCCCGTGCCGTAGAGAAGTCTCTGCATCTGCGGGCGGGTGTACGGCAGCGCCAGCTCCTGGATCTTCTTTCTGCCGAGCGCCTCGGCGATCCGCCTGTAAAAGGTCTGGTTGTCCTTGATCGCGTTCAGCAGTTCTCCGCACCAGCTCTCGAACGGCTGCTCGCGCCGGTACGCCAGCTGCCGCTTGAGCTGCTGCGTCACATCCCATTCCAGCACGTCGTAGATGTCCTGGAAGTGATAATAAAAGCTCTGTCTTGTCATATCCGCCCGCTGCATGACATCCTGCACCGTGATCTTCGACATGGACTTCGTCTGAATCAGCTCACGAACCGTCTCAGCTATCTTGTTTTTCGTTTCACAGCACATGCTCGTTCCCTCCCATATTCCAGCGCCAGTATTACATCTTCCATGCTGTGGGGTCCGTTGTGGAGATTGCAAGCGCGCCGGCCTCCAGCGCCTGCAGGATCTCCTGCTTTTCGGTAATGAGTCCGCCTGTCAGGACCGGCAGCCCTGTTCCGGCGCGGACCTTCCGGATCATGGAAGGCATCAGGCCGGGCAGCACGTCCAGCGCGTCGGGATGCAGGCTTTTCTGATTCAGGATCTCCTTGAGCGCCATCGAGTCAATTAAAAATACACGCAGGACCGCGAACATATGCAGCTTTTTTGCACGCTGCACGAGCGCGGGCCGTGTGGAAATGATGCCGTCCGCTTTTGTCGCTTCGCAGATATAGTCCACGGAGATTTCCTTCGCCGACAGGCCGAGGATCAGGTCCACGTGGACAACGGCGATCTTCCCCGCCTGATGGATTCTTGCCACGATGCCAGGAATGCTGCAGACATCGCCGTAGAGTACGAATACCATCCGCACATCCGCGTTCAGGCACGCCTCCAGTCCGTCGTCGTCCCGGATCGCCGCGATGATCGGGTTTTGCTCCAATGCCTCATAAATCTCATTTTCCACAGTTTTACTCCCCTTCCAGCTCTCTGCTCCCCATAAAAAAGAGCAGGCAAAAGATGGACCCTGTAAGGCCGCTTTCCCTGCTCTCGACTCTAGGCATGTGATTCAGTTGTTCCCGCCAAATAAAACGCTTACGATGCTGTTTTCCGAAGCAGCGTGCAGAGCTCCGGCAGCGTCATTCCGCCGATGGCCAGTACCTTTCCGCCGGATACCACGACCGGAACGCGCTGGATTTCATATTGTTCCACGAGCTGCGGATAGAGGTTTGCATCGATCATGTGCGCGGTCACATTGGAATTTTCGAGCGCCGTGCGCTGCGCGTCCATCACAAGCCTTGCGCAGTGCTGGCAGCCGAGCGAAATGCAGATCTGAAGAACGACAGGTTTTCTGATCTTCGCGATGTCGCGGAACGTCGGCTTGTCGAGCGGCTTTGCCGCTCCTCCGGCCGCCAGGACAGCGGTCACAAAGCTCGACAGCTCGTGTCCGCCGGGCACGCCGTGAAACACGGCGCGGCAGAAGCCGCCTTCGTTCCACAGGCCCGTGGCCGGTAAAAAGGCGGCGTCCAGGAGTTCTTTCTGCCCGTCATCCGGCTCCCTGAGCAGCAAGCTGGGAGACAGGGACGTGAAATGCAGCAGAAACCGGCGCATTTCCTCGCTTTTTTCGTCTGCACCGCCAAGAAAAACCAGCGTGACAGGCTTTTGCAGCGGAGCCAGAATGCTTCTGAGCTGCGCCTCCAGCGCTTCAGAGATCAGCGGACTTTTTTCCGCATCCGTATGCTCGCTCACAGCATCCCCACCAGGTCCAGACTCGGCGTCAGCGTTTCCTCACCCGGATGCCACTTGGCGGGACAGACCTGATCGCCGTGCTCGGCGACAAATCGGGCAGCCTGCAGCTTTCTGAGCAGCTCGTCAGCGTTGCGGCCGATGCCCATGTCGTTGATTTCATAGAGGACGACCTCGCCGGCCGGATTGAGCAGGAATGCGCCGCGGTACGCCTGCCCGCAGCTCTCGTCCAGGACGCCGTACTGCCTGGCCAGAACGCCGGCAGGGTCGGCCAGCATCGGGTAGGCAATCCCGCGGATGGTTTCGGAGGCGTCGGCCCAGGCCTTGTGGACAAAATGCGTGTCCTCGCTGACGGAATAGACCTCACAGCCCTCGGCCTGGAACTGCGGATACATCCGCGCCAGCTCCCTGAGCTCCGTGGGGCAGACAAATGTAAAATCAGCCGGATAGAAAAACAGCAGCGACCAGTGGCCGAGAAGCTCCTTTTCCGTCACCTGACGGAAAGCACCCTTCTGATAGCACCAGACGCTGAACGGAGCCAGAGGCTCATGCAGCAGACTCATAAATCATTCTTCCTTCAAAAAATCCAGTTGAAACATCTCTTTTCTCTTCTTTATACAAGATAACATAAGTGTCAAAAATTGTCCAGTAAATTTTTAAATATTTGTTGATTTTTTCACACTTTCCAGATAAACTAATGGTGTCAAGAGTTCGGTTGGATGTTAATGCGGCCAAAACCCACTGAAAGGAGCATGCGCAATGAGTAAGAAAAAGGATCTCGGTCTTAGCAATATGAACGGTATGACCAAAGAGGACGACAAAACCTGCGGCCTGAGCGATATGAACTGCCTGGGCGAAAAAGACGACAAGGACTGCGCCCTGGACGACATGAACTGCAAGGGAAAGGACGATCAGTCCGTCTGCAGCCTGGACGATATGAACTGCCAGGAGAAGGACAATCCGTAATCTCCGAATTCGCGACGATCGGGGCTGCTGCAGGAGGACTTGCAGCAGCCCCGTCTTTTTTTATTCCGTGTTTCCGGAGAACGCTTCGCGCAGGGCCGCGAAGAGCTTCTTGGGATCGATCGGCTTGATCACGTGCGCGTTCATGCCTGCCTCGCGGCAGCTCTGTATATCCTGTTCAAAGGCGTCGGCCGTCATGGCGATGATCGGGATCGCCGCGGCGTCCGGACGCGCCATGGAGCGGATGAGCCGCGTGGCCTCCACGCCGTCCATCACCGGCATCCGGATGTCCATGAGGATCGCGCTGAACTCGCCGGGTGCGGACGCCCGGAAGCGCTCCGCGCCGAGCTTTCCGTTCTCCTCCCAGACAATCCGGACCCCCTGCTCCTCGAGAAGGATCCGCGCGATCTCGGCGTTCAGGCTGTTGTCCTCGCAGAGCAGCACGCACTGGCCGGCGAGGACCGAATTGTCCTCCTGCGGCAGCGGCACCGCCGCAGCCTTCTCCGCGGGCAGCAGCGGAAGCTCCACACAGAATTCCGAGCCGACGCCCGGCGTGCTGCGGACCCCCACCGTGCCGCCCATGCAGGTGACGATCCGCTTGACAATGGCGAGGCCCAGCCCGGTGCCGAGGATGTTCTTGCTCTCCGGGCGGTGCTCCTGCGTAAAGGCGTCGAAAATCTGGGGCAGGAAGTCGGGCTGAATGCCGATGCCGTTGTCGCGCACTGTGATCCGGCAGTTGCGGCCCTCCTGCGCCGGCTCCAGCATGACGATGGAGGCGACGATCGTGCCGCCCGAGGGCGTATACTTGATCGCGTTGGACAGCAGGTTGAGAAAAATCTTCTGGAATTTCAGCTTGTCCGCAAGGACCGTCTGCTCCGGAAACGCTGCGGGCTGCTTGATCACGTGCAGATTCTTGATCTCCGCAGAGGGACCGAGCGAGGTCAGCACGGCGTCGGCCATGTCGCAGATGCGCACGGGCTCCGGCGTCAGCACGAATTTTCCGCTTTCAATCCGGGAGAGCTCCAGCGTGTCGTTCACAAGGTCGAGCAGCAGCTCGCTCGAGGAGAGCACCTTTTCCATGTAGTCCTGCTTCTTCTCCGGGTCGCGCTCGTGCAGCGCCAGGCCGGTGAAGCCGAGGATGCCGTTGATCGGCGTGCGCAGATCGTGGCTCATGCTCGAAAGAAAGCTCGATTTGGCGGCGTTGGCGCGGTCGGCCTCCAGCTTGGCCTCCCGGAGCCGTTCAATCTGCAGGTGCTCATTTTCGTACTGCTTCGTGATGTCGCTTTTGCAGAGAAAAATCGTATCCTGCCGCTCGTCGAGATAGGAGAACTGCAGAAGCTTCTGCAAATGCTGCCCGTCCTTGCGGATCATCGAATAGGAAAACGGATAGATCGGCGCTGTTTTCAGCGCCTCCTGAATCGCCTCCAGCTGAAGGCCCTTCCGCACCGCGTCCCGCTGGTCCGGCACAATGATCCGGTCGATGTCACATTCGATGGACTCCTTGTAGTCCTCATACTGCTCGCAGTCCATGCCGTAGCGCAGCTTCTTGATGCGGAAAAAGCGGCATTTTCCGGTTTTGACGTAGAGCAGGCCCACCACGTCGTAGCCGAGCATGGTCAGCCGCGAAAGGATCTGTTCCTCCAGCACCTTCTCCGTGATGTCGTAGGCGCAGACATAGCACTCCACATGCCCGGAGTTGCGGGACTGGAAGGTGCTGACGCTCACATGCACCCAGAAGGGCATCTGTCCGTTCTCGTCCCGCTGGTATTCCAGATGGAAGCTGCGCTCTCCTTCCTTAAAGCAGCGCAGCAGGCGCTCGCGGTCGAGCATCACCGCCAGCTTTTCCCGTTCCTCCCGGAAAAGCGGCGCGCCGCTCAGGACGGCTCCCGCCTCCCCGTGGGTACTGTCCTCGGGCACTTTCAGGGCTCTTGCGGAATAGGCCTCATACGAAAGCGTCCGGTTCGCCGTGAGATCCGAATGCCATTTCGCCAGCATCCGGTTACCGCCGTCCTGCGCGCGCAGCGAATCCGCACGGGCCTCCGTGCGCCATGCAGGCGGCGCGCTCTGCTCCTCCGTCATGGGAAAATAAGTCAAAAACAGCCGTCCGGACTGGTCGCTCACGCCGCTGCACGAGACGCGGAGCGCGCCGTCCGGCCGCACACGCAGGCGATAGACGCTCCTGCACGCCTCGTCCGGATAGAGCGCGGCATACTCCCAGGCACTCTTGGCCATCTCGCGGTCGTCGGTACAAATATCGTCGAACGGATCTCCGGCCTCGGCGCGGGGTCTGTTCAGGAGCTTCAGAAAGCCCTCGGATTCCGCCAGCCGCCTCCAGGCGCCGCCCTGGAACTGCAGGACGCTGAGGGGCAGCGGCATCGATTCATATGCGGCCAGTTCCGATGCCATTCGGGCATCCCGATCCTCTTCCATGCCGACGGCCTCCTTCGGGCTGTTTTCCGCGCAAAACCGGCGAAGCGCCGCAGGCCCGCATGCTGCGGACCCCCGGCGCTTCACGGCAAAAATAAATGGCGTCTTCGAGAGGATTCGAACCTCCGGCCTACCGCTTAGGAGTGGCCATTTTCGTCTGTTCCAGGGTGTCCAGCGGTGTCTTGCAGTATCCGCAAATGCTTGATAATCCGGCATTTTTTCGAGGGGCGTTTTTCTTCTCGTGCTGTCCTGTGCCGTAAAATGCTTGCTAATATTCCGTGTTATTCGAACCTCGATTTAGCAATGCTAAGCATAAAAACGAAGATTCAGCACAATTCGGCATCTTGCTAAGAAAGCGCATCTTGAAGTCCCGAAAACCCTTGATTTATCAAGGAAAATTGAATAGATGACCATTGAAAAACCGTTGCTTTGGCAGCGGTTTTTCTTTTGTCAAATCCATTAGCAGTTTTTTGTGCACATTAACCAGAAAGGGGGTGATGAAATGAACACAGTAATCGCAGTAGCAAACCAAAAAGGCGGGGTTGGAAAAACCACAACTTGTGAAAATCTCGGTGTCGGGCTTGCCAACGAAGGCAAAAAAGTTCTCCTGATCGACGCCGATCCGCAGGGCAGCCTGACGGCGGCGCTGGGCTATGCTCAGCCCGATCAGCTGGAAACAACTTTATCCACCATTCTCAGCAAAGTCCTCACAGAGCAGCCGCATGACCCCACAGAGGGCATCCTGCATCATGGTGAGGGCATCGACCTGATGCCGGCCAACATCGAGCTGTCCGGTCTTGAAGTATCGCTGGTCAATGCCATGAACCGGGAACGGGTGCTCAGCCAGTATGTGAACGAAATCAAACGCGACTATAACTACGTCCTGATCGACTGTATGCCGTCGCTCGGCATGATGACCGTCAACGCGCTTACGGCTGCCGACAGCGTCCTGATTCCGGCGCAGCCGCAGTACCTGTCCGCCAAAGGTCTCGAACAGCTCTTGCAGACGATCAACAAGGTCAGGCGGCAGATCAATCCAAAACTTAAAATCGAGGGAATCCTGCTGACAATGGTTGACGGGCGCACCAACTACGCCAGAGAAATCAGCGAGCTGGTCAGAAGCACCTACGGGAGCAAGATCAATGTCTTCGCGCAGGAGATTCCGCGATCTGTCCGGGCCGCGGAAATGAGTGCAGCCGGAAAAAGCATCTTTGCCTATGATCCGGGCGGTAAAGTCGCGGATGCCTATTCCGCACTGACGAAGGAGGTGATGAAGATTGAAAGACAGCGGCAGAAAGATCGAACTGAAGGGATACGATGACATTTTTACGCCCGACGCGGCAACGGCGACCGGCGAGCAGGTGCGGGAGATTGCAGTTGACCAGCTTTTTCCGTTCAAAAATCACCCTTTCAAGGTACTGGACGATCAGGCCATGCTTGATACCGTGCAGAGTATCAAGGAACACGGCGTATTGGTACCTGCAATCGCAAGGCCCCGGCCGGAGGGCGGCTACGAACTTGTGTCTGGGCACCGCCGACAGCACGCCTGCCAACTTGCGGGCATCGAATCAATGCCGGTCCTGGTGCGCAATCTTGATGATGACGCGGCGACGATTCTCATGGTTGACAGCAATTTGCAGCGAGAGAACATCCTGCCCAGTGAACGTGCTTTCGCTTTCAAATTGAAGTTGGAGGCAATGAAACATCAGGGAAATCGGGCGGATTTAACTTCGTCCCAACTTGGGACGAAGTTGGAAAGCAAAAGAGCCGATCAGCTATTAGCTGAACAAGCCGGTGAAAGTCGTAATCAGGTTCAGCGTTATATCCGCCTGACAGAGCTTATCCCTGAAATGCTTGCGATGGTCGATGACCGCCGCATGGCGTTCAATCCTGCTGTTGAGCTTTCCTACCTCACCAAAGACGAGCAGCAGCAGCTTTTTGAAGAAATGGAAAACTGTCAGGCAACCCCTTCTCTTTCTCAGGCTCAGCGGCTAAAAAAGTTTTCACAGGAAGGTAAACTCAGCGAAGATGTGATTATGGCTGTTATGAGCGAGGAAAAGAAAGACATCGACAAGGTGACGCTTCCTGGCGAGGCCATCAACAAGTTTTTTCCAAAGTCGTTTACCCCAAAACAGAAACAGGATACGATCATTAAGCTGCTGGAACAATGGCAGCGAAAACGGCAGCAGTCGCTTGAACGTTGAGCGACCCGCTGCCGTTTCGCCATTTCTGATGGGATATTTACTTCAAATACGAAACGAAAGAAGGAGGCCGTATGAACTATATCAACTCTCCATCGCCAGCTGTCATTCAGGGGCATGATCTCCTTGCGCTGGAACGTTTTTTTGATACTACCCGGCACATGATCGAGTTTGATGTGCTGACCCATAATTCCCCCGTCGGGGATAAAGGTTATAAGTACCGGGTATTTCTGAGTGAAGAAGGCTACCAGAAAGCCTTATCAGCCCAAAAGCACGGCGACATCAGGATTTTCAAGCACGCGCGGGTGATCGAGGGCCATATCCTCTACGATAAGAGAAAGCACCAGATGTCGAGGTGATTGTCATGGCGGTATTTCGCGTCGAAAAAAGTCAGAACTACACGGTCATGTCGAATTACCACCTGCGAGACAAGGAACTTTCGTTGAAAGCAAAGGGCCTGCTCTCGCAGATGCTGTCGCTTCCGGACGATTGGGATTACACGCTGGCAGGGCTTTCTCATATCAACCGGGAAAGCAAGGACGCGATACGCTCTGCCGTCAATGAATTGGAAGCTGCTGGCTATATCCGCCGACACCAGAAAACCGATGCCAGCGGGAAGTTCAGCGGCAATGAGTATGTCATCCATGAAAGTCCAGTTTCGTCCGAGCCGTCGTTGGAAAAACCGTCGTCGGGAAATCCGACAACGGATAACCCGTCAACGGGAAAACCGTCGTCGGGAAATCCAACGCAATTAAATATAGATATAACAAATACTCAAAGACAAAATACAGATGTATTAAATACCGATTCCATTCCTTTCCCTTCCGATGAAACGCAGGAGGCGGCAGCATGGCTGCCGGAAGCGAAGCGAAGGGAATCGGATGCGCAGTATATGGATTCTTATCGGGAGCTGATCCGGGATAACATCGAGTATGACATTCTGCTGCACAATAAACCGGATGAAAAAGACCGGCTGGATGAAATTGTGGAGCTTATGACAGAAACGGTCTGTTCCAAACGCAGGTATATCCGTATCGCTGGCAATGACTTCCCGGCTGAATCGGTCAAATCCCGGCTTCTGAAGGTCAACTCAGAGCATATCCAGTTCGTTTTCGACTGCCTTGATAAAAACACGACTGAGGTGCGGAACATCAAGCAGTATCTGCTCACAACAATTTACAACGCGCCGATCACTATCGACAATTACTATGCGTCCCTCGTAAATCACGATATGTACGGCGAAGGCCGGTGTGGGAAATGAACCGCACCGGCTTTTTGCATTTCCCTAGAAAGGAGAAATCAGCATGGATGGAAAAATTGATGTGGTGCTTGTGGAGCCCGGAAAACCGGCTGTCATGGCAGAGATCGGCAGTGATCTGGATTCGCTCCAACGGGCTGTCGGCGGCAGCATTGAGGCTGCCTATTTCTATGACGATCCGATTGCCATTGTCTGCAATGAGGACGGCAAAAATATCGGCCTGCCCATGAACCGGGCAGTTAAGGACGAAAACGGCGAAATTATGGACATCATCGTCGGAAAGTTCTTCGTCTGCGGCTTGGGCGAGGATGATTTTGCCTCTATCCCAAAGGAGCTTCAAAACAAATATTTTGAGAAGTTCCGTAAGCCGGAGGCGTTTTTGAAAATCGGTCATCGGGTGTTCGCGGTTCCCACAGAAACCATAAAGCCCGATCATCCCAAAGCGGCGGCCAAGGAGGAACGGTGATTTGAATAACAGACATTTGCTTTACAGGCTTGGCGTTCCACCTTAGTCACCAATCTGAATCCAGCAAATTTTCTGGAAAGGAGGAGGCTCAATGCAGGAAGAAGTTGAATCAAAATCTATTACGTTGGCAATAAGCACCACGAAGCTGACGGCTCGCGTATTGAAAGAAGCCATGTCAAAATACCTTGCCTACCGCAAAGAGAAAAAGCGGGAGAAGCGCGTATCAGGCCCTGTGAAGCCAATGGGCAAGCAAACGGTCAAACAGCTTGTCGGGCAGAATCAGGGCGTAAGCAATATTGAGATCACCGACAGTAACATCAAAGCATTTGAGCGTGTGGCCAGAAAATATGGCGTCGATTATGCCGTGAAGAAAGATCACAGCGTTTCACCGCCGAAATATCTTGTCTTTTTTAAGGCCCGCGACACAGATGCCCTGACATCGGCCTTTACCGAGTTTACCGCCAAGCAGGTACAGCAGAAAAGCAAGCCATCCATCGTCGCACAAATTCGCAAGCTGGCTGATATTGTCCGCGCGAAATCGCAGGACAAGGTCAAGAACAAGGAAATGGGGCGGGAACTGTGAACGCGAAGAAGATCATTCTTCCAAACCTACCTTATGCCTTCATCGCGTTGTACGGCACCAAAATCGGGCAGGCGGTTCGTCTCGCTCCGGGCAATGACTTTTCTGCCAAAGCTCTGAACATCATGGAGGGCTTTTCGGCGGCTTTTCAGTCCACACTTCCGAGTTTCCACCCGGTTGACCTGCTGGTTGGCATTTGTATTGCCGCAGTCATGCGCCTTGCCGTCTATGTAAAGAGCAAAAACGCCAAAAAATTCCGAAAAAACATGGAGTACGGTACTGCCCGCTGGGGCACGCAGGAGGACATCAAGCCCTATGAAGACCCGGTGTTCAAAAACAATGTGATTCTGACAGCCACGGAGCGTCTTACCATGAACAACCGTCCGAAGGACCCCAAAACGGCCCGGAATAAAAATGTCCTGGTCGTGGGCGGTTCCGGTTCCGGAAAGACAAGGTTTTGGCTCAAACCAAATTTGATTCAGTGTTATTGTTCCTATGTTGTCACTGACCCGAAGGGCAGCGTGGTTGTGGAGTGTGGAACGCTGCTGCTCCGCGAGGGGTATCAGATCAAAATTCTGAACACCATCAACTTCAAAAAATCCATGCACTATAACCCTTTTGCTTACATTCACAGTGAAAAGGACATTTTGAAGCTCGTAACCACGCTGATTGCCAACACAAAAGGAGAAGGAAAATCCGGCGATGATTTTTGGGTCAAGGCCGAGACGTTACTTTACTGCGCACTGATCGGCTACATCCACTATGAAGCCCCGGTGGAGGAACAGAATTTTGCCACGCTGATCGAATTTATCAACGCTTCTGAGGTCCGGGAGGACGACGAGGAATTTGAAAATCCCGTTGACATTATGTTCAAAGAGCTGGAAAAGAAAAATCCAAACCACTTTGCCGTCAGGCAGTACAAGAAATATAAGCTGGCGGCGGGCAAGACAGCAAAATCCATTTTAATTTCCTGCGGCGCGCGCCTTGCGCCGTTCGACATTGCGGAGCTGCGGGAGGTCACGGCCTACGACGAATTGGAACTGGACACGCTGGGCGACCGAAAAACGGCGCTGTTCCTCATCATGTCCGATACCGACGACACGTTCAACTTTCTTATCTCCATGTGCTATACGCAGCTTTTTAACCTACTCTGCGAAAAGGCGGACGACGTATACGGCGGACATCTGCCGGTTCACGTGCGGTGCCTGATCGACGAGTGCGCCAACATCGGCCAGATACCAAAGCTGGAAAAGCTCATGGCCACGATCCGAAGCCGCGAGATTTCCGCCTGCCTCGTTTTGCAGGCGCAATCCCAGCTCAAGGCTCTGTATAAAGACAACGCCGACACGATCATCGGCAACTGCGACAGCTCGATTTTTCTCGGCGGCAAGGAACCGACGACCCTCAAAGAGCTGTCTGCGGCGCTGGGCAAGGAAACCATTGACACCTTCAACACCGGCGAAAGCCGGGGCCGGGAAACCTCGCACAGCCTCAATTACCAGAAGCTCGGCAAGGAGCTGATGAGCCAGGATGAGCTTGCCGTCATGGACGGCGGCAAGTGTATTCTTCAGCTCCGGGGCGTCCGCCCATTTCTCTCGGACAAGTACGACATCACAAAGCATCCGAACTACAAATACTTGTCCGACGCGGACCCGCGTAGCGCTTTCGATATTGAAAAATATCTGCGGGCGCGGCTGAAAACTAAACCGGATGACGTATATGAGACGTTTGAAGTAGACGCCTCGGAAAATTAAGGAGGTACTATGGGAAGATTCGCTTTTATCGGCGATGAATATCTGAATACAGATCATATTCTGAGCATCACCATTCAGGAATCGGATAACACCATGTATATCGAGCTGGACAATGGCCGGACGATCACAAGACCGGCTGAATATCAGCTCGATATTTTTGGCGATCTGGATATTGTCCGTGTCATTCCCGTGAGAGAGTGTTTTGCAGAAATTCGCAGCGGCAACAGCGTCGTGAGCAAAATTCCTGTGAACCTGCTTGCCGTTACCGCGAATGGAGAGCTGAGGCCGCTTGATACGCGTAGCTCTCCTTTTGATTTTATGGATTACAACCCTGGCTTTTATGGGCTGATCTGGCCTGAAAGCAGCAATTAACCGATCATGGCCGCGCGAAAGGACGGCCATATCAAATATATGACACATCCGTAAAGGAGAGACAACCGACAATGAAACACATCAACACTGCGAATGGCAAAGCCGGTATGAATCATTTTATCTCAAAATTTGAAAGGAGATTGCCGGAATCGGGAGCCGCGTCTGCGGTTTCATTCCGGCTTTGCTGTCCGTAAACACAAATCTTCATCCCATATATTCCGGCAAAATAAATTATGGAATTTTTTACTTCGGCTATCGGCGTTCTTCAGACCCTCGTTATCGCACTTGGCGGCGGCCTCTGCATCTGGGGCGGCATCAACCTGCTGGAAGGCTACGGCAACGACAACCCCGGCGCAAAGTCCCAGGGCATCAAGCAGCTGATGGCTGGCGGCGGCGTCGCTCTGATCGGCCTCGTCCTCGTTCCCATGCTGTCCAATCTGCTCCACACCTGATTTCACTTACGCCTGACACACAAATCTGATCCCATCCCGGCCTCTCGACACAGAGGGGCCGGGAGAAAGGAGGGAAACAAAACTTGGATATTATCAAACAGGCCATTACAGACTGGCTGCGGCAGATTCTCGTCGGCGGTATTATCAGTAATCTTTCTGGCCTTTTCGATACTGTGAATCAGAGGGTCGGGGAAATCAGCGGTCAGGTCGGCACGACGCCACAGGCGTGGAACGGCAGTATCTATTCGATGATTCGGAACCTGTCGGACACGGTGATTATGCCAATCGCTGGCGTGATTCTCGCGTTTGTCATGACCATAGAACTCATCCAGCTCATTACGGAAAAGAACAATATGCACGATGTCGATACATGGATGTTCTTCAAGTGGATTTTCAAAACTTTTTGCGCCGTAACGATTGTGTCGAATACATGGAATATCGTGATGGGCGTGTTTGACCTCGGCCAGCGTGTAGTCAACCGTGCAGGCGGCGTCATCGTAGCCAACACATCTATCGACATTACTTCTGTTGTAACGGACCTTGAAGCTCGGCTGAACGCTATGGACATTGGCCCGCTGTTTGGGCTGTGGTTCCAGAGCCTCTTTGTCGGCATTACCATGTGGGTGCTCACGATCTGCATATTTGTCATTGTCTATGGCCGAATGATCGAGATTTATCTTGTCACGTCAATCGCGCCGATCCCGATGGCCACCATGGTGAACCGAGAGTGGGGACAGATGGGCCAAAACTATCTGCGATCCCTATTCGCGCTGGCATTTCAGGCATTCCTGATTATTGTCTGCGTGGCAATCTATGCCGTCCTGATTCAGAACATTGCGGTTGACACGGATGTGAGCAAGGCGATCTGGACATGCATGGGCTATACCGTACTGCTGGCCTTTACGTTGTTCAAGACCGGCTCCGTTTCCAAGAGTATCTTTAACGCGCACTGATGGAGGTGATGAAATGGCATACGTTCCCGTACCAAAAGACCTGACCGCCGTGAAAACAAAGGTCATGCTCAACCTTACCAAAAGACAACTGATCTGCTTCGGGAGCGGCATTCTTGTGGGAGTGCCGCTTTTCTTTTTAATCCGAAGCAAGGTAAGCGTGAGTGCGGCGTCCATCAGCATGATTCTTGTGATGGTGCCGTTCTTTTTACTTGCCATGTACGAAAAAAACGGGCTGCCGCTGGAGAAGATCCTCCGCAACATTTTCCGGGTCTACTTCCTGCGCCCCAAACGAAGGCCGTATGAAACGAACAATTTCTATGCCGTGTTGGAACGGCAGGAAAAACTTGACGAGGAGGTAAAACAGATTGTCCAAAAAGCTAACACGCGCGGACAGAAAAGCAATCGAGGCCGCAATCGCAAAGGCGAAGCGGCAGGGCGATAAGAAAAAGCTGTCAGCGCAAGACAGTATTCCCTTCCAGCGGATGTACGCGGACGGCATCTGCCGCGTTACGGATCATTTCTATTCAAAAACCATTCAGTTTCAGGACATCAACTATCAGCTCAGTCAGCCGGAGGACCAGACCGCCGTGTTTGACGGCTGGTGCGATTTCTTGAATTATTTTGACCCGTCCGTCCGGTGTCAGATTACCTGCTTTGACGCGACGGCCTCCAAGGAGAGCTTCAGCCAGAATGTTGCCATCGCGCCAAAGGGCGATGATTTTGACGACATTCGGCGTGAGTACACCGAGATGCTTCAGAATCAGCAGGCCAAGGGGAACAACGGTCTGGTAAAAACCAAATATCTCACCTTTGGTATTGAAGCGGACACCGCAAAGCTGGCAAAGCCACGTCTGGAGCGCATTGAAACTGACATCCTGAATAACTTCAAGCAGCTCGGCGTTGCTGCTGAAACACTGAATGGATATGAGCGTCTGCACCTGCTCTATGATATGTTCCACACAGGCGAACAGGCACCATTCCGGTTTTCGTGGGATTGGCTGGTGCCTTCCGGCCTGTCCGTCAAGGACTTCATTGCACCTTCTTCCTTTGAGTTTGCAAAAGGCAACATGTTTGGGATGGGCAATAAGGTCGGTGCTGTCTCTTTTCTTCAGATTCTCGCACCGGAGATGAACGATCGCGTGATCAAGGAATTCCTTGATATGGAATCCAGCCTGATTCTTACGATGCACTTCCGCACTGTCGATCAGATGAAGGCCATCAAGACCATCAAGCGCAAAATCACCGACCTCGACAAAATGAAGATAGAGGAACAGAAGAAGGCCGTCCGCAGCGGTTACGATATCTTACCATTTACAAGAGGACGGTTTGATAGAATTTAGCCCTATCTCTATTATCATGTCGGACAAATTTTTCGTATAAATAATAATATCTAAGACACCAACCATTTTGTACATTATACGGGTGGAATGGTTTACCAGATTGAAAATTAGCATCTGAGACCGACCGGACAAATGTGAATAACCTTCATAAATAAAATAATGCTGCCTCTCTCCACCCCCCAATCGCCAAGGCTGTGCAGGGGGCATGGAGTGTGTAGATGTTGAAGTCGGGATTGCCCGGCTATTTTTTTGCAAAAAACCCGAGAAATTTTGAAAAGGTTATTGACATATGCCCGAAACTGAGTATAATAATAATTGTAAGCGACATATGCCGGAAACTATAAGGAGGTGAATGTTATGCCAAGAAGAGACGGAACTGGCCCAATGGGTGCAGGATCAATGACCGGAAGAGGATTAGGCTCATGCACAGGTGCTAACGCAGTTAAGTATGGTGCTGGTCTTGGACTGGGATTAGGTTTAGGACTTGCCTGCAGGCGCGGTTTTGGTCGTGGCTTCGGAAGAGGTATCGCTGTTAATCAGAACACCTCTAAAACACAAAAAGAGCTGCTCCAAGAGCAAAAGAACGTGCTGAAAAGTCGACTTGATGTCATTGATAAGCAGTTAGAGAATTTGTGAGAGCAGCAGAAGTAACCGGAGGACGCTCTGGTTATTTCTGTCGTTAAGTGAGGTGAAATTATATGCCAAGGCCCCGAAAATGGAGAAGAGTTTGCTGTCTTCCCGACAGCAATCGTTTCGGACCTCTTGACTCCCCTACGGACGCAGTGAACACAGTCAATATGACCGTTGATGAGTATGAGACTATACGGCTAATTGACTTGGATGGATTCACGCAGGAAGAGTGCGCCAATCAAATGAACATTTCTCGCACAACGGTCCAAGGAATTTATGACGAGGCGAGGAAAAAACTTGCTGAGTCTTTGGTCAATGGAAAAGTACTCTGGATAGAAGGCGGCGAATATCAGCTCTGCGATGGCAGCGGGAACGGCTGTGGCAGAGGTGGCTGTCGGCGTCATAGATGCGGAAGAGGTTTTACGGAAGAGCCAGAAACCGAAAACAATTTAAATGCGAATAGAACGGAGGATTCAGATGAAAATAGCGATACCGGTAGATGAACAAAACTTGGAATCAAGTGTGTGCCCGTCCTTTGGGCGAGCTCCATATTTCCTTTTCTATAATACAGACACAAAAGAAAGCTACTACCTTGATAACAGCGCTGTTGCCAGCCAGGGCGGAGCAGGCATCAGAGCTGCTCAAGTAATAGCTGACCACGGTGTTAAGGCACTGCTGACTCCACGCTGCGGTGAAAATGCGGAAGAGGTTTTACGCAAGTCAGAGGTCCTGATCTATAAATCGATACCCGGAACCGTGCAGCAAAACATTGATGCCTTTATTGCTGAAAAGCTTATTTTGCTCAGTGATTTCCATCCGGGATTTCATGGCCATGAAAAGTAAGGGTGTAAAAATCGCCATACTGAGCGGCAAAGGCGGTACAGGCAAAACACTGGTATCCGTTAATTTAGCTTCAATTGCCGAGAAATCTGTCTATATTGATTGTGACGTTGAAGAGCCCAATGGTCATTTGTTTTTTAAGCCTGAGAAGGTCCGGGAAGAAATAATTTCTGTAAAAATACCAGTCATCAACGAAAGTTTATGCAACGGCTGCCGCAAATGCGTTGATTTTTGTAAATTCAATGCGCTTGCCTTCATAAAGAACAAACCGTATGTTTTTGAAGAGGTGTGCCACTCCTGTGGCGGCTGTATGCTGCTTTGCCCGGAAAAAGCAATCGGAGAACAAGAGAAGCCAATTGGAAAAGTACAGAAAGGCGTTTCTGGTAATGTAACCGTTCATACCGGGATAATGAATACAGGTGAAGCATCCGGAATACCGATCATAAAAAAGCTTCTTAACGAAAGCCTCTCAGGTAAAGAGCTTCCCGTCTTTATCGACTGCCCTCCGGGGAGCGCCTGTATCGTCATGGAAAGCATCAAGGATGCGGATTATTGCATACTTGTTGCTGAACCTACGGTTTTCGGTGTTCATAACCTCAGCATGGTCTATGATTTGGTAAGGCTGTTTAAAAAGCCGCACGGAGTTGTGCTGAACAAATGCCTTGACGGAGAGAACCCTGCGGAAACATTCTGCATGGAAAATAATATTCCCATATTGGGTAGGATACCGTTTGACAATGAACTTGGAACGTTAAATTCTGACGCTAAAATAGCCGCAAGGGAAAGCAAACGATATAAGGCTTTATTCTCTTCTCTGCTTGAAACTGTGATGAAGGAGGTGCGGCATGAAACAACTGTTAATCCTCAGCGGTAAGGGCGGCACTGGGAAAACGACGATAGCCAGCGCTTTTATCAAGCTTTCAGTCGCCAAAGCCTATGCCGATTGCGATGTCGACGCACCCAACCTCCATCTAATTATGGCACAGAACTCTGAGCCGGAACGAACAGACTATTTCGGTATGCCAAAAGCTGAAATAGATGTAGATAAATGCATTGAATGTGGACTATGCAAAGAAAACTGTCGGTTTGATGCAATTTCCGATGAGAACGGCTTTAAGGTTGACTCCTTTGCCTGTGAAGGCTGCGGGGTTTGTGAAGCTGTCTGCCCTGCTGACGCTGTTTCCTTGAAACCCGCCGTTGCGGGAGAACTGATGCTGTATGCTGACAACAACAAAGTCTTTTCAACGGCACAGTTGAAAATGGGAAGCGGTACCTCAGGAAAACTTGTAACCGAAGTTAAAAAACAAATGAAAACTGTAGCGAGCGCGGATACCAAGCTGGCTATTATTGACGGTTCTCCCGGCATAGGCTGTCCTGTCATCGCTTCTCTCAGCGGAGTTAATATGGTCTTGATTGTTGCGGAGCCGTCCATTTCGGGAATCAGCGACATGGAGCGCATCATCAAAACGGCGGAAACGTTCCGGACAAAGATTGGAGTCTGTATCAATAAGCACGACACCAATTCCGCAAATACAGAAAAGATCGAGGAATTCTGCAAAGAAAAAGGCCTGCCGTTTACAGGGAGGATACCATTTGACCCAGAGGCTGTAAAAGCAATCAATAACGGACAAACCATAGTGGATGTTGATTGCCCCTCCGGATCTGCCGTAAAAGAGGTCTTTAACAGCACCATGAAGTTGCTATTCAAAGAAAGTAACGGTGCTGAAACATGATAGTAAAGGTTTTATCAGAAAACACAACATCTTCAGATAAGCTTGGCAGCGAACACGGCTTAAGCCTTTACATTGAAACTGGAACCCACAAGATTCTGTTTGATACGGGCGCAAGCGGACTTTTTGCCGAAAATGCCGAAAAGATGGGCGTCGATCTAACAAAGGTTGACTTGGCGGTGATTTCTCATGGCCACTATGACCACGGCGGTGGCTTAAAAACATTCCTCTGCGTCAACAGCCAGGCCAAGGTCTACCTGCATAAAAAGGCGTTTGAACCGCATTACGCGAACAGGCCGGGTGGCGTAAAAGCGTATATTGGGCTGGACGAGTCGCTGCTTCCGAATGAGCGATTTGTATTCTGTGGTGACCACTTTGTGATTGACCACGAACTTGAATTATTTTCCGGCATTGAGTCCAAAAGGCTTGTCCCTTCAGGAAACCTTGACTTGTTTATGAAAGATGGAACTGCTTTTGTGCAGGACAATTTCGCACATGAACAAAACCTGATTATAAGCGAAAACGGCAAAACCCTGCTGATCGCGGGATGTGCGCACAACGGAATAATTAACATTATCGATCAATTCAATGTAGAAAAAGGCTACCTACCCGATTACGTTATCGGAGGATTTCATCTTTACAACCACGGGACAAAACAAAATGAGGCTCCGAATGTTGTGGATGAGATTGGGAATATTCTGCTGGAGACCCACTCGCAATATTACACCTGCCACTGTACAGGCATTGAATCCTATAACCGATTGAAAACTGTTATGGGTGAAAATATCGACTATATATCCACTGGAGAGCAATTAACAATATACATGTAAGGAGTCAGAAACAATGAGCGAAAAGTGCAATCAAAGCTGCAGCAGCTGCGAAGAAGACTGCACAGACAGGAAAGAAGCAAAGACCGATTTCAGAGAAAAGCCGCATGAGCTGAGCAACATCAAAAAGGTTATTGGCGTTGTCAGCGGTAAGGGCGGAGTCGGCAAATCATCGGTAACCTCCATGCTTGCTGTTACAATGAAAAGAATGGGATATAACGTTGCTATACTCGATGCGGACGTTACCGGACCCTCTATTCCGAAAGCGTTCGGCATAAAAGATAAGGCTACGGGCAGCGAATTCGGTTTGTATCCTTTGAAAAGCAAGACGGGGATTGATATTATGTCGATCAATCTCCTCCTTGAGAACGACACTGATCCAGTTATTTGGAGGGGACCAATTCTCGGCAATACAGTAAAGCAGTTCTGGACAGATGTTATTTGGGGCGACGTGGACTTCATGTTCATCGACATGCCTCCCGGAACCGGAGATGTACCCCTGACCGTTTTCCAGTCTTTAGCCATTGATGGAATTATTATCGTAACCTCCCCGCAGGAACTTGTTTCGATGATCGTGTCAAAAGCGGTTAAGATGGCGGAGATGATGAGCATTCCAGTTCTCGGCTTGGTTGAAAATATGTCCTATTTTAAATGCCCTGATAACGATAAGGAATACAAAATATTCGGTGAAAGTCATATTGACGAAATCGCTGAAAAGCATAACCTTAAGGTTCTTGCCAAGCTCCCTATCGATCCTAAGATTTCAGCCGCCTGTGATAAAGGCATGATTGAACTCTTTGATGGGGACTGGTTCGATAATATATCAAAAATACTTGAAAGTTCGGAGGGAAAAGAAATGATGAAAATAGCAGTTGCTGGTGAAGGTAAAAATGTAACGGAACACTTTGGACATTGCGTAAACTTCCTGATTTACAGTGTTGAAAACGGAAATATCACAAATGAAGAGTCTATACCGAACCCTGGTCACAAGCCCGGCTTCCTACCCAATTTCCTTGCTGATCGCGGTGTAAATGTCATCATCAGTGGCGGTATGGGCGGAGGCGCGGTTGATATCTTTAATGAAAGGAATGTCGAGGTCGTCGTGGGTGCTTCCGGCGATGCGAAAACCGCTGTTTTAAACTATCTAAAGGGTGAGCTGAAGACAACAGGTTCTGTTTGCCACGAGCATCAGCATCACGACGAGTGCGGCGAATAAGGTAAAGCTATGTCTATCGGATTGTTTACAGATGAAGTGATAGACCATTTTTCCAATCCTCGCAATGCTGGCGAGCTTGAAAATGCGAATGGGATAGGCGATGCAGGAGACCCCAACTGCGGCGACACTATGAGACTCTATATAAAGGTTGAAGATGATCTCATTAAAGATGTCAGCTTCAAAATATGCGGCTGTGTTGCCGCGCTTGCTTCTGCCAGTGTCACAACTGTTCTTGTCAAAGGCAAAACAATTGATGAAGCGCTTATGATAACAAACAGGGACATCTCGGATGCTTTAGGAGGATTGCCCGAGCAAAAGCTGCACTGTTCTGTACTCGGAGAAGAAGCTATCCGAAACGCCATTACGGATTACAGAAATAAAAGAACAATTTAGGAGCAAAAGCCTATGACAATTGCACTTTATGTAATTGCTATTTCCGCTTTAACGGTTTCCTTTTTTAAGAGCAGAGAGAAAACTCTCCTTGCTCTTAAAAAAGCATGGAAGTCATTTGAGAATATACTTCCACAGTTTTTATCAATCCTCATTATTATTGGTATGATGTTGGCTATTCTTACGCCTGAGCAGATATCAAAATTACTTGGCAGCGAGTCCGGATGGTATGGTGTGTTGATTGCGGCGGTGATAGGTTCAATTACCCTTATCCCTGGATTTGTAGCCTTTCCGCTTGCAGCAGCCCTGTTAAAAAGCGGTGCGGGCTATATGCAGATAGCTGCATTCGTATCAACCCTTATGATGGTTGGTATAGTAACAATACTCAAAGAAGGCTGAAAAAGATGGTAAGTTGAATGCAGCCAAACTTTTCAAGGCGGCCTCTGATGCCGAGACGCTTCATGCGCTTAAGCATTTCGAAGTTGCCGGAAAAGTGAGCACGACTGCAGATAATCTCATGGATGCTGTTGCAGGTGAAACCCACGAATATAAGGAAATGTATCCCGATTTTGTGAAGGAAGCCGAAGCGGAAGGAAACAAGGCCGCGCTTATGTCCTTTACCTTTGCTATGAAAGCAGAAGAGGTTCATGCGAAGCTTTACAAAGAAGCATTGGAAAACTTGGATCAAACGGAAGAGGTTTTCTATTATCTCTGCCCTGTCTGCGGAAACATCGAGAAAGTTCGTCCGGACAAATGCAGTATCTGCGGTGTGCCGGGGGATAAGTTTATCAAGTACTAATATTTTTATTTAAACAAAATCAAGGAGGTAAAAAACATGCCTGACTTTGGACATCCGTTTTCTGGACTTGCGAAAGAAAGAAAGCTTACTGATGCTGAGTTGATCAGGGCAATTCGATTCATGGTATCAGCAGAATATGAAGCGATTCAACTGTACATGCAGCTTGCCGAATCAACAGACAATAAGCTGGCAATAGAGGTTCTCAAAGATATTGCAGATGAAGAAAGGGTTCATGCTGGCGAGTTCCTTCGCCTTCTGAAAGAATTGGCTCCTGATGAAGAAAAATTCTATCAGGAAGGTGCCGAAGAAGTTGAAGAGGAGATTAAAAAATCAAGTTTTTAATCCCTTTAAAAACAAAATGATTAAGCCTCGGTTGAAAAACTGAGGCTTTGTTTATATCCGCCGTATTTATTTACTTAATGATTTCTTTCCCACTTTTGAACAGAAACACAATCCTACCATCGCGCTGAACCGTAGCGGTGTCGAGCAATGTAATCCAGAGCCGCTCGTTCCATTCCAGCACGGTCAGCGGTTGCTTTTTCAACGTTGTGATAAAAGTGCTGATTTCCTTGCTTTTACGATTCCGTTTCTCTTTTTCTGCTTCGAGTGCGGTGTAATGTTCAAAAGCGGCGTTATAGCGATTTTCAATGCGTTCGGTTTCCAGTGCGTAGGCTTCCTGCGACTGGGCGACGGACGCATTCTTTTTTATATGCGCCTGCATGAGTTCAGATACGACCGCCATTTCATCCTGTTCCTGTTGCATTTCGGCATCAAGTGCCGTAGTGTCGCAGAGCGTCTGCCGGATAAGCTCACAATCAGCAAGCACGGTGGAGCGATTGCCCATCAAGTCATTGTAGGCAGTAAGGAAACGTTGCTTGATTTCGTCCTCGGTGAGCGTCGGAGTTTGGCATCTGTTCTCATTTTTGAACTTCTGATTGCACTGAAATATCACGCTTCTATATTCATCCGTGGAATGCCAGACCTTTCGGCCGTAGAAACCGCCACAGTCTCCGCAGATGATTTTACTGTGAAAAGCCTTGTCGCTGTAAGCTCTGCCCAGTTCCTTGCGCCGTGCCATTTCTTCTTGCACCGCTTCAAATTCCTCAGAAGCAATAATGGCTTCATGCGAACCTTCTACATAATACTGCGGCACCTCGCCGTTATTTATCCGCAATTCTTTCGTTAAAAAGTCAACTGTAAACCGTTTCTGGAGCAGCGCATCGCCCTTATATTTCTCGTTGGTGAGGATACTGGCAACCGTGGATGACCGCCATGTTTTTTTACCGGCAGGGCTGAGAATGCCGTATTCCATGAGGTAATTAGCAATACCCTGTGTGGTTTTTCCCTCGAGGAACATCTTGTAGATGAGCCGTACCGTTTCGGCTTGCTCCGGCACTACCTTAAGGTTTCCGTCCTCGCCCTTATCAAAACCGAGAAATTGAGAGTAGCCGACGCTTACCTTGCCATCCGAGAATCGCTTTCGTTGTCCCCATGTGACATTCTCTGAAATGGAGCGGCTTTCTTCCTGTGCCAGAGAACTCATAATGGTAAGAAGCAGCTCGCCCTTACCATCAAAAGTAAAAATGTTTTCTTTTTCAAAATAGCACTCCACGCCTTTTTCCTTCAGCTTGCGGATGGTAACAAGGCTGTCAACCGTGTTTCTCGCAAATCGGCTAACCGATTTTGTGACGATAAGGTCTATCTTGCCGTCCAGCGCATCCCGCACCATCTGTTGAAAGCCCTCTCGGTGCTTAGTATCCAAAGCCGAAATGCCCTCATCCGTATAAACCGTGACGAACTCCCAGTCCTCTCGGGACTGAATGTACTTGGTGTAATAATCGACCTGTGCCTCGTAACTGGTGAACTGCTCGTCCTTATCCGTGGAAACACGGGCATATCCGGCAGTGCGTCGCTTTGCTATGGACGCTGTCGGTAGCGCCGTGAACTTGTTTTTTGTCGCTGGTATTGTCGTTACTCTTGGCATTGTTTTTTCCTCCTTTGGATGCGTGTTCGCTCGGCAGCGGCTTGCTTCATTTCCGATGTCCAGCTTTCGCGCCGTGAGCGATCTGCCCATGTGCGCTCGACCGTGCTGCCATCTTTGAAAACGAAACGCAGGTGGTTGTCTTCCGGCACTTCAATATGGTCAACCTGCGTGTCGAATATTGCTGAATTGTAGGTTTCCGTCCCAAGCACCTCGGCGCACACGGCTTGTAGCGTTGCTTCGGGTATTTTTTTGCCGTGGCAGTACGCACTACCCTCTGTGAGAAAAGTGGAGCAGTTCCAGCCAACCGAACCGTTGCAGGTATTTCGTTTGTAGTATTTTCCGCAGAATGGGCAGTAGATTTTACCGGTGAACTCGCTTTTTTGTGGGCGGGGTCTGCCTTGGGCAGCTTCCTTCATTCTCTGTAAAACTACCTGTGCCGCATTGAAGGTATCCATGTCGATGATGGCGGGATGCGTTTCCTCCGCGAAAAACATCGGCAGCTCACCAGTGTTGCGGCATTTCTTTTTTTCCAGATGATTATTTCGGTAGTGCTTTTGTAGCATGGCGTTGCCTGTATATTTTTCATTGCCGACCGTTTCGCGTATGCGCTGGGCGCACCATTTGCCGCCAAGCGCACCAGGCACGCCTCGACTATTCAAATTCTTGCTAATTGCTCCGAAGGTTTCTCCGTCGATAACGCGGGCAAATATCTCACGAACAATCGGTGCAGTGGCGGTATCAATCTCAATACCGTCCTTCGATATGCTATATCCAAACAGAAACCGCCAGTTGAGCAGTTCACCGTTCTCAAAGCCCTTGCGGACGCGCCACTTCTGATTCTCGCTTGCTGACAGGCTTTCCTCCTGTGCATAAGATGCGAGTATAGTAAGCATCAACTCACCCTCGGCGCTCATTGTGTAAATATTCTGTTCCTCGAAAAAAACATCCACCTCCAAAGCTTTCAGTTCACGGACTGTTTCCAGTAGTGTTACCGTGTTCCGAGCAAAACGGGAGATGGACTTGGTCAGTATCAAGTTCACTTTTCCGGCACGGCAGTCTGCGAGAAGATTTTGAAATCCGCTTCGACTTTCCTTTGTGCCGGTCAGTGCTTCGTCTGAATAAACGCCTGCATAAAGCCACCCTGCGTGATTTTGTATTAGGCTACTGTAATAGCTGACCTGTGAGGACAGCGAGTGGAGCATCGCGTCCTTACCCGTGGAAACCCGAGCATAAGCGGCGACCTTTTTTGGCTGTTCCAATCGCGGCTTCTGCGGCATTTTTCTTACTTTTTTCGACATAATTTCACCTCCTCGCCTTACACCATGTTCGCTCCAAAAGTAACATTTATCAAGTCAATTTCGCGATATATACTGCCGATTTTAAGCCCATATTTCTCGGCTAACTTGTGCTCAATTGATACAATGTCATCCTTGCCGATGATGCCATTTTTGAGCATAATCTGCGCCTGTGCCATAGCGGACAGGTAGGCTTGGACTTTCTGAAAATCAGTCATTCCTGCCACCATCCTTGTAACGAGCAGCGATATAGCAGCGGTGAGAACAATACTTGCGCTCGCCCTTGCGGCGCATTTGCATTTCTTTACCGCAGCAGGCGCAGTTCGCCGTGTACGGCATATCAGCTTTTGGGTGCTTGTTCCACCATTTCATTCGGCAGGTATCGGAGCAGAAGCGCCGACCGCCGCGTGTGCTGATATCAATAGGTTTTCCGCACTCCGCACACCGGGCGGTTTCGTCCTTAGTGACAACACTTTTTTGCCTGCGACAATAAGACTTTACCGTATTTTCGGAAAGCCCAAGCTCCTGGGCAATCTTTATATATCCGATGCCGCCCTGTCGCATGGTTGTGATTCGTTCTTTTTGCTCATTTGTCATGAGATTGTCCTCCAGTCCGAGAACTTTTGTCCTCACTACCCACTGGAAAAAAAGAAGTCCATCGTACAAAAAATGAGCAAAAAAATATGCCTACCGGAGAGATAATTTCCAGTAGGCATCAATACGTATATGTTCACTCACTGTACTTGATGAAGGCATCCGTAAAGCCAGCCGCCTTAATCTTGGCAAGCATGGCGTCTGCGTTTGCCTTAACGGAATACGCTCCGACCTGTACACGGTAGTATTTCTTTGGCGCAGTCGGTGTGACGGGAGTGGGTGCTTCCGTTGCCGCTAGCCCAGCCTTTACATCAGCACGAAAGATATCCATCGACTTGCCATGCTTCGGAAACCAGTGCATGACGTCGCCGTGGTTACTGGCGATGCCCAGCTTATATCCCTCCGAGTGGCAGATGATATCCTTCTCCGTCAGCCCGTACTGCTTACAAAGATACACGCAAAGCTCCACGGCCTCCTTGTAAACAGCAGAAAAATACGAGGCATCGGTCAGACCGTCCTCGCAGATTTCAAAGCCGATATGGGTATTGTTCGCTTCACCTCCGGCATGCCAACCCCTGTAATTCCACGGTAGGGTCTGGTAGGTGGCTATGCTTCCGTCAGCCAGTTTACCGATGAAACCGTGGACGCAGACCTGCCGTCCATCCGGCTTGTCCTGATTCCAGTGGTTATTGTACTGGTTCTTGCCGAGTAAACCATCATCGGGTCCCACGTAGCGTTTTAGGTTTGGGTTATTTGCCCCGGTGGAATGCACCATGATACCTTTCGGTGTGATGGTTTTGCCCGCTTTGTAGCAGGCATTGTTCGTCAAAATGAGTTTATGCAGGTTCATCTATTTATCCTCCGATCTGCTGTGAAGCTGTACTAAAATGTCCTTAAGCTTCGCCGGGATGGGCAGTCCAAGATGTCCGGCATTTTCAAGCATCGACACGCCCTCATTGGATAGATAAAAGAAGATGACCGCCGTGCGCAGCACACCGGCCTGTCCGAGCACCTGTACGTCAATGATGTTGCCGACACCGACCATAATAAAAATGAGCACCTTCTTAAAGATGCCCTTGAAGCCGACCGCGCTGGACAGCTTGTGGTCAACGATTGCGCACATGACGCCGGTGATGTAGTCGATGACCACAAAGGCGATGAGTGCGTAGAGGAAGCCGTCAGCCCCTCCGAGAAACCAGCCGAACCAGCCGCCAATGGCGGCAAAGGTCACCTGTATTACATTCCAAAATTCCTTCATATTGACCTCGATTCTGGCGTTACCCACCTTGGGTCTTTGTTTTCGCAAGAACCTCAAGGTACATCCCACGCCCCTTTATGTTTTCAACGGATGTGATTTCAAAACGCTGACCATTGTTTTCAATGGTCATTGAAGTGTTCACTGTTATATTTGGTATACAGCGAAACTGAAACAGCTCTGTTGCTTCGGAATAAACCGCCATATTAGCCCACTTTTTACTGCCGTGCCGACCTTCCCGATATGCCCTAACGGAGGCTACAACAACCTCCGTTTCTGTGTCATACCCGTCTTCATCTTCCACTTTTTGTATTTCAAGAATATCTATGAAGGTGTTTATCTTACCAAAGCTCATGTCACACCTTCCAATCTCGCTCAAGCCGGAGCAGCAGATTAACGGTATTCCACACCTGCTGCCCCGCCTGAACGCTGTCTGCAAAAAAGCCGCCAGTGCTGCCATCCCTGGATTCGTAGAAATGGGATGACAGCATGATGACGGCTTGCTCTGTAGTAGGGGGCATGGTATTGGAGTCGTAGTAGCTTTCGGTGAGATGCTGATAGCTTTCGGCATATCGGGTGGCGGCGGTGATGTACATTTGCAGAAGCTCATCATCCGCATCGTGTTCCAGAATGAGATTGGCTTTGACCTTTTCAAGCAGAGTGTCCATCACCGCTGCCTCCTTTACTCAGTCTCCGCGTCTGCTTCCATCAGACCGGCGGTCTTTAACTTTAAAAGCAGAGCGTTGAAGTCATCCTTGAGACCCGCGACGGTGGTGGCGGTGCTGTCTACCTGATTCGCGGCGGCAGAAAGAGGAAGCCCCGTCACCGAGGCTCCCTCCTTGATCTCCAGCGTACCGCCGATAACAGTTTTCTCGCCGCCCTGTTCAGTGTAGTTTTTTGCGTTATAGCTCATAGGTTAGTTCTCCTTACGCGTGCATCTTGAGGAGCTGAATGCCTTCGGGCAGGATGATCTTACCGTCCACACGCTCAGTGGCGACAAAGCCCACCTGACCGTTGGTGGAATACAGCTCGTTTAGACGCTGAACGGTTCTGCCGGTGCGATCTGCAATCCAGTAGTTCTGGAAGTCGCCGTAGGCAATGGCATAAGCGCCAGCCGCCATAACGGGAACATAGGGGCTGGTATATATATCATAACCAAGTAGCTTGTCCGGCTGACCTGCCTGTACGGAGGGCTGCCACAGATACTGACCGTTGCCGTCCTTCAGCTTGCGAAGCGCGGCGACCGTGGAATCGTTCATAAGGAACTTGGCATTCTTGCGGTAGGGCGCTTTCAGGGCGTAGATCAGAGAGATGATTTCGTCAGCGGTGACTGCCGTAGCGCCAGCCGCAGTGATGCCGACCGTACCGCCGTTCGCGGTGAACAGGCCGGTAGGCTGCCCGGAGCCGGTGCCGACGCAGAAAGCCGTTTCCTCGGCGACGCCGAATGCGCTGGCAAACTCCTGCGCAATGTACGGTTCCAGAGGGAATGCGCTGTCGTCCAGAAGCTCGATGCTGACTTTGATAAGGTCGGTCAGCTTATACGCATCGATAGTCTTCTGGTCGAAGGTGGGATTGCTTTCGGTGTAGGCTGCATTCTCGGCAGTCCACGCTGCGACAGAGTGTGTGCCGGAAACGGGAATCTTGCGCTCATTGGCAGTCGTGATGACCTTGCAGAGCTTTCTCATCACGTTTTCCTCTCTCAGCGCCTGCACGATCTGCTGCTCAAACTCCTCAGGGACAAGGTATCCGCCATTGGCGTCAACGCCCTCGGAGAGGACATTGTGGAGCAGGTGCTTGCCGCGAAGGTGCAGTCCGAAGTCCTCCTTATACGCATTGGAGGCGCGGCCCTGCTTTTCCTCCGCACTGGGCTTCATAGGCCTTTCGGTGAGAGGAACGCCGACGGGCTTCTTGAGTTCCGCCTCGATAGCGTCCCGGCGCTCCGTGCGCTTAATCTCGTTTGTGAGATCGTTCAGTTCTTTTTCCATGTTGTTGTAGGTAATGTCGTCGTCAACGGACAGCACACCCTTTTCACTGCGGTGCGTGTCGAGGAACCCCTCCATTGTGGCCCACAGCTTCGCGCGCTTATCGCGCATTTCTACGATGTTCATAAACAAATCCTCCTGTTAAATATAGTTTTTGATGTCGTTCAGCCGCTTTTTGAGCTCGTCGACTGAACGTCCGTGGGGTGCCGGTGCTTTTTCGGCAGGCTGGATGTGCAACTTGCTCATCAGCGAGTTGGTCACGGCTTTGCGGGAAAAGGCAAAAGAAACGACGGCATCGGAGGATTTCTTTTCGTCCTCCAGAATACCATCGGCAAAGCCGTATTCCATTGCCTTGTTTGCGTTCATCCACGTCTCTGCGTCCATGAGTTGGGAGAGCTTGGAGCGCCGCATACTGGTCTTGATCTCATAGGCGTTGATGATGCTTTCCTTGACCTCAGAGAGCATTTCTATTGCTTTTTGCATTTCGGCGCTGTCACCGATGGCAAGCGTTGCGGGATTATGGATCATCATGAGCGCGGTCGGAGCCATCAACACCTTGGTGCCCGCCATAGCAATCACGCTTGCGGCGGATGCAGCCACACCATCGATTTTGACAGTGATGTCGCCCTTGTAATCCATGAGCATGGCGTATATCTGGCTTGCCGCCACGCAGTCGCCGCCGGGCGAGTTGATCCAGATAGTCACGGGTCCAGAGCCTGCGAACAGCTCGTCACGGAACATCTGCGGTGTAACATCATCGTCCCACCAGCTTTCCTCCGCGATGGTGCCGTAAAGTTCAAGTACCCGCTCCGTTTCAGTCTTTGCGCTGGCTTCGTTTTTCCAATGCCAGAACTTCTTCGGATTGGTCATTATCTGTTTCCTCCTTTCCGTCATCGGTTTGTGTTGTATCTGCAAAAGCACCCGCATTGGCAAGCGGGAGCATATTGCCGTTGATAAGATAGAGATCGCCGCCCTCCTCGGCGGGGATACGGTCGAGATTCTCAAGCTCACGGATGTCGTTTGCAGACATCCAGCCGTTCTGCCTTGCTGTGGCGTATCCGCTCATGCGCGAGGCATAGTCACCGCGAAGCAGACCTTCCAGATTGAATTTGACAAAATACCGTGTCTTTTCCTCCGGTGAGAGGAGCGTCCGCATGATGGATTGTTCCCAGCGGATGACCCAAGGGTCGAGGGTGTACTTCACGAACTCCAACGACTGCTGTTCAATATTAGAAAAGCTCGACTTTTCAAGGTCGCCGACCATGTGGGGCGGCACCCGAAAAATTCGAGCGATCTCATTGATTTGGAATTTGCGCGTTTCGAGGAATTGTGCCTGCTCCGGCGAGATGCCGATGGGCGTATATTTCATTCCTTCCTCGAGCACGGCGATCTTGTTGCTGTTGCCGCTGCCGCCGAACTGCGACTGCCATGCCTCACGCACACGTTGCGGGTCTTTGATGGTGCCGGGATGTTCCAGCACGCCGCCCGGAGCCGCGCCGTTTGCAAAGAACTTCGCGCCGTACTCCTCACAGGCGATAGCCATGCCGATAGCGTTCTTAGCCATTGCTATTGGTGAATACCCGACCAGTCCATCGAAGCCCAAACCGGGAATGTGCAGCACATCGTTTGGCTTGAGGATAACGGTGGAGCCTTTCATTGTCGGCGCTTCATCGGAGGAACGGTTGTAGCTGTAATAAAGCTGTCCGCTCTGGTCGCGGTCGACCGTCATTCTATTCGGCATCAAGGGATACAGTGCCACGACCTCGCCCTTGCCGTTGCGGATGATCTGAGCGTAGGCGTTGCCCCACAGCAAAAGATGCGTCATGAGTGTTTCCCTGAAAACGAAGGAACTCATCTCCGGGTTGGGCTCATCGTGGAGTAGCCGGTACAGCGGATGGTCGTAGGACTTCTCCTTGCCGCCGTCGGGCAAATAGTGAAACAGGTTCAGCGGCAGGCCTGCTACCGCCTCTGCAAGAATACGGACGCAGGAGTAGACTGCCGTCATTTGCATGGCAGTGCGCTCGGTCACAGCCTTGCCGGAGGTAGAGCCTCCGAACAGAAAGCTATATGAACTGCCCGCCGTGCGGTTCTGGGGCTTGTCGCGGGAGCGGAACAGGCCTGTGAATATGCTCATAATGTATGCCTCCAATCGTTACAGCCAATCGGCTGCATTTTTGTATTGACATTGCCTCCAACTGTCTGTAGGATAATTACATCCAACTGGATGCAATTCGTGGAGGTGTTTGTAATGGATAAATTTAGTCTGGACGGTTTTCAGATCGTCCATTTTGACAACAAAAGCATTTTACAGGAACGTCGCGTCATTCTCGGCATGACGCAGAAGCAGGTCGCGGAGAAAGCAAAAATCCCACTCCAGAGCTATCAGCGTTTTGAAAGCGGAGACCGGAATATAAAGACCGCTTCGTTTCAGGTAGCCTGCCGCGTACTTGAAGCGCTGGAGCTGAACATAGCCGACTTCTTCCACGGCGAGTATGTTCTCGGAGAACGGTTTCTCGATTCGAAAGAAGGACTGCGCTATGAGAAAACAGGCAAACTCATCAACGAGGATGTTGTAGAGGACGCTCCGTCAGATAAATAAAATGCCTCGGTCATCATAGACCGAAGCGCCTGTATAGTTTCCGCACCGAATCGCCCGATCCAACGCCATTATGGTGGCAACCGCGCCGTCTATCTTTTCTGTGGATTTCTCCTTGTCCGCCTTGATATTTCCTGCAGGGTCGGTGCGGATATATATGTTGTCCATCATCCAGCGTAGGACGGGGTGTCCGCCGTGAGCGATTTTCTCCTCCAGTGTTAGCTTCATGAGTTCCTTGGTCGGTGGAGACATATCCTTAAAGCCTTGACCGAACGGCACGACCGAGAAGCCGAGCGTTTCAAGATTCTGCGTCATTTGCACAGCGCCCCAGCGGTCGAAAGCAATCTCACGGATGTTGTATTTCTCACCGAGGGATTCAATGAACTGCTCGATATAGCCGTAATGCACCACATTGCCCTCGGTAGTTTGCAGAAAGCCCTGCTTTTTCCAAACATCATAATTGACATGGTCGCGCTTGACGCGGAGATCGATGTTGTCTTCGGGTATCCAGAAGAACGGTAGGATGCAGTACTTGTCATCCTCGTCACCGGGTGGAAATACAAGCACAAAAGCCGTGATGTCGGTGCTGCTGGAAAGGTCAAGTCCGCCGTAACAGACACGACCTTCGAGAGTTTCCGCGTCGACGGCAAACGCGCATTTATCCCACTTGTCCATCGGCATCCAGCGCACCGCTTGTTTAACCCACTGGTTGAGGCGGAGCTGACGGAAGCTATTCTCTTCGGCTGGATTTTGCCGAGCTGATTCAAACGCCGCCTTAACCTTATCCATGCCAACTGTGATGCCGAGAGAGGGATTTGCCTTCTTCCACACCTTGGGGTCAGTCCAATCATCTTCTTGCGCTGCGCCGTAAATTACTGGGTAGAAGGTGGGGTCATGCTTTCTTCCATCAATAATATCCAGCGCCTTTTGATGAACCTCCCAGCAGATGCTGTGTTGGTTATCTCCGGCGGTAGTGATCAAAAAATACAGCGGCTGCATTCTCGCATCGCCGCTGCCTTTGGTCATGACATCGTAGAGCTTACGATTCGGCTGCGTATGCAGCTCGTCGAACACCACGCCGTGGGTATTGAAGCCGTGCTTGTTGCCTACATCGGCCGAAAGCACCTGATAGATGCTCCCGGTCGGCTGGAAGATAAGTCTCTTGGTAGCGTCGAGAATTTTGACACGTTTCGACAAAGCCGGACACATCCGCACCATATCCGCTGCTACGTTGAAAACGATAGACGCCTGATTCCGGTCAGCAGCACAGCCATAAACCTCGGCGCGTTCTTCGTTGTCGCCACAGGTCAATAGCAGAGCTATGGCGGCGGCAAGTTCACTCTTGCCCATCTTCTTTGGTATCTCTACAAAGGCTGTATTGAACTGCCGGTAACCGTTGGGTTTCAGTGTTCCAAAGATGTCACGGATAATTTGTTCCTGCCAGTCAATAAGCTCGAATGGCTTTCCGGCCCATGTGCCTTTGGTGTGACAGAGCGATTCAATGAACGCCACAGCGTAGTCGGCGGCTTCTTTGTCATAGGTCGAATCCTGCGCTTTGAAGCGCGTCTGTTTATATTTTTTTAGTTTGCGCAATGGTCGCCGCCTCCTTTCGGGCATAAAAATAGACACCCTTCGGTGCCTTCATAATCTATTTGTACGAGATACAGCCCCACACAGGGCTGAACCTCAGCTATTTTATTTGTTGCGTGTTAGTGGTTTTCACCGTGAAGCAAAATCTCCAGCGCAAGCTGCGTGTCCGGGTCGGCAGGCTCGATATCCCAACCTCTGTCATAGTTGCATACGATGGTGCCGTTCCGCTTGAGCATCAGCTTGCTGATTCTGCCGCCTTCGATGCCAAACTGCGAACCCTCGTCATACTGCTTCATCCAATAGTGAAAAATGCTGTCGTGAACCTTCAGGCTTCCTTCTCTCCACATGGTCGCTCCCTCCTTAAAACCGTTCGATGCGAACATTGTCGTCAGCTTCGAAGTGTACTGTTAGCGTCGGGCGAAAATAACCACTCCGGGTCAGGCGAAAATAACCAATTTTAGTCAAGCGAAAATAACCAATCCACTTTTTTGAAACTCCTTTACACTGAGAGCGTAGCCAATCCTCGGTGAAAGGAGAAGTAATGAAACAGCCTAATTTTGCAGCTATGAATCCCATCGTGGCAAAGACCATTGAACAGATGATGGCAGAGCAAGGCGAGGCGTTCTCTTTGGAAAAGATTAACCTCGCTGAACTGGAGCGGCGCACAGGAATCTCACGCCAAAAGCTACGCAGTATGAAAGCAAACGGCTTTGAAGACGTCCCTCATGCAGCCAAGGGCCGGAAATCCCCAGCGACGCTTTTGAGTGGCTATACCGGGATTCTTGAAGCACTGCTGAAAAGCGGTGTTTCTAACTCTGCGGTGTGTTTTGACAGGCTCAAAAAAAGCGGCTATGCCGGTGGGCTGACGACGGTTAAAGTTTATATTGCCTCACATCAGTATCTCATTCCGCCTCAGCGTCATGTTGTGGCTCCACAGGGCAACCGGGGTCGGCGATACCTTACGCCGCCCGGAGAAGCTTTCCAGATGGACTGGGGCTTCACGAGGGTGCAATGCTTTGACGGCAGCGAGTACAACGCAGCCTGCTTCGCCATGGTCTGCCACCACTGCGGGCAGCGATTTGTTGAGTTCTTCCCAAATGCCAAGCAGGAAAATTTGTTCATTGGGATGATTCATGCTTTCCGCTATATGGGCATTCCCAAGACCGTCCTTACAGACAATATGAAGAGTGTGGTAATCCGTCGTGACCAGGATGGCCGCCCTGTATGGCAGAAGGATTATGAACAGTTCATGCGGACTGTGGGCTTCCAGACGAAGCTTTGCAAACCGCGACACCCCTTTACCAAGGGCAAGGTGGAACGCCTTGTGCGGTTCGTGAAAGACAACTTTCTTGCAGGCCGTGTTTTCTGGAATGTGACGGATTTGAATTATGATGCCTTGGAATGGTGTACAGAACAAAATGAAGCATACCGCAAGAACCTCGGCATCCCGAATGATGAGCATTCCAAGCACTGCGCTGAAGTGGTGTCCAAGCTGGATGACAGTATGGAACTGATGCTTTACCTTTGTCCGGAGCGCCGTATTTCCTTTGATGGGTTTGTAAACTACGAAGGCCGCCGCTTTGGCGTGCCGTACAGTTATGCTGGGAAAACCGCTCGGGTTCTGCGAGACCATGACCAGCTTTACATTTATTCTGCCGATTTGCAGCAGCTTCTCACCATGCACAATGTGACTTGGAGCCGCCATGACAGCTTCTGTGAAGACCAGTACGCATTGCCTGAGCAGCCCGAAGAGTTTCCAACTATGCCAGTAAATACGGTAATTAAGCAACTCCCTGGCGCATCTGCGGACATCTCCTTTGAGAAATTTAATTTCAGCAAGGGGGATGATTGGGATGACTGATTCGCTGTACGATTCCATTGCCACTTGCAGCAAAGGGCTGATGAAGTATGGCTTTACGTCTGAAGAATTTGCTGCATTGGCACAGCAACACAGTATGACCAACGAAGAGATACTCGCCATCTCAAAGACTTTTGAGTATTTGCATGACAAAAAGAAATGTGAGTCTGTGGAGTTCCTGCTGCGTACTAGCCGCCTTCCGCTCAAGGTCCCGAAGACTTTTGATAATTTTGATTTCAGCCGAATTGCTGGCAGAAATGTTGAAAAACTGCGGAGTCTCTCTACGCTCTCTGCGGTATACTCCCACAAAAACCTCGCCTTCATTGGCAAAACCGGAACAGGCAAAACGCACTTGGCGCAGGCTTTTGGCCGTGCCTGCTGTGAGCATGGGCTGAAAGCGTATTTCATTAAAATGACTGAGCTGCGTGACCGCATGACAGATGCCCGCCGAGCAGGGCGTGAAAGCACTTTGCTGTCCTCGCTTGTCCGTCCTTCCTGCCTGATTATTGATGAGGTGGGGCACTGTGAGTTTGACAAGGAGAATACTCGACTTTTTTTCGATATGGTTGACCGCAGATACCAGAAAGAGGGTTGTTACAACATGGTTTTTACCAGCAACCGTGACCCGGCTCAGTGGCAGGAGAACTTCTGTGAAAATGACTCTCTGCTGTGTGCCCTTGACCGCATCTTTGATGATGCCATCGTGTTTACAATTAAGGGTGAAAGCTTCCGAGGCAAGAAGCTGGAAACCGTTTCTCTGCGAACGACCGGTTCCACGACAGCAGCCCATCTCGCAGGCTCAACGGAGTCCTAAATTTTATGTGACAACCGGGGGTTGGCTACACCACTCATACTTAAATTGGTTATTTTCGCTTGACTAAAATTGGTTAATTTCTCCCGACCCGGAGTGGTTAATTTCTCCCGACCCGAACAGTACTTTGTAGCGGGTTTCCGAACCGTCGGCTTTCTTGGAAATCAGTCTGATGCCGCCTTCAAAGGCGCTGTAGGCTCGGTCGAAGCGCTCGCCCTGCGGGAGCTGGCTTTTTGCCTGTTTCAACTGCTTGTCTGTCATGGGGTGTGCCTCCTTTGTTTTGTTATACACATGATCGCTCTAAAAGCACACTATAGCAAGGCAATTCTGCGATATATACCAGCATAAACTATACGATCTTTACAGCAAAATTTGCCGCCAGAATTGTGTAATTTACGCTTCGCCGGTGAAAATGAAATGCGCGTATTCGCGTCGATGCTCCTCCAGATACACCACCAGCTCGTAGAATTTCATGTCGTTGGCGATGTGCTGCACCGTGCGGACATCGAACATATTCGTCAGCCCAGTGTCGCGGATGGCGAGAATCTGCTTCTTGACCATTTCACTCATCGCCGCTCACCACCTTGCAGGCGTCCTCACCGTAAGCCACGGACAGGCCGCAGCCGTTGTCCCATGCCACCATGACCGAGCCGATGTCGTCCACGCCGCGCACGGTGCCTTTGGTGCCGACCGGCGGCGCTTGTGGGTCGTCCATTCGGACAAGCTCCACACGGCACCCAACCGGGTAACGCTTGCGGAGGCTCTCTACCAGCTCCTTACTTGGAAACCTCATCGTCAGACACCTCCTTGTCCTGCAGGCTCATCACGTCATCATAGAGACCGGCGTCTGCATTGATGCACTCGACCAGTTCCTGCACCTTCGGGTTTCCGCTCTTGAATGCGCCGCTTCCAGAAAGGTTGCGGAGCAGTATCTTTCGCGCCGCCTTGTACTCATCACCAATGAAGCCCAAACGGAGCAGGAAGCAGCGAAATGCATACTTGTCATTGTCCGTATCTTTTTCCTTTGCGGTAACGCGCTTTTGAGTCTTTGCCATCTCGCAAAGCGCTGTGATAAAAAGTGTGTATGCCTTGACCGCGTCTGGGTCGGTGCCGTCCTCAAACCACCGGAACCGTACCTTCTCATCAACAATGTCAATGTCGATGTCTTGACATCCGAGAGCCTTGCTTATGAGGCTTTTCTTGCTTTCCACCAACCGCTTGAGATTTTCGAGCGCAGTGTCGGTAAAGGAGGAGCGGGGCATTTCGATGACCAACCCAATATCCTCATCCGGCACATCGCTTGCCTGCATACCATCTTCGCCAATCGGGTCGCGGTGCTGTCTGCCAAGCCCCAGTTCTTCTTCCTCGGTCATCTGTAAATCCTCGAAGCGCGGTTCCGCTTCAAAGCCCTGCTCGTGCAGCCGCTCGATAAGCTTTTCGATTTCCTCGCTGTCGGCGCGGTCGTCGAAGCTGATCGTGCCATTCTTGTCGATGGTGAAGTAGTCCACCTCATAGCCGAAGGAAGGAGCGCCTTTGTACTTTGCAGGGCTGTTCAAAATCTCCGCAATCGCTGTTACGAGCCGCTTGCGGTCGCTGCCGGTCAGGTTGTACCTGAGTTCAAAATCCTTGTTTTTCATAGTGTCTGCCGCCTTTCTTTGAGCCGATGCTTCGGCTTTTGTACGTACATATATCACTCTAAAGCCTGTAAATAGCAAGACAATTCCGCGATGTAAATGTACCAAATAGAAGCGGCGGCGCTTGTGTGATTCAGTCCGATTTTACAGCCACTTCAGCGTAGGAGTAGGTCAGTCCGTCACGCTGGACGGATACCTTCTCCGCCGCACCGACCTGCTCGATATACCGCTTCACGATAACATCGCAGAACTTTTCGTCAAGCTCGATGGTGGCGCAGGAGCGGTCGGCCTGTTCACAGGCGATGAGCGTGGAGCCGGAGCCACCGAAGGGGTCGAGCACCAGCGTATTTGTCATGCTGCTGTTCATAATAGGATAAGCCAGCAGCGGGATAGGCTTCATTGTCGGGTGGTCGCCATTCTTTTTTGGTTTGTCGAACTCCCAGATGGTCGTTTCCTTGCGCCCACTGTACCACTGATGCTTGCCGCTTTTCTTCCAGCCGTAGAGCACAGGCTCGTGCTGCCACTGATACGGAGAACGCCCCAGCACCAACGATTGCTTTTTCCAGATACAGCAGCCTGACAAATAAAAACCGGCATCCGAAAAGGCTCTTCTAAAATTCAGTCCTTCGGTGTCGGAATGGAAAACGTATATGCTGGCGTCATCCGCCATGACCGCCTCAGTGTTCTGAAAAGCTGCCAGCAGGAAATTGTAAAAAGCATCGTTTGCCATGTTGTCGTTCTTGATTTTTCCGGCGCTGCCTTCGTAGTTTACATTATAAGGCGGGTCTGTGATGACCAGATTCGCCTTGCGGTCATCCATAAGAACGGCGAAAGTTTCTGCTTTAGTGCTGTCTCCACAAACCAGCCGATGTCGACCGAGTGTCCATATGTCGCCGAGCTTGGTGACCGGCGGCTGCTTGAGCTCCTCATCGACATCAAAATTGTCATCGTGCAGACCATCCTTGATGCTGCTTTTGAATAGGTCATCCAGTTCGGACGGGTCGAAGCCCGTGAGTGAAACATCGAAATCGGAACCTTGCAGGTCAGCAATGAGCAGCGCCAGCTTATCTTTATCCCAATCGCCGGATATTTTATTGAGCGCCACATTGAGCGCCTTTTCCTTTGTTTCCGTCAGCTCAACGACGACACATTCAACCTCGGTGATGCCCATATCGATGAGCACCTTTAAACGCTGATGTCCGCCAACGATACGCCCGGTGGTCTTGTTCCAGATGACCGGCTCGACGTAACCGAATTGTTCAATGGAGCGCTTCAGCTTATCGTATTCGGCATCACCGGGCTTCAGGTCTTTACGTGGATTATAGTCAGACGGGATAAGCTGCTCAATTTTCAATTTTTCTATCTGCATACGCTTCAGCCGCCTTTCTTAGTTCGTTGTATAGCCTCATGCTGGTATCCTCCCACGGGAACAAGCAGGAATTAAAGTGCCCGTAAGTCGCGGTGTCCTCGTAGATGGCGTTACGCAAGACCAGCTTTTCGATGATTGCCGCCGGACGCAGGTTGAACTCTGACATCACAATCTCACGCAGAGCCTCGTTGGAAAGAGCGCTCGTGCCAAATGTGTCGATGTCCACAGCCACGGGATCAGCCTTTCCGATGGCATAAGAAAGAGCGACTCCGCATTTATCCGCGAGGCCGCTCCAGACGATATTCTTTGCGATGTACCGCGCCATATAAGCGCCGCTGCGGTCGACCTTCGTTGGGTCTTTTCCACTGAACGCTCCTCCACCGTTGAGAGCAAGCCCTCCGTAGGTGTCCACCATCATCTTTCGACCAGTCAAGCCAGTGTCAGCAGCGGGACCACCCTCAACAAATCTGCCGGAGGGATTAACGAGGATTTCAGTATCGTCGTCGAATAGGAAATCCTCAAAGCACTGCCAGAGAACATTCTGCTTGATATCGGAATAAAGCTGTTTCTGTGTCTTGCGGGCTTCATGTTGAACGGAAACCACGATTGTTTTCACACGCTTCGGCTTTCCATCCTCGTATTCGACCGTGACCTGCGCCTTGCCGTCCGGCAGAATGCCTTTCACGATTTTATCCTTGCGGACGGTATCTACGCGTTTACAGATACGATGCGCCAGCACCAGAGGGAGCGGCAGCATCTCGCGGGTTTCGTTGGTGGCATAACCGTAAACGGTGCCTTGATCGCCAGCGCCTATGGAAGCGAAACGTTCCTCGCTGCCGTTTCTGGCTTCGAGCGCAGTGGTCACTCCTGCACTGATGTCGGCGCTCTGCTTATGGACGAACACAAAGACAGTAAACTTCCACGGATTGTAGCCGACCTTTCGGAGGACATCGCGCACCTCCCAGCGGATATCCACTTTGCCGTCGCAGGTGATTTCGCCCGCAACGATGATTTTCCCCTTGGTCGCCATTACTTCACAGGCGACGCGAGCGGATTTATCTTTTCTGAGACAGGCATCCAGAATGCTGTCGGCGATGAGGTCGCATAGCTTATCTGGGTGCCCCATGCATACACTTTCGGCGGTTTTGTAAGTGGTCATGTCAGTTTTTCCTTTCTATTTTCACAGCGGTTTTTCCGCTGAAATTCTCCCAGCGTTTTATGATAACGTCGCAGTAGTGCGCGTCGAGTTCCATAATGTAGCAGGTGCGGTCAAGTTGCTCACAGGCAATGAGCGTCGTACCCGCACCGCCAAAAGGCTCAACCACGATGTCGTTCTCGCCGGTGAACGCTACGATATATTCCGAGGGCAGTGCCACAGGGAATGTGGCAGGATGTTCCGCACGGATTTTGCCCTTTTCGCTGAGTTGCTTTGTAACCGATTCCAGACTCGTCTGCTCCGGCAGCTCCAGCAGGCTCTCCATCTTTTTGAATGCACCGGTTTCGTTGCCGCGCCGAGCGATACGGAAGGAGCCGTCCGCCTGACGTATCTTGTTATACCGACCGCCGGAATAGATGCTTGCTTCCTTTTTACGCCACGTTGGATTAACCGGCACCGGCTCTTTGCCGAAGCAAAAAAGCCACTCATGCCGAATTGGTATCATTGCGCTTTGCTGTCCAACGCTGCCGCAGGTCAGCTTATCCCACACATTCCACGCCAGCAGCTTCAGACCAGCTTTCTTCGCCATACCGATGTAGGCATTCCAATAGGGATAGATTTCACCATCTTTACGCTGGATGCCAAGGTTGACTGCTTGTAGCGCCGTGAACGGTTCGTAGCAACAAACAAACTGTGCTATGCTTTCAACAGACAGGTCTTTACCGCCGTTGTACTCACGCATATCGCTGTATGGCGGTGAGGTGAACAGCAGCTTGCTGTGCTGACCGTTCATGAGCAACGCCACATCGTTTCTATCCATACTGCTGCCGCAGAGCAAGCGATGCCGACCGAGTTGCCATAGCTCACCCGGCTGGCATATTGTCGGAGCGTCAGCCTCGATCTCCGGCACTTCGTCCTGAATGATTTCATCTTCGATGCCGAGCATGAGTCCGATTTCCTGTGTATCAAAGCCGGTCAGCGTAACGTCAAAATCCTCTGCCTTCAAATCTGAGAGCAGGTTTTCGAGCTTCTTTGTGTCCCACTCACCGGAGATTTTATTCATGGCGATGTTGAGCGCCTTTTCACGAGTAGCGTCAAGATTTACCACGATGCATTCCACGCTGTCATAACCGAGCACCTTTAGTACTGACAAACGCTGATGTCCAGAAATGACCGTAAAGCCCGTCGCCTCGTTTACAACGATGAGCTCGACGTATCCGAAGCTCTCGATAGACCGCTTGAGCTTTTCAAACTCCGTGTCGCCCGGTTTTAGCTCTTTGCGAGGATTGTATTTTGCCGGGTTTAGGTCCGACAGCTTTAATGTCCGTATGTCCACTATTTACCCCTCCTCGCCGTAAGCAGCCGCTCCATAACATCGTCCTGCGGATTCGCGCCGCTGTATTCGCCAGTGCAGTTTTCCTTTACAATCTGGAAGATCTCATACCACAGGCGGTTGGTCTGGCTCATGTAGTTTTGTCCCATCGCCACATATGGGCTTTGAATAGCGTTGCCGGTGGTAGGGTGCCGCGCCAGAAAGCCAAAACTTGACACCGCTTCCTCACACTGAATCCAACGAGCCACGCTCATCGCATATCGCTCCAGAAGTTGCGGGGAGACGAGCGCAGCGCAGCCTCGTGCATTGAGCCATGCCCATGTGTATTTATATATTTCAGCAGCGGCAAGTGTCGTACCGTCCTTTTGCTCTGCTGACAGCATCTTGTTCGGCTCCGGCATTTCACAACCTTCGAGCGCAGGCGCGCCAGTGAACTCCATCACCGTCAGCTTCCTGCCGCCCGGATTACCATCTGATATTTTGTCGGCGAGAGGCTTCTTTTTAGCGCCAGCACCGACTCTGGCACCGCCTCTACAGGTACCGTCCTTCGCCATATTCATCACACTCCTTTTTTGCTTGGGCTATTCAACCCTTTGAAACTGCGTTTTTCAACACGAAGCCCCACGCCCGGTTATCCTTCCCAATGCCGTAGAGATCTGTACCGCCCTACCGGTCATGCCAGCGATCTCCCATCTCGGCAGTAATCCGAGAATGGCAGGATTTACAGAGAGCCATCAGATTGTCAACGGAGTGGGTACCGCCACGGGAGAGTGGAATGATATGGTGCACCTCCTGCGCGGGTGTAATTCTGCCTTCCTTTTGGCACTGCTCACACAAAGGGTGAGCTGCAATGTATCTATCACGGATACGTTTCCAAGCGCGTCCATATCTACGATGCGCAGCTTGGTCCCGATCGTACTTCTCATAGCGCTTGCTCTCTTGGCGTTCGTGCTGCTCGCAGTACCTGCGGTCTGTGAGATTGGGGCAACCAGGATAGGAACACGGTCGCTTTGGTTTCATTGGCATTAATTCACCTCCTCGTGGGCATAAAGAAAGCCCTGCGGGATTGCTCCCACAAGGCTCTTTTGGTATACTTTCTATACTGCCATTATACTATATGCCACAATAACAACAACTCTCATTTACTCTCCAATTTCGGAACGACCACCTTTGCCAAAGCCCAGTCCCGCATCCGATAGGTGTGCTGGATGCTGTAGCCCATCTTTGCGGATACTTCTTCCCAAGTACAGCCGCATAGGAAACGAAGCTCCAGTAGCGTTTGGTATTCCTTGTTGTCCACAGCCTTTATAGCTGTTACAATTTGACGCTTTACATCAACCAGCTGATGAATGTCATGGTCGATTTCCGTTTGCAGGTCAACTATCTTTGTAACGGCGTCTGACATAGAGGACAGGCTGTGATTCGGATTGTGCGGCATTCCCGTGAGTGTCGATGTGCATTTTGTCGCCAGCTCGTTTAGCGCTGCTATCTGTTCGAGCTTACTGTCAATGCGAAGGTCGATGCGGTATGCTTGACTAAGAAAATCCAAAGCAGTCATATCACAGCACCTCCATTGCACGAATCTGCCCCAGGAGAGTTTCGCCATCCAGATTGGAGAGCGTCTCAAACCAGCCGGAGCGGAAGAACCGCTCAATGTCGTCCCTTTCGCATTCATGCTCAAGAATTTTATTGCGAAGGACACGCTTGTGTTTATTTGCTTTGGCTTCCTCAGTATCGATGTCCGGTGTATGTGGATGATGCTTTAAGAATCGCAGAGCTTGACGATAATCCTTGACTGCTTGTATCACAATGGCGTTTGCCAGGTCTTCGTATGGATTCATAATCTGTACCTCCGATATTTGTGTTTCTCTCGGATTGGCACGGATTGTCGTTGATTTTCTTAGATGTGCAGGTCGGCTTTCACCGCATCGATTAGCGCCGCTTGGGTGCTGTCCTTTTTGGATAACACCTTCAGAATCCGCTCGTCGATAGTGCCTTTGGTAACGATGTGCTGCACCACAACCGTTTCGGCGCTCTGTCCCTGCCGCCAGAGTCGGGCGTTGGTCTGCTGGTAAAGCTCCAGTGACCATGTCAGCCCAAACCAGACAATGCAGGAGCCGCCGCTTTGAAGATTGAGCCCGTGACCGGCGGAGGCCGGGTGGATAAGCGCCACGGGCAGTTCGCCGTTGTTCCACCGCTTGATGCTCTCGGCGCTGTCCAGCTTGGAGAACGGGACGTGCAACTTCTGCAGCCGCTCGGTGATACGGGCGAGGTCATGCTTGAACCAGTACGCTACCAGCAAAGGCTTTCCACCTGCGGCTTCGATGATGTCCTCTAGCGCGTCCAGCTTCTGGTCATGAAGGTTCACAATACCGCCATCGTCGGTGTAGATAGCGCCATTTGCCATCTGGCAGAGCTTGCCTGTGAGAGCGGCGGCGTTGGCGGCAGTGATTTCTCCGTCCGGAAGCTGTAGCACCAAATCTTGCTTCAAACCGTCATACCGCTCACGCTCCTCATCGGAGAGCCGGACGGTGTATTCGCTGCTGACCAGCTCTGGCATTTTAAGAAGGTCGGTGGAGCGCATGGAGATGGTGATGTCGGATATTTTATCATAGATGCGCTGTTCCGCTCCAGGCAGAGGCTTGTAGCTGAAGATGACCTGACCGTTGCGCTTATCCGGCTGGAAGTATTCAAGACGATATTGGCTGATGAAACGTCCGAGCCGTGCGCCCATATCCAATAGCCGGAACTCCGCCCATAAATCCATGAGACCATTGCTGCTGGGCGTACCCGTCAGACCGATGATGCGCTTGACTCTGGGGCGTACCTTCATCAGCGCCCGGAACCGCTTTGCCTGATAATTCTTGAAGGAGGACAGCTCGTCTACCACAACGGTATCAAAGCTGAATGGCAACTTACTGTCCTCGATCAGCCACTGGACGTTTTCACGGTTGATGATGTAGATGTCGGCGGGCTTCATCAGCGCCGCTCGGCGTTCTGTTTCGGTGCCGACTGCCACGGAATACTTTAATTCGCTCAAATGCTCCCATTTGCCGAATTCATCTGGCCAACTCATGGAAGCGACTCTCAAAGGTGCGATAACCAGAACGCGGTGTGCTTCGAAGCTGTCAAACAGTAGGTCGTTCAATGCTGTTAGTGTAATAATCGTTTTCCCAAGTCCGCACGCAAGCAGTATGGCGGATACGGGATGAGTTTCAATGAAGTCAACACTATATTGCTGGTAATAATGAAGAGCATCTCTATTTCGTAAACCTACCATGCTTATCCCTCTTTTTCAGTCGTGCGTGAATCCTCATATGCTCTTTCCGCGAAACCACAAGCAAGTTTTCCGGGGCATTGTTCATGTGGTCACCGTCGATATGATGAACCTCTTCTTTTGCAGTCAAGACCTTGCCAGTATTGAGCTCAACAATCTGACGGTACAGCACTTTTCCTGATACTCTTTGATTTTTCGCGCCGGCTTTTTCAAAGTTGATATAGTCTAAATAGCAACCGGTATCGCAAAAATTGTGCTGTGAACGGTTTGCGTCAGAAGCTTTCTTGAAGAACGGTTTTCCGCACCAATCGCAGGTGACAACTACTTTTTTGACTTTCGCTGCGCTGGCACACTCGGGGCTGCAATAATGGTGTTTGTTGCGTTGCCCGTGTCTGTCACGATTTACTATTTCTTTTCCGCACCAGTCACATATCACTTTTGATTGCATTGATGATCCCTCCAATCTGCTGTTCATTGTCCAGCAAGTATACTTTGAAGCCAAGTCCTCGCAGGAGCCGGTGTCTTGCCAATTGAAGCGGTCGCGGCTTGCAGCCCATTGACTTTACTTCCACGAAGCCAATATGACCGTCCGGCAAAAGTACGATGCGGTCAGGCATTCCGTCAAAACCCGGACTTACGAACTTCAGCGCGATGCCTCCCATGTTTTTTGCCGCGATTGTCAACTTGTGTTCTATCGTTTTTTCTCTCATATTTTTCTGCCGGAACAAGCGGAACAAGAAGAACAACATTTCCTATACACGCGCACGCACCCATATTTGCGTTCCTTTACTACCTCTTTTTTTATGATAGATGCCAATAGGTAAATTCTTGTTCTCTTGTTCCGCAATGCCCGAAAACCTCCATTCTATAAGGGATTAAGCCGTAACAAGCACTGGAACAAGCGTGGGAACAAGTCCGCTCGTTCCGTTACTTCCTGGAATAAGCTCGCTGTTTTCCGTAGTGGGTGAAGTTGCTTGTTCCTTGTCTTGTTCCAGTGTATTTTTCCCAAGACTCCAGTTTTTGCATGATAGAGCCGAGTTCATAGGAGTCCACCTTCTTTAGGGCTGACGGGTCTTTGCCGAAGCACTCGCACCAAATTTCCAGATTGCATACCAGCTTGCGCTGTACGGTGCCTTGTTTGCCAATGTCAGCAACACCCGTGCTATTCAAAAAGTTGCGCCGCTCAAAAATGTCGAGCTCATCCCAGTTGTCCGGCAGCAAGGTATCAAGGTACTGTCGCACCAGCCCTTCGCGCTCATCTGTCTCCATAGCATCCGCCTGTTCCGCGACCGCTTGAATCGCATCGTCGCCTTCAAGGTAGAGCTTTTCGCCACGGTGATAGAACATGAGTGTTTCAGCCCATATCTGAGCAACCTCATCCTTTGTAATCTGCCATGCCTTTTTTGTGGACTGGCCGCTGACAGGAATAGGCCAGAAGCGCCGGTTGCCGGTGATATCCCGTAGGAAGCCGGACTCCGCATTTGTCGATCCGACAATGACACACTGCCTCGGATGGCTTTCCACGCTTACGCCGTAGCTGGCGCGATACTTATCGTCCACACGGGAGATGAAGGACTTCACCGTTTCGACATCCGCCTTGCGCATTCCGGCAAGTTCGCCAAGCTCCAGTATCCAATAGCCCTGCAACTTTTCAGGTCCTGCCTTGTCGCGCATATCTGTAAGAGTCAAGCTGTCCGAAAACCACTCGCCAGCCAGCTTTGCAAAGAAGGTCGATTTTCCGATGCCCTGAGGTCCATTCAATATTGGAACACTGTCAAACTTTGTGCCTGGCTGATAGATTCGAGCGACCGCCGCCACCATAGATTTGCGACTGACTGCTCTTGTGTAAGTAGTGTCCGCCGCGCCGAAGTAATTAATGAACAGTGTCTCCACGCGGGGAGTGCCATCCCAAGCGGGCAGTTCCTCCAGATACTCCTTTATGGGGTGATATGCCTTTTCAGCGGCGACCGCCAACACAGCATCCTTCGTCTTGGTGGGAGAATAGAGGCCGTAAGCGTTTGACAGATACACTTTGAGCGCAGCGTTGTCGGAGTCGTTCCAGCCATCTTTGAGTTGCTCCCACGGCAGACCTCCCTTTGCGTCGATTCCATCACGGTGACAGTTGAACGCGATATGCTGCAGAGCCTCATCATGGCGCAGGATAAGTACAAGATTGTCGAGTGTATCCTTGACGTGTCCCTGTTTGTCCAGCACCAGAGCTTTCTGCCAATCGGCATCGGAGAAGTCGGCGTTTGCCTGTTCCATGCGCTCCGTCGCAAGCTGCGACTTCACGGCATCATCCTTTATTGCAAAATCCGTCATAGCAGCAAAGGACTTTTTCTCGTCGTCATAAGCAAACTTGTGGATGCGGACGAGGTCAAAGGCGTTTAGCAGCTTTCCGCAAGCAGGGTCTGTCGCATGATGGCTGTAGGTGAACTTATCATCGTAAACGACAACACCGGCAGTGCCCTCACCGAGGATATAATCATAGCGTCCCTCAATGACTGAAGGCGCATAAACCTCCGGCAGAAATTTGCCGATTACCGCTGTTACAGAATAGGCACGGCAGAATGCGCCGACCACGCCATGCTTTGAGAGAGGGTCCTCCTGCTTTGCAACCTCGCGCTTGACAGCCTCTGACTGCCGCGAGGAGGTAGGCCACTGTGATACGTCGCGCCAATCGGCGTACATACCGAGATACTTATCCACCTTGAGCGGGTCGCCGGATTGCTCATCGAAAACGAACTCGCCGTTCGACGGGCAGGAAGCCCAATACATCATGCGATTGGCTTCATAGGTGGAATCGTCAAAATAGTCCATGCCGATTTGCTTTGCGACCATCCTCATAGCTGCGGGATACTCGTCCTCGCTGACCTCACGGTCGAAAAGAATGACGATGCGGAAGCGCGGCGTTTCGGGTGTGTGGCTATGTGTGGAATAGAGAAAATAGGTAACGCCGTCGAGTGCCGTGCGGACGATGTTTTGGAAATCCGCATCGGCGGGTACAATGTCTGCGTCGAGCAAGCCCAATGTGCGAAAGGTCACGTTCCCGTTTTTGCGGATTCCGTCCTTCAGCCAGCCGCCGACCAGACCGCCGATGTCCTTGAGCTCACCGCGCTGTGCTTTTGACAGCTTCGGGTATTCCTCCGCCGTTTCAGAGGTGCGGATGGGATTACGGTTACGGTCGGTGATATATGCCCATTCCAGCTCCTTGTTCTTATATTTCTTGTCCGTCCTGCGATTGCAGACAGATATTTTAACCAGCATTGCAGACACCTCCTGTAGCCTGAACTATTTCTCGTTCTCTCATTTCAATTTTTTCTTTAAGTTCGCGGAGCGGCCCTTTCCAGAAGGGCTTCACAAAGACTTTTCTTCCGTCGGCAAAATTACGCCAATGTCCTATAACGTACCAAACAAGGGCATGGCGGGTGAAGGTCTTGGACTCGCCATACATAGCAGCGTTCATTTCATCACTGTTGATAACGTGCACCTTGATGTACTTTACGCGATTCTTACGTTTGCCTGTCCGCGTGGGTACATCAGTAGTGTCCGGCGCTGTTCTTGGGTGGCGAAACACCTCACGCATGGTCGGGTGCAGGAGAGCAATCTGAATTCCGTACCACGTTTCCAAAAAGGCTATGGCCATTTGCGTTACCTGCTGCATAGTTACAGTTTCCTTGGCCTGCTGAATGTATTTTTCGGGCAAGCCATGATAAGCCATCCCACTGAACAGGATACTGTCTACGCCTTTTACCACATGAAAAGGAATAAAAGAATATGCACCGTTGATAGGGTCGTTGACGATAGCGCCAACTGTAACCGGCTCGTCAATCTCAGCCAAACGAAGCCGTTCTGCATAGTCTGAGAAAATGACTACTCTGTAGGACACGACCTTGCCGTTACTACAGCATTCGGTTTCGTCGATAACGATTCTGCAATCCAAAAGCGGAATCGTACCTGCAAAAAAAAGGTCAGATGGGATAGAGACGTTTTCGGTGCTCTTTTCCCACAAGTGAATAAGCCGACTATCTTCATCGCCAGTCAGCTTTATTACATCGCTGGGGCGTGATGCGATTATACGGTTCCACACCTGTCGGCTCATTTCTTCTGACACCACCTGTAGCTTCACGTCGTTCATAGCTGAATTTTTAGGAGTTATTCCGTTAATGCTTCTGATTTCATTGACCAGTTTTGCTTGCTCCTTATAACCCACACCCTTAGGAGCGGTAGCGAGACCCTCTGCAACAAACTGCCAGAAGTCCTCATCTGTCATTTCCTCTAAAGCGGATTTGAATTTTGCATATTCTTCTCTGGACAGGACTTGCGCCATATTGACAATCAAGCATTCCTGAACTTCCTGCCTGTTATAAGTGCTGTTCATTTCTGCACCTCCTCGCAGCTTTCGTTAAAGTATCGCAGGCGGTAGTTCTTCCACTTCGCCCGTTTGATTTCAGCCTCCATACCGGCTGAGATGACACCGCCGAACACCCATACCTCCGAGCACTTGCTCATCAGGGCATTACCGAAGAACAGCCCAAGCTCACGCTCCTTCGGGTTGACATCATCCAGGAACTGCGGAAAGAGCAGATGCGGCGCGATTGGGATATAGCCCTTGTCCACGGCATAACGGCTGTAGCCTTGCGCGGCTTTCACGTTACCTTCCACGTCACCCGAAAACGGCGAACAGATATACACGATAGGTCGGAAGGCACGAAGCGCACGTTCCTCTTTTTCAATCATTGTCATAGCTTCAAAGGCGGTAGGGTCGTAATAGCCCTCGCTGTTGAATTTGTTTATACTCAATGGGAACACTCCTTTCACGACGGGCTTCTTGTCCGTCTCTACTACCCACTGGAAAAAAGAAGCCTCGTCGTACAAAAATCTTCTAATCTTTTTTATAAAAATCTGTCTCGTAGCCATCGGCGCGTAGCAGTAAGCCCTTTGCCCACGGCGGAGTTCTGCCCATTTGCTCACAAACTGCTGCTAAAGACATACGCTGGTTCGCTTCGATAACAATCTCGTCGTGTATGTGCATGACAATGGAGCAGCAACGTAGCGTATTCATGGCATAGCAGAGAATATCGCGAGAAATCGCCTGAACTATGTTTTCCACGAATTTCGGACCATAAGAGTCAAGCCGCTCCCATTTCTTTGTGCCGCCGACACCTTCGTAGGTGATGCAATGCCCACCGAACTGGTTTTCACCCATGCGCGGCTTTACATAGGCGAGCTGTCTGCCGGACGGGAGCACGATGAACAGCATCGCACTCTGGCAGTAGAACTTGATGCCGTGAGTGACACAGATGCGTTTATCCCGAACTGCCTCCGTAGCGGCACGGTCAATATCCCACCAGAACTGCACAATGTGCGGATTTGCCTGTCGCCACGCTGTAACCAGCGGCTGAAGCTCATCTTCAGTCAAGCCCATATCAAGAGCGCCCATTGCCTTGAGCGCACCAACTGAGCCGCCATAACCGAGCGCGAGTTCTGCAATTTTGCCTTTCTGCCGTAGGTGACCGTTAATGCCATGCTTCTCGACCGGCACCTTGAACATCTGCGATGCGGACGCGCAGTAAATATCTCCACCGCCCTCGAACACATCCTGTCGCCATTTTTCTCCTGCAAGCCATGCGATGACACGGGCTTCGATGGCACTGAAGTCGGAAACGATAAACTTTGCACCCGCTCTCGGAATAAAAGCAGTGCGTATAAGCTGAGAGAGGGTGTCCGGCACATCCTCGTAGAGCATTTCAAGAGCATCAAAGTCACCGGCGCGAACAAGGCTGCGGGCTTCAGCTAAATCCTCCAGATGGTTTTGCGGTAGGTTTTGCATTTGGATAAGCCGTCCTGCCCAGCGCCCGGTGCGGTTTGCACCGTAGAATTGAAACATCCCACGAGCACGACCGTCGGCACAGACTGCATTTTCCATCGCCTGATACTTTTTCACTGATGATTTCGCAAGCTGCTGCCTGAGCAGAAGCACATCTGAGAGTTCCGGCGGTGCAGTCTTGAGCAGATCCACGACTGCCTTTTTGCCGAGTGTGTCGGTTTCCATGCCGTTGTCGGCAAGCCACTGCTTCATCTGCTGTACTGAGTTTGGATTATCAAGCTCGGTGATGTGCTTGATAGCAGCAGTGAGCTCGGAGTGGGAGCGACTGTCTATTCCGATGGCTTCCTGTACCAGCACTATATCCAGCGCAACACCTCGGTCGTTTATCTCTTGGTCGAGGTGATATTCGTCCCATATGGACTCCGGCACTGGGAACTTGGCAAGCCGCGCCTGTATCGACATTTCTGCCTCCACATCGCGGATGTTATATTTTTTGAACGCCGACCACTTGTCCGGTGCGTGATGCGCATAATTACGGGTTCGATCACCGTTAGCTTTTGTGGGCGCACAGGGCTGACAGAAGTATTTGATGAGGTCTTTGCCTTCGGTGAGTTTCTGCTTATCCAGCTTGAGCACCGCGCCGACGCCCTCCAGTGAAAGCGGCAAGCCCATCGTCGCCGCCCAGACCATAGAGCAGTGCCATGAAGCAGGATCAATGTACTCGCCAGCCTGCAGCCCAATAAAGCGGGAGAGACAGATCCTCTCGAAGCTGGCGTTGAACGCCCACTTTGTCACAGCCTCATCGGTGAGAGCTGTAATAATGTCGGAAGGGATTTTCTCGCCGCAGGCAAGGTCAATAACCTCCACAGCACCGCCGTCCACAGAATAACCGAACAGCAATATTTCAAAATCCGGCGCTTCGACATAGCGGTAAACGCCTGACTTGGCAAGGCTCACACTGGAAAATGTCTCAATATCTATACTGAGTGATTTCATTTCGTCCTCCTATACGGACAGGGCGACATTGAACAAGTCGCCGCCGCCCTGAATCCTTTTAGTTGTTGTCCTGCTATTTAACAGCTTTTTTCTCTTTATGCGCCTTGACCTTTTTGCAGATGTAGGCCACCAACTGGTAAATCCAGTATCCAAAAGACCAGCTCATCAAACCGACAAGTGCTCCGAAAGCTCCGCATACAACAAAGTGCTTTGCAAATTCGTAGAATTCCATATCAGCACCTCGTCAGTTCAAGAACTCGTCGTCATCGTCAGTGGCGAAGTCGGACTCAGCACTTACCTTACCGCCGAGAGGCTCACCGTCGCGCACCTTCTGCAGATTGTTGAGACCGCAGGCAATGCCCTTGTTGCCGTTGCTGTTAAATGCGTAGAAGCTGATACTGGCTCTGCCATACACGCCAGAATACACCTCAGATCGGGTCAAGATAGGATTACGGTCTGCGTCCACGATGCCAGGAGCCGTAGCAGAGTTGGCATTGATAAAGTAGCTATCCGCATACGCTTCGTCGTCCGGGCGCTCGGTGTCACCATCGCGGAGAGGGGTCTTGAGAGCCGCCATCGGAGGCACAGACTTGCCGTTGCCCTTGAGCTTGGACTCACCCTCATGGTAGGCGGCTTCAATCGCAGCTTTGACCTTTGCGACCGTCTTGGTATCAGACTTCGGGATGATGAGGCTGATTGAGAACTTTGGAGCGCCGCCATTGATAGACTTTGCCTCCCAGACGTTGGCGTAAGACCAGCGGGTGTTAGGACCAGTGATAACCTTCATCGGGTTGTTTACCTTGTTTGTGTTGTTATTCATAATCGTTTTCCTCCATAAAATCATTTTTGGCTGTGTTCATCGCCGGACGCTTATCGCTCTCCGGGACGAGCGTGGGTTTACCCTGCGGTTTTTCGATATAAGCCGCGAGGAGTTCTTCAAAGCGGGATTTGCCGAGCAGCTTCTGCATGGCGGTGACACCGAGAACCTTGCGCTCGTAAGGGTCAAAGCCAGCATCGGTGACTGCACCGGCGACCGCTGTTTCGTTTGTGTATTTGCGGTTGGAGCGACCTTCGACCAGTTTCCAGCCGTTCCATTCCTTACCGCTAATAGCCTGTTGCAGTGCGTAGTCCTTGATATCCGCAGCCCATGCGACAAGGTCATCAACACGGGAGATAATTTCTTCAACCTCCTCATCTGTAAGCAGCGGCGGCAGCTTGAAGTCATAACGGGCAAGCTCCATATTGGCGTCAGCTCTGGCACGGCAGTCGTGCTTTGCCTTACAGAAACCACACCACTCGCCGCAGAGGAAGTTACCGTCACCGACGAAAGCAAGGTCGGCTGTGGGCTTAAGCACTTCGTCCGCCCAGCGGTAGAGCTCGTCCTTTGATATTTCATAGGTGCTGACATTGTCGCGGCGGGGCTGGTAGATAGTCATGCGTACCGAGTCGATGTCGTAGATGTCGTCGAACAGTTCCAGAGCGCCAAGCGCGTAACACTGCATCTGCGGGTTTTCCTCTGCGCTTACGAGAACGCCCAGTCCATGTTTGTAGTCGATGATTTTCAGGGTGCCGTCTGCAATGATAAGGCAATCTGCGGTACCGAAGCCGGACGCTACCCAGCGGGAGAAGTCTACACGCTGCTCGATCATGACAACAGGATCGGCGCAGGTTTGCTTAGCAGCCTCCACCTGTTCGAGAACATAGGTGGCATAGCCGGTGGCGCAGTCGGCCATTTCCTCATTGAACCAGGTGAGGTTTTCGGTTGGGTCCTGTGCTTCCATGCCCAGCGCCTTGCGGAGCTTATATTCACAAAGCTCGTGAGCGTCGGTGCCTTCGGCGGCGTAGTCTGAGCCTTTATCCTCATAGCTCTCGCAGAGCCGAGCGGAGGGAGGACAGTGAAGCCAGCGCTCAGAAGATGATGCGGATAGTACCGCGTGTCCTTTAAGTGGCATTGTTCAGTTCCTCCGCATCTGCAAGCAGTGCTTTGTAATTAGCTGGGTCAACACCCGACAGCTTGTCGGTACCGTACTTCTGGAGCAGAGAGCGAATCTGAGCGGTATAGCCCGCACGGGACTTATTCGCAAGAACGGCTCTGACCGCTTCCAGTGTGAGTGGTGGTTCTTTCACTGGTGTGGGCGCTTCCGGCACTTCATCGCCGCTGAACTGCTCCGCCATCCAATTAGCCGCGTCGCTGATAGCAGCAGCACACTTGCGCAGTTCTTCGATGGTCAAAGCCATCTCGCTCGTTTTGCTCATTCGTTTTCTCTCCTTCCTTAGATTTGCTTTGTGCGGCGAGGATAGTGAGGTTTCTTGCCAGGCGCTTGGACACGACGGAAATTGCAGTCAAGATGTCAATCAATTCCTCGTCCGTGTCGGTCGTTTGTCTCTTATCGTTCATTCGGGCTTCCTCCAATCTGGGGACTTGTCGTTTTCTCTGTCCTCACTACCCACTGGAAAAAAAGGAGCCCATCGTACAAAAAAAACAGAAAAATAATTTTGCCCTCCGCCAACTTTCTGTGACAGAGGGCAAAACCATGTGATTACTTGAGACCTAATATACGTTTGCGAAGCTGGTCGAGCACTTGCTTTTCGCGGTAGACAGCTTTGGACTTATACCAGTTCCCACCGAACTCGCTCTGGAGAGTATCCGCAATCTCCTCCTTGGAGCTGCCTTGCATAATAAGCTCGCAGATGCGTTTGCCCTCGGGGTCACACTCCGTAAGCTCGTCGAGAAGCTGTTCAAGCAGAAGCCTGTCCACAAGGACATCGGCAAAGCTGCCTTCCGGGTCCTCAATGGTATCTATGAGGCTGAACTCCTCACCGGCTGCGTTTTGCATCGGAGCATCGAGCGATACTGTGTTACCGGCTGCACGATATTCGCACATGGCGCAGTCACCATCACATATCCAGAGCTTGCTCTTGGGGCAGAAGCACTGACCGGCCTTTTGCGCCGCCTTCTGTGTGCGCCACACAGGACGGTAGTATTCGAGATAGACTTCTTCAGTTACGGGCACCCACTGTTTGGTGCTGCGGATGTAGATTTTGCGCTGATTGTTCAGATTTGACATTGATTTCCTCCATTGATTTGCCGCCGAGGGTGGGCGGTGGAGGAAACAAAAAGAAGGTCTGCATCCGATGGACACAGACCCCGTTTCGCAAAAATGAGCGCACGAAACTAAGGTGGTGGCACATCGGAGCTCCGGGAGCGGTCTTTATCACCGTTCCGGGAACCTCTATGTAACCTCCACCGTCTCATGGCCACTCGACGATGTGATATATTGTCAGAGCCGTATAATCCGCGGCTCCTGCGGACAACTCTTTGAAAAGGACAGCACAGCGATTGCATTATCTATTTTGCGAACGCAAATATGAAATTTGCGAAATTGGTAGATTTTCCCCTTTCGATGTGCTATAATATAAATTCAGATCGTGCGAGCTTGTCCTTTTCACGAGAGCGGTGCGTGTCATCGGCTTTCTGTTATCATTATAGGAAATCGACTTGGTAGAACCCGGTAGCGTTGGGTAGCCTACGGTAGGCTTGGGTAGGAGGGATTAAATGGAGTTCGCAGTCTTTGTCCAGTTGCTATTTCCGATAATCGGTGCCGGCAGTAGCACTCATGCGTTTACTAAATCAATCTTTGAATCAATCATTACCGATGAGGGTGCGGTTGCTTTAGATGAACGTAGCCCCGATACATACAAGGCTTACTTCAATGGGAATACGAAAATAACGAAATTGGCCCATAGTATAAGCGCATACATTGAGCCGGAAGAGTTCATCGGATATATAGAGCAATTCTCTGATGCTGCTACGCAAAGCCTGTGTGACAGTTTTTGCCCATATTTGCCAGAGATAACTCTTCACAATGCCGGGGAGCGGCTGGCAGAGCTGTTCGCAGCAATAATCAAAGAAGCCGCGTCAACAAAGAAAAAAGGCTCCCCGAAAGGCGCCGAAGATACTGAAACAATAGAGGCGGAGGTCGTGGATGACAAAGAGCCATCAGGTGCCGCCGATGAAGATAAAAAAATAACCGTTATTCAACACCAGACGAATGTTGTTCAGAACGGAGAGAACAACTTCAATCTTACGAATAACGGTACGATGAATTTTAACCTATAGGGAGGACGGCATATGGGCAATGAAATAGCTCTAAGGAAAGCCGATGCTGCCATCACTCCGACTGTACAGCAAACTGGAAACACAAATCTCAATGTCACCAACGAAAACGGCGGCGTTGTAAACTTCAATATCACTTACCCGCAAGCAACTCCCGGGGTTAGCGCAGAACAGCTTATGGCGATACAGTCATTCAGTAAGGAGTACTATCAACTGATTGTAACCTGCGAAGAGGACGTGTTTAAGGATAATATTGTCACTGTTCCGGCTGGTCGGGCACTTACGCAGCACCTTGTACCCGCAGAGATCTTCGACAGATGTTCCACACTCTCTGAGGAAGGAAAAGCAGAGTTGATGCGTTTTCCGGCAATCATCTGCCGTGAGAACACGGAAATGAGAGGAGTCACAGACCCAAATCAGTGGGCAATGTTCGCTTATATAAAGCTGATACGAGTTGCCGGAAAGAACATAAAAATTGCCTTCCAACCGCTCGTTCCTCTCCAGCAGCAGAAGCTGTGTGATAAGCGAAATGCAGTCTATCTTGACCTTAATATGGACTGCGCTATTACCGACCTCAATCACAGTGCGTGGTCGGTTCATAAAGTAAATGTATTCGAGGCTTTGGATGAAGCCGGCATTCCCGGTATCCCAAGACCCATGTAAGGAGGTGCCTTTGTGAGTAAAATTTCATCAGAGATTATCCGCATAGATTTGACAGACGCAAGCTATAAAGGCACCAATACCTCTATACCCGAGTTGACCTACGTGAATTTCTTCTTCGGCAACAACGGTACAGGAAAATCCACTGTGGCGAAGGCTATTCAAAGCGGTACCGGTGTCACATATGCCCCCGGCAGAGCATCTTCTGATTACTTGCCGTTGGTCTACAATCAGGCTTTTATTGACGAGAATTTTCGGAGCTATCGCAATATGCACGGCGTTTTCACACTCAATGCGAAAAACGATGCTGCACAAAAACTGATTGACGAGAAGACCACCGCCCGTGGTGAAGTGCGCAAAGCAAAAACCACAGCTACCGAACTGCGAGATAAGAAAGTAGCAGCCCGGACAAAACTACAAAAGGATTTCTATAAAGATTGCTGGGATCGAGAAGAAGCATTTCGCACAGAATTTGAAAAAACACAGGACGGCAAGGGAAAATCCAAGCCTTTTACAGAAGAAGTAATGCGTCATGCTCCGAAAGATACAGATATAGAGGAACTGCGGCGTCTTTATGATTCCGCATTCGCAGACACAGCAAAACGATATGACCGTTTTGCATCTGTTGAAGATACGACTGCTTTAGATGCGCTTGCCGGAAACGACATTTTGTCAACAGTCATCGTTAACAGTGCGACAACGGAATTGGCGAGTTTTTTGCGGGATATCGGAGCTACTCAGTGGATGCGCCAAGGTCATGATGCCTATACAGAACACGCCGACGGTTTCTGCCCCTATTGCAAGAGAAAACTGGATGACGATTTTGAGCAGACCGTTATAGAAAGCTTCGACGATAAATATCAGAAGAACCTTACACGCTTGGATGAGTTCCTGGCTCTTTACAGGAAAACGGCGAACGACTTGTTTGTGCCGCTTGGGACTTTCCCGAGTGAAGTTTATCCCAAAGTGGACATAAAGCCGCTTGCCGACAAACTGGCTGTTTTGAAGGCCGCAATTCAATCTAATGTCGAGTCAATTCGCGGAAAACAGGAAGAGCCGGCAAAGGTCGTAACTCTGACAGAAACCGCACCTATTTTTGCTGAGATAAAAGAAATCATTGCCGGCATCAACGCCCAAATCGACACCAATAATGCCGTCGTTGACGCTGGACCAAAGAAAAGAGCTGAATGCACTGATACAGCGTTCTCCTTACTTGCGTTTCGGCTGAAGGATGTCATCGCGGCTTATAAAAAGAGTGATGCCGATTTGGGCATAGAGATTGATGGGCTTGAGAAAGAAATACAAGCCCACGCAGCTACGCTCGAACAAATAAGCATTGATTTAAAAGCGGCACGAAGCGATACCGTAGAAACGGAAACCGCCAAAGACAGTATTAACCTCATGCTGCGTGATTCAGGGATGCAGGGCTTCAGTTTGGAGCCAAAGGCCGGCGTAGACCACGTTTATGAAGTTCGCCGTCCAGATGGCTCAATTGCCGATAATCTGAGCGAGGGTGAAAAGAACTTTATTGCATTTCTGTACTTTTACCATCTCGTGTACGGCAGCACTTCCGAGGAAGGCGAAACGAAGGATAAAATCGTTGTAATCGATGACCCGGTTTCCAGTATGGACAGCAGCAGTCTTTTTATAGTGAGTACGCTTGTGCGTCAGATGATTGAGATATGCAGGAACAATGCGGACAACCGTAACAGAACGGTCGAGGGCAACTTCATCAAACAGATATTCATACTTACGCACAACGCATACTTCCACAGAGAGGTTACCTACAGCTATGTCTCCAAGTATGAATATGTGTCGTTCTATTTGATACGCAAGCTGGACTCCAAGTCCACCATCAAACTCTCGGATGACGTTAATCCTAAGATTCCAACGGAACGTATGAATGTGAATCCGGTCAAGAATTCCTACGCGGCATTGTGGGACGAATATAAGGAAGTCAAATCAGCGGTTCCGTTGATGAATGTTATCCGCAGGATACTGGAATATTATTTCCTTCAGCTGTGCGGATATGAAGGGGCCACTCTCCGCAAGGTTATACTTATAGAAGGAAAAGCCAACGGCTACTACAAGGATGAAAACGGAAACGATGATGAAGAAAAATACCAACTTGCAGCCGCAATGCTCGCATATATAAACGCAAGCTCCGTCGGCATGAACGATGGTATGGATTATGTTGAAGAATGCTTGAACGCCACCGAGTGTAGAAGCATTTTTAAAATGATATTCGATGCAATGAAACAGAAACAGCACTACGACATGATGATGGATACAAGTAGCACTCAAGGAGGAAGGTAACATGGTGCGCGTCAGCTACAACAAACTATGGAAGATGCTTATTGACAAGGAAATGCAGAAAAGAGACTTGCAGGAAGCCGCCGGCATTAGTTCGGCATCGATAGCAAAGCTTGGAAAAGGCGAAAACATTACCACAGATATTCTCATTAAGATCTGCGATGCGCTGAACTGCGACCTTGATGACATCATGGAAACAAAAAGAGATTAGCATCATTTTTAATATTGTATGAGAAAAAATTATTAGTCGTTGGGGAGGATTAAAAATGCAAACAGTATTTGAGCTTTGCAAACCACGTGACAGCGTGTTTCTGGATACGACCCGAGACGATGTGCTCAACTTGAGCGATCTCGTCGAAGGAAGAATTGATGCAGACAAGTTTTTTGGCGAAAACTTTAAAACAAAGGGCATGGAAATTCTCTTTGAAACAGCCTTCAAACGCTTTCAGGGGAAATCTGATACTGGCGTGATTAAGCTCACGCAGGCAATGGGCGGCGGCAAAACCCACAATATGCTTGCGCTTGCCTTACTTGCGCAGAATCCCACATGGCGGAGAAAACTACTCGGGCGCGATTATGACGACGTGAGTGATATTCGAGTTGTGGCTTTTTCCGGGCGTGAGAGTGATGCCCCCTATGGCATTTGGGGCAGCATAGCTGAGCAGCTTGGAAAGAAGGAGCTGTTTTCTGATCTGTATGCGCCATTGAAAGCACCGGGCGAAAACGCATGGGTAAACCTGCTAAAAGGTCAAAATATTCTTATTTTGATGGATGAGTTGCCTCCTTATCTGGAAAATGCAAAGTCGATCACTGTCGGCAACTCTGATCTTTGCAAGGTCACTATCACTGCGTTATCCAACTTGTTCACTGCGCTTGGGAAGAAGCAGCTTGCCAATGTCTGCCTCGTGTTTTCTGACTTGAAAGCCACCTATGAATCCGGCAGTGCATTGCTTCAATCCAGCTTTAAGGAGCTTGAAAACGAAGCTAACCGCAGTGCTATCAACATTGAACCAGTAGCGTTGAACTCCGACGAGATTTATGACATCCTACGCAAGCGCCTTTTTGAGTCGTACCCGTCTTCCGCATCACAAGACGTCAACGAGATCGCTATTGCCTTTAAGGAAGCCTTAACTCGTGCCAGCAAGTCCGGACTAACGAACTATGCCGGTGAGAAAGCTTTTATCGGCATAAAGGATTCCTATCCGTTCCATCCCTCTATCAAAGACCTCTATGCGCGTTTCAAGGAAAACCCCAATTTCCAGCAGACCCGCGGGCTCATCAAGCTGATGCGTCAGATTGTCCGCCAGTTTTATGAAAGCGGCAATGCACAGAAAAAGAGCCTCATCAGTGTCTTTGACATTGATCTTAACGACCGCAATATGCTCAGCTACATAAAACAGATAAAGCCGTCGCTGGAAGCTGCAATCAGTCATGATATTGCACAAGCCGGAAAATCTGTCGCGGAGATTGTTGATGCGCAATATGAAGATGAAACCATACCATATGCGCAGGATGCCAGCAAACTGCTGCTCATGTCTTCCCTGAACGAAACCGCGCAGGGATTACAGGGCCTTACCGATTATGAAATACTCGGTTATTTGTGTGAGCCTAATGTTGACCTTAATAATTACAAGAAAGCCCTCGAGGAAATTAAATCACAGTGCTGGTATCTGAAGCAGGATAACCGTGGCCGGTACTATTTTCAAAACACCAAGAACATGGTTGCGGAAATGAATACACTGGTAGACTCTTATTCCAACGAAAGTGCCAAGAAAGAGCTTCGCCGTTTCCTTGATGACAACTTCAAGCCGTCACTGCGCAATTGCTATGAGCTTCTTTATGTGCTGCCCGCAATAGACGAAATCTCTCTGGATATCAACAAAATTGCTCTCGTGATATTTGAGCCGTATGCCGGTACCGGGCTTCACCCCGATTTGCAGGCTTTCTATGATAATACGCCATATAAAAACCGCGTGATGTTCCTCTCCGGCCAGCGCAATGTGATGGAAAAGCTCTACTCCAACAGCAAGCGCCTCACCGCTATCCGCCAGATCATCGCCTCCATGAAGGCAGAGCACGTTCCTGCCACCGACCAGCAGTACAAGGAGGCAGAAAACCAGCAGGACAAGGCAATACAAGCCTTGCTGCAGAGCATCCGCGAAACCTTCATCACCCTGTATTTCCCCACCAAGAACGGTATTGCATCTGAGGATTTCAAGCTGGAGTTCAAAGAGAACAAGTTTAACGGCGAGGAGCAGATTGTCAAGACGCTGAAGGAAGCTCAGAAATTTGAGGATTTCAGCGATGAGGACAAGCCGCTGGAAACCATGCAGAAGAAGTGCGAGCAGCGTATCTTCACGCAAAAGGAGATGCCGTGGTCGCAGATTCTGGAACGCGCTGCCACCGAAGTGCAGTGGCAGTGGTATCATCCCAAGCAAATGGATGCCCTGAAAGCCGCTTGCCTCAAGAAGGACAAGTGGCGTGAAATCGGCGGTTATATCACGAAAGGCCCGTTTGCAAAAGAGCCTACCGATGTGGTGATCGAACAAATCGAATACAATGATAAATCTGGCGAGTTTACCTTGAAAGTACGTCCGGTTCATGGTAACGTCGTATACTACGATGTCGGCGCTGAGCCGACGACCGCTTCCAGTGAAGTTACGAGCCCGTTTGTCACGAAAGAGCCGCAGCTTTGGTTCCTGTGCGTTGATTCGTCCAAGGAGCATCCCACGGGCACCGCGAAGAAATTCACCGGCAGTGTCCCGCTCAGGCATGAGCAGCGGCTCAGCCCGAACGGAAACGTAATGGAGCTCAAAACACATAAGGATTTTGAAATTCGCTATACCACCGACGGCTCCAACCCCAAGGAGAGCGGCGGCAAGTATAACGGCGAGATTGTGTTGCCCGCGAGCTGCAAGTTTGTGCGTACCGCTGTCTACTACAAGGGCGATGTTGTGGAAGAACGTGATTTCCCCATCACTGAACAGCCCAAGGCAGCGAAGAAGTTTGAAATCAATGATGCTTCGCCGCTGGAATACACGCTGCATTCCCAAAAGCGCTGCAGCGACACCGAGAGCACCTATCGGGAATTTGAAAAGCTCAAATCCCTCATGGGTACATTTATCCGGCATTTCACCGTCACCATATATGAGAAGACCAATACAGATAACTACATGGAACTGACGACTGCCACTGTTCCCTACGATGCCGGAAACCTGCAGGCGACGGTTGATCTGATCCGCGACAGCGCATTCGCCGGAAAAGACGTGATTATCGAATTTGAATATAAAACCATGCTTTATACCAGCGGAGCGCAATTCAAAGAATGGATTGAGCTGAACAAGCTCGATATGAATGATCTCCGCAAGGAAGGTGACATCAAACAATGAGCGCAAAAAGAACGACCTACGGCTTTGGCGTTGATCCGGAGCTGAGCGCAAATCACTTCTATGTGCTGATCCCACCCAAAGCACCGGATATGGTACAGGTGTATGAGCGCTATGGCTGGACGGACGGCGAAGAACAGGTGTTGGAGCGCTCCGACGTGCTGCGACTGGAAGTTTCCAGACATAAATGGCGGCTCATCTCAACTGATCTTGCCGCTGAGTTCAACGCCCGCCTGAAGAAGGACGGCTTGAAAATCAGCAAATTCTCCATCGGAGGCAATCCCGTCGAGCGGCTGTTCGGCAAGGAGATGATGGTGCTGCTATGGGGCATTGAGGACAGTGACCCATCGGTCATACCCACCGCCATCCGCAACTGGAAGGGCCTGATGCCGGAGGAGCGTTGGTGGCTCTACACCATGACCAACGCCTCCACGGGCCACATGAAAGATAAAAAGGGCTGGCGCACGGCCTTACGCTATGCCCTGTGTGAAAATCCAATCGAGGAACGTCCGCAGATGTCTCTGTACGATATGCTGGACGAAGAGGATGAAATATGACGCCATCATTTATTGAAAAGCAGTTCCCGGTCTCCAAGGTGAGCAAGGAGAGCTATAAAGAGCGCAAGTCTTCACAAGGACAGACGATTACAGGTCTCGGCAAGTGGTGGGGACGCAAACCGCTGGTGCTTGTCCGCGCCGCAATCCTCGGCTGCCTTATGCCCGCCACGGACAATCCGAAGAAGGACATGGAGATTTTTCTTAAAATCATGACAATGGATGAGAGCGGACTGTGGCTGCGAAAAGAGAAGAATTTCTCTGCCTCCGATCTCTATGAAATCATTCGTAAAACGCCGCGTCTGGATAGAAAATACTCCATGTGGTTTGAGTTTGACGATTCCGGCGAAAAGATAAAAGTAAATAAGGATGCGCCCCGCGCTGAAATGGAACGGGCTGCGTTTGATACCCTCGGCTACGATGCCAGAATTGCGCTTTGCGTCCGTCCAGAACAGACTGAGCGCCCGAAGGATGATTTTGCCTGGAGCGAAATCAACCAGCATCTTGGCACCACCGCCCACAGCCTGACCGAGCTGACACAGCAGTTGTCGAAAAAACGTTTCGGCAAAAATGTGACCGTCGGAGACTGCTTCTGCGGCGGCGGCTCCATTCCTTTTGAAGCGGCACGAATCGGCTGCGACGCCTATGCCAGCGACCTGAACCCCGTGGCAGGACTTTTGACTTGGGCGGATTTGCACATCTGCGGAGCAAGCGAGGAAGACCTGAAGACCATTCAGGCTTTTCAAGCCAGTGCATATGATGCCGTAGACAAAGAAATCCGCGAGCTCGGTATCGAGCAAAATGAAAAGGGTGACCGTGCGCTTTCCTACCTCTATTGCGTGGAGGCCAAGTGTCCAGAATGTGGCTGGACGATTCCGATGCTTCCCTCTTTTGTAGTAGGAATCAGGGCCGGCAAGGTCATCGCCCAGCTGCATGAAGACGCCGACAAGCAAGCCTTTGATATTGGCATCATCCCCGGTGTCAGTGATGCGGAGTTAAAAAAGGCGCAGGCGAGCGGAACCGTTCAGTCCAACGCCATGATCTGCCCGCATTGCGGCCGGTCAACCCCCATCAGCGTGATTCGCCGGGACAGAACAGACGAAAACGGGAATACCGTCTACGGTTTGCGACTCTGGGAACAAAACGAATTCGAGGCACGACCGGACGACGTATATCAGGAGCGGCTCTATACCATTCGTTACGAGCACGAAGAAATGCAGCCAAACGGCAAAATCAAGACCTCCCGCTATTACCGCGCGCCCAACGAACGTGATATGGAAAACGAATGCAAGGTGCATAGCATTGTTGCGGAGCATATCGAGCAGTGGCAGGCGGATGGCCTTGTGCCAACAGTGCATATTGAAAGCGGATACAATACAGACCAGATTATTCGTGAGCGCGGCTGGGCCTATTGGCATCAACTTTTTAACGCGCGGCAGCTTTTTGTCCTCAGCCGCTTTGCAAAGCAGATTCAGGATGCACCCACGCAGCTTGAGAAAGCCGCAGGAATTCTGGGGCTGAACAAATGCGCGGACAGTGGTTCAAGGTTGTGCCGATGGGATAGTAGTCGTGATCAAGGGAAACAGACTTTTTATAATCAAGCACTGAATACCATGTTTAATTATGTCGCTAAAAGTATCACATGCTTTCCCGAACAATGGAATGTGGACTTTTCCCCAATCGACCGAGCGAAGACTACCACCATTGTAAAATTGGAAGATGCAAGGAGTGTTACCAAAGGATCTGATTTATGGATCACTGACCCCCCATATGCCGATGCGGTCAACTACCACGAGCTCTCTGAGTTCTTCCTCGCATGGGACAAGGCACTACTGCCCAAGGCATTCCCAGACTGGTACACGGACAGCAAGCGAATTCTGGCTGTCCGGGGCGATGAGCATTTCAGCCAGACAATGATCGACATCTACTCTAACCTCACAAAGCATATGCCGGATGACGGGATGCAGGTTGTTATGTTCACTCACTCCGACCCGGCGGTCTGGGCGCAGCTTGCCTTGATTATGTGGAAAGCGGGACTGAAGGTCACCGCCGCTTGGAATATTGCCACGGAAACAGACGCCTCCGGCCTCAAGGACGGCAACTATGTCAAGGGAACGGTTTTGCTGGTGCTGCGCAAGCAGGTAGGCGATGACGAGGCGTTCCTTGACGAGCTGAACGCCGACGTCAAAGCCGAGGTGAAAAATCAAATTGAATCCATGCAGGCGCTGGACGACAAGGAAGACCCTAACTTCTCCGACCCGGACTATGTGCTTGCCGCCTACGCCGCATCTCTGAAGGTGCTGACCTCCTACAAAACCATTGGGGAAATTGACCTCGATTACGAGCTGAACCTTGCCATTCATGAACCGTCGAAGTCGAAGGTCGTCGCCCTCATCGAGCGGGCAAAGAAAATCGCCTACGACTTCATCATTCCCCTGAACTTTGACGGCTATCTCTGGAAGGAGCTCACGCCCGCCGAACGTTTTTATGTAAAGGGTCTGGAAAGCGAAAAGAACGGCAACTATCAGATTTCCACCTATCAGGAATATGCGCGCGGCTTTGCCATCAGCTCCTATGGGCAGCTTATGGCAAACGAACGGGCTAACACCTGCCGCCTGAAAACGCCGCAGGAGTTTGCCATGCGTACAATCGGCGATGTGCCGGACTTTGAAAGCTCCACTCTGCGCCTGATTCTTGCCGCGATCCATATAGCGATCAAGGAAGACGAGAATCCTGAAAAGGGGTTGTACCATATCAAAAACAACCTGCCCGACTACTGGGGCAGCCGCGACATGGTGAAGCAGCTTCTGGCCTTCCTCAAGGATACGCAGGGCATCGAGAATATGCCTCACTGGGAGGAAGCTGCGCAGATGGCAGAGCACATCTATGTATTGGTGGACAACGACCACATCTAAAACGAAGGGAGCGAGCTGATGATCAACCGATATTCCTCGCGCCGGTATAAACTCGGCGACCAGTTCCTGAGCAAAAAGCTCAAAGGCGCGGCAAGCTACGACCGCATTGCCGGTTATTTCTGCTCCTCCATTCTGGAAGTGGCAGGTGAAGCTATTGAAGCTGTGTCCGGCAAGGTGCGCATCATCTGCAACTCAGGCATTTCTCCCGAAGACGTAAAAGTCGCAGGGCTTGCCAGTATCCGCATGAAGCAGGAATGGTGTGATTTCAAGCCCGAAGAGCAATACGCCTCGCCCGCTGCCGCAGGTCGCCTGAGCCGTTTGTTTCGACTCTTATCCTCGGGCAAGCTGGAGGTAAAAGTCCTGCCTGATGAAGTCTACGGCCTGATGCATGGCAAAGCGGGTGTCATTACCTATGCCGACGGCACAAAGACTTCCTTCATCGGCAGCATTAACGAAACCAAGAGCGCCTTTACCACCAACTATGAGATGGTTTGGGAGGATACCGATCCTGCATCTGTCACTTGGGTGCAGGAGGAGTTTGATTTCTTCTGGAACAACAAGAATGCCGTGCCGCTCTCCGAGTTCATCGTTTCAGATATTGAGCGCATCGCCAAACGCACCGTTGTAACACTGAAAGACTGGCGAGAGGATAATGAAACGCCGGTAGAATCGGTCGCCGTCGAAGAACCCATTTATCGTAATGAGTTCGGACTTTGGGCACACCAGAAATACTTTGTAGCTCGTGCGTTCAATGAACATAAGCAAAAAGGCGGAGCCCGGCTCCTCCTCGCAGATATGGTCGGTTTAGGCAAAACCGTTCAGCTTGCCATGTCCGCAAAGCTGATGGCATTGTACGGCAGCAAGCCAATATTGATTATTGTACCGAAAGCATTACTTTACCAGTGGCAAGACGAGTTGAAAACGCTGCTTGATATGCCTTCAGCCGTCTGGACAGGAAGATGCTGGAAAGACGAGAATGGCTTTGAATACCCATCCGACAGTGTGCGCAGCATTTTAAAGTGCCCGCGTAAAGTCGGTATTGTCTCACAGGGGCTTATCACACGCAAATCAGAAGCAGCCGACTTGCTCAAGCAGATAAAATATGAATGCGTTATTCTTGATGAGGCACACAGGGCACGGCGTAAAAATCTCGGCAAAGACCCTGACAAGTACAAAGCGCAGCCAAACAACCTGCTGGCATTCATTGACGAGATTACTTTTCAAACGCACAGTATGCTGTTGGCAACAGCTACACCGGTGCAAATAAACCCGATAGAAGCCTTTGACCTTCTGGAAGCTCTGGCTCGGCCTAACGATGCAGATAAGGTCATGGGTGATAAATACAGCATCTGGCGCACAAAGCCGCAAACCGCTATTGACTATGTTTCCGGCAATGAGGAGCCTCCGACAACAGAGTCAGAAATGTGGCAAATTGTCCGCGACCCGTTCCCTCAACGCAGTGAGAGCAATCGCCGTATTAGTACGCTTCGCGCTCAAATGGAGATCGCTGACGATGTGTATGTTCTGCCACAAGGAATGTACGCAGACTTGAGTCGTCCGAAGAAAACAAAGATCAGAGAGCTGTATTTTGACGAGCATTTCGTCCAAAACAACAATCCATATATACGCTGCATCGTGCGGCGTACCCGTGACTTTCTTGAAAACACGATCAATAAGGAAACAGGCGAACCGTATCTGAAAAAAATCGAAGTCGAGCTTCTGGGCGAAACAGATGACGAGGCGCTGGAGCTCACCGGCTATCAGAAGCAGGCTTATGAGATTGCCGAGGAATTTTGCGCCATGCTTTCCAGCCGTGTCAAGGGCGGCGGCTTCATGTCAACCTTGATGCTCAAGCGTATAGGCTCAACCATGCTTGCCGGAGAGAATACCGCAAAGAAAATGCTGGCATGGACCGCCGAGGGGCAGGAAAAGCTGCAAGCCCTATATGACGTTGTGCTGGAAGAGGAGGACGAAGAGCCTGAAACAGATACCGCCAGTGAAATTAAAAATCTCACGCCTGAGGAAATCGATTGTCTGGAGCGGCTCGTCGGAGTCCTGAAAAACAACCGAGACACCGATCCTAAGTATCGCCGTGTTCTGGAGATACTAAAAAACGGTGTAACCACGGAGGGCGGCTGGATAAATAAAGGCTGTATCGTGTTCTCACAGTATTTCGACAGCGCGAACTATGTTGCAGAACTGCTATCCAAAGAGCTTGCCGACACACCCATCGGCCTGTATGCAGGTGGTGATAAGTCCGGTATATATCTGAACGGCGTATTTACGAAGGAAGATAAGGATGAACTGAAAGCAATGGTTAAGAGCCGTCAGCTTTATATTCTGATAGGCACGGATGCCGCTTCCGAAGGTCTAAACCTGCAAGCTCTGTCCACACTTATCAACCTCGACTTGCCGTGGAACCCCACACGATTGGAGCAACGGAAGGGACGTATCCAGCGTATCGGCCAGTTGGCAGATACGATCCTTATCTACAATATGCGATATAAGGATTCCGTTGAAGACAAAGTACACAGTAGGCTATCTGACCGCTTACAGGGAATCTATTCTCTGTTCGGACAAATTCCGGAAGTGCTTGAAGATGTGTGGATTGCAATGGCTCAAAATGATGAACAGCGGGCACTAGAGGCAATCAACAAAGTACCGAAGAAAAACCCGTTTGTTATTAAATATGAGATGGACATTCCTGACAGCGGTGACTGGGAGAAATGCTCGGTCGTCTTAGACAAGCATGACAAGCTGCAGGAACTGTTGAAGGGCTGGTAGACTATGGATAAAATGGGCGTCATATATATACTTACAAACCCATCGTTCCCGGAGTATGTGAAAATCGGGTATGCGGATGATATTGACAAGCGGCTTCAACAGCTAAATAGAAGCGAGTGCATTCCGTTTGCTTTCCGCGTTTATGCAACTTATGAGGTGAGCTCTCGGTTGTCGGACTTGAAGATTCATTCCATCATTGATAAGCTGAATCCGAATCTCCGCTCCATCGAGACCACCAGCGGACAGAAACGAGTACGTGAGTTTTATGCCATGTCACCGGAAGACGCCTACTCATTATTGGAGGCTATTGCCGAGATTCATGGTTGTTTAGATAAACTCAAACTCATAACGCCGAGCTCCGAAGAGGCACTTGCAGAAGTGACCGCGCAAGAGATCGACACAGAGAGTACGGAGCGGGCGTCAAACTTCTCATTCTCAAAGTGCCAAATCCCGGTAGGTGACGAAATCGAATACGCTTATGATGAAAACCTGAAAGCAAAAGTCGTTGATGACCGGTACGTCGAGTACAACGGAGTAACCATGTCTTTGACGGCGTTAGCTAAAGAGCTGTCAGGTAAGAAGTATTCTATCGCCGGTCCGAAGTTCTTTAAGTACAAGGGCGAGTGGCTTAACGACCGGCGTCAACGTCTGGGCGTTTGAACGTAAACCTTTTAATTATTCCGCACTTTTTAATTTTTCCTCGGCAGCCGTTCTTGGGGGGTAAGTAACCGTCCTACCATAGTGGCAGACTGCACCCTTCCACATAACAAAACAGGGCTTCCGAAGTCAGCGATTGACCACGGGAACCCTGTTTCTGCGCCCTTTTCAGCCGTTTTCCGGTTGGAGAGGGTTTTTCTATTGTATCAAAATCTGCATTTACATAGAACCGTGCTGCGACATAGGGAAGTCACTGCTCGAAATCTCAATATTCCCGTTTGCTGGGTGCACACCCTATGCACACCCCTGAGTTCCCGTTTGCCGAGTGCAAGATGTAATACACTTGTATACTCCTTGGACGGGGCTTTTTCTTTGCACTCTACAAACGGCAGAAAACAAAAAAGCCGCCAGAAAGCCTTGCTACCAAGACCTTCTGACAGCTACCGTGTGCAAAATAAAAACGCCAGCATTGTATCAATACTGACGTTCTTATATGGTGGAGGTGAGGGGAGTTGAACCCCTGTCCGAAAGCACTTCCTCAGAAACTTCTCCGGGCGCAGACGATTCTTAAAATTTCCCGCCGCCAAGCGCAAGTCGTCATGCTCAAGGCTTAGGTAGCTTCATTATGCGTGGTGCGCTCAAAGCTTTGCGCACGCACGGACGCCGCTAATCGACGCCGCACACCCGGACCGCGGCGCTCCCGGGGGCGACGCTCACTGCTTAAGCAGCGAGGAGTTCAACGTTGTTGTTGTTCTCTGATTTATAGGTGCCCATTTTATGGATGGTAGGCGCATCCGCCCGCTATTTCTGCCTCTATGCCCCCGTCGAAACCGGTACACCCCCGCGTCGCTTTGCGGTCTCCTGTCTCCGGGGCTCCCTGTTTGGTCGCCCTTTACGATATTCGCCCGCAAGCTCCTTAAACGCATACGACCCGCTCGCGCTGGACTCGTATGCGTGAAAGATGAAAGAAACACTTATGATTGGTAATGAGAGTTTTAGCAGACTTCAGATTTTGCTCGGCTCGGAATATTCCACGCCGAAGGTCTCCACCGTGACGGACTTCATGACCTGGGCCGTCTTGGGCTTGTCGTTGTAGTCGGCGTCGGTATTGGCGATGCCGTCCACCACATCCATGCCTTCCAGCACCTTACCGAAGGAAGCATACTGTCCGTCCAGATGGGGCGCGTTGTCGTGCATGATAAAGAACTGGCTGCCGGCGGAGTTGGGGGCCATGGTGCGGGCCATGGACAGCACGCCGCGGCTGTGCTTGAGGTCGTTTTTGAAGCCGTTGCCGGTGAACTCGCCCTTGATGCTGTAGCCGGGGCCGCCTACGCCGGTGCCCTTGGGGTCGCCGCCCTGGATCATGAATCCGGGGATGACGCGGTGGAAGATCACGCCGTCGTAGAAACCCTTCTTAATGAGAGAAATGAAATTGTTCACGGTGTTGGGCGCGATTTCGGGATAGAGTTCGGCCTTGATAACACCGCCGTTTTCCATCTCGATGGTGACAATTGGATTCTGAGCCATAATAGTGATTTCCTTTCAATCAGCCTCTCAGATCGGCGTTCCGCTCGGACAGGAACTGAACGGAGAGAGGGTAGTTTCCGTGGGGACGGTGCGCCCCGGCGGCCGTACCGCCCGGCAAAGCAGAGAAGGCGATTATCTTCGCTCTTTCAGCACCCGGTCCATATCGCGCTGCGCATCCCGCTTCATATCGGACTCCCGCTTATCATAGAGCTTTTTGCCCTTGCACACGCCCACTTCCAGCTTGACCAGGGAGTCCTTGAAATACAGCGACAGTGGAACAAGAGCGATGCCCTGCTGCATTACGGCGGCATTGAGCTTGTCGATTTCGCGTTTGTGCATCAGCAGCCTGCGGGGTCTGACGGGATCGCGGTTAAAAATGTTCCCTTTTTCGTAGGGGCTGATGTGCATACCCCGCACATGGATTTCGCCGTTTTTAATCGTGCAGTACGAATCCTTCAGATTCGCGCCGCCCGCCCGGACGGATTTGACCTCGGTTCCGGCCAGTTCGATGCCGGCTTCGTAACGCTCCAGCACGAAAAATTCGTGAAAAGCCTTCCGGTTGGACGTGATCTCCTTCACGCCCTGCTGCTTCGGCATCGATTTCACCCCTCTTCAAAGAAACAAAACTAGTTTACCACATCGGAAGGAAAAAGAAAAGCCCTATTTCTCACCGCCGCGGCGCAGCCGGGGGATGGGGGAGACCAGCCGGCGGCGCCGGGGAGGCGCTGGCCGGGCGATGAGCAGGCGCTGCGCGCCGCGGCCGTAAAGCTCGGCCTCCATGGCCCGCCAGGGGACGCAGCCCGCGGCGGTCAGCGCCTCTGCCACCACGCGGTCGATCTCCTGAACACTGGGTTCATCCATCCCCAGCAGCAGCGCCACCACATCGGGGGAAACGGCGGAAGGGGTCATAAGCATCACCTCACCCGTCGATGATACCGAAAAATGCGCCGCCGCGCCATACAAAAAATATGGTAATCCAATAACACGTATGCTATAATAACAAAATATAACTATATGTTGTGATTGCGGAGCGGAAGATATGGACTATACTGAAAAGACCGTGTCCTCGGAGGAGAAATACCGGGGCATTATCGTCAATGTGCGGATGGACCGCGCACAGCTGTGCGACGGCAGCGTCGTACGGCGCGAGGTCGTGGAGCACCCCGGCGGAGTGGCCATTCTGCCCGTGGACGACCGGGGCGTCTGCTATCTGGTGCGGCAGTTCCGCTATCCCATGGGCCGCATGATGCTGGAAGCTCCGGCGGGTAAGCTGGAAAAGGACGAGGATCCCGCGGCCTGCGCCGTGCGGGAGCTGTCGGAGGAAACGGGCTTCACGGCGGAGACCTGGGTGGATCTGGGCAAACACTGTACCTCTCCCGGCTTTTCCACCGAGGTGCTGCAGCTCTATCTGGCGCTGGGGCTGCACCCCGGCGAAAGCCACCCGGACGAAGGCGAGTTTCTCAACGTGGAGAAGCACACGCTGGATGAACTGACCGAGCGGATCATGAAAAACGAGATTGACGACGGCAAGACCGTCATCGCCGTGCTGAAGGCCAAAAAATATCTGGAGGACAGGGCATGCCCACAAAAATTCTGATCGTGGACGATGAGCACGCCATCGTCGATATTCTCAAGTACAACCTCGAAAAGGACGGATTCGAAACGGTCTGCGCCTATGACGGAAACGAGGGCCTCCGCCTTGCCGGGGATGCGGACCCCGACCTGATCCTGCTGGACGTGATGCTGCCCGGCATGGACGGCTTCGAGGTCTGCCGGACTTTGCGGGGTGAGGGCAACAACGTGCCCATCATCATGATCACCGCCCGCGAGGAGGAGACCGACAAGGTGTTCGGCCTGGAGCTGGGAGCGGACGATTATATCACCAAGCCCTTTTCCATGCGGGAGGTGGTGGCCCGGGTGCGCACCAATATGCGCCGGGCGGCGGCGCTGTCCGCCGCGCCGGAGGAGCCCGGTTCCGCCGCGCTGAAGGTAGGCGGGCTGACGCTGGACGAGGGCAGACACGCGCTGTACAAAGACGGGAAGGAACTGGAACTGACCCAGCGGGAATATGAGCTTATCCGTTTCCTTATCCGCAATCCCGGCAAGGTCATTTCCCGGGAGGAGCTGATGACTCAGGTGTGGCAGTACGACTATTACGGCGACCTGCGGGCCGTGGACGTGGCCGTGCGGCGGCTGCGCGAAAAGCTGGAGGATAACCCGGCGGAGCCCATGTATGTGATTACCAAGCGGGGCGCGGGGTACTATTTTGCCGGCTGAGCCGGAACGGGACGCCGGAGGGCATCATGAAAAAAAGCCTGTATTCAAAATTGATGCTTATCATGCTGGTGGTCATCATCTCCCTGATGGCCGTAGTGGGCGCGTTCCTTATGCGGGGCGTCAGGAATTTTTATCTCACCAGCTTTTATAAGCAGATGCAGTCGGTGTTTTCCTCCACGGGGATTGCGGCCGACCTGCGGGACGCCGCCGAGGGGGACGAGCCCGCCGCTCGCATGGCGGTGATTGTGAGAGCCTACTCCGGCCCGCTGGGCATCGACACCGGCAACCGCAATTTCTATATTCTCACCGGCGACACCGGCGCTTTCATCACCGGCAGCGACACACCGGAAAACGGCATCGCCGTGACGCCCAACATCACAACCGCCATTTCCGGCGGGGAAGGGTATCAGAGCGACGGCGGCGCCGACTATATGGACGTGGCTCTGCCCATCAGCGGCGCGGGCGGCAGCTATATCGTCTATATCATCGACAATAAAAATACGGCGCAGGAGCTGGGCAGCGATCTGTTTGGCATTATTCTGGAGGCACTGGCCGTTGGCCTTGTCATCTCGGTGGGGCTCAGTCTGCTGCTGTCCAAAACGCTGGTCACCCCCATCCAGGAGTTGACCCGGGCCGCCGAGGCCGTGGCCGGAGGCGATTTCAACCACAAGGTATCCAACACCTCGCAGGACGAGATCGGCGTACTGACCCGAACCTTCAACAACATGGCCGGCCAGCTGGAGGACACGCTGGACGATCTGAAAAAATCCGAGCAGACCCGGCGCGAATTCGTGGCCAACGTTTCCCACGAGCTGCGCACGCCCATCACCAGTATCCGCAGCTACGCCGAGACGCTGGACGAGGACCCCTCGATGGACGCGGATACCCGCCACCGTTTTCTGGACGTGATCGTCAACGAATCCGACCGGATGACCAAGATCGTGCAGGATCTGCTGACGCTGTCCCGGTTCGACGCGGGCCGCATCGGCTTTGCCTTCGAGCAGTTCAGTTTTGAGAAGTCCGTGCGGGACGTATACGCCGCCATCCGCATTGAAGCCCAGAACCACAGCCACGAATTCACGCTGGAATTTCTTTCGCCCGTGCCGGAGATCCGGGGCGACCGGGCCCGCATCGAGCAGGTCATCATCAACATGGTCTCCAACGCCATCAAGTACACAAAAGACGGCGGCCGCATCCGCATGACCGCCGGACAGAAGGGCGACACCGTGTGGTGCACCGTGAAGGACAACGGCATCGGCATCCCCAGGGAGGATGTCGGCAAGGTCTTCGACCGGTTTTACCGCGTGGACAAGGCCCGTTCCCGGGAATCCGGCGGCACCGGCCTTGGCCTTTCCATCGCCCAGGAGATCGTGATACGCCACGGCGGCACCATGGCGGTACAGAGCGCGCCGGGCCGGGGCACGGCCATCACGATGACACTGCCCGTGGGAGGCCCGAAAAATGCGTAAACCCAACCGCCGCCGCAGCCCGTGGGAAGAACTCTCCCATCTGGCGCACAGTGAAAAATTCATCGACCGGGCCAAGACCGTGCTCATCGCGGCACTGGTGGTCAGCGCCGCGGTGCTACTGGCGCGCTTGGGGATGTTCGAGCTGGGCGGTCCGAAGCAGAGCGGCACCGACGCCGCGGCGGGGCAGGACACCCAGCAGCACGGCGGCAACGCCGACATTGCCGTGGCCGGGCCCTATGTCATCGTCGTCACCGACGCCGCGGGTTCCCATTGCGGCCTGATGTATGACGGCACGGAGCTCAAGCAGGCCTACGACAGGCTCTCCGCCTATCTGGGCGAGGCTTTCGGCTCCGCCGGCGAGCCCAAGAGCGTCAGCGAGGAGGACTTTCACGCCGCGCTGAAGGAGCAGGGGGTCTATTTTGATTTTGCCTACGCCCAGCCGCTGACGGTGCTGGCCTCCGCCATCGGCACCACCATGACCAGCACCGCGCTGAACCATTCGGCCGCGGGCTTTTGCCTGGCGGTGGAGGGGGATACGGTGGCGCTGTACTATCTGCGGGACAAAGACCGCGGCTACTACCGCTGCGATACGGCCATCAGCGGCGCCGCGCTGGAATCCAAGCTGGCGGACTGGCCCTCCAACGGCGCCAGCTACCTTTTCGAGACCGACTACGGTTACAATCTGGTGGACAGCTGCTTCGTGGTGCTTCAGGGTCAGGCCCAGCTGCACTCGGTCACCGCGCAGAACCCCGTGGGCGGCAGCTATGATCCCTCGGGACTGGCGGCGCTGTTCGGCATCAACAGCTACATGGCCTCCCACTATACGGAGGCCGACGGCACCGACGTCTATGTGGACGGCGACAGTATCCTGCGCATTTATACCGACGGCAGCGTGTCCTTCAAGGATCCCGACGCCGCCGGTACCGCCGCCGGCGACAGCGGCCTTGCCGGCGCGCTCGCCGTCTCCGCCTCCGCCGCGGCCTCCACCGTCGGCTCCGCGGGCGGCGTCGCCTCCGTCAGGCTCAGTTATGTGAGCTATGACACCGATGCCGGGGCCTACACCGTGCGCTACAGCTACGAGATCGGCGGCTGCCCCGTGACGCTGGGCGGCCGCTCCGCCGCATCCTTTACCGTGGTGGACGGCGTGATCACCGCGGCGGAGCTGAATTTCCGGACTTATTCCTATTCCGGCGCGGGTGACGCGCCGCTGCCGGCCGTGCAGGCTATGGCGGTGGTGCAGGCCAAGGGCGGGGGCATGCCGCTGTTGTGTTATGTGGACGACGGCGCCTCCGTCGCCGCGGGCTGGACGATACTGAGCTGATATGGATAAAGGTAAGATCAAAAACATTATTATCATCGTGCTGCTGCTGGTCAACGTCTTTCTGGCGGCGCTGGTCATCGCAGACTCCGCCAGGTCCGGCGTCTGCGACGCCGCGGCGGAGCGCAGCCTGCTGCAGGCGCTGCAGGCCGGCGGCATCACCGTGGACGATGCCTCCGTGCTGAACATCAGGGCCATCCCGGCCTGCGCGCTGACGAGGAATCTCTCCCGGGAAAAACGGCTGGTGGCGGCAGTGTTGGGCAGTGTGGACAGCCAGGATCAGGGCGGCAACATTGTCATGTATTACGGCAAGAACGGTCAGGCCTGCTTCCGCGGTACCGGCGATTTTGAAATCCTCATGGAAAACGACAGCGTCCCCGCGGGCAGCGATCTGGCGGAGACCTCCAGGGCCTTCCTGAAGAAGCTGGGCATCGATATGGACGCCGCCGCGGCCACGGTGCGGAGCGGTTCCTCCAGCGTGGTGACGGCGGTCTGCCGCTATGCCGACCGGCCCATCGTCAACTGCGTGGTAAAGCTGACCTTCTCGGAGACCAATCTGCTGCTGGTCACGGGCACCTGCCCGCTCACCGCCGTCAGGGAGAACGCCGGCAGCGCGGCGCTGGACCCCTCCACGGCCGTGATGCGGCTGCTGGACTATCTGGACAGCAGCGGCTATGTGTGCTCCCGCATCACGGATATTTCCCATTGCTACAAGATGGATGCCGCCGCTTCCGGCGAGGGAACGCTCACGCCGCTGTGGCATTTTTCCACGGATGTCGGGGAATTTTACCTCAACGGAATCACGGGAAAAGCGGAGACGGTGACACAAAATAATTGATATTTCCTTTGTACTATGCTAATATTCATTTTTAGCGTGATTGAAAATGGGGAAAGCTAAAGCTACGGAAGGTGTGAGACTTTGGAAAAGTATGTGATCAACGGCGGAACGCCGCTGCGCGGCGAAGTGGAGATCAGCGGCGCGAAAAACGCGGCTGTGGCCATTATTCCCGCAGCGCTCATGGTGAACGGCGTGTGCCGTCTTGAAAACATCCCGCAGATCAGCGACACGGATATGCTCCTGACCATTCTGGCCCAGTTGGGGTCGAAGGTGCGGATGATTAACCGTTCCGCCATCGAGATCGACAGCCGCAGCGTGACCTTCCAGGACGCGCCCTTCGACCTGATGCGCAAAATCCGCGCTTCCTATTATCTGATCGGCGCCATGCTGGGCCGTTTCGGCAGCGCCAAGACCACCATGCCCGGCGGCTGCAACTTCGGCGTGCGCCCTATCGACCAGCATATCAAGGGCATGACCGCGCTGGGCGCGCAGGTGGATATCCGCAACGGCTTTGTCTATGCCACCACGCCCGACGGCAAGCTCCACGGCAGCCGCATCTATCTGGACAAGGTCTCCGTTGGTGCCACCATGAATATCATGCTGGCCGCCGCGCTGGCCATGGGCCGCACCATCATCGAAAACGCGGCCAGAGAGCCGCACATCGTGGATCTGGCCAACTTCCTCAACTCCATGGGCGCGGATATCCGCGGCGCGGGCACCGACACCATCAAAATCAACGGCGTGGAATCCCTCCACGGCGGTACTTATACCATCATCCCCGACCAGATCGAGGCCGGTACCTATATGGTCGCCGCCGCCGCCACCGGCGGGGAGGTGCTGATTAAAAACGTCATTCCCAAGCATCTGGAATGCATCAGCGCCAAACTGCGCGAGACAGGCACCATCGTGCAGGAAAACGAGGATTCCGTGCTGGTCAAGGGCGCGGCCAACCTTCATAAGGCCAATATCAAGACGCTGCCGTATCCCGGCTTTCCAACGGATATGCAGCCCCAGATGGGGGCGCTGCTGTGCCTGGCGGAGGGGACCAGCGTCATCACCGAGGGCATCTACGACAACCGCTATAAATACGTCAACGAGCTGCGCAAGATGGGCGCCGACATCCAGGTGGACGGCCGGGTCGCCATTATCGAGGGCGGCGTGCGTCTCACCGGGGCCCCGGTGATGGCCTGCGATCTGCGGGCCGGCGCGGCCATGGTCATCGCGGGTCTGTGCGCCGAGGGCACCACAGAAGTGGAGGAAATCCATTTCATCGAGCGCGGATATGAGGATTTCATCGGCAAGCTGCGCAGCATGGGCGCGGACATCAGCATCGTGGACTTCCCGGACGATACGGACGAGCCTCAGAGCGCGCCGAAAGTCGGCTGATATGCAAATCACGGTTTTTGCCAGCGGCTCCACGGGCAACTGCGCGCTGGTCTCCGGCGGGGGAGCGGCGCTTTTGATCGACGCGGGCATTTCGCTGCGGCGTATCGCGGCGGGCCTGACCGGCTGCGCGCTGCGGCCGGACGCGCTGGGCGGCGTGCTGGTGACCCATGAGCATTCCGACCATATCGCGGGTCTGGCCCAGCTCTCCAAACGTTACGGCGTGCCCATCTATACCACCCGCACCATCGCCAGCCGTTTGCGGGGCCTGCTGCCGGAAACGGACGGGCTGCTGCGGGAGATCGTCCCCGGCGACGGCTTTGAGCTGGCGGGCCTTTCCGTCACGGCTTTCCGCACGCCGCACGATTCGGCGGACAGCGTGGGCTACCGCATCCAAAACGGCGCGGTGCTGAGCTTTGCCACCGACACCGGCTGCATTACGGACGAGCTGATGGACGGCCTTCTCGGCGCCGACACCGCCGTCATCGAAGCCAATCACGACGAGGAGATGCTCCGCTACGGGGCGTATCCCGTCTATCTCAAACGCAGGATTCTGTCGGACACCGGGCACCTGTCCAACGCCGACTGCGGCGTGCTGGCGCGATCGCTGGCGGACAGCGGCACCGGACGCATCGTGCTGGGCCATCTCAGCCGGGAGAACAACCGCCCGGACATCGCCCGCCGGACCGTGGCCGCCGCGCTGGACGGCACCCATGCCCAGTTGTACATAGCGCCGGAACTGGGGGCGCTTACGGTGCCGGTTGAGGAGCGGACACCATGCTTCAGGTAAGGCTCGTCTGCACGGGCAGGATGAAGGAGCGGTTTTATATCGACGCCTTTAATGAATATGCCAAACGTCTCTCGGCTTATTGCCGGTTCGAGTGCGTGGAGCTTCCGGAAATCAAATTGCCGGAAAATCCGTCGATAAAGGAAACGGAGGCGGCGCTGAAAAAGGAAGCCGCCGCCATGGAAAGAAACATCCCCAAAGACGCTCTCCGCGTTGCGATGTGCGTGGAGGGGCGGCAGCAGACCAGCGAGGAATTTGCCAGGCTGCTGTCGGACAGGGCGCTGTCGGGCCGCCCGAGCCTGTGTTTTCTCATCGGCTCGTCCTTTGGACTGGACGAGGAATTCAAAAACAGCGCCGATATGCGGCTGAGCCTGTCGGCGATGACCTTCCCCCATCATTTGGCCCGGGTGATGCTGGCGGAACAGATCTATCGGGGCTTCAAGATAGGCGAGGGTTCTCGCTATCACAAATGAGGAGTATGGAAAAAGACATGGATGAAAACGCAAAGCCGCAGTGGGGCAGGGATCTGCCCGGCTCGCTTCAGGATCAATGGCCCAAAACCGAAAACGGCGATTTTGAGGAACCGGCGTTCCTCCGGCACTGCATGGCCCTGGATATGGACGATGCGCTGCTGGCCAATATGCTTGGGGCCTACGGCATCCCCTGCGTGAAGCAGTATCCCAACGACGGGCAGTTCGGCAAGCTCATTCTGGGTATGAGCGGCACCGGCGTGGATGTGTATGTGCCGAAATCAATGTTGGAAGACGCGCTGACGTTATGCGAAGGAGTACCTGATGATGAGAACCTATAAGGAAGAATACCAACACTGGCTGGACAGTCCCGCCCTCAACGAGCAGGAGTGGGCGGAGCTCAATTCCATCGCCGGCGACGATAAGGAGATCGAGAGCCGCTTTTTCGCCCCGCTGTCCTTCGGCACGGCGGGCCTGCGCGGCACCATGAAGCTGGGGCTGCACCACATGAATATCCATGTCGTCCGCCACGCCACCCAGGCCTTCGCCAACGTTATTAAAAATGAGGGCGCCGAGGCCATGAAAAAGGGTATCGTGGTGGATTTCGACTGCCGCCACAACAGCGATGTGTTCGCCAGGGAGGCGGCCTGCGTCATGGCGGCCAACGGCATTTCGGTGCGCCTGTTCCCGTCGCTGCACCCCACGCCGGAGCTGAGCTTCGCCGTGCGGTACTACGGCGCCACCGCAGGCATCAACATCACCGCCAGCCATAACCCCAAGGAATATAACGGTTACAAGGTCTACTGGTCCGACGGCGCGCAGCTGCCGCCCCGGCACGCCGAAGCCATTGCCAGGCAGATGGAGGAGATCGACATTTTCACCGGCTTTTCCACCTGCGATTACGACGAAGCCGTCACGGACGGCCGCATCCGGCTGCTGGACGATGCCGTGGACGAGGCTTTTCTCCAGAAGGTGATGACCCAGGCCATCGACAGGGCTGTGGTCGAGCGCGTGGCGGAAAACTTTAAAGTCGTCTACACACCCTTCCACGGCTGCGGCTACAGGCTGGTGCCCGAGGCGCTGAAGCGTCTGGGCGTAAAACACCTGTATCCCGTGCCGGAGCAGATGGTCATCGACGGCGATTTTCCCACCGTGGAGAGCCCAAATCCCGAAAATCCTGAGGGCTTTACTCTGGCGGTGGCGCTGGCCAAGCAGGTCGGCAGCGATCTCATCATCGGCACCGATCCGGATTCCGACCGCATCGGCGTCATGGTCCGCGTGGGCGATGAATACAAGACCATCACCGGCAACCAGCTGGGCGTGCTGCTGCTGGATTATATCATCACGGCCCGCCGCGCCGACGGTACCCTGCCGAAGAATGCGGGGGCGGTGAAGAGCATCGTCACCACCGAGATGGCCCGGGAGGTCTGCGTCAAAAACGGCGTCCACATTGAGGACACCTTTACCGGCTTCAAATTCATGGCCGAGCGCGTGGCCGAGTGGGAAGCCGCCAGGTCCTATGCGTATATCTTCGCCTATGAGGAGAGCTACGGCTACATGATGGGCGACTATGTCCGGGACAAGGACGCGGTCACCGCCTCCATGATGGTGGCGGAGATGGCGGCATACTATTTCGAGAAGGGCATGACCCTGGCGGACGCCATGGACAGTCTTTACGCGAAATACGGCCAGTTCCGGGAGGAGACGCTGAATCTCGTCATGCCTGGACTGGACGGCCTGCAGAAAATGAAAGCGCTGATGGACGGCCTGCGGGCCAAGCCCCTGGCCGAGATATCCGGCACCACCGTGCTGCGGGTGCGGGACTATCTGAGCGGCAGCGTTTCCGTGGCGGAGCTGGGCAAGGTTGGCGAAACCGGCATCAAGGGCTCCAACGTGCTGTACTTCGAACTGGCCGACGGCACCAGCTTCATCGTGCGTCCCTCCGGCACCGAGCCGAAGATCAAGGTCTACATTCTGGCCCGGGGCGAAACCCGGGAGGAAGCGGACGCCAAGGTGGAAAAATACAAGGCATACGCGGAGACGCTGAAAAGGTAAGCAATGAACAAGCTTCTTGAACTGTTCGTAACCTTCGCCAAGGTCGGCGTCATGACCTTTGGCGGAGGTTACGCCATGATTCCCATCCTGGAGCGCGAGATCGTTGTCAACAAGCACTGGGCCACCAACGACGAGCTTATGGACTATTACGCCGTGGGCCAGTGCACTCCAGGAGTTATCGCCGTCAATACCTCGACGTTCATCGGCCAGAAAATCGCCGGGATCTGGGGCGGCATCATCGCCACGGCGGGCGTCATTTTCCCGTCCCTTGTCATCATAACCATCATCGCCGGCATCCTCACGCGCTTCGCCACCCTGCCCGCCGTGCAGAACGCCTTCGCGGGTGTGCGTGTGTGCGTATGCATACTGGTGTTCAACGCCGTGGTAAAGCTGTGGAAGAGTGCGGTGCGGGATAAGGTCACGCTGCTGATCTTTCTGGCGGTGTTCTTGCTGTCGGTGTTCGCGGATATTTCCCCGGTGATCTTTGTGCTGGCGGCCTCCGCGTGCGGCATCGTTTTTACGCAGATGGGGGTGCGGGGCAAATGATCTATCTGCGGCTTTTCTGGGAGTTTTTCAAGACCGGCCTGTTCGCCATCGGCGGCGGCATGGCCACCGTGCCGTTCCTGTATGCGATGTCCGACAAGACCGGCTGGTTCACGCACGCCCAACTGGCGGATATGATCGCCGTGGGCGAATCCACCCCCGGCCCCATCGGCGTGAACATGGCCACCTATGTGGGCTTTACCACTTCCGGCATCCTGGGCGGGGTGATCGCCACCGTGGGTCTGGTGGCCCCCTCGGTGATCATCATTCTCATCATCGCGAAGGTGCTGCAGCAGTTTCGGCAAAACAAATATGTAGACGCCGCTTTCTACGGGCTGCGCCCCTGTTCCGTGGGGCTCATCGCCGCCGCGGGCGTGCTGGTGGTGAAGATTGCCCTGTTCGACTTCGATCTTTACGCCAAAACCGGCTCGCTGGCGGACGTGTTCCGCTGGAAGTGCATCGCGCTGGCGGCGGCGCTGTTCGTGCTGACCAACTATGTGCCAAAACTGAAAAAGGTGCACCCCATCTTTTTCATCCTCGCCTCCGCGGCGGTGGGCGTCGCGTTTTCCTTTGGAGGCGCTTAAATCAAAAGCCCGCCCAGCAGCAGCGTGACGGCGGCGGAGATACAGCCGCTCAAAAGGCGCCCGGCCAAGTGCCGGACGCCTTTTACGTCCGTCCCCGCCAGCACGGCCATGGTCTGAAAATGTACGGATACGCCGCCCCAGCCCAGCAAAAACGACGCCAGCGAGAGATTGAGCGGGGTCAGGGCAAGCCCCTGCATGGCGCCGATGCCGCTGCCCAGCTCCAGCAGCCCGGTGAGCAGGCTGCGCACATAATGCAGCTCCAGCCCGGTGCGGGCGGCGATGACCCCGGTGAGCAGCGAGAAAACCCCCTGGGCGTCCAGCAGGCCCACCAGGATGCAGAAGATCACCACAAAGCCGCACACATTCAGCACCGCTACCACAGATTTTTTCACCGCCGCCGGGAGGGCGGAGGCAAGCCCCAGCGCCCGGGCGTCCGCGCGGGGCGGCGCGTTGGACACCGCTCCCCGGCGGGACAGCAGCGCCCCGGTCATCACGGCGGCCGTCACATGGGAAAAATACAGCAGCAGCCCCGCGCCGGAGGAACCGAACACCCCCACGCCTGCCGCCCCGATGATGAAGGCCGGGCCGGAGTTGTTGCAGAAGCCCAGCAGGTTTTCCGCTTCCTCCCGGGTGACGTCGCCTTTCTCCCGGGCCTCGGCCACCGCCGCCGCCCCCAGCGGGTAGCCGCCGGTGACGCCCAGCAGAAAGGCCGCCGCCCCGGTGCCGGACACGCCGAACAGCGCGCGCATGGGTCTTTCCAGCCGCCGCCCCAGCATTTTCGGCAATCCCAGCTCCGACAGCAGCACGGTTAGCACAAAAAAGGGCAACAGCGTGGGCACGATGACCCGCGCGCACAGGTCCAGCCCGTAGCGGGAGGCTTCCAGCGCCTGACCGGGGCAGCACAGCAATGCGGCCAGCGCGCACAGCGCGGCGGCCACGGCGATCCGATTTCTCACAGAAACCACACTCCTCAGGTTTGTCCATGTATCAAACTATGCGCGGGAACATAAGTTTATACGGACTGGGGGTGCTGCAATGTGGAAGCTGTCGGCCATCCCGGAGGAGGTCGCGGATAAGCTGGACCTGCCTGGGGAGGTGCTGCCCGGGGTGCCCAGACTGACCATCACCGGCCGCAGCCGGGCGCTGATCGAAAACCACGGCGGACTGGTGAAGTACAGCGAGGACTGTATCGAGCTGGGCGGCAAGTCGAAGATCATCATCCGGGGGGACGGACTGCGTCTGGTGGCCATGACCAGGACGGACATGGTCATCGCGGGCCGCATCCTCTCCGCGGAGTATGAATAGAGGGGGCGGCCATGGAAAAACTGTATGAAGTCCTGCGGGGCACCGCCCGGGTGGAGATCGTGGGCGCACAGCCGGAAAAGCTGCTGACGGCGCTGGCCTTCCGGGGCGTGGAATTCTGGAACTGCACGCCGGTGGACGGCTGCACGATGCGGCTGACGATGTACGCCGGAAATTACCCGCAGGCGGAGGGCCTGGCCCGCCGCTGCGGGTGCCAGGTGCGCGCCGTGACCGACAGGGGGGGAAAAAAGCTGTGGCGCATGGTGAAGCGGCGGCGGTGGCTGGCCGCGCTGGCGGCGGCCTTCGCGGTGCTCATCGGGTGGTCGTCCCTCTATATCTGGGATATCGGCGTGGAGGGCAACGACACGGTGCCCGACGGGGTTATCCTGCGGGCGCTGGAGGAAAACGGCGTGGGCGTGGGTACCTACTGGCCCGCTATTTCCAACGACTATCTCCGCGCCTGCGTATTGCCGGAGCTGCCGGAGCTGTCGTGGCTGTCCGTGAACGTCCAATCTTCCCGGGCCGTGGTGAAGGTGCGGGAGCGGGTGGAGAAGCCTCGGCTTTGGGGCGAGAATATCCCCACCAATATCGTGGCGGCGAAAACGGGGATGATCACGAAGCTGTCCGTGCTGCAGGGAAAGCCGGTGGCGGGCGTGGGCAGCGCGGTGGTGGAGGGGGAAGTTATCGTATCCGGAGCCATGGACAGCCTCGCCGGCGGCACCCGCAAGGTCCACGCGCTGGCGGACGCGGAGGCCCATACCCTGTATGAACTCACCGCCGTCTGCCCGGACACGGCGACAAAAAAGACGCAGGCGGGCGGGAAACACAGCCGCTTTGCCCTGATTATCGGCGAAAACCGCATAAATTTTTATCGCAGTGGTAGAAATGCACCCTCCGACTGTGATAAAATCAGTAAAACTATTCCGCTGTCCATCAAGGACGTGTTCACGCTGCCCGTGGCGCTGGTGAAGGAGACCTTTGTCCACTACACCTCCGCCGCCGGGGAGACATCCGATCAGGAGCGGCTGAAGGCCGATCTGCTGGCCGAGCTGAAAGACCGCATGGCGCCAAACGGACAGATCCTTTCCCGCACCTACGCGGTGAACCGGGCCAACGGGCTGGTCACAGTGACCCTGCGGGCGGAGTGTCTGGAGAATATCGCGGCGGAGGTCCCCATGACCCAGGCGGAGAAGGACGCCGTAGACTTTGCAAATCTGAACCCCAAAGAAGGAAAGAACGAATGATCGAACAAACTATCGAAGTGGAGCGGATGGAGCACGTCATCAGCGTGTTCGGCTCCTTCGACCAGAACCTGCGCATTATCGAGGAAGAACTGGGCGTGAAGGTCCTCAGCAGGGACGACAAAATCCACATCAGCGGCGAGGCGGAGGACGTTATGCACGCGGAGAAGGCCATCAACGGCCTGCTGGGCCTGGCGGCCAAGGGTGAGAACATCGACCCCCAGAACGTGCGCTACATCCTCAAGCTGGTGCGGGAAGGGAAGGAGACCAAGATCGGCGAGCTGGCCGGGGACGTGGTGTGCATCACGGCCAAGGGCAAGCCCATCAAGCCCAAAACCCTGGGGCAGAAGGAATACTGCGAGGCGATCACGCACAACACCGTCACGCTGGGCATCGGCCCCGCCGGCACGGGGAAGACCTATCTGGCCGTGGCCGCCGCCGTGGCGGCCTTCCGTGCGGAGGAGGTCAATCGCATCATCCTCACCCGGCCCGCCGTGGAAGCGGGGGAGCGGCTGGGCTTTCTGCCCGGCGACCTGCAGAGCAAAGTGGACCCCTATCTCCGCCCGCTGTACGACGCGCTGTTCGATATGCTGGGCGTGGACACCTATCAGAAATATCTGGAGCGGGGCAACATCGAGGTCGCGCCGCTGGCCTATATGCGCGGCCGCACGCTGGACGACAGCTTCATTATTCTCGACGAGGCCCAGAACACCTCCCGGGAGCAGATGAAGATGTTCCTCACCCGTCTGGGCTTCGGCTCCCGCATCGTCATCACCGGCGACATCACCCAGATCGACCTGCCGGAGGACAAGCAGTCCGGTCTGAAGGTGGCCATGAAGGTGCTGCAGGGCATTGACGATATCGCCATCTGCCAGCTTACCGGGGCGGACGTGGTGCGCCACCGGCTGGTGCAGAGGATCGTCGAGGCCTACGACGGCTACGAGGGCCGGGAAAAGAAATCCGCCCCCCGAAAGCCGCCCGCGGGCAAGACTGCGGCGTCCCGGAGGAAATCCCATGAAGCATGATATCTATTGCCGCCGGGACACGGCCGGAATGGGCGAGAATAACGCCGCCGCGCTGGTCAAGCGCGCGATATGCGCCGCGCTGGACGCCGAGGGCGTGACGGACCGCTGCCTGGTCAGTGTCCTGCTCACCGACGAGGCGGGCATCCGCGCCCTCAACCGGAAATTTCGCGGTATCGACCGCGCCACGGACGTGCTGTCCTTCCCCGCAAACGAGCTGACACCCGGCGCGTTCGACACCGCCTCCTGCGAGCGCGACCCCGAGACCGGGGACGTGCTGCTGGGCGACATGGCCATCTCGATTCCCCGGTGCCAGGCGCAGGGACAGGAATTCGGCCACGGTTTCGCGCGGGAGGTTCAATACCTCGCCGTCCACTCCACGCTGCATCTGCTGGGCTACGACCACATGGACGAGGGCCCCATGAAAAAGCGGATGCGCGCCCGGGAAAAAAAAATAATGGGAGACAACGAATGATTACAAAATCAGCCATGATCACGATCTGCGGCCGCCCCAACGTGGGCAAATCCACCCTGACCAACGCGCTGGTGGGGGAGAAAGTCGCCATCGTGTCCAATAAACCCCAGACTACCCGCAACCGCATCACCGCCATCGTCAACCGAGGGGACGCCCAGCTGGTGCTGCTGGACACGCCGGGCTTTCACCGGCCCCACGACCGCCTGGGCGACTATATGGTGAACGTGGTCAAGCAGAGCGTCGCCGCCGTGGACGGCGTGCTGCTGCTGGTGGAGCCCGTGGCCGGCGTGGGCGCGCAGGAGGCGGAGCTCATCTCCCGCATCAGGCAGAGCGGCGCCCCCGCCATTCTGGCCATCAACAAGATCGACACCGTGGAAAAGGCCCAGCTGTTGAAGATTATGTCAACCTACGCCGCGGCCTGCGATTTCGCCGCCATCGTGCCCATCTCCGCCAAGACCGGCGAGGGGCTGGACGAGCTCACGGAGGAACTCGTGAAGCTGGCCGTTCCCGGCCCGCAGCTGTTCCCGGAGGATATGATCACCGACCAGCCGGAGCGGCAGATCTGCGCGGAGCTGGTGCGGGAAAAGCTGCTGATCTGCCTCGACAAGGAGGTGCCCCACGGCACCGCTGTGGAGATCACAAAATTTCACGAGCGGGAGGACGGCCTGGTGGAGATCGACGCCACCATCTACTGCGAAAAGGACAGCCATAAGGGCATCATCATCGGCAGGCACGGGGCCATGCTGAAGAAGATCGGCGAGCTGGCCCGGACCGATATGGAAGAATTTCTGGATGCCAGGGTCTTTTTGCAGACCTGGGTCAAGGTCAAGGAGAACTGGCGGGATTCCGTGTCTCAGCTGCGGAATTTCGGCTTTACGGACGAATAATTTTTTACCAGCTATAAAAATCGCTTTTCACGCCGAAACTAAAAGCGTGAGGTGGTTTTAATGACCGACGAACCTTTCTGGAACATTTTTACCGACACGGGCGACCCCCTGTGCTGGCTGATGAGCAGGGCGGCGGATAAGACTTCCCCTCCCGCGGAGAACAAGGATCGGGCGGCGGAGGAGCCCTCCGCGCCCGCGGATTGAAGGGCGGGTACATAGATGTTCCGAACCACGAAGGGCCTCGTTGTGCGGGAGGTCCGCTATAAAGAGGCCGACCGCATCCTCACGGTGCTCACGGAATCCGACGGCAAGATGACGGTGAAGGCCAGGGGCGCGCTGCGCAAGGGCAGCAAGACCGCCGCGGCCACCCAGTTTCTGTGCTGGTCGGAGCTGACGCTTTTTCAAAACAAAGGCAAGTGGACGGTAAACGAGGCCTCCACCATCGAAGAATTCACGGGCCTGCGCGCGGATATTTCCGCGCTGGCGCTGGCCAGCTATTTTGCCGAGGCGCTGGAGGCCCTGACGGAGGAGGACGTGCCCGACCCGGCTGTGCTGCAGCTGGGGCTCAATTCCCTGTACGCGCTGTCCAACCGCCTCTACCAGCCCGCCCGGATCAAGGCCGCCTTTGAAACGCGGCTGATGGTGCTGTCGGGCTATGAGCCCGACCTCTCGGGCTGCGCCGTGTGCGGCGCGGAGATCCCGGCCGAGCCGCTTTTCTCCGTGGAAAACGGCGTGGTGTGCTGCGCCGGATGCCGCAAGGCCGGGGCGGGGGAGACCGTCCGCCTTACGCCCGCCGCGTTTCTGGCGCTGCGGTATTACTGCCGCGCCGACGCGAAAAGGCTCTTTTCCTTCCCCATCGCGGGGGAGGACGCGGATAAGCTGTCCGCCGCCGCCGAGTGCTATTTCCTCCGTCAGACGGAGCGGCGCTTCGGGACGCTGGACTATTGGAAAAAAATTAAGGATTGAATCATGACGACAAATTCCGAACTGTGTGAAAAATCCATGCGCACGCTGGAGCTGCCCGCCGTACTGGCCATGCTCTCCGCCGAGTGCGTCAGCACCGCGGCCAAAGAGAACGCCGCGTCGCTGGCTCCCGCCGCGGAGCGGGCGGAGGTGCAGCGCCGGCTGGACGAGACCAGCGCCGCCAAGACCATGATGGTGGTGCGGGGCAGCCCGTCCTTTTCCGGGGTGCGGGACGTGCGCGCCTCTCTGGCCCGCGCCGATCTGGGCGGCAGCCTGAACACCCGGGAGCTGCTGGACATCGCGGGGGTGCTGCAATGCGCCCGGCTGGTGCGCGGCTACCTTGCGGACGACACCGTGGGACACACCTGCATCGACCCTCTGTTTTCGGCGCTGCGGGCCAATAAATTTCTGGAAGAAAAGATCGGTACCTCCATCGTTGGGGAGGATGAGATTGCCGACGCCGCCTCCCCGGAGCTGGCGGACCTCCGGCGCAGGATGCGGGCCGCGGCCTCCCGGGCGCGGGAGGCGCTGAACAGGATTATCTCCTCCCCGGGCTACGCCAAGGCCCTGCAGGAGCCGATCATCACCATGCGCTCCGACCGCTATGTGGTGCCCATCAAGGCCGAACACAAAAACGAGGTGCCCGGCCTTGTCCACGACGTGTCCTCCACGGGGGCCACGCTGTTCATCGAGCCCATGGGCGCCGTGAAGGCCAACAACGAGCTGCGGGAGCTGGCCGCCAAGGAAAAACTGGAGATCGAGCGCATTCTGGCCGAGCTCTCCGCCGACTGCGCCGAGCGCCGGGAGGATATTGATTCCGACTTTGAGATGCTCACCCGGCTGGATCTGATCTTTGCCAAGGCCAAGCTCTCCTACAAGCTGGACTGCCAGGCCCCGTCCCTGTCGGACAGGGGCGTGCTGCTGCACCGTGCGCGGCATCCGCTGCTGGCCAGGGCCACGGCGGTGCCCATCGACGTGGAGCTGGGCGACGAGTTCGACACGCTGGTCATCACCGGCCCCAATACCGGCGGCAAGACCGTCACCCTCAAGACCATCGGCCTTTTGTGCCTCATGGCCCGCTGCGGGCTGCACATCCCCGCGGCCGACGGCAGCAGCGTGTGCGTGTTTGACCATATTCTGGCCGACATCGGCGACGAGCAGAGCATCGAGCAAAACCTTTCCACCTTCTCCTCCCACATGACCAACACCGTGGGCATCCTGCGGGAATGCGGCCCCGGCTCGCTGCTGCTGTTCGACGAACTGGGCGCGGGTACCGACCCCACCGAAGGCGCGGCTCTGGCCATCTCCATCATCGAGCACGCCAGGGCCTCGGGCGCGGTCATCGCCGCCACCACCCACTACGCGGAACTGAAGGTCTATGCCACGGAGCAGCCGGGGGTGCAGAACGCCTCCTGCGAATTCGACGTGGAGACCCTGCGGCCCACCTACCGCCTGCTGGTGGGCATTCCGGGAAAATCCAACGCTTTCGCCATCTCCGCCCGGCTGGGGCTGGACGAGACCGTCATCGAGGACGCCAAAAAGCGCATCGGCGTGGAGAGCGCCAGCTTTGAGGCCACTATCGAGAAGCTGGAGCAGACCCGCCTGATGCTGGAGCGGGAGCGGGACGCTGTGTCCAGAAAGCTGCGGGAGGCGGAGGATAACGCCAAAAAGTCCGCCATGCTCAAGGCGGAGCTCTCGGTGCGGCTGGACAAGGCCAACGAAAAGAGCCGCCGGGAGGCGGAGCAGATCATCGCCGGCGCCCGGCGCACGGCGGAGGAGACCTTTGCCGAGCTGGACGAAATGCGCCGGGAGATGAGCGAAGCGGAGGACGCCGCCGCGGTGAACGCCGCGAGGAGCGAACTGCGGCGGAAGCTCAACGAATCGGAAGAAAAATTCGGCGCCGCCCCCAGGGAGCGGGCGGAGGATAAGACCTCCGCCCGCCCGGTGAAGGCCGGGGACGTGGTGCAGATCAAGTCCATGGGCGTGAAGGCCACGGTGATCTCCGTGTCGCCGGATCGCACGCTGTCGCTGCGGGCGGGCATCATGAACGTTACCGCCCGGGAGGACGAGGTCTATCTGCTGGAGGGGGAGAAAGCGCCGGCGGCGAAGACCGTGTCCAGGAGCAGCCGCCAGCTCCATGCCGCGGTCCCCGCGGAGATCGACCTGCGGGGCATGGATGCGCTGGAGGCCGTCATGGCGGCGGAGCGGTATCTGGACACGGCCGTCATGGGTAAACTCTCCACAGTGACACTCATCCACGGCAAGGGTACCGGCGTGCTGCGCAAGGCGGTGCAGGATATGCTAAAAAAGAACAAGGCTGTCAAGTCCTTCCGGCTGGGCAACTACGGGGAGGGCGAAACCGGCGTTACTATCGTCGAACTGAAATAAAAATGCCCCGGTCCAAAGGCTCAATCATGTGTAAATCAACAAATCGCACAAAAACAATTGACGGTTTTTCATTTTTTTGCTAAATTAGGAGTACTGAAATAGACCAACTGTGTCCAACATTATGATTTGGGAGTGGCGAGTATGAAAACAAAAGAAGTAGTCATTAATAACCAGGTAGGTCTCCACGCGAGACCCGCAACTTTCTTTATTCAGAAAGCCAACGAGTTCAAGAGCGGCATCTGGATCGAGAAGGACGACAGACGCGTCAACGCCAAGAGCTTGCTGGGCGTCCTGTCCCTCGGCATCGTCAAGGGCACCGCCATCAACATCATTGCCGACGGCGCAGATGAGGAAGAAGCCATTCGGACGCTTTCCGAACTCATTGACTCCGACTTTTCCGAGTGATAGAAAACGAACAGAGACTAAGGGCGTGTATTTTACACGCCCTTGTTTTATAAGGACAGAATATGGAAAACATAGAACGAAAGAAGAACCTCGCCATTCTGGAGGTACTGTTGTGTGCCGCCCTGTGGAGCACGGCGGGCATTTTTATCAAGCTGCTCCCCTGGAACAGCTTCGTCATCTCCGGGGTGCGCAGCGCCATCGCGGGCACGGTGGTGTTCTTCTATATGCGCGTCCGGCGCTATCCCTTCGCCGTCAACAGGCACAGCCTCTTTTCCGCGGTGACTCTCTGCGGCACCATGATCCTGTTTGTGACGGCCAACAAGCTCACCACGGCGGCCAACGCCATTGTGCTGCAATTTACCTCTCCGGTGTTCATCATGCTCATCTCGGCGCTGTTTCTCGGCACGCGCTTTTCCAAGGCCGACATCCTCGCGGTGGCGGTGACCATGGGCGGGATCTCGCTGTTCTTTTTTGAAAAGCTGGGCAGCGGCGGCCTGCTGGGAAATTTCCTGGCGCTGGGCGCTGGCCTGAGCTTCGGCTGCTACTATATCAGTCTGGGCCGGTGCCCGGAAAACGAGCGCCTCAGCGGTATCGTTATTGCCAATCTGCTCACCGCGCTGGTGGGTGTCCCGTTCCTGTTCACCACGCACCCGGCGCTGTCCGGCGCGCCGCTGCTGTATATCGTCCTGCTGGGCGTGTTCCAGCTGGGCATCCCTTACGCGCTGCTGGCCGCGGGCAGCGAATATTGCCCGCCGCTGGCCTGCTCGCTGCTGGGGGCGCTGGAGCCGCTGCTGAATCCCGTGTGGGTGTTCCTTTTCGACGGCGAGGCCCCCGGCCCCTTCGCGCTGATCGGCGGCGCTGTCGTCATTGCCACCATCACCGTCTGGTGCGTCTACAAAGATAGAAAAGCGAAAGCGGAGGCGGCGGTGCAATGACGGCCAGAATACCGGAGCTCGCCCAAAAAGCCAATAATCTGCCCCTGCTGCCCGGCGTGTATATCATGCTGGACGAAAAGGGCGAGGTCATCTATGTCGGCAAGGCCAAAAAGCTGAAAAACCGCGTGTCCAGCTACTTCCACGGCGAGCACCTGCCCAAGGTGGCCGCCATGGTGGAGAAAGTGGCGGATTTCAGCGTCATTGTGGCCAATTCCGAATTCGAAGCCCTGGTGCTGGAAAACTCACTGATCAAGCGCCACCAGCCGCATTACAACATCCTCCTCAAGGACGACAAGTGCTACCCCTTCATCCGGCTGGATACCGCCGCCGAGTATCCCTCGTTTTCCATCGTTCATGCCGCCCTGAAGGACGGGGCCCGCTACTTTGGCCCGTACGGCGGCCGGGGCGTGACCGCCGAGATCATCGACACTATTTCCAAGACTCTGCGCCTGCCCACCTGCGCCCGCAAATTTCCCCGGGACGTGGGGAAAGGCAGACCCTGTTTGAATTACCACATGGGTGCCTGCGCGGGCTGGTGCCTCAAAAGCGCCGACCCGGCGGAGTACCGGGAGGCGATCCGTCAGGCCGAGCTGATTTTGGACGGCAGGACGGCGGAGCTCACGGAAAGCCTCACCGCCCGGATGGACGAGGCCGCCGAGAGCCTCCGCTTTGAGGCCGCCGCGGAATTCCGGGATCGGGTACGGGCCATCGAGGGCCTGTCCAACCGCCAGCGGGTCATCTCCACCGCTTTTGCCGATACCGACGCCGTGGGCTTCTGCCGGGGCGCGAAAAGCTGCTTCACCGTGCTGCACTTCATCAACGGCGATCTGGCCGGCAAGGACTTTGAGCTCATTGCCGAGCCGTTGGAGGACGATGCCGGGGCCGTGTCCGATCTGGTGCGTCAATATTATGTCAACCGAAACGCCTGGCCCCGGACCATCCTTCTGCCCTGCGATATCGAGGACGGGGAGGAACTGGCCCGGCTGCTGACCGAGACTGCGGGGCGCAGGGTGTCCGTGGAGACCCCCCAACGGGGGGAGCGGGCCCGGCTGACCGAGACGGCGGCCATGAACGCCCGGGAAGAGTGCCTGCGTTTTACCACGGCCCAGCAGCGGCGGAGCAAGTCGCTGGAAAAGCTGCAAAAAGCGCTGGAACTGGAGACTTCCCCCCGGCGGATCGAGGCTTTTGACGTATCAAACCTGGGCGATACCGGCATTGTGGCGGCGATGACCGTCCATGTGGACGGCAAGCCGCTGAAGCGCGACTACCGCAAGTTTCGCATCCGGGAGCTGGAGATCCGGGACGATTACGCCAGTATGCGGCAGGCGGTGGAGCGCCGTTTCCGCCGCTATCTGGAAGGGGACGAGCGTTTCGCCCCACTGCCCGATCTGCTGCTGATCGACGGCGGCGCCGCCCACGCCGCGGCCGCGGCGGAGGTGCTGGCTGAACTGGGGCTGTGCGGCGTGCCGGTGTGGGGCATGGTCAAGGACGACCGCCATCGCACCCGGGCCCTGGTGGGGCCGGACGGGCGCGAGACGGGCATCAGCGCCGATCCGGGCCTGTTCGCGCTGATCGGCGGCATTCAGGAGGAAACCCACCGCTTTGCCATCGAGTATCAGCGCGCCCTGCGGATGGAAAACATCGGCTCCGAGCTGGACAGGATCAGCGGGGTGGGGGACAAGCGGCGGGGCGAGCTGCTGAAGCGGTTCAAGACCATCAAAGCCATCAAAGCCGCAAGCGTCGAGGAGCTGTGCGCCGCGGTGCCGAAAAACACGGCCAGAGCCGTCTATGATTTTTACCATACGGAGGACAGAGAATGAGAGTCATCACAGGCACGGCCCGCGGCCGCAAGCTGAAGGCCCCGGAGAATTACGATATCCGGCCCACCACCGACGGGGTGAAGGAGGCCGTTTTCAACATCGTCCAGTTCGATGTGGAGGGCCGCCGGGTGCTGGATCTGTTCGCGGGCACCGGCCAATTGGGCATCGAAGCCCTCAGCCGGGGTGCCAGGGAGTGCGTGTTCGTGGACAGCGACAAGACCGCCGCCGCCATCGTGCGGGACAATCTCAGGGCCTGCGCCCTGGCCGGACAGGTCTACCAGTCCGACGCCCTGAGCTATCTGGACGGCTGCGGAAAATTCGACCTGATTTTTCTTGATCCGCCCTATGATTCCGGGCTTTACGACGAAATCGTGCACAAAATCAATTTGGTTGACATATTATCCGATGGTGGTATAATAATTTGCGAAAGTCGGCGGGAAACGCCGATGCCGGCAGTTGCCGCGCCTTACTTCGCGGGCCGGGAGTACGTTTACGGCAAAGTGAAGATCACAGTCTATCGCAGGGAGAACAGTATATGAGCATCGCCATTTGCCCCGGCAGCTTCGACCCCATCACACTGGGTCATCTCAACATTATCCGCCGGACCTCCAGGATCTTCGACCAGGTGATCGTCTGCATCATGCTTAACTCCACCAAGACCCAGCCCATGTTTTCCATTGACGAGCGGGAAGATATGGTGCGCCGGGCCGTAAAGCGCTATCACAACGTGGAGGTGGACACCTTCGACGGACTGCTGGCCGAAGCCGCGCGGAAATACCCCGGGGCTGTTCTGGTCAAGGGGCTGCGTGCCACCTCCGATTTCGAATACGAGTTCCAGATGAATCTCATCAACAAGAAGATCAATCCCCGGCTGGAAACCATGTTTCTCACCTCGGACGAGAAGTATACCTACCTCAGCTCTTCGGTGGTGCGGGAAATGGCCCGTTACAACGGCGACCTCACCGGCCTTGTGCCAAACGAGATAATTGACGAGGTCATGGAAAAGGCGAAATTTGGGAGGCGGAACGATGGATAATGAAGTGATGGAACTGGTCGAGGCCCTGTACACCATGATATCCGAGGCCTGGGGCGTCCCCCTGGGCAATGACAAGTGCATCGTGGAGCGCGACAAGGCCCTGGAGATCCTTGACGAGATCAAGACCGCCATGCCCGTGGAGCTGGCCGAGGCAAAGCGGCTGGTCTCCGCCAGAGACGAGTTTATTTCCAACGCCAAACGCGAAGCCGAATCCGTGCGCAAGCTGGCCGAGGAAAAGGCCCGCAGCATGGTGGAGGAGCAGGAGGTCATCCGCGTGGCCCGCGCCCGCGCCAACGAGATGATGGCTTCCGCCCAGGCCAAATCCGATGAACTGAAGCGGCTGGCCGGCAAATATGCGGACGATGTGCTCCGTACCACGGAGGAGACCGTCACCGCCGCTATGAATCAGGTCCACGCCCAGCGCGCCGCTTTCCGCAGCGTGGCCGGCGGCGTACTGCCCCAGGCGCAGCCCGCTCAGGCCTCTTCCCGCGCGCCGGAGGCCCGCATTACCACCCTGTCCTCCAAAGAACTGCGCGAGTAAATTCCCTTTCCAAATTTTTTCCGATTTTCCTGAATACTATATTTTGCGTTTTTTTGCGCCTCCCGGCAGCGGGGGGCGCAATTTTTTGTGTTGTGACAAAAAATGTAACTGGAATGTCAGAACTTTCCGTGAAAAATCAACAATTTTATGCTTGCATTTTATTTGCACCGCCTTTATAATTAAGCCACAAAGTGGAGCAAAGTGGTGGGAAGTGTTTTATTTCCCCACAGTGAGGCAAAGAGGTGGAGAGCATGGCCGGCATGACGGGCGAATATCAGCACAGTCTGGACGCGAAGGGCAGGCTCTTTATTCCTGCCAAGCTCCGGGAGGATCTGGGCGACGTTTTTTACGTCACCATTTCCATGGACAAATGCCTCTCCGCCTATTCGGGGGAGAGCTGGCAGGCGTTTTCCGACAAGGTCAATGCGATGCCTTATGTGAAGCAGCGCAAAATGCGCCCGCTGTTTGCCTACGCCACCCGCTGCGAGCTGGACAGTCAGGGCCGCATCCTGCTGCCGCAGAATCTGCGGGACTTTGCCGGTCTCACCAAAAACGTCACCGTGGTCGGCAGCAACAACCACGCGGAGTTCTGGGACAGCGACAGCTGGCAGCCGGTCCGCGCGGAGGAGATCACGCCGGAGAATATTGCCGCCGTGATGGAAGAACTGGAGTTCTGATATGGCTGAACATGTGCCGGTGTTGCTTGCCGAGTGCATCGAAAATCTGAATATCGACCCCAACGGCGTCTATGTGGACGGCACGGTGGGGCTGGGCGGCCATTCGTGTGAGATCGCCCGCCGGCTCACCGGCGGCAGGCTGATCGGCATCGACAGGGACGAGACCGCTATTGCGCGCGCCGGAGAGCGCCTGCGTGAGTTTGGCGGCATGGTCACGCTGGTTCACGGCAATTTCTGCAACATCCCCGAGCTGCTGGACGAGCTGGGCGTGGGCAAGGTCAACGGAATGCTGTTCGACCTGGGTGTGTCCTCCCCTCAACTGGACGAGAGCGACCGGGGTTTTTCCTATATGAATGACGCCCCGCTGGATATGCGCATGGACCAGAGCAACACGCTGTCCGCGTGGCTGGTGATCAACAAATGGCCTCAGGAGAAGCTGGAACGCATCCTCCGGGATTACGGCGAGGAGCGGTATTTCCGCCGTGTGGCGTCCGCCATCATCGCCCACCGGGAGGAAAAGCCCGTGGAATCCACGCTGGAGCTGGTGGACATCATCAAGAGCGCCATGCCCGGCGCGGCCCTGCGGGAAAAACAGCACCCCGCCAAGCGGTCGTTTCAGGCCATCCGTATCGCCGTGAACGACGAGCTGGGCGCGGTGGAGGCCATGATGGACACCGTGCCGGACCGGCTGGAGAAGGGCGGAAGGCTCTGCGTCATCAGCTTCCATTCACTGGAGGACCGCATCGTCAAGACCGCCATTGCCGCCCGTGAAAAAGGCTGCACCTGCCCGCGCGAGGCGCCTATCTGCACCTGCGGCTTTGTACAGACTCTGAAAAGCGTGACGAGGAAACCCATCGTGCCGTCGGAAGAAGAAGTCGAAAGAAACCCCCGGGCCCGCAGCGCCAAGCTGCGCGTGGCCCAGCGGGTTTGACGGAAAAAGGAGCGCATCATGGCACAGACAAAGAAAGTCAGATACGGGCAGAACGCGGTGAACGGCAATCTGGCCTACGACTATGACAACCCCGCCCTGTATCCGGAATACGAATACGGCAGGCCGCTGGATATCCCCGCAAAGCCAGAAGTGCGGGAGGAGGTCGTCCCGCAGACGGAGGTTCTCACCCGGCAGAGCGTCTCTCCGCTGGCGCTGTTCGGCTTCGCCGCGGCGGCCGTGCTGCTGGTGTTCAGCCTGATGGCCCGGGTGCAGTTCACCCAGGTGTCCGCAGAGACCGCCAAGCTGGAGAGCCAGCTGACCGAGCTCAACGGGGAGCAGTCCAAGCTGACCATCGCCTACGAGAGCGCGCTGAATCTCACCGATATCGAAAACTACGCCATCAACACGCTGGGGATGCAGAAGCCCCGCGCCGATCAGGTGCACTATGTCAGCTCCTCCGCGCAGGACAAAGCCGAGATTCTTAACGGCACCGACGGCGCCGTGACGGGCAAGGCCGGCGACATCGTCGATTCGCTGAAGTCATACTTTGGTTGACGGCGGCAGTATAATAGGAGAAGACGGGCAGGAACATCCATCGCAAGGAGCAAAGATATGGCTAATATTTCCTCGGGAGATACCCCAAACCGGGGACCAACTAAATCCATGCTTCGCCGCACACTGGTATTGATGATCGTGTGCGGCATAGTTGCATTTATAGTGCTGGCGATCAAGCTGTTCGACATCCAGATCGTCAACCACGATTACTACAAGGGACTGGCGCTGGCCAACCAGGTGCGCACCACCTCGGAGTCCGCCAGCCGCGGCACCATCTACGACACCAACATGAAGGTGCTGGCCATGTCCGCGGATGTGGACAATGTCTTTATCAGTCCCGCGGAGATCAAGCGCAACAAGGAGGACCCCGCGCTGATCGCGCAGGGCCTGTCCCAGATTCTCGGCGTGGATTACGCCGGTATTCTGGAGCGCACGAAAAAAACCGATTCCTGGTATGAGACCGTGGCCCGCAAGGTGGAATCCGGCGTGGCCGATCAGGTGCGGGAGTTCATCAAATCCAACAAACTCACCGGCGTCCATCTGGAGGCCGACACCAAGCGGTATTATCCCTACGATTCGCTGGCCTGCCAGGTCATCGGCTTCGTGGGCACGGACAATACCGGCCTGGGCGGCGTGGAAGCGGAGTACAATTCCGTCCTCACCGGCAAAAACGGCAGGACGGTCCGGGCGTCCACGGCGGCGGGCTCCGATCTGCTGTTTACCAAATTTGAAGATTACACCAATTCCGAGAATGGCTACAACGCCGTCCTCACGATCGACGCCACCATCCAGTACTATATGCAGAAGCACCTGGAGCAGGCGGTGAAGGACTACGACATCCAGAACGGCGCGGGCGCCATCGCCATGGATGTGAAGACCGGCGCCATTCTGGGCATGGTGTCCCTCAACGGCTTCGATCTGAACAACTATCTCGCGGTGGACAAGGGCGTGCAGGATCTGGCCGACGCGGCCGACACCAAGGAGGAATCCAGCCAGATCATCGCCGATGCCCAGCAAAAACAGTGGCGCAACAAGTGCCTTTCCGATACCTACGAGCCGGGCTCCACTTTCAAGATCCTGACCCTGTCCATGGCCCTGCAGGAGGGCGTCGTCAACGAAAACAGCACCTTCTACTGCGGCGGCAGCATCTCCGTCCCGGGCGACGCCCCCGGCCAGAGCCGCAAATGCTGGTTGGCCGGCGGCCACGGCACTCAGACGCTGATCCAGGCCGTGCAGCACTCCTGCAACGTGGCCTTTATCCGGATCGGCCTTCTGGTAGGCGAAAAGAAATTCTATGATTACTGCGACGCTTTCGGCCTGCTCAACAAGAGCGACAACCCGGACGCGCCGCTCACCGCCACCACCGGCATCGACCTCGGCGGGGAATCCGGCAGCCTATGGTGGAATGAAAACACGTTCTGCAATCCGAAAAATCAGACTCAGCTTGCCGCCGCCTCCTTCGGCCAGACCTTCAACATCACGCCGCTGCAGCTGATCACGGCGGTCAGCGCCTGCGTCAATGGCGGCAGCCTGATGCAGCCCTACGTGGTGCACGAGCTCACCGATTCCGACGGCAACGTGGTGTTCAGCCGCCAGCCCACCACCGTGCGGCAGGTCATCAGCCAGGATACCAGCAAAGAGGTCTGCAAGATCCTGGAAAAGGTTGTCAACGACCCCGTGGAGGGCACCGGCAAGAACGCCTACGTGGCGGGCTACCGCATCGGCGGCAAGACGGGCACCTCTGAAAATGTTGCCAGAATCGCCGCTACCGGCGAGCACGACTATATCGTCTCCTTCATCGGCTTCGCCCCGGCGGACGATCCCAAAATCGCGATTCTCGTGTTCCTGGACTCGCCTAAACAGCCCTCCAAAGTTTACATCTCAGGCGGCCAGATGGGCGCGCCCACCGTGGGCGCCATGTTTGAGGATATCCTGCCCTACATGGGTGTGGAGCCCGAGTACACCGCCGAGGAGAAAGCCAATCTGGATAAATCCGTGCCCAACGTCAAGACCGTGGATCTCACCACGGCGGAGAAAACCCTGAAGGATGCCGGATTGACCTATCGGGTCATCGGTTCCGGCGGCACCGTCACCGATCAGCTTCCCGCGGCGAACGCCGTGGTGGCGGCGGGCAGCCAGATCATCCTGTACGCGGACGCCGCGCCGTCCGATTCCACGGAGACCATGATCGATCTCACCGACCTGACCTACGACATTGCCCGGGACCGGCTGGCCTACTACGGCCTGTTTATCAGCACCTCCAGCTCGGTGTCCGACCCGTCCACGCAGCGTGTCACCGCCCAGTCCGTGGCGGTGGGTACGGACGTCAAGCACGGCACCGTAGTCAATGTGACCCTGGTTACCAACAATACCAGTATGCTTGGACGCTATTAAAGGTGAATGAAATGAAACTGAACGACATTCTGAAAAATGTGACCGCTCTTGAGACCGGCGCCGACGGAGAGATGGAGATCACCGGCGTGAGCTACGATTCACGGGCCACACAGCCCGGGGACGTGTTCGTGGCCATCCGCGGCTTCGATACCGACGGGCACCGATACATTCCCGACGCTGTGAAAAAGGGCGCCGTGGCGGTGATCTGCGAGGAAAAGCCGGGAGTGGATATCCCCTATGTGCTGGTGGAAAACAGCCGTTACGCGCTGGCCGTGGCCAGCCGGGACTTCTTCGGCGATCCGGAATCGCAGATGACCATAATCGGCATCACCGGCACCAACGGCAAGACCACCTCCGCTTTTCTCCTTAAGCATCTGCTGGAGACCCGGCCGGGCTACAAGGTGGGGCTGGTGGGTACCGTCGGCAACATGATCGGCGGGACGATGCTGCACACGGAGCGCACCACGCCCGAGAGCTATGAGCTCCAGAAGCTGTTCCGGGAGATGCTGGACGCGGGCTGCACCCATGTGGTGATGGAGGTCTCGTCGCATTCACTGGTGCTGGACAGAGTGGCCGGAATCCATTTTAACGTCGGCATTTTCACCAATCTTACGCAGGACCATCTTGACTTTCACAAGACAATGGAGGATTATGCTAAGGCCAAGTCTCTCCTGTTTGGCCGGTGCGACAAGGCCTGCATCAATCTGGACAATGCGTGGTCGCAGTATATGATCGACGCCGCAAAGTGCCCTGTGACCACGTTTTCCATCCGCTCCAACAGCGCCGACCTCACTGCCAACGATATCCGGCTCTCCGCCGCCGGGGCCAAATTCTGCGCGCTGTACGGCGGGGATCTGCAGCGGGTCAGCCTGCACAGCCCGGGCCTGTTCTCCGTACACAACGCCATGGGCGCCATCGCGGCGGGACTGTGCCTGGGCTTCAGCCTTTCGGAATGCTGCGATGCCATGAGCAGCGCGGCGGGCGTGAAGGGCAGGGTGGAGGTCGTGCCCACGCCGCCGGATTACACCATCGTCATCGACTATGCCCACACGCCGGACGCGCTGGAAAACGTGCTGAAGACGCTGCGCGAGGTTTCGGAGGGCCGCCTGGTGGCCCTGTTCGGCTGCGGCGGCGACAGGGATAAGACCAAACGCCCCAGGATGGGCGCCATCGCCGCGGACAACGCGGACCTTTGCGTCGTCACCTCCGACAATCCCCGTACCGAGGAGCCTGAAGCCATCATCGCCGACATTCTGGCGGGCATGAAGGGCAAGCACACGCCGGTGAAGGTCATCCCCGACCGGATCGAGGCCATCTGCTGGGCTATCGACAACCACTGCCCCGGAGATGTGATCCTTCTGGCGGGCAAGGGCCATGAGGATTACCAGGTGGTGGGGCATGAAAAACATCACATGGACGAGCGGGAGATCGTGGCGGAACACTTGAGAAAAGAGAAGGAATAACCAATGACCATAAAGCTGATTCTGGCCTTTATAATCGCGTTTCTGGTGTCCACGGCCATGGGCAGGTACTACATCCCCTGGCTGCGGAAGATCAAGGCCGGACAGACCATCAAGGAGATCGGCCCCAGCTGGCATATGTCCAAACAGGGCACCCCCACCATGGGCGGCGTGCTGTTTATCACGGCGGTTGCCGTGGTATGCCTCACGGTGGGTTTCGGCTGTATGCTGGACGGCGAATGGGGCCACATGATCGTGCTGTTATTCGCACTGATCTTCGGCGCCATCGGTTTTCTGGACGACTGGGAAAAGCTGAAAAAAAAGCAGAATCTGGGCTTGAGCGCCAAAGCGAAATTCCTGCTGCAGCTGGTGGCCGCGCTGGTGTTCCTGCTGCTGATGCGGGAGCTGGGCTATTGTATGCCCCATCTCTACATTCCGTTTTGGAACGTGACGGTGGAGATGGCCCCCTGGCTCTACTTCGTCTTTGCCGCGTTCATCATCGTGGGCACGGTCAACGCCGTCAACCTCACGGACGGGGTGGACGGCCTGGCCGCCGGAACCTCCATGCCGGTGTGTTTTTTCTTCGTCATGGTGACCTTCCTGTGGGGCACGCAGTTCCTGGCGCTGGGCATCTTTGCCTCCGGCCTGCTGGGCGGCCTGCTGGGCTTTCTGGTGTATAACTACAATCCCGCCAAGGTCTTTATGGGCGATACCGGCTCGCTTTTTCTGGGCGGCGCCATCGCCGCGCTGGCCTTCGCCTTCGATATGCCGCTGATCCTGGTGCCGCTGGGCGTCATGTTTATCATCGAGACCCTGTCCGACATCATTCAGGTGGGCTACTTTAAGATCAGCCACGGCAAGCGGGTATTCAAAATGGCCCCCTTCCATCATCATCTGGAGATGGGCGGCTGGTCAGGCCGGAAATGGAGCGAGAAGCAGCTGTTCGCGCTGTATTCCTGTGTCACGCTGGCCATGGCCGTCCTGTCCTTTATCGGCGTTTACGGCCGGTTTCGATAAGCATTTCCCTGAAAGGAGCGGAAAATGGACTATACGCAGGAGCGACTGGGCGCCAACGGGCGTATTGCCGACTATTCTCTGGACAAAAGCATACGGCGCGGCCCGGTGGACATCCCGTTTCTGCTGCTGGTACTGATCCTGCTCGCCATCGGCGTGGTCATGCTGCTCTCGGCCAGCTACGCCCGGGCCTATTACAGCGGCAATACACCGACCTATTATTTCACCCGCCAGCTGGTGTTCGCCCTGCTGGGCGTGGCCGCCATGCTGTTCCTCTCCCGGCTGCCGATGGGCTTTTACCGCCGGTGGAGCATGTGGGTGCTGGCCGCAGCCATCGCGCTGCTGGTGCTGGTACCCGTCATCGGCACCGCTTCCCACGGCTCCCGCCGCTGGATCAATCTGGGTTTCACCACGCTGCAGCCCTCCGAGATCGCCAAGATCGGCGTTATTCTGGCTTTTGCCACCATGATCTGCAAGTTCAAGGGCGCCATGAAGATCCCAAAATACGGCATCGTTCCCTTTGCCGTCATCCTAGTGGTCATTGTGGGCCTGCTGGTGCTGGAGCCGCACCTTTCAGCCTCCATCATCATTCTGCTGGTGGGCGCCGCGATGCTGTTTCTGGGCGGCGTGCAGCTTTACTGGTTCGGCGCGGCGGCGGTGCTGGGCGCGGGCGGCATTTTGATGTATATCAAGTTCTTCGGCTACGCCTCCGACCGTATCACAGCCTGGCGCGATCCGCTGGCCGACACCTCGGACACCGCCTATCAGATCATGCAGTCCCTCTATTCCATCGGCTCCGGCGGTCTCACCGGCCTGGGACTGGGCATGAGCCGCCAGAAGTACCTGTATCTGCCGGAGGAACACAACGATTTTATCTTTTCCATCGTGTGCGAGGAACTGGGCTATATCGGCGCCATTGTCATTCTCATTCTGTTCGCGCTGCTCATCATACGGGGCTACTGGCTGGCAATGCACTCCAGGGACCGCTTTTCCTACCTTGTCTGCGCCGGCATCACCACGCTGCTGGCCATTCAGGTTATTTTCAACGTGGCCGTGGTCACCAACCTCATCCCCTGTACCGGCGTGTCGCTGCCGTTCTTCTCATCCGGCGGCACGGCGCTGCTGCTGCAGCTGAGTGAAATGGGCATCATCCTCAGTATGTCCCGGGATATTCCCGCCAAAAAAGTGGCCGCGCCACCAAAGAAAGACGAATAGAAGGGGCGGGAGAGTTCCCGCCCTTTGCGATAATTTGAGAAACCGCCGGGATTGACAAATGGCCTGCGGTGCTTTGCGTTGGAATAAGCGCTCTGGAGGAATCGATCATGAACTTCTTATTTACCTGCGGCGGCACCGCAGGTCATATCAATCCCGCGCTGGCGGTAGCGGGACGGCTGCGGGAGCTGATGCCCGACTGCGGCGTCCTTTTCGTCGGCGCGGAAGGGAAGATGGAGACAGACCTTGTGCCCCGGGAGGGCTACGAGATCCGTACGGTCAATATCACCAACGTGTCCCGCGGCCACAGTCTGGACGCCGTGCTGCATAACATCGGCACCATGAAAAACGTGGTGGCCGCCACCCGCGAGGCGAAAATTATTATCAGGGCTTACAAGCCCGACGTGGCCATCGGCACGGGGGGCTATGTGTGCTACCCGGTGCTCCGGGCCGCCCACGAGCTGCGCATCCCCACCGCTGTACACGAATCCAATGCTGTCCCGGGCCTGACCACAAAAATGCTGGCCGGCAGCGTAGATGCCGTGATGGTGGGCTTTGAGGAGAGCCGGGATTTTTACCCCCGCCCGGAAAAGGTGGCCGTCACCGGGACGCCGGTGCGCCGCGGGTTCGCCCGTTACTCGCCGCGGCAGGCCAAGGCCGAGCTGGGGCTGCCGCCGGATAAGCCGCTGGTTGTTTCGGTGTGGGGTTCGCTGGGCGCTGCCCACATGAACGGCATTATGGAAGATTTTATCGCGCGGGCGGGGAGCGATCCCGGCTTCGCGCTGATCCATGCCTCGGGCAGCAACGGCTTTGAGGGCATGAAGGAAAAACTGGCCGAGACCGCGCCGGATCATGCCAGATACGGCATGGACGTGCGGGAGTATATCTACGATATGCCCCGGGTCATGGCGGCGGCGGATCTGATCCTGTGCCGCTCCGGCGCGTCCACGCTGGCGGAGCTCACCTATCTGGGCAAACCGGTGATCCTGGTGCCCTCGCCCAACGTAACCAACAACCATCAGGAGAAGAATGCACGGGTCATTGAAAAGGCCGGCGGCGCCAAGGTGCTGCTGGAGGGCGAGTTCGACGCGGCGCTGCTGCTGGAGACAGTTAAGACCCTGTTGGCCGACCCGGAGGGCCTGCGCGGGATGGCCGCGGCAATGAAGTCGCTGGCCGTGCCGGATGCCGCGGAAAAGATTACGGAGATCGTGCTGTCGCTCTGCAGATAGCCCCGCTGGCAAAAAACCTCCCTTGCGCATAAGATGGCATGATTGCGACCCGAGTGGAAAATCTGCCGCGTTCGGGAGGAAAACTATGAGCATCTGGCATATACACGGAGAGAGACCGCTGGAAGGCGCGTGCTTTGTACAGGGAGCGAAAAATGCCGCGCTGCCTATCATGGCGGCGTCCATCCTGTGCCCGGCGAGAAGCGAGCTGATGAACGTGCCGCGCATCGCGGATGTGCGCAATACGCTGGCGATTCTGCGGGCGCTGGGCTGCCGCGCGGAGCAGGACGGCTGCGATGTGTCCATTGACAGCGCGGGCCTGTGTTCCCCGGCCATTCCCCGGACCCTGATGGAGGGAATGCGATCCTCCGTCATTTTCCTGGGGGCGCTGCTGGCCCGCTGCGGCGAGGCCCGCATCTCCATGCCGGGCGGCTGCAATTTAGGCGCGCGGCCCATCGACCTTCACCTGTCCGCGCTGCGGGACATGGGCGCAGACATCGTCGAATCGGAAAAAGAGATCGTCTGCACCGCGCCCAAGCTGCACGGCGCGCATATCCGCTTTCCCATTCCCAGCGTGGGCGCCACGGAAAATGTGCTGCTGGCGGCCTGCGCCGCCGAAGGGGAGACCGTGATCGAAAACGCGGCCAGGGAACCGGAGATCGAGGACCTGCAGGAATATCTCCGCCGTCTGGGCGCGGAGATCGGCGGCGCCGGCACGGACACCATCACGGTCAGCGGGTTTTCACCGGGAAAAGCGGTGGGACACCGTATCATGCCGGACCGCATCGCGTGCGCCACGCTGCTGTGCGCGGCGGCGGCCGCCGGCGGCGATATCGAGCTGCTCGGCGTGGTGCCGCAGCACTTTTCCACGGTTACGCATTTACTTAGCCGGGCGGGTTGTGCTATAATGACCGCAAACCACTCGGTACGCCTGATCTCCGACGGCCGCCTGAGCGGCGTGGATCAGGTGTCCACCGGCCCCTATCCCTCTTTCCCCACGGACGCGCAGCCCCTGCTGATGGCGGCGCTGCTGCGGGCGGAGGGGACTACGGAATTCACCGAGAATATTTTTGAAAACCGGTTCCGCCATGTGCCGGAGCTGCGCCGTTTTGGGGCGGACGTCACCGCCGAGGCGCGCCACGCCGTTGTGTGCGGGGTGCCGTCGCTGCACGGCGCCGCCGTGGAGGCGGCCGATCTGAGGGGCGGGGCGGCCATGATCGTGGCGGGCCTGGCCGCGGCCGGGGATACGCTGGTGCTGGACGACGGCTACGTCGCCCGGGGCTATGACGGACTGGACGCCACGCTGCGGCGGCTGGGTGCGGAGATCCGCATGGAAAACTGACCGAAAGGGCAACGCCAGATGAAAGTGCACAATTCCGACCGCAAAAAGCGGCCGCCGTCAAAAAAGCGAATCAGGGGCCGGGGCGGCTGGTACCCCGTGATTACCTTCGTGATCATCGTGTTCGCCGTCATCTTTGCCATGAGCGTGTTTTTCAAGGTAGCCAAGATCACGGTGACCGGCAATTCCGCCTATACGGAGCAGCAGATCATCGACGCCTCGGGCATCGGGACCGGCGACAACCTGTTCTTCATCAACCGCATCGCCGCCGGCAGCCGGATCACCGCGAAACTGCCGTATATCGAGACCGCCACCATTACCCGCGGCCTGCCCGACCGGGTGACCATCACCGTTACGGAGAGCCAGGCGCTGGCCTATATCCCGCTGGGGAACGACCAGTGGACCATCGACCGTACCTGCAAGATCTTAGGCAAGGCGGAGGGCACCGCCGCCGCCAAGCTGATCCGGGTGGACGGCATTACCCTCTACCATCCCACGGTGGGCGACCTCGCCTCCACCGAGGCGCAGGACGCCGCAAAGATCACCTATCTGGCCGATATCCTCGACCAGATCCAGACCCGGAGTATGCAGGAATACATCACCGGCATTGATATGTCCACCATTTCCAACCCCAGCTTCGACTATCTGGGCCGCTTCACGGTGAAACTCGGGTCGGACGAGAACGTCGAATACAAATTCGGCCTGCTGGCCTCCGCGGTCTCTCAGCTGCAGGGCGGCGACAATGGCACCATCGATCTGTCCATCGACAAGCAGGCCCATTTCAGCCCTAATTGAGTTTCAAGGGTTTTCCAGTCAGAATTCATAGTTATTTCAAAACTTTGTTTACATAATCGTTAAAAACATATTGACCGGAAAGGAAAATCGTAATAAAATATAGCTTATGAGTAAAAAAAATCATCGCCGCCCGAATCTCGAGCGGAATAAAAAAGATACAGGAGGCACAGACATGGATTTCAAGGCCGAGAGCGGACCCGAAAATGTGGTCACGATTAAAGTCATCGGCGTAGGCGGCGCCGGTAACAACGTCGTCAACAGAATGGTGAAATCCGGCACCCAGGGCGTTGAATTCATAGCGATCAATACGGATAAACAGGCCCTCGCTGTATCCAGCGCGGACCAAAAGATACAGATTGGCGAAAAGCTTACCCACGGTCAGGGCGCCGGTTCCGACCCCGAGGTCGGCAAGCGCTCCGCCGAGGAGAGCCGCAGCAATATCGCCAAGGTCGTTGAAAATGCGGATATGGTGTTTATCACCGCCGGTATGGGCGGCGGCACCGGCACCGGCGCGGCGCCCACCGTGGCGGAGATCGCCCGGGAATCCGGCGTACTCACCGTGGGCGTGGTCACCAAGCCCTTCAAATTTGAAGGCAAGCGCCGCATGGATCAGGCCAATATAGGCATTGAAGCCCTGCTGGCCAAGGTGGACTCCCTGCTGATCATCCCCAACGACCGCCTGAAATATGCCACCGACCAGAAGGTCACGCTGGCCAACGCTTTTGAGATCGCGGACGATGTGCTGCGCCAGGCCGTCACCAGCATCTCCGACCTCATCAAGAACACCGGCTTCATCAACCTGGACTTTGCCGACGTGACCACAATCATGCAGAACGCGGGCTTCGCGCACATGGGCGTGGGACATGCCACCGGCAAGGGCAAGGCCGAGGATGCCGCCCGTATGGCTGTTGCCAGCCCCCTGATGGAGACCTCCATCAACGGCGCCCACGGTGTGCTGATCAACATTACCGGGTCCGAGGATATGGGGCTGGAAGACGTGGAATCCGCCGCCAGCCTGGTGCAGGAAGCCGCCCATCCCGATGCCAACATCATCTTCGGCGCCACCTTCGACGACAAGATGCAGGACGAGATCCGCGTCACCGTCATCGCCACCGGCTTTGACGACGGCCCCACCGCCGCCGCCAAGAACGCCGCCGCAGCTGCCGCGCCCGCCGCGGCAAAGCCCCAGGGCCTGTTCACCGCCGCCACCGAGAAAAAAGCCGCGGCTGATGCCGCCCCCGCCACCGCCGATGCGGAAGAAGATCCCTTCGACAGCATTTTCAAGATTTTTAACTCCAAGTGAGATAAAATAATAGCGCGCCATAACGAAACGGTCCCTGCCTCGTTGGAGGAAGGGACCGTTCGTTTACAGGCGGAAGGGGGCGAGAATGACGGACAGTATCAAGAGCTTTTTCGTGGACTTCATGAATCTTTATACCCGCAAAAACGTGCCCCGCGGCGCGGCGGCGCTGGCCTATTATCTCACCATGACCATTTTCCCGGTGCTTATCTGCCTGTATACCATGCTGGGCACCCGATACAACGAGGCCCTGCAGGCGCTGAACGTGGTGCAGAATATCATGGCCACGGAGACTTATCAGGCCATCCAGGAGTTTCTCAATTATGTGGCGGCCAACAGCAGCAAGGCCATGCTTATCGCGGCGCTGGTCGTACTGGTGACCTCGGCTTCGGCATCCTTCCGTTCCTTTGAGACCACCGTGGGTGAGCTTCAGGGAGAGACCCGCTATCTGGGCGTTTTCGGCTTATTCTTCAGCTTTTTCTTTTCGATCCTGTTTCTGGCGGTGATGTATTTCGCCATCCTTATCGCGATGACAGGCAGCTGGTTTTTCAGCCTCCTGCAGGGCTGGTTTCCCACGCTGGATATCGACTGGTCCTGGACCAGGGTGCGTTTTGTGGTGCTGTTCGGCGTGATCTTTCTGCAGATCGGATTTCTGTACCGCTTTGCGGTGCCCCGGGGCAAGCCTTACCCCGTCATCCCCGGCGCGCTCATCGCCACGGCGGCGCTGGTGGCGGTGTGCATGGTCTTCTCCGCGTTTATCGCCGTGTCGGCCCGTTACCCGCTGGTCTACGGGTCGCTCGCCTCGGTAATCCTGCTGATGTTCTGGCTGTACCTCTGTTCGCTGACGATCCTCATGGGCGCGGCGGTGAACATCGTGCTGCGGGATCGCGCCCGCCGCCGGCGGGAGGAGGCACTCCGCGCGGAGGATGAGACCGCCGACGATTGAATGCGGCAATAATGCCGCATGGAAAAACAGCTCCGGGCCGGGCCCGGAGCTGTTTTTCCATGCTCAGTCGATATATTTGTCGATGGCGTCGTTGAGCAGCTCGATCTCATCCAAGTCACCGGTGGCAACAGCGTCGGCAATGCAGTGCTCCAGATGATCCTTGAGGATGACGCGGGCAGTGCTGTTCAGCGCCGAGCGAACCGCGGCCAGCTGTATCAGGACCTCGGAACAGTCCCGGCCCTCCTCCACCATGCGTTTCACGGATTCCAGATGGCCGATGGCCCGGGCCAGCCGGTTGGCCACGGCCTTGCTCTGCTCGTGGACATGGCCGTGCTCGCTGTGGCTGTGCTCATGCTGCAGATGCTCGCCGAGGCTGTCCTCGGGGGGGTGCTCGTGACAATGGAGAATTCCGTCTCCATGGTCGTGGTAATAGAATCCTTCATCCTGGGGCAGATGCATATCGCTCACCTCATCTTTGTTGCACTAAATCATACCCTTTCCGGGGCAAGATTTCAAGCCCCCGCGGGGGATAAGGACCGGCCCTGCCCGAATATGCTGTGGCATGGGGGTGAACGAATGCTCGAAAGCGCGTTTCTGATACTGATGGGCAGCGCGTTTCTCATGCTGCGCCTGTCGCCCGGAGGGTCTTTTCCCAGACCGCTCAGCGAAAAGGATGAAAAGATGTATGTGAACCGCTGGATGGCCGGCGATCTGGAGGCCCGAAACATTCTCATCGAGCACAATCTCCGGCTGGTGTCCCACATCATCAAAAAATACTATACTCAGTGCGGCGACCTGGACGATCTGGTGTCTATCGGCACCATCGGCCTCATCAAGGGGATCAATACCTACCGCCCGGACCGCGGAGTCCGGTTGGCCACCTACGCCAGCCGCTGCACGGAAAACGAAATTCTGATGTATTTCCGCAGCCAGAAAAAGTCCGCCTCCGACGTGAGCCTGTCCGAGACGCTGGATGTGGACGGGGACGGCAACAGCCTGTCGCTGATGGATATCATCGCCCAGGAGGACGACATGGCCGAGCGCATCGGGCATTTTGAAATCTGCGGCAAGCTCCGGGGCTATGTGGACTCCGTGCTGACGCCCCGGGAGGCGGAGATCGTCAAGCTGCGCTACGGCATCGGCGGCCAGCCGCCCCAGACCCAGCGGGAGACCGCGAAGGTCTGCGGCATCAGCCGCAGCTATGTTTCGCGCATCGAGAAGAGGGCCTTGGCCAAACTGCGGGAGGCGCTGGGGGAGGACGCCGCGTTCCAGTGAGGGGCGGGCTTGTAATATGCCGCAAAATATGATAAAATAACCAAATAAGTAGTTCAGGCGATGGCTGAAAACGAAGGAGAGGGCCGGTGATACGGTGAAAACTGGCAAAACCTTGGGGATCTTTTCCCTCATTCTGCTGCTGATGGTGCTCATCGTGGTCGTCGGCGCGCGGACCCGGCAGGAAACCGAAGTGGTGATGGATGGCGGCACGGCGCCCGCAGCCACCGCGACGGCGCCCGCCACGGCGACCGGCGTGAACGCGGCTGTCCCGGTCCCGTCGCCCACGCCCACCGAAACGCTGCCGGAGGTGGATGTGGACAGCTGGGAGCTGGCGCTGGTGAATAAAAGCCATGAGGTCAGCGGCACGCCCAAGGTGGCGGAGATCGGCAAGACCGGCGCCTATTTCGATGCCCGCGCGGTGGATGCGCTGAACAGCCTCATGTCCGCCTGCAAAGCGGCGGGCTATTCCCCGCACATCAATCTGGCCTATGCACCGGAATCCGCCCAGGAGTATTATTTCAACAAAAAAGCCGCCGAGATCGCGGACGGCGCGGCCATCACCGACGAGATCGCCGAGAAGGCTTCCCGCATCGTGGCCAGGCCGGGCCAGAGTGAGCACCAGACCGGCCTGGCGGTGGACATTACGGACACCTTTTATCTGCCCTATACCAGCGAGCAGATCGACAGCGATCTGCTGGCTTGGCTGGTGGAGCACTGCGCCGAGTACGGCTTTATCCAGCGCTATCCCGCCGGGAAGGAGAACATCACCGGCTGGCGGGAGTCCTACCACTTCCGCTATGTGGGGGTGGAGGCCGCAACCTACATCATGGATCACGGGCTGTGTCTGGAGGAATTTCTGGCCCTTTACAAGTAACCGTTTTGCGGAGGAGAATTCCCGGTCCCCTCCGCAAAAAAAGTCTTGCAATACGCCCCTTGCGGTGCTATTATACTACTGTTAGGTAGTTGTTCAGTCAGAGTGGGTCCCGGCCCACTCTTTTTCTTGAAAAAAAATCACTTGTCAGAATATGGAAATTATAAATTATGAGTAAAATTACCGATCGGATCGAACAGCTTGCAAGACCCGTGGCAGAGCAGGCGGGCTGCCAGCTTTGGGACGTGGAATACGTCCGCGAGGCGGGCGCGCAGTATCTGCGCGTCACCATCGACAAGGAAGGCGGCGTGGGCATTGACGACTGCGAGCGCGTCAGCCGGGCGCTGGACCCTATCCTGGATGAGGCCGACCCCATTGCGGAAAGCTATATCTTTGAAGTCGGCTCCGCCGGCTGTGAGCGGGCGCTGAAGCGCCCCTCGGATTTTGAGCGTTTCATGGGCAGCGACATCGAGCTGCGCTTTTATCAGCCCATCGAAGGACGCAAGGCCGTGGTGGGCAAGCTCTGCGGCTATGACGGCGGCGACGTGACCGTCAGCGACGGCAAGACCGAGCGCCGCTACACGAAACAGCAGATCGCGCAGGCAAAACTGCACATGACTATATAAAAAAGAGGTATACGGAAGATGAACGCTGAATTTTTCGAGGCCATAGCCGACATCGAAAAGGAGAAGGGCATTCCCCGCCAGTATATGTACGACAAGATCAATCAGGCGATGCTGACGGCTTTCCGCCGCGACAACCCCGAGTGCGGCGACAACGTGGAAGTTCTGCTGGACGAGGAGAAGAAGCAGATCGACATGGTCGTCCACATGACCGTGGTGGACGATGTGGAGGACCCCGCCGCTCAGATTGCGCTGGAAAACGCCAGAAAGCTCAACAAAAAGGCCAAGCTGGGCGACGATGTGGGCGTGCCTGTGGATGCAAAGAAGTTTGGCCGCATCGCGGCGCAGGCGGCGAAGCAGGTCATCATTCAGGGCATCCGCGAAGCCGAGCGCGGCATTATTTACGACGAGTTCAATTCCAAGGAGCATGAGATTCTCACGGGCGTCGTTTCCAGGGTCGAACCCCGCAACGGCAGCGTGTCCATCCGTATCAGCTCCAATTCCGAATTTACCGAAGCCATGCTCTCCGCCAACGAGCGCATCAAGACCGAGGCGCTGCGCGAAGGCGACCGCATCAAGGTCTATGTGGTGGAGGTCCGCAATTCCACCCGCGGCCCGCAGGTGCTCATCAGCCGTACCCATCCGGGCCTGGTCAAGCGCCTGTTCGAGCTGGAGGTGCCCGAAATCTTCGACGGCACCGTGGAGATCAAGTCCATCGCCCGCGAAGCGGGCAGCCGCACCAAAATGGCCGTGTGGTCCACGGACCCCGCAGTGGATCCCATCGGCGCCTGCGTCGGCCCCAAGGGCGGGCGCGTGACCAGCATCGTCAATGAACTGGGCGGTGAGAAGATCGACATTGTCAAGTATTCCGAGACCCCGGAGGAATATGTCGCCGCGGCCCTGTCCCCGTCGGAGGTCGTGTCGGTGACCATGCTGGAGGACGGCAAGAGCTGCCGCGTCTTGGTGCCGGACGGCCAGCTGTCTCTGGCCATCGGCAAGGAGGGCCAGAACGCCCGCCTGGCGGCCAAGCTCACCGGCTATAAGATCGACATCAAGCCGGAATCCGAAGGACAGTAACGGGAAAGGCGGCGTCGAGATGCCAAAAAAGATCCCTATGCGGCAATGCCTCGGCTGCCGCGAGATGAGAGAAAAAAAAGAACTGCTCCGGGTGGTGCGCACGCCGGAAGGCACCGTGGCGCTGGATTTCCGGGGCAAGTTGCCGGGCAGGGGCGCGTATGTCTGCCGTTCGGCGGAATGCCTGGAAAAAGCTGTGCGGACCCGGGCGCTGGAACGGGCGCTGGGCGAGAAGATCCCGGAGGAGCTTTACGATACGCTCCGGTCGCAGCTGGAGGCCGGCAAATGAGCGCCGACAGGGCACTGGAACTTCTCGGGCTCATGCGCAAGGCCGGGAAGCTTGAACTGGGTGAAATGAACGTGGGCGCCGCCGTCAGGGAACGCCGGGCAAAACTGCTGCTGCTGGCGCCGGACGCCGGAGCGAACGCCCGGGATCGGGCGGAGGGCTTCTCCGCCGGGCACCGCGTGCCGCTGGTGGAGCTCCCGTTTACGAAAGATGCGCTGTCCGCCGCTCTGGGCAAGGCCAACACCGTCATGGCCGCCGTCACGGATGCGGGCTTTGCTAAGGCCCTTGAGAAATGCCTGGACGGAAACGACGCCGCCGCGCGGCAGCCCCGCAGCGGTAAGACAACAGGAAATGAGAGGAGCGACGCATAAGTATGCTGATCAAATATAGAATTCACGAGGTCGCCAAAGACTTCAATCTTACTTCGAAGGAAATCGCGGAGATACTCACCGAGTATGCAACGACGCCGAAAAACCATATGCAGGTGCTGGAAACGCCCGAACTGGACCTTATCTTTGAATATCTCACCCAGCACCGCCAGATCGCAAGTCTGGAGGAGGTCTTTATGGACGATAAGCCCAAGGCGAAGCACACGGAGGCGGCACAGCCCGCCGCGGGGAACGCCCCGGCGGCGGCCAATGCGCCCGCGGCCGCGGCAGTTCCTGCCGTGCCCGCCGTGCCCCGCCCCGACAAACCCCACCAGCCCCGCCAGCAGGCGGAAAAGCGCGTGGTGGATACCCGCGGCAGTACCGGCGTCAACATCGATAAGTACAACGAGAAGTTTGATGAGATGGCCGGCTCCCGCGGCCGCGAGGGCGATCTGCGCCGCGGCGGCAAGGAAAAGATCGTCAATAAGCAGAAGCAGCGCCAGCAGCAGGCCATGGCCTCCGCCAAGCACCGGCAGGAGGAACGGGACAAGATCCAGAAGCTGCAGCTGGAAATCGCGAAAAAGCAGCAGCTCAAGGTCTCCATCCCCGACGAGATCAGCGTGGGTGAGCTGGCCAGCCGCATGAAGAAGACCGTCTCCGACGTCATCAAAAAGCTCATCAGGGAGGGCGTGTTCGCCTCCGTTTCCGATGTGATCGATTACGACACCGCTGCCCTCATCGCCATGGAGATGGGCTGCAAGGTGGAGCGTGAGGTCTTGGTCAGTGTGGAAGAGCGCCTGATCGACGACCATGAGGATACCATCGAAGACCTGCTGCCCCGTGCCCCCGTGGTGGTGGTAATGGGCCATGTCGACCACGGCAAGACCAGTTTGCTGGACTATATCCGCCATGCCCATGTCGCCTCCGGCGAGGCCGGCGGCATTACCCAGGCCATCGGCGCCTACACCGTGGAGATTGGCGGCAAGTCCATCACCTTCCTGGATACCCCGGGCCACGAGGCCTTTACGTCTATGCGCGCCCGCGGCGCCATGGTCACAGATATCGCCATCCTGGTGGTCGCCGCGGACGACGGCATCATGCCCCAGACCGTGGAAAGCATCAACCACGCCAAGGCGGCGGGCATTCCCATCGTGGTGGCCATCAACAAGATGGACGTCCACGGCGCGAACCCCGACCGCATCAAGCAGCAGCTCACCGAATATGAGCTGATCAGCGAGGACTGGGGCGGCGAAACCATCGTGTGTCCCATCTCCGCCAAGACCGGCGAAGGCATCGACGCCCTGCTGGAGAACCTCACCGTTCTGGCCGAGGTCCAGGAACTCAAGGCCAATCCCAACCGGCCAGGCAAGGGCGCGGTCATCGAAGCGCGGCTGGACAAGGGCCGCGGCCCCATCGTCACCGTGCTGGTGCAGAACGGCACGCTGCGGCAGGGCGATCTGATCATCGCCGGCACCGCCGTGGGCCGCGTGCGCACCATGATCAACGACAAGGGCGAGCGTGTGGAGGAGGCCGGCCCCTCCGTCCCCGTGGAGATCTCCGGCATGTCCGAGGTCCCCGCCGCCGGCGACACCTTCAACGTTGTCGCGGACGAGCGCATGGCCCGCGAGCTGGTGGAGCAGCGCAAGACACAGCAGAAGGATGCCTCCGCCGGCGCCCCGGCCAAGAAGGTCAGCCTGGAGGACCTGTTCAGCCAGATTCAGGCCGGCGAGATGAAGAACCTCAACATCATCGTCAAGGCCGACGTGCAGGGCTCCGCCGAAGCCGTCAAATCCTCGCTGGAAAAGCTGACCAACGACGAAGTTCAGGTCAAGGTCATTCACTCCGGTGTGGGCGCCATCAACGAATCCGACGTGATGCTGGCCGCCACCTCCGGCGCCATCGTGGTGGGCTTCAATGTCCGCCCCGACAATATCGCCCGGGACAGCGCGGCCCGCTCCAAGGTGGATGTGCGGCTGTACCGCGTGATCTATGACTGCATCAATGAGATCGAGGCAGCCATGAACGGTATGCTGGCCCCCAAATTTGAGGAAAAGATCATCGGCCACGCCGAGGTCCGCGAGACCTACAAGGTTTCCAAGGTCGGCACGGTCATGGGCTGCTACGTGCAGGACGGCAAGATTCAGCGCGGCTGCCAGGTACGCGTGCTGCGGGACAACATCGTCGTCCACGAGGGCGATCTGGCTTCGCTGCGCCGTTTCAAGGACGACGTGAAGGAAGCCGCCGAGGGCTATGAGTGCGGTATGCAGATTGAAAAATTCAACGAAGTCAAGGTGGGCGACATCATCGAGTGCTTCGTGATGCAGGAAATCAAGAAATAAGACAGACACTAAAATGCGGACGGATGTGCCGTCCGCATTTTACGCGACAGGAAGGAGAAAACCGATGCCTTCAAACAAACTGATGAGAACCAACGACGATATTCAGCGCGTGCTGGCCGTTCTGCTTCGGGAGATCAAGGACCCCCGGGTGCAGCAGGGCATGATCAGCGTCACCCGCGTGGAGACCACGGGCGATCTGCGCTATTCCAAGGTGTGGCTGTCCGTGCTGGGGCTGAAGGATGAAAAAGAGTTCCGCAGGGGACTGAAATCCGCCTCCGGCTGGCTGCGGCGGGAACTGGGCAACGCCATGTCGCTGCGCTATACCCCGGAGCTGGTGTTCGAGGTGGATCATTCTATCGAATACGGCGCCCATATCAGCGATGTGATCAACAAGCTGGACATCCGGCACGACGACGGGAACGGAGAGTGAGCCCATGGAATACGGTGAATGCGTCTCTCTGCTGATGGGGCAGGACAACATCCTCGTCCTCTCCCATATCCGGCCGGACGGGGACACCCTGGGCAGCGGCGCGGCGCTTTGCAGTGCCCTGCGCCGGGCGGGGAAGACCGCCTATATCTATGAAAACCCGGAGATCACCGACCGCTATCTGCCCTATGTGCGGCCCTGGTTCGCGCCTTCGGGCTTCGTGCCGGATTACACCGTGGCCGTGGACATCGCCGAGCCCGGCCTCTTCCCGCTGGGCTATGCGGGAACGGTTCGGCTGTGCATCGACCATCACCCGTCCAACGCGCGTTATGCCGCCGATCTGCTGCTGCGGGACAAAAAATCCGCCTGCGGCGAGATCGTGCTGGAACTGATCAAGCTGCTGCACGGCGCGCCGGATCGGGCGGAGGCGACGCTGCTGTACATCGCCATCTCCACGGACACCGGCTGCTTTCAGTATTCCAACACCAATTCCGATACCCTGCGCGCCGCGGCGGAGACGCTGGACGCCGGGGCCGGCATCCATGAACTCAACCAGAGGTTTTTCCGCCGGGTGTCCAAGGCCCGGATCATTCTGGAGGGCATGATCTATTCCGGCATGACCTTTTACCGGGACGGCTTTGTGGCCGTGGCCACGGTGACCAACGACATGATAGCCGCCGCGGGCGCCACGGAAAGCGACTGCGACGATCTGGCCGGCCTGGTGGGCCGGGTGGAGGGAGCAGACGTGGGCGTGACCATCCGGGAGCAGGACAACGGCGACAGCAGGATTTCGGTGCGTTCATCCCCCGCGGTGAACAGCAGCGATATCTGCGCCCTCTTCGGCGGGGGCGGCCATAAAATGGCCGCGGGCTGCACCCTCCATTGTCCGCCCGCCGAGGCCAAACGCCGGCTGCTGGCCGCCGTCGACAAGATTTTGGGATGAACGGCATCCTCATTGTGGACAAACCCGCCGGCTGGACCAGCCACGATGTGGTGGCCAAGCTGCGCGGTGCGGCCCATGAAAAGCGCATGGGCCATTCCGGCACGCTGGACCCCATGGCCACCGGCGTGCTGGCCGTTTTTGCGGGCCGCGCCACCCGGGCGGTGGAGTTTGCCGAGGCGGATGAGAAGGAATACATCGCGTCTTTGCGGCTGGGCCTGCGCACCGATACGCTGGATACCACCGGCACCGTGCTGGAAAGCTGCGATACCCCCGTCTCCCAGACGGCGCTTGAAGCCGTCCTGCCGCGCTTTCGCGGCGAGATCGAACAACTGCCGCCTATGTATTCCGCCATCAAGATCAACGGGCAGAAGCTCTGCGACCTGGCCCGCAAGGGCCGCGAGGTGGAGCGTACGCCCCGCCGGGTGACCATTTCGGCGCTGGAGCTCACCGGTCGGGATGGGGAGGACTATGTGCTTCGCGTGGTCTGCTCCAAGGGCACCTATATCCGCACATTATGCGACGATATCGGCGCGGCGCTGGGTGTGGGCGGGTGCATGAGCGCCCTGCGGCGTACCCGGGCCGGGGCTTTCGGCATCGGCATGGCCCACCCGCTGGAGACCCTGCTGCCCCATCCGGAGAATTATCTTCTGCCGGTGGACAGCCTGTTCGCGGCCTATCCCGCGCTGACGGCGCCGGTCCCGGCGGAAAAAGCCGTCCGGAACGGGAGTGGTTTTTCCGTTTCCGCCGGGGACGGGACCTATCGCGTCTATGCCGAAAACGGCGGATTTTTGCTGCTGGGCCGGGTGGAAAACGGCACGGCGCGCACAATAAAAAGTTTTTTCGAGGTTTGACTGACCATGGCAGAGAGAAAGAGAGCCATTGCCCTGGGCTTTTTCGACGGGGTACATCTGGGCCACGCGGCATTGCTGAACAAGACGAAGGAGCGGGCCGCCGAGATCGGCGCCATGCCCTCGGTGCTGAGCTTTGATATCCACCCGGACACGCTGGTGCTTGGAAAGGAAGTGCCGCTGATCAACAGCGCGCTGGGCCGCGAGGACATCATCCGCCGGCTTTACGGTATTGACAATGTGGTGTTCATCCACTTCAATCAGCACGTCATGCATATGCCCTGGCAGGATTTTTTGGGAGAGATCGTGGAGGAACTGGATGTGGCCTGGATCGTGGTGGGCTACGATTTCACCTTCGGCGACAGGGGACAGGGCACCGCCGCGCGTCTGGCGGAGTACTGCGGGGAGCACGGCGTCGGCTGCGATGTGATCCCGGTCGTGCGGCACAACGGCGTGGTCATCAGCTCCACGCTCATCCGCACGCTGCTGGAGAACGGCGAGATGGCTGAGGCCAACAAGCTGCTGGGCCACCCCCATACGCTCTCCGACACGGTGCGCTCCGGCTACCATCTGGGCACCAAGCTGGGCACGCCCACCATCAATATGGTCTTTCCGGAAGGCGTTCTGGTGCCGCGCCACGGCGTGTACGCCGCCAAAGTGGTGCTGGAGGACGGGACCGGGCATATTGCAGTCACCAACGTGGGCGTGCGCCCCACGGTGAGCGACGCTGGCCGCGTCAGCGTGGAGAGCTATATTCTGGATTTTTCCGGCAACCTTTACGACCGGCAGGCCCGGCTGGAGTTTTACAAATTCCTGCGGGACGAGCGCAAGTTTGCCGATGAGGCGGAGCTTGCCGCCCAGATCCAGAGGGATGCCCGGCAGACCAGGGACTTTTTCGCAGAAGAAAAACGGTAAACGCCTCGGCGTTTACCGTTTTATATTTTATTTTGCGGGGCGATTGCGGCGGCTGCCGTGACCCCGGCCCCGGCGGCGGGACTGGGCGGTCTTGGCCTTGTAAAAATCCTCCAGGCACTCGTCCGCCTCGTAGATCAGCCGGTTGGCGCACCACAGGCCTGCGTCGTCCTTGCGGAACTTCAGCCGGACCAGATAGCTGCCGTGCTCGGCGCAGGTGTAGAGGTTCATGTAGCGCTGGTCGCCCTGATTGATCCAGCGGGCGGAAGTCATGCTCCCGCCGCACACGGGGCAGGGCGGGGCGGTGACGGTCTCGTCGGAAAAAGCGTCCGCCTTGCTGGCATAGTTGGGAAAAACCACGTGCTCGATGGGCTCCGGCCCGTCGGGCGCGGCGCTCCGCTCGCCCGCGGGGCGGGACGAGAGGATGCGCCGCGCCTCGTCATAGCAGTCCAGGCCGGTCTGCAGATCCAGATGGGTGCACACCAGCGCGGTATTGTAAGCGTCGCCCAGGGCGTCGTGCGCCACACGGGTCTGCTCGATTTCAAAATGCTCCATGGCCGTGGCCAGAGACTTCTGGTTCTTGTCCCCGCAGGTCTGAATATTGTAGATCAGCTGCAGGTTGACCCATCCGGCGATCCAGTCCCAGTCCAGATCGTGGATGATGATATTCTGCTCCATGATGCCCCGGTCGTCATAGCCCCAGGTGAGGAAGGTAACGTCCTCGCCGCACCACTCGCGGAACTGGGTGAAAGCGTCCTCAAAGGATACGCCGCTGGCCAGCCGCTCGGCGTCGAAGCCGGTGAGTTTTTTCACCTTATAGTGCATACGCTTGAAATAGACGGGCTTCACATCCGCCGTGAATTCGCCGGCGGGCCGGAGCTGATCGTCCAGCTTCACGGCGCCGATCTCGATGATCTCACCCCGGAGGTGGATGGGCAGCTTGTTGAAAACGGAGGACTTGGAGCTCATCGCCTGATTCCACTCCAGATCGACCACCACATAGTTCATAAAGACCCTTCTTTCGTCTGACGAAAAAATATTATAGCACATCCGCGAAGCGGGGTGCTATAATATGCCCTGTTTTTCGGTTGCCGCGGCAGCGGCGGGAAAAACGGCTGAAATCAAGCATAATAGCCGCGTTGTCTTTAATTACAGCTCCCGCGCACAGCGTACGCGGATGCGCGTATAATAACCGCAACGCGGTTATTATAGCACAGACATTCTCTGGATGCACTACTTTTTTACTGTCGGCAAAGATGTGTTTGCTACGCGATGGGCGCTGTGCTATACTGGGATAAATTTTTCAAATATTTCAGGAGGCTCATGATGAAAATTGTTGTATTGTGCGGCGGACTGAGCCCGGAACGCAATGTGTCGCTTTCGTCGGGCACCCGCATCGCGTCCACGCTGATGAAAAACGGTCACAAGGTGGTGCTGGTGGATCTGTTCTTCGGGCTGGAGGACTACACCGGCAAGCTGGACGAAATTTTTGACAATCCGCCCGAACTGGGAGGCACGAAGATCGACGAGATCGCGCCAGACCTTGACGCCGTCCGCGCCGCGCGCCGGCTGAAAAGCGACAGCCAGTTCGGCGAGGGCGTCATCGAGCTGTGCCAGAAGGCCGATCTGGTGTTTATGGCGCTCCACGGCCAATGCGGCGAGGACGGCAAGGTTCAGGCGGCCTTCGACCTGCTGGGTGTGAAATACACCGGCGCGGGCTTCGAGGGCAGCGCCATCGCCATGGATAAGGACCTGACCAAGCGGGTCGTCGCGCCGCTGGGCGTGAAAACGCCCCAATGGCGCACCTACTTCTGCGCGGCCGTCACGGCGGAGCAGGTGCTTGCCGAACTGCCGCTGCCGCTGGTAGTCAAGCCGGATGATTCCGGCTCCAGCATCGGCGTGTCCATCGCCCGCACGGAGGGGGAGCTGCGCGGCGCGCTGAACGCGGCCGCACACGAGAGCACCCGCGTGATCATCGAGCAGTATGTGGCCGGGCGGGAGATCCAGGTGGGCATTCTGGACGGGAAGGCCCTGCCCAGCATCGAGATCCGGCCCAAGACCGGCTTCTACGACTATAAGAATAAATACCAGCCCGGCGCGGCGGAGGAGATCACCCCGTCCCCCATCCCGGCGGAGGCCGAGACCCGGGTGGGCGCCGCCGCCGTCACGGTGTACGAGGCGCTGCGGCTGAAGGTCTATTCCCGGGCCGACTTCATCTATGACGCGGCGGGCGAATTCTGGTTTCTGGAGATCAACACCCTGCCCGGCATGACCCCCACCAGCCTGGTGCCGCAGGAGGCCGCCGTGGTAGGGCTGAGCTACAGCCGGCTGTGCGAGGAGATCATCCGCCTGTCCATGGAGAAATATCAATGATCGGTATGACCGTGGGTGAGATCGCGGCCATTGTGGGCGGAACGCTGTCCGGCGCTGCCGGCGGCACGGTCACCGGCGTCACCAAGGACAGCCGGGACGACTGCGCGGGCTGCCTGTACGCCGCCATTCCCGGCGCCAGGGCGGACGGGCACGATTTCATCGCCATGGCCTTCGACAAGGGCGCTGTGTGCGCGCTGGCCAATCGCGTGCCGGCGGGGGAGCTGCGGCCCGTTATCGTGGTAAACGACGTGGAGGCGGCGCTGAGGGCCCTCGCCGGGGCCTACCGGCGGCGGCTGACCATCCCCGTTATCGGCATCGCGGGCAGCGTAGGCAAGACCACCACCAAGGAGATGGTGGCCTCGGTGCTGGCCCAGCGGTATCGCGTCCATAAGACGGAAAAAAATTTTAACAATGATCTGGGCGTCCCGCTGACACTGCTGCGCATCGGGGCGGCAGATCAGGTTTCCGTGGTGGAGATGGGCATTTCCGATTTCGGGGAGATGACCGGACTTGCCGAGATGGTCCGGCCCACCATGGCGGTGTATACCGTCATCGGCCACGCCCATCTGGAGAGGCTCCGCGACCGTCCGGGGGTTTTCGCGGCCAAGACCGAGATGCTGGCCTATCTGCCGGACAGCGGGACGGTCTTTGCCAACGGGGACGACGATCTGCTCGCCGCCCTGCGCTGCCGCCAGAAGCTGATACTGTACGGCAGAGGCGGCAACAGTGCCGTCCGCGCCGAGAATATCCGGGCGGAGGGCCTGCTGGGCACGAGCTTCGACATCGTGTGCGCCCGGCGGCAGATTCCTGTCCGTATCCCGGCCTACGGCGGGCACATGGTCTACGCGGCGCTGGCCGGGGCCGCCGTGGGGCTGGAGCTGGGCCTTACCGACGGCGAGATCGCCGCCGGCATCGCGGCCTACGCCCCGGTGGGACGGCGGGCCAGCGTCACGGACACGGGCTTCGTCACGCTCATTGACGACTGCTATAACGCCAACCCCGACTCCGTCCGGGCGGCCATTGATTCCATGGCCGCGTTTCCCGGCCGGAAGGTCTGCATTCTCGGCGATATGCTGGAGCTGGGGGGGGATTCCCCGGCGCTGCACCGCGCGGTGGGCAGCTGCGCGGCCCGGATGGGCGCCGCGCTGGTGCTCACGGCGGGAGAGCGCGCCCGGGACATCGGCGCCGCCGCCCGGGAGGGCGGCGCGCAGGCCGAAGCCTATGACACGGTGGACGCGCTGCTGGCCGATCTGCCGGGCCTTCTCCGGCAGGGGGACGCGGTGCTGGTCAAGGCGTCCCACAGTATGGAATTTGACCGCGTCGCGGATGCCGTCAAGGCCCTGAAAATCTAAAATGACGACAAAAAACTCACCGTGAGGAAAGCGGTGAGTTTTTTGCAGGCAAATGTGAGTTGTGGAGAGAAATTTTTTCCAAACAGCAAACAAAATGGTTAGTTAATTAACTAACAACTGCATAATAGCATGGGTTGCGGCATCTGTAAAGGAAAAAACCAGACAAAAAACCATTTTTGGATGAATGCCAAAAAAACGGCGGAATAGCGTTTATGTAAACCGGGAGTTTTGTGCAATGTTACTAAGGATATCAGATGTTAGCTAACTATATCATCAGCCGTACGGCCCAGGCGGAGGCGAGAAAGCAGCCCAGATCGGCGGCGATCGCCGCCGGAATAGCCCAGCGGCTTTTTTTGATACCCGCCGCGCCGAAATAGACGGATACCACATAAAAGGTCGTCTCGCTGGAGCCCAGCATCACGGCGGCGGTGCGCCCGGCGGTGGAATCCGCGCCGCAGTTTTTGATGATGTCCGCCGCCGCGGCCATGGCCCCGCTGCCGGTAAAGGGCCGCAGAAACAGAAGCGGCGCGGTCTCCGCGGGGATACCCAGCGCGGTCAGCGCCGGGGCGGTCAGCCCCGCCAGCGAGTCCAGCAGACCGGAGGCGCGCAGCATGGCGATAGCGGGGAAGAGTATCAGCAGCGCGGGCAGAATGTCCCGCACCACGCCGAGCCCGTCCTTCGCGCCGCGCAGCAGCGCCGCGAACACGTCTGTGCCCCGCAGCAGCCCGAAAAGACACACACCGCCCAGAATCAGCGGGGCGATCATCGATGCCAGCGCGCTCATGGCCAGAACCGGGCGAATAACCGCGCGGCCAGCAGCCCGGACGCCAGCGACACGGCGGTGGCCAGCCACACGGCGGGCAGGATGTCGAAGGGGCAGCGCGCGCCGCAGGCGCTGCGCAGCGCCGCCACGGTGGTGGGCAGCAGCTGGATGGAGGCGGTGTTGATCACCACCAGCAGGCACAGCTCATTTGAGGCTTTCCCGTCGGCATGTCGGGCCATGCCCTGGGCTGCCCGCACACCCATGGGCGTGGCCGCGTTTCCTAACCCCAGCAGATTGGCGCCGATATTGGCGGAGAGCGCGTCCATGATCTCTGCGTCCCGGGAGGCCGAGGGGAACAGCCGCCGAAGTACGGGACGCAGCATTGCGGACAGCGCCGCCGCCATGCCGCAATCCTCCATCACCCGGGCGACACCGCACCACAGACAGATGGCCCCGCCCATGCCCAACACAAAACGCACCGCGTCCTCCGCACCGGTCATCACGGCCGCGCCCACAGCGTCTGCCGTGCCCGTTGCAGCGCCGTACAGGATCGAGACCAGAACAAGGCCTGTCCATAGGATACTCATGAACATTTTTGCACCTTCCATCGTGAGAATTCACAATAAAACCTATGCGCGTCCCTGCGAAAAATGACCAACTATGACAAAAATAAAATGTTTACAAAATCTGGTTGACATTGTTTCTTGACCCCGGTATAATGCGCGTGACAATTGAATTGTCACATTTTTTCATAGTGGGAACCGCAAGGAGGTACAGACATGAAATCGACAGGGATCGTGCGCAAGGTCGACGAGCTGGGCAGGATTGTTCTCCCGATCGAACTACGCCGCACGTTGGACATCGCGGAAAAAGACGCGCTGGAGATCTATGTGGACGGCGACAATATCGTCCTGCACAAGTATCAGCCCGCGTGCGTATTTTGCGACGGCACCGACGACGTGATTGAATTCAAGGGCAAGAACGTCTGCCGCGAATGCGCGAAGAGGCTCGGCGACAAAGCGTAAGGAAAAGAAAAAGTATGAGGGATACGTTAAAAGCGCCCTGCCGGTTGGCAGGACGCTTTGTTGCGTTGTGTTGTTCGGGATGCATGGGACGGTTTCACCCCGCCCGCGGAGGATTCAGCCGTTCTGACTGTCTACAGCCAGATCGTAAAGCTCATTTTTGGAAAAGCCCGTCTCGGCGGAGGCTTTTTTGCAGCTCTCCCGCAGAGAATAGCCCTCGCCGCGATAGCGCGCCACCAGCGCCAGCGCGTCCGCCGGCGGGGTCTCCGGGGCGCTGACCGGGGCCGCGCCGCCCACCACCAGCACGAATTCGCCCTTGGGCGGCGTGGCGGTAAAGTGCGCCAGCGCGTCGGACAGCGTGGTGCGCAGTACCTCCTCGTGGAGCTTGGTCAACTCCCGGCACACGGCCACGGGCCGGTCGCCGCCGAAGGCGTCGGCGAGATCGGCGAGCGTTTTCAAAAGCTTGTGGGGCGCCTCATAGAAGATCATGGTGCGCGCCTCGCCCCTGAGGCTCTCCAGATGTGCCCGGCGGGTCTTGGCCGTCACGGATAAAAAACCCTCGAAGGTGAAGCGCCCGGCGGGCAGGCCCGACAGGGCCAGCGCCGAGACGAGCGCCGCCGGGCCGGGCACGGTCTCAACCGCCACGCCGTTTTCTGCACACAGGCGGACGATGTCCTCGCCCGGGTCGGAGATGGCGGGCATCCCCGCGTCGGTGACCAGCGCGCACTTCTCGCCCGCCGCGATGCGCTGGAATATCTTCTCGCCGCTGGCAAACTTGTTGTGCTCGTAATAGCTGACCAGCGGCTTGCGGATGTCGAAGTGATTCAGCAGCTTCAGGGTCACCCGGGTGTCCTCCGCCGCGATGAAATCGGCCTGCCGCAGCGTCTCCGCCGCGCGGGGCGAGAAGTCGCCCAGATTACCGATGGGCGTGCCCACCAGATAGAGTTTTCCGCTCATGGCCTGTCCTCCCTGTGATAGATTCGCCGCGCCTCGGCGGATTCCCGGCCGTCCGGTCCGGTGAGCAGCAGCGGCGGCTCCACCCGGAGCCCGGCTTTGCCGCACCGGCGGCCCTCCATAAGGACCAGACTGGGCGCGGAAGCGGCGGAATGCTGCACCAGCCGCAGCCGCTTGGGCTCCAGCCCCGCGCCCGACAGGGCGCAGCACAGCTCGGCCAGGCGTTCGGGCTTATAGACGAGATAGAAGGCCCCGCCGGTGCGCAGCAGGTACGCGGCGGCGGCGCAGACGTCTCTCAGCGCGCAGCTCTCCGTCCGGGCGGCGGCGCGGTTTGCGCAGGGGGAGGGATAGCCGCTGTCCGGGGCGTAGTACGGCGGGTTGGACACGGCAAAATCAAAGCTGCCCGCGGGAAAAAGCGCCGGGCAGTCCCGGATGTCGCCGGTGACGATCCCGCACCGGGTGTCCAGCCCGTTTTGCCGCATGTTTTCCTCCGCCACGGCGGCCGCCTCGGGCAGCAGTTCCAGTCCCGTCATGACCGGCTTGAGACTGCGCGTCAGCAGCAGCAGGGGCAGAATGCCGCCCCCGCAGCCCAGATCGATGCCCCGCCGCAGCGGGCCCGTCCGCGCGAAATCTGCCAGCAGCACGGAGTCGGTGCTCAGGGCAAAATGGGGGGACTGCAGGTATCGCGGCCCGCCGGGCCACAGAAATTCAGCATCAGCCATGTCAAACCTCACAAGAGTCCAACCATAAGACAAAGGGGCGATATGATTTCATATCGCCCCTTAAGATGCCGCATGGAAGAATCGATCAAGCCTCGTGGATAGCCTCGGCGGGGCACTGAGCCGCGCAGGAACCGCAGGACAGGCACTTCTCGGGATCGATTTCGAAATGCAGCTCGCCCATGGAAATGGCTTCGGCGGGGCACTGAGCCGCGCAGGAGCCACAGGACAGGCAGTCATCAGAAATAACAAATGCCATGGTGTAACCTCCGTATGTATTTGGCCATAAGGCCTTTGTAAGGTGTATTGTAGCACAATAATTCCAAAAATCAAATGGAATTTGTACCCCTCCGATAATTATTCGGAGAATTGGCGATAATCAACCGTGTGGGCAAGGCTTTTCGGCTCATTTTTCACCGGCGATATAGGATAATCGGGACAGGGGGCATGGACATGAAAAGCAACGAAAAATTCACCCGGCGGGCGGAGACCGCCATCGAGCAGGCGCGGGACGCGGCCTGCCTGCTGGGTCACAGTTATATCGGTACGGAGCATCTGCTGCTGGGCATCGTGCGGGAGGGCGGCGGCCTGGGCGCCCGGGTGCTGCGGGAGCGCGGGCTGGACGAGCCGGTCCTCCGCGCCGCGGTGGAGAAGGTGGCAGGCGCCGGCGCGCCGGGCATGCCGGAACAGGGCCTGACGCTGGGCGCCAGAAAGGCCATTGAAAAGGCCGTAGCCGACGCCGACGCGCTGGGACACGGTTATGTGGGCACGGAACACATCCTGCTGGGTATCCTGCGGCAGCCGGAATGCAGCGGCACGCGGGCCATTGCTGCCGCCGGCGTGGAGCCCAACGAGCTTTACACCGATATCATGCAGGTGTTCGGCTCCGCCGAAGGGGGCCGGCCCAAACCAGCTCCGACCCGGCAGAGCGTCCGGCATGCGGACACCAGGGTGCTGGACCAGTATGGGCGGGATCTCACGGAACTGGCCGCCAACGGCGCCATCGACCCCGTGGTGGGGCGCTCCGATGAGATCCGGCGGGCGGTGGAAATCCTCTCGCGGCGCACCAAGAATAACCCTGTGCTCATCGGTGAGCCCGGCGTGGGCAAGACCGCCGTGGCGGAGGGACTGGCACTGTGCGTGGCGACGGGCCGCGCCCCGGAAAGCATCCGTACAAAGCGCATCGTATCTCTGGATATGTCCGCGCTGCTGGCGGGCACAAAATACCGCGGCGATTTTGAGGAGCGGGTGAAGGCCGTACTGCGGGACGTGAGACGCGCGGGGGACGTGATCCTGTTTATCGACGAGCTGCACACCATCATCGGCGCGGGCAACGCCGAGGGGGCCATCGACGCGGCCAATATCCTCAAGCCGGCGCTGGGCCGGGGCGAGGTGCAGATCATCGGGGCCACCACGCCGGAGGAATACCGGCGCCACATCGAAAAGGACGCCGCGCTGGAGCGGCGGTTTCAGCCGGTGACGGTGGCGGAGCCCAGCAGGGAGGTCACCCGTGCCATGCTGGAAGGGCTGGTGGGGCGGCTGGAGGAGCACCACGGGGTGCGCATCGCCCCGGAGGCACTGGACGCGGCCATCGACCTTTCCGTGCGCTATATCTGCGGCCGCTTCCTGCCGGACAAGGCCATCGACCTGGTGGACGAGGCCGCGGCCCGGGTGCGGATATCGGGGCTGAGCACGATGGTGCGCCGGGAGGATATCGAGGCCGTGGTCTCCCAATGGACGGGGGTACCGGTGACCGGCATGGACGAGAGCGAGACCGAAAGGCTGCGCAATCTGGAAGCTAAGCTCCACGAGCGCGTGGTGGGGCAGGACGAGGCCGTGGCCGCCGTGGCTCGGACCATCCGGCGCGGCCGGGTGGGGCTGCGCGATCCCGAGCGGCCCGTGGGCAGTTTTCTCTTTCTGGGGCCCACCGGCGTGGGCAAGACCGAGCTGTGCCGGGCGCTGGCGGAGGCCGTGTACGGCAGCGAGAGCGCCATGATCCGGCTGGATATGTCGGAATATATGGAGAAGCACACCGTCAGCCGGCTAATCGGTTCGCCGCCGGGCTATGTGGGCTATGACGACGGCGGCCAGCTGACGGAAAAGGTGCGCCGCAAGCCCTGGAGCGTGGTGCTGTTCGACGAGATTGAGAAGGCCCATGAGGAGGTGTGGGGCATCCTTCTGCAGGTGCTGGAGGACGGCCGTCTCACCGACGCCCAGGGCCACCGGGTCGATTTTCGCAACACGATCGTTGTCATGACCTCCAACGTAGGTGCACTGGCTGTGACCGAGGGCGTGAAGAAGCTGGGGTTTGCCGCCGACGGCGCTTCCGCTGAGTGCGAGGAACGGGAGCGGGTGATGACCGAGCTGCGCCATACTTTCCGCCCGGAATTTCTTAACCGCATCGACGAGACCATCGTCTTCCACCGGCTGGGCCCGGCGGATGTGGGCGAGATCGCCAAGCGGATGCTGCGCCGGGCGCAGAGCCGGTTCGAGGCGTTGGGCTACGGTCTGGACGTGTCGCCGGAGGCGGAGGCGGAGCTGGCCCGCCGGGGCTACGACGAAAAATACGGCGCCCGTCCGCTGCGCCGGGTGATCCAGACCCAGATCGAGGACGCCGCGGCGGAGCTGATGCTGGACGGCAGCGCGGCGGCGGGGGACGTGTTCGACGCGGCGCTGGACGGCGATAAAATTCTTTTGACGCGCAGAAGGTAAGGGCGTATAATCAGCCGTGTTACTGTCGAAAGGATTGATCGAAAACATGACTGATGAGGAAAAAATCGCGAAGCTCAACAGCCGCGGCGCATTCAACCGCTACAACGGCATCCGCGTCACCGCCGCCGGAGAGGGCAGCGGCACCGTGGAAACCGTGCTGTCGGCCAATTCCATGAACTTCTGGGGCAGCGCCCACGGGGGTCTGGTGTATGCCATGTGTGACGTGGCGGCGGGCGTGGCCGTGATGGGCCTGAGCGCCGGGGGAGTCACCCAGTCGGGCAGTCTCTATTATCTGCGCCCGGCGGTGGGCAGCAAGCTGCGCGCCGTGGGCACGGTGATCAAAAGAGGCAAGACCGTCTCGCTGGCGCAGACCGACGTTTTTGACGACGAAGGCGCGCTGGTGGCCCGGGGCGAATTCGAATACTTCCACACGGACGGCTTTCCCGGCAGGGAAAAATAAAAAATCGGCTTGCGCTTTTGATGGGCGCAAGCCGGTTTGCTGTTATGGCTTATTCCGCGGAGATCATGTAATAATACACAGGCTGGCCGCCGTTGACCACGCTGACTTCCGCGTCCGGGAAGTGGGCGGAGATCCGGTCGGCGGTCTTCTGCGCGTCCTCCTGGGTGACGTCCTCGCCGTAGTAGACGGTGAAAATGTCGGGGGAATGGGCGTCAAACGCGGCGCAAAGCGCCTCCAGCATGGCGGACTGATCGGTATAGCTGCCGATGAGCGCGCCGTCCAGCAGCGCCAGATACTCGCCCGCGTGGATATCCTGACCGTCAAACTCGGAATCCCGGGCCGCGTAGGTGACCTGCGCGGTATGGACCCGATCCATGGCCTCGCTCATGGCTTCGATAACGCTCTCTTCGGATTCCTCCGGCTCCAGACACAGCAGCGCGGAGATGCCCTGCGGCACGGACTTGGTGGGGATGACCACCACTTCCTTATCCGTCAGCGGGACGCACTGCTCCGCCGCCATGATGATGTTCTTGTTGTTGGGGAACACGAACACGGTGCGGGCGGGAGTGCGGTTGATCTCTTTCAGGATATCGTCGGTGGAGGGGTTCATGGTCTGCCCGCCGGTGACGATGGAATCGGCGCCCACCTCGCGGAACAGATCGGCCATGCCCTTGCCGGCGCAGACGGCCACGGCGCCATATTCCTTTTCCGGCGCGGCCAGCGTCTGCACGGCGGCGGCTTTTTCCACCAGCTCGTCGTGCTGGGTGCGCATATTCTCGATCTTGGCGGTTTCCAGGGTGCCGTATTTCTGCGCCTCGGTCAGCGCGTCGCCGGGGATGTTGGTGTGGACGTGGACCTTGAAGCGCTCGTCGTCCTCGCCGATGACCAGGCTGTCGCCGATGCTGTCCAGAAAGGCCCGCAGCGTCTCCAGCGATTTTTCCACCGTCTTGCGGACGATGAACACCGTGTCGTAGGCGAAGGTGATATCCGCCGTGTCGAACTTTTCAAACACGCTGCTCTCGTCGCCCGCGGCGGGCCCGGAAGCGGCCTCCGGCGCGGCTTCGCCGCGCAGGGAAGCCAGCATGGCTTCGTAGATCACCAGATAGCCCATGCCGCCGGCATCCACCACGCCGGCCTTTTTCAACACCGGATTGAGGTTGATGCTATCGTCCAGCGCGTCCTTGCCGGCCTCGATGGAGACCTCCAGCATTTTTTCAAAATCCGCGCCGCCGGCCTTGGTATAATCCACGGCGGCCTCGGCGGCCAGGCGGGATACCGTGAGGATGGTGCCCTCTGCGGGCTTCATCACGGCCTTGTAGGCGGAATCCACGCCCTCGGACATGGCGTTGGCAAATTCCCGGGCGCCGGCCTGGGTCACGCCCTTCAGCCGCTTGGAAAGGCCGCGGAACAGCAGGGAAGTGATGACGCCGGAGTTGCCGCGCGCGCCGCGCAGCAAGCCTGAGGCCACGCAGTCGGCGGCCTCGGATACGGACGCGAACTCTTTCTTTCGCAGCTCCTGGGCGGCGTTGTTCACCGTCAGCCCCATGTTTGTACCCGTGTCGCCGTCCGGTACGGGGAAGACGTTGAGGTCGTTGATGGACTGGGTATTGGCCCGCAAAGCGGCGTCGGCGCAAAGGATCATCTGTTTGAAATCCGCGCCGTCAATGTATTCTCTCAAAGTTAAGCACCTCCGATGGACCGGGGATCGTATTATTTTTCGTTTTTGTCGCTGATGATGGTGTCCACATAGACGTTGACGTCCTGCACGCGTACGCCGGTGGCCTGCTGAAGCTTATAGCGTACTTCGTTCATAATGCTGCGGCAGACAGCGGTGATGTTCACGCCCTTGTCCACGCCGATATGAAGATCCAGAGAGATGCTGTCGTCGTCGTTGAACTGTACTTCCACGCCCTTGGACATGGATTCCCGCCGCAGCAGCTGAAGGGCTCCGCCATCCTTGCTGCGCCCGGCCATGCCTTTCACGCCGAAGCAGTTGGTGGCCGCGTCGCCCGCGAGGTTGGTGAAGACCTCACTGGTGATACTGATGGTGCCGTTGCCGTTTTCGATTTTGACCATGGTAACGCGCTCCTTTCCGTTGAGTATTCTCAAAAGTTGCTTTAATATTATAGCCCCGGCGCGCGGAAAGTACAAGAAAAATTTGCGCACATTATATTGTGTCCTGGATTCTCTGTTTACAACAGAATGCCGAGATGTTAGACTGAACTTAATAGAAACGCGTTTACTGGAGGCGCAGCTTATGGAACGGATCTACAAGATCATGGACGGCTCTGCCGCCGCCGCCCATGTTTCCTACGCGTTTACGGAGGTGGCGGCCGTCTGTCCCATCGCGCCGTCCGGCCCCATGGCGGACGCGATCGACCAATGGTCGGCGGCGGGCCGGAAAAACCTGTTCGGCGCGCCGGTGAAGGTGGAGGAGATGCAGTCCGCTGCGGGCGCCGCGGGCGCGGTGCACGGCGCGCTGAACGCCGGGGCTCTCGCCACGACCTGCACGGCCTCCCAGGGCCTGCTGCTGATGATCCCGGATATGTACAAAATGGCCGGCGAGCTGCTGCCCGCCGTGTTCCATGTCACGGCCCGGGCCGTGGCGGGGCACGCCCTGTCCATCTTCGGCGACCAGTCGGACGTAATGGCCTGCCGTCAGACCGGCTTCGCCCTGCTGTGCGAGAACGACCCCCAGGAGGTCATGGATCTCGCCCCCGTGGCCCATCTCGCGGCCATCGCGGGCCGGGTGCCCTTCGTGAATTTCTTCGACGGCTTCCGCACCTCCCACGAGCTGCAAAAGGTCGCGGTGTGGGACTATGCAGATCTGGCCGGGCTGCTGGATCGGGACGCCGTGGCCGCTTTCCGCGCCCGCGCGCTGAACCCCAACCGCCCCGTGATGCGGGGCAGCCACGAAAACGGCGATATCTTTTTTCAAAACCGTGAAGCGTCCAACGGCTGTTACGACGCGCTGCCCGCCGTAGTGGAGGCCTCGATGGCCCGGATCAACGCGAAGCTGGGCACGGATTACCGGCTGTTCAACTATTGCGGCGCGCCCGACGCCGACCGTGTGCTGGTGGCCATGGGCTCCGTGTGCGACACGGCGGCGGAGGTGGTGGACTATCTCAACGCGCGGGGGGAGAAGGTGGGGCTGGTCAAGGTGCGGCTCTATCGCCCCTTCTGCCCGGACAGGCTGGCTGCGGCCATCCCCCCTACGGCAAGGCGCGTGGCGGTGCTGGACCGCACCAGGGAGCCGGGAGCCCAGGGAGAGCCGCTGTATCTGGACGTGGTGACAGCGCTGTTCAACGCCGGCCGCGCCGATGTGACGGTGTGCGGCGGGCGCTATGGTCTGGGCTCCAAGGACACGCCTCCGGCGGATATTTTCGCGGTGTATGCGGAGCTTTTGAAGGCTGACCCCAGACGCCGTTTTACCGTAGGTATCGAGGACGATGTGACCGGCCTGTCCCTGCCCATCCCCGACGCGCCGGATACCGTGCCGGCCGGCACCCTGTCGGCAAAATTCTGGGGCCTGAACGGCGACGGCACCGTGAGCACCAGCAAAAATTCCATCAGGATCATCGGCGACCATACCGATAAATTCGTCCAGGCTTATTTTCAGTACGACTCCAAAAAGACCGGCGGCGTCACCGTGTCCCATCTCCGTTTCGGGGACAGGCCCATCGGCAGCCCGTACTATGTGAAAAAGGCGGATTTCGTGGCCTGCCACAACCCCGGCTACCTCACCGCCGGCTACCGCATCGCCCGGGATGTAAAGCCGGGGGGGACGCTGCTGGTGAACTGCGGGTGGTCGGACGAAGAGCTGGCGGCACATCTCTCCTGCGCGGAGAAGCGCCACATCGCCCGAAACCATGTGCGCCTCTACGCCATGGACACCATCGGCCTCGCCCGGAGCATCGGCATGGGCAAGCGCACCGATACCATCCTTCAGGCCGCGTTCTTCGCCCTGTCGGGCGTGATGCCGCTGGAGCAGGCCGCGGGCTGTATGAAAGAGGCCGCCGCCCAGTCTTATCAGAAGAAGGGGCAGGACGCGGTGGATATGAACTGCAAGGCCATCGACGCCGGCACGGCGGCGTTCCGCGTCGTGCCGGTGCCCGCCGGCTGGGCCGACGCGCCGGACGATCCGGCCCCCGCGCCGCTTGCGGGCCGGGCGGCGACAGCGCGGATGGTGGAGGCCATCCAGCGCCCCGTCAGCCGCATGGACGGCGACAGCGTGCCCGTGTCGGCCTTCCTGCCCCACGCGGACGGCACCTTTGAGCTGGGCGGCAGCCGGTATGAAAAACGCGGCGTGGCCGTGTCGGTGCCCTCCTGGGATCAGGACAAGTGTCTCCAGTGCAACAACTGCGCCTTCTCCTGCCCCCACGCCGCCCTGCGTCCCTTTATGCTGACGCCCGGGGAGGCCGCCGCCGCGCCCAAAGAGGCCAAGCTGGAGCGGGTCAAGACCGGCAAGGGCAAAGGCAGCTTCAAGTACACCATGGCCGTTTCGCCGCTGGACTGCCTGGGCTGCGGCGTGTGCGTGGGCCAGTGTCCCACCCACGCGCTGGAGATGAGACCCGCCGCAAGTCAAGCCCCCCAGATCGCGGTGTACGACTATATGGTAAATTCCACCGCGGAAAAGCCCGGGCTTTTCGACGCCACCGTGCGCTTCTCCCAGTACCGCAAGCCGCTGCTGGAATACTCGGGGGCCTGCGCGGGCTGCGCCGAGACCAGCTATGCCCGGGTGGTCACCCAGCTGTTCGGCCGGCGCATGATCATTTCCAACGCCACGGGCTGCTCATCCGTCTGGGGCGGCCCCGCGGCGGATTCGCCCTACACCGTGGACGCCGACGGCCGGGGTCCCGCCTGGGCCAACTCCCTGTGCGAGGATAACGCCGAGCATGGGCTGGGCGTGTATCTGGGCCACAAAAAGCTGCGGGACGATCTGCGGGACAAGGTGGCGGAGCTGGAAAAGATCACCTCCGTACCCGAAAAGCGGGAGGCCTGCCGCCGGTGGCTGGACACCTACGACAGGGGAGGGGAGAACGAGGCGGCGACAGCGGCGCTCATCGCCCGGCTGGAGGCCGATCCCGACTGCCCCTATACGCGGGTCATTCTGCCGAAAAAGGACTATCTGGCCAAAAAATCCGTGTGGATCTTCGGCGGGGACGGCTGGGCCTGCGACATCGGCTGCGGCGGTCTCGACCATGTGCTGGCCTCCGGAGCGGACGTGAACGCGCTGGTGTTCGACACCGAAATGGATTCCGATACCGGCGGGCAGGCGTCCAAGGCGTCCAATATCGGGCAGGTGTGCCGGCTCGCCGCGGCGGGCAGGGAGCTGAAGCCGAAGCCGCTGGCGGAGATGGCCATGACCTACGGCTACGTCTACGTGGCGCAGGTGGCCATGGGCGCGGATAAGGGCCAGACTCTCAAGGCCCTGACCGAGGCCGAGGCCTATCCGGGTCCATCCCTCGTCATCGCCTATTCCCCCTGCGAGCTGCATGCCATGAAGGGCGGTATGCAGGGCTGCCAGCGGGAGATGGACCGGGCCGTCAAGTGCGGCTACTGGAACCTGTTCCGATTCGACCCGTCCCGGGAGCGGGAAAAGCTTACCCTCGACAGCCGGGAGCCCTCCGCGGATTACCGGGACTTCCTGATGGGCGAGGCGCGCTTCGCATCGCTTTCCCAGAGCGACCCCGCGCGGGCGGAGGCGCTGTATCGGAAGTCGGAGGAAAACGCGAAAGCCCGGTATCAGCACCTGTTAAAGCTGAAGGAAACGATCGGATAAAAACAGCCCCCCGGCAATTCCGCCGGGGGGCTGTTGAGACTGTCAAAAAAGCATTTTTGACAGTCTCAACACGCCGAATTTTTTACAAAATTATATCTTTGTAAAAAATGTCGCTCCGCTCCCCGAACCCTTGCTGCGCAAGGCTTCGGCGGCTATTTATCTGAATTGAGGCGGGGCCTTGCCTGCCTTCGGGCAGGCCCGGGTCGCGGCTCTGGAGCGCCCCCGGCGCTCCATTCACTGCCGCTCCCCATTTGGGCACCGTATTGCCCAAATGCCCCTCACACTCCCCCCGTCAATTACTCGATTTTTCCTTTTTGGGGAGTTCTTTGACAAGCTGAGCAGCCCCCCCCCCGACAATTCCGCCGGGGGGCTGCTCTTATAAAGTTCCATCGGCGATCATGGGGTAGACGTCCGTGTCGGCATAGTGCCACCACTCGCCGGAGTAACCCGCGAAGCCGCATTCCGTCATGACGGACTCCAGCAGCCGCGCGTCTTGCCGGGCGGCGGCGGACACGTCGGAGTAGTCCCTGTCGGCGGCGGGGCTGGCGTCGTCAAAGGCGCTGGGCATCTCCACCGCGCCGCCGTCGGCGGTCACCAGCGTCACATCCACGGTGTTGCCGCGGGTATGGTTGGAGCCGCCCGTGGCCGGGTCGGCCACATAGACGGGGTCGGGGCGGGCGTTCCACAGAGCCTGCTGAGCCGATGCCGGGCGATAGGCGTCCCAGATCTCCAGCGCGTACCCCTCGGCGGTCAGCTTCTCCTGCGCCGCCAGCAGTTTTTTCACCGTGCCGTAGCGCAGCCGGGCCTCGGTGAAGTCGTAGATGACCTTGCCGGTGAAATTGTCCGTGCCGGCATACTTGAGATCGACGACGATGCCCGGGATATAGTCGCTCACCGCCACCAGCGTGTCGTCCGCCGGCGGGGGAGAGACCGTGGGCACCGGCGTGGACACCGGCGTAGGTGCCGCAGGGGGGGACGGCGAGGATACGGCCGCTTCGCCGCAGCCGGTGAGCAGCAGCAGGATCGGGAGCAGCAGGGCTGCCAGACGTTTCATTTCTTCCTCTTTTCCGGCTTCGGGGGCTCCTCGTAGCCGATCGCGGTGGCGGGACTGAGCTCACCGATGCGCAGTACCAGCCGGTCCACCAGCTCCTCGTCGTGCTCGCCGAAAATGACGTTGGCGATCTCCCTGCCGCCGTTTTTCAGGATGAGCCGGAAATATTCGATGGCGGGATGATCGTCCGGCATGACCACGCTTACGCCCCGATAGGCCCGGGTGATGCTTTCGTAAGGGACGAACATTCTGCGCCACAGGTCGCGGTGGTACACGCCCAGCTTGCCCACGCGGACTTTCTTGAAGTCCTCCGCGTTTTGATAATCCGCGGTATGCGCTTCGTCCATGATCCTCTGCCTGTCCGGCGTGCGGAACTTCAGGAGCTCTGCCATGAGCCTCGCCTCGCTTTCAACCGTATCTTAGCAGACATGCCCGACCCAAGTCAACACAGGAAAAAATACTTGACATTATTTCAGATAAAGGTATAATAATTTAGCCTGTCCGTGAGACGGGTATATTTCCTTGCTCCCGCCGCGAGCGGGGGCCATAAGACCAGAAGGAGGTGCAACCATGGCAAAAACAAGCGAAAAGTACGAGGTTATGTACATCATCAGCGGGAAGCTTTCCGAAGAGGAGGCCGCTCCCATTGTTGAGAAGTTCAAGGCACTTGTTGAGGCAAATGGTACTCTTGACGAGATGGAGGAGATGGGCAAGCGCAAGCTGGCGTATAACATCAACTACATTTCCGAGGGCTACTATGTGCTGATGAAGTTCTCCTGTACGCCCGAGTTCCCCGCAGAGCTGGACCGTATCCTTGGCATTACCGACGGCGTCATCCGTTCACTGATCACCATGCGTGCTGAGTAAGGAGCCGAAGAGATGCTGAACCACATTGTCATTATGGGCCGTCTGACCCGGGACCCCGAGATCAGATACACCCAGTCCCAGACGCCGGTGGCGTCGTTCTCCCTGGCTGTCGAGCGCGACTTCGGCGGCAAGGACGGCGGCGAGAAGCAGACTGATTTTATCGACTGCGTGGCCTGGCGTCAGACCGCCGAATTTGTGTCCAAGTATTTTACCAAGGGCAGCATGGCCGTTGTGTCGGGCCGCCTGCAGATCCGCGACTGGACGGACCGCGAGGGCAACAAGCGCCGCTCCGCCGAAGTCGTGGCGGATAACATTTATTTCGGTGAATCCAAGCGCCGCGACGGCGGCGACAATCGCGGTGAGCGCGCCGACACGTCCTATTCCGCGCCGAAGTACGAGGCCCCGGCATCCGGCGGCTCCGCCTTCTCCGAGATAGGCGACGACGACGGCGAGCTTCCGTTCTAATTCTGATAAGGAGGAACCAGCTTAATGGATAACAAGAGTGCCAATCCCAAGATGCGCAAGCGCAGAAAAGTTTGCCAGTTCTGTGTGGACAAGGCGACTATCATCGACTATAAGGACACCGCGAAGCTTCGCAGATTCCTGTCCGAGCGCAGCAAGATCCTGCCCCGCCGCACCACCGGCGTGTGCGCCATGCATCAGCGCGAGCTGACCGAGGCCATCAAGAGAGCGCGTCAGATCGCCCTCCTGCCCTACGTTACCGACTGACCGAACCGCGGTCTTTTCATCCCCGGGCCCATGGGCCCGGGGATTTTTTTGCCGGATACAATCACGTTGCGCCCGCCGAAGAAACAAACGCCGTTCAAAGCCCGTTCACAGAAATGTTTCACAGATTTCATAAAAGAAATTGTGCAGGTTAACATTTCTCTTAAGATTTGCTGGTATCCTTTCACCATCATTCTGAAAGGAACACGGCACGATGAACAACAATATCGGAAAACTGACGGCTCTTGCGCTGGCGCTGGATTATGCGAACCTCAGCTATGATGAAGTGCAGGTGGAAAAATTGACGCTTGCCGGCGATCTGCTCGGCGTGTGCTATGAGATAGAATATACCACGGCCTGCCTCAGATACTTTTGCTATGTCGATGTGTTCGGCGGGGAAGTCGTCGGTTTCCTCACCGTACCCGAGGACCGCGAACAGGCGAAGTCCTCCGTGGCCTGAACCGAATATAAAAGGCGGAGCGTTTTTCAGAGCGCTCCGCCTTTTTCGGCGGATAGGTAGCGGGCCCTAGTGCGGCGGCAGGGCTTCCATGCCGGCGGGATTGCGCTGCCGCAGCAGGTTTACCGCCACTATTTCATCCAAACGCCCGTCCGCCTCCCCCCGGAAAGATCATTCTATCCTAATAATACACGGAATCGGCGGGAAACCAACGAAAAATTGTCCTTGTGTTTGACGTTTTGGCAAATGCTTGCTATAATATCCGCTATATTACAGCATGATAAAATCATGCTGTCCTGACAACAGCTCTGCGCTGGGAGGAATACGATGGCCGTGGATTATGAAGAAATGGTTCTGGACGTGGAGCTCTTACAGAGAGCGCAGCAGGACAATCCGTTCATTCGCATCAGCGACGCGGTGTATAAAATCTTGGAGGAGGCCATTCTCTCCTCCCGTCTCAAGCCCGGCAGCAAGCTGAAGATCAATTCCATCGCGGAGGAACTGCACGTTTCCGGCACCCCCGTGCGGGAAGCTGTGGAGTAGCTGGCCGCCAGGGGCCTGGTGGTGGAATCCAAGGGCAGCGGCGGGAAATATAAAAACTACACCGTTTTCGATATTTCCGACGACGATATCGCGGAGCTGTTCGTGGCCCGCAAGGCCATCGAGAGCACGGCGGCGTATCTCTGCGCGCAGAAAAACTGGTACGTGGACCTGCCGCTCCTTGAAAAAACGCTGGAAGATTTCCGCAAGGGGATGCAGGACTACATCAGCGGCGGCTCCGTGCGCATCGCCACGGAGCATGATCGGAAATTCCACACCGCCATTGTGGAGGCCGCCCGCAACCGGTATCTGCTGGATATGTATGATTCCCTGGATAAAAAGCTCAGCTACCTCTCCGTCCGCACCTGCGAATTTATGGCCGCCGGCCTCCGGCGGGACGATCTCAGGATGCTGTGCAGCCAGCACGCCTCCGTCATTCACGCCATCCGTATGGGCTTTCCGGAGCTTGCCAGGCAGGCCATGGACGACCACATCGACTTTTGCGAGGGAAACTGCCTCAGCAACCGGTACTTTTCCGGGAACAAAAAATAAAAACGCCGGCCCTTTTTAAAGGGCCGGTTTCGCGTTTTTCGGAGCCGCCGAGCGGCTGTTCGCCGAGGCAGAGGTGCAGTGCGCCGAGCGCTGCGCCAAGTGCAAGAAGACGGCCGAGAAAAGTAAGATAAAGGAAAACAGAGGAAGCGTACAGACCTGGATTTGTACACTTTTTCTGTTTTTGTCTAAGAAAGAACCGGCGGTTACGGCATTATGACGAATATCCAGAGCTTTCTTGTGTGCCTTTTGCTATTGACAGTTTGAGCCGATAATGATATTTTTAACATGCATGTTAATTCGCGGCCACTGTGCGGAAATGCGCCCAGTGGCCGCATTTGCAAGATCATTGCCCGACCCGCACCGAGAAAACTGCAAATATTTTTTTGGGAGGCTATCCATGAAAGATCTCAAGCATCTGATTTACTTTGAGAACCTGCTGCAGGAGGCCAACAACGAGCTCGTGCAGCAAGCCGTCAAAGAGGGCGACAAAGCGCTGGGTTATAACTGCTACTATATCCCGGAGCCTCTGCTGAATCTGCCCGGCTGCTTCTCTTCCCGTCTGCGCGCGCCCAACTGCTCCTCCACCGATGTTGCCAGCTACTACATGACCACCCGCAACTGCCCCTACGTCCGCGCCATTCTGGAGCGCGCGGTGGAGGGCGGCTACAATTACCTCAACGCCCTGTTCGGTGCGGAGTGCTGCGCCGCCATGGAGCGCATGGAGGAACATTTTTCTCTCATCGACCCGGTGAAGAACAAGGATTTTTTTACCACCATCATTGATCCTCCCCTGAAGTATGACGATAACGCCATCGACTATTATAAGGCGGGTCTGAAGCTCAAAGTCGTGGACGAGCTCCACAAGCGCGGCGTGGATACCTCCGAAGAGGCCATGAAGGCCGCTATCGAGGATCATAACGAGATCAGCCGTATTATCACCGAGATCGGTGATTTCCGCAAGCTGGAGAATCCTCCCATCACCGGCTACGAATTCCACGTCATCAATCTGGTCAGCCTGACATGCCCCCACCGTCTTATTAAACCCTATCTGGAAGAGACACTGGAAGAGATCAAAAAGCGCAAGCCCGAGAAGAAATTTCCGTTCCGGGCCCGCGTGGTCATGGTCGGCAGCGAGATTGACGATCCCGAATTCATCAAGCTGGTGGAATCCTGCGGTGCCATGGTCGTGGCCGACCGCTTCTGTTTCGGCTCCATCCCCGGACGCGAACAGATCGAGATCCGCGAGGGCGAGAATGCGTTCGACGCCATCTGCCGCCACTATCTGGAGACCAACCTGTGCGCACGCTTTATGTCCGGCGACAAGATTGACCAGCGCCACAGTACCATGGAGCGCCTTTACAGGGACTATAAGGCAGACGGTATCATCATTGAGAACATGAAGTTCTGCGAGTTCTGGAGCTATGAAAAGGTCCTGGGCTCTTACCTCATGATCAACGAGCGCAACATCCCGTGCTGCACTATCGAAAAAGAGTACGTGGTCGGCTCCGCCGGTCAGCTCCGTACCCGTTTCCAGGCCTTCGTCGAGAGTCTGGAGATCAAGAAGATCAATTCTTGAGGAGGGATAGAACAATGAATTTAAATTTTGAAAAACCCCTGAATATGGCGATCGGCGCCATTGATAAAAAGCTGGAAAGGTTCGATCCCCTCTGGCAGTCTGAGCACGGCACCGGCGGTCTGCGCAGCCGTTATTATGATAAGACAGGAATCGCCAAGTACCGCGAGTGGCGCGGCTGCAGAGATACCATGGTGGACTATGTCGCCTGGCTGAAGAATCTGGGCATGATGGGCATGATGGTGGCCAAAGACCCTGTGAGAATGATGAAGGGCTTTTGGGAGTACCGCTGGATGGGTTCCTTCCTGGGTTCTTTCGCCTTTGTGGATCGTCTGTTTGAAGGCTACCGCGATCGCGAGCTGCAGGTTTCCGCCCTCCACAGCAACACCATCGTCCGCACTCTTTGCGGGCTGATCGGCACCATCATCGGCAATGACCGCCGTCTGGGCGGCGGCCCGGATTCCGACAATCTCGTCGGTCTGGATGAGACTATCCCGACGCTGTTCTTTGCCGGCTTCCCGACGCTGAAGCCCGAGCCCATGCAGACCCTGCCGGAGTTCGTCATCTGCGACGTGGACCAGCACATCGAGCCCTATTACATTGACGTGGCCGAATCCTACGGCCTGCCCGCCGACGTGTGCTCCCGCTGCGCTGCCGAGACCGGCGTCACTTTCGACGACGCTTTCCCCATCTTCGGCAAGATGGTCATCTCCACCAACCAGCCCTGCAACGCCAGTGAAGCCACCTCCATGTTCCAGCGCCGCCGCTTCCATCGCGAGGGTCTGCTGGACTACCCGTTCGCTTTCGCCATGCAGCACAACGAGGCGCTGGGCAACAAGTACTCCGCCCAGGAACTGCGCAACTGCATCGCCGAGATCGAGAAGGTCTACAACGTCAAGTTCGACTGGACCGCTTTCTTTGAGGCGGCCAGGCGTGTCAACGAGCAGAACATGATCGAGATGGAGAAGTGGGAGATCCTGGCAACGCCTTATTCTCCGCTGTGCGGCATTTCTGAAACCCTCTATAAGCTGGTGGAATGGGCCATTGCCAACGGCCGTATCGATTACTTCAACGATACCGACCGCAAGGTCATCGAGATCATGCGCAAGAGCGTCAAGGACAAGTATGAGCCCTTCCAGGGCAAGACCCGTCACCGCGCCTTCCTGTGGGGTCCCTCCGCCGTGTATTACACCGATTTCCCCACCTGGACCCAGAACTGCTGGGGCCTGAATATCGTCCTCAATATGGACTCCACCATGGGCCACAACATCATCAACACCGAAGATCCCGAGCAGGCGCTGATCGATCTGGCTAAGTTCTCCGAGAAGGGCGTTATGCGCCACCACGCCGTGGGCGGCTGGGACAATGTCAACGCCGTTTGGGACTGGGCCAAAAAGTTGAACTGCGACATGGTTCTGGTCAACGACAACGTCTCCTGCAAGGGCATGAACGGCGTCCACGCCATGCTGGAGGAACAGGCCCGCGATCTGGGCTTCTACTTCTGCTTCGTCCCCCACGATCTGGAGGATTGCCGCACCATTTCCCGTCAGGATATGCGCAAGGCCATCAGCAGCTACATGAACGTCGTGCTGGGCGAAGAGCCGCTGGATCCCACCCTGGTGGAATTTGACGACTCCGAGGCGTGGTAAGAGAAAGGCAGGTAAAGGAATAATATGAAAGCTATTTTTAAGATTCTGGGAAAACTCATCGGCCTTGTTCTGGTACTGTTCGTGGCCACGTTCGCGCTGTATATGACGAATGGCGAAAACAAGCTCATCTATTACGTTGTCCGTCCGCTGCTGAACAAGCACTACGATTCCCAGTCCCGCAACAGACAGATCTGATTCCACGAAAAGCGCCTCCCGGGGACGGGAGGCGCTTTCTTCATAGCGGCGGATCAGACAAAGATCAAGCTGGTCAGATAAGACAGCTTATCGATCGTGACGCTGTCGTTCTGCCCGGTGATCAGACCGTCGCAGCCCTTGAGAGAGGTGATTCTGGCGATGGAGTTTTTCCCCAGCTTTGAGGAGTCACACAGCACATAGCGGCGCTTCGCGTTGGTCAGCACCGCGCTCTCCACGGTGGCGACGGCCAGATTGTCGCTGTAAACATTGCCGTCGTTGTCGATGGCGTCGCAGCTGATAAAAGCGCAGTCGACATGGATCCCCTTGAAAAAATCGCAGGCCTCACTGCCGATGATGGTGCCGGTGGAGCTGCGCAGAATGCCGCCGCAGACGTGGACCTCCAGCGCGGCGCAGCGCGCCAGATACTCCGCCGTCTGTATGGAGTCGGTATAGACCACACAGCGGCGCAGATCATCCAGCAGACTGCCCAGCCCGTATACGGTGGTGCCGCTGCCCAGCGAGATGGAGCAGCCGTCCTTCAGAAGCATCCTGGCCCGGGCGGCAATCCGCCGCTTTTCCGCCACGCTCTTGTGCAGCTTGCTGTCGAAGGTCTCGTCGGGGAAAGGGTTGACGGACATGACGCCGCCGTAGGTCCGGATGACAAGCTTCTTCTCCTGCATCTCCGCCAGCTGCTTTCGCAGTGTGGAAACAGATACGCCCAGCATTTCGCTCAGATCGCCGACAGACATTTCTCCGCGGCTTTCGAGCAAACTGATAATCTTTTGCTCGCGCACGCCGGTTTTCATATCGCATCACCCTCTGCATTTCTGATAAACGGTATTATAGCATGATGTCTTTGCGTTTTCATCAACTTTTTTGTGGGAGCCTGCGATTATCTGGAGCATAAGTAGAAAATTCGGGAAAAAACTGTGCAGTTCTTATAAAAATCAGCCATCGCACCGCGCAACAAAAAACAGCTTTTGCGCGGAGCAAACTTTTTCCCGCTCAAAATGATTTTGTTCAGACGGCAGCAATTGATTTGCTTTGTTGACTTTCCACGCAAAAGTATTTAAGCTGAACACAGCGCAAAATGACATCCCTATTTTTTCTTTTTGGAGGCCAATGTGAAAGATTTTACTATCGGCGAAGCCCAGAAGCTGACGGCACCGGCACCCTTCGGTCTGCTGACCGCGCTGCGCCCGGACGGGAAGACCAACGTGATGGCGGTCTCCTGGTGGAATTATGTAACGAATCACCCGCCGATGCTCAGTGTGTGCCTGTCCAAAAAGGGCTTGAGCGGGACACTTATCCGAGAGTCCGGGGAATTCGGCCTGAGTATCGTCGGAGAATCCCTGCGGGAAACCGCGCTCAAATGCGGGCAATGCTCCGGCCGCGCGCGGGATAAGGCCGCCGAGTATGGCATCCCGCTGGAAAAAGGGCAGAGGATCGCGGCCCAGGTGGTCTCCGGCAGCAGGGCGGTGTTTGAATGCGTACTGGCGGACAGCGTGGATGCCGGCGACCACACGATCTATATCGGCGAGATCGTGACGATCCGCGGGGATCCTGCGGTGCCCCAGATCTTTGCCTATGACGGGTATGCCAGACTTGACACGGCATCAAAACAGTAGCAGAATAAATTCGGATATCGACGAAAGGGGAATACGATCATGATTATGGATTGCGGTAAATATGTGGGAAAATGCGTCTGCGGGCGTGACCACGAGCTGGAAACCAAGCTGGTGGCGGTGGAATACAACGCTTTCGATCATTTTGAAGAGTATATGCGCCGGACCGGGCTCACCGGCCGACGCGCAGCGATCTACGACAGCAATACCTACAACAACCCCTGGATCAAGCATATCAGGGCCGATCAGGAAATCGTGCTGAACGCCGACGGCCTGCATTCGGAAAAGGGCATGATCGAGGAGATGATGACCCGGCTGGACCATCCCGAGGTGCTGGTGGCCGTGGGCTCCGGCACGATCATGGATTTCGGCCGCTACCCCGCCTATAAGCTTGGCATCCCCTTCGCGGCCATCCCCACGCTCTCCAGTTCAGACGGCTTTACCGCCAATATTTGCTCCATCATTATCGACGGGCAAAAAAAATCCATCCCCATGGTGGCCCCCACGCTGGTGGTCACCGATCTGGACGTTATCGCCAACGCCCCCATGTTCCTCACCATCAGCGGCGTCAGTGATATTTTGGCCAAGTACATCTCACTGGCGGACTGGAAGATGGCCAAGCTGGTGGATGACGAATACTACTGCCCCATGGTGGCGCGGCTGTCGCAGGACGCGCTGGATATCATGCGCAGGGCGGCGGACGGACTGGCGGCGGGGGAGAAGCCGGATTTTGAAGCGATGACCATGGCTCAGATGATGAGCGGCCTCACCATGCAGCTGCTGAACCATTCCCGGGCCGCCTCCGGCGCGGAGCACCTGATGGCCCACCTGGTGGAGATGAAGCCCCCGCGCTTTGAAAGTGCCCACGGGATGCACGGCCAGTGCGTGGGCGTCGGTACCTATCTGTGCGCCGGAGAATATCACCGTCTGGCGGCGCTGCCCACGCCCAAGGCCAAGCCCTTCGCGCCCATTACCCGCGCCTGGGCGGAGGAAAAATTCGGCGTTCTGGCCGACGGTATCCTGAAAGAGAACGAGAATGATGTTCTGGGCACTTTCGATCCCCAGAACATCGTCGATCACTGGGACGAGATCCGCGATATTATCGCGGCCATCCCGCCCGCCGGGGAGCTGGCCGCCCTGTACGATTCCATCGGCGCGCTCTACAAGCCGGAGGATATCGGCATCGACCCCGCGCTTGCGGACGAGATGCTCACCGTCTCCGCCGCCATCCGCAACCGGCTGACGCTCATCCGTATGCGCCGGGTGTTGGATTTCGGCGAATAGGACGAACCTGCAATTTCAACACCACTCTCAGTACGCGGAGCGTCTTCGGGCGCTCCACGTTTTTTTCTGGGGCAGCGAACCGGAATATTGATATTTTAATAACAAATTAATTCCATTTGTACGCTGATATGCAAATTATCCACAGAAATTGTAACAAAATCGCCAAAATCCTGCATAGAAATCTGGGCCCGCCTTTTGTGACAAATGCTCAAAACTGATTGGACGATCACACAAATTTGAAGTGAAAATGCGCAAATCGTTCAAGATGTTTTCCGAATGCGCACTTCGCGCAAAACGGGGGCGCTTTTGAGCTGGGTTTGGCGGTTGACTTTGAACGGATATCGAAATATTTTTAGAATGTTCATGGGCGCACAGGCGCTTTCCAACCCTATTTTTAGAAAAGGAGAAACAAAAAATGAGACCTGATATTGTGGTCATGCTTACCCATCACGACGTTACCGTGAAGGAGGCAAAAGCAACTTTTAAAACGTGCAGCGACTTGCCTGTAAAGCATTGGGGCTTCAAAAATGTCGGACTGCCCAAGGACCAGATGAAGGAACTCGCCGCGCAGATGAAGCAGGCGGGCAAAGAGACCTTCCTTGAAGTTGTCACCTATGACGAGGCCTCCTGCCTTGACGGCGCGCGGACCGCCATCGACTGCGGCTTCGACTATCTCATGGGCACGCTCTACTACGACTCCGTGGCCGAGCTGCTGCGGGAGAACGGCATGGAGTATCTGCCCTTTGTGGGCAAGGTCTCCGGCAGCCCCAGCATCCTGGAGGGCACCAATGAGGAGATCATCCGGAACGCGAAGGATCTGATGGCCAAGGGCATCAAGGGCTTCGACATCCTGGCCTACCGCCATGTGGTGGACGGCGAAAAGCTGGCCCGCGATTTCTGCGCCGCGGTGGACGCAAAGGTCTGCGTTGCGGGCAGCATCAACAGCTTCGCGCGCATCGACACCATGTTTGACATCGGCCCCTGGACTTTCACCATGGGTTCCGCCCTGTTTGAGAAGAAATTTGTGCCCGACGGCAGCTTCCGCGACAATCTGATAGCCGTCGCGGAGTATATGGCAAAGAAGTAAACAAGCAGCTGGACATTTCGATCAGAAAAAATTTAGAGTAGAAGAGGAAAAAAAGGGAGGATTACAAGGTGGAAGAATCTAAACTGAAAAAAGCGCTGACTCCGATAGGCCTTTGGGCCATAGCGGTCGGCGCGGTCATCTCCGGCATGTACTACGGATGGAACTACATCTTCGCCAGCACGAACTTCCTCGGAGCCGTTATCGCGCTTGTCATCGCGACACTTTTCTATGTGACCTTCATGTTCCTGTATGCCGAGCTTGCCACTATGACGCCCAGCTCCGCCGGCCCCGCTGCCTACGCGGAGAGAGCGTTCGGGCGCGGCACGGGCTTCTTCGCGGGTTTCTGCTATCTGGTGGAGTCCCTGTTCGCGACCCCGGGCATCTGCATTTCAGTCGGCGCTTATGTCCACAACATGTTCCCGGCGGTACCCGCGGTTATCGCGGCCGTCGGCATCTACATCATCTTCCTTCTGATCAACTGCGCGGGTATTGAGGCAGCCGCAAAGGTCGGCGTCATCGTCACGGCCATCGGCGTCGCCGGAGTGCTGCTTTTCTCCGCCATTGGCTTCCCCTCCGTTAAAGCCAGCAACATCGCCAACATGGGCGATCTCGGCGGCATCAAAGGAATCTTCCTCGCCATCCCCTACGCCGTCTGGTTCTACCTCGCCATTGAGGCCTGCGGCATGGGCGCGGAGGAGACGCGCAATCCTTCCAAGGATATCCCCAAGGCCTATATCTCTTCCGTATTCACGCTTCTTGTGTGCGCGGTCCTGATGCTTGTGGTCATGGCGGGCGCGCTGCCCAAGGCGGAGATCATTGGCACCGACGCCCCCATGGCTATCGTCATCACCAAGCTTTTCGGCGCGGACAGCGCGTGGAACATTATCTTTATAATCATCGCCCTGTTCGGCCTGTGCGCGTCCCTGCACGGGATCATTATCGGCCAGTCCCGTCAGGCCTATTGCCTTGCCCGCTGCAAGTGCCTGCCTTCCTACCTCGCGAAGCTGGATAAGAACGGCACCCCCATCAATTCCCTGATTACCACCAGCGTCATCGGCATGATTTTTGTCCTGATCGGCTCCGTGGACGCCATTGTCGTCATTTCCGGCCTCGGTTCCGCTCTCATGGCGGTGTTCTGTGTCATCTCCTGGTTTAAGCTGCGCAAATCCGAGCCCAATGCCAAGCGCCCTTACACCTGCAAGGTCATCACCGGTATTATCTGCGCCATTTTCTGCGCGATAGTCACGATTTCCACCATATACTCATCCCTGACCCAGGGCATTCTGTTCTATATCGCCATTGGATTTTTCGCGCTGGCCATTGTGTATTATTTCCTCGTCTGCAATAAGAGAAAGGGCAGCTTCATAGTAGAGTCCGCGGACGACGACTGAGACGGTACCGCGCTCAAAATTCTATCGAAACTCCGGCGCGGCGGGCGGCGCTTTCCGCGCCGGAGCACAGAGGGCCTCCAGGGGAGAAATTAATTGAGCGAACATTATTTGAGGAAGAAAGATAAGGAAACAACATGAGCAGTGAAAACCCGACACTTGAAAACCAGGGAGGTCTCAAAAAGAGCCTCAAGCTGATTTATGTTTACGCCATCGCGACCGGAGCCATCTTCACCTTCGTCGGCTACTGGGATTCCATATTCTATTCCTATTGCGGCCCCGCAACGTTTTTGGCCTTCCTGCTTATCGTGGCCTGTGTGCTCCCGATCGCGTTTGTCTACTGCGAGCTGTCCCCCATGTTCCCCTCCTGCGGCGGTGAACTGATTTATAACACGGTGGGCTTCAACAAGCACGTCGGCTTTTTTTCCAGCTGGCTGATCATGGGCGCGTGGATTGCGGTCATTCCGGCGGCCATCATGGCCATTATCCAATGGATTGCCAAGGTCTGCGGCCTTACGCTGACTTTTGAGCACGTTGTCGTCATCGGTATCGTCTGCCTTACCATCTACTGCATCTTCAGCCTGATGGATGTGCAGCTCGCGGGCAAGGCGCAGCTCGCCATGCTCATCGGCGCAATCGTCGGCTGCGTCGTCACGAGCTTTGCAATCATCTTCTCCGGCCACTGGAGCTTTGAAAATTTCAAGCCGTTTTTCAATACGGTGCTGAAGACCACCTGGGGCGTGCCCGGCTGGCTCGTGGGTTTCGGCCTGCTGATTAATCCTTTTTTCGGGTTTGAAACCGTTCCCCAGATGATAGAGGAGGGGGATTTCCCGCTGAAGGACACGAGCAAGGCCATCTGGGGCTCCGTCGTCACCTGCGGCATCGTGTACTCGCTGTTCTTCTTCTCACTGGCCGGACTTGATAAATTCAGCGTCCTGCTTGCCGGCGATTCGGCAAACGGCTTTCTCGCGATCAACGCCATGAACAAAATCCTCGGCTGGCACGTCTGGCCGGTGTTTTTCGGCATCGCCGCGGTGCTGTGCGCCATCGGTACCTGCCTGCTCGGCTTCTGGCTTTCCACCGTCCGCCTCATGTATGCCATGGGCCGCAAGAATTTCCTGCCTCAGGCCTTCGCGAAGCTCAACAGGCATCAGCAGCCGATCGTCCCGAACCTATTTCTGCTCGGCGTCAGCATCCTGCTCCTCATCCTGCAGAACGCCACGTCTTTCATGAGGGATTTCTATAACCTCATGTCCTTCAGCGTGGCGCTTGCGTACGCACTCACCATGCTCTCGGCGATCCGCATCCGCAATAAGCACCCGGACTGGGTCAGCCCCTTCCACCTCAAAGGCGGCAATTTTACGAGAGGGCTCGCTTTTGTGCTTGCGCTGGTCATCGCTTTCTTCTGCTGCTGCGGCCAGGGAGCCGGCTCGTGGAAGTGCTGGGGCATTTTTATGGGGATCGGCGTGGTGGTCTGGCTCTGGATGGCCCTTGTGCGCTGGAGGAAATCGTCCGTTGTCCTGCCGACTCCGGACGGCGACGTGGAGTACTGAAAAACGTTTAGTTTTTAAGGAAGTGACAAGTTTTGAGTTATGTTATCGGCGTGGATCTGGGGACCCAGTCCCTCAAGGGCCTGCTCGTAGATCCGCAGGGTAAGATCATCGCGGAATCGAGCTGCGCCCACGACCCCATCTATCCCAATCCCGGCTGGGCCGAGCAGGCAGTGGAGGATTATCTCCACTCCTTTACCAAAGTTGTTCAGGAATTGATCGCCGTCAGCGGCATCGACCCCGCCGAGGTTGGCACCATCGGTATGGATGCCATCAACGATTCCGTCATCGCGGTGGATGAAAACGGCGCGCCGCTGATGAACTGCATTATCTGGATGGATCGCCGCGCCGAGGCCGAGATCGCCCGGATCGCCAAGCTCGTCGACCCCGACCGCGTTTTCGAGGTCACGGGCCTGAATCTGGACTCCTCCCACACGGCGGCAAAAATGCTGTGGATCAAGGAGAACCGGCCGGATGTTTTTGCCAGGGCCAGGTATCTGCTCAATGTGGACAGCTTCATGGTCAACTGGATGACCGGCGTCGCCGCGGTGGACTATGCCCAGGCTTCGGCCTCCATGCTCTACAACGTGGCAAAAATGGACTGGGACCCCGAAATGTGCCGCGCTTTCGGCCTCGACCCCGCGCTGTTGGGCACGCTGAACAAATCCCAGACCGTGGCGGGGACACTCACGGAAAACGCCGCCCACCGGCTGGGCCTTACCACGAAGACAAAGGTCATCATCGGTACCGGCGACGAGCACAGCGCCTGCCTGGGCTCCGGCCTTGTCAGGCCCGGCATGGTCTGCGACATCACCGGCACTGCGGAGCCCGTGGCCGGCACCTCGGACAAACCCGTGTTCGATACCCACGGCCATCTGGTGGAGACCCACCATTCGGCGGACTCCCGGCTGTGGCTGGTGGAAAATCCCGGCTTTGTCTCCGGCGGCTCCACCCGTTGGTATAAGGACACCCTCCTCAAGACCGCCGGCTACGATCTTATGAACGAGCAGGCCATGCGCTCGCCCATCGGCTCCAATGGCCTGACCTTCCTGCCCTGCATGTCCGGCGCCATGACGCCCACCTGGGACGGCTCCGCGCGGGGTACCTTTACGGGCCTCTCCCTGAGCCACACGCTGGACGACTTGTCCCGCGCCGTGTTCGAGGGAATCTTTTTCGGCCTGCGGGACAATGTGGACCGCTTCGAGCAGATCGGTATGGACTGCTCCAGTGTGCGCATCGTGGGCGGCAGCACCAAGTCGCCGTTCTGGTGCCAGATGAAGGCGGACGTGCTGGGCAAGCCCCTGGTAGCCACCAAGAACCCGGAGGGCGCCGCCATCGGCGCGGCCATGCTGGCGTCCGTGGCGGAGGGCAACTTTGCCGATCTGGACGAGGCGGCGGAAGCCATGGTGGAGCTGGGCGCGACCTACGAGCCAGACCCGGGCAGGAAAGCCGCTTACGACGAAGCCTACCGGCGGTATCTTGCGGCCTACTATGCGCTTGTCCCGGTCTTCAATAAATTCTATAAAGGAGAATAAGACGCAATGATCGATCCTCGTTTGGTCAGGGCGGACGCCACCCAACTGGATGAACTGCGCGCCATCCTCGCGCAGCAGGAGGGTGCGGAAAAGCTCCGCCCCATAGAGATGAAGGATATATTCATTGGCCACGGTGCGATCGAGAAGGTCACCAGCGCGGTCAGGGCCCTGACCCCCGGCGCAAAGATCCTGATGGTCACGGGGCCGACCAAAATTCTGAGCCGGGGGCAAAACGTAAAGGAAACGGTTTTTGCCCTTCTGAAAAAAGAGTACGACGTGGAATGGCTCACCCTCTCCGAAGGGGAGGGCAAGATCATCCACGCCACGCCGGAGAACGCGGGAAAGATTGTGGGCCGCCTCCAGGGCGTGTCCTGCGTGGTGGGCGTGGGCAGCGGCACGCTGTGCGACCTGTGCAAGCGCGCGACCTTCCTCGTCAACGAGGAAAATCCCATGCCGCTGGTCATCGTCCAGACGGCGCTGTCCGTCAACGCCTTTTCCGACGGCGTCTCCGTCATGCTCATCAACGGCGTCAAGCGCACCATCCATTCCCACTACCCGTCCATCCTGATCGTTGATCTGGATGTGATCGCCGACGCCCCGGCGGAAATGAACGTCAGCGGTTACGGCGACCTCATCGCCACCTGGACGGCCCCGGTGGACTGGTATCTGGCCAATGTCCTCGCCATGGGCGACAATTTCCACCCCGCCCCGTCGGACATGATCCGCACCCAGTGCGAGGAACTGCTGGAGAATTCGCCGAAGCTTAAGGCGGGCGATAAAAAGGTCATCGGCGATCTTGCCAATGTACTGACCCTCAGCGGCTTATCCATGGGCATCGCGGGCGAGTCCTGCCCGGCTTCCGGGTCGGAGCACGTGATGAGCCACCTGATCGACATGGCTTCCGGCGTGCGGCACACCGGCATCTGCTATCACGGCACGCAGGTCGCCGTGTCCGGTATCCTCTCCAGCATCATCTGGGATTACTTTCTCCATAAATTCGATCCCGAAAAGGTCGATCTCGGCAGGGCCTATCCCACGGCGCGGGAGATGGAGGGGCGCGTCAGAGCCGCTTTCGACTGGCTGGATAACGACCACACCGCCGCGGGCGAGTGTTGGGCGGACTATCAGATCAAGCTGAACCGCTGGCTGGCGCACAGGGATGAATTCGCCGCGTTTCTCGCCCACTTCGACCAGTTCAAGGCGCACGTTTCCGGCTGGGTCAAGACCCCGGCCTACCTCTCCGACTGCATGCACGCCGCCGGCGCGCCCACACGCTACAGCCGGCTGAACTATCCCGTGGATGCAAAGACCGTCACCTGGGCCATTACCAATTGCCACCTGATGCGCAACCGCTTCTCGGTGATCGACCTGCTCCATTTTTCCGGCGTCTGGGACGGCGCGTTCGTTCAGATGCTTCTCGACCGCGCGGAAAAGCTGGACGCCGGTCTCTAAACAATCGTGCCTGTTCAGTATTCACTCCCGATCCTTTCCCAGCAGGAAAGCGCCCCGGTACCGGGGCGCTTTTTTGCCCTCCTGCCGCCTCGCGTCCATAGACAGACGATAACAGGTAAATTATTGTGAAAAATAAAAGCAAATAAGTGTTTTACTTGTGGCACTGCTTGTGCTATTTTCAAGTCAGAAAAGAAAAAACAGCCAATGGAAGGAAGCGCTGGTTTTATGGGAAAAAAAGTATTGATGATCGACCCCAACTGGTGCAAGGGCTGCGGTATCTGCGCGGCCTTCTGCCCCAGGGGCGCGCTGGAGCTGGTGGGCGAAAAGGCCAGGCTCCGGGCGGATAACGACTGCGTGCTGTGCGGGGCGTGCGAGCAGCATTGCCCGGACTACGCCATCTGGCTGAAAGAGGAGGCGTGAACCGTGGGCAAAACGGTTTTGATGCAGGGTAATGAGGCCTGCGTGGAAGGTGCCATCGCGGCGGGGATGCGGTTTTACGCGGGCTACCCCATCACCCCCTCCACGGAGATCGCCGAGGGCTGCGCCGCGCGGCTGCCCCAGGTGGGCGGCCACTTCATCCAGATGGAGGATGAGTTGGGCTCCATGGCCGCCGTCATCGGCGCGTCCGCCGCGGGCGTCAAGAGCATGACCGCCACCAGCGGCCCGGGCTTCTCCCTGATGCAGGAGAACATCGGCTATGCGTGCCTGGCGGAAATTCCCTGTGTCATCGTGGATGTGCAGCGCTCCGGCCCGTCCACGGGCCTGGCCACCGCGCCGTCGCAGGGCGACTATCAGCAGGCCCGCTGGGGCACCCACGGCGACCACCCCATGATCGCCATTTCCCCGGCCTCCGTTGCCGAGACCTACCGGCTGTCCATCCGTTGCTTCAACCTCAGTGAAAAGTACCGCACCCCCGTGATTTTCCTCATGGACGAGATCGTCGGCCACATGCGGGAGGGTATCGAGATTCCGGAGCCGGATTCCTATCCCGTCTGGAACCGCCGGGTAGCGGGCAACGACGGCGCGTACAAATTCGTCTACAGAGTGCCCGAGGGGCAGTGGGTGCCCGGCCTGAAGCCCTTCGGCGCGGGGGAGCGCTATAACATGACCGGCCTCGTCCACGACTATTCCGGCTTCCCCACCAACTCCAACGAGGTGGCCCAGCAGGAGATCACCCGCCTGATGGAAAAGGTGCTGAAAAATAAGGACGATATCGTCCAGATCCAGGAATACGCCATGGATGACGCGGAATACGCCGTTGTCGCCTACGGCGGCACCACCCGGGCCGCCATGGAGGCGGTGCGCTCCGCCCGGGAGGCGGGCATCAGGGCGGGGCTGTGGCGGCCCGTCACGGTCTGGCCCTACCCGGATGAAAGATTACAGGAGCGGCTGCCCCAGCTCAAAGGCATCCTCATGGTGGAGCACAACTACGGTCAGATGCTCCGGGAGGTGCAGCGCGCGGCGGCGGGGTCGGTACCCATCGACTTTATCGGCCGTATCAACGGCACGGTCATCCCGCCGGAGGAAATTCTGAAAAAGCTCAGGGAGGTGTCCCGCCATGCCAAGTGAACTCATCCGCCAATACATGCGCATCGACCATCTGCCCCACATCTGGTGCGCGGGCTGCGGCAACGGCGTGCTGACAAGGGATGTGGCCGTGGCCATCGACGAGCTGTGCCATGACCCCGAACACCCCATCGCGCGGGAAAAGGTGGTCATCGTGTCCGGCATCGGCTGCTCCAGCCGCGCCGCCGGCTATCTGGACTTCAATTCCATCCACACCACCCACGGCCGGGCGATTGCCTTCGCCACGGGCATCAAATTGGCAAACCCAGGGCTCACCGTCATCGTGGTCACCGGCGACGGCGACTGCTCCGCCATCGGCGGCAACCATCTCATCCACGCCGCCCGGCGGAATGTGGATATGACCGTGGTGGTCTACAACAACAATATCTACGGCATGACCGGCGGCCAGTATTCACCTACCACGCCGCGCGGAGACCTGGCCACCACCGCGCCCTACGGCGTCATCGACCGGCCCTTCGACATCGCGGGTCTGGCGGCGGGCGCGGGCGCGTCTCTCACCGCGCGGGGCGACACCTATCATGTGCGGGAGACCATCGACCTCATCAAAAAAGGCATCCGCCATAAGGGCTTTTCCCTGATCGACTGCTACTCCGTCTGCCCCACCTACTACGGACGCAAGAACAGGAAGGGCGACGCGGTGGAAATGCTGACCCGGCAGAAGGAAAACGGCGTCCGTCCCGAGGCCTATTCGGCGCTGTCCGAGGAAGACCGGGTGGGCAAGTACGTCATCGGTACCCTGACCCACTCCAACTACCCCGAATTCACGGCGGAATACCAGAAAATGATCGACAAAGCCATGGCGGGGAGGGCTGAGGCGTGAAGCAGTTTGAAATGCGCTTCACCGGCTCCGGCGGACAGGGCGTAATCCTGGCCAGCGTCATTTTCGCGGAAGCCGGGGTCATCGCCGGGGAGCACGCGGTCCAGTCCCAGGCCTACGGCCCGGAGGCCAGGGGCGGCACCAGCAAGGCCGAAACCATTCTCTCCAGGAACGAAATCTGGTTTTCCAAGGTTGTCAGGCCCCATTTCCTGCTCTCTCTCAACCAGTCGTCGCTGGATCAGTTCGCCCCGCAGCTGGCGGAGGGCGCCGTGGTGATGATCGACGATACGCTGACCGTCCCGGAGGGGCTGGACCCCGCCGGCGTGATCGCCCTGCCCATCCTGCGCACCGCCCGTGAGACGGTGGGCAAAGAAATGACGGCCAATATCGTGGCCGTGGGCGCCATCAACGCCGCGCTGGGGCTTTTTTCCGACGAGGTGCTTATACAGGCCGTCCGCCGCCACATTCCCAGGGGCACCGCGGCGCTGAACGACAGGGCCCTGGCCGAGGGTAAGGCACTGGTGTCCGACGAGGTAAGGACCCGCTTCAGGCGGGAAGTGGCCTGATGGAAGCGGAAGTCAGACGGCGCATCCGCTGCTCCGGGCTGGAGAATAAAATCACCGACGCCGACCGCGCCGCAAGGCTTATTGAAGACGGCATGACCGTGGCCGTGGGGGGCTTCACCCCCTCCGGCTGCCCCAAGGCCGTGCCCGCGGCGCTGGCCCGGCAGGTGCGGGAAGGGGAGAGGACGGTACGCATCACGCTGCTGTCCGGGGCCTCCACCGGCGACGAGCTTGACACCGCGCTCTCCGACGCCGGCGTGATCGCCCGCCGCGCGCCCTATATCACCAGCGCGTCGCTGCGCGGGGCGGTCAACCGGGGAGCGTGCGCCTATCAGGACGTCCATCTGGGCGAGATGGCCCAGAACGCGCGTTATGGGTACTACGGAAAGCTGGACGTCGCCGTGATCGAGGCCTGCGCCATCACCGAAGACGGCTCGCTGGTGCCCACCACCGCCGTGGGCTGCGCCCAGACCTATGCCGCGCTGGCGGACAAAGTACTCGTGGAGCTGAACCTTGCTCAGCCCGCCGCGCTGGAGGGCTTTCACGACATCTTTCCAGCCGCCGACCCGCCCCGTCGCCGGCCCATCCCGCTTACCCGGCCCGGACAGCGTATCGGCGGCACGGCCATTCCCTGCGGCCCGGACAAGATCGCGGCAGTCGTGGTGACAGACACCCCCGATAAGCCCCGCCCGCTTGCAGCGCCGGACGAGGTGAGCCGCGCCATCGCGTCCAACATCGTCCGGTTCCTCCAAAACGAGCGCGCCGCCGGAAGACTGTCCGCGGACAGCGTCCCGCTCCAGTCCGGCGTAGGGGGCGTTGCCAACGCGGTACTGGAGGGATTGGCGGATTCCGATTTTACCCATCTCTCATTTTACTCCGAGGTCATGCAGGACGCGGTTTTGTCGCTGCTGGACGGCGGAAAGGCCGATTTCTGTTCCGCCACGTCCCTGTCCCTGTCCGAGCCTGCGCTGGCCCGCCTGCTGGGACGGCTTGACGATTATAAGGGCAGGATCATCCTCCGGGATTCCGAGATCAGCAACAGCCCGGAGGTCATCCGTCGCCTGGGTCTCATCGCCATGAATACCGCCGTGGAGGCGGACCTCTGCGGCAATGTCAACTCCTCCCATCTGTTCGGCAGCCGGATTTACAACGGCATCGGCGGCAGCGGCGACTATGCCCGCGGCGCGGCAGTGTCCGTCTTTATGACCCCATCGACGGCCAAGGGCGGCAAAATCTCCAGCATCGTGCCCTGCGTGACCCATGTGGATCACACCGAGCACGATGTCGACGTGATCGTCACCGAGCAGGGTCTGGCCGATCTGCGGGGCCTGTCCCCCAAGGAGCGGGCAAGGCTGGTCATTGAATGCTGCGCCCACCCCGATTACCGCCCGCCGCTGCGGGAATACTTTGCCCGCGCCTGCGCGTCGTGCGGCGATTCCCAGACGCCTATCCTGCTGGACGAATGCTTTTCCTTCCACAGAAAATTTCAAAACACCGGCAGTATGCTGTAACAGAACGGGAGTATGCGGTTAAAAAAGCGGATGGACGCCGCATTCCGGGCACAGCAGCCGTGTTTGCAACAAAGAGAAAGGCAAAAAAAGCGCCCCGCGGCGGGGCGCTTTTTTTATGCTTTTGGTGTCTTTGAACATGCGGCGGTGGGCGTTGGCGAGACCGCGGGGGAAGCCGCGGGGGACGGCGATACGCAGGTCACGGGACACTGGCAGCCCGTGCTGTCGATGGTGTAGTCCCCGGACACGATGAGCTGCGAGATGGGGACGATGTTGTAGCCGTCCTTCTGCAGGGCTTCCAGAATACCCGGCAGGGCCTCCGGTGTGTGCTCCGCCGCGTTGTGGAACAGCACGATGCTGCCCGGCTGCACATTTTTCAGCACCCGCTCGGTGATCTTCTGCGCGGAGATCCCCTGCCAATCCAGACTGTCGACGCTCCATTGTATCGCGGTCATGCCCATGCTTTTCACGGCGGTGATGACGTGGTCGTCATATTCGCCGTAAGGGCAGCGGAACAGCGCGGGACGGACGCCGGTGACGGCCTCGATCTTGTCGTTGGCCGCGTTGATGTTGGCGGTGATATCCTCGGTGGAGAGCTTGGAAAAGTGGGCGTGATCGTCGGAATGGTTCATGACCTCGTCGCCCGCGTCGGCGATGGCCTTTACGGACTCCGGGTATTTATCCACCCATGCGCCGACCACAAAGAAGGTGGCCTTCACTCCGTACTTGTTGAGGATGTCGATGAGCGTTTGGGTATCCTCATTCCCCCAGGCGGCGTCGAAGGAGATGGCGATGGTCTTATCCTGCCGCTTCACGGAATAGATCGGCAGTACGCGTTCCGCGGCGGCAGCGCCCACCACGGCGGGGCTGTTCACCACCCAGAAGATGGCCGCCACCGCCAGCACCAGCGCCAGCGCGGAGACGAGCCGGTGATGTTTTTTCAGAGCTATCGAAAGTTTGGTCAATCTGCATCACTCCCGGTCATGGTATTGGTAGATACTATGCCGGGTTTTGCCGTGTCATGCCGGAAAAGTCAGCTTTCCATCTTGTCCAGCCCGTGCAGCCAGTCGGAGCGGCAGAGGTAGATGCAGAAGATCACGGAGCTGATGCCCCAGGTGATGGGATAGGCCCAGAAAAGATATTGGATTTCATGGATATAATGCATGATGACCGTGATGTACGCGATGCGGAACACGCACCATACGCACAGCATCACTAGCATGGGCACCACGGCCTTGCCCGCGCCGCGGCACACGCCGGCCACACTGTGGGAGAAGGCCAGCAGGCAATAAAACAACGTTTCCGTGCGGAACTGCAGCACGCCGATGGCGATCACGTTCGGGTCGGAACTGAACAGCCGGACGAACCAAGGCGCGGCAAAGAACATGGCTACGCCCACAAGCTCCGCCATGCCGACGGCAGAGAGGATGCCGAACCGGGCGCCCCGCTTGGCGCGGGCGAATTCCTTAGCCCCCAGATTTTGTCCCACGAAGGTGGTCATGGCCATGGCAAAGCTGGTGATAGGCACGAAAACAAAGCTCTCGATCTTGAAATATGCGCCGCAGGCGGCCATGGCGTCCGCGCCGAAGGTATTGATGTTGGCCTGTACCAGCACGTTGGCGAAGCCGATGACGGAATACTGCACCCCGGTGGGCAGGCCGTATTTGACGATCTGGCGCAGCATGTCCCTGTGGAAGCGGACGCCGCGGAAAGATACCTGATAGACGGTGCCCTTTTCCATGAGGTGATGCAGGCACAGTACCGCGCTGACCGCCTGAGAAATGACGGTGGCCACGGCGGCGGACCACACGCCCCAGCGGAACACGCCCACGCACAGCAGATCCAGCGCGATGTTCAGGCAGGAGGAAATGATAAGATAGTGCAGCGGATGCCGGGAATCGCCCACGGCGTCGAGGATGCCGTTGAAGATGTTGTACAGGATATTGGCCAGCACCCCGGCAAAATAGAAGCGCAGATAGGACACGGACTGAGGCATCACGCTCTCCGCCGTGCCCAGCCAGCGCAGGATGGCGGGGCACATCGCCACGCCGAAAACCGACAGCGCCACGCCGGAGACCAGACCCAGGGCGATGTTGGTGTGGACGGCGCGGGAGACCTTGCCATAGTCGCCGGCACCGAAATACCGGGCCACCACCACGCCCGCGCCCAGCGCGGCGCCGGAAAAGAAATTCACCAGCAGCAAAATCAGCGTGCCGGAGGACGCTACGCCGGCCAGCGCGGCCTTACCCAGGAACTGGCCCACGATCAGGGAGTCCGCCGCGTTGTACAGCTGCTGGAACAGCAGGCTGAGCATCAGCGGCATGGCAAAATCGATAATGGCCCGGCGGTAATTACCCGTGGTCATGTTTTTTGTCCCGGCGGGCTGTGGCATTTTTCTCTCTCAGCCTCCAAAATACAGTGTCAGTAAATTTCAGTATACCAGAAACGGCGGGAGAAGAAAAGAGCGGATTGCAAATCGGACCTGCCGATGGTAGAATGAGCGGGTGATAAGGAGGTGCGCCATGAACAGACCGATCTTGTGGATGGTGATACCCTGCTATAATGAAGAAGAAGTCCTGCCGGAGACGGCCCGCCGGCTGAAAGCGGCGCTGGCCGCGCTGGTGGAGGGGGAGCGCATCTCGCCCGACAGCCGTATCGCCTTTGTGGACGACGGCTCCCGGGACGGCACCTGGGACCTGATCCGCCGGCTCTATGAAAATGATTTTGTCTATGCCGGGATCAAGCTGTCCCGCAACCGTGGCCACCAGAACGCCGTTCTGGCCGGCTTGATGACCGCGAGAGCCTACTGCGACGCCGCCGTCTCCATGGACGCCGACCTGCAGGACGACGTGGACGCCGTCGCGCAGATGGTGGGAAAATACCTCGCCGGGGCAGACATTGTCTACGGCGTGCGCCGGGACCGCAGCAGCGACGCCGCCTTCAAGCGGAGCACGGCCCACGCCTTTTATAAGACCATGTCCCGGCTGGGGGTGGAAACCATCCCCGACCACGCGGATTTTCGGCTGATGTCCAAACGCGCGCTGGACGCGCTGTCCGAATACGGGGAGGTCAATCTCTTCCTCCGGGGCATCGTGCCCACGCTGGGCTTCCGCTGCGACACGGTGGAATATGTCCGGGCCGAGCGGTTCGCGGGCACGTCCAAATATCCGCTGAAAAAGATGCTGGCCCTCGCGGCGGACGGGATCACCTCATTTTCCATCAAGCCCCTGCTGGCCCCGGTTTTCTGCGGCGCGCTGGCGCTGCTTGCCGCGCTGGCGATCTTTATTGTGTGCCTGTGCCTGCACCCCGCGCCGGGCTGGCTGTGGGTCAGCGCCGCCGTGTGGCTGCTGGGCGGGGCGCAGCTGCTCGCCATCGGCGTGGTGGGCGAATATCTGGGCAAGACTTATCTGGAGACGAAGCGCCGTCCCCGCTATTTTCTGGATGCCGTGCTGGTCAGGGAGCGCGAGCCATGACCGACGCCGCCGTCGCCGCCCTGGTCCGCTACGGCGAGACCCGGGGCCTGACCGCGCCCTCAGACCGCCGCTATGTGACGAACCGGCTGCTGCAGCTCCTGAAACAGCCCGACATGGACCTCGACGCGCGGCCCATGGACGCGCCGCTGCCGGAACTGCTGGGCACGCTGTGCGACGACGCCGCCGCCAGGAACGTCATCGGCGGCAGCCCCATGGAGCGGGACCTTTTCGACACCGCGCTGATGGGCGCGCTGACGCCCTGGCCGCAGGAGGTCGGGCGTATTTTCCGGGAAAAATACGCCGTCTCGCCGGAGACGGCCACGGATTGGTTTTACGGCTTTTGCCAGGATACCAACTACATCCGCCGGGACCGCACGGCCCGCGACCTCAAGTGGACGACGGAGACGGAATACGGCGCGCTGGAGATCACCGTGAATCTGGCCAAGCCGGAAAAAGACCCGCTGGCCATCGCCGCCGCCGCCAACGCGGGCAGCGGCCAGTATCCCGCCTGCCAGCTGTGTATGGAAAACGAGGGCTACGCCGGGCGGCCGGATTATCCGGCAAGGGAAAATCTGCGCATTGTGCCGCTGACGCTGTGCGGCGAGAACTGGGGATTCCAGTATTCGCCCTATGTCTACTATAACGAGCACTGCATCGTCATGAGCGATACCCACCGGCGCATGGCCCTCAACCGCGCCGCCTTTGCCCGGTTGCTGGATTTTGAGCGGCAGTTTCCCCGCTATTTTATCGGCAGCAACGCCGATCTGCCCATCGTGGGCGGCAGCATCCTCAGCCATGACCATTTTCAGGGCGGCCGCCATGATATGCCCATGGCCAGGGCCCCGGTGGAGGCCCCGGTGGTTTTCACCGGCTTTTCCGACGTGACGGCGGGCCTTGTCCGCTGGCCCATGCCGGTGCTGCGGCTGACGGGCGCGGACGGGGAGCGGCTGATCGCGCTCACCGACAAGCTGCTGCGCGTCTGGCGGGGATACTCCGACCCCGCGCTGGGAATCTATGCCGCCGCCGGCGGCGAGCCACACAACACGGTGACGCCCATCGCGCGGGTGCGGGACGGAAAGTTTGAGCTGGACCTCGCGCTGCGGTGCAACATCACCTCCACGGAGCACCCGCTGGGCGTATTCCACCCCCACGAGGAGCTGCACCATATCAAGAAGGAGAACATCGGTCTCATCGAGGTCATGGGGCTGGCCATCCTGCCCGGCCGCCTGAAGGCGGAGCTGGACGGCGTGGCGGACGCGCTGCTCACCGGCGGCGATCTCACCGCCGATCCCGCGCTGCGCCGCCATGCGAAATGGGCCATGGCGGTGGCGGAGAGACACCCCGAGTTCGGCCCGGAGAATGCCGCCGGGATTCTCCGGCAGGAGACCGGGCAGGTGTTCCGTCAGGTTCTGGAGGACGCGGGCGTCTACAAGCGGGACGCCAGGGGCCGCGAGGGTCTGCTGAAATTCATCGACGCGGTCAACAAAGAAACCGGGCTGTAAAAACAGCCCGGTTTTATTTTTTCGGTTTGCCTTTTTTTGTTTATGCCGTCGCCATAAGCAGCACCCCCCCCACGATGCAGCAGATGCCCGCGACGCGCCTCTTCGTGATGGTCTCACCCAACAGATGCTTGGCGATGAAGATGGACCACACATAGGTCATGGAGCCCAGCGGCACGGCCACGGAGTATTCCGTCATCTGCAAAAGCCAGATCATGAACACGGTGGAGGTCACATACATCCCGCCGCCGATCCAGAGGTTTTTGTTTATCATCAGCTTCCAGAAGTTTTTGGTGGCGCCGGAGGCTTTTTTCAGAAAGTACCCGCCGAAGGCGGACAGCAGGGTCATACAAACGATCAGTAAATAAGTCATACCTCGTCCGACCCCCCGATCAGAATGACGCCCGCGATGATGACGACGACGCCGATGATTTTTTGCGCGGTCATCTCCTCGCCCAGCACCGCCACGGCGATGATGGAGGAGAAGACGTAGCTGATGCTGTTCATGGGGTGGATGACCGACAGCTCGCCCATGCGGTAGGCATAGGTCATGGCGATGCCGCCGCCGCCGCAGATGGCAAAGCCCAGCAAAAACTGGACCATCATGCGCGTATGGTCAAAGTCGCGCATGGTCTTCCACAGAAGCTGCCCGCCGCACAGGCACAGGGCCGTGATGAGGATCAGGAGCATCCCTTTTCCGTTCTTCTTCAGTGAATTGAGCATTGTACCTCCGGTGTGTTCATCCAAACGCCCACAGATAGGTGACGGCGAAAGCTTCGCGGATGAAGTAATTAATCATGAGCAGGGGGTAGCTGGTGTGGGCGGCCACGGTCTTGACGGACACGCCCTGTTTTTCGGCCAGCAGCTTGGCCCGGTAAAGGTGGTACTCGCTGCTCACCACGGCCACGCCGGCCGCCGGGTCGCCGCCCCGGCCGCGGATGATGGCAAAGGAATTCCGGTAGTTCTCCTCGGTATTTTCGGCCTTTTCCTCTTTCAAAATACGGGCCGGTGAAATGCCCTTTCCCGTGAGCCAGTCGTACATGCAATCGGCCTCGGAGATGTTCTCGCCCTCGCCCTGCCCGCCGGACACGATGCACACGGCGCCGGGATAGGTCTCAAGATAGTCCAGCGCCGCGGTGAGGCGGTTGAGCAGGGAAAGGGAAGGCGAATCACCGTTGACGCCGGCCCCCAGTACGATCACATAGGGGGCCTCGGGGTTTGCGTCCGTGTGCGCGGAGGAGACGATGGGGATCTCCACGATGATGAAATAGGTCACGCCCGCCGCCAGAAGGACGGATAAGACGATCCTCAGCGTCCTGCCGAAAAGGTGGTACGCGGCGACTACCGCCGCCGCGAACAGCAGCGCGTAGCCGACAAAGTCGTAGCCGATGAGGGCGAAGCGGAAAAAGAGGCCCGCCGCGGCCAGCAGGCCCCCCGCAAACGCCCAGCCGGATGTGTGTTTTGACTTCTTCATTCGGACAAGCCCTCCCATTGCGCATACAGCGCGTCCAGCGCGGCGGAAAGCGCCGCTTTTTGCTTGTCGATCTCCAGCAGCTTCTGATAATCGGCGGCGTATTCCTCCGCCTGTCCATCCAGCTCGCGGATGGCGGCTTCGGTTTTTTCAATGTCCCGCTCCGCCCTGGCCAGCTGTTTCTCCGCGCTGGGCGCGCCTTTTTTGCGGGGCTCCTTCTTCTTCTGCCCGGCCTTTTCGTTCTGGACGAACACCTGCTGCCGGGCGCGGTAGGCCTTGTATTCCCCAAATCCGCCCCGGAAATCCACGATGCCGCCGTTTTCGGCGCTCCAGATCCGGGTGGCGAATTTTTCAATAAAATAACGGTCGTGGGAGACGAAAAGCAGCGCCTCGTCATAGTCGGAAAGGGCGTCCTCCATCCATTCGCGGCTGGCGATGTCCAGATGGTTGGTCGGCTCGTCGAGAATGAGGAAGTTGATGTCCGAGCCCATGACCATGCACAGCTTCAGACGGCTGCGCTCGCCGCCGGAGAGGGCGGATACGGGGGTCAGCACGTTTTCGCCGCGAAAACCGAAGGCGGCCAGCCGGTCCCTGGCCTCCTGCGGCTGGCAGCGGCATTCGTACAGCATGGTGTCGAGACAGGAGCGGGAGAGGTTCTCAAAGGTCACGATCTGGGGCAAATACCCGGTCTTGACCGTGGGACCCAGATAGAGATAGCCGCTGTCGGGCGGCTCCTGATTGAGGATCATTTTTACCAGCGTGGATTTTCCGGCCCCGTTGTCGCCGATGAGGGCGATGCGCTCTTTACCCTCCACCGTCACGGTGAGGCCGCTGAACAGCCGCCTGCCGCCGAAAGCCTTGGAGAGACCGTCCGTCACCAGCACCTCGTCGCCCAGAAACTCCCGCTCCTTGAATTTCACGGTCATTTTCCGCGCCTCGGCGGGCTTTTCGGAGGTCTTCAGCTTCTCAATGCGCTTTTCCATGGAAAAGGCCCGCTTGTGCAGCTTGTCCGCGCCCATGAAGGCCCACAGATGCATCTGCTCCGCGGCCCGGGTCAGCTGCTCCACCTTGGCCTGGTCCCGCTCGTACTGCTTCATCTTCTCATCGAAGCGGCGCTGCCGCTCGGCGACGTAGAAGCTGTAATTGCCGCTGTAGAATTCGGCCTTGCCCTCGCTGATCTCGATGCAGCGCTGGCACACCACGTCCAGAAAATAGCGGTCGTGGCTGATGGCCAGCACCGTGCCGCGGAAGTGCAGGATGTAGTCCTCCAGCCACTCCGTGGCATGCAGATCCAGATGGTTGGTGGGCTCGTCCAGCAGCAGGATGTCCGTGTCCTCCAAAAGGAGACGGGCAAGATTGACGCGGGTCTTTTCCCCGCCGGAGAGACTGTCGAAAGGCTGGGCGCGCATGGCCTCCGTGATTTCCAGCCCGCTGGCCACCCGGCCGCGCTCCACATCCATCTCATAGCCGCCCATCAGGCGGAAGGCTTCCGAGAGCCGGTCGTATTCGGCCAGCAGGGCTTTGGAAGCATCCGCCGCCATCCGCTCCGCCAGCTCGTCCAGCCGCCGCTGCATTTCATACAGCCGCCGGTGGGCGTCCTTCAGCACTTCCTCCGTGGTCCAGCCCTCCGGATAGACGGGGATCTGGGAGATCAGGCCCAGTCGTTTGCCGCCTCCGACGGCCACCGCGCCCTCGTCGTAATCCAGCGTGCCCGTGAGAATGCGGAACAGCGTGGTCTTGCCGCAGCCGTTGGGGCCCAGGATACCCACGTGCTCACCCTCCGCAATATCGAAGGACAGGCCGTCCAGTATATTTTTTCCAATTTCAAAGGATTTTACCAGTCCGTTGACCGAGATATCTGTCATTTGAAGTTCCTTTTCAGTATTTGGCTACCGCCGCCTGCAAAACCGCGTTGGCGATGGGGCCGGCCTGCCGCAGACCGCCGCCGCCGTGCTCCACCACCACCACAAAGGCGTAGGGATGGGCGTCGTCGGCGAGAAACCCTGTGAACCAGGCGTGGCTGGTGCCGTCGCCCACTTCGGCGGTGCCGGATTTGGCGCAGATTTTCAGGCCCGGGAAAGAACCCGTGCCATAGGAAGACTGCACATTATAGCTCATGAATTCCTTCAGCCTGTCCGCCGTGGCCTGGGACAGCAGCTTGGTCTTGCCGCCGATAGCGGCGCGGCCCAGCAGGGTGGGTTCCGCCAGTTCGCCGCCGTTGGCGATGGCGGAGACCAGCCGCAGCATGGAGTAAGGGCACACCAGATCGGTGGACTGGCCGATTCCCGACCAGGACAGCTCGGAGCTGCCGTCGTCCGCCTTCTCAAAGCTGCCCGCCGCGGTGCGGATGCCGTCCAGCGTGTGCGCCTCGGTCATGCCCAGCTTCTGGGCGTACTTCTCCAGCGTGGCGCCGCCCACCTCCTGCGCGATCTTGGCGAAGGCGCAGTTGCAGGAATTGGCCAGCGCCTGCTCCACGGTCTGGCTGCCGTGGGTGCCGGTGCAGTGGATGGTGACCCCAGCCACATCCACGCTGCCCTTGCAGGTGAAGGTCTGACTGTCGAGATCCGACACGTTTTCAATGGCCGCCGTCAGCGTGACCAGCTTGAACACCGAGCCGGGGGTGAAGGTGGAGGAGATGCATTTGTTGAGATAGGTGCCCTCGGCGGGGGAGGAGGAGGGGTTGGATGGGTCCTGACTGGGGGCAGACACCATGCACAGGATCTCGCCGGTCTTGTAATTGCATACCAGCACCGCGCCGCTGCGCCCGGCCAGCGCCTTGTAGGCCGTGGCGTTCAGCGCGGAGTCAATGGTCAGAGACAGCTTCGTGCCGGTGCTTTGGGTGGTGCCGCTGACCAGATTGAAGCCTGCCAGCTTGCTGCGGAACATGGTCAGCGCGCCGGTGCCCACGTTGCCGGAGAGGTCGCCGACGGTCTGGTAGCAGGCGAGGCGGGTGGTATAATCCGCGGCGTAGGTCACCTTGCCGCCGGTCTCGGAAGCCAGAACCACGCCATTTCGGTCGGTGATGGTGCTGGTGCCGGTGACGTTGCTCACACCGAAGTACGAGGCCCAGACCGCGCCGTTTTTTACATAATCAAAGCAGTAGACGAATACGCCGGTGATGACGAAGGCGGCCACGACCAGCGCGGCGATGGCCCTGCGGGTAACTTTTTTCATTCGTCGTCATCCTCCTCTCCGCCGGACTTGGAGGGCGGTTTCACCACAAAGCTGGCGCCCTTTCGGGTGTCGGCGGCCTTGATGAAAGCCAGCAGCATCCAGCACGACAGCAGCGAGGTGCCGCCCTTGGACACGAAGGGGAAGGTCACGCCCGTGAAGGGCAGGATATCCATGGAGCCGAACACGTTCAGCGAAAGCTGCACCATCATCATGCTCACGGAGGCGCAGGCCGCGATGACGTAGTAGGAGCTGCGCCCGTGGGCGGCGGAGCGCACCGCGAAGAAAGCGAGGATAAGGATGGCCAGAATGGCGCACACCGCCACGATCAGCCCCAGCTCCTCGCACAGCACGCCGAATACCATGTCGGTGTTGGCGGCGGTCACGTCCTTCAGCCAGCCCGCGCCCGCGCCCTTGCCGAACAGGCCGCCCGAGGCGGCCGCCGACATGGCCCGCGTCTGCTGATAGCCCTTGTCGTAAACATCCTCCCAGGCGTGCCCCCAGGTAGCGAAGCGCTGGGCGATGTAGGGCTTGATGGACAGCATGAGAAAGCCGGCCAGCCCCGCGCCGGTGATGGCCAGCGCCACGGTGGCGATGGAGCCCGAGCGCATGAAGGAGATCACCAGAAATGTGGCAAAGAAGATCAGTGCCGTGCCGAAGTCGCCCATGAGAGCCAGGGCGATGACGCAGATGGCGGAGAAGGCGATGAACACGATCAGGTTGCGGGTGCGGAACAGCCGGTCCAGCGTGGCCGCGCCCACGTAGATATAGGCCACCTTCACCAGCTCCGAGGGCTGGATGGTGAAGCCGCCCAGAGAGATCCAGTTGCGCGCGCCGCCGGAGATCTTGCCGATGACCAGATTCAGCGCCAGCAGCACCAGCGCCAGCAGCGCCACGGCCGTGCGGGCCTTCTTGGTGCGCTCCAGATCGCGCAGCCACCAGCCGGTGATGAAAAACAGCACCACGCCCGCGATAATCAGGATCACATCCTTGTACATATCGTCCGGCGCGGAAGTGGCCACCACCGAAAGCCCCAGCGTGGTCAGAAAAAAGGCCAGCGTCTCCACCTCAAAGCCGGTGCGGCGGATGCTGCGCATGGCGAAATAGCAGAACCATTCGATCAGGATCAGCGCCGCGAAGCCCAGCACCACGATAAGCATGTGGTCGGCATCGGCGGTAACGGAATGCTCCAGCGCCAGAAAAGCCTGAAACACGGTCAGCCCCAGCAGGGTCAGACCCGGCCCGATGTTGCGCCCGGCGGGGGTGCGGTCCTTTTCCAGCTCCGCCCGCTTGGCGGGGGAGATATCCTCAAACACCAGCTCCTTGTCGGCCAGCGCAAGGGTGTCGCCGCTGCGGACGGCGGCGCCCTCCTCGTCCTCGGCGTTTTTGGCGTTGACCCACGCCCCGCCCTTGGAGAAAGTGTCATACAGCCGCCACAGGCCCTTGTCGTTGCGGATCAGCACCGCGTGGACACGGCTCACAGAGGGGTCGGAAAGGGAGACGTCGGCGGATTTTGCGCGGCCCAGCAGGTTCTCCCAGTGGGTCAGCGGAAAGACCTTGTCGCCGTCGCCGTCCAGCACGTAGCCCCAGACCTCGGGCTCGTACTTTTCGCGCAGCATGGAGCGGACGCAGCGGGCCAGTACCCACAGCGCCAGAACGGGCAGCACATAGCGCGCCGCAGCGAGAATGTATGGGGTCAATGCGTCCATGGCGCTCCACCTCCTTTGCCGGATTGCATAGTTTTATAATTATAACATATTTTTTCCCGCAGGGCAAGCCATAGAGGTGAGAGCCTCAGAGCCTGCCGAGAAGCCGCGCCGGGAGCGGCCGGTGCAGGGTGATGGCGCCTCTGGGGCAAAATTCCTGACAGCAGAAGCAGCGGATGCATTTGCCCGTGTCGATGGCGGCCTTGCCGCCCCGGAGCTTTGCCGCGCCGGCCGGACAGACCTCGACGCACTTGCCGCAGCCCACGCAGCGGGCCTTTTCCACCCGTGGCCCGGTGCCGAAGCAGGCCGAGGCCAGCCGGTTGAAGCCCGGAAACTTTTCCCGCGGCTTCAGATTGTCCCGGGGCGGCTGCTTTTGGAAGTCCGGCACGGTCAGCGCGCCGGCGTCGCCGTAAAGCGGCAGCTCCTCCAGCCTGCCGGGGCACAGCCCCCGGCGAACCGCGGCGGCGATGGTGGGGGCGCGCTCGTCCAGCCCGATGAGCCGCGCCGCGACAAGATCGGCGGCGTAGGGCGTTTTCGCGGCGATCAGCGCGCCGATGGGCCGGGGCGTCCCGGCGGTGGGGCCGTTGCCCTCCATGCCCACCACGGCGTCCACAAGGGTCAGCCGCGGCGCGGCAAGCTCCGCCAGATCCACCAGCATATCGCAAAAGTCCGCCGGCCGGGGATGCTGAAAGTGGAACTCGGTTTTCCGCGTGCCGGGCAGGATGCCGAAGAAATTTTTCACGCCGCAGGTGAAGCCCACCAGCCCGTGGGTCTTGAGCTTACACAGATCGACCACGCAGTCGGCCTTGAACAGCCACGCGGTGACGGGCACCGATTGGATGCGCACGCCGCCGGGCAGGGCGCGCGTTTCCTGGGAAAAGTCCTCGTTCAGCGCCGCGCCCGTCCCCTCCACGACCCGCATACCCGTGACGGTGTAGATGTTTTTCAGCTTTGCGGCGGAAAACGGTCCGCTGGGCGAATCGCCAAGGGTAACGGCCGCGCCCCGCGCCACAAGCATCCGGCACAGCTCCGCGGCCACCGCCGGATGCACCGTGGCGGCGGCTTCGGGCTTGTAAGCCCCGACCAGATTGCATTTGACCGCAATGGTCATGCCCGGGGCGACCCAATCCAGACCGCCCACCGCGTCCAACGCCTCGCGCAGCGCCCGCCGCACCGTTTCCGCGCCGTAATCGGCGCAGGGAACCACCGCCGCTTCGTACTCCATGTGTTCATCCCCTAAAAGTTTTTATAATTTTTATAATTATAAAGCCGGCAGGAGATATTTTCAATCATACGGGATTGCAAAATACGGGAACAGGCGGTATAATTTTGACATATGTCAGCAAAGCTATTTCTGTATTCCACACGTAGAAAGAGGTTTAGTCTTATGAGCGAAGAATGCACCCATGACTGCGCCAACTGCGGCGAAGCCTGCGCCGAACACGAGCATGAGGATTTTTCCGTCAAGCTCCATGCGGACGCCAGCGTAAAAAAGGTCTATGCCGTGGTCTCCGGCAAGGGCGGCGTCGGCAAGTCTCTGGTCACCAGCCTGCTGGCCGCCGAGATGCAGCGCCGGGGCCATCAGGCCGCCGTGCTGGACGCCGACATGACCGGACCCTCCATCCCCAAAGCCTTCGGTCTCGACCAGCACGCCACCGGCACGGACGAGTATCTCTATCCCGCCCTCACCAGTACCGGCGTACAGGTCATGTCCATCAACCTGATCCTTGAAAACGAGACCGACCCCGTCGTCTGGCGCGGCCCCGTCATCGCGGGCGCCGTCACCCAGTTCTGGAGCGAGGTGCTGTGGGACGACGTGGACTATATGTTCGTCGATATGCCTCCCGGAACGGGCGACGTGCCCCTTACCGTGTTCCAGTCCCTCCCGGTGGACGGCATCATTATCGTCACCTCTCCCCAGGAGCTGGTGGGCATGATCGTGGCCAAGGCCGTGAACATGGCGAAAATGATGAATATCCCCGTAGTGGGCATCGTGGAGAACATGTCCTATTTCAAATGCCCCGACTGCGGCAGTGTGCACCACATCTTCGGCGACAGCAAGGTGGACGCCGAGGCTGAAAAGTACGGCATCAAAGCCATTGCCAAGCTGCCCATCGACCCGGTGATTGCCACCATGGTGGACGCGGGCGAGGTGGAGGACGTGGACGCCTCCGGCATCGCGCCCATCGCCGATTACCTTGAAAAGGAGAAAAGCGAATGAAAATTGCCGTACCTTATCAGGATGGCGCCATCCATGAAGATTTTGATTCCTGCACGCTTTTCGCCGTGTACTACACGGACGAGGAAGGGAAGGAAGTCGTCATGAAAAAGCTGGTGGAGATCACCCATGACGCGGTGGAAGTGCTGGCGGGCCTGGGTGTGAGAGCCGTGGTCTGCTGTGATGTGAGCGGGGAGAGCCGCAAGGGTCTCGAGGGCTACGGCATCAGCGTCCATGATCTTTTTCAGGGCGAGGCCGATGTCGCGGCGGACGTGCTGGTGGCCGGCGGGCTGGACAGCATCACGGCCGAGGGCGGCTGCGGCAGCTGCGGCGGCGGTTGCTGCGGAGCGGAGGGTTCCTGTTGCGGCGGGGAAGACCACGACCACGGCTCCTGCGGGTGCGGCTGCCACGAGGAATAAATAAAAACCGGGCGGAATTTTCGAAATTCCGCCCGGTTTTTATGTTGTGCAGACAAAAAACGCCATGCCGGGAACGGACTTGCCCGTTCCCGGGTACCGCGCAGACGCAAGGGCGATTCCCCAATCGCCCTTCGCTGCGAACCTTATCCCGCTTTCAGCGTGACTTTCAGCAGCACGGGGTTGTGGTCGGAATTGGTGAAGCCCTCGTCCAGCGTGTTGACGGTCTCCAGCTCCACGTTGGGGGAGAGGATGAACCCGTCGATGACGTAGTGCTGGGTGTTCGCGGTATCAGCGGCATTGTAGGGCTGATTGTCCAGCCGGCAGGACGGCACGGACAGGTCGCAGGCAAAATGCCAGCCGTCCGGCAGGGTGCCGGCGTCCAGTGTGCCGGGGCTCCACAGATCGGGGTGGTTGTTGGGATAGGCATCCAGTGCGCCGGGGAATTCCTGGTTGAAGTCGCCGCCGGCGATGACGTAGTTGCCCTTCTCGTATTCGCTCTGGATGAACTCGTTGAGCATCTTGGTCTGGGCGATCTTGCCCTCGCCGCTGTCGTAAGCCTCCAGATGCAGATCCACCATGACAAGATATTTGTCGGAATTCGCCAGCGGGATGTAGTTAACCAGCAGGCAGCGCTTGAGATTGGCGATGCGCAGCGGCCAGTTGAACGGGCAGGGCAGCGCCACGCGCTGCGCGCTTTCGATGGAATAGCCGGTCATGGTCAGCAGACCGCTGTTCACGGTGCCGATGGGCGGCAGGGGATAGGGGACAAATTTGCAGGAGTAGTTCAGCGCGTAGGTGCTGTTGGCGCCGGCGGACAGCGTGTCGCGCTCGTTGATGTGGTAGGTGCGGGTGGAGTTTTCATCCACCTCCTGCAGCAGGGTCACATCCGGGTCCACGGTTTTGATTGTACCGGCGATGCCGGAAAGGTAGGCGTTCACCGTATCCCTGTCGGCGGATCGGGAATTCTTGCCGCCGTCCATGAAGAAGTCGGAGCCTTTGCCCAGACCCGCGTAGCCGATGTTCCACGACAGGATGGAGACGCTGTCGCCCGCGGCGGGGGCGGCGGAGCTCGCGGTGCCGGCGGTCGGTGTCACATCCTCCGTCGCGGCGGGTTTGTACTCCGTCAGCGTCAGCCACAGCAGCAGTGCGCCCACCAGGACGATCACCGCCAGCAGAAGGATGCCGATAATCCTGAAAATCTTTCTGACCATAAAACCCCCTCCATTTCCAATGTCAGTATTTTACCACAGGAACGGGAGGGCTTCAACTGAAACTTGAACAGGCAGATGACCCCGCCGGCGCCCGGCGAGAGGAGTGGAAAGCCGGCCTTCGGCCTCCGCCACCTTCATATACCGATTTTCCCGGTAATCTTAGGCGCTGTGACGAAAAAACAGGCACAGAGAGCGGGGCTTTTTGAGTACTATATATCTTGCCGAACGGACAAATTCCCTGTATAATCTACAACATGTGGCATGGGTCGCCCGAAATATGAATTGGAGGACCGCGCGAATGAGCTATGAGATACTGAAACAGCAGGACCCCGAGCTTTACATTCCCTTCATGAGGGAGCTTGAGCGCCAGCGCAGCCATATCGAACTGATCGCCTCGGAGAATTTTGCCAGCCGTGCCGTGATGGAGGCCATGGGCAGCCATCTGACCAACAAGTACGCGGAAGGGTATCCCGGGGCGCGTTTTTACGGCGGCTGCGAGTATGTGGACGAGGTGGAAAATCTGGCCATCGAGAGGGTCAAAAAGCTGTTCGGCAGCGAATTTGCCAACGTGCAGCCCCATTCCGGCTCTCAGGCCAACATGGCCGTGTACGCGGCGCTGCTGGTCCCGGGCGACACCATCCTGGGCATGGATCTGAGCATGGGCGGCCATCTCACCCACGGCTCCAAGGCCTCCATGTCCGGCCGGTACTACCATAGCACCTTTTACGGCGTGGACCGCGAGACCGAGCGCATCGACTATGACGCGGTACTGCGCGAGGCGGAGGAGAACAAGCCAAAGCTCATCATCTGCGGCGCCAGCGCCTATCCCCGTATCATCGACTTCAAGAAAATGCGCGAGATCGCGGATGCCGTCGGCGCCTACCTGCTGGCGGATATCGCCCACATCGGCGGCCTGGTGGCCACGGGGCTGCACCCATCGCCGGTGCCCTACGCCCATGTGGTCACCGCCACCACCCACAAGACCCTGCGCGGCCCCCGTGGCGCCATCATTCTCACCAACGACGGGGAGATCGCGAAAAAAATTGATTCCGGCGTGTTCCCCCGCACGCAGGGCGGCCCGCTGGAGCACGTCATCGCCGCCAAGGCGGTCGCCTTCAGGGAGGCTCTCTCGCCGGGATTCAGGGCCTATAACGAGCAGATCCTTAAAAACGCCAAAGCTCTGGCCGGCGCGCTGAGCGCCGGCGGCGTGCGCCTGGTCACCGGCGGCACGGACAACCACATGATGCTGGCCGACGTGCTGAGCCGCGGCAAGACCGGGCTGGAAGTTCAAAATCTGCTGGATATGGCCAACATTACCGCCAACAAGAACACCATCCCCTACGACACGCAGAAGCCCAGCCTGGCCAGCGGGATGCGCTTCGGCACTCCCGCCGCCACCACCCGCGGCATGACGGAAGCGGATATGACCGCCGTCGGCGGTATCATCGTGAAGCTGCTGGACGAGGGCGAGGCCGCCGTGCCCGCCTGCAGGGAGCAGGTGCTGGCGCTGTGCGAAAAGTATCCTCTGTACCCCGGCCTGTAAGATAACGGTCAGCCACCCGGACAAGTTTCACAACTTGCCCGGGTGTTTTTGCTTAAACCAAGAGAATTGTGTATTCTGACGCAAAAGGGAAGCGATTTTTGGCGCTTTTGGGGAGGCGGGGCTTTTTTTTGATTTGACAAGCTTAGGTGTAAATAGGTATAATATTTTTTACAATTTTATCCCCAACAACATGAAAGGACATCGCTAACATGATTAACACCATCGTCTATAATTCCTGTACCGGCTCCTGCAAGAAGTATGCCCAGCTGATGAGCGAAGCCACCGGCCTGCCCGCCTATTCGCTGAAGGAGTACAAACGGCTGAGGAGCAGACGGTCCATCGTCTATGTCGGCTGGCTGTTCGGCGGCATGATCGTCGGGCTGAACAAGGCGAGACTGCACGGCGGGGTCAAGGCTGTGTGCCAAGTTGGCATGGGCCCGGAAACGCCCGCGCTGGAGGGGATCGCCCGAAAGAAGAACTTCCTGCCCTTCAAGAAGGTGCCCGTGTTCTATTTCCAGGGCGCGTTCAATCTCAACAAGCTGCCGCTGCCGCTGAAGCTGATCATGAAGAAAAAGACCCAGGAGATTGCCGCGGGCCTGGCCCTGAAGTCCAGCCGCAGCGCCCAGGAGCAGGCTACCTACGACATGGCCAAAAACGGCGTGGGCGAACCCGCCGCCTGGGATGTGAGCAAGTTCGTTTCCTGGTACAACAGCCGCAAGTGATCGGAAAACGGAGAGCAGGGCGCCCGCAGCACCCTGCTTTCCCCGTATTTCCCGTGCTTTGTGATTTTTCAGACAGAATTAAGAAAGTGCATCTTGAATATAATAATATTTGGGATAAACTAACGTCAGGAGAATCGTTCGCGCACAAGCGCTGTGCGGCGGGAAGGAAGAGGCATGACATCTAACGAGGCGAAAGGGTATTTGCGCAACGCCAAAACGCAGGCGCGGTCTATACCGAATATTCTCAGCTATTTCCGTTTCCTGCTGATCCCGGTGTTCATCGTCCTCTATGTGCGCGGGGATGGGACCTGGTCTTTCGTGACGCTGGCAGTCTCGGCGCTGACGGATATTCTGGATGGGCGGATCGCCCGGAAATATGATATGGTGACCAATCTCGGCAAGGTCATCGACCCCATTGCGGATAAGGTGACCCAGGCGGCCATGATCCTCTGCGTGGGACTGCGGTTCCCGTATATGTTTATTCTGCTGGCCATCCACTGCGTCAAGGAACTGACAATGTTCTGGCTGGGCTACCGGGTGCTGGACAAAACGGGCACGGTGAACAGCGCCAAGTGGTACGGCAAGGTCTGCACCGCGCTGCTGTACGCCGTGATGATGCTGCACATTGTCTGGCCGCAGATACCGGTGACGCTGTCCACCTGGCTGATGATTCTGTGCGGGGCCATGATCATTTTCTGCTTCATCATGTACGCCGGCTCCTATCACCGCTTTGTTGAAGAATACCGCGCCGCCCACCCGGACACGGAAGAACAGGAAGCCTGACCCGGAAATCATCCAGCAGCTCCGCTCCGGCGGAGCTGCTTTTTTCACATACCGTGAAAAACGGACCGGTGGAAGCTGGTTGCGCTTCAGCAGCCGCAAGCCCTGTAAATATCAACAAATTTCATAAAATGGAAGGGGTTTGTCTTGCATATTATTACTCATTATGTTAAGATGTTATCAAAATAGCGCGCGGTATGTACACTGCGGTGTGAGCTGCGCGTGAGGGGGGGACAGTCTATGGATAATACGGCCAAGATTATTGCGGTGGTCGGCAAGGGCGGCGTCGGAAAGACGTCGATTTCCGCCATGATTGTCAGACTTCTTACCGAGAAATATCCCGATAAGAAAATTCTGGCCATCGACGCGGACCCTGCCGTCGGACTATCCGTGGCTCTTGGCGTGGACGTTAAGCTGACGCTGGACGACATCCGAATGAGCGTCGTGGACAGTGTGGAAAACGGCGAGGCAAGGGAAGCGCTGGAGCTTCTCAGCGAAGCGCGGTTCAAAATTTTTGATGCGCTGGTTGAGATGCCCGGCTTTGCTTTTTTAGCCATCGGCCGGCCGGAAAGCTCGGGCTGCTACTGCAAGGTCAACTCCTACCTCAAGGAGGTCATCAGCGTCCTTGCCAACAGCTTCGACTACGTCGTGATCGACGGGGAAGCCGGTATCGAACAGATCCAACGGCGCGTAATGGAAAAGGTGACCCATCTTCTGCTGATTACGGATCAGTCCAAGAAGGGCACCCAGGTTATCACGACCATCAAAGGCGTAGCCGGTGATCTCATCGTGTATGAGCGCATCGGCGCGATCATCAACCGCATGACCAATCCCGAACTTGCGGACATGATCACGATCCCGGGAGTGGAAATTCTGGCCAAAATCCCGGCTGACAGCGACTTCGCGGCCAACGACATCAAGGGCAACAGTGTGATGAAGCTGCCCGAGGACAACCCAATGCTCAATGGAGTCAAGGAAGCACTCCAGAAAATAGAAATACTTTGAAGAAGAGGTGTAACATTTGAAGGATCTTAAGCATCTGATTTACTTTGAAGGTCTGCTTGAGAGCGCGAACAATGAGTTGGTGCAGCAAGCCCAGAAGGATGGCAAACTTGCCATGGGCTATACCTGCTTCCACATTCCCGAACCACTGCTCAACGTGGACAACTGCTTCTCAGTACGTCTGAGAGCGCCCAACACCGGCTCCATTGATATAGCGACATATTATATGTCCAACTATACCTGCGAGTATGCCAGAGCGCTCACCGAGAGAGCCATTGAAGGCGGCTACCAGTTCCTGGACGCCATGATCGGCGTTGATGCCTGCTCCATGATGAACCGTGCGATGGAGCATTTCGAGCTGCTGCAGGTCAACAGCAAGCCCACATTTTTCGTTACCCATACGGATATGCCGTACAAGGTCACCGACTACACGCTTGCATCCTATATCAAGCAGATGCGCCTGCGCGTGCTGGACCGCATGACTGAGGTCTACGGCGTGGATACCTCCGACGAGGCCATTCGCAAGGCCGTGAAGGAGCACAACGAGATCTGCAAGATCATCAGCGAGATCGGCGAGATGCGCAAGGCCGACAATCCGGTCATCACCGGCTACGAGTTCCATATCCTCTGCCTGGTGACCTACTGCTGCCCCAAGTACCTCATTATCGACAAGCTGAAGGAGACCTTGGAAGAGCTGAAGACCCGCAAGCCCGACGAAAAGCCCCCGTTCCGCGCCCGCGTTGCCATCGTCGGTTCCGAGATCGACGATCCGGGCCTGACCAAGCTGATCGAGGGCTGCGGCGCGCTGATCGTGTCCGACCGTTTCTGCTTCGGCTCCACGCCCGGCCGCGAAGTCTTCGAGCTCAGCGACGATGAAGACGCCCTGACTCAGGTCTGCCGCCATTATATGCAGGCCGCCGAGTGCGCCCGCTATATCTCCGACGAGAAGGTTGCCCAGCGCCGCGAGACCTCCGACCGTCTGGCCAGAGAATACAAGGCCGACGGCATCATCTACGAGCAGATGAAGTACTGCGACTACTGGGGCTTCGAGCGTACGCTGGTGGCCCATGTCATGACTGAAGATTATGGCTGGCCCGTGCTGAGCGTGGACAGACTGTACATCACTCAGGGTTCCGGTCAGCTGCGCACCCGTGTGCAGGCCTTCGTCGAATCCCTTGAGATCAAGCGCATCCACAAAGAGGAGGGTAAGAACTGATGGCTAATACTCCTAAATTCCCTAATCCGTCCTTCTGGAAATACAAGGACCACATGGACTGGAGCGCTCAGGCCAAGAACCTGAAAGAGGTTGCCGGCATCTGCGTCGATATGGCGAAAGAGGCCGATTGGCCCGCTTTCGGAAAGCATCTTCTGCAGGGCTGGAAGGACTTTGGCAACCGCGCTGCCGATGAGTTCAACATCGTGAAGGCCATGTCCCGTGAGGAACAGATCGACCTCGTTCTCAACGGCGAGAAGCATCTGGGCCGCCTGTACAAGGCCGGCTCCATGGCCACCGTGCGCCGCGAGTGGCGCGGCGTCAGGGACACCGCCTATGATTTCTATGAGTGGGGTCACAACTGGGTCATGCTGCTGACTACCTTCAGCAAGGATCTGGTCCCTGCCCTCAACTCCATGCTCTATTATCGCTGGATGGTCAGCTATTTCTGCTGCCACTCCTTCATGGATAAGAACGTCATCGGTCTGCGCGGCCGCGCGCTGCGGATGCACCATGAGCTGCTGTTCCCCGTGTTCCGTTATGTGGCTGAGAATCTGGTGTTCCTTGCCAAGACCGACGCCAAGAACGGCAACTGCATCGATCTGAACAAGAAGCTCGTTCTCATCGACGAGATGACCATGGGCCAGATCATGGCCGGTTTCCCCGACCTGCTGGGCATCCCCCATCAGCTGCTGCCCGTGTTTCTGGTGTCCGAGCTGGACCAGCTCACCTGCGTGCCTTATATCGACGCGGTCGAGTCCTACGGTCTGCCTTCCGATACCTGCCCCGTCCCGTCTTCCGAGTGCGGCGCTCTTGTTACCGACTCCCTGCCTCACTCCGGCTGCTGCTTCATTTCTTCTTCCATGCCCTGCGACGGCTCCACCATGGCTTCCTCTTACTACAGCCGCCGTTTCCCCGACGTGCCCGTATTCCATCTGTGCTTCCCCGTCCGCTACCTGGATGAGGAGACCGTGCAGTGCGGCGCCGAGGACATCAAGGCCTGCATCAAGTTTGTCGAGGAACAGACCGGCGCTCAGTGGAACTGGGATGCCTATTTTACCGCAATGACGCGCTTCAACAAGGAAACCGATTATGAGCTGCAGAAATGGGAAGTCAACAAGACCGACTACCCGCAGCTGATCGGCCCCTGCTACGAGCTGTACCGTAAGTGGAACTACGAGATGGACGGCGGCACCGATCCGCGCATCCTGAAGACCTGCGAGAAGGTCAACAAACTTCTCATGGAGGCCTATCAGGCCAAAGATGAGCCCTGGGTCGGCAAGATGCGCCATCGTGCCATCGTGTGGTCCTGCCCGGCGCACTACTACGCCAACTTCTCCAACTGGGCTGCGAACTGCTGGGGCATCGACATTCTCGTCGAGATGGAGTCTCTGAACTTCACCAAGCACCTCGAGACCAGCGACAAGGAAGAGGCTATGCGCGACCTCGCCCGTCTGTATGAGCGTATGGTCATGCGCCGCCACACCAACGGCGGTTACCAGAACGTGGTCGACGAGCTGTGGAAACAGTGCGAAGACTGGCGTACGGACTTTGTCATCATGTACCAGAACGTCGCCTGCAAAAACATGGCCACGCTCCAGGGCATCCTGGACGAACAGGGCCGCGCGCGCAATCTGCACATGATCTGGATCGAGCACGACCTGATGGACCCGCGCACCGTCTCCCGCCGCACCATGCGCGACAAGGTCTCCAACTATATGCAGACCGTTATGCAGGAACAGCCTGTCGATGCGTCCCTCGTCGATTTCGAGGACGACGTGACCTGGTAATTCCAATATTTTAATTCTACAAAAGGATAATTAGGAGGAAACAATATATGAAATACTTTGGCGGCTGCGACGTAGGATCCACCTACACCAAGGCAGTAATTCTGGATGAGGCCGGCAAAATAGTTGCCGATACCACCATCCGTTCCAAGATCAATTCCGAGCTGAGCGCGGTTGCGGCGATGGAAGAGGTCTGCACCAAGGCGGGTCTGAAGAGCAGCAAGGATCTGGCATACCTGATCGGCACGGGCTACGGCCGCAACAAGGTTCCGTTCGCGGATGAGAACATCTCCGAGATCAGCTGCCATGCCATGGGCGTGCACGTGACGGATCCCAGTGTCCGCGCGATTATCGACATCGGCGGGCAGGACGTGAAGGGCATCAGCGTTGATACCGACGGTACCGTGAAGAACTTTGCCATGAACGACAAGTGCTCCGCGGGCACCGGCCGTTTCTTCGAGGCTATGGCCAACGCCTTCGAGCTGAGCCTGCCCGAGTTCTCAAATCTGAGCCTGACGGCGAAGAACGTCATCCCCATCACGGCGCAGTGCACCGTGTTCGCGGAGTCGGAAGTCATCACCCTGGTGGGCGAGGGCAAGCCGACGGACGAGATCGCGGCGGGCATCGAGATGGCGGTTGCGAAGCGCTGCTTCGTCATGGCCAAGAAGGCCGGCGCCACGGACAGCATCACGCTGACGGGCGGCTGCGCGAAGAACGAGGGCTTGAAGAAGGCCATCGAGCACGTGCTGAAGCTGAAGGTCATCAACCTGAAGACCGACCCGCAGCTGATGGGCGCGCTGGGCGCCGCCGAGTATGCCCGCCAGAAGGGCATGGCGAAGAAGTAAGCTTCCCGTGGAGGCTGCCCCCAATAATTGAAAGGAGCATATCTTATTTATGTGCAAATTCTGCAAAAAGCTTATTAAGGTGCTTCTTGCGGTCACCGGCGTACTTTTCGTCGTTTACTTCTGGAACCTGGACCAGAAGCTGATGGCCTGGCTCTACACCATGGTCAACAGGATTTTCGACCGCAAGAAGATTGACGTCAAGTTCTGATTTATGGAGCTCTATAACGCGCTGATCCAGAAAACGGAAGACCTGCTCGCCGGGGCCGCGCCCAAGGTGTGGGGCTATGATCCCTCCGCCTGCTGGCATGATCACGGTTCCAGCGAGCTGGTTCTCCAGTCCGATTCCGCTTATGAGCTCGGCGCCATGGGACTGGGTTCGGCAAACTATATTTGCCCCACCTCGTCCGCATCCGCGGTGGATAAGGATGAGATCCTGCTGTACGGCCCCGATCTGAAGGAAATTCGGGGCAACACGGTGTTCGCCCGTATCGTATTCATCCGCGTCGGAGTAATGGACGGCGATGATGAGGAGATCTACCGGGCATTAAAGGACATCGAGTTCTGCAAGTATCATGTCTACCCCGAAGGATACATGGTCCGGATGTCTCCCGAATCCTACCGTGAGCAAATCCGCGTCAGCAAGGACGCGCTGCGCCGCGGGATTAACTTCAAGGCCGTGGGCTCAAGCTACATCGCCAGGTACAAGGAAAATCCCGACGTGCTGAATGTCAAGGTGATTTTTATCACCGACCCGGGGTTCGACTTTGACGCGTTCAAGGTCGGCGCCAAGATGGCCGATAATATCACCTCCACGCTGACCCACATTCTGGAGGGCCTGCCCACCGACTGCTCCGTCTGCCAACTGAAAGACGTATGCGACGAGGTCGAGGGCATGAAGGAACTCCACTTCGGCAAAGCGGCCAGGGACAAGGAAGCACACCACTGATTCGCAAAAAGCGGCATGACTTTTGTCATGCCGCTTTTTTGCAGCATAGTTATGGCAAAAAACCAGGATAGGTGTATATTCATAGCATAAAATATGGGAGGTATGGCCATGGATCATGGAATCCTGCCAAAGCGCGGGAAATTGGAGAAATTGGAATCACCCGACCGCGTGCGGGAGCTTGACCCGGCGGGTACGCTGGACAGGCTTGGCGTCGGCGGCACGGTGTGCGATATCGGCGCGGGCAGCGGACTGTTCTCCCTTGCCGCGGCGGAGCGCACAAAAGACGCGGTCTACGCGGTGGATACGGACGCCGATATTTTGAACGTCCTCGCCGGGCGCGCAAAGGAGCGCGGGCTTTCAAACCTCTATACGCTGCCCGTGGATGGATATCTCTATCCTATTCCCGCCGACTGCGCGGACTGGGCGCTGTTGGTTACAACCCTGCATGAGATCGGCGACATCCCCGCTCTTTTTGCGGAGCTTCGCAGAATTCTGAAGCCGGGCGGCCGGGCGGCGCTGATCGAATTCCGCGCCGGCCAGACGCCGATGGGACCGCCGCCGGCGCACCGGTTGGGCGCGGAGGCGGCGCAAAAAATCTTTGAGGCTGAAGGGTTTCAAAAAGCCAGGGAATTCGTTCTCGGCGACAACCTCTATTGCCAGGTCTACGAAAACGCAGATAAAAAATCCCGTCTGTAAAGACGGGATTTTTCTTGTCGTCAGGCTCTTTTCCATTTGGCCCCGTTGGGAAGGTCGGTAACTTCGACGCCCCGGGCCTTCAACTCGTCCCGGATACGGTCGGCCTCGGCAAAGTTTTTGGCTTTTTTCGCGTCCCGGCGGGCAAGGATCAGCGCCTCGACTCCGGCGTCGGGCACCCCGTCCTCGGCGATCACGGCAAACTCGCCGCCGGCGGCGGAAGCGGCGGCCTTCCCATCGGCGGCGCGCTTGGCATCGGCCTTGGCGATGAGATCCAGACTCAGCACTTTGTCGTAATCCGCGATGACGGCCAGCTTTGTGGCGTCGTTGGTGTCGTATTTCAGCGTGTCATACACGCAGGTGAGGGCCAGGGAGGTATTCAGATCGTTGCCCAGAGCGTCGATGAAGGCGGCCTTCAGCGCGTCGAAGGCGGCCTGATCCGGCGCGCCGTCCCCGGGCTTCAGCGCCGCGATCTTCGCCACCAGCTTGCCGTAGGCCACCACCGCATTGTCAAGGTTTTCCCAGGAAAACACCAGCGCCTTGCGGTAGTGGCTCTGCAGGCAGAACAGCCGATAGGCCAGGGGGTCGTAGCCCTTTTCCTCCAGAAGAGACACCGTCAGAAATTCGCCCTTGGATTTGGACATTTTACCGTCGGTGGTGTTCAGGTGGTGGACATGGACCCAGTAATTGCACCAATGGTGGCCCAGATACGACTCGGATTGGGCAATTTCATTGGTGTGGTGGGGGAAGGCGTTGTCGATCCCGCCGCAGTGGATGTCCAGATCCTCGCCCAGATGCTTCATGGAGATGCCGGAGCATTCGATGTGCCAGCCGGGGTAGCCCACGCCCCAGGGGGAGTCCCATTTCAGGGCCTGATCCTCAAATTTGGACTTGGTGAACCACAGCACGAAGTCGTTTTTGTTGCGCTTGTTGGTGTCCTCGTCCACGCCCTCGCGTACGCCCACAGCCAGATCGTCCTCGTTGAAGTCGTTGAAGATGTAGTACTGCTTCAGCTTTGAGGTGTCGAAGTAGACGTTGCCGCCGGCCAGGTAGGCATAGCCGGTGTCCATGAGCTTGGTGATGATGCGGATATAGTCGTCGATGCAGTGGGTGGCGGGCTCCACCACGTCGGGCCGCTTGATGTTCAGCTTGCGGCAGTCGTCAAAGAAGGCGTCGGTATAATACTGGGCGATCTCCAGCACCGTCTTGTGCTCGCGCCTGGCACCCTTGAGCATTTTGTCCTCGCCGGTGTCGGCGTCGCTGGTGAGATGCCCCACGTCCGTGATGTTCATCACGCGCTTCACATTGTAGCCGTCGTAGCGCAGGAACTTTTCCAGCACGTCCTCCATGATGTAGGAGCGCAGGTTGCCGATGTGGGCGAAATGATAGACTGTGGGTCCGCAGGTATACATTTTCACAATGTCGGGGTGGTTGGGCACAAATTTTTCCTTTTTATGGGATGCTGAATTGTACAGATACATGGTATTACTCCTCCAAAAACGTCACGTATTTCCAAAGTTCGTTGATCTGCTCTTTGAGACATTCGATCTCGGTGTAAACGGGGTCGTCCACGTTCACCTGATCCACCTCGGTGGCGTAGTCTTCTAGCTTTTGCCCGTCCTTTTTGACCACCCTGGCCGGAATGCCCACGGCGGTGGAGTTGGGGGGAACGGCGGACAGCACCACGCTGTTCGCGGCGATGCGGCTGTTGTCTCCTACCGTAAAGGGGCCCAGCACCTTGGCCCCGGTGCCGATAAGGACGTTGTTGCCGATGGTGGGGTGGCGCTTGCCTCGTTCCTTGCCGGTACCGCCCAGTGTCACGCCGTGATACAGCAGGCAGTCGTCGCCAATCTCGGCGGTTTCGCCGATGACGATGCCCATGCCGTGGTCGATGACCAGACGCTTGCCGATCTTGGCGCCGGGGTGGATTTCGATACCGGTGCGGTGGCGGTTGGCCTGGGAAATAGCGCGCCCGAGAAATTTGAGGTTGTGCTCGTAGCACCAGTGAGCGTATTTGTGGCTGTGCACGGCGCTGACGCCGGGGTAGAGCAGCAGTATCTCCATAGCGCTTCTGGCCGCGGGATCGCGGGCTTTGTAGGCTTCGATAGTTTCCTTGATGTTGCTGAACATTGCTTTCCTTTCCGGTGACCGAGAGACCGAAAAAACCTCCCACGGGCCAAGACCCGTGAGAGGCGTAAAAACGCGGTTCCACTCTCGCTTATCACTCACCCGGCAAATACCGGTTCCGGCCATAACGCGGCCGCTGCGTGGAGGCATTTCCTCCTCCATAGGCTCCGGGGCGCATTTCGGACTTCTCACCACAGCCCCGCTTACAGCAGATGCGGAGCCTCTCTGAGAGGGGAGAGAGCCGTACTTTTCCCTTTCAACGCCATATTACAGTGCCATTATATTAGCACCGCGCCGGGTTTGTGTCAAGTCTTCGATTTGGACTGAAACACGGCGATGTTTTTCACAAAGTATTCCACCCCGGAATACACGGTGGTAAGGACGATGAGACACGAGGCGGCAGTGTCGATCACGCCCAGCGCGTTGGGCCACCATACGGGGGCCACCATCATGAAGCCCAGCGACAGCATAGTCACGCCGGTCTTGGTTTTACCGGAGCGGGCGGCGGCAATGACCTTGCCCTGCTCCACCGCCACCATGCGCAGACCGGACACGCCGAATTCCCGCAGCAGCACGATGGCCACCACCCAGCCGGCCATCTGTCCGTTTTCGATAAAAAAGCACATGGCGGAGAGCACCAGCATCTTATCGGCCAGCGGGTCCATGAATTTGCCGAAGTTGGTGACCTGATTGTAGTGCCGGGCGATGTAGCCGTCGGCCACGTCGGACAGGCAGGCGGCAATGTACACAGCCAACGCGACGAACACGTGGCCGGTGTACAGCAGTACCAGAAATACGGGGATCAGGATCATGCGAAACAGAGTGATCTTGTTAGCGGTAGTCATGCCGTTTCCTCCTCTCCCAAGAGATTGCCGTCCTCGGCGCCGGTAATGCGTACGTTCACGATGTCGCCGGGATGGGCAAGGCCGGTGAAAAAGACCTGCCCGTCGATGTCGGGGGAATCCATGCGGCTGCGGCCGGTCAGCATTCCCGTTTCCTCATCGAAGCGCTCGCACAGCACGGGCTGCACGGTGCCGACGAGACTGTCGCAGTACGCATCCATGATGCCGGTCTGAATGTCCATGATCAGGTCGGCCCGCCGCCGGGCCTCCTCGGCGGGAGCGTGCTCCATGGCAGCCGCGGGGGTGCCCTCCTCCGGGGAGAAGGGGAACACGCCGACCCGCTCGATCTTCGCTTCCCGCAGGAAAGCGCACAGCGCGTCGAATTCCGCCTCCCCCTCGCCGGGGAGGCCCGCGATGAGGCTGGTGCGGAGGACCAGATTCGGAATGCGGGCGCGGAGCTTTGCGAACAGGGCGCGGATCTCATCGCCGGTAGTGTGGCGGTTCATGCGGCGGAGGATCTCATTGTCGACGTGCTGAATGGGGATGTCCAGATATTTCACGATCTTGTCGTTGCCCGCGATCTCGTCGATCAGCGCGTCGTCGATGACCTCGGGGTAGAGATAGTGCAGCCGGATCCACGCCACGCCGTCGATCCCGGAGAGCCTCCGGCACAGCTCCGCCAGCGCGGGCCTGCCGTACAAGTCGGTGCCGTAGCGGGTGATGTCCTGCGCGATGACGATGAGCTCCTTCACGCCGTGGGCCGCGAGGCCCTCGGCCTCCGCGACGACGGCCTCCATAGGTCTCGAACGGTAGCGGCCGCGGATATAGGGGATGGCGCAGAAAGCGCAGAAATTGCTGCAGCCCTCCGCGATACGGAGATAAGCCCAGCCCGGGCCGGTGGAGACGATGCGGGGCGTCTCCTCCACGGGGGCGCTGCTGTCGGAAAACAGGGCGGGCTTCCCGCCCGCGAACACGCCCTCCACGGCGGATACGATCTCGCCGAAGCTGCCCACGCCCAGGATGGCGTCCACCTCCGGCAGCTCGTCCATGACCTGCCCCTTATAGCGCTCGGTGAGGCAGCCGGTGACGATGATCTTCTGCAGCTTGCCTTCCGCCTTTAATTGCGCCATCTGCAAGATGACGTCGATAGCTTCGGACTTCGCGGCGTCGATGAAGCCGCAGGTGTTGACGATGACGCAGTCCGCGCCCTCCGGCCCGGGCGCCAGCGCGTAACCGGCCTTGTCCAGCAGATAGAGCATCTGCTCGGAGTTCACCAGATTCTTGGCGCAGCCAAGAGAAATTATCGCGATTGTTCTGACCATTCGGTGTCCTCCAGTGCCGCCTTGAATCGTTCCAAAGCCGCTTTGATCTCACGCCAGGAATAACCCCGGCGGGCGAGACCGTCGGCGATCTTCTTGATCTGATTCTTATCGGTAGGGTCGGTTAGTCGGGCGCGGACAAATATGTCGATCTTCTCATCCTGCTCCGGCATCCCGCCCAGCGCGTCGTCCCAAAGCTCCTTGGGTACGCCGTGGCGATAGAGCTCGGCGCGGATGCGCCCCGGACCGTAGCCCTTACCGGCGTAGTGGCGCACCACGATTCCGGCAAAGTCCTCGTCGTTCAAAAGCCCCAGCCCGGCGAGATAGTCGACAGCCCGCCGGGCGTTTTCAGGGTCCTCGCCCTTCTGCACCAGCTTGTCCAGCAGGCCTTTCCTGGACAGAGCCTGACTGCCGATAAGCCGCAGCGCATGGGCCTGGCACAGGGAACAGGCGCAGGCCTCCTTCAGTGCGGCGTATTCCTCGCCATTTACCTCCATCCCGGCACGCAGAAAGCGGTCGGTGACCAGGTTCAGCGTGGCCTTCAACTCGCTGCCGTCGGAAAAGAGCAGGGTAAAACGCTCCGGCGAGGTCTGTTTCAGTTCGTCCAGCCGGATCATTTAACCCTCAAAATCCTCAGCGGAGATATCCACGGCCTTACCGGCGGCCCTGGCCTCCCGCTGCGCTTTCTGGGTGAGCTTCTCGGCGTTTTCAAGGATCTCCTTTTCCACCTTGGCGCAGGCCTCGGGATTGGCCTCCAGATAGTCCTTCACACCCTCGCGGCCCTGAATGCGCTCGCCGTTGCAGGTGAACCAGGCGCCGGCCTTGTCAATGATGCCAAGCTTCACGCCCAGATCCACCACCTCGCCCATGCGGGAGATGCCCTTGCCGTAGATGATGTCGAATTCGGCCTCCTTGAAGGGGGGCGCGACCTTGTTCTTGATGACCTTGGCCCGGGTGTGGTTGCCGATGATCTCGTTGCCGATCTTCAAAGTTTCGATGCGGCGCACGTCGATACGCACGGAGGCGTAGTATTTCAGCGCCAGGCCGCCGGGCGTGGTCTCCGGGTTGCCGTACATGACGCCGATCTTCTGGCGCAGCTGGTTGATAAAGACCACGGTGCAGCCGTTTTTGGAGATGGCGCCCGCGAGCCTGCGCATGGCCTGACTCATCAGGCGGGCCAGCGCGCCGACCACGGCGTCGCCCATCTCGCCTTCCAGCTCAGCGCGGGGGATCAGAGCCGCCACGGAGTCGATGACCACCACGTCCACCGCGCCGGAGCGCACCAGGGACTCGGTGATATCCAGCGCCTGCTCGCCGGTGTCCGGCTGGGAGATCAGCAGGCTGTCGATGTCCACGCCCAGCTGCTGGGCATAGGCCGGCTCCAGCGCGTGCTCCACGTCGATATAGGCGGCCTCGCCGCCGTTTTTCTGGGCGGAAGCCACGATGTGCAGGGCCAGCGTGGTCTTGCCGGAGGCCTCAGGCCCGTAAATCTCCACGATGCGGCCCTTGGGGACGCCGCCGATGCCCAGCGCCATATCCAGCGACAGGGAACCGGTGGACAGCGCCTCGCAGTTCACGGGGATATCGTCGCCCAGACGCATGATGGCGCCCTTACCGTAGTTTTTTTCGATCTGCGCGATAGCGGTCTCCAGCGCCTTCTTTTTGTCGTCGGCCTGACCGGGAGCGGAGATGGGCGCTTTGGATTTAGTAGCCATAATTCACCTCAAAATATTTAAAGTCGGATTTTACAGTTTGGCGGTGATCACCCGCCGGACGCCGAGGGTGTCCAACCGGGTCTCAATATGATGGAGGCCGTTTTGCAGCAGCAGGTCCTTCACGGCCTCGTCCTGCCCCTCGCCCAGTTCGAACATCAGCTGACCGTCGGGGCGCAGAACGCATTTCCAGTATTTCAGAATGGCGCGGTAGAAGTCCAGCCCGTCCTCACCGCCGTCCAGCGCCCACAGCGGCTCGTAATCCCGCACGGAAGAGTCCAGGGTCATCAGCTCGGAAACGGCGATATAGGGCGGATTGGCCACTAGCAGGTCAAAGGTGCCGATCCCCATTGGCGGTGAGGCTTTGGCGTCGGCCTGCATGCAGACGAGCCGGGCGGAGACCCGGTTGATTTCGCTGTTTTTGCGGCAGACCTCCAGCGCCTTGCGGCTGATATCCACACTCACCACCCGGGTGGCGGGCAGCTCATGGGCCAGCGCGATGCCGATGCAGCCGGAGCCGCAGCAGAGATCCAGAATACGGGCGTCCATTTTTCGCCCGTCCAGCGCTTCAATGGCCGTATCGACCAGCACCTCGGTATCCATCCGGGGGATAAGCACGTCGGGATTGACAAGGAAGGGCAGCCCGTAGAATTCCCAGGAGCCCGTCACATAGGCCACCGGCTCGCCGGCCAGCCGCCGCCGGACCATCTCCGCCGCGATCTCCTCGATCTGGGGGGAAGAATAGACCGCCAGATCGCGCAAAAACTCCGCATTGGTCTTGCCGGCGGCCATGCAGGTGATGACCCGGGCCTCCAGATCGTAACCCTCCACACCGTGCCGGCGCAGGGTGTTTCGCACGTCTATATAGATGTCGTTGTACGTCTTAGCCATAATCAGCCGCTTTTCTCAGATTACCACGCGTCCGTGCCCTTTTCCTCCGGAATGACCAGCTTCATGGCCCGGATGGCGCACTCAATCATGCCGTCCTCGGGCTCGTTGGTGGTCAGCCGCTGCAGCCATTTACCGGGGGCGGACAGCCCGGCGGAAAGCCAGTTGTCATGCCGTCCGCACCAGCGGTTGATCTCATAGCTGATGCCCACCACCACGGGGATGAGCAGCAGGTGGATGCCCATGCGGGCCGCCGTATTGGACACCGTGACCACGGAGTTGACCAGAATGCTGATAATGATCACGACAAACAGAAAGCTGGTGCCGCATCTGGGGTGGAAACGGGACTCGGGGCGGACATTGTCCACCGTCAGCTCCTTGCCGTGTTCGTAGCAGAAGATGGTCTTGTGCTCCGCGCCGTGGTAGGAGAACAGACGCTTCACATCCTTCTGTTTGCAGCACAGCCACAGGTAAAGGATAAAGATCACGATGCGGAAACCGCCCTCCACCAGGTTGCGGACGAAGTAGTTTTCGTGAATTCCCTTGAAAAAGCCCGCGATAAAGGTGGGCAGGATCACAAACAGCGCGATGGACAGCGCGAGGCCCAGCGCCACGGCAATGCCGATGATGATCTTCTGGGCCTTCTCCGCGGAAAAATGCGCCTCGACCCACAGATCAAATTTATCCGGTTCCTCCTGCTCGTCCTCGGGCATGAGACCGGCGGAATAGGAGAGGGCCTGCACGCCCTTGACCATGGAATCCAGGAAAGTGGCGCAGCCGCGGATGAAGGGCCAGCCCAGAATGGGGTACTTGTCCTTGATCCATTTGAGTTCCTCCACCTTTTCAACGAGCCCGTCCTGGGTGCGGCACACGATAGCCTGCCGTTTGGGACCGCGCATCATGATGCCTTCGATCAGGGCCTGCCCGCCGATGGAGGTGCGGTAGCCGCAGGCGTTGGGATTACTGTTTTTTGGTTCTGACATTGGTTACCTCTGAAGTTTGTTTTTTTGCCGCAGGCAGGGTCATGGTTACCCGGCAGCCGCCGCCCTCGGCGTTGGCTACCGTCAGTTCCCCGCCGTGGCGTGTGACAATCTCGTCGCACACGGCCAGACCGATGCCGTTGCCCCGGTCCTTGGAGCTGCCCTTGTAAAATTTTTCTTTGACGTGGGGAAGTTCCCCCTCCGGCACGCCGCGGCCGTAATCCCGCATGGTGATGACGGCAAATTTGCCGTCGAAGCGGATGGCCACGTCCACCTTGCCGCCGTCGGCGCCGTGGGTGGCGGCGTTGTCGAGAATATTCAGAAAGACCTGCTTCAGCCGCTCCGGGTCGCCGGGGATCAGCGGAATCTCGTAATCCGGCGGGGTGTAGTTGACCTCGATCCCGGCCTGCCGCAGCAGTTCTTCATAAGTGAAAAGGGCGTCCTCCAGCTCGGCGGTGACGTCCATCAGCTCGATCCGCAGATTAAAGCGGCCGTCCTGGATGCGGGTAAATTCCAGCAGTTCCTCCACCATGCCGGTGAGGCGGCCGGCCTCCTTGGAGATGATCTTTACGCCCTTCAGGGAATCGCCGGTGATGGCGGGGTCGTAAGTCAGCGTCTCGCTCCAGCCGGTGATGGCGGTGAGGGGGGTGCGCAGCTCGTGAGAGACCTGAGAGATAAATTCGGTACGGACCTTGTCCGCCGCGGCGATCTTTTCCGACATCTGGTTGATCTCATCGGTGAGACTGCCGATCTCGTTGTCGCCGAATTTCTGGCACTGGATGCCGTAGCTGCCCTCGGCGATCTCGCGGGCGGAGTTGGTGAGGCCGCCGATGGGGCTCATCACGTCCTTATAAAACCACAGATTGATGGCGGCCACCAGTAAAACGGCCGCCACGGACAGGGCGATGGTCCAGCCGCCGTGACCGGACACGGCCAGCCGCGTCCCGAGAAGGATGACCAGCACCAGCGCCGCGCTGCCGGCGGCCAGCCGCACCTTCAGGCTGTTGAAAAACGCATTGGATTTCATAGATACTCCCTAAACGAACCCGTCGCTCAGTAGCCCCATTTGTAGCCGTAGCCCCACACGGTGGTAAGATATTCCGGCTCGGTGGGGTCGGCTTCGATCTTGATCCGCAGCCTGCGGATATTCACGTCCACGGTCTTGTATTCGCCGGTAAACTGCTGGCCCCAGACGGCGGCCAGAATATCCTCGCGGGAGAGGGCTTTGCCGGGGTTATCCATGAACAGCTTCATCAACTGGTATTCGATCTGGGTCAGCCGCAGCCGTTTTCCGTTTTTCTCCAGAGTGCGGTTGCGGGTATTCAGCACGAAGGGGCCGCTCTCCAATTCATAGGGCTTCTTCTCATCCTCGTCCAGCCCCAGACGGCGCACCAGCGCGTCCACCCGGGCGGTGAGCTCGGCGGGGGAGAAGGGCTTCGTCACATAGTCGTCGGCGCCGGTCATCAGGCCGGTGACCTTGTCGATCTCCTGACTTTTGGCGGTGAGCATGATGATGCCGATCTTGGAGCCGGAGGCGCGGATACGGCGGCAGACCTCGAAGCCGTCAATATCGGGCAGCATCACATCGAGAAGCGCAAGGCAGATGCCCGGGTTTTCCTGCAGCTTTTCCAGAGCTTCCCCGCCGGTGGCGGCCTCCACGGGCTCATAACCGCTGCGGCGCAGATTGATAACGACGAAGCTCCTGATGTTGGATTCATCCTCGAGAACAAGTATCTTCTTCACTCGTAACGCCTCTTTTCCTGGTGGCTTTTACAATATTTTGTCACTATTGTACCACAGACCATCTAAATATGGTAGCATAAAATTGAAAATCGGCAACAAATTTTCAATGGAAAAAGCAGTTGGAAACATCGCCGCGAAAGATGCTTGAAAAATTCCGCGCCATGGTTTATAATCACGCCTATACGCCGGAATGATGGAATTGGCAGACGTGCTGGACTCAAAATCCAGTGGTGGCGACACCATGCGGGTTCGACCCCCGCTTCCGGCACCACGTCGGGGCAAAGACCGCTTTGCTCCGACGTTATTTTATTCCGGCGAACAAAAGGACGTCATCCGCCCGCTCCCTTGCCCTCCTTTTCGGCCGCGGCCCGTCCAAGGGCCGCTCTTTTTTTGCCGGGACCTGTTTTCAATCGGCGCGATGTATGGTACAATATTATGAAAAATAATGTTTGGAGCGTACTATGGGCGAATTCAGGGTCGTAAGCGAGTATTCCCCCTCCGGCGACCAGCCGGAGGCCATCGGCGCGCTGGCGGACGGCGTGGAGGCGGGGCTTTCCGAGCAGACGCTGCTGGGCGTCACCGGCTCCGGCAAGACCTACACCATGGCCAAGGTCATCGAGCGCGTCCAGCGGCCCACGCTGGTGCTGGCCCACAACAAGACGCTGGCCGCCCAGCTGTGCAGTGAATTCAAGGAATTTTTCCCGGATAACGCCGTGGAGTATTTTGTGTCCTATTACGACTATTATCAGCCGGAGGCCTACATTCCCCACACGGATACCTATATTGAAAAGGACGCCGAGATCAACGACGAGATCGACCGCCTGCGGCTCAGCGCAACCTTCTCGCTGCTGGAGCGGAGGGACGTGATCGTGGTGGCCTCGGTGAGCTGCATCTACGGCCTGGGCGAGCCGGAGGATTTCGCCGCGCTGGCGGTGTCGCTGCGCCCGGGCGCGGTGTGGGAGCGCGACGCCTTGCTGCGCAAGCTCATCGACTGCCGCTACGAGCGAAACGACATCGCCTTCGAGCGCAACATGTTCCGCGTCCGGGGCGACACGGTGGAGATTTTCCCCGCCTATTATAAGGACCGCGCCGTCCGGATCGAGTTCTTCGGCGACGAGATCGACCGCATCAGCGAATTCAACCCGGTCACCGGGGCCGCGGAAAAGACGCTCAGCCATGTGGTGATCTATCCCGCCAGCCACTATGTCACTACCAAGGACAAGATGGAGCGCGCCATCGGCCAGATCCGGGACGAGTGCGACCAGCGGGTGCGGGACTTCGAGGCCGCCGGTAAGCTGCTGGAGGCCCAGCGCATCCGCCAGCGCACCGACTACGATATCGAGATGATGCAGGAGCTGGGCTACTGCTCCGGCATCGAAAACTATTCGCGCGTCATCTCGGGCAGAGCCCCCGGCAGCGCGCCCATGACGCTGCTGGACTACATGCCGAGAGATTTTCTGATGTTTATCGACGAAAGCCACGTCACGCTGCCCCAGGTGCGCGCCATGTACCGGGGCGACCGGGCCCGCAAGGAGACGCTGGTGGAGTATGGCTTCCGTCTGCCCTCCGCCTTCGACAACCGCCCCCTGAAGTTCGAGGAATTCCAGCAGCGAGTCAATCAGGTGGTGTATGTCTCCGCCACGCCGGGGGAGTACGAGCGCAGCCGCTCGGGCCAGGTGGCGGAGCAGATCATCCGGCCCACGGGCCTGCTGGACCCGCAAATCTCCGTCCGGCCCATCGCCGGGCAGATCGACGATCTCATCGGCGAGATCAATCAGCGTACGGAGAAGCACCAGCGCACGCTTGTGACCACCCTCACCAAGCGCATGGCGGAGGATCTGGCGGAATATCTGACCAACGCCGGCATTAAATGCCGCTATATGCACCACGACATCGACACCATGGAGCGCATGGAGATCATCCGCGACCTGCGTCTGGGCGAATTCGACGCGCTGGTGGGCATCAACCTGCTGCGGGAGGGGCTGGACATCCCGGAGGTGAGCCTTGTGGCCATTCTGGACGCCGACAAGGAGGGCTTTCTCCGCAGCGAGACCAGCCTGATCCAGACCGTGGGCCGCGCCGCGCGCAACGCCGACGGCCTGGTGATCATGTACGCCGACATGGAGACGCCGTCCATGCGCGCCGCCATCGGCGAGACCCAGCGCCGCCGTGCCAGGCAGGACGCCTATAACAGGGCCAACGGCATCGTGCCCCAGACCATCGTCAAGAGCGTCCGGGAGCTGCTGGAGATTTCCGGCGACGCCAACAAGTCCATCCATCGCAGGGACGGCGTGAAAATGACGGACAAGGAACGCCGGGAGACCATCGAAAAGCTGGAAAAGCAGATGCGCGAAGCATCCAAGATGCTGGAATTTGAGATAGCGGCGGAATTGCGGGATGAGATCATCCTGCTGCGAGGTACGAAATGAAGAAAATTCTTACCGGTCTTCTGGTCCTACTGGCACTGCTGCTGTGCGCGCTGTGTCTCAGCCCCAAAATGGCCCCCGAAACCGAAGCGGCCTCACCCCCGGCTGAGACTGCCGCCGCCCCCACGCCCACACCCGCGCCGACGCCCCTGCGGGCCAGCATCACGGTGGCGGGCGATCTGGTGCTGCACACGTCGATCGTCAACCAGTGCCGCACGGCGGATGGCGGCTACGATTTCACGCCGCTGTTCGAGGATGTGTCCCACTACGTTTCCGACGCCGATCTGGCGCTGTGCTGCTTTGAGGGGGCCTTTGTCAAGAGCAATTATCAGGGCTACCCGCTGTTTCTGGTGCCGGACGGGCTGGCGGCGAGCCTCAGGACCGTGGGCTTCGATCTGGTGGCCACGGCTTCCAACCATGCCATGGACGGCGGCAAGGCCGGCGTGGCCCGCACGCTGGACGTGCTGGACAAGGCCGGCCTCGACCACGTGGGAACCTACCGCACGCAGGCGGAAAGGGACGCGGATCACGGCGTGGTGGTAGAGGATGTCAACGGCATCCGCATCGCCTTTCTCGACTACACCTACGGCACCAACGGCATCCCCACGACCAATGCGCCCTACGCCGTCAATCTTCTCTACACCGATTATATGACTTCGTTTTCGAAAGTCGATTACGGGCTTCTGGACGCCGACCTTGCCTACGCCAAGTCCCTCAAGCCCGACCTCATCGCGGTCATCGCCCACTGGGGCACGGAGTATATCCCGGCCAAGCAGCCCGCGCAGGAAGCGCTGGCGAAATACTGGTTTTCCCACGGCGTCGATCTCGTTCTGGGCGGGCACCCCCACGTGCCGGAGCCTATGGAGACCGTCACCGTCACGGATGAGAACGGCAATGAAAAAACCGGCTTCATCTGTTATTGCCTGGGAAATCTGCTGGCCAACATGAAGGAGACCGACCATAAATACTGCACGCTCACGGCCATGGTGCAGCTGGAGATCGCCAAGGACACCGTCGCCGGCAAGACCACGCTGGAGAAGGCGAGCTATGTCCCCATGGCCCTTATCGACACGCAGGATCTGGGCATCACCGGCGCAGGCTGGCGTTTCCGCGTGTGGGATCTCAACGCCGCCATCGCGGATTATGAAGCGGGCGACGACCGCGGCGGCATCCTGACCGAAAAGCTCTACAATACGCTGAAAGGCTACCGCGCCGACCTTGAGCAGGTCTGCGGCACCAAATTGGAGGCAGATTCATGAAATTAATGATCCTGGACGGCAACAGCATCGTCAACCGCGCCTTTTACGGGGTGCGGATGCTCACCGCGCCGGACGGAGCGCCAACCAACGGCGTCTACGGCTTCGTCGCCATCCTGCAGAAGCTGTTGGACGAGCAGAGGCCGGACAGCGTCTGCGTGGCCTTCGACGTTCACGCGCCCACCTTCCGCCACGAGGCCTTTGCGGATTACAAGGCCCAGCGCAGGCCCATGCCGGACGATCTCGTGAAGCAGATGCCCGTGCTGAAGGACGTGCTGGACGCCATGGGCATCCGCCGCTATGAGTGCGCCGGCTGGGAGGCCGACGATATTCTGGGCACCGCGGGAAAGAAGTGCGAGGACGCGGGCTGGGACTGCCTCATTGTCACCGGCGACAAGGACTCCTTCCAGCTCATCACCGACACCACCCATGTCTTTCACGTCAAGTCCCGGATGGGGCAGACCGAGACGCAGGAATACACGCCCGAGGTCTTTCGCGCGGAATACGGCTTCGATCCCGCGCACATCGTGGACCTCAAGGCCCTGATGGGCGATCCTTCCGACAACATTCCGGGCGTGCCCGGGGTGGGGGAGAAGACCGCCATGGACCTCATACAGCGCTATACGACGATAGAGCGAATCTATGACGGGCTGGACACCCTCGACGTCAGGGACGTCGTGCGCAAAAAGCTGGCCGAGGGCCGGGACAGCGCTTTTCAGTCCTACCGGCTTGCCACCATCAGCCGCGAGGCCCCGGTGGACTTCGCGCCGGAGGCCAACCTCTGGCAGCGGACGGCCTCTCCGGCGCTGTATGAACTTTTCCACCGGCTGGGCTTCAACAAATTTATCGACAAGTGGGGCCTCACGGCCGGGGCGGAGGCCGCCGCCGCCGCAAAGAGCGCGGCTTTGCCGGAAACGGATGTGACGGCGGAGACGCTGCCGCAGTTTTGCGCGGCGCTGGCCGCGGCGGATTACGCGGCCGTGCTGCCGGCCGACGGGCTGGACGGGCTGGAGGTCTGCGATGGGCGGCAGGTGTGGCGTCTGAACTGGAGCGCCGTGGGGGAGGGCTACAACGATCTGCTCCGCGCCCTCTTTTCCCCGGAGGTCAAAAAGGTATCCCAGAACATCAAGGACCTGATGAATCTCCTGCTGGCGGAAAAACTGCCCGCGGAGGGCTTCGTCTTTGACACGGCGCTGGCCGCCTATCTGCTGGAATCCACGGAATCCGATTATTCCCCCCAGCGGCTGAGCGTTCGCTATCTGGGGGAGGAGAAGCACGGCGCGGAGGCGCTGTGGCGGCTCTATCCCGTGCTGGACAAGGCCATCCGGGACGGCGGCATGCGCAAGCTGCTGTACGATATCGAACTGCCGCTGTGCCGCGTGCTGGCGGACATGGAGCGGGTGGGCTTTCTGGTGGATAAAAAGGCGCTGTTCGATTACGGCGCGGGCATGACCGGCACCATTGACGCCCTGCAGAAGACTATCTGGGCCCGGGCCGGCCGGGAATTCAACATCAATTCCCCCAAGCAGCTGGGCGAGGTGCTGTACGACGATCTGCAGCTGCCTTCGGGCAAAAAGACCAAGACCGGCTGGAGCACCAACGCGGACGTGCTGGAAAAGCTGCAGGGCAAGCACCCCATCATCCGGGACATTCTGGATTACCGCACGCTGACCAAGCTCAAATCCACCTATGCCGACGGCCTGCTGAAGGTCATCTCGCCGGACGGGCGCATCCACACCAGCTTCCAGATGACCGTCACCGCCACGGGTCGGCTGTCCTCCACGGAGCCGAATCTGCAGAACATCCCCGTGCGCAGCGAGCTGGGCGGCGAGATTCGCAAAATGTTCACGGCCGGGCCGGGCAATCTGCTGGTGGACGCGGATTACAGCCAGATCGAGCTGCGGCTGCTGGCCCATATCTCCGGCGACAAGGCCATGCGGGAGGCTTTTTTGAGCGGCATGGATTTTCACACCGTCACCGCCTCGCAGGTGTTCGGCGTGCCGGTGGAAGCCGTCACCCCGCTGCTGCGCGGCCGGGCCAAGGCCGTGAATTTCGGCATTGTTTACGGCATCTCCCCCTGGTCGCTGGGCAACGACATCGGCGTGTCCACGGCGGAGGCCAAGGCCTATATGGACGCCTATTATGAAAAGTACAGCGGCGTGCGGGCCTATATGGACGGCATCATCGAAAAGGCCAAGCGGGACGGCTATGTGGAGACGCTTTACGGCCGCCGCCGTTCGCTGCCGGAGCTGAAATCCTCCAACTTCGCCCAGCGCTCCTTCGGGGAGCGGGTGGCGCTGAATATGCCCATTCAGGGCACCGCCGCCGACATCATCAAGCTGGCCATGGTCAACGTGGCGGCGCGGCTCCGCAGGGAGGGCCTTGCGGCGCAGCTCATTTTGCAGGTACACGACGAGCTTATCGTGGAATGCCCTGCGGACGAGGCGGAGACCGTGAAAAAGCTGCTGGAGGAAGAAATGGAAAACGTGGTGCATCTGGCCGTGCCCCTGCCGGCGGAAGCCAAATCCGGCGTGACCTGGGCTCAGGCGCATTAAAGAAAGAAGGACGAGACAATGATCACATTTGATGAAGCCGCCGTTATTCTGGACGATCTCATCGAGGAACTGCCCGACGGCATCTACGAAAGGCTGAACGGCGGCGTAAACCTCATTGAGGAGACCCGCAAAAACGACGCCGGTGACTACACTATGGGCCTGTACCATGTGGATGGGATGGGCCGCTACATTGAGATCTTCTACGGCTCCTTTGTGGAGCTGTTCGGCGATCTGGACCAGGATCGGTTCACGGAGGAACTGCGCAAGACCCTGCGCCACGAGCTGACCCACCATGTGGAGAGCATGGCCGGTGACCACACGCTGGAAAAATGGGACGAGGAGCAGGCGGAGAAGCGCAAATACGGCACGATCAAGGCCGATTCCATCCTGTTTGTGGACGACGACGGCGCCGCCCTGGCCCCCATGGCCGCCGCCATGTTCCGCAAGCTCTCCCAGACCCGCTGCGGCGAAGTGACCGTGGCGCCGGCCGGTCTCACCGAATTTTCCGGCAAGCTCAACCCGGACGCGGAGGCCGCGGCCGGGGAACTGGGCTTTTCCATGGCGGGCGGACAGGCCGCCGTGCTGGTGCGGGATCTGGTGCTCAAGGACTACGATGTGATGCTGTGCATGACCATGGCACAGGCCGACGCCCTGTACACCCGTTTCCCGCAGTTTGACGAGCAGATTCTCTGCCTGGGCGAGACGGACATCAAGCCGCCGCTGCTCAAGCACGGCTGGGGCAAGACCGCCAGGCGAATGAAAGAGGAGATCGAGTATCTCATCGACGAGCTGTGCGAGGATGACGGCTGATGGCCTTTCGGGTGATCGACGCCGATGCCGGTCTGCTGCCGGGCATCGAGCGCATCGAGCAGGAATGCTTCTCTGTCCCGTGGACAATGGCGCAGCTCACCGGTCAGCTGCCGGACGGGGAACATCTGTTCCTTGCCGCCGTGGATGAGGCCGGCGCCGTGGCGGGCTATGTGGGCGCGCAGCTCGCCGCGGACGAGGGTTACATCTCCAATGTCGCCGTCTCGCCGGCGTATCGGCGACTGGGCGTGGGCGGCGCGCTGATCGACGCGCTGAAGGAGCGGGCCTCCGCGCGCACGCTCGCTTTTCTCACGCTTGAAGTCCGCGAGACGAACGCCGCGGCCCGCACCCTCTATGAAAAACACGGCTTTACCGTTGTGGGCCGCCGGAAAAATTACTATGAAAAGCCCCGCGAGGATGCTATACTGATGACACTCTTTTTGACGAAACGAGGCATAAAACTTGAAGATACTGGCATTTGAGTCCTCCTGCGACGAGACCGCCGTAGCGGTGGTGGAGGACGGGCGGAACGTACTGACCGACCAGGTCTTTTCCCAGGCCGATCTGCACGCCATCTACGGCGGCGTCGTGCCCGAGATCGCGGCGCGCAGCCATGTGGAGGTCATTTCACGGCTCTCCACCCGGGCGCTGGAGGTGGCGGGCGTCACCCGCGCGGATATCGACGCCGTGGCCGTCACCTATGCGCCGGGACTCATCGGCGCGGTGCTGGTGGGCGTGAACTTTGCCAAAGCCGCCGCGCTGGCGCTGAACGTCCCCCTGATCCCGGTGCACCATGTCCGGGGCCATATCGCGGCAAACTACATCGCCTACCCGGAGCTGACGCCGCCGTTCCTGTGTCTGGCCATCTCCGGCGGCAACACCCTTTTGGTGGACGTGCGGGATTATACCGATATGGTCATTCTCGGCGCCACCCGGGACGACGCGGCGGGGGAGTGCTTCGACAAGACCGCCCGGGTGCTGGGCCTTCCTTATCCCGGCGGCAAGCCCATCGACGATCTGTCCAGGACCGGCGATGACGGCAGATACGGATTTCCCGTCTCCCGCGTGGACGGGAACCCTTACGATATGAGCTTTTCCGGGCTCAAGACCGCGGTGATCAATCTGGTGCACAACGCCGAGCAGAAGGGCGAGGAACTGGACCGCGCGTCGCTGGCCGCGTCCTTTACCAAGGCCGTCAGCGATTCGCTGGTACCCCGAACCCTGCAGGCCGCCAGGATGCTGGGCTATGATAAGATCGCCGTGGCGGGCGGCGTGGCCGCCAACTCCCGCATCCGTGCCGATTTCAAGGCCGCCGCGGAGAAGGCCGGCGCGCAGCTGTTCGTTCCGCCGCTGAAGCTCTGCGGCGACAACGCCGCCATGATCGGCTGCCAGGGCTATTATGAGTATCTTGCGGGCGTCCGGGGCGACAGCAGCCTCAACGCCTACGCCACCATGGAAATCTGAGCGCTTTGACACAGGAGGGCAGGTGAGGGAAGATGGGCGTCCATGACGGGCACCGCGGGCGGATGAAGACCCGCTTTTTGGAGCACGGTCTCGACAATTTTGACGATATCAATGTGCTGGAGCTGCTGCTTTTTTATGCGCTGCCCCGGTGCGACACCAATGTCGTCGCCCACCGCCTGCTGGATCGCTTCGGCTCGCTGCCCGGCGTGCTGGAAGCCCCGGCGGAGGAGCTGGCCAGGGTGGAGGGCGTGGGCGACAGCGCCGCCGCGCTGCTGCGTCTCATTCCGCAGGTCAGCCGCCGTTATATGATGGAGCGGGAGGGAACTGCCGCCCACGCCCTCAGCGATCCCGCCTCGGCGGGGTGTTTCTTTGTCCCGCGCTTCCTCTACGAGACGGACGAGGTCGTCTATCTGGCCTGCCTGGATTCCGTGCACCGGGTGCTGTCCTGCACCGAGGTGGGCCGGGGCGTGGTGAATTCCGCCGAGGTCAGCGTACGCAAGATCGTGGAGCTGGCGCTGCGGCAAAACGCCGCCGCCGTGATTCTGGCGCACAACCATGTCAACGGATTGGCTATCCCCTCAAAGGAGGACGAGCTCACCACCAGACAGCTGGCTTCGGCGCTGAATCTGGTGGGCATCGGCCTCATCGACCATATCATCGTCGCGGGCGGAGAGTTTGTCTCCATGGCGGACAGCGGAATGCTTTCTGCAAGATAAAATGCGGCAGGGGACACCTGCCGCATTTTTTTGCAGGGCAACGCTCCATACGCTATTTTATGTAAACTAAAATCTGTCTCTTAATTGTAATTTAAGTCATCATGGATAGCCGAAAATTTAAATGTAATTATATAAAACATTGAAAAATCAGCGAAATATACCTGTTGAAAACTCTGTTGGAAGTGTTGATAACTCTTTGAATAGAAATTATTTCATACAATTATGTAAACTTAATTACCCAAAACTGGCAGGGAAAATGCCTGAAAAATCAAGGCGTCGAACGCTGTCGAAGAAAGAGCTGAAAGGCCTTTGGCAACGATAGTAACAACAAGTTGTACCAACAATATACGGATAGTAATACTGTGGAGAAGCCTACTGTTGACTTTTCCCTATGGGATGTGCTAAAATACCAACGCCGTCTGAAATCGGGCGGCTTTCGGCGCACTGCGGCGCGCTGAAAGGTAGGAACAGGTTTTAGCGCGCTGGATTAGCTCAGTCGGTAGAGCGCCTGATTCGTAATCATGAGGTCCGGGGTTCGAATCCCCGATCCAGCTCCAGAAGTACCCGGTTTTATTTAAAAATCGGGTGCTTTTTTTATTTTTCTAAATTTTCTGACCCACAACCTGACCCACAAGGGCAAAAATATAGAAAGAACAGGGCGGGCACCGATAGGAACCTGCCCTGTTTTTGCGCCCCATCCGCTATAAAGTCCGCCGCCTATGGTCTCGCAGACACCGGCCGCATCTCCCGCACAGACATAGGTCATGGAGCTGCCGGAGAGAAATTTCGTAACCTCAATATCATCGGGAATCTTGCTTATCAGCGCGTCATACAACTCCCACATAGAGGAACCCTCCCTGAAAAAAGCACAAAAGGCATACGGCCCGGGTGCCCCGGGCTGTATACTTTTTGGTATAGTTTGTATACTAATAATAATTCTCAACAACCGTTTGACTGTCACAGCAGCAAAACCGGTATTGCATTTCAGGTACTTCATTAAGCGGTTTTACGTTTTCCAATGCAATTCCCCATCAAAATTCCCCCGCGTTTGCCTGCTGTTATATATACGGGGCTAACTGTCTATACTGACGATTGCAAAATGTATAACTTTTCCATTTCTATCCCCCCTACGGGGTTGTAAAGAACAAAGGATGATGTTATTTTCAAATATAGTTAATTTGCTGGCAGATTCCTTCCTGCGCCACCGGTTCAGTTACTCGTTTCCTGCTGAAAAAAGCGATAATAAATTTTGCGCTAAACGGAATTATGGAGTAAAAATGCCAGAAGGCATATTCCCCTCAGAGCGGGGGAGTATGCCTTCTTCTATTTTGCTGGGACACAAAATAAACCGAATTTCCGGCAAGCCGCGATCAGCATTGCTTTAATCGGCGCTTAGTGATGTTTGCACGCATCATATTATCCTCAATTAAAAAAGCAAAGCGGTAAGGTAAGATGTGGAAGAACGTAATCGTCTGGCTGATATGGCTCATCGGCGTCTCGGCCTTATATTTATTTGCAAACAATGCCGGCACGCTCATCGTTTTGCTGCTGTCGGTGCTGATACCGGTACTGCTGGCAGCAGCAGCGGAATTATCGGCAAAACATATTGTTGCTGAGCTTGAGTTCCCTGAAGCGGCAAGCAAAGAGGCCTCGTTTTCCGGAATCCTGAAGGTCACAAATAACGGAATACTACCGCTGCAGAGAGGGGAATTTCGCATCGTCTGCGAAAACAGATTTACAGGAGAAAAGACAGAAAATGTGGTTCTGGTGTCCTGCAAATCAAGATCCTGCGCGGAAGCCGCGGTTAAACTATGTTCAAAATATTGCGGCGTTATTGATATTACCGATGCCGGAGCGAGAGTTAAGGACACTTTTGGCCTGATATCACGGAAAGTCAAAGGATTTGAACGAAAACGTGTTTGTGTTGCTCCCCGGTGTTTTGATCTGGAGATTGCCCTTATTGAGGACATCAATGTCATTGTGGACAGCGATGAATATTCCACGGCCCGACCGGGTACAGACCCAAGCGAGATTTTTGGCATTAGAGAATACATACCTGGAGATTCAATAAAAAGCATCCACTGGAAGCTGTCGCAGAAACTTGACCGGCTGATGGTCCGCGAGCTTGGCTTACCGGTCGTTGAAAGGTTCCTGGTACTGGCAGAGACCTCCATCATTCCCGGTATCGACATGCCGTCTGCGAATGAGAAAGATGTTATGGCGGAAGCGTTTTTTTCCGTTTCCCGAGAACTTGTGAGGCAGGGAATATCCCATACCCTTGGGTGGAAAAACACTGAGACAGGGCTATATGAGGAATACGATATAAAGACTACTGAAGATATATCGACGATCGTCGGCCATTTTCTGTCAAACACGGTATGTGCCGGCAATACAACGGTTGCTGCGTGCTTCCGTCAGTTTTACGCGCAGTGCGCCTATGCGCATGTCGTTGTAGTGTCTTCATACATTGAGCCGGATATCACGGCTCTGTATAACGGCAACAGGGTAACCATACTGCTTGCCGGAGGCGCGCCGGAGAATGACGGTATGAGACCGGACGGCATATATTCGCTGTCATTTTCAGCAGAAGATTATAAGTGTGATCTGCGCAAGCTGGAGCTTTGATAGTTTTATGGGGGAAAAAACAAGAGAAAACAGGATCGCCGGATTGAGCTTCGCGGAAGAAAAGAAAGAGGAAAGCGGCAGTGATTACATATTCACTATGCTGCTGTCCCTTGCTCTTTATAGTTCTTTCAGCGGCGTATTTTTTGCTATGCTGGGATTTAACGATCTTCCTTGGGCGGCGCTGGCAGTCGGCGCGGCGGTCTCCCTCGGCGAGCATTTCACGCCGGGCGGAAAGCCGAAATGGATTGTGAACTGTATACTTGCGGCGGTATTGGTCATCGCTGCGATAATCTGGCACAGCGAGGTCCTTGACGGGGGGAAGCTCATACTGAATCAGGTGTTTTCCGCAAGCGAAAAGAGCCAGAAGTACATATATAGTAAGTTCTCTGTTTCTGCCGATGCGGGGGAATACAGCCTGTGTATAACCGCAGCGATGATATATATCTTCACAATATTTGCAGTATTGTGCCACTTCGCGGTGAGGCAGAAAAATGGATCGCTGCTGGGAATCGCTTTTTTGATGGCAGTAGCTGCGGAAATATACTATGGCATATTTCCGCAGCTATGGACGCTGATATTGTTTGCTTTTGTTGGGCTGGGAGTCCTGCATTACCGGCATATTGGCAAGCCGGCTGCTTCAAACGCAGCGCTGCTGGTAATCGCGTTGGCTCTGTCGTTTGCTGTTCTGGCCGCCTATACCGGACCAAACGCGCAGCAGACCGTGTTGGCGGAGGATATCCGGGATTTGCTTGATGAGCATGTCCAGCAGCAGGTATTCAATGCCATTAAACAGCGGCAGGAACAGATACAGGAGGAAACAGAAAATACAAGTCTCGAGGAAGACAAGGTGTCTGACAACACTGACGGCATATCTGCCGGCAACAGCTTCAAGACAAATTATGAAAAACATTTCGAGGGCAACAAGGCCGGGCTGGCGCACACAAGACTTCCGTGGTCATGGATACTGATTGGCGTCATGTTGCTGGCGCTGTTTACAGGATATTTTATGCGGATGCGCAAAGCGCGAAGACGCCGCAAGGTTTTTGAGTCTTCCGACTGCGCCGCAGCGATCGACGGAATGTTCCGGCACTCGGTAGACTGGCTGAAAGTGTGCGGGCTAAAAACAGACAACAGGCTGTTCTCGCAGTATTCAAGACGGATATCAAAAATGCTGTCGGAGGAATATGGCAGGAAATATTCCGGGGCGGCCGAGCTGTGGGAGGAAGCCATATACAGCGGCCATGCGATGAGTGAGAAAGAGCGCGGCTGCATGAGAGAATTCCTTGACGATACCGCGCAGGCTGTCAGAGGGCATGTTGGAGCATTCACGCGGTTTGAAATAAAATACCGCTATTTTCTGTGAGCTGGGGAAAAAGAATGAAGGCAAAGAAAATTTTATCCCTTGTAATGGAGCTTGTCCTGGTGCTTTGCTTCTCCGGTGTGCTGTTCTTCTCCGGCTCCCGGCAGAGAACGACTTATGCCAAAAACGATACGGCCTATATTGACAATGGTCAGCAGGACGATTCACAGGAGAATACGCAGCAGGATACGGATAACGCCGCGCCGCCGCCGGAGGCAAGCCCGGAGGTCGTGCCGGAGACCCACTTGGAGGCGTCGGTCAGCCACGATGCGGCGGCTGCGATAGAAGTTCCCGCTGCCAGCGCAGATCAGAGCGCCTCCACTGGAAATCAGAGCGGAGAAAGTCAAAATACCGCGGGCGACACCGGAGCCGACGAAGCTACGGTTACTCAGCCAACAGACGACGGAGGCCAGACAAAGCCGTCAGGCGAAGGCGGCAGCGTTGAGACGATAACGGATAAATACGCAGATTTTCTGGACAATGGGGTCGGGCAGCTGTATCCGTGCCAGGTGTGCTATATCTATGTGGAAGGCGAGGACGATTATCAGACGTTTAGCCGTGGCTCAGAAGAAAACAAGCTTGTGCTGCAATCAGGATGCTTTAATGTTGCGGAAAAACTGGGAGATAACACAACGGTTGATGACAGCTGGGTTATTAAGAAGAACCCGGAGCTTATCGTGAAATTTGTTTCGCCTGATGTGCTTGGCAGTACAGCGGAGAATACCGACGCGGCAAAGGAAATCTGCAGCGCTATCCGTGCCCGCCCCGGCTGGGATACGACGCGCGCGTTGGTTGACAACCGGATACTAATACTTTCGCGGGAACTGATGGACTCCGATGCGGGTAAACTGGCCGCCAAACTCTATATTGCCAGTACGCTGTACCCAACGCTGTTTTCGAGCCTGGATATCAACACCATGTGCAATGAACTGTTGGGCGATGGCGGAATCTATGCGTATTGCAGCGGCCAGCCTTACTCTTGACAGACCTGATTACTTCCGATACGTTTATCCGGCTATCCGAAGTAAAATGGGGAATAACACGTTCGATTTCCCCTTATCTGCAACCAGAGGTCCGGGGTTCAAGTCGCCCCCCAGCTCCAAAAATAATGCCCGCACCTGCCGGTGCGGGCATTATTTTAATTTCCGGGGGATCTGAGGTTCCTTGTCAATAGAGCTCTTTTCCGCCAGCCCCGCGGCGAACAGGGCCGCGCCCAGCGCGCCGCAGAGCTGGGCCTCCGGGCAGACGGTGATTTTTTCGCCCAGCCGCGCCTCGATGGCGCGCACCACGCCCTCGTTTTGGGCCACGCCGCCGGTCATCATATATTCGCCTTCCCCGCAGAGACGCCCCAGCAGGGCGGTGACCTTGGCCGCCACGGCCTTGTTCAGGCCGTGGACGATGTCCGGCGTGGGCACGTTGCGCGCCACCAGCGACACCACTTCGGATTCCGCAAAGACCGTGCAGGTGCTGGAGATGGTCAGGTCCTCCCGCCATTCCAGCCCGGCGCGGCTCATCTCCTCCAGCGTCAGCCCCAGTGTCCGGGCCATCATCTCCAGGAAGCGCCCGGTGCCTGCCGCGCACTTGTCGTTCATGGCGAAGGACAGCACCCGGCCGTCCCCGTCCAGCCGGATAATCTTGCTGTCCTGCCCGCCGATGTCGATGACCGTGCGGACGCCGGGCCGCAGAAAATGGGCGCCCCGTGCGTGGCAGCTGATCTCGGTGACGCTCTCGCCGCCGCCGATGTTCTCCCGGCCATAGCCGGTGGCCACGACCCGGGCGATCTTGGATCGGGCGAGACCCGCGTCCAGCAGCGCCGCGTCCAGCGCCAGAGCGGCGCTCTTTCGCGCCCCGCCGCCGGTGGGCAAAATGCTGCTGCCCAGGAGTTGCCCCTGCCGGTCGATGATAACGGCGTCGGTGCTGGCGGAGCCGCTGTCCACGCCGGCAAAATAGTCGCCCGACGTGGGAGCCGGCGCAGCCCTGCGCCGGCCAAGCGTCTCCGCGAAAGCCTCGATGCGGGTGGACAACTGCCCTTCGGACTGGGCCGAGCCGTCGGTTTCGATGCGGGTCATGGGCGCGGCGCAGAGTTTTTGCGCGGCGGCGTATTCCAGCCCGTAGTAATCGCAGAATTTGATGGTGTGGTAGACCACGCCCAGCAGGGCGGGGTCCTCAAACAGCGCCCGGCGGGCGGCGTGATCCTCCATCCGGCGGCAGGGCAGCTGCGAAAGCAGCGCTCCGGCGTAGGCCGTTATCAGCGCATCGCCCTCCGCGCCTGAAAGACCGGCGGGGGAGACGGCGCGGCTGCCAACGCAGGTGAGATTGCGCACCGGGGCGTCCAGCGCGGCGGACAGCCGGTTTTCCAATGCCGACCCCGCCCGGGCGCCCAGCAGCGCGATGTAGGGCTCGGCGCCGTGACATGGCGTCTCAAAGGCGGCCAGAAAGCGGGCGCGGTCAAAGGTCTGTCCGCTGGTGGCGGCGTAAGCGTCGCCCAGCTTTTGAATTTCCCGGGCAAAGCGCCGCCGCTGGCAGTCGTTGTCCGTGTGGGGCAGGTCCAGCAGATAGACGAAACGGCAGCAGCCCTTTTGGATGAGCACATCGTAGATGCGGCGCATCACGTCGCAGCAGTTCACCAGCACCAGCTCGTCGGCCCGCCCGGCCAGCGCGGCCTGCAGCACCGCCTTGCCGAAACCGCACAGGTTGGGGTGGGATGCCCGTTCGCCCAGCTCAAGGCTCTCCGGCGCCTCATCCAGCACGGCGCACTCCGCGCCGAAGCCACGCAGCAGTTCCACAGGGGTATATTTGCACACATAACGGATCATTTCCGCGCCTCCAGCATCTCCAGAAATGCGCCCAGCCGGGTAGAGAGCTGCCCGTCCCCGGTGTTTGCGGGGGCACAGGCGTCGCCGTCCAGAATCACGGCGGGCACGCCGTTTCTTTCCAGCGCTTCCCGCATCAGCCCGGCCGCGCCGATGGTGGCCTTGCAGCCCATATGGGCAAAAATCACGGCCCCGTCCGCGCCGGTGCGCTCCGCCGCCTCCGCCGCCCGCCGGATCCGATCCTGGGGGGAACCGTTGAACACGCTGCAGACCAGCCGCCGCGCCATGGAGACGTAGGGGTCGGTTTCGTCCTGAAGCGTTGTCAGACTGTCGTAGCACAGGTCGCAGGCGGTGATAAAGGCGCGGTCACTGTGGTTGAGCAGTGCGCGCACGGAGGGCTGCAGATAGGGAATGGTATGTAACCACAAGAGCCGCAGGGCGTCGGATGGGGGCGCGGCGTCCATTTCGGCGGCGAGCCGGGTGAAATAGGTCTCCGCCGTGGCCGAACCCAGCAGACTGTGGCTCATGAACACGGCGTACATCTCGTCCGTCACGTCGTCGATGAGCCGCTTTTTCTTTTCCATGGCCAGATACCGGCGGTATTGCTCGCCGGAAATGCGGCTGCGGCGGACGTTTTCCGCCACGGCCTCCCGGGTGATGACTTCCCCGGTCACGTCGCCGATAAACGCGGTCAGGCGCTCCAGCTGCCCGGCCACGTCCCGCACCGCGTCTTCGGACTTTTCGTAGGGCACGTCGATGAAAAAGCTGGGCACGGAAAAGCGGTCCCGCAGATAGGGAAAGCTGATCATGTTGCCGTCGCAGGCCACGTTGGTGTAGACGATGCAGCGCGGCGGCGGCAGCAGCCCGCTGTCCGCCGCGCCCAGAAAGGTGCGGTGGAAGGAGCACAGCGTTTCCGGCACGCTCCGCTCGGCCGCCAGCTCCTGAAAGTGCTTTTCCACCCCGGCTCCCATGAGATAGCCGGACACGGCCTCCACGGAATAGGGGGCCATCCCCGCGGCCAGAATAGCCTCGCAGGGGACGAAAAGGCTCACCATGGCGGCATTTTGCGGCCTGGACAGGGCGCTGATGATCAGCTTCATCACTTCCACGGCGGCATAGCGCCGCACGGGGGACAGCTCTTTCCCGGCCAGTCCGGTTTTTAACGCCGCCAGATCGGCCCGGTAGCCGGTCAGCAGCAGCCGCCGCGCCCGGGCCGGGTCGGTGCCGGACAGCCCGGCTACCCGGCCGGCATACCATTGATAGAGATCCATTCATATCACCTTGCGGTTATTTTAACACCCCGCCGCAGACCGGCGCAACCGACACATTCGCCGGATTGCCTGGCTTGCATCTTTTCGGCGGCGGATGTATAATACCAAAAAATGCGAGGGAGGTGCCGCTTTTGCCGCGCCCGATGAAAAAAAGACAGGTCTGCGCCCTTCCGCAGACCCGGGAATTCCTGCCCTGCGGGCGGAAGTGCGACGCCGTAGTGGAGCTGGGGGTGGACGAGTTCGAGGCCCTGCGGCTCATCGACTACCTCCGTCTCACGCAGGACGACTGCGCTGCGCAGATGAACGTGGCCCGCACCACGGTGCAGGCGGTGTATAACGCCGCGCGGGAGAAGGTGGCCGACGCGCTGGTCAACGGCAAACGGCTTGTCATCACCGGCGGGTGCTACAATCTCTGTGCCGACGCGCAGGACTGCTGCGGCAGAAACTGCGTCCGCCGCAGCTGCGAGACCAGCCATTGCGGCAGGGGCTGCCCCTGCCATAAAACGGGAAATTAGTGCGGGGCCCGGCGGCTCCGCACTAATTTTAAATATAAATATTGATATATGTCAATAATTATATTACAATAAAACAATAAAGACTATCAGGAGGAAGTACGAATGAAAATAGCGGTCACTTATGAAAACGGCCGGGTGTTTCAGCATTTCGGCCACACGGAACAGTTCAGGATCTACGATGTGCGCGACGGCGCCGTCGCCGGCAGCGCGGTGGTGCCCACCGACGGCGCGGGCCACGGGGCGCTGGCCGGCTTTCTCACCGGCGCCGGCGTGGACACCCTGATCTGCGGCGGCTTGGGCGGGGGAGCGCGGCAGGCGCTGGCCGATGCCGGTATCGCCGTCTACCCCGGCGTCACGGGCGAAGCGGACGCGGCTGTGTCCGCGCTGCTGGCGGGCAATCTCGCTTATGACCCGGACACCATGTGCCACCATCACGACCAGGAGCAGGGCCATTCCTGCGGCGAGCACGGCTGCGGCGGTCCTGGTGAAGGCAACCGTCACGGCGGCTGCCACTGAATAAAAAAGACGCCCGCCGGGCGTCTTTTTTATTCCTTATATTCAAAGGTGATCTCGTTGATACTGACAATGTCGCCGTCCTTGCAGCCCATTTTTTCCATGCGCTCGTACACGCCGGATTCCCGCAGGATGCGGTCGAACCAGTGCAGGCTTTCCACGTCGGAAAAGTTGACGGAAGCCACCAGCTTTTGCAGCCACGGGCCGTCCAGGATCCACATGTTGTCGTCGTGCTCGATGTTCAACTCCTCGGAGGTGTCGATCACGGGCTCCGGCTTGACATAGTCGGCCTCAAACGGGGCGATGGGCGGAAGAGCGGAGAGCATCTCCGCCGCGGCGTTTACCAGCTCGCGGGTGCCGCGGGTGGTGGCGGCGGACAGCTCGAAGAAGCGATAGCCTTTTTCCCCGGCCTTTTTCCGCAGGGCGTCGATGCCGCTGCGGTCGTCGCCCAGCAGGTCGCATTTGTTGGCGGCCACGATCTGGGGCCGCAGGGCCAGCTCGGGGCTGTATTCGGCCAGCTCCGCGTTAATGGCGTCGAAGTCGGCGGCGGGATCGCGGCCCTCGCTGCCGGACACGTCCACCAGATGGATCAGCAGGCGGCAGCGGTCAATGTGCCGCAGAAAATCGTGGCCCAGACCCGCGCCCCCGGAGGCGCCCTCAATGATGCCGGGGATGTCCGCCATGACGAAGGACACGCCCTCGTCCACATAGACCACGCCCAGGTTGGGGTAGAGGGTGGTGAAAGGATAATTCGCGATCTTGGGGTGCGCCTTGGACACCACGGAGAGCAACGTGGATTTGCCCACGTTGGGGAAGCCCACCAGTCCCACGTCGGCCAGCAGCTTCAGCTCCAGGATCAGATCGTGGCTCTCGCCGACAAGACCGGGCTTGGCAAAGTTGGGTACCTGCCGGGTGGGGGTGGCGAAATGCTGGTTGCCCCAGCCGCCGCGGCCGCCCCGGGCCGCGATGAAGTCCCCGCCGGAGGACATATCGTGCATAATGGCGCCGGTGACGGCGTCCCGCACCAGCGTGCCCCGGGGGACCTTGATACGGAGGCTCTCGCCGTCCCGGCCGGAGCAGCGCTTGCCGTCGCCGCGGCCGCCGTCGCCCGCCACATATTTGCGCTTGTAGCGGAAGTCCATCAGCGTGGACATATTCTCGTCCACGGTGAAGACGATGTCGCCGCCGCGGCCGCCGTCGCCGCCGTCGGGGCCGCCCGCCGCCACATATTTTTCCCGGTGGAAGGCCACCGCGCCGTTGCCGCCCGCGCCAGCGCGGACGGAGATTCTCGCTTTATCCACGAAAGAAGCCGCCATGCGGTACCTCCTTAAATTTTGAATAAAAAATGGGGACGGCGTTACCGTCCCCATAATTATTGCTTATTGCGCAATTTCATAAACAGAGACCATCTTGCGATCCTTGTCCATGCGCTCAAACTTCACCTTGCCGTCGATGAGGGCGAACAGGGTATCGTCCTTGCCCTTGCCGACGTTGTTGCCCGGGTGAATTTTGGTTCCGCGCTGTCTGACAAGGATGTTGCCGGCCAGAACGAACTGACCGTCGGCCCTCTTGGTGCCAAGACGCTGGGATGCGCTGTCGCGGCCGTTCTTGGTTGAACCCATGCCTTTTTTATGTGCCATTGGGAATTACACCTCCATTAGTCAAAATCAGTTGCGGAATCAGGCGTTGATCGTTTCGATCTGCACCTTGGTGTAGGGCTGTCTGTGGCCCTGAGCCTTGCGGTACCCCTTTTTGGGTTTCATCTTGTAGACACGGATCTTCTTGCCGCGGCCGTTTTTTACGACATTGGCGGAGACGACTGCGCCTTCAACGACGGGTGCGCCGAAAACGGTGCTCTCACCGTCCACGACGGCGAGAACGCGGTCGAACTTGACGGCGTCGCCGGGCTGGACGTTCATCTTCTCAACAAAGATCACGTCGCCTTCCGCGACACTGTACTGTTTTCCGCCGGCCTCGATGACTGCGTGCTTCATGCTTGGTTCATCCTTTCATACAGGTCTCGCTCTCGTAGGCGGGGTCAAAACCCGCTTATGTGCCCATTCAATGCGGCCTTGATAGTATATAGCGGATATCTTTGAAAGTCAACAGCATTTTACAAAAAATCAGCCGCCGTGACAAGCGGCGGCTGATCCGGAAAGGACGATTATTTCGCGGACACGATGTCCCGGGTGTCGCGGGCGATGACCAGCTCCTCGTTGGTGGGGATGACCAGCACCTTGACCTTGGAATCGGCGGTGGAGATGACGATATCCTCGCCGCGCTTTTTGTTGGCCTCGGCATCGATCCGGACGCCCAGGTAGCCGAAGTAGTTGGAAATGGCCTGTCGGGTGGAGGCGGAATTCTCGCCCACGCCGGCGGTGTAGATGATGGCGTCCACGCCGTTCATGGCGGCGGCGTAGGAGCCCACGATCTTGGCGACCCAGTAGTAGAACATCTCAAGGGCCAGCTCGCTGCGCTTGTCGCCCTTTTCGGCGGCGGCTTCAAGATCACGGAAGTCGGAGCTGACGCCGGACACGCCCAGCACGCCGGACTTCTTGTTGAGGATGTTCAGCATCTCGTCAATGCTCAGATGGTACTTGTTCATCACAAACTGCATGGCGCCAGGATCAAGGTCGCCGCAGCGGGTGCCCATGGGCAGGCCTACCAGCGGGGTGAAGCCCATGGAGGTGTCCACGCTTCTGCCGTGGTTGATGGCGCAGATGGAGGAGCCGTTGCCCATATGGCAGGAGATGATCTTCAACTCCTCGATGGGCTTGCCCAGCAGCTGGGCGCAGCGGGCGGAAACATAGCGGTGGGAGGTGCCGTGGAAGCCGTAGCGGCGGACGCCGTCCTTCTCGTAATATTCATAAGGAAGGGCATACATGAAAGCCTTGCCGGGCATGGTCTGATGGAAGGCGGTGTCGAACACGGCCACCATGGGGACGTCGCCCATGACCTTTTTGCAGGCCTCGATGCCGGTGATGTTTGCGGGGTTGTGCAGGGGGGCGAAGGGAATGCACTGGCGCACGGCGTCCATCACGGCGCCGTCGATGCGCACGGAGCAGGCAAACTTCTCGCCGCCGTGGACCAGACGGTGACCGACGGCGTCGATTTCCTTCATGGAGCCGACCACGCCGTACTCGGCGCTGGTGAGCTTATCAATGACCGCGGCAATGGCTTCGGAATGGGTGGGCAGGGAGATGTCCTCGTCGAACTTGGACTTGCCGCCCACCAGCGGCGTGTGCTTCAGATGGCCGTCGATGCCGATGCGCTCACACAGACCCTTGGCCAGCACCTCCTCGGTCTCCATGTCGATGAGCTGGTACTTCAGGGAGGAGCTGCCCGCGTTGATCACAAGAATCTTCATTTGTTTCGTTCCTTTCGTGGTATTGTAAATTGTTCAAAACACAGGTAAAATACCTATAATCAGTTACAATTGTTAATTCTAATACATTTGGCGGAAAACGCAAGCCTTTTTTAAGGAGGTACTGAAGATGGAAACAGTCGGCATCGTGGGTGAGTACAACCCCTTCCACAGCGGACACGCCTACCATTTGGCAAAGACCCGGGAGGCGCTGGGCGGGGAGTGCGCGGTGGTGTGCGCCCTGTCGGGGGACTATGTCCAGCGCGGCGAGGCCGCGGCCTACGCCAAGTATGCCCGGGCGGAGGCGGCCTGCCGCTGCGGGGTGGATCTGGTGCTGGAGCTGCCGCTGCCCTGGGCGCTCAGCTCGGCCGAGGGTTTTGCCCGGGGGGCCGTGGGCCTGCTGGATTCCATCGGCCAGTGCGGCTATCTCTCCTTCGGCTCGGAGTGCGGCGACATCGGGCTCATCGAGGAAGCGGCCATGGCCCTCATCGATCCGGCCATGAACGCCGCCGTCAAGGCGGAGCTGGGCGGCGGGATCTCCTATGCCGCGGCCCGGCAGGAGGCCCTGCGCAAAAAGGACGAGCGGCTGGCCGCCGTGCTGGATACGCCCAACAATATTCTGGCCGTGGAGTATGTCAAGGCCATCTATCAGGAGGGGGCCCGGCTGGAGCCCATGACGGTGCGGCGCTGCGGCGCGGGCCACGACGGCGAGTGTGCCGAGGGGCCCAAGTCTGCTTCGGAGATCCGCCACCGGCTGGCCGGGGGCGAGGCGCTGGCTGATCTGCTCCCCGCCGAGGCGGCGGAGGTCTATCAGCGGGAGGAAAACGCCGGCCGCGGTTTTTTGCGGATGGAGGATCTGGAGGTGGCAATTCTCTCCCGGCTGCGCCTGCTGGACATTGAGACCTACAACCGTCTGCCGGACGCCTCCGGCGGCGTGGGCGCGGCCCTGTATAATGCCGTTCGGGAGGAGGAAAGTCTGGACGCCGTAGCTGCCGCGGCCAAATCCCGGGGCGTGGCCATGGCCCGCATCCGCCGGATGCTGATGGACGCGGCGCTGGGCGTATCCGCCGGCATGGCGGACGGGATTCCTCCCTATGCCCGGGTGCTGGCGGCCAACGGCCGGGGCCGCGAGGTGCTGCGGCTGGCGTCCTCCACCAGCGACATCCCTGTCATCACCAAGCCCGCGGACGCCCACAATCTGGACGCGAGAGGGGAGAGCATCTTTACGCTGGGCGCGGACGCCCACGACCTTTACGTGCTGGGCTACCGCGCCCGGGGCGAACGGCGGGGGGGCGCCGATTGGCGCGCGGGTCCAGCCATTGTGTAAATTGCTCGGTTCATCTCTTTTGAAGTGCGGATTTTTATTCAGAATATTGTTGCAATTTAAGGAACGGTAGTTTATAATTGCCCCATGAGCGTAAACATTTGTCCGTCACAAACGGACAAAAATGGCTCGATTTTTGAGAAAATCATTGGGAGGAAACAAAATGAAAAAGTTTTTGGCACTGATACTTGCGCTTGTCATGGTGGCCGCGCTGGCCGCCTGCGGCACCGCCGCCACCCCGGCCGCCACCGGCAGCGGCGCCGCTGCGGCGGGCACGCTGAAGATCGGCGTATTCGAGCCCGCCACCGGCGAAAACGGCGCCGGCGGACAGCAGGAGGTTCTGGGCATCCGCTATGCGCAGTCCCTCAAGCCCACCGTCACCATCGGCGGCAAGACCTACAATATCCAGCTCGTCGAGGTCGATAACCAGTCCGATAAGGCCGCTGCGGTCACCGCTGCGCAGAGCCTGATCAACAACGGCGTCATCGGCGTTCTCGGCTCCTACGGCTCCGGCGTGTCCATCGCCGCCGGCTCCACCTTTGCCACCGCCAAGATCCCCGCTGTCGGCTGCTCCTGCACCAACCCCCAGGTCACCGCTGGTAACGACTACTACTTCCGCGTGTGCTTCCTCGACCCGTTCCAGGGCACCGTCATGGCCAACTACGCCGCGACCAACGGCTGCAAGACCGCGGCTGTCATCAACCAGAACGGCGACGACTACTCCACCGGCCTGGCCAACTACTTCAAGGACGCCTTTGCCAAGATGGACGGCTGCTCCGTCGTCTATGAAGGCACCTACAACACCAATGAGACCGACTTCAACGCCATCCTGGCCAAGGCGAAGGAAGCCAATCCCGACGTGATCTTTGTCCCGTCCTCCATCACCACCGCCGGTCTGCTGATCAAGCAGGCCCGCGACATGGGCATTAAGAGCAAGATCATGGCCGGCGATACCTGGCAGAACCAGACCATCATCGACAATGCCGGCGCTGCGAACTGCGAGGGCATCTGCCTGTCCACCTTCTTCGATGAGAACGACGCCGGCGCCGCCGACTTCGTCAAGGGCTTCAAGGCCTACATGAACAGCGACAGCAAGAACCTCACCCTCAACGGCGGCAACGACACCGTGGCCGCGGTCTCCGCGCTGGGCTACGACGCCTACATGACCATGTACACCGCCCTGAGCGCCATCACCGGCGACGTCACCGGCGAGGCCCTGCAGAAGGCGCTGACCACCACCACTTATGCCGGCGTCACCGGCAGCATCTCCTTCGACAAGAATGGCGACGCTATCCGCGATATGGCTTACATCGACACCATCACCAACGGCGCGTTCAAGTTTGTCGGCACGCAGAAGACCGACGGCACCTTCACTCCCGCCGCCTGAGCGCTGAAAACCGCGAAAAACTGAAACAGCCAGATCGGGCAAATCGGCGGGGACGCCTCGCCGATTTGCCCTGTTCGTTCCCAAGAATGAAGAGCCGGGACAAAGACGCCGCCCGGTAAAACAGGGGGTTTCCCAATGGATACGTTTCTGCAGAACTGCCTCAACGGGCTTTCGATCGGCAGTATTTACGCGCTGATCGCCATAGGCTATACCATGGTCTACGGCATACTCAGACTTATCAACTTCGCCCACGGCGATATTTTCATGATGGCCGGTTATTTTATGATTATTTGTATGACCGACCTGATGATTCCGTGGTATATCTCCATCATAATCGTGATCGCTGCCACCATTGTACTTGGTGTTGTTATAGAAAAGGTCGCCTACAAGCCGCTGCGCGACGCGCCCCGTATGTCTATCATGATATCCGCGATCGGCGTTTCGTATCTGCTTGAAAATCTGGCGACTTACATATTCTCGGCCCAGCCGAAGAGCTATCCTTACGATAAAATGGGCTTCCTCAGCCGGAGAGTCACGCTGGGGAACATCTCCACCACGCTGGTGACCTTCATCACCCCGGTGCTCACCGTCGCCATCGTGCTGGGGCTGGTGGTGCTTATCAGGAAGACCAAGATCGGCATGGCCATGCGGGCCGTGTCCCGGGATTTTGAGACCAGCCAGCTCATGGGCGTCCGCATCAACGCCGTTATCAGCTTCACCTTTGTCATCGGCAGCGGCCTTGCCGCGCTGGGCTCGGTGCTGTATTTCATTCCCCGCTCCTCGGTGTACCCGCTGGCGGGCTCGCTGCCCGGCCTCAAGTGCTTCGTGGCCGCGGTGTTCGGCGGCATCGGCTCCATTCCCGGCGCTCTGGTGGGCGGCTTCCTTATCGGCCTGTCGGAGACCTTTGTCAAGGGCAGCGCGACACTCTCCCAGTTCAGCGATGTGATCACCTTCCTGCTGCTGATCGTCGTTCTGCTGGTCAAGCCCACCGGCCTCTTTGGAGAGAAAATCAAGGAGAAGGTGTGAGCGTATGACAAAGAGAGCAAAAAAGACAAGCAGCATTATCGCTTTGGCGGTCATTGCCGCATTGATCGTCTGTGTGGGTCAGTTCGTGCCCAGATCCGGTTCCCAGTGGTCGAACCTGCGCACCGTGCTCCAGCTGGGCGTGATCTATGCCCTGGTGGCCGTGTCCATGAACCTATGCAACGGTTTTACGGGCCTGTTCTCGCTGGGGCAGGCGGGCTTCATGACGCTGGGCGCCTACGCCTACGCCATTCTGACCATCCCCGTGGCCGACCGGCCCGGCGTGTATTATCTCTACGGCGTGGCCGGATGGCTGAGCAACCTGCATCTGCCCATCGTAGTGGCGCTGCTGGTGGCCGGCCTGATGGCGGCGGCGCTCGCGGCCATCATCGGCGCGCCGGTGCTGAAGCTGAAAAGCGACTATCTCGCCATCGCCACGCTGGGCTTTGCCGAGGTGGTGCGCATCGTGGTGGCCAGCTCCCCGCTGAACCTTATCACCAATGGCTCTCTGGGCCTCACCAAGATCCCCGGCTTCAGCTCCTACTACGGCATTTTCATCGTGGCGGTGGTGTGCATCGTCATTGTAGTCCTGCTGATCAATTCCTCCTACGGCCGGGCCTTCAAGGCCATCCGGGACGATGAGATCGCGGCGGAAGCCATGGGCATCAACCTGGCCCGGCACAAGCAGATGAGCTTTATCATCTCGTCCTTCTTTGCCGGCATCGGCGGGGCGCTGATGGCCATGTACATGGGCGCCGTGTCCTCCACCACCTTTACCATCGCCGTCACTTATTTCATCCTGCTCATCGTCGTCATCGGCGGCATGGGCAGCATCACCGGCAGCATCATTTCCGCGCTGCTGGTTATCGCCGCCAGAGAATGGTGGCTGCGTCCGCTGGATCAGGCGCAGTATATCGGCTCCTTCCAGGTGCCGCTGCTGAAGGCCGGCTTCCGCATGGTGGTGTTCTCCATCATTCTGATGGCGGTCGTGCTGTTCTTCCGCAAGGGCATTATGGGCGACAAGGAATTCGATTGGGATGTGGTCGCCAACTTCTTCAGGCGCCTTTTCCACGGCAAAAAGCCCAAGACTCCCGCTGTGGGAGGTGACGCCGAATGAGTGAGGAAAGAGAAATGGCGCTCCGGGTGGAGAACGTCACCATGCAATTCGGCGGCGTCGTGGCGGTGAACAACCTGTCCATGGATGTGCCCGTGGGCAGCATCACCGCCCTCATAGGCCCCAACGGCGCGGGCAAGACCACGGCCTTCAACTGCATCACCGGGGTGTACGAGCCCACCAACGGCCTGGTGGAATTCATGGGCGAGCCCATGGTGCGCAACCACCCCGCCGGCAAGATGAAAAAGCAGTATCTGGGCGAAAACGCCGACAAATACATCGATCTAAAGCCGATCAGCCCCACGCCGGACAAGATCACCCAGCTGGGCATCGCCCGTACCTTCCAGAACATCCGCTTATGGAAGAGCATGACCGTGTTCGACAACGTCCTCACGGCCAAGCACATGCGGGCCAGGCAAAACGTCTTCTCCGCCACATTCCGCCTGTCCGCCTCCGAGGAGAGGCGTATGCGGGACGAGACCGAGACGCTGCTGGCCGGGCAGGATCTGCTGCAATATAAAAACGATCTGGCCACCAGCCTTCCTTATGGCCTCCAGCGCCGTCTGGAGATCGCCCGGGCGCTGGCCACCCAGCCCAGGCTTTTGCTGCTGGACGAACCCGCCGCGGGCATGAACCCGCAGGAGACCCAGGAGCTGGCCGATTTCATCGTCAAGACCAGGGACGAGTACAAGCTCACCGTGTTCCTCATTGAACACCACATGGATCTTGTCATGAAGATTTCCGATTACATCTACGTCATCGACTTCGGCAGCGAGATCGCTCAGGGCGTGCCCGGCGAGGTGCAGAACAATCAGCGCGTGATCGATGCGTATCTGGGGGTTGTGGGAGATGAGTGAACCAATTCTGAAGATCAGTGACCTCAAGGTCAACTACGGCGGCATCGAGGCCGTGAAGGGCATCTCCTTTGAGGTGCCGCAGGGCGAAATTGTGACACTGATCGGCGCCAACGGCGCGGGCAAGAGCTCCACGCTGCGCTCCATCGCGGGTCTGGTCAAGCCCAGAAGCGGCGAGATCGGCTTTCAGGGCGAGAGCATCACCGGCAAATCGCCCAATTATATCGTCTCCAAGGGCATCACGCTGGTGCCGGAGGGCCGCCGCATTTTCCCGGACCTCTCCGTGGTGGAGAATCTCCGCATCGGGGCTTACCTCCGGTCGGACGATCTCAGCGACGATCTCAACTGGGTCTACGACCTGTTCCCGCGCCTGAAGGAGCGCTCCTGGCAGGCGGGCGGCACCCTTTCCGGCGGCGAGCAGCAGATGCTGGCCGTGGGCCGGGCGCTGATGAGCCGCCCCAAGGTCATCATGATGGACGAGCCATCGCTGGGTCTCGCGCCGCTGGTAGTCAAGGGAATTTTCGATATCATCAAGGAGATCAACAAGCAGGGCGTCACGGTTCTCCTCATCGAGCAGAACGCCAACATGGCCCTCAAGACCGCCAACACCGGCTATGTGCTGGAGACGGGCCGCATCACCCTCGCGGGCACGGGGCGGGAGCTGCTGGCCAACGAATCCGTCAAGGCCGCCTACCTGGGCACCTGAGAATTTCATTCCCGGACATTTTTTAAATGTCCGGGAACTTTTTTACCCGCCATCCGTCCAACAGGCAACAAATCCTGAAAAGGGGTGCCGACAATGAAAAAGATAGTTTCCGTCCTCCTGTGCGCCGCGCTGATGGCGGGCCTGTGCGCCTGCGGTCAGAAGCCAGTCCAGACCGACCCGGTGAAGACGGTCAAATCCGCCGAGCAGCTGGTGCATTACGGCAGCTACAGCGATATCTACGCCGCGCTGAAGAAAGCGCGGGAGCAAGATGCCAGCGGCGGCTACAGCGGCAGACCTGGCGTCTTCAACGCCGCCGCAGCAACGGGCACCGCCGCGGATAAGACCGCCGCCACCGGCGCCGAGACCTCCGCCTCCGCCGGTACGCAAAACGCCTCCGCCGCGCCGGACTATTCCGCCACCAACGTCCAGGTTGCCGGCGTGGACGAAGGCGACATCGTCAAGACCGACGGCAAAAATATCTATGCCATCAAGGACCGGGAGCTGCTGATCTACCAGCCCGACGGGGCGTCCACCAAGCTGCTCTCCCGCGTCACGCTTTCCGGTGAGAACGACGGAAAGTACCCCGTTGAGCTGTATATTTCCGGCGACCGGCTGGCTGTTGTTATGTCGGAGTATACCTACTATGTGATGAACGATACGGCCGCGGTGGGCAAGGCAGTGTCTTCCGCCGCAATGATTGCGCCCGGCGGCTACGGCACCAACAAGGTCACCGTGGCGCTGTACGACGTCTCCGACCCCGCCGCGCCCAAAGCCCTCGCGACCTTCGGGCAGGACGGCAGCCTCCTCACCAGCCGCCTCTATGACGGCAAGCTGTATCTGGTCACCAACCACTATGGCGCCGGCGACCCGGTGGAGGGCCAACCCAAAACCTTCGCGCCCTGCACCTATCTCAACGGGACGGCCACGGCCATTCCGGCGGCGGACATCGTCTCCGTGCCCTCCCCCGCCGACAACGGCTACGCCGTGATCTGCGTGTTCGACCTTCAGAACGGCGCGGCGGCGGGCACGCTGTCTGTGCTGGGCGGCGGCAGCACGCTGTATATGAACACCGAGAAACTCTATCTGGCCGATACGGAGTATAACGACACTTCCTCCGCAGCGCGCACCGAGAGTGTCTACACCGTGGTGGACCACAGCTGCAGCAATACCACCACCCTCACCGCCGTCACGCTCTCCACCCTCACGGCGGATGCCTGCGGCTCCGTGCCCGGCACGCTGCTGAACAGCTATTCCATGGACGCGTATGACGGGCATCTCCGTCTCGCCGCCACGAATAACGCCTACAGCTATTCCGTCTATACCGACAAGAGCATGGGTTTTGAAAACTACAAGTATCCCGACGACCAGCAGCAGCAGACCAACGCGCTGTATGTGCTGGATTCCGGCCTGAACATCGTGGGGAGGGCGGAGAACCTTGCCGCCGGCGAGACCATCTATTCCGCCCGGTTCGACGGCCCCGTGGCCTATCTGTGCACCTATGAGCAGACCGACCCGCTGTTCGCCTTCGACCTTTCCGACCCGGCCAACCCCGTCAAGCTGGGTGAGATGAAGATCACCGGCTTCTCCGACTATCTCCATGTCTGGGCGGACGGGCGGCTGTTCGGCCTGGGCCAGGCGGCCACGGAGCAGGGGCAGGTCACCGGCATGAAGATGGTGATGTTCGACGTGTCGGACAAAACCAACGTCTCCGTGAAGGCCACCCTCGATCTGGGAGACACCTATTCCGAGGCGCTGAACGATCCCAATGCCATTCTGGTGAGCCCGGACAAAAACCTCATCGGCTTTGCCACCAACAGCGGCTATACGTTCTACAGCTATTCCGATGACGCGGGCTTCACCAAGCTGGCCTCCGTTGCGGGCGGCGACTGGGACTATAATATGCGCGGCCTCTACATCGGCGATTTCCTCTACATCGTGAGCCAGAGCGGCGTCACCGTGGTGGAACTGGCATCCTATACCACCGTGGCCACCGTCGCCGTATGACAGAAAAATCTGAATGAGCCGGCGGAAGCGGTGCTTCCGCCGGCTTTTCATGTTTACACGCCGCCTTGAATGTGGTAAAATCTTTCTTCGGTGATTGTATGTTTGAAACGCTCATAAAGCTGGACGACCGGTATGCCGAGCTGAAAAGCCGCATGGAACAGCCCGCCGTCTATTCCGACGCGGACGCCTATGCCAAATACGCCCGAGAGCTGCGGGAGATCGAGCCCGTGGTGCTCAAATACCGGGAATTTGCCCGGGCCCAGGCCGACCGCGAAGCCGCGCTGGCGCTGATGGACGACCCGGAGATGAAAGCGCTGGCCAAAACCGAATACGACGAGGCCGGCGCGCGCGCAGATGCGCTGGCCCGGGAGCTTACCCTCCTGCTGCTGCCCCGCGACCCCAACGACGGGAAGAACGTCATCATGGAGATCCGCGGCGGCACCGGCGGGGAGGAGGGGATGCTTTTCGCCCACGACCTTTTCCGGATGTATTCCCTGTACGCCGAAGCCCGCGGCTGGAAGATCGAGATCGCCAATTCCAGCGAAACGGAGCTGGGCGGCATCAAGGAGGTCAGCTTTGTGGTGGAAGGGCAGGGGGCCTGGTCGCGGCTCAAATACGAGGCCGGCGGTCACCGCGTCCAGCGCGTCCCGGTGACGGAATCCGGCGGGCGCATCCACACCTCCGCCGCCACGGTGGCGGTGCTGCCCGAGATCGGCGAGGTGGATTTCAGGCTGGACCCGAAGGATTTGCAGATCGACACCTACCGCTCCTCCGGCGCGGGCGGCCAGCACGTCAACAAGACCGAATCCGCCATCCGCATCACCCATCTGCCCACCGGCACGGTGGTGGAGTGCCAGGATGAGCGCAGCCAGTATAAAAACAAAGACCGGGCCATGAGCATTCTCCGCTCCCGGCTTTTCGAGGCGGAGCGGGCAAAGCGGGACGCCGCCGTTGCGGCTGAGCGCAAGAGCCAGATCGGCACCGGCGACCGTAGCGACCGCATCCGCACCTATAACTTCCCCCAAAACCGGGTTACCGACCACCGTCTCACCGGCGAAGGCCGCAGCTTCAATATCGACACCGTCATCAACGGCGGCCTCGACCCCCTCATCGACGCGCTGGCGGCCCAGGAACAGACCGAAAAGCTGAAGGAGCAGAGTATATAATGGGAGATTTGAGCGGAAAACCCTGTCCCTGCGGGGGGACCTACATGTTTATGGGCACAAAATTCATCCACGAGGGGGAGATCCCCCTCTTAATAAATGTGAACGGCATGACGCTGAATACCCTGGAGCTGAACGCCTACTGCTGCGATCGGTGCGGCGAGGTGCGCTTTTTCAATGCACAGCACGTCGAACGTCCCAGTGAGAAAGCGACGGATCTGAAAACCCTTTACGCCGGAGAATCGGACAAGGCCCTGCGGCGGATTCTGGACGGTACGTCCTATAAGGAGGAGGCCAAACGCGCAGCGCGGGAGCTGCTGGCGGAGAGACACAATGGAAACGAAGCGGATTGACAGCGATATTTCCAGCGCGGCGCGGATTATCCGCGCGGGCGGACTGGTGGCCGTCCCCACGGAGACGGTGTACGGCTTGGCCGGCAACGGTCTGGATGAAAAAGCCGTTGAAGAAATCTACGAGGTCAAGGGCCGCCCGGCGGTAAAGCCGCTGTCCCTGATGGTGCCGGACGCCGGCGCCATGCAGGCGTACTGCGAGGAGGTGCCGCCCGCCGCCTACACGCTGGCGGAGAAATTCTGGCCCGGCCCGCTGACGATAGTGCTCAAGTCCAGGGATATCGTGCCGGACATCGTCCGCGCCGGGGGCGAGACCGTTGGCCTGCGCTGCCCCGACCACCCACTGACGCTGGAATTGCTGCGAAAGGCCCAAAAGCCGCTGGCGGCCCCTTCCGCCAACCCCTCCGGCGCGCCCAGCCCCAAGACGGCGGGGGAGGTTTTGGCCTATTTCGACGGGAAGATCGACGCCGTCATCGACGGCGGCCCCTGCGGTCTGGGCCGGGAATCCACCATCATCGACCTCACGCAAATGCCCTACAGGATTCTCCGGCAGGGCGCTCTGCCCGAGGCGGACATCGACGCGGCGCTCATCGGCGGCATGACGGTCATCGGCATCACCGGCGGCACCGGCTCCGGCAAGACCACGGCCCTGAACGCGCTGGAAAAGCAGGGCGCGCTGATTATCGACTGCGACGCCGTTTATCATGAGATGCTGGAAACCGACGCGCAGCTGCTCTCCGGGCTTCGGCAGGCTTTCCCGTCCGCTTTCGCGGACGGCGGGCTGAACCGCAAAGCGCTGGGGAAGATCGTGTTTTCGGATAAAATGGCGCTGGCGGCGCTCAATTCCATTGCGCACAAGCACATCGACCGCCGCGTGACGGAACTGCTCGCGGCTTTTGCCCGCCGCGGCGGGCGCGTGGCCGCCATCGACGCCGTGGCGCTGGTGGAGAGCGGCGTTTCCGGAAAATGCGCTCTCGTGGTAGGCGTCGCCGCCGACAGGGAGGCGCGGCTGGCGCGCATCATGGCGCGGGACGGTATTTCCCGGGAATACGCGCTGCTGCGCATCGACGCCCAGCCCGGCGATGCGTATTACGCGGAGGTGTGTGACAAAATACTGGAGAACCGGGGCAGTCAGGCGGAGTTTCAAAAAGAATGTGAGAAATATTTTACGGAGGTCATCAAGAATGGCGGAAAAAATGGAAAATGAGAAGATCAGGAACGAACTGTTTTACCAGCACAAGAATGGCTTTGACCGCATCGACACCGCTGAGCGGCTGAAAATGGAGGAGTACTGCGGCGATTATATGCGGTTCCTCGGCAGCGCCCGCACCGAGCGGGAGGCCGTGACGCTGGCCGTTGGGGAAGCGGAGAGCCGCGGCTTTGTCCCCTATACCCGCGGCATGCCCCTCGCCCCCGGCAGCAAGGTGTATTTCAACAATCGCGGCAAGGCCCTCATCCTGGCGGTGATGGGCGTCAGGCCGCTGAGCGAGGGCTGCGTCATCGCGGGCGCCCATGTGGACGCGCCCCGGCTGGATCTCAAGCAGCAGCCCCTCTATGAAAACGAAGAGCTGGCTTTCTTCAGGACCCATTATTACGGCGGCATCAAAAAGTACCAGTGGGTCACCATCCCGCTGGAGCTTCACGGCGTGGTGGCGCTGAAGAGCGGCGAGACGCTGGACGTGGTCATCGGCCGCGAGCCGGACGATCCGAAGTTCGTCATCACCGACCTGCTGCCCCATCTGGCGCAGGAGCAGCTGAAAAAGACGCTGGCCGAAGGGATCACCGGCGAGGGCCTGAACATCCTGATCGGCAGCGCCCCCTACGCGGACGAGGGCAAGGACCGGGTAAAGCTGGCGGTCATGAGCATTCTCAACGACGAATTCGGCGTCACGGAGGAGGATTTTCTCTCCGCCGAACTCACCGCCGTGCCGTCCTTCGAGGTGTGCGACGTGGGTCTGGACCGCTCCATGATCGGCGGCTACGGCCACGACGACCGGGTCTGCGCCTATGCGGAGCTGAAGGCGCTGTTCGACATCCCCGGCGCGCCGGACAGGACCTGCGTATGCATTCTCGCGGATAAGGAGGAGACCGGCTCCGACGGCGTTTCCGGGATGCAGTCCGCGGCTTTCGACTGCTTCATGGAGGATCTCTGCGCCGAGCAGGTGGTGGATCTGCGCCGCTGCTATGAAAAGAGCTTCTGCCTGTCGGCGGATGTCACGGCGGCCTTTGACCCCAACTATCCCGATGTCTACGAAAAGAGCAACGACGCCAAAATCAACTACGGCATGGGCATCTGCAAGTACACCGGCGCCCGGGGCAAATACGGCACAAGCGACGCCTCCGCCGAGCTGGTGGCCTATCTGCGCCGCATCTTCGGCGACGGCGGCGTGGTATGGCAGCTGTGCGAGATGGGCAAGGTCGATCAGGGAGGCGGCGGCACCATCGCCAAATACATGGCCAACCGCAACATCGACACCATCGACGCCGGCGTCCCGGTGCTGTCCATGCACGCCCCCTTCGAGGTCGTGTCCAAGCTGGACTGCTATATGACCTATAAAGGCGTCCTGACCGCCTATACCGCCAAATAAAAAAATAATCCCTGAGCGTAAGGCTCAGGGATTTTTATTGCCGTTTCGGCAACACTAGGGCCATGGAAGATAAAAAAATCAATGAGATCAAGGAATTCGGCTCGTCTTCTGCGGCGGCGATCCACTGCCTGACCATCGTGGGCCAGATCGAGGGGCATCAGGTGCTGCCGGAGGAGACCAAGACCACCAAGTACGAGCATGTCATGCCGCTGCTGGCGGCGGTGGAGGAATCGCCGGAGATCAAGGGCCTGCTGATTTTGCTCAATACTGTTGGCGGCGATGTGGAGGCGGGCCTGGGTATCGCGGAGCTCATCGCGGGCATGAAAAAGCCCACGGTGTCGCTGGTGCTGGGCGGGGGACACTCCATCGGCGTGCCGCTGGCCGTGGCGGCCAAGCGCGCCCTCATCGCGCCCTCCGCCGCCATGACCATTCACCCGGTGCGCCTCAACGGCGTGGTCATCGGCGTGCCCCAGACCCATAACTATTTCGCCCGCATTCAGGAGCGCATCGTTTCCTTCGTCACGGCGCATTCGGGGATAAGCCGGGAGACCTACCTGAAGCTGATGACCAATACCGACGAGCTGGCCAACGATGTGGGCAGCGTCATCTATGGGGAGGAGGCTGTGAACTGCGGCCTTATCGACAGCATCGGCACCCTGTCCGACGCGCTGGACTGGCTCCACGGCCAAATTGACGAAGAAAATTGTAAGGGCGGCGGGTGAATGCCTTTACAATTATACTTTCAGGCTTTCGCCGTGTTCAAGGGCGGTGATCCTGCGCATCTCACCGGCTGCGAGGACCGAAACCAGAACCATGGCCAGCACATCTGACACCGGCCCGGCCAAGAGGACGCCGTCCAGCCCATAGCGTCCGCCGAGAAAATACATCGACGGAATAAAAAACAGGAGGCTTCTGGACATGGTGGATATTATGGCCTTGACGGGCTTTCCGATGGACTGAAAGAAGATGCCGGAAGGGATGATCAGCCCCAGCAGAAACACCGTGCAAAGAAAGCGCCGGAAGCACAGAACGGCAAACTGGTTATACAATGCGGAACCCTGACCGAAAATGCTGACGATGGCCTGCGGAAAAAGCTGAAAGCAGGCGCATCCGACCGACGCAACGATGGTACCGACGAGAATGGTGCGGAGATAGGTCTTTTTGACGCGTGCAAAGTTTTTCGCGCCATAATTGTATCCCACGATGGGTTGACTGCCTATGCCAAGACCGACCATGATGCCCACGATGATGGAATTGACCTTCATCACGATGCCGAAGGCGGCCAGGGGGATTTCGGAGCCGAAAATGCTCTGCTTGCCGCAGTCCACCAGCATATTGTTCATACAGATCTGCACCACGGCTGCGGCCGCCTGAGTGAAAAAGCTCGACACCCCGAGGGGCAGAAAGCCGGCCAGGATGGAACCCCGGGGGCGCATGTTTTCAAGCCGGAATTTGATGTCCCGGAACCGCGGGATATAGGCCAGCGCGATGGCGCAGTTGAGCGCCTGGCCAATGACGGTGGCCCAGGCCGCGCCCGCGACACCCCATTTAAGGCCCATGACGAACCAGGCGTCCAGGAAAATGTTTGTTACGCAGCCCGCGAGTACGCTTGCCATGGCGTAGCGGGGATTGCCCTCGGCCCGGATGAGGCTTGATACCGTCATGCTGACGCAGACGAACGGTACGCCCACAATCGTGATGCGGCCATAGCTGACGGCATAGGGATACACGGACGGTATCGCGCCGAAAAGCTTGAGTATGGACGGCATAAAAAATTCCGCCACCAAAACAATGGCGATGCCTGCCAAAAGTGCGCACAGGGTACCATTCCCCATAGTGCGGGCCGCTTCATCATTTTTCTTTTCGCCGAGTTTGAGGCTGAAATACGCGACGCAGCCATCCGCGATAAGGGTGCCGATGGCCATGGATATCGTCACCAGCGGGAAGGTGACGGTCGTCGCGGCGTTGCCGAGATAGCCGACGCCCTGGCCGATAAAAATCTGGTCTACGATATTGTATACCGAGTTCACGATCATGGAAATGATGGCCGGGATAGAAAATTTCATCATCAGCCGCCCGATCGTCTCGGTTTCAAAAAACATCAGTCTGTTCTTGCCTTGTTCTTCATCCATTTTTTGTATCTCCTCGCGTTACAAACTGCTATGCTACCACAGATAAAAATATTTGTAAACCGGAAAAGCCCGTATTCTTTACGAACACGGGCTTTTCCGGCAGAATGAACGAAGTTTCAGGATTTCAGCGACATAAACTGCCGCATATTTTCCACGGTCATGCGCTGGGGGGCCACGCCGTGCTCGCCGTCCAGCGACCAGTCCATGTGCTTTTTCCGGGATTCCAGCATCAGCCGGTCCGCCTGGAAGAATTCGACATAGGGGCTGGCTTTGTAATCCTGCGTCAGCAGCGCCCGGACGATCTCCTGATAGTCGATCAGCGTGGGCGGCTCCCGCACCAGCAAAACCTCGAACAGGCCGTCGCCGGTATCCACCAGCGACTTCGGCAGCTCAAACACGCCGGCCATGGAGGTGGAGGAGCAGATGGCGCCGAAAATGAAGCTGCCCTCGCAGATGTGATCCCCGGCGGATACGCGGAGCCATTCCGGTTTCACCTTTGGCAGCTCACGCATGGCGTCAAAAAAATAGGCGGAGTGGCCGAACACGTTCTTGAGATTCTGCGGCGTGGTGTAGGACAGCCCGGAGAAAGCCCCAAAGGCCGCCACATAGCTGAAATAGCGATCCCCGAATTTACCCAGATCAAAGCGGCGGGTCTCGCCCTTCACAATGTTCTCCGCCGCGGTCATCACGTCGAAGGAAAGTTCGTGGCAGACGGCGAAATCGTTGGTGCTGCCCGTGGGGATATAGCCCAGCTCCACGTCGATGTGACCGCGGGCCAGGCCGGTGACAACCTCGTTGAGGGTGCCGTCGCCTCCGATGCACACCGCCAGATCAAAATCGCTGCCGTATTCCATGGCAAAGTCGGTGGCCTCGCCCCGGCGGCCGGTGACCATCACCGTCACGGCGTAGCCGCTGTCGGAAAACAGCTTGACCACCTCCGGCAGGTACTTCAGCGCCATGCGCTTGCCTGACACGGGGTTTACGATGAAAAGCAGCTTTTTCAGTTCGGAATACTCAAGCATAAGCGCGCTCCTGTCTCAGAACTTATAGTGCCCCCGCAAGATAGAGGCAGAACCAGGCCACAGGGATGGAGAAAAGCAGGCTGTCCGCGCGGTCCATCATGCCGCCGTGACCGGGGATGAGGTTGGAGTAGTCCTTGATGCCCGCCATGCGCTTGAGCAGAGAGGCGGCCAGATCGCCCACCTGCCCAAAGGAGGAGGCGGCAAGAGACGCGGCAACGCACAGCCATAAAGGGACATTGTGTACACCCAGCGCACCCAGCAGATAGTAAGAGATCACGCCCGTGGGCAGCGAGGACAGCGCGCCGCAGATGCAGCCCTCCACCGTCTTGTGGGGGGAGACATAGGGCGCGACCTTGTGCCTGCCGAAGGCCTTGCCGCCGAACAGCGCAAAGGAATCACAGACCCAAGTGGCCAGACAGGCGATGACAAAGGTGGCGATCCACCCCTCGGACACGCCGATATAGGTAATGGCGGCATAGAGGAACATGGGGTAGAGCAAAATGCCGTCGGTCGCCAGGGCGCCGGAGCCATGGACCTTTTCATCCAGAATGCCCGCCATGACGGCAAAGAACATGGACAGAAACAGCAGCGCCAGATAGTAGACGAAGCTGACGGGGACGGACAGCCCCAGCACGGTGAGCCCGGCTTCGCCGGCGATAAAGAAATACACCGCCCAGTCCGCGCACTTGATGTCCTTCAGACGAAAGACGTTTTTCAGCTCCGGTACGCTCAAAACGGCGGCGGCGGTGAAAAGCAGAATGCGGGTATAAGGCGAGAGAATCATACATACGATGACTAGCGCGATCAATACCGCGCCGGAAAGCACTCTTTGCTTCAAGGAGAAACCCTCTTTCGTCCGTGATCATTATTTTATCTCTATCGCAGTAGAATAACCGTTTCGCGATTATTTTACCATATTGTCATTCATTCCACAAGCGGCAGTTTCAGCGCTCTGCCCAGACAAAAAACAGCCGCCCGACGGGCGGCTGCAGAACGCTTTATACCGATCAAGGCTCGGGGGAATACCATTCGCTGGGCGCGTCCACGGTTTCCTCGGGCTCGGGGACCAGAAAGACGGACCTGATCCAGCGGGAGGCCACGATCATGGCGGCGCCGGAAGCGGCGGACACCGAAGCGGCCAGGCCATCCCGGGTCAGCGAGAGCACACCCAGCGCGGTGAGGATGCCCAGCACGAACAGCCACTTTTCCACGCACCCGGCTTTTTCCACGGGACCTTCGCCGTCAATATCCGCCGCGCGCAGAGAGCGGACAAAGGTCATGAGATTGCGGGTGAACAGCAGGTTGACCGCCGCGGCTGCCGCGGCGCAGGTCAGGATGGTCAGACCGCACCACACATAGCCCACGTTGCCCACACGGCCGAGGAAGGTCAGAACCGTGCCCAGGTCGCCGTAATCCCGCCCCAGACCGTAACCGTAACCAAAGCCGGAGCCCGTTATGGTCAGCATCGAGAAGAGCCTATTGACGATGGCCCGGCCGGCGAACATCGTCACCAGTCCGGAAACGGCCAGAATGCCCACCGCCACCCAGTTGACGATGAACAGCGCCTTGGTGGTGCCGTACCCCAGGCCGAGCCCGCCGAGGAACTCGCTGTTCCTTCTGGCGCTGGCATAGACCAGCCAGCAGGCCACGGCGTAGAGAATGCCGAAGACATTCAGCCACCCGTCCATCAGGCTGACTACCGCGATAAACGTGACGAGGATGGAGATAATCAGGAAGAAGGTTCCTGAAAAAAATTCTTTTTTCATTCAAATATCCTCCGTATCCGATATTTACTTTACCATATCACAAATGCGTCCGGTTTTCAAGTCGATACGGGCGCCGTCAGGCTCTTTTTGCGCGCCGCGTAGACGCGCTGCACCAGCACGGCCGAGACCGCGCAGATGGCGGTGAAAACGATGTACACCGGCACATAACTGCCAAAATGGTCGGCCACGGGGCCGGGGAGCATATTGAACAGCAGGTTGCCCGCCATGTTGGCCATCTGGAATTTTTTCAGTACGCCGGGGTAATCGCCGCCGGACAGATCCGCCGCCCAGATGGGCAGCGCTACGGAGGTCATGGAAAAGCCCACGCCCGAAAACAGCAGGGAGGAGAACATCCGCACAGGGGACGTGCCGCCCAGGCAGCACAGCAGCAGCCCCGCGGCGGAAGCGCCATAGAACACGGCGTTGGCGACAGGCGCGCCGCGCCTGTCGCTGAGCAGCCCGTACAGGCACTTGCCGCCGATCAGCGCCGCGCCGGTCAGCGACATGCCATAGGCCACCTGCATGGAACCGAAGCCCTCCAGCGTATACATGGTGGTGAGATAGCCGAAGCCCGTGTTGACGTAACCGCCCAGCAGCAGGGCGGAGATCAGCATGAGGATCAGCTGCCCCCGGGTCATGCGGAAGGCGCCCGGCACAGGCGCGCGGCCGGCGGAGCGGGCGTCGGTATAGGGCTCCTCGCCGCGCTCCCGCGGCGTTTTCAGCAAAAAGAACAGCAGCAGCGCCACCGCCGCGCAAAAGAGCACCTGGACCAAAAAGCCCGCGCGCAGGGAGGAGCCGAGGATGAGCCGGGTGAAGAGCGGCGAGGCAACGATGTTGTTGATGCCGGTGCCCGCGGCCGCGATGCCCAGCGCCAGACCTCCCCGGTCATTGAACCACGCGGAGAGCAGCAGCGCCACCGGCACCGCGCCGCCCAGCGTGTACGCCACGCCGCCCAGCGCAAAGGCCGCGCAATAGGCCGGAAAGCTGCCGGCCAGCGCGAACAGGCCGAAGGCCGCCCCGGTGAGCGCCACAGACAGCGCCACGCCCATTTTCAGACCCAGCTTTTTGTAGTAGCCCATCACAAAGAACAGCGCCAGAAAGGCGCACACGGTGCGGATCTCGATAAGGGCGGAGAGCTGGGTGTTGGAAAAGCCGTTTTGCGCGAGAATGCAGGGCTGAAACACGGTGAAGGAGTTCGTGAGCAGACCGCTGACCGTGAATTGCAGCAGGGTACAGGCCCCGCAGATCACCCATGCGTAATGGACCTTCTTCATTGTGAAACCTCCGAGACGGCTGATGATCACACTATAAACCCAAAGAATTCAAATGTAAAACGCTCTTTGGCCCCAAAAGCACGCGAAGTAAAACAAGGGCTTGTACTTTTTAGACGGATATGGTAATATAACCAACTAGGTATACATAATGCTGTTAGGGGGTCGTCCCATGTCGATAGGGAACGCGATCATTTTGGGCCTTGTGCAGGGTGTGGCGGAGTTTTTGCCCATCTCCAGCTCCGGCCATCTGGCCATTTTACAAAATCTTTTCGGTATGACAACCGCCGAAGGCGGAAATCTCTTCTTCGATGTGCTGCTGCATTTCGGTACGCTGATCTCCATCTGCATTGTCTATTGGGAGGATATCGCGGCCATGGTGCGGGAGCTGGTTGCCTGCGCCCACGGCGGCGGCAGCGGCGGCAGCGCCGGCGGGGAGAGTCGGACGGCGGCCCGCTATCCCGCGGCGAGACTGTTTCTGATGATCGTCATCGGCACCCTGCCGCTGTTTCTGGTGCTGCCCGTGAACGACTATGTGGAGCAGCTTTATTCCCACACCGCGTTTATCGGCATCGCGCTGATCCTCACCGGCTGCATCCTCTATGTGGCGGATAAAATGGCTCTCGGCAAGAAGACCGAAGGCAGTATGCGCATCCGTGACGCGCTGATCATCGGCGTGTGCCAGGGCATCGCCACCATCCCCGGCCTGTCCCGCTCCGGCACCACCATCGCCGCCGGCATGGCCACCGGCCTGCGCCGGGACTTCGCCGTGAAGTATTCCTTCCTGCTGTCTCTGCCCGCCGTGCTGGGGGCCAATATTCTCAGCCTGGTAAAGGCCATCAAAGTGGGCATCGACGCGTCTCTTCTGCCCGCTTATCTCATCGGCATGGCCGTGGCCATGGTGTCCGGCGTGTTTGCCATCGGACTGGTCAAGACCATCACCAGCAAGGGCAAGTTCGGCAGCTTCGCTTACTACTGCTGGGTAGTGGGCGCGCTGGCGATCATCCTATCGTTTATCTTCTGAGAAAGAGGAACTGAAGACATGGCACAGAGTTCCAGATCCACAACCGCAAAAAAATCCTCGGGACGGTCGTCCTCCCGCAGGTCCGGCGAGCCCGCAAAGCGCGCCGCCTCCGCCGCGCCCGCAAAGCCCCTCCGCAGGGAAATCGGCGGCGGGATCGCCGCCTTTTTGGGGCTTCTGTCCTTCATCGGCTATTTTGATGAAAACGCCATTGCCGTGGGCTGGCTGTGCGCCGCCGTGAAGGGCGCCGTGGGCTGGGGCTTCTATCTCTTCTCCCCGGTGATGCTGCTGGCGGCCTATATCCTGATCTTTCACCATGGCAGACCCGTGGCCTTCCGGGTGACCTGCGCGCTGCTGCTGCCGGTGCTGTTCGGCGCGCTGACCCATCTGCTGTTCGGCGAGCTGGCGCTGGATTCGCTTTCCGGCTTCGGCGCCATGGCGGCCGCGCTATGGGCGGACGGCAAGGCGAACGCTTTCGGCGGCGTCGTCACCGGTCTCGCCGCTTTCGGGCTGGAGAAGGTGTTCAGTATCTACGGCGCGTTCCCGCTGCTGCTGGCGGCCTTCCTTTTCTGCCTGCTCTCGTCGTTCAATCTCTCCATCGGCAAAATTGTCGCCTGGGCGAAAAATCTGGAGCGCAGCGAGTACGAGCCGGAGCCCCTGCCCGACCCCGAGCCGGAGGACGTGCCCGTGCGGTCGCGCGCCGCCGCGGCGGAGCCGCAGATCGGCACCATCCAGAATCCCCGCAGGGGCATCGATATCCCGCTGGACGACGGTCCCGCCGAAAAGCGCGGCCTGTTCGTGAAGCCCCGGGCGAAAAACGCCGAGGCTGCCAAATCCAATAAGCCCTCCGCCACGGCGGAGGTGAAGCCTGCCACGCTGGAGGAGGCCGCCGCTCTCGCGGGCGTGACCGCGTCGGAGATCGCGGACCCGCCCAGGCCCAAGCTCTCCAAAGAGGAGGTCGCCGCGGAGAGCGCGGCTGTCGCCGCCGCGGTGGGGGCCGCCAAGTCCGAGGAGGCCTATGAATTCCCGCCTATCGAGCTGCTGAAAAAGAGCCCTGTTTCCAATGTGGACGGCAGGGAGGAGATCGCTCTGAATCGGGAGCGGCTGGAAAAGACGCTGGTCAGCTTCGGCGTGCCCGCGTCTATCGCGGATATCACCCGGGGCCCCACCGTCACCCGTTACGACTTTGAGCTGGATCAGGGCGTAAAGCTGTCCCGCATCACGAATCTCGCCGGCGACATCGCGCTGGCGCTGGGCGTGATCTCCGTGCGTATCGCGCCTATTCCGGACAAGATCTCCACTGTGGGCATCGAGGTGCCCAACAAGCTGCTGAGCCCCGTGTATCTGCGGGACATCATCGACCAGCCCCGTTTCCGCAACGCGCCGTCCAAGCTCTCCTTCGCGCTGGGCAAGGACATCGGCGGCGACGGAATCGTGGGCAACATCGCGAAGCTTCCCCATCTGCTCATCGCCGGCACCACCGGCTCCGGCAAATCCGTGTGCATGAACTCGCTGATTATCAGCCTGCTGTATAAAGCCAAGCCTGAAGAAGTCAAACTCATCATGATCGACCCGAAGATGGTGGAGCTGGGTGTCTACAACGGCATCCCGCACCTCTATATCCCCGTGGTCACCGACCCCAAGAAGGCGGCCGGCGCCCTGCAGTGGGCCGTGGTGGAGATGCTCAAGCGCTACCGTCTGTTTTCGGAGGTCGGCGTGCGCGATCTGGGCGCTTATAACGAGCATATGCAGACCAGCGGCGACGATACCCTGCCCCGGGTGGTTATCGTCATCGACGAGCTGGCCGATCTGATGCTGGCCGCCTCCAAGGAAGTGGAGGAGAGCATCTGCCGCGTGGCCCAGATGGGCCGCGCCGCAGGAATGCATCTGGTCATCGCCACGCAGCGTCCCTCGGCGGACGTGATCACCGGGCTGATGAAGGCCAACATCCCCAGCCGCATCGCCTTCGCGGTCTCCTCCGCCATGGAGAGCCGCATCATCCTCGACCAGGCCGGCGCGGAAAAGCTGGTGGGGATGGGCGATATGCTGTTCGCCCCGCTGGGCACCGGCAAGCCTGTGCGTATTCAGGGCGCTTTCGTGTCCGACGAGGAGCGCGAGCAGGTCATCAGCTTTATCAAGAGCGAATCCGAGGCCCATTACAGCGACGAGATCATGGCCTCCATCGAGAAATCCGCCGAGGAAAAAAACGGCAAGTCCGCCGACGCCGACGCGCCCGCCGAGGGCGGAGAGAGCGATTACGACGAGCTGCTGCCCCAGGCTGTGGACGTGATCTTCGATACCAGGCAGGCTTCCGTTTCCATGCTGCAGCGGCGGCTGAAGCTGGGCTATTCCCGCGCCGCCAGGCTGGTGGATCAGATGGAGGAGCTGGGCATCGTGGGCCCGTTCGAGGGCTCCAAGCCCCGGCAGGTGCTGATTACCAGGGAGCAGTGGCAGGAAATGCAGATGCTCCACGGCACCGCGCCCACCGAGATCATGGAGACCCGCATGGAATTTGGAGAGGACAGCCTCAGGGACGAGCCTCCCGAGGACGACAACCTGTAAAATGGATTATTTCAACCCTCAAATGGAATTGCGGGACGTGAACTCCGTGAGCATGCTGGGTCTGGCCCATATGGGCGACGGCGTATACGAACTGCTGGTCCGGGCCATGCTGTGCGCTCAGGGCCACAAGCAGGTCGCCGACCTGCACCGCCTCACGGTGAGCTATGTCAACGCCCAGGCCCAGGCCAAAGCCGTCAAAAAGATCCTTGACGCGCTGACGCCCGAGGAGCTGGAGGTCTATAAACGCGGGCGCAATGCCCGCGTCAATACCGTGCCCCAGCACGCGAATCTGGGCGAATACCACGCCGCCACCGGACTGGAGGCGCTGTTCGGCTGGCTGTATCTGCTGGGCCGCCGGGCCCGCATCGGCGAGCTTTTCGCAAGGATTATGGAGGACTGACCATGCCGTTGGATGCAATACTGCTTTCCGCCCTGACGGGGGAGCTCTCAGGCAGGCTCACCGGCGGGCGGATCGACAAGGTGCAGATGCCCGAAAGGGACGCGCTGCTCCTCTCCGTGAGGGGACAGCACGAAAATCTGCGCCTTTTGATTTCCTGCAATGTGGGCTCCGCCCGTATCCATCTCACCGGGGCCGGCTTTGAAAATCCCGCCGAGCCGCCCATGTTCTGCATGCTCCTGCGCAAGCACCTCACCGGCGCGCGGATCGCGTCCGTAACCCAGCCCGAGGGGGAGCGGATGGTGCTTTTGGATCTCGACACCCGGGACGAGCTGGGCGTGGAGTCCCGGAAAAGACTGGTCGCGGAGCTGATGGGCCGGTCGGCCAACATCATTCTGGTGGGGCCGGACGGCGTGATCGTCGACTGCGCCCGCCGGATGGATTTCGGCGGCGACGCCGAGCGCAGACTCCTGCCCGGCATGATCTACCGTCTTCCGCCCAGGCAGAAAAAGACGGCCTTTTTCCAGGCGGACAGCGCGGAGCGCGCCCGGCTGTGGCGCCTTTCCGACGCCGCCGTACCCCCCGACAAGCGCCTGATGGATACCTTTTCCGGCCTTTCCCCGCTGGTATGCCGGGAGCTGGCCTACCGCTGCTATGGCGATGGGGAGAATATGCCCGAGGCCATGGACGCGCTGGCGGAGAGTGTCGAAGCCGGGGATTTCACCCCCTGGCTGCTCACCAGGGACGGAATACCTTTTGATTACAGCTTCATGCGCATCTCCCAGTACGGCAAGTCTGCGGAAGGGGAGACTTACCCCGGCTTTTCCGCGCTTTTGGACGCGTTCTATGCCAAAAAGGACAAGGCCGAGAGCCTGAAGCGGAAGGGCCGCGACCTGACCCATACCGTCCGCACCGCCCGGGATCGCACCGCACGCAAGCTGGACGCCCGCCGGCAGGAATTGGACAGGACCGCAGGCAGGGAAGCGCTGCGGCGCTCCGCCGATCTGCTCACCGCCAATCTGTACCGGGCAAAAAAGGGCGACTCCGTCCTCACCTGCGAGGATTTTTACGCCGAGGGCAGCCCGGAGATCACCCTCCGGCTCGACCCGCTGAAAACGCCCCAGCAAAACGCTGCGGCGCTTTATAAGGAATACAACAAGATGAAAACCGCGGAGAGCTGCCTGATCGGGCTCATCGCGGAAAATGAAAAGCAGCTGGACTATCTCAATTCCGTGCTGGATGAGATCGACCGGGCCGAGAGCGAAAAGGATCTGGCGGATATCCGCCGGGAATTGACCGACGCGGGCGTGCTGAAAAAGCAGCGGGGCGGAAAGCCGGACAAATCCAGGCCTCAGGGCCCGCTGCGCTTTTTGTCCTCCGACGGGTTTGAGATTTTGGTGGGGCGCTCCAACGCCATGAACGACGAGCTGACCACTAGGACGGCCCGCCGCACGGATTATTGGCTCCACGCGCAAAAAATCCACGGCAGCCATGTGATCGTCCGCTGCCAGGACGAGACCCCGCCGCAGCGCACGCTGGAGGAGGCCGCGGGTCTGGCGGTGTATTATTCGCAGGCCCGGGGAGCGGGGAAGGCCCCGGTGGACTATTGCCCGGTGCGGCAGGTGAAAAAGCCCTCCGGCGCCATGCCGGGCTTCGTGATCTATACGGAGTATAAGACCCTGGTCGCGCAGGGCGACGAGCCGCTGAGCCAGCGGTTGAAAGCATAAAGTGGGGGACCCAAATCAAATCCCGGGCTTTTGAAAAAGCCCGGGATTTATTCTATTGCTCCTTCAGCGCGTCAATGCGGGCGCGCAGGGCGCGGATGGCCTTGACGCTGGCGGGGGAACCGTTGACGTTCAGCCGCTTGTCCACCTCGGCCCGGACCTGCAGCATGCTGCGCAGCGCCGCCGATGCCGTCTCCACTCCCAGCTCGGCCGCGGCGAAGGCGTCGGCCTCCTGCTCCTCGCGCAGCAGCCTTGCCGTATCGGGCGCGGCGGCGGCCTCCACGCCGGTCTCATAGTGGCCGCAGTGGATGTGGCCCAGCTCATGCCACAGTTCGAATCGCTCCTCCATGCCGCCCTGCTGCAGCGCGTCCAGCATTCCCGCCGCCACATAGATCGCGGCCCTGCCGGTATACAGGGTGGTGACGGCGTCAAACAGGCCCGCCTTGGCTACCTCGCTGTCGCTCAGATAAATCTCACAGAGAAAGGTTTTATCGTCTCGCTTTTTGAAATCGCCCACAATACTGCCCTGAGGCGGATTTTTCCCCTGGGCCAGATAGAGTTTGTACAGTCCCTTCGTTTCCATACCTACTCCTTTAACAGTTTTCGTGCCGCCTTGTAGTCCGGCAGAGTTTTTTCGATGAGCGCGTAAAAATCCCGGCCGTGGTTCAGATAGCGCAGATGGGCCAGCTCGTGCACCACCACATAGTCCACCGCCGCGTCCGGGTATTGCATCAGCCGCCAGGAAAAACTGATACGCCCCGCGGAGGAACAGCTGCCGAAGCGCGTTCTCGCGCCGGTGATGGTGAGCCCGGCCGGATGCAGACCCATGAGACCGCCGTAATAGGTCAGCCTGCCCGGCAAAACGGCTTTGGCACGGCGGATGTATTCCGCCCGCAGGGCGTCGTCCGGCTCGGGGTGGTTTTCCCGCCGCCGCGTCTGCCCGGCCAGATGGCGCTCCGCCCAGCCCCTGTGGGCCGCCACAAAGCGGTCGATGGCCCGGCTATCCAGCTGCTTTGGCGCGCGGACAAGCACCTGACCACTTTTGATTTCCATGGAAATCGTCCTGCGATCGGAGCGGATCAACTGATAATCCATCGCCGGCCTCCTCCAAGATAGTGAAATTATCATAACATGTTTTTTCTTCCCAGCCAATCCTTAACATTCCTGAATTTGTCTAAAAAGTGTGGCTTTTGCTGAAAAATATGGTATAATAAAAATAGTTATGGAAACCATTTTTGCCTGCACGGAGGGAAATACCAGTGAGCAAAAGAACTCTCAAGCGTTTTATCGCGCTGACCGCCACTCTGATTGCCGTGACGGCGGCCGCAGTCATCCCTGCGTCAGCCGCAACCTTTTCGGATGTGGACGCCAATTCCGATCTGGGTAAGGCCGTGAGCCTGCTGGTGGACAAGGGCATCATCACCGGCATGGGCGACGGGACCTTCGGCACCGCCCGGGGGCTGACCCGGGCCGAGACCTGCACCGTCATCAACAAGACTTTCGGCTATACGCAGGCCGGTACCGAGGCTTTTGCCGACGTGCCGGAGAGCTATTGGGGCTATCCGTACATCACCGTCGGCCGCCAGGCCGGCTACATCGAGGGCGTGGGCAACAACCGCTTTTCGCCCGACTCCCCGCTGACAGTGGAGCAGTTTTGTGTCATCCTGCGCAAGATCACCGGCTCCGCGCCCAATGGTTCCGTTTCCGGCAAAGCCGATCTGAAGATCTCCGCCTGGGCGGCGGACGCCGTTTATGCCTGCCTTGACGCCGGACTGATGTCGCTGGACGCCGACGGCCACATCGCGTCCCAGACCGTTTCCGGCAACATCGGCGACACCACGACCATCTGTTCCAGGGGCGACATGGCTATGATTCTGGCCCGGTATGTGGATTCGGGCGCCGCGGTGGAGCCGCCCCCGCTGCAGATGCAGCACCGGGACGTGGCCGCCTACGATTGGGACGAGAGCCTGTTTTCCTATGATTCCGCCACGACAATGCTGTCCTACAACGATCCGTCGGCGACGGTGCTGCAGGGCATCGACGTATCTTATTATCAGGGGACCATCGACTGGCAGCAGGTGAAGGATTCCGGGGTGCAGTTCGTCATTATCCGCTGCGGTGGAAGAGGCTATGGTTCATCCGGAAAACTTTATACTGATACTCAATTCACAAACTACATCCAGGGCGCGTCTGCCGTGGGACTGAAGATCGGCGTGTACTTCTACGCCACCGCCGTGAATTATACGGAGGCCTATGCCGAGGCGGATTATGTGCAAGGCCTGATCAAACCCTATCAGAGCCTGATCACGATGCCCGTGGTCTATGATTGGGAGATCGCTTCCGGCACGGCGCGCAATGCCTCAGTTTCTGCGGATGTCATTACACAGTGCTTCTATGCCTTTTCCGACCGTATAGCCCAATACGGCTATACGCCTACGGTATATTTCTGTGAAAATCTGGGCAAAAAGCTGGATTTGACCAGCGTCGGCACAACGGATTTTTGGCTTGCCTATCATTTCAATTTTTCCCCGGATAAGAACACCGGCGCGCTGCCGGCCATCACGACAGGCTGGAACACCAAGATCGATATGTGTCAGTATACCAGCTCGGGCATCTGCCCCGGAATACCCGGAAACGTGGATCGGGTCATTGCCATCAGCAAATAATAAAAGAGCACGCAGCAAAACATTTGTTTTGCTGCGCGCTCTTCCTGCAAGCGCAGAGATTACTTCATACCGTTTTCGTAGGACTGAATCATCTTTTTGACCATCTGGCCGCCGACGGAACCGGCCTGCTTGGAAGAGATGTCGCCGTTGTAGCCATTATTCAGGGTCACGCCGACCTCACGGGCAGCTTCCATCTTAAAGCGGTCCATCGCCTCACGGGCGTTGGGATTCACGAGATTGGAATTCTTAGCCATGATTCGTTATCTCCTTTCTCAATTATCGGGCTTTTCACGTCCCAAGCCTATTTTTTGCAGACGCGGCGCTATTATTCAAAGCCGCAGATGCAAATCAAGGAAAGGAAGATAACTTTTGCCGCAGAATTTTCACAAAAAAATGGAGCGTTTTTTGCTTGATTCAGCAGTCGGCAACTGAGAAACCGGAAAAATATTTTCCCGCCGTTACTTTTCCGCGTTTCGTTGGTAGTATTCGATACAGGCGGTGTGCGGCTGCCGCCAAAAATAGGGGAGAACGGTGAACGACAACATGGAGGATAGCGCGTGTGACACCATGCGAAAACCGGAATTCCGCTCCGCATTTCGGATGAAGCTGGGGCGGCTCTGGTTTGGATTTCGCCGCAAGCTGCTGTGGCTGCGGATGAAGCGGTATTTTGCCGCGGAGCGTTCCGCGCAGCCGCTGCCCTATCTCCGGTTTTCCCATGCCACCGTCCTGCTGCGTCAGCTGAAGGGTTCGGATATGCGGCTTCAGCGCAACAAGATCACCAATCTCAAGCTGGCCGCCGCCCGGCTGAACGGCATTGTCGTGCACCCCGGCCAGGTTTTCAGCTATTGGAAGCTCATTGGCCGGCCCTCCGCCCGAAAGGGCTATCTCGCGGGCATGGTGCTGGTAAACGGCGCCGTGCGGGCCGGGACTGGCGGCGGGCTGTGCCAGCTTTCCAACCTTATTTTCTGGATGACCCTCCATACGCCGCTCACGGTGGTGGAGCGGCACCGCCACGGATACGATGTATTTCCCGATTCCAACCGCACGCAGCCCTTCGGCAGCGGCGCCACATGCTTTTATCCCTACGGTGACCTGATGATCCGAAACGACACGGCGGATGACTATCAGCTCCGCGTGGCCGTGGGCGAGACCCATCTCGAAGGGGAGTGGCGCGCTTCGGCCCCGGCGGAGGAGCGCTACGAGATCGCGGAACGGAATCACGAGATGCGCGGCGAATACTGGGGCGGCTACAGCCGGCATAACGAACTGTGGCAGCTGCGGTACGATCTCGGCGGCAGGCTTCTGGAGGAGCGCCTGGCCGTGAAAAACGACGCGATCATGATGTATTCGCCGTTTTTGGAGGAAACATCTGCGGCGGAGCCATGACAAAGGGAAAGCCGAGCGGCCGCCGAAGCCTTTTCGCTTTCCAGTTTGCCGGAGCGGGAGAAGGAGAAGGAATGAAAAAAGTTTTGCCGCTTAATTATTTTGTCCTTGCGGTGTCTTTCATACACCGCCGCAACTATAAATTAATTTATAATCCGAGGAACATTTTGTGAGCAATAACGTCTATGGGTTACCACAAATCCTGCGGAATCCAATGAATATACGCGAGGGAATATTATGGGCAAAAAAAGCAGAAATCAACACGCAGTTCCGGCGTTGCTGCTGGGACTGGTTGCCATAGTGCTTTTCGCTCTCGTCGCAAAGCGCGGGGCGGCGTCCCCGATACTGTCCGCCTGGGAGACGGCGGCAGAGACCCGGGCCCCTGCCCGTTCGACGGTCCCGGCCAGCCCGGACCCCGCCGCCGCAAAAAAACGGCCTGAGCCGGTGAGCGTGCCGATCCTGATGTATCACAGCATTGATTCCGACGCTTCCCACGCCGGTACCTATACGGTCACGCCGGAGACCTTCCGCAGCGATATGGAATATCTGCGCGACCACGGCTATACCGCCGTCTTCACCTCGGACCTCTATGCCTATGAGACCAAGGGCACGCCGCTGCCGGCTAAGCCTGTGATGATTTCGCTGGACGACGGTTATCTCAACAACCTGAGTACTTTGCCCATCCTGAAGGACAGCGGAATGAAGGCTGTGATTTCTGTCGTGGGTGCGTTTACCCAGCGCGATCCCGGGCCGCATGCCCGCACGGATCGCTACGCCTGCCTGAACTGGGGTAACATCCGGACACTGCATGATTCCGGGCTGGTGGAGATCGGCAATCACAGCTGGGGTATGCACAGCAACAGCGGCCCGCGCAAGGGGGCCGAGAGACGTTCCAACGAAAGCATGAAAGACTATTGCTGGGCGCTGGGACTGGATCTGCGGAGACTGCAGGACGCTCTGACGAAAAATTCCGGCGTGACGCCGGAAGTATTCGCGTTCCCCTTTGGAGACGTTGACAACGAGGCTGTGCCGGTGCTGAAATCCCTGGGCATCGTCGCCGCCTTTTCCTGCGAGGACAAGATAGACCGCCTCACGGGCGACCCGAAGGAGCTGTTCCATCTGGGCCGCATCAACCGGCCTTCCGGAATTTCCACGGAGGAATTCATGAAGCGGCTTCAGCCGTCCCCGTCCCCGGCGCAGACAGCAGCACAATAGACGCATAAGTCAGGAAAAGCGGAACGGCCGCCGAAGCCGTTCCGCTTCAGCGTATCGGAAAAGTCCTTTTGACAGGCTCAAGGCCCGCTGCCGGGCGGGCCTTTTTGTTTTCCTTGAAATGACCGCTCAGATCGGCTATGATTGCTGCAGAACTGACGATAATACAATGCTGGGAGGACTGCGCGTGCCGGGAAAATCGATGCTTCAAAAGCCGGGCTTCTGGGTCTCGGCCGCGGGACTGACCGCGCTGACGGCGGCCTTTCTCCGGTGGTATGGGGATGGCGGCGCGAGCGCTGCGGGACTGATCGCGGCGCTGTGCTCCGCCGGAGCGTTCGCCGCCGTCTGCCTGCGTTTCGTACCGGTGTGGATGAACTTCTGGCGGACCGATAGCGCGCTGCCCGCCGCCCCCGCGGAGGACGGCACGCCCCGGCATAGGACGTTCCGTATTTTCACCGCCTTTCTCGCGGTGGACATCCTGGTGCTGCTGGCGGTCTTCGGTCTCCGCCGGTGCTTCGGCTATTCGGAGAGCTTCGCGCAATCGCTCACCTTTTGGCGATGCCTCGACAGCAACCAGTATCTGGATATCGCGGAGAACTGGTACACCGCCGGCGGCGATATGGATCGGATGGTCAGTCTGGTGTTTTTGCCGGGCTATCCGATTGCCGTGTGGCTGCTGCACTGGCTGACGGGGGAGTACCTGTACGCGGCGCTGCTGGTCTCTGCCCTCTGCTTTGCCGGGGCCGGGTGCGTACTGTACCGGCTGTTCCGGCTGGACGTGAGCCATGGCGACGCGGTGCGCGCGCTGGTATTCCTGTGCCTTTTGCCCGGCGGCTTTTTCTTTGCCGCGCCCATGAGTGAGAGCCTGTTTTTGCTGCTTTGCGCCGCCTGCCTCTATTGCGCCCGGACGAGGAAGTGGGCGTTGGGCTGCCTTTTCGGCGGGCTTGCGGCCTTTACCCGCTCGCTGGGTCTCACGCTGCTGGTGCCGCTGGTCTTCGAGCTGCTCCACGACGCCGCCCTTCGCCGCGGCGGAAGGCCCTTGCGCTGGGCGGCGCTGCTGCTGATCCCAGCGGGCTTCGGCGTCTATTGCTGGATCAATTATTGCGTGTCGGGCAACCCTTTCCAGTACCTGATCTATCAAAGGGAGCACTGGGGCCAGCAGCTGGGCTGGTTTTTCAACACCGCCGCCTATCAGACGGACTATGCGCTGGCCAGCGCCGCCACGGACGTCCATACGCTGCTGGGCTTGTGGCTGCCCAATCTTTTCTGCGCGTTTGCCGCTCTGGCGGTGCTGCTGCAGGCCGTTAAAAAGCTGCGGCCCAGCTATACGGCCTGGTCGCTGGCTTATTACGTCATTGCCATCGGAGCCACCTGGCTGCTCAGCGGCCCCCGTTATCTGGCGGCGCTGATCCCGCTGCCGCTGGCCGTGTCGGTGCTGACGCGCAAACGCCTGCCCGCGTATCTGCTCACAGCGGGCTGCGCCGCGCTGTACGGCCTGTATCTCTGCGCCTTCGTGCTGCGCTGGCAGGTCTGGTGAGGGCTTGATTTCGCAGGGAAAACCGATATAATAAAAGCCGACTACGATGGGATTGGAAAAGAGAGACATGGATTTTGAACGACTGAGAAACTGCGAACTGTACCTGCTGGATATGGACGGTACCCTCTACCTGGGGGACGAGGTGTTCGACGGGGCGGTGGATTTTATCCGCACCCTCTCCGATATCGGGCGGCGCTATATCTATCTCACCAACAATTCTTCCCGGGCGGGCGTGGACTATGTGGGTCGGCTCCGGCGGCTGGGTTTCCCCTGCGAGATGGAAAACGTGTTCACCTCCGGCATGGCCACCGGCGTCTATCTGCGGGAGCATTTTCCGGAAAAGACCGTGTACCCCGTGGGCACCCGCGCTTTTGTGACGGAGCTGGAAAGCTACGGCATCCCGCTGGGCGAGGGGGACGTGGCCGCCGTGTGCGTGGGCTTTGATACCGAGCTTGTCTATGAAAAGCTCGACAGGGCCGTCCACTATCTGCGCCGGGGCGCGGCGTTTATCGCCGCCAATCCCGACCGGGTCTGCCCCATGCCCAAGGGCGAAGTGCTGCCCGACTGCGGCAGCATCTGCGCGCTGCTCACCGCCGCTGCCGGCGTGGAGCCCACCTTCATCGGCAAGCCCAACCGCAATATGGTGGACATCATCGCAAAACAGACCGGCGTGCCCAACCAGCGCATCTGCTGTGTGGGCGACCGCCTGTATACGGATATCGCCGTGGCGCAGAACGCCGGGGCCGTGTCAGTGTGCGTGCTCTCCGGCGAGACCTCGCCGGAAATGATTGCCGCCGCCGTGAAAAAGCCGGACTATGTCCTGCGGGACGTGAAAGAGCTGGCGGAGATCCTGAGAGAGTAAAGAACGCCGATTCCGTTTGGAATCGGCGTTTTAAATTGTGATGAGAATATCCTCTTTTTTCACCCTGGCCCAGTCGAAATCCGCCGCCAGCGCCGCTGCCGGGACGGGCGCATCCGTCGGCCGCAGCCCGGCCATGTGCGCCAGAATGCCGGTCAGTTCCTCCGCCGTGCAGCGTTGCCGGAGAAATTCCATATTCAGGTCGCCCTCCCGCTTGGACAGCTTCCGCCCGTCCGGCGCGGTGAGCAGCGGGGCGTGACAGTAGTCGGGGGGCGTGCCGCCCAGCTCCCCGATGAGCCAGATCTGGCGTGCGGCGGAGGAGAGCAGGTCTCTGGCCCGCACCACACGGGTCACGCCCATGGCCGCGTCGTCCACGCTGACGGCCAGCTGATAGGCGAAGACCCCGTCGGAGCGGCGGATGATGAAGTCCCCCTCGTCTGAAAGGGGGATGTCCTGCCTGCCGTAGTGCCCATCGGTAAAGGGAATCGTCTTGTCCGGCACATGAATCTTCCACGCGGGCCTTTTGCCCGCCTTTTCCAGCGCGGCGCGCTGCGCTGGCGTGAGGCCGCGGCAGCGGCAGCCTGTGTCGGACACGTCCCCCGGATGGGGGGCGGAGGCCGCCAGCCGCTGGGCGCGGCTGCAATAGCAGGGATATACCAGCCCGCGTCCGGAGAGTTGATCGAAGGCGTCCTGATACAGCGCCGTGCGCGCGCCCTGGGTATATTCGGCGCCCTCGCCGGGCCGCCAGCCGTCGTCCCAGTCCAGTCCCAGCCACAGCAGATCCTCGGCCATCAGCGCGGCATAATCGGGATAACTGCGCAGGGGGTCCAGATCCTCCAGCCGGAAGATCAGGCGCCCGCCGTCGTGCCGGACATCCAGCCACGCCAGCAGGGAGGTGAGGATATTGCCCAGATGCAGCCGGCCGCTGGGGCTGGGCGCGAAGCGGCCGACGGTTAAAAAGCCGTCCATTTTCTAATTCCCGTCTAATTTTTATAAAATAAAATGGAAATAGTCATAAAACTTTGAAAGTGTTTGGACAGATTATTTGAAATCTTTGAAAGTGTATGTTATACTGTCACCATAATTGCGTTTAGTATAGCATGTTTTTCCTTTTGCGTATAGAAAAAACTTTCCGAAGGGAGAATGGGATATGGCTACGAATACGAAAGAGGCGCTGGCTGCGGCAATGAAAAAGATGCTGGCGGTGAAGCCCGTGGACAAGATCACCGTCAAGGATCTGGTGGAGGAGTGCGGCGTCAACCGCCAGACCTTCTACTATCACTTTGACGACGTTTACGATCTGCTGGAATGGGTGTTCGAGCAGGACGCCAACCGTGTGCTGCCTTCTGAGATCGGCACCGACATCGTGGAGGAGCGCTGGCGCGAATGCGTCCATATCTACTTCCACTATCTGGCCGACAACAAGAGTATGGTGCTGAATATCTACAACTCCCAGCGCCGCTCCTATATGCTGCGCTACTACCGCGGACGTCTGCGCGGATGTGTCCACGGCTTCGCCGTCATCGCGTCCGAGGGCGAGAACATCGACTGGGCCGACCTGGAATTCGTGGTGGACTTCTATGTCAACGGCGTGGTGGGCCTGATCTCCATGTGGCTGGACAACGACATGGAGCTGCCCCCGGAGTATACCGTGGACCGGCTGATGACCATGCTGGACGGCAGCGTGGAATATATGTTCGGCAAGTACAAGAAAAGATGAATTCGCGTTTTCGCGGGCTTCCCACATCGGGAGGCCCGTTTTTTCTGCGAATAAGTTCCTGTTGAAGGAACGCGCGAAATGCTGTATAATAACTAAATGCAGTTTTCGCAGTTTTCGGATCGGAGGAGAGACCCATGGCCGAACAAAAGACCAATGTAATGCGTCTGCTGGAGCAGGCGGGCATCGGCTACACCCCGCACAGCTACGAATGGGATGGCAAGACCGCGCCGGACGGCGCCGCGGTGGCGCGGCAGCTGGGCTTCGATCCCGGCATGGTGTTCAAAACGCTGGTGGCCAGAGGCGCGTCCGGCGGCTACTATGTGTTCGACATCCCTGTGGAAGCCACGCTGGACCTGAAAAAGGCCGCGAAAGCGGCGGGGGAAAAGTCCATCGAGATGCTCCATCTCAAGGAGCTTTTCCCGCTGACGGGCTATGTCCACGGCGGCTGCTCGCCCATCGGCATGAAAAAAGCCTTTCCCACGGTCTTTGACGAGACCTGTATCCTATACGACACCGTCTGCGTCTCCGCCGGTAAGATCGGCGCGCAGATCGAAGCCGCGCCGGACTCGCTGCTGCGCGTCACCGGCGGCAAAACGGCAGATATCATAACAGGGGAATAATATGCAGAACTGTATCAAAGTCAAGGGCGCCCGCGCCAACAACCTGAAAAATATCGACATCGAGCTGCCCCGGGACAAGCTCATCGTCATGACCGGCCTTTCCGGTTCCGGGAAATCCAGTCTCGCCTTCGACACCATCTATGCCGAGGGCCAGCGCCGCTATGTGGAGAGTCTCAGCTCCTACGCCCGGCAGTTCCTGGGCCAGATGGACAAGCCGGACGTGGACTATATCGACGGCCTTTCGCCCGCCATCTCCATCGACCAGAAGACCACCTCCCGCAACCCGCGTTCCACCGTGGGCACCGTCACGGAGATTTATGACTATCTCCGCCTCCTTTGGGCCAGAGTGGGCGTGCCCCACTGCCCGAAATGCGGCAGGGAGATCAAGCGGCAGACCATCGACCAGATTGTGGATCAGATCATGGCCCTGCCGGAGGGCACCAGGCTGCAGGTCATGGCCCCGGTGGTGCGGGCCAGAAAAGGCGAGTACGTCAAGGTGTTCGAGGATGCCCGCCGTTCCGGCTACGTCCGCGCCCGGGTGGACGGCAGCGTCTACGAGCTGTCCGAGGAGATCAAGCTGGACAAAAATATCAAGCACGATATCGACATTGTGGTGGACCGCCTGGTGATGAAGCCGGAGATCGCCCGCCGCATCACCGATTCGGTGGAGACGGCCTCCTCTCTGGCGGGGGGACTGGTGAAGATCAATCTCACCGGCGGCGAGGAGCGCGACCTGCTTTTCTCCCAGAACTATGCCTGCGAGGACTGTGGCATCTCCATCGAGGAACTGACGCCGCGGATGTTCTCCTTCAACAATCCCTACGGCGCCTGCCCCAAATGCACCGGCCTGGGCACCCAGATGCTCATCGACCCGGATCTCATCATGCCGGACGGCGAGCTCAGTATTCTGGACGGCGCCATCACGGCCTCCGGCTGGCAGAACGTCCGCGGCGACAGCATATCCAAGATGTATTTCGACGCGCTGGCCAAGAAGTATCACTTCAAGCTCACCACCCCGGTGCGCGAGCTGCCGCAGGAGGTCTGGGACGTCATCATGTACGGCACCGGCGGCGAGCCGCTGGAACTTCGGTTTGACGGCAAACGCGGTACCGGGGTGCTGCATCAGCCCTTCGAGGGCATCGCCAACAACCTTACACGCCGCTACCGGGAGAGCCAGAGCCCATCCGTGAAGGAGGACATCGAGGCGTGCATGTCTCAGGTACCCTGCCCGGAATGCCGGGGCAAGCGGCTGAAAAAAGAAGTGCTGGCCGTCACGGTGGGCGGCATGAACATCGCGGACTTTACGGAGCTGCCCGTCAGTGAGGCGCTGCGTTTTCTGGAGAGCCTGACCCTCTCCGCCAAGGACACCGTCATCGCGGAGCAGATTTTGAAAGAGATCAGGACCCGGCTGGGCTTTTTGAAAAGCGTGGGTCTGGAATACCTTACCCTGTCCCGGGCGGCGGCCACGCTGTCCGGCGGCGAAGCCCAGCGCATCCGGCTGGCCACCCAGATCGGCTCCAGCCTCATGGGCGTGCTCTATATTCTGGACGAGCCCAGCATCGGTCTGCATCAGCGGGACAACGAAAAGCTGCTGGCCACCCTGCGGCGGCTGAGGGACCTGGGCAACACCCTTATCGTGGTGGAGCATGACGAGGAAACCATCCGCGCCGCGGACTATGTGGTGGATATCGGACCCGGGGCCGGCGTCCACGGCGGCGAGGTGGTGGCCGCGGGCAGCGTGGCGGACATCTGCGCCTGCCCCCGCTCCGTCACCGGGGAATATCTCTCCGGCAAAAAGAAGATTCCCGTCCCGGCCCGGCGCCGGAAGGGCAGCGGCAGGAGCCTGCTCATCCGGGGCGCTTCGGAAAACAACCTCCGCCATATCGACGTGGAGATCCCGCTGGGGATGTTCACCTGCGTGACCGGCGTATCCGGCAGCGGCAAGTCCTCGCTGATCAACGAGGTGCTGTATAAGACGCTGGGCGCCCAGAAAAACCGCATGAAGGTGCGCCCCGGCAAGTGCGACGGCATCGACGGGCTCGACTATGTGGACAAGGTCATCGCCATCGACCAGAGCCCCATCGGGCGCACGCCGCGTTCAAATCCCGCCACCTACACCGGCGTGTTCTCCGACATCCGCGAGCTTTACGCCCAGACCAACGACGCCAAGCTCCGGGGCTACGATTCCGGCCGCTTTTCCTTCAACGTCAAGGGCGGGCGGTGCGAAGCCTGCTGCGGCGACGGTCTGCTGAAAATCGAAATGCACTTTCTTTCCGACGTTTACGTCCCCTGCGACGTCTGCGGCGGCAAGCGCTACAACCGGGAGACGCTGGAAGTGCGCTACAAGGGCAAAAACATCGCCGAGGTGCTGGATATGACCGTGGAGGAGGCCGTGGGCTTCTTTGAAAACCAGCGCAGGATCCGGGATAAGCTGCAGACGCTGATGGACGTCGGCCTGGGCTATGTCAAGCTGGGCCAGTCCAGCACCACGCTGTCCGGCGGCGAAGCCCAGCGGGTCAAGCTGGCCACCGAGCTTTCCAAAAAAGGCACGGGCAGCACCGTCTATATACTGGACGAGCCCACCACGGGGCTGCACATCGCCGATGTGCACAAGCTCATCGAGATCCTCGACCGTCTCACCGACGCCGGCAACACCGTGGTGGTCATCGAACACAATCTGGACGTGATCAAGGTCGCGGACCATATCATCGACCTGGGTCCCGAGGGGGGCGACGGCGGCGGCAGTCTGATATTTGCCGGCACGCCGGAGGATTGCGCCAAATGCGAAGCCAGCTATACCGGGCAATTTCTCAGAAAGATGCTTTGATGGGAGCGGGGAATGGAAGAAAACGGATTGACCGAGATCGTCGGCACCATACGGTCGGTGATCTACACCAACGAGGATAACGGCTATACCGTGCTCCGGCTGGAAACCGACAGCGGGGAGGACGCCACGCTGGTGGGCTGCGTGCCCTACGCCGCCCCCGGCGAAGCCGTCATCGCCCACGGCAGCTGGACCAGCCATGCCGTCCACGGGCGGCAGTTCAAGGCCGAGTATCTCCAGCGCACCATGCCCACCTCCAAGGAGGCCATCTACGAATATCTCTCCGGCGGCACTGTCCGGGGCATCGGCCCCGCCACCGCCTCCGTCATTCTCGACCGTTTCGGCCAGCGGGCGCTGGATGTCATCGAAAATCACCCGGAGCAGCTGGCCGAGCTCAGGGGCATCAGCACCCAAAAGGCGGGAGAGATGTCCAAAAGCCTCCGCCGGCAGGCCGGGATGCGCCGGCTGATGGAGTTTATCTGTTCCTACGGCCTGCGCCCCGTGCTGGCGATGAGAATGTACAAATATTTTGGGGACGAGGCGCTGGCGGTATTGCAGCAAAATCCCTATATCCTGGCCTCCGACCGCATCGGCGGCGCGTTCTCCGAAGCCGACGGTCTGGCGCTGCAGATGGGCCTGGAGGGGGACAGCCCCGACCGCGTGGCCGCCGCCGTGTCCTTTGAGCTGGCCCACAACGCCGGCAACGGCCACTGTTTCATTCCCCGGGAAAAGCTCATCCCCGCGGTGTCCCAGCTCATCGGCGTGGACGAGACGCTGGCCGCCGCCGGTATCGACTCCCTCACCGAGACGGGCGAGGTGGTGCGCGAGACCGTCTCGGGCTGCGACGCCTGCTATCTCTACCGTTTTTTCGACGCCGAGACCTACACGGCCAAGCGGCTGGCCGAGCTGACGCTGCACCATACCAATGACGACGCAAACGTGGATGAGCTCATTACCCGGATCCAGCGGGAGCAGGGCATCCAATATGCGCCGCTGCAGCGAAAGACGCTGGAACTGGCGCTCCATAACCGCGCGGTGGTGCTCACCGGCGGGCCCGGCACGGGCAAAACCACCTCGGTGCGGGCCATCCTGGCCATGTTCGATTCCCTGGGCTTCACCACGCTGCTGGCCGCGCCCACGGGCCGCGCCGCCAAGCGCATGACCGAGCTCACCGGCCGGGACGCCGCCACCATCCACCGTCTGCTGGGGGCCAGGATGTCCGAGGACGGGGAGACCACGCTTTTCACCAAGGGCGAGAACGACCCGCTGGAATGCGACGCCGTGATTCTGGACGAGTGCTCCATGGTGGACATTCTGCTGATGCGCGCGCTGCTGGCCGCCCTGCCGGAGGATTGCCGCCTCATTCTGGTGGGCGACGCCGACCAGCTGCCCTCCGTTGGCCCGGGCTGCGTGTTCCTGGATATCATCCGCAGCGAAGCGGTGCCCACCGTGCGCCTGTCGGAGATCTTCCGCCAGAAGGAGGGCAGCCGCATCGTGCGCAACGCCCATCTCATCAACCGCGGCGAGCATCCCGACCTCGCGGAGAACGCGGGGGACTTTTTCCGTCTCCGCCGCATCGACCCCGGGGAGAGCGCGGCCACCATTGTGGAGCTGTGCAGGACCCGCCTGCCGGAGAAAATGGGCATCCCCGTCGGGGATATCCAGGTGCTTTCCCCCACGCGCAAGGGCGCGACCGGCACCTTCAGCCTCAATCTGCTGCTGCAGTCCGCCCTGAATCCGCCCGCCGAGGGCAAGGCCGAGAAGGCCTTCGGCGAAGTCGTGTTCCGCGTGGGCGATCGGGTGATGCAAATCCGAAACAATTATGATATACTGTGGAAGGCCAGGGAGGGCTCCTTTTCCGGCACCGGCGTTTTTAACGGCGATATCGGCGTCATCACCGCCATCGAAAACGATGCGGAGATGCTGGTGGTGGACTATGACGGCCATCTGGCCGGCTACGGCTTTGAGATGCTCAACGAACTGGAGCACGCCTGGGCCATGACCGTGCATAAGGCGCAGGGCAGCGAATACCGCGCCGTCATTCTGGCGCTGAACTCCGGGGCGCAGGCCCTGCTGACCCGGGGCGTGCTGTACACCGCCGTCACCCGTGCCAAGCAGCTGCTGATTCTCGTGGGGGACGACGCCATCGCCTATCAGATGATCGACAATTCCCGCCAATACCGGCGCTACAGCGGCCTGAAGGCCCGCCTGCGCGCCGCCGTGGGTCTGGAGTGAGGATATGAGCTTCGCGTCAAAGCTGCTGGACCTTATTTTCCCGCCGAAATGCGCCTTTTGCCGCTGCCTGCTGCCGGATTCCTCCGCCGGGATGTGCGCGGCCTGCGAAAAAGACTTGCCAAGAGCCGCGGGCTCTGATATAAAACAGAAGATCCCCTTTGTCTCCTTTGCCGCTGCGCCGCTCTACTACGAGGGCAAGGTTCGGCAGTCGCTGCTGCGCTTCAAATTCGGCGGCTGTCCCGGCTATGCCGACGTCTATGCCCGGATCCTCGCCGATTTTCTGGGCACCGTGCCCGAGCTGGATTTCGACACGGTCACCTGGGTGCCGCTGTCGGCCAAACGGCTGCGCGGGCGGGGTTACGATCAGGCCCGGCTCATCGCGGAAAAGACCGCAGCCCTGCTGGCCGTGCCCTGTGTCCCGACCCTGAAAAAGGTGCGCAATGTCGGGGCCCAGTCCGCCACGGGCAGCGCGGAAAAACGCCGGGCCAATATCAGCGGCGCTTACGCCGTGCCGGACAGGACCGCCGTTGCCGGAAAAAAGCTGCTGCTGGCGGACGATATCGTCACCACTGGCGCCACGCTCTCTGAATGCGCGAGAATGCTGGGCATGGCCGGCGCCGCGCGGGTCACCGCCGCCGCCGTGGCGAGACGGCGGGATTAAAACGAAAACAATGCGTTTAGAATAGACTTTACATGAGGTGAACGAGATGCTTGTATTTGAAAGAGATATGGCCGTTGACATGGGCACCGCGGGCACGCGGGTCTTTGCCCAGGACAAGGGCGTCGTCCTGCGCGAGCCCACCGTGGTGGCCGTGGATAAGTATTCCGGTCAGATGCTGAAGACCGGCGAGGAAGCGCAGAAGATGCTGGGCCGCACCCCGGCCAATATCGTGGCCATCCATCCCATTACCTCCGGCGTTATCAACGATTACGACATGACCGTGCAGATGCTGCGGAATTTTCTGGGCCGCAACACCTCCTTCAGCCTGTTCAAGCCCCGGGTGCTGATGTGCGTCCCCAGCAGCATTTCCGGCGTGGAGGAGCGGGCCGTGGTGGACGCCGCCATTGAAGCCGGCGCCCGTAAGGCCTATCTGCTGGAGACCGCCGTGGCCACCGCCGTGGGCGCCGGCATCGACATCACCAAGCCCGACGGCCACATGGTCATCGACATCGGCGGCGGAACCACCGAGGTGGCCGTGGTGTCTCTGGGCGGCGTGGTGGAATGCCAGTCCATCAAGACCGCCGGCGACGCTTTTGACGAGGCCATCGTCCGCTATGTCCGGCGCAAGCACAACATCCTCGTCGGTCAGCGTACCGCGGAGGAGCTCAAACGCCATATCGGCTGCGTCATGCCCAACCCCGAGGTCAGCATCGAGGAGGTCAAGGGCCGGGACGTGGTCACCGGCCTGCCCAAGACCGTCAAGCTCAGCTCGGCCGAGCTGATGGAGGTGTTCCGCGAGCCGCTGGTGCTGATTATGGAAGCCGTGCATAACACGCTGGAGCGCACCCCCCCGGAGCTGGTGGGCGATTTGGGCGTCAACGGCATTGTCATGTCCGGCGGAGGCAGCCTGATCTACGGCATTGACAAGCTCATCGAAAAATCCACCGGCATCCGCACCACCGTGGTGGACGACGCGCTGTCCTGCGCCGCCTATGGCGCGGGCAAAATGCTCAGCCATCTCAACGAAATGACAGACGGTATGCTCAACTTCTCCCGCAAGCGGCAGATGACGGAATAAACCCATGCCGGAACTTCGGTTCCGGCATTTTTATCTTGCAATTCCTTAACTCTATGATACAATCGTCCCATATTTTCCTTTTGGAGGATTTGACCTTGCTGCAGATTAAAAATATTTCCAGGACCTACGTCACCGGCGACCTGCGCCAGAAGGCGCTGGACGGGGTGAGCTTCAACCTGCGCGACAGCGATTTTGTGGCGGTGCTCGGCCCCTCGGGCAGCGGCAAGACCACGCTGCTGAACGTGGTGGGCGGGCTGGACCGCTACGACGGCGGCGATCTGGTGATCAACGGCGTGTCCACAAAAAAATACACGGATCGGGACTGGGACTCCTACCGCAGCCACACCATCGGCTTCGTGTTTCAGAGCTATAACCTCATCCCGCACCAGAGCGTGCTGGCCAATGTGGAGCTGGCGCTGACCATCTCCGGCGTATCCGGGGCGGAGCGGCGGCAGCGGGCGCTGACCGCGCTCTCCAGGGTGGGCCTGGAGCAGCACGTCCACAAGCGGCCCAACCAGCTCTCCGGCGGGCAGATGCAGCGCGTGGCGATCGCCCGGGCGCTGGTGAACGACCCGGACATTCTGCTGGCGGACGAACCCACAGGCGCGCTGGATTCCGACACCAGCGTGCAGGTGATGGAGCTGCTGAAGGAGGTGGCGAAGGACCGGCTGGTGGTGCTGGTGACTCACAACAACGAGCTGGCGGAGAAATACGCCACCCGTATCATCCGGCTGCGGGACGGCCGCATCACCGACGATTCCGATCCCTGCGCGGTGGACGACGGCGCCCTGCCGCCGCCGGAGCATAAAAATCTGGGCAGGGCGTCCATGTCCTTCGCAACGGCCCTGGCGCTGAGCTTCAGCAACCTGCGCACCAAGCTGGGCCGCACCCTGCTGACAGCCTTCGCCGGCTCCATCGGCATCATCGGCATCGCGCTGATCCTGTCCCTGTCCAACGGCGTCAACCGGTACATCGCCGATATTCAAAAGGATACCATGATCTCCTATCCCATCACCATCGACGCCCAGACCCTGGATCTGAGCAGTATGATGCAGCTGGGGCAGCAGTCGGCCCAGCGCAAGGCCGACCACCCGCTGGACGGGGTCTATTCCAACCCCATCGGCATTGAGATGGCCTCCAGCTACACCGCCAGTCTCACGGAAAACAACCTCACCGCCTTCAAGAAATATCTGGACGACCCCGACAGCGAGATCGCGCAGTATCTGGGGGAAAACGGCGCCATCTATTCCTACGATCTCAGCTACGGGGTCTATACCCGCGACCCGGACGGCGCGCTGGTGGATACCGACACCGTGACCTTCGATGCGGCTTCGCTTACCCCCTCCATGGACGCCATGCCCACCTCGCCCATGAAATCCGCCATGGAACAGAAGAACGCGGTGTTCAGCCAGCTCCTGCCCGGCGGCGACGGCGCGCCGGTGAGCCAGGCAGTCAAGGACAACTACGAGCTGGTCTACGGCGCGTGGCCGGAGAAGTACGACGAGGCCGTGCTCTTATTGGATAAGAATAACGAGATCGATCTTGACGCCATGTACAAGCTTGGCCTGCTGCCCTCCGCGGACTACGCCAGCCTCATGGACCGGCTGAAATCCGGCGAGGACGCCAAGACCAGGGATTACAGCTTCAACTATGCCGACGTCTGCAAGCAGAGCTTTTCGCTGATCCCGGTGTGCGACCGCTACACGGGCAACGGCGACGGCACCTTCACCTATGCGGGCAACGGGAAAGACGCCACGGAAAAGCTGCTGGACGGCGCGCTGACGCTGAGGATCGTGGGCGTCGTCCGCCCGGCGGAGAACGGCGACCTCACGCTGTACGGCGCCGTGGGCTATACCAACGCGCTGACCCAGCATCTCATCGACTATACGGACCGGAGCCCCGTGGTGACCGCCCAGAAGGCCCGGCCCGATGTGAATATTCTGAGCGGCCTGCGCTTCGCTCCGGCCACCGACGCCCAGAAGGCCGCCGACACCAAAACCTATGTGAGCGAACTGAACGTCTCGGGCAAGGCGGCGCTGTGCGCCTCCCTGATGGCGGACGCCTATCCCGGCGCAATGGCCGGCATGAGCGGGGAAGCGCAGCTGGCCGCCGCGCTGGACAATTATATAGCCGCGGCGGGGGAGAGCCGGCTGACCGCCATTTACGACAAGTATATTTCACCCGGCAGCTATGAGGACAACATGACCGCCTTCGGCGTGGTGTCCCGCTCGGCGCCCTCCTCGATGAGCATCTATGCCGACAGCTTTGAGGACAAGGACGCCATCTCCGCCTGCATCAAGGACTATAACGCCGCGGCCGCCGCCGCGGATAAAATCACCTACACGGACTACGCCGGACTGCTGATGAAATCCGTCACCACCATCATCAACGTCATCTCCTATGTGCTGATCGCCTTTGTGGGCGTGTCGCTGGTGGTGTCCAGCATCATGATCGGCATCATCACCTATATATCCGTGCTGGAGCGCACCAAGGAGATCGGCATTCTCCGGGCCATGGGCGCGTCGAAAAAGAACATCTCCCAGGTGTTCAATGCCGAGACCTTCATCATCGGTCTGGGCGCGGGCGTTATCGGCGTGGGGATCACGCTGCTGCTGCTCATTCCGGGCAACGCCGTCATCCATCATCTCACGAATACCGCGTCCGTCAACGCGTTCCTGCCGGTACAGGCCGCCGCCGTGCTCGTGGCGCTGAGCATGGCGCTCACGCTGATCGCCGGGCTTATCCCGTCCAAAAAGGCCGCGAAAAAAGACCCCGTCACGGCGCTGAGGACCGAATAAACAATAAGCGCCGCCCCGTCCGGGGCGGCGCGGTTCTTTTATTCGACAGGGACTTCAATGACCTCTTTTTTCTGCCGCATGGCATAGAGCAGGGTGTTCATGGTACCGCCGGGGGTGCCGTCGTAGCAGGCGATTACCACGCTGGCGGCGTCCACCATATAGCGGTTGCGGCGCATCATGCACTCCGGCGTGTGCTCCTTTTGCAGCAGGGTGTGCCGGTCGCACCGGGACAGGAGCACGTTGTACCGCGCGCGCTGATAGGCGTCCCAGCGGTCGGCCTGCCCCTCAAAGGGGACGGCGGCCTCCAGCGTTACGTCCGGGTGGACGGCGCGCAGCGCCAGCACGGTTTCCGCGAAATAGAGGTCGCAGCCGTTGGCCATGCCGCAGATGAAATGCCGCACGCCGGACTGGTACACGGCCTCGGTGACCGCGGCCAGCCTTTCCTTCAGCGCGATGCAGCGTGGGTCGTTTTCATTGCTCCGCCAAGGCAGCTTGGCGATGCGGTGCCCGGTGAAGCAGCAGGTGATCGGCTTTTCGTCCATGGGGGCCTCCGAAAGGATTTGATACGCTGATTCTACGCTTTGCGGAAGTGTTTGTCAAAACCTCTTGCATTTCGCGGGGGGCGTGCTATAATAACTGTCGAACCGAATAAGGATATCTTCAGGGCAGGGTGAAATTCCCGACCGGCGGTATAGTCCGCGAGCCGTAATTGGCATGAACCGGTGTGATTCCGGTACCGACAGTAGAGTCTGGATGGAAGAAGATGCGTCAATTCCACGTTTTGACCGCCTGAAAGATATTTTTTCTTTCGGGCGAATTCTTTTATTTGGAGGAAGAAAATCATGTCACAGACCCTCAAGGACAACCTCGGCTTCATCGGCATCTGCCTGCTCATCTTCGCGGCGCTGTTCGCCATCGCGCTGGTGTATGAACGGCTGGCCATGAAAAACCGCCGCAAGCTCTCCAGCACCCATTACATCACCTACACCGCCATCTTTTCCTGTCTGGCCGGCGTACTGATGGTCCTGGAAATCCCCCTGTTTTTCGCGCCGGTCTTTTATAAAATAGACCTCAGCGAGATCCCCGTGCTGATCTGCACCTTCTATCTGGGCCCGGTGGCCGGCGTGACCTGCGAATTCATCAAGGTTCTGGTCAAGCTGCTGCTCAAGGGTACCACCACCGCTTTCGTGGGCGACTTTGCCAACTTCGCCATCGGCTGCTCCTTCGTGCTGCCCGCGTCCATGATCTATCACGCCAAAAAGAGCCGCAAAAGCGCGCTGATCGGGATGCTGGCGGGCACCCTGGTGATGACTGTTTTCGGCAGCCTTTTCAACGCCGTGTATCTGCTGCCCAAGTTTTCCGAGCTCTACGGCATCCCGCTGGACGCCATTGTTGCCATGGGCACGGATGTCAACGGCGCGATCAACAGCGTTTCCACGCTGGTGCTGTTCGCCGTGGTGCCCTTCAACCTGCTCAAGGGCGCTATCGACTGCGTGCTGACCTTCCTGCTGTATAAGCGCATCTCGCCCATTCTCCACAAGGAGGACGCCAAGCGCGCGGCGCATCGCGCGGAGGGAAAGTCCGAGAACAAACCGCAAAACTCCGGAACCTGATCAGAAGCCGCCCGAAAGGGCGGCTTTTTTTAACACCTGCAGCAGCCGACCGTAGCTCAGCGCGAAGTTCAGACACTCGCCGAAATAAATGATGGCAATGTAGGCCGTCAGCGCGTATTTCGGCAGCAAAAACCAGACCAGCAACACGCCCAGCAGCGCGTCCAGAATGTTGACGCCCATGCACCACACGTGCTGCCCCAGCCCCTTCAGACAGCCGTCCACGGCGGTGTCGGTGTACATCACCGGGACCAGCGGCGCCAGCAGCCGGATATAGCGCCCGGCCTCGGCGGAGTGATAGATCACCATCCCCAGCTTGTCGGCAAACAGGAACAGAAATGCGCCGACAAAAAGCGCGTAGGCAAAACTCCTGCGCAGTACCCCGTGTACCGTGCCCGGTATGCCGCCGTCTCCCGCCACCTGCGCCCGGGTCAGCTCCGGCACCATCAGTTCGGACACCGCGCCCATGAGGCAGGCGGGGAACAGCACGATGGGCAGCGCCATCCCCTGAATGACGCCGTAGCTGGCCAGCGCGCCGTCGGCGGAAAACCCGGCCCCGCGCAGCCCTCGGGGCACCAGCAGATGCTCGATGGTGCCCAGCGCGCTCCTCGCGTAGGACGACCACGCCAGCGGCACCGCGATGGACAGCATCCGCGCCGTCTGCCTTGTGCCGCCGCCGCCGGGCAGGGGGTGGCTCCGCCGGTCAACAAGATAGGCCGCCGTCATCAGCACCACGCACAGCGCGTCCGAGACCACGCCGCCGGCGGTGATGGCCGCGCAGCTGCGCTCGATATCCCCCGCCGGGGCGGCGTACAGCAGCGCCGCCGCCACCGTGATGCCGCACAGCTGCTCCGCCAGATGGATCAGCGCCGCCTTCCACACCCGGCCGCAGGCCGTGAAATACCCGCTGTAGACCGACGAGAGCGCGATCAGCGGCATGGAGGAAGCGAGGATGCGCAGGGACTTGACCGTGCGCGCGTCGCCGATCCAGAGAAAACCGAGGGGCTCGGCGGCGCACCAGAGGATGATCCCCGCGGAGAGCCCGAAGAAGGCGCCGTAGCCCAGACAGCGGGCCATGGCGCCCCGGATCCCGGCACCCCGGCCCAGCCCGATTTCTTCGGACAGCAGCCGTGTGGACGCAAAACGGATGCCGGATACCGCCAGTGTCCCTGCCAGCCCCGCCACCGCTATCACCAACTGAAACAGCCCGATGCCCGCCGCGCCGATGCGCCCGGCCAGCCATACCTGATAGGCCATGCCGATGCAGCTCATCACCACCGATGCGCCTGTGAGCAGGGCTGTGTTTACGATCAGTTTTTTCTGCTTCAAGTCATCACCGCCGCTAAGAATATATGCGCGGCGGCGCGGTTGAAATCAGCGCGGCGGGGGAATATAATAGAAAAAAGGAGGCGGAAGGCATGATAATCACCATCGACAGACAGCATGGCAGCGCGGGGCGCGAGATCGCCCGGGAGCTTGCCGCCCGCTACAGCATCAGGTGCTACGACAAGGAGATTGTGGACGAGGCCTCGGAGAGCTCCGCCATCAGCAGAGAGCTGTTCAATTCCTTCGATGAAAAGCGCGTTTCCCCGTTTTTGATGCAGTCCACCCAATTCCCCGGCATGAGCCACGGCCTGGGCCTGAACATCTATGTGGCCTCCGCCCAGTTCGACGCCATCCGCGTCCTGGCGGACAAGAGCGACTGTGTGTTTGTGGGCCGCTGCGCGGACTACATTCTGCGCGCACGGGACGATCTGGTCAGCGTGTTCATCAGCGGCGATTATGAGAACAAGATCAGATGCATCATGAACCGCCAGGGCGTGAGCGAGGAGATCGCCAAAAAGAAGATCAAAGAGGTGGATAAGGACCGCTCCAGCTATTACCGCTACTTCACCGATCAGGTCTGGGGCGCGGCGGAGCATTTCGACCTGTGCGTCAATTCCAGCCGTTTGGGCGTGGAGGGCACCGTTTCCGTCATCAGCGAGTATATCGGGCGCAGCGGGGTGACAAAGAGAGGATAACGGCGGCTGGATCGAAGCCCTCTGCGTACCCTGCGCGGCGGCGCGCTGAAAACGGCAAAAATCCGGGCGGAAGTCAAAAGGTGACTTCCGCCCGGATTTTTTTATTCAGTTGAAAGTATCGGCATTGCTCTCAAACAGCCGCTGCACGCGCTCCCGCAGCGCGGCGTGCGCCGGGTCGGACAGCTCCGGGTCGGCGCTCAGCAGCGCTTTGGCCGCGTCCTGCGCTGTCTGGAGCACGTTCATATCCGCGCCCAGATCCGCGATGTGCATGGCCGGCAGGCCGTGCTGCCGGGAACCGAAAAAGTCGCCGGGGCCGCGCAGCTTCAAGTCCTCCTCGGAGATTTTGAATCCGTCGTCGGTCTGGGTCATGATCTTCAGCCGTGCCCTGGCCTCCTCGCTGTCGGCGTCGGATACCAGCACGCAGTAGCTCTTATATTTGCCGCGGCCCACCCGGCCGCGGAGCTGATGCAGCTGGGACAGACCGAAGCGCTCGGCGTTTTCCACGATCATCAGCGACGCGTTGGGGATGTCCACACCGACCTCGATCACGGTGGTGGACACCAGCACGTCGATATCACCGGCCATAAAGGCGGCCATCACGGCGTCCTTGTCCCGGGCCTTCATCTTTCCGTGCACGCAGCCGATGCGCAGCCGGGGCAGGAAACGCTTCAATTCCTCCGCGTGCTCGGTGGCGGATTTCAGCTCGCCGGGCAGCTCGTCGTTCTCGTCGATCATGGGGCACACCACGAACACCTGGCGGCCCTCGAATACCTGCTTCTCAATGAAAGCGTACAGCCGCCGCCGGTAGCTCTCGCCGACGCAGAAGGTGTCTATCTGCTGCCGCCCGGGGGGCAGTTCGTCGATAACGGAAACGTCCAGATCGCCGTAGATAATCAGCGCCAGCGTCCGTGGGATGGGCGTGGCGGACATGACCAGCACATGGGGCCGCCGGCCCTTGGAGACCAGCGCGGAGCGCTGCTCCACCCCGAAGCGGTGCTGCTCGTCCGTCACCACCAGCCCCAGCCGCCGATAGGCCACGTCCTCCGACAGCAGGGCATGGGTGCCGATGACCAGATCCAGCGCCCCGTCGGCCAGCTGGGCTTTCACGGCTTTCTTTTCCTTGGCGGTCATGGCGCCGGTGAGCTTGCCGACCCGGATGCCGAAGGGCCCCAGCAGACCGGTGAGGGTGTTGAGGTGCTGCTCGGCCAGAATTTCGGTGGGCGCCATGAAGGCGCTCATGCAGCCGCTTTTCCAGGCGCTCCAGATCAGGGCGGCCGCCACCAGGGTCTTGCCGCTGCCCACATCGCCCTGCACCAGCCGGTTCATGGCCCGGCCGGAGGCCATATCCGCCGCCGCGCTCTCCACCGCCCGGCGCTGCGCGCCGGTGGGCGTAAAGGGCAGCCTGGCGTAAAAATCGCCGAAATCCGTTTTTGGGATCACGACCCCCGCGCATTCGCGGTTGCGCGCGTTCAGGCGGCCCATGGCGCAGGCCAGCAAAAACAGCTCCTCAAAGATCAGCCGCCGCCGCGCCAGCTCCAGCGCGGCAAAGTCGGCGGGGAAGTGAATGTTCTCGTAGGCGTAGGGGGTCTGGCACAGACCGTATTGCTTCAGCACGTTATCCGGCAGCAGCTCGGGCAGCCGGCCGCCGCAGGCGTCCAGCCCCTGCCGCACGGCCTGCATCATCACCCGCTGGGACAGACCCGACGTCAGCCGGTAGATGGGCACGATCCGCCCTGTTACCCCGTCCGCCGCGCCCTCTTTTTCATGGACTGGGCTGGCCATGGCGCGCCTGCCGCCGTTGAATTCGATTTTTCCGTAAAAGACGTAACTCTCGCCCTTTACAATCTGATCCTTGATGTAGCTCTGATTGAAATAGGTGATGTCCACCGCGCCGCTGTCGTCCACCGCGCGGAATTTCACCAGCTCCAGCCCCCGGCGGACGCGGGTCAGCCGGGGCGAATCGGCGGCCATGGCGCGGATGCACACGGTCTCTCCGGGCAGGGTCAGGGCAATGGGCTTATATTCGCTGCGGTCCTCATAACGGCGCGGAAAGAAAGAGACCAGATCGAAAAGCGTGCCGACGCCCAGCTTTGCCAGGGACTGCGCCTTCTTTTCACCGATTCCCTTGATATAACGCACGTTTGTGTCCAGTTCAGCCATTGTCCGTCCCTTTCAGTGTAAACCGCCAGAGTCTGGCCTGATCGGCCTCGGCGGCATAGCCGATGCCGATGCGCTTCCCGGCCAGAATCCCGGCCGATTTTCCATCATCCTCGATGCGCAGACCGGGGCAGGCGAGAATGTCGCCGCCGTTCAGCGCACCGTCGATGCCCAGCGCTCTTGTAAGCTTTCCCGGGCCGTCATAGCCCTCCGCACCGCGCAGCAGCACGCCCTGCGGCTCGTCGGCCCGCCCGGTGACGATATTCAGCATCCAGTACATCCCATAGCAAAGATACACGAAGATGGTGCCGCCGTCATGGTACAGCATCTCGCTGCGCCTGCCGCGGCCGCGGCTGGCGTGGCAGGCGGTATCGCCCTCGCCGGCGTAGGCCTCCGTCTCCGTGATGTGCAGCCGCAGCACCCGCCCGCCGGGCAGGGTACGCACCAGCAGCTTGCCGACCAGATCGGGCGCCACAGCCAGCACGTCCCTGTGAAAAAAAGCCCGGTCGATCATTTAGCGTAGGACAGCGTGTAGCTGCTGTTCTGCTGGTTAAAAGTCTCCATCAGCCCGCTGGTGCAGACGATCTTGTTGTCCTGCGTCACCAGAAGCATCTGGAAACCGCCGTTGTCGCGCCAGTATTGCAGCGCCGCTTTCTGCCCCAGAATATAGAGCGCGGTGGACAGGCAGTCCGCCGTCAAGCCGCTGTCGCACAGCACGGTGACGGATTTCAGGTCGGTCTTGGCGGGATAGCCGGTGGCGGGGTCGAGAATATGGCTGTAGGTCTCGCCGTTAGAATAAGTAAAGGACTGGGTATAGCCGCCGCTGGTGGCCACGGCGGTCTCGCCCACGGCGAGATAGCCGATGCTGCCGTCCGGGTTGTCCGGGTCGGCGATGGACACGTTCCACTGCGAGCCGTCCGGCTTGGCGCCCAGGGTCTGCACGAAGTTCGCGGTGGAGACGATCCCGGCGGTGACGCCGTCGTTTTTCAGGGCCTGCATGGCATAGTTCCCGGCGCAGCCCCGGGCGGCCGCGTCGAAGGTCAGCTTGGCGCCGGCGGGCATGGTGACGGTATAGGTGCCGCTCTCGGCGAAGGTCTCAATCTTTACCTTGTCAAAGCACAGCAGTGTCCTGGTATTGTCGATATCCTCGTCGGTGGGTTTGACGTAATGGCCGTCGCTGAAGCCCCAGAGTTCCAGCAGCGGTTCCACGGTGGGGTCCAGCGCGCCGTCGGTCTGATCGTAGACGGTTTTCATGGCATTCAGCATATCCACGACCTGCCCGGGTACCACCACGCTCTGCCCGGCGGCATTGTTGAGCGCGTAAAGGGCGCTGCTGGCACTGCTCTCGTCCAGCATGGAGTGCAGCGCCTTAAAGACGCCGGCGGCGTCCGCGGCAGCCTTGTCCGCGCCTTTGCCATAGACCGTCACCGCCACGTCCGCGCCCAGCGCCGAGACGGTGGTTTCAGCCTTATCCGCGCCGCAGCCGGCCATCGGCAGCAGCAGAGCCGCGGCCAGCAGCGCGCTGAGAACTTTACAGTTCGTTTTTGTGTGCTTCATAAAACTCGTTATAATCCTTCAGCATATATTTGAGAACGTTGGGGGTGTCCAGCTGGTAAGGGCACTTGGCGGCGCATTGGCGGCAGCCCAGGCAGTCGTTGATGCGCTCCATCTTTTCCCGCCACTCCGGCGTGTAATACTGCTGCCAGGGGGAGCGGCGCAGCAGCATATTCATCCGGGCGGAGTTGCGGATCTCGATGCCCGCCGGGCAGGGCATGCAGTAGCCGCAGCCCCGGCAGAAGCTGCCGGCCAATTCCTTGCGGTCTCGCCGGATAATCGCCCGGGTGGGCTCGTCCATTTGGGGATCCTCCGCGGTCACCGCCAGCCACTGGGCCAGCTCCTCCGCGGTCTGGATGCCCCAGATGGGCACCACGTTGTCGTACTGGCTCATAAAGGCGCGGCAGACCCGGGCGTCGGTCAGCAGACCGCCCGCCAGCCCCTTCATGGCGATGAAGCCCATGTCGGCGGCCTTGCATTTTTCCGCCAGCGCCAGATCGCGGTCGGTGGATATGTAGCTGAAGGGAAATTGCAGCGTCTCAAAATTGCCGGAGGCGATGGCGTCCTCCGCCACCTCGATCCGGTGCGTGGTGAGTCCGACATGGCGGATCTTGCCCGCGGCTTTGGCCTCCAGCGCGGCGGCGAAAGCGCCGTCGGGGTCGTGGATGTCCGGCACGGCGGGGCACTGATGGAACTGGAACAGATCGATATAATCGGTCTGCAGCAGTTTTAAGCTGTTGTCGATGTGCGCGGCGCAGCCCGCCCTGTCCGGCGCGGCGCTCTTGGTGGAGATCACCACCTTGTCCCGCACGTCGTGCAGCGCCAGCCCCACCTTCAGCTCACTGTCTGTGTAGGCGTTGGCCGTGTCGAAATAGTTGATGCCGCCCTCGTAAGCCGCGCGGATGAGCTTTGCGCCGTCCTCCACGGAGCAGCGCTGCACGGGCAGACAGCCCATGGACGAGCAGGTAACCTGAAGCTTGGTTTTGCCGAGACGAATCCTTTTCATGGCAGCCCCTCCGATACTGTTAACCTAATAAAAGATTATAGCATACGAAAATTAAATTGAAAACAGCTATTTACATTGCCGGGTTTTTTAGATATAATACCACCCGAACATGCGCCCGTAGCTCAGCTGGATAGAGTGACAGACTCCGACTCTGTAGGCCGTGCGTTCGAATCGCATCGGGCGTACCAAAAAGAAGAGACAAAAAAGATAAAATCTTTTTTGCCTCTTCTTTTTGGGTTCCGCCGCTTTTGGCGGCTTCACCCGGTTGATTTGACATCCTCGGGCGAAGTGAATTCGCCCTGCGGCAAGGTTTTGGCCATAGGCCAAAACGCTTGTAACGCCGCACTCGCGGCGGTGCGTTTGCCGAAAATCTTTTTTCCACCATTACTCCAAAAGAAATGCCACGACTTTCGTCGTGGCATTTCTTTTGGGCATTGCCGCCTTTGGCGGCTTCTTACTTCGCCTTTATTGCTTCCATGGCCTTCAGCAGCATTTCCGCCGCCTTGGCGCGGGTGAGGGCGGAGGTCATGGCCGTGCCGCCGGTCGGAATATTCTGCGCGCGCAGATTGGCTACCGACTGCGCCGCCCAGGCGGGTTCGGCGGAATCGCCGCCGGTGACCGCCACATCCGTCAGCCCCGCGGCTTTGTTCAGCATCACCGACGCCTCCGCCTGCGTGATGGGCGTGTTGGCGCAGAACACCGACCCGAATGTGCCGGCGTAGCCGCACACGCCGCCGTTCATCACCGCGGTGGAGACGTAGGGCTTTTCCCAATCGGGAATTTGCGCGTCGTCCTCAAAACCGGTTGACATAACGCCAGCAAGGAGTGACGTGTCGGCGACCTCCATGCACATACTGAGGAACTCGCCTCTGGTGACGCTGGCCTCCGGGCAGAACAGGTAAGTCCCGCCGACCTTCTCGCCGGTGAACACGCCGTTTTTGGCCAGCATCACGGCGGCGTAGTAATCGCCGGAGCCGGTCATATCGGAATAGGTCACCGCCGCCTTCTGTCGGTTGATCTTGATGATGACCGTGCCCTCCTGAGACAGGTTGCCCTGAGTGTCCAGTGCCTTGTAGCCGAAGTAGTCCTTGCCTTTTTTGCCGCTGGCCGGCGTGTAAACGAAGCTGCCGTCCGTCTCCAGCGCCACGGTGCCCTTGACGGGCTGGGTGGTGATCTGGAAGGTTACCGGATCGCCCTCAGGGTCCACGGCGGTGAGCCGACCGCCCACGGAGACGTCGCGGAAGGTCTCCAGCTCCATATTTTGCGCCTGCGGCGCCGCGTTGTCCGCAAGGGAGACGGTGGCCGCGCCGAGACACAGGATGACGGCCAGCATGGCCGCCAGCAGGGAAGTGATTTTCCTTGAATTCATGGTACTGCCTCCAGTATTTTGATCTGGTGGTAGTTTGCACGTCTTTCGGTTGAATATTCACGCGTTTTCAGCAATTGTCACCGGCGGCGAGCTGAGCTGCGATGATGGCCAGATTGTCGCCCAGCGCGCACAAAAACGCGGACAGTATGTTAATCTCGTCAGCGGATAAATTCTTTGAGATCGCGCAGGCGGCCGCGGCGGCCAGTGCCGGCAGCGAACAGCGGTCCGGCATGGTTTGTCACCCCTGAAGCCATTGTATGCGCGCCTCCGGGGAATTGACATAATGGGAAATTCGCCCTTGACAAATGCCGGTATTCTGTTATAATTAGCCGTGCCTTAAATGCGGCGCGCCATTAATAACGTTCCTGACCTTCAATGCGGCCGGAGCGTTGGCGTTTTATAGGCGGGAGTGCTGGAATTGGCAGACAGGCAGGCTTGAGGTGCCTGTGTCCAACCATAGACGTGTGGGTTCAAGTCCCATCTCCCGCACCAAAAAACAGGTCATCCGTCAGGATGACCTGTTTTTTGGTGCGGAGATCCCCGGGGACTTTGCCTGCCCGCAGGCAGGTCAAGTCCCCGGGATTTTTGGCATGGATACCTTTTACAATACGCTTCCGGCATGATATAACTGATTATCAAATCAAGAGAGTGAGGCGAGCGGCATGGACGAATATGACTGGCGCTGCATCGTCGCGCCGCTGCTGGCGTGGTATGGCGCGGAGGCGCGCGATCTGCCCTGGCGGCGGGACACGGAGCCCTACCACGTGTGGCTCTCCGAGATCATGCTCCAGCAGACCCGGGTGGACACCGTCATCCCGTATTATGAGCGCTTTCTTGCGGCGCTGCCGGACATTTCCAGTCTCGCAGCCGCCGATGAAGCGGCCCTTCTGAAGCTGTGGGAGGGCTTGGGCTACTATTCCAGAGTCCGGAGCCTGCAAAAAGCGGCAAGAGTCATCTGCGCGGAGCACGGCGGCCGATTTCCCATGGATTTTGACGCCATCCGCGCCTTGCCCGGCATCGGCGACTATACCGCCGGGGCCGTCTCGTCCATTGCTTTCGGCAAGCCGACCCCCGCGGTGGACGGCAATGTGGCAAGAGTGGCGTCGCGCCTGGCCGAGCTTCCCGCGGACGCCGCCGATCCCGCTTTTCGCGCCCGGCTCACGGACGCGCTCCGCGCGGTCTATCCGGCGGGAAAAAGCGGCGAGTTCACCCAAAGCCTGATGGACCTGGGGGCCACGGTATGCCTGCCCAACGGTGCGCCCCGCTGTGACGATTGCCCGCTGGCCCTGCTGTGTCGGGCGAACATTCGCGGCTCACAGGGCAGCTATCCTCTGAAAAAGGCGAAAAAGGACCGCCCGGTCGAGGACCGGACGGTGTTTCTGCTGGAGTGCGGGGAGCGAGTCGCGCTGAAAAAGCGGCCTTTGGGCGGCTTGCTGGGCGGACTGTGGGGCCTGCCCGATACCGGCGGTGCGCTGACGGCGGCGGCGGCCGCGGACTATCTGCGCACACTCGGCGTCTCCGCCGGGGATTTGACGTCCCGGCCCGCCGCGCGGCACATTTTCACGCATCTGGAGTGGCGGATGACGGTCTACGCCGCCTCCTGCGCCGCGCCGGAAGGGCAGGGGCTGAAGTGGGTCACGCGGGATGCGCTTTCAACCGACTACGCCCTGCCCACGGCCTACCGGAAACTTTTATCCCTGTGAGTGGGCAAACCCGGCAAGGATGCTCGCGCCGTCGGCAAAGCAGCTGACCTCGATATACTGCACCTCACCGGCCTGATCCCCGTAAAACTTTACGGTGGTACGGCGGGTCTGGCCAGTGCCGTGGTCGGACAGCAGCCAGTTCCCGTCCGCGGGATAGTCCTCCGCGTCGGGCGAATTGCCGGCGCTGGCACAGACCAGGGTAAACCCCGAGAAGCCCCAATAATCGCAGAGCTTTTGACAGAAGCCGTTCAGCGTCAGCGACGGGTCGAAAATGTCGCCGAAATTGTCATAGAAGTCCCACGTCCCGTCATTGCCATTGGAGACGGAGAAAAGCGGCTTGCGGCCTTCGTCTGCTTTGGCGGTGATGTTGAACGAGAGGATCCGGCCGGTGATGTTGTCGATCTCAATATTGCCGTAATATTTACCGGCGTTGTAGCCAATCAGATAGAACGGGTCCAGTTTGCGGGAAAAGACGCTGAACAGCCGCCCGTCATTTTCCAGTTTGGCGGTGCACTTGCCGTATTCAATGGTGAAATCCGCGTTGATGACGCCCAGGCCGCGCAGCTTATCCAGTTCGGCGTTGGCGGCGGCTACGGCCTCCCTTTGGTCGGTGATCACGGACGGGACCTTGGCAAAAGCCGCCGCGGCCAGCAATACGACGACCGCCGCCGCGATCAGCGCGGTGCGGAGCAGGCGCCTGCCCGGGCGCTTTTTTTCTGCCCCGCCGCAGCTGTGAATTTTTTCGGCGGTAATTTCTCCAACGGCCCGCGCGTCCAGGGGCGCGGTCTCGTTCAGCGGCGGCAGCTCGCCGTCGTACATATCGAATAAATCGGAAATTCTGGTGTTCATATCAGAGGTCCTCCTTTGACAGTATTTTCTTCAGGGCGGCCCGCCCGGCTTTCAGCCGGGTCTTGACCGTCTCCCTGGGGATGCCGATCTCCGCCGCGATGTCGGCGGTGGACTGGCAGTAATAGTAGTGGCGGATCAGAATTTCCCGATCCCGGGCGGAGAGCGACGCCATGGCCACGCCCAAAATCTCCCGCCATTCCAGGTCGGACAGCACCATTTCCTGCCCGGTGTCGGGCAGCTCCAGAAAATCGTCCTCCAGACGGAGCTCCGCCCGCGCCTCCCTCAGCTTGTTTTTGGCCCGGGTGCGCGCAATACTGGCCAGATAGCCCCGCAGGCAGCCGGGCAGCACTTTTTCCGCATTCTGCCACAGGGAATAGAACACGTCGGCGGCCACCTCCTCGGCATCGTCCCTGGTCATAGCGCCGCCCAGAATGTTCCATACGATGGTCCCCACATAGCCGGTATACTGCCGGATTACCTGCCGCAGGGCGGCTTCGTCCCCGCTTTTCAGACCATCCAGAAGAGCAGGCTCGTCAGTCGTTTTGATTTTCCTTCACCTCGATGCCGTTGAAAGCTTTCACCCATAAGAACACAAAAAGCCGGCCCCCGGGTCGGCTTTTTGATCATTTTTATGTTTTTACGTGCCGACCGCTTTTCCCCAGCCGCACCAGCAGCACTGCCAGCAGGATGAGTACCGCGGCGGCCATGGCCCAGCCGCCCCAGCGCATGGGCATCAGAAACCGGCCCTTGAGATAGGCGTGGTAGCCCAGCAGGGAACCAAACTGCACCAGCACCGCCGCGGGAAACAGGTCGGGTACGGTCATGGCCAGCACCACACTCAGCACATCCGCGCAGAAGAAATAGCGGTCGTGCATATGCGGCAGCAGGAAGGGGACGGCCGCTGCGAACAGGACGGCTGCCGCCAGCAGCGCCCGGTCGTCCGCGCGGCGGCGCCGGAGGAACAGTACCAGCAGAACGGCCAGCACAAAAAGAAAGGCCCACAGTATCGCCAGCTTGGCCCACCAGGCCGCGTCGTCGGCATTCTCCAGAATGGAAAAGATGGAGGAGGAATTGTAATTGAGGGCGCCGCCCACGCTGCCGGCCTGATCGAGATACAGTGTCAGCGTTTCCATAAAGGGCCGGCCCAGAGCAACGGCGGGCAGCACTGCGGCCACGTAGGCCGCGGGAAAGGCCAGCAGATGCCGCAGCTTGACGCGCCCGGAAAAGAGAAACGCGGCAAACACCGGCAGCACGAACACCGCCTGCAGTTTGAAGGCAAAGGATAGCGCCGCGCAGACCACGGCCCCCCAGGGCCGTTTGGACAGCGCCAGATACACGCTCAGCACGGCGAAGGCCGCATAGATGCTGTCGCACTGGCCCCAGTAGGCACCGTTGAGGAACACCGTGGGTAAAAAGAGGACCGCAAAAAAACAGCCCAGCTTCTGCCCGGGCTTTTTCACGGTAAGTCCGGCCAGAAGCATGGCGGCCCAGGCCAGAATCACGTCGAAGAAAATGCTCAGCAGCTTAATAAGGTAGAGACTGCCGATGTCGGAATAGGAAAACCAGGCCAAGAAATAGAGGTAGGGGATGTTGTAGTTGCCGATGGAGCCCTTCAGCCCGGCAAAGCCGCCGTTATCGGCGAAATAGTCCACCCACTTGGCCAGAAAGTCCGTATAATCCAGCGTCTGATGATCCAGTGCCAACCCGCGCAGATAGAAGGCCGCGGTCAGCAGCAGCGCGGCCGCCACGACGGCGCCGGGCTTTTTCAGCACACCGGAGCCGTACAGCAGCAGAAAGGCAAAAATACCCTCCGCCGCCAGCAGAAAGATGACCCGTGTATCCATATGCCTCCGATGTTAATACAAAAAAAGGCCGGAGTTAAAAACTCCCGCCGAAATTTGTGTATTTTACAAAAATTTTCTTGACAAGCATTGGTTATAAATGATAAAATATCTTGCTATGTGTTTCATAGAAGCGGATTCTACACCCACTATCTACACTCTGAATGATAGCATCTTCCAAAAGTAAAATCAACACCGCGCGAATCATTTCTGACAACTTCGCCGGGCGTTCACAAATATGGATAAGGAGAGTACGCCAATGCCAAAAGATGTTCTCTATGGCAAAACGCTGAGAAAGAGCTTTGCCCGCAGCCAGGAGATCCAGGATATGCCGAACCTGCTGGAGATCCAGAAAAACTCCTATCGCTGGTTTCTGGATACCGGCCTGCGCGAGGTGTTCAAGGATGTGGACGTCGTCACCGACTATTCCGGCAACCTTGAGCTGAGCTTTGTGGACTATTCGATGGATGAGAAGCCCAAGTATACCATTGAGGAATGCAAAGCCAGGGACGCCACCTACGCCGCGCCGCTGAAGGTTCGCGTGCGGCTGCGCAACAAGGAGACCGAGGAGATCAAGGAGCAGGAGATCTTCATGGGCGATTTCCCCATCATGACGCCCGGCGGCACCTTCGTCATTAACGGCGCGGAGCGCGTCATCGTCTCCCAGATCGTGCGTTCCCCCGGTGTGTACTACGACAAGACCACCGACAAGACCATGCTTTCCATATATGCCACCACGGTTATCCCGTATCACGGCGCCTGGCTGGAATACGAAACCGACGCGTCCGACGTTTTCTGGGTGCGTATCGATAAAAACCGCAAACTGCCCATTACCTGGTTTCTCAAGGCCATGGGCAAGTATGATCCCAACCAGCCCGCCACCTGGCTGAGCTGCGTTCCCGATCCCGCTGTGGGCTGCGTCACCAACGAGCGCCTGAAGGAGCTCTTCGGCGAGGACGAGCGTATCGTCGCCACGCTGGACAAGGATACCACCGCCGACCGGGACGAGTGCCTGATCGAAATCTACCGCAAGCTGCGCCCGGGCGATCCCCCCACGGTGGAGAGCTCCGAGACCCTGCTGGACAGCCTGTTCTATGACCGCCGCCGCTATGACATCTTCGGCGTGGGCCGCTATAAATTCAACAAAAAACTGGCGCTGTATCCGCGTATCATCGGCTTCGAGCTGTCCATGCCCGTGGCCGACCCCGAGACCGGCGAGATCATTGCCGACGCGGGCGAGATCGTCTCCCGCGAGAAGGCCCAGCAGATCGACAAGGCCGGGGTCATCACCGTTACGCTCAATGCGGACGGCAAGGACGTCAAGGTCTTTTCCAACGGCATGGTGGATATGTCCCGCTACGTGGACTTCGACCCCGCCGAGTGCGGCGTCAACGAAAAGGTCCGCTATCTGGTGCTCAAGCAGCTGATGAGCCGATTCGAGGGCGAGGCCCTGAAGGACGCCGTCCGCGCGCAGATCGACGTTCTGATTCCCAAGCACATCGTGCTGGACGATATCTATGCCTCCGTCAACTACCTGGACTGCCTGGCCCACGGCATCGGCGAGGCCGACGATATCGACCATCTGGGCAACCGCCGCGTCCGCTGCGTGGGCGAGCTGCTGCAAAATCAGTTCCGCATCGGCTTCTCCCGCATGGAGCGCGTCATCCGCGAGCGCATGACGCTGCAGGATCTGGACATCATCACCCCCCAGAGCCTTGTGAACATCCGCCCCGTGACGGCCTCCATCAAGGAATTTTTCGGCTCCTCTCCGCTCTCCCAGTTCATGGATCAGACCAATCCGCTGGCCGAGCTGACCCACAAGCGCCGTATGTCGGCCCTGGGCCCCGGCGGCCTGTCCAGAGAGCGCGCCAACTTCGACGTCCGCGACGTGCACTACAGCCATTACGGCCGTCTGTGCCCCATCGAGACGCCTGAAGGCCCGAACATCGGCCTGATCTCCTACCTGGCGTCCTATGCCCGCGCCAATGAGTACGGCTTCCTGATCGCGCCCTTCCGCAGGACTGAGAAGGGCACCTGCCGCGTCACCGATCAGGTGGACTATCTCACCGCCGATCAGGAAGACCAGTTCATTGTCGCGCAGGCCTCCGAGCCTGTGGACGAGAACGGCTGTCTTGCCAATAAGCGCATTACCTGCCGCCACCGCGACGAGATCATCGAGGTCGACCGCGAGCGCGTGGACTATGTGGATATCTCTCCCCGCATGATGGTCTCCATCGCCACGGCCATGATCCCCTTCCTGGAGAACGACGACGCCAACCGCGCCCTGATGGGCGCCAATATGCAGCGTCAGGCCGTGCCGCTGATGACCACCGAGGCCCCCATCGTGGCCACCGGCATCGAGCACAAGTGCGCCGTGGACTCCAGCGTCGTGGTTCTGGCGGAGGGTGACGGCGAGGTCATCAAGGTGGACGCCGATCATGTGGTCGTGAAATACGACGGCAGCGACATCCGCGACTATAAGCTCATCAAATTCTCCCGCTCCAACCAGGGTACCTGCACCAACCAGCGCCCCATCGTCTCGCTGGGCGAGCGCGTGAAGACCGGGGACGTGCTGGCCGACGGCCCCGCCACCAGCCAGGGCGAGATCTCGCTGGGCAAGAACATTCTGGTCGGCTTTATGACCTGGGAAGGCTACAACTACGAGGACGCCATCCTGATTTCCGAGCGCCTGGTCATGGAGGACGTTTTTACCTCCATCCATATTGAGGAATACGAGTGCGACGCCCGCGACACCAAGCTGGGCCCCGAGGAGGTCACCCGGGACATCCCCGGCGTGGGCGACGACGCGCTGAAGTATCTGGACGAGCGCGGCATCATCTCCATCGGCGCGGAAGTCCGCGCGGGCGACATCCTGGTGGGCAAGGTCACCCCCAAGGGAGAGACCGATCTCACCGCGGAGGAGCGCCTGCTGCGCGCCATCTTCGGCGAAAAGGCGAGAGAGGTCCGGGATACATCCCTGAAGGTCCCCCACGGCGAGAGCGGCATTATTGTGGATGTGAAGCGCTTCACCCGTGAAAATGGCGACGAGATGTCCCCCGGCGTCAACGAGGTCGTCCGCGTCTACATCGCCCAGAAGCGCAAGATCAGCGTGGGCGACAAGATGGCCGGCCGCCACGGCAACAAGGGCGTCGTGTCCCGCATCCTGCCCCGGGAGGATATGCCTTACCTGCCCGACGGCACCCCGCTGGACATCGTGCTGAACCCCCTGGGCGTCCCGTCCCGTATGAATATCGGTCAGGTGCTGGAAGTCCACCTGGGCTACGCGGCCCAGGCGCTGGGCTGGAAGGTGGCCACCCCCATCTTCAACGGCGCCAACGAAGGAACCATCCGCGAGACCCTCAAGCAGGCCGGCATCCGCGAGGACGGCAAGAGCATCCTGCACGACGGCCGCACCGGCGAGCGTTTCGATAACGACGTCACCGTTGGCTGGGTCTACTTCCTCAAGCTCCACCATCTGGTGGATGATAAGATTCATGCCCGTTCCACCGGCCCCTACAGTCTGGTCACCCAGCAGCCGCTGGGCGGCAAGGCCCAGTTCGGCGGCCAGCGCTTCGGCGAAATGGAAGTCTGGGCGCTGGAGGCTTACGGCGCGGCCTATACCCTGCAGGAGATCCTCACGGTGAAGTCCGACGATGTCACCGGCCGTGTCAAGACCTACGAAGCCATCGTCAAGGGCAACAACATCCCGCAGCCCGGCGTGCCGGAATCCTTCAAGGTCCTGGTCAAGGAGCTCCAGTCCCTGTGCCTGGACGTGAAGGTCCTGGACAAGGACGGCGAGGAGATCGAGCTCAAGGAAGACGACGAGGACGATTTTATCCCCGGCTACAAGGACGGCGAGCACAATTATTCCAGCGACGACGAGATCGTGTCCGAAGGCTTTTCGATCGAGGATATCCCCGACGACGGGCCGGAGGATTCGGACTTGCCCATCGACGATTACACTTCTGACGAGGAGGACAACTGATTATGAGCTATAACACGTTTGACGCTATTAAAATAGGCATTGCCTCCCCGGAAATGATCCTGTCCTGGTCCTACGGCGAGGTCAAAAAGCCGGAGACCATCAACTACCGCACCCTGAAGCCCGAGCGCGACGGCCTGTTCTGCGAACGCATTTTTGGACCTACCAAGGACTGGGAATGCCACTGCGGCAAATACAAGAAGATCCGCTATAAGGGCAAGATCTGCGACCGCTGCGGCGTGGAGGTCACCAAGGCCAAGGTCCGCCGCGAGCGTATGGGCCACATCGAACTGGCCGCCCCCGTCAGCCATATCTGGTATTTCAAGGGCATCCCCAGCCGCATGGGCCTGATCCTGGACCTCACCCCCCGGGTGCTGGAAAAGGTGCTGTACTTTGCCAACTATATCGTCACCGACCCCGGCACGACCCCGCTGGAAAAGTGCCAGATGCTCACCGAGAAGGAATACCGCGACCTGAAAGAGAAATACGAGGATGACTTTGAGGCCGGCATGGGCGCCGAGGCCATCAAAAAGCTGCTGCAGCAGATCGACTGCGTGAAGCTTGCGGTGCAGCTCAAGGAGGAGCTGGACAATTCCAGCGGCCAGAAAAAGGCCAAGATCCTCAAGCGCCTGGAAGTTGTGGAGGCTTTCCGCCAGTCCGGCAACAAGCCGGAGTGGATGGTCATCGACATTCTCCCGGTCATCCCGCCGGAGCTTCGCCCCATGGTCCAGCTGGACGGCGGCCGTTTCGCCACCAGCGACCTGAACGACCTGTACCGCCGCGTCATCAACCGCAACAACCGCCTCAAGCGCCTCATCCAGCTCAACGCGCCGGATATTATCGTCCGCAACGAAAAGCGGATGCTGCAGGAGGCCGTGGACGCCCTGATTGACAACGGCCGCCGCGGCAGGGCCGTTACCGGCGCCAATTCCCGCGCCCTCAAATCTCTCAGCGATATGCTCAAGGGCAAGCAGGGCCGGTTCCGCCAGAACCTGCTGGGCAAGCGCGTGGACTATTCCGGCCGTTCCGTTATCGTGGTCGGCCCCGATCTGAAGATCTATCAGTGCGGCGTGCCCAAGGAGATGGCCATCGAGCTGTTCCGCCCCTTCGTCATGAAAAAGCTGGTGCAGGACGGCGTGGCCAACAACATCAAGTCCGCCAAGAAGATGGTGGATAAGCAGCGCACCGAGGTCTGGGACGCGCTGGAATACGTCATCAAGGAGCATCCGGTGCTGCTCAACCGCGCGCCGACGCTGCACCGTCTGGGCATTCAGGCCTTCGAGCCCATCCTGGTGGAGGGCCGCGCCCTGCGTCTGCACCCGCTGGTCTGCACCGCCTACAACGCCGACTTTGACGGCGACCAGATGGCCATCCATCTGCCGCTGTCCGCCGAAGCGCAGGCCGAGGCCCGCATCCTGATGCTCTCTGCCAACAACCTCCTCCGCCCGCAGGACGGCCACCCCGTCACCGTCCCCACGCAGGATATGATCCTGGGCTCCTACTACCTGACCATGCTGCGCATCGGCAAGGCGGAAAAGGGCGCGGAAAACGTGCTGGTGGCGGATGCCGGCGAGACCGGCCTGCCCGCGGGCGAGGTCGTGGATGCCGACGAATTCGTGGCCGCCAACAAAGCCGCCGCCGCGGACGGAAAGAAGCAGGCCGCTTACAGGCCGCTGATCTGCTACCGCGACGCCAATGAGGCCGTCATGGCCTATAACGAAGGCTTTGTGGGTCTGCACGCCCCCATCCGGCTGCGGGTCAGCAAGATCATCGACGGCGTGGAAAAGAAGGCCGTCATCACCACCACTGTGGGCCGCATTATTTATAACGAGCCTATCCCGCAGGATCTGGGCTATGTGGACCGCACCGATCCCGGGCATATGTTCGACCATGAGATCGGCTTTCAGGTGGGCAAAAAGCAGCTGGGCGACATCATCGACCGCTGCATCAAGAAGTACGGCTTCACCATCTCCGCCGAGGTGCTGGACAACATCAAGGCCATGGGTTACAAGTATTCCACCAAGTCTGCGCTGACCATCTCGATTTTCGACATGACCGTGCCCGAGGCCAAAAAGAGCCTTATCGCCGAGGCCGAGCAGCAGGTCGTCAGCATTGAAAAGCAGTACAAGCGCGGCTTCATTACCGACGACGAGCGCTATCGTCTTGTTGTCGGCCAGTGGGAGCAGACCACCAAGGACGTCACCAACGCCCTGCAGGACTGCCTGGACGAGTACAACCCCATCTATATGATGGCAAACTCCGGCGCCCGCGGCTCCATGGCGCAGATCCGCCAGCTGGCCGGTATGCGTGGCCTGATCGCCAACACCTCCGGCAAGACCATCGAGATCCCCATCAAGGCCAACTACCGCGAGGGCCTGACCGTGCTGGAATACTTCGTCTCTTCCCGCGGCGCCCGCAAGGGTCTGGCCGACACCGCGCTGCGCACCGCCGACTCCGGCTACCTCACCCGCCGCATGGTGGACGTTTCTCAGGACGTCATCATCCGCGAGGAGGACTGCGGCACCACCGAGGGCGTCTGGGCATCCACCGTGTATGACCGCGGGCAGGTTGTTCAGCCCTTCGGCGTCAGCATCCACGGCCGCTATCCGGCCAAGCCCATCACCGATCCCAAGACCGGCGAGGTCATTTTCGATACCGACCATATGCTTCTCGAGAGCGACGCCGCTGTTCTGGAGGCGCGCGATATCCACAGGGCCTATGTTCGCAGCGTGCTGAGCTGCGCGGCGAAAAGCGGCGTGTGCGCGAAGTGCTACGGCATCAACCTGGCGCTGGGCAAACCGGTCAACGCCGGCGAGGCTGTCGGCGTCATCGCGGCCCAGTCCATCGGCGAGCCGGGCACCCAGCTGACCATGCGTACCTTCCATACCGGCGGCGTCGCCGGCGACGATATCACCCAGGGCCTTCCCCGTGTGGAAGAGCTTTTCGAAGCCCGCCGCCCCAAGAAGATGGCTACGCTGTCCGACACCTCCGGCACCGTCACGGTGGAGGAAGCCAAGAAGGGCGCCATGCACACCATCACCGTCACCAACGAAAAGGACGGCGAGACCTTCGTCTATGCCGTGCCCCACGGCGCCGGTATCCTCATGCACACCGGCGACCATGTGGACAAGGGCCAGGAGCTTACCGCCGGCGCGCTGAATCCCCACGATGTGCTGCGTATCCGCGGCATCAACGACGATGAGTTCGGACGCCCCGGCGTGCGCACCTATATCACCCAGGAGGTTCAGAAGGTCTACCGCCAGCAGGGCGTCGATCTGAACGACAAGCATATCGAAGTCATCGTCCGCCAGATGATGCGCAAGGTCCGTGTGGAGGAACAGGGCTCCACCAAGCTCATCTCCGGCTCCACCGTGGACATCGGCGACCTCAAGGCCGCCAACCGTGAGGTGGCCGAGCGCACCAAAGCGGGGGAGGAGGGACTTATGCCCGCCACCTACACCCAGCTGCTCATGGGCATCACCAAGGCCTCCCTTGCCACGGACAGCTTCCTGTCCGCCGCCTCCTTCCAGGAGACCACCAAGGTCCTCACCGACGCCGCCATCAAGGGCAAGGTGGATCATCTGGTGGGCCTGAAGGAAAACGTCATCATCGGCAAGCTCATCCCCGCCGGCTCCGGCCTCGATATGTACCGCCATTTCCAGTCCCGCATGGACGAGGAGAAGGCCTCCGCGCCAGAGAGCTACGTCGATCTGTCGGCGCTGGTCACCAAGACCAACGCGCTCTGATCTGCCGCGTTTTCCGGGAGACGGACCTGGGGTTCGCCTCCCGGATTATTTCGCTTTATTTCGCTTTATTGTTAGAAATTCCTTGACTATATTTGTGAAATATGCTAAAATACATTTTCGCATGGGCGTTGTGCGCCCATTTGTGTCAAACTGGCTGAAAATTCCCTGTTTTCAGGGGTTTTTGGATATTTTATTTTCTTAGGAAAGGAGGAAAACAATGCCTACTTTTAACCAGTTGGTAAGAAAAGGCAGAGAGCAGGTGACTTACAAGTCCACGTCCCCCGCCATGCAGAAGGGTCTGAACACGCTGAAAAACTGTGAGACCGATCTGAGCGCTCCTCAGAAGAGAGGCGTGTGCACCGCGGTGCGTACCTCTACCCCCAAAAAGCCGAACTCCGCTCTGCGTAAGATCGCCCGTGTGCGGCTGACGAACGGCTATGAAGTCACAGCTTACATTCCCGGCGTGGGCCACAATCTGCAGGAGCACTCTGTGGTGATGATCCGTGGCGGCCGTGTCAAGGACCTTCCCGGTGTTCGTTACCACATCATCCGCGGTTCTCTGGATACCCAGGGCGTGGACGGCCGTATGCAGTCCCGCAGCAAGTACGGCGCGAAGAGACCGAAGGCCGGCAAGAAAAAGTAAATTTCAACAGCAAGCCCTGTTGTTTACCTATATAAATACGTAAACCTCGGGGCGCAGACGCAGGAACGCGGTTCCCGCGTAGTACCCGTGATATCATTTTTTAATGAAGGAGGGAAGCATAGTGCCCAGAAGAGGTAATGTTCCCAAAAGAGATATATTGCCGGATCCTATCTATAACAGCGTGCTGGTGACAAAGCTCATCAACACCGTTATGCTGGACGGCAAGAAGGGCGTGGCGCAGAAGGTCGTGTATGATGCTTTTGACATCATCAAGGAGAAGGCCGATAAGGATCCCCTTGAGGCTTTTACGACCGCGATGGACAACATCATGCCCAGCCTGGAGGTCAAGGCACGCCGTGTCGGCGGCGCCACCTATCAGGTACCTATTGAGGTCAGACCCGAGCGCCGTCAGACCCTTGGTCTGCGCTGGCTTGTCGGCTATGCCCGCAAGCGCGGTGAGAAGACCATGAAGGACAGACTGGCCAACGAGATCATGGATGCGTGCAACAACCTCGGCGCAGCCGTCAAAAAACGCGAGGATACCCACAAGATGGCAGAATCCAACAAGGCTTTTGCGCACTTCCGCTGGTAATCCCGACAGGAGTCAATATTTATGCCTAGACAGTTTTCCCTTGAAAACACAAGAAATATCGGCATCATGGCCCATATCGATGCCGGCAAGACCACAACGACGGAGCGTATCCTGTTCTATACGGGCGTTAACTACAAGCTTGGTGAGGTGCATGACGGCAATGCCACCATGGACTGGATGGAGCAGGAGCAGGAGCGCGGCATCACCATCACGTCTGCCGCCACGACCTGTCATTGGAAGGGACGCCGCATTAACATCATCGATACCCCGGGCCACGTCGATTTTACCGCGGAGGTCGAGCGCTCCCTGCGGGTGCTGGACGGCTGCGTGACGGTTCTGTGCGCCAAGGGCGGCGTGGAGCCCCAGTCCGAGACGGTTTGGAGGCAGGCGAACCACTATAACGTTCCCCGGATGATATACGTCAACAAGATGGATATCATGGGCGCGAATTTTTACCATGTCATGGACATGGTAAAGGACCGCCTCAAGTGCAACGCCGTCCCAATACAGCTCCCTATCGGGGTCGAAGATTCGTTCCGGGGCATTGTTGACCTGGTCGATATGAACGCCGATGTCTATTATGATGATCTCGGCAAGGATATGCGCACGGAAGAAATTCCCGCGGATATGATGGACGAGGCCCGGGAGTACCGGGAAAAGCTGATCGACGCCGTCTCCATGTTTGACGACGAGATCGCCGAGCTCTACCTCGAGGGCCAGGATATCCCTTCGGAGATGATCCGCCGGGTGATCCGCAAGGCCACCGTCGCCAACGAGCTCGTCCCCGTTACCTGCGGCACATCCTACAAAAACAAAGGCGTACAAAAGCTGCTGGACGCCATCGTCGATTATATGCCCTGTCCTCTGGACATCCCCGCCATCAAGGGCACCAATCCCAAGACGGACGAGGAAGAGGATCGCCATCCTTCCGACGATGCGCCGTTCTCGGCGCTGGCCTTCAAGATCATGACGGACCCTTACGTCGGCAGACTGAGCTTTTTCCGTGTTTACTCAGGCACTGTACAGACGGGCTCCACCATTATGAACTCCACCAAGGGTCAGCGTGAGCGTCTGGGACGCATCCTGCTGATGCACGCAAACCACAGGGAGGATCTGGAACAGGTCTGGACCGGCGATATCGCCGCGGCCGTTGGCCTGAAGAACACCACCACGGGCGACACTCTCTGCGATGAAAAGAACCCTGTTATCCTGGAATCCATGGAATTTCCCGAGCCGGTCATCCGCGTGGCCATCGAGCCCAAGACCAAGGCCGGCCAGGAAAAGATGGGCATCGCCCTGCAGAAGCTGGCCGAGGAAGACCCCACCTTCAAGACCTATACCGACGAGGAGACGGGTCAAACCATCATCGCCGGCATGGGTGAGCTGCACCTGGAGATCATCGTTGATCGCCTGCTGCGCGAGTTCAAGGTCGAGGCCAACGTGGGCAAGCCCCAGGTCTCTTATAAGGAGACCATCCGTAAATCCGTGGAGCAGGAGACCAAATATGCCCGCCAGACCGGCGGCAAGGGTCAGTACGGCCACGTCAAGATCCGTATCGAGCCCAACGAGCCGGGCAAGGGCTATGAATTCGTCAATGCCATCGTCGGCGGCGCCATTCCCAAGGAATATATCCCGGCCGTCGATCAGGGCATCCAGGGCGCGATGAACGCAGGCGTACTTGCGGGTTATCCCGTCGTCGATGTGAAGGTCACCCTGTTTGACGGCTCCTATCACGAGGTCGATTCCTCGGAAATGGCGTTCAAGATCGCCGGCTCCATGGCCTTCAAGGAGGCTATGCGCAAGGCTGATCCCACGCTGCTGGAGCCCATTATGAAGGTTGTGGTCACCTCGCCCGACGATTATATGGGCGACGTGATGGGCGACATCAACGCCCGCCGCGGCCAGATCGCCGGAACCGACGTGCAGAACGGCGGCTGCGAGGTTAGCGCCAAGGTACCGCTCTCCACCATGTTCGGCTACGCCACCGACCTGCGCTCCAAGACGCAGGGCCGCGCCAACTACAGCATGGAACCCAGCCATTATGCGGAGCTGCCCAAGAGCCTGCAGGAGACGCTGATGAATTCCCGCAGAACCGATTCTGCGGTGTAAGTTTAACAAACAACAAATAACACGACATTATTTTGAGGAGGATTTTACAATGGCAAAGCAGATGTACAACAGAACCAAGCCCCATGTGAACATTGGCACCATCGGCCACATCGACCACGGCAAGACCACGCTGACCGCTGCCATCACCAAGTACCTTGCTTTCTACGGCGACGCCGAGTACACCGACTATGCTTCCATCGACAAGGCTCCTGAGGAGCGCGAGCGCGGCATCACCATCAATACCGCCCATGTCGAGTATCAGACCAACGACCGCAAGGGCCACGACTACAAGACCGGCGAAGACAACGCCGATATCAAGGGCCGCCACTATGCCCACGTCGACTGCCCGGGCCATGCCGACTATATCAAGAACATGATCACCGGCGCCGCTCAGATGGACGGTGCTATCCTCGTTATCGCCGCTTCCGACGGCCCCATGGCCCAGACCCGCGAGCATCTGCTGCTGGCCCGTCAGGTCAACGTGCCTTCCGTGATGGTCTTCCTGAACAAGTGCGACCAGGTCGACGACCCCGAGCTGCTTGACCTCGTTGACATGGAAGTCCGCGAGCTGCTGAGCTTCTACGGCTTCCCCGGCGACGACACCCCGCTGATCCGCGGTTCCGCGCTGAACGCTCTGGTTTCCGAGTCCACCGACCCGAACGCCCCCGAGTATGAGTGCCTGAAGAACCTGATGGAGGCTGTCGACACCTGGATTCCCACTCCCGACCGCAAGGCCGATCTGCCGTTCCTGATGCCCATTGAGGACGTGTTCACCATCTCCGGCCGCGGCACCGTCGTTACCGGCCGTGTGGAGCGCGGCAAGGTCAAGATCAACGACAAGGTCGAGATCGTCGGCCTGAAGGACGAGATCACCGAGACCGTCGTCACCGGCACCGAGATGTTCCACAAGACCCTCGACTACGCCGAGGCCGGCGACAACGTGGGCTGCCTGCTTCGCGGCATCGCAAAGAAGGACGTGGAGCGCGGCCAGGTTCTGGCGGCACCCAAGTCCATTCACCCCCACACCAAGTTCACCGGTCAGGTCTACGTCCTGAGCAAGGATGAAGGCGGCCGTCATACCCCGTTCTTCAACAACTATCGCCCCCAGTTCTATTTCCGCACCACCGACGTCACCGGCGTCATCACGCTGCCCGAAGGCGTTGAGATGTGCATGCCCGGCGATAATGTCGATATGAAGGTCGAACTGATCACCCCGATCGCCATCGAAAAGGGCCTCCGCTTCGCTATCCGCGAAGGCGGCCGTACCGTCGGTTCCGGCGTCGTCATCGAGATCAACGAAACCATCTGATCCGTCAGACGGTTTGAATTACAAAAAAATCCCGATCGGTAAAACCGATCGGGATTTTTTTCCCGCAACTTTTTGCCGGGAAAATACGTCCTGTGTTCAGGGGACGCTGGTCAGGGTGTGCATGAAACCGTCCATCCGGGCGGAATGGATGTCGCCGCCGATGACCTGCCGGCCCCGCACATACAGCGTGACCAGTACGCCGTCCTCTCCGGGGTAGTTTGTCACGCGGTAGGTGTACTGGTCGCAGTTCTGTCCGGCGAAGGCCGACAGATCAAAGCCCTGCTGGAGCTGTAATTGATTATACTGCGCCATCACGCCGTCGAACTGTGCCGGCAGCGTCACTTCTCTGGCCTCCTCGCTGCTTCTGTCGATCTCCCAGCCCAGGGCGGACAGGTACTTTTCACGCCCGTCTGCGGTGGATGTGTCCAGGAGGGAACGCAGACCGCTCTGGGCGCCGTCCGGCATTCCCCGCACCAGAACCGCCGCCGCCAGCAGAATGGCGGTGACCGCGATGATCAGCACGGCGGTGCCTTTGGTCAGGCGAAACCTTGTTTTTTCCATGGCGTTTTCTCCTTTCACCAATGTTTCTCTCAGCTTCCAATCATTAGTATTCAAATTTCCGCCGGGATATGCTATAATGCCAGTCATGCGAATGATGAGATTGGACAAGTTCATAGGCGATTTGGGCATTGCCGGCCGCGGCGAAGCCCGCCGGCTCATCCGCGAGGGCCGCGTTGCGGTGGACGGCGCGCCGGTGACGGTGTGCGAAAAAAAGCTGGACGCGGACACTGCCGGTGTGACGGTGGACGGGGTGGAGGCGGTCTACCGCCGCTTTCATTATTATATGATGGACAAGCCCGCCGGCGTACTTACAGCCACGGCGGACAGACACGCCGCCACGGTGGCGGACCTCTTACCGCCAAAGCTGCGCCGCATGGCGCTTTTTCCCGTGGGTCGGCTGGATAAGGACACCACCGGCCTGTTGCTGCTCACGGACGACGGCGATTTTGCCCATCGGGTTATCTCGCCCAAATCGGAGATCCCCAAGCGCTACCGCGCCCAGGTGGAAGGCATCCCGGATGCGGCGGACGCGGCGGCTTTCCGCGCCGGACTGACGCTGGGCGACGGGACGAAATGCCTGCCGGCGGAGCTGGAGATCACCGGCACCGATCAGTGCTGCGTCACCGTGCTGGAGGGGAAGTACCATCAGGTCAAGCGGATGCTGGCCTCCCGGGGCAAGCCCGTGGTGGCCCTTCGGCGGCTGTCCGTGGGCGGGCTGTTTCTGGACGAGGATCTGGGACCCGGCGGGGTCCGGGAACTGACAGAAAATGAATTGTGCATTGTGATGAATGAAAAATGACTAAATTCAGGGGACAAAAAAGCCCGGTTTTTTACGCTCTGAGGAAGAGATTCTAAAAAATTCACAAATCCTGCGCATATTTCTATTGAAAATCGCACAAAAATGGCTTATTATGTAAAACTGTGAGTACCATGCTTATGGACAATAAGCCATGTCGTAATGCGGGAGGAAGATTTATGTCCAGTAGAATTTTTCAGAGCGTGATCATCCAAATGAAGGAAGCCACCGACCGATGCATCGGTGTCATTGACGATCAGGGCTTTGTAGTGGCGTGCAGCGAGCTGAGCATGATCGGCTCCAGGCTGGAGGATTTCCATCCCGTGGAACGGGAGGCTATGGAGCAGGTCATTTTATCCGGCGTGCGCACCTATAAGCTCATCGGAGTCAACGGCGGCAAATTCGACTACGCGGTGTTCGTCGAGGGAACGGACGAGATGGCCCGCAGCTCCTGTGTGCTGGCCGCCGTCGCTTTCAACGAGGCCAAGACCAACTACGAGGAAAAGCACAACAAGGCCGCCTTCGTCAAAAACATCATTTCCGACAATATTCTGCCTGGCGACGTCTATGTCCGGGCCAAGGAGCTGCATTTCGTCACGGACGTGCCCCGCGCGGTGCTGCTGGTGCGTCAGTATGACCATCCGGAGATCGTCTCCGTGGAGGTCATCCAGAATCTTTTCCCGGACAAGCAGCATGATTTTGTTCTCAGCGTCAGCGAGACGGACATCGTGGTGATCAAGGAACTCACCACGCCCGACAATCTGGACGAGGTCATGGCCATCGCCCGGAACGTCGAGAAGACCCTGCACGACCAGCTGCAGGTCAAGTGCGTCGTGGGTATCAGTACCACGGCCCGCCATCTGCGGGAGCTGGCCGACCGCTATAAGGAAGCGCAGGTCGCCATCGACGTGGGCCGCGTGTTCGACACCGATAAGAACATTATCAACTACGAAAATCTGGGTCTGGGCCGCATCATCTATCAGCTTCCCACCACTCTGTGCGAGATGTTCCTTCAGGAAGTCTTCAAGAAGAATCCCATCGAATCTCTGGATGAGGACACCCTGGAGACCATCAATAAGTTCTTTGAAAACAATCTCAATGTCTCCGAGACCTCGCGGAAACTGTACGTCCACCGGAATACGCTGGTATACCGGCTGGAGAAGATCAAAAAGCTCACCGGTCTCGATCTGCGGGAATTCGACCACGCCATCGTGTTCAAGGTGGCGATGATGGTCAAAAAGTATTTGGATTCCTTAAACCAGACAAGGCATTGAGCGCAGCCATAAATCGGCAGCTATAACCGGAAAAACCTTTCACAGCGATTTGGAGGAAAATACTCTATGGTTCAGATGAACGACGTAACGATGGTGTATGAGAGCAGCGGGGCCACGGCTCTGCAGGATGTGGACATCACCATCAACGAAGGGGAGTTCGTTTTTCTGGTGGGCCCTTCCGGCTCCGGCAAGACGACTCTGATCAAGCTGTTAACGGGCGAGATCCAGCCCTCTGAAGGGGAGATCACCGTCAACGGCTTCGACATGTGCCGTATGAAGCGGCGCAAGGTGCCAAAAATGCGGCGCACCATCGGCGTTGTGTTTCAGGATTTCAGGCTGATCGACAACATGACCGTCTACGACAACGTGGCCTTCGCCATGCGCGTCGTGGGCACGTCGGAAAAGCTCATCCGCGAGCGCGTGCCTTACGTCCTCAACCTTGTGGGGCTGGACGGCCGGGAGAAGCGCAGGCCCCAGGAACTCTCCGGCGGCGAACAGCAGCGCGTGGCCATCGCGCGGGCGCTGGTTAATTCGCCCCGCATGATCATTGCGGACGAGCCTACCGGCAACCTCGACCCCGTGCGGTCGCTGGAGCTGATGCTCCTGCTGGAAAAGATCAACGAGCTTGGCACCACGGTCCTGGTGGTGACCCATGAAAAGGAGCTGGTCAACGCGTTTTCCAAACGTGTCGTCGCCATCGACAGCGGCCGCGTGATCAGCGACGGAATGGACGGGTACTACAGCTATGAATAAATCCGGATATCTGATACGAGAAGGCTTCCGCAGCATCCGGACGCACCGCTTCATGTCCTTCGCGTCCGTCACCATTATTATGGCCTGCCTGCTGATCATGGGCAGTTTTTCCCTGGTCGCGGTGAACATAAACAGTCTTATCAAAGACCTTGAGAGCCAAAATGAGATCGTCGCCTTTGTAAACGAGGATTATTCGCAGAGCCAGGCCAAGGCCCTGCAGCCCAAGATCGAAGCGGTGGACAATGTAGCCTCCGCGGAGTTCGTCTCCCGGGAGCAGGCCATGAAAAACTTCATGGCGGATTACAGCAAGGACCAGATGGAGGGCATCGACGAGAGCGTGTTCCGCGACCGGTATGTGATCCATCTCACGGACATCAGCCTGATGGCGCAGACCAAGACCGCGTTGGAGTCCGTGACCGGCGTGGCCAAGGTCAATGCTCATGTGGATTACGCCAACGATATGATTACCGTGCGCAACATTGTCAGTGTGGTGACGCTGGTGCTGATCGTCATCCTGGTGATCGTCTCGTTCTTCATCATGACCAACACCATCAAGCTGGCCACCTTCAGCCGCCGCGAGGAGATCGCGATCATGAAGATGGTGGGCGCCACCAACGGCTTTATCCGGCTGCCCTTCGTGGTGGAGGGCCTGGTGCTGGGCCTGATGGGCGGCGTGCTGGCATTCTTTGCCGAATGGGGCCTGTATTCGCTGGTGACGGGCAAGATCATGGAAACCATCGCCGGCAATTTTGTAGAGGTCGTTCCGTTCGCGTCCGTGGCCACGCCCGTACTGCTGGTCTTCCTGGGCGTCGGCATTCTGGTGGGCGCCTTCGGCGGCGTCAATGCCATTCGGAATTATCTCAAGGTCTGATGATTCTAGGAGGCTGATATGAGCAAGAAATTTGTATCCATACTGTGTATCATTCTGGCGGCCCTTTTCGTCATCTCTCTGGTGGTCATGGTGCTGCCCGGCTCCGCGCACGCGGTGTCCCAGTCCCAGATCGACGTGCTGCAGGAGCAGAAGGAGGCGCTGGCCGCGAAAAAGAAGGCCGCGTCCGACCAGATTTCCCAGCTCAAGAGCCAGCAGGCCGGATATCTGGAGCAAAAAGAGGCGCTGGACAATAAGTGTGAACTGATGCGGCAGGATATCGATCTGCTGGAAAAGCAGATCAAACTGTACGACGATATGATCGCGCAGAAGGGCGCGGAGCTGGAGAAGGCCGAGACCGACCGGGACGAGCAGCTTGAGCGCTACCGTACCCGCGTCAGAGCCATGGAGGAAAACGGCAGGTACAACTATCTGGAAACTCTGCTCACCGCCACCAGCCTGTCCGATCTCCTGACCAAGATGGATGATGTCGGCGAGATTATGAGCTCCGACAAAGAGCTGGAGGACAGCTACAAGGCCGCCGTGGCCGAGTGTCAGGAGCTTAAGACCGAGTACGAGAAAACCCAGGCCGACATGAAAGAGAATCAGACCGAGCTGAAGAGCGAGAAGGTCGAGCTGGAGGCCCAGATCACCGAAGCCACCGACATGATCGCGTCTCTGCAGGGCAATATCGACACCTTCACTGCCGCCTACGACGAAAATGCAGCCGCCGAGAAGAGCGTCATTTCTCAGATGAATCAGCTCTCCGCCCAGCTGGCCGCGGAGGCTGCGGCCGCCAAAAAGAAAGCGCAGCAGACAGGAACCCCGTCAACCGCTGTCACCGGTTCCGGGTCTTTCCAGTGGCCCGTGTCGTCCTGCACTTACATAACCAGCAAGTACGGCTACCGTATCCACCCCATTTTCCATACCAAGAAATTTCACTCCGGTCTCGACATCGCGGCTTCCGCCGGGTCCACCATCGCGGCTGCCGACGCCGGCACCGTAGCCGTGGCGACCTATTCGTCCTCTTACGGCAACTATGTCATGATCAACCACGCCAACGGGTATACCACGCTGTACGCGCATATGAGTTCGCTGGCCGTCTCCGCGGGACAGACCGTCTCCAAGGGGCAGACCATCGGCTATGTGGGCTCCACCGGCTGGTCCACAGGCCCCCATTGCCATTTTGAGATCCGCTATAACGGCGCCACCGTTGATCCGGCCCAGTATTTCAGCGGCCTGACCTATTCGGCCGACGCGTGATGATGGTAGCCAGTGTTAACGGATGCCGGGCAGTCCTTTGACTGCCCGGCACCTTGTGTACCAAATCGATTTTTCGGAGGATACGCCTGTGGACGAAAAACCTGAGAATGCCGGAAAGCCGCGCCGCAAAGGCCGGATAAGACCGCTGCGCCCGTCGTGGGTGCTGCTGCTGTGCGTGATTTGTGCCGTGGCCGGTGTGGTTGTCACGCTTACGTCGGTGTACGCCCGTTTCGGCGGCAGGGCCGAATATAAGAGCGCGATCAAATATGTCGAGGTTGAAAAAGCCATCGCGGACAACTACATCGGCGACTATGACAGCGCCTCGCTGAAGAACGCGGCGGCGGCGGCCATGGTCACCAGCCTGGGCGATAAGTGGAGTTATTACATGACCGCCGACGAATACAGCACCTACAAGCTGCACTCCGCCAACGAATATGCCGGCATCGGCGTCACCGTCTCCAAGGACGCGGGCACCGGCGGCTTCAAGCTGACCTCCGTCACCGCCGATACGCCCGCCGCCGACGCTAAGCTGACCGAGGGCATGATTATCATGACCATCGACGGGGAGGATGTGACCAAGCTTTCGGTGGACGGTATCCGCGAGCTGATCCAATCCAAGCTCAATTCCACCATTGTGCTGGGAATGTCGGTGGACGGCGGTAAGCCCACGGACTATAAGGTGGACTGCTCCATCATCCATACCAATCCCGTGAGCTACGAGCTGAAAGCCGGAAATATCGGCTATATCAAGATCGCCAACTTTGATTCCGGCAGCGGCGCCGCCGCCATCGCCGCCATCGAGGACCTGCTGTCTCAGGGCGCGACCTCCATTTTGTTCGACGTGCGGGACAATCCCGGCGGTTTCCTGTCCGAGCTCATCAAGCTGCTGGATTACATCCTGCCCGAGGGCGATATCTTCGTCTCTGTGGATCAGAACGGGAAGGAGACCGTCACAAAATCCGACAACGTGTGCCTGCAGATGAAAATGGCCGTGCTGGTCAACGAAAACACCTACAGCGCGGCGGAGTTTTTCGCGGCGGCCCTGTCGGAATATCACTGGGCCACCGTGGTAGGCGCGCCGACCACGGGAAAGGGCCGCAGCCAGACCACCATCGAGCTGTCCGACGGCAGCGCCGTGCATATTTCCAGCCGCAAGTATCTCACGCCCAACCGCGTGGATCTTTCCGAAAAGGGCGGCATAACGCCGGACACCGTCGTATACAATACGGATGCGGGGGTTGATTCCCAGTTGAACAAAGCCCTCAATTTATTGTCTTGACAGCGGCGGGCATTCTAAATATAATAGCAAAACAGGCAATCGGTTGTTTCCGTTATTTTACATTGAAGGAGACTAATTATAATGGCAGACAGCAGCAGATACAAAATGAGTCAGGAACGCCTGGACGACCTGAAAAAAGAGCTGGAATATCTGGAGACCGTCCGGGAAAAGGAAGTATCCGAGCTCATCAAGGAGGCCCGCAGCTTCGGCGATCTCAGTGAGAACAGCGAATATGACGAGGCCAAGACCGAGCAGGGCAAGCTGTATTCCAAGATCGCGGAGTATAAAGACCTTATCGAAAACGTCGAGATCGTGGACAAGGTCGTGGAAGTTGTCGTGAAGGACGCCGTGGTGCTGGGCAGCCGGATCAAGCTGCACGACGCCGAGGAGGGCTGCGACGAGGACTTTGAGATCGTCGGCTCCCAGGAGGCCAATCCCATGCACGGCCGCATTTCGGATGATTCCCCTCTGGGCCGCTGCCTGATCGGCCATCGCGCGGGGGACACCGTCAGCGTGGAAAACCAGTTTGGCACCCAGCAATTCAAAATACTTGCCGTTACCAACGACTGAATAATCAGGAGATAGAATGAGCGATATTGACAACAGAGAAGAGACCCAGGAAATGACCGCCGAGGAGCTTTCCGAGCTGCTGCAGGTGCGCCGGGACAAGCTGAAGTTTTTCCAGGACGAGGGGCGCGACCCCTTTGCCCAGACCCGCTTCGATCGTACCGCGTGGTCCAGGGAGATCGCGGATGATTTCGACGCTTTCGACGGCAAGACCGTCTCCGTGGCGGGCCGCATCATGTCCAAGCGGGGCATGGGCAAGGCCATCTTCTGCCACATCAGGGACGATAAGGGCCGCATCCAGGTCTATGTGAAGATTGACGCCGTCTCCGAGCAGGAGTTTTCCGACTTCCGCAAGTATGACGTAGGCGACATTATTGGTGTCACGGGCTATGTGTTCAAAACCAAGACCGGGGAGACCACCGTCCACGCCCAGAGGGTCGTCCTGTTGGCCAAATCCCTCCGGCCCCTGCCGGAGAAGTTCCATGGCATGACCAATGTGGAACTCAAGTATCGCCAGCGCTATGTGGATCTTATCATGTCCGACGATTCCCGCCGGAACTTCGAGATTCGATCCAAATTTATCAGCTACATCCGCCGCTATCTGGAGGGCCGGGGCTACATGGAAGTGGAGACCCCCGTGCTGAATACCGTCTCCGGCGGTGCCACGGCCCGTCCCTTCATCACCCACCACAACACGCTGGATATCGATATGTACCTGCGCATCGCCACGGAGCTGAACCTCAAGCGGCTGATCGTGGGCGGTATCGAGCGCGTCTATGAGATCGGCCGCATTTTCCGCAACGAGGGCATGGATACCAGGCATAACCCCGAATTCACCACGGTGGAGCTCTACGAGGCCTACGGCGACCTCTATACGATGATGGATCTGTTTGAGGAACTGCTCTCCGGCGCGGCAAGGGATATTCTGGGCACCTATGCGCTGGAATGGCAGGGAGAGCGGCTGGATCTCACCCCCGGCTGGCGGCGCATGACGATGGCCGAGGCTGTGAAGGAATACGCCGGCATCGACTTTATGGCGATCGGCGACGACGCCGGGGCTGTCGCCGCGGCGAAATCGGCCGGCGTGGACCTGACCAAAAAGGAACCTACCTGGGGCAACGCCCTGTATGAGACCTTCGACCAGAAGGTGGAGGAGAGGCTCATTCAGCCCACCTTCATCACTTCTCACCCCGTGGATGTCTCCCCGCTGGCCAAGCGCAGTCCCAGCGACCCGCGCCTGACCGAGCGTTTTGAGCTTTTTATCTGCCGCAGCGAGATGGGCAACGCCTTCTCCGAGCTCAACGACCCCATCGACCAGAAGGCCCGCTTCGTCAGGCAGATGGAGCTGCGCGCCGGCGGCGATGACGAGGCCGGTATGATGGACGAGGACTTCATCAACGCGCTGGAGTACGGTATGCCGCCCACCGGCGGCCTCGGCATCGGCGTCGATCGCTGCGTCATGCTGCTCACGGGCTGCAATTCCATCCGGGACGTGATTTTGTTCCCGACGATGAAGCCATTGGATTGACAGGAAAAAACTGTGACGGTGCTTTTCGCCCCGCCACAGTTTGTTTTGCTATGGAAACGATAACATCAAGAAAAAATTCCTATATCCGCCACCTGCGCCGGCTTGCCGCCGACGGCGATTATCGCCGCGGGTGCGGCGAGTACGTGTGCGACGGGGACAAGCTGCTGGCGGAGGCGCTGCGCTTTGCGCGGGTGACCTCCATCCTCTGGCGGGAGACGCCGGGGGAAGCCCCGTGCGGCGCGCAGTATACCGCGCCGGCGGAGCTTTTTGAGTACGCCTCGCCCTTAAAGAGCAGCGGCGGCCCGGTGTTCACCGTGGCGCTGCCCGCGCCGGGAGAGACGCCCATCCGGCGCGCCATTGTGCTGGAAGGGGTGCAGGACCCGGGCAATGTGGGCGCCGTCATCCGCACGGCCAACGCCTTCGGCGTTGACGCCGTGGTTCTGACAGGGGAGTGCGCCGACCTCTACCACCCCAGGACCGTCCGCGCCACCATGGGGGCGATCTTCCGCCAAAACGTGCTGGAATGCGCCGAGCTGGATGCCTTTTTGCGCGATACCGGGCTGCCGCTTTACGGCGCGGCCCTGTCCGACAGGGCGCGGGACATCCGCGAGGTGGACTTAAAAAATGCCGCCGTCGCCATCGGCAGCGAGGGGCGCGGTCTCTCGCAGGCGCTGCTGGCCAGATGCGACGGGACCATCATCATTCCCATGCGGCCCGATTCCGAATCCCTGAACGCCGCCGCGGCAGCCGCGGTGTGCCTGTGGGAAATGGCCCGATAAAGAGAGAGGGGCGAGGGCGTTGCCCGCGATCCAATACTGGCTGTGGCTTTCCTCGGCGGTCGCCGCGCCAAAAACGAAAAAGCTGATCCTGACCCATTATGACGGCGACCCCATGCGGGCTTTCTTTGCCCCGCCGGGGGAATTTGCCGCCATCGAGGGCGTGAACGCGAACGATCTGGACGATCTGGAGCGCCGCGATCCGGCGCGGGCCGACCGCATATTGGCGGAGTGCGACCGGCAGGGCATCACCGTTTTGTCCCTGCAGGACGCGCTCTACCCCCAGCGGCTGCGGAACATCTATGCCCCGCCGGCGGTGCTTTATGTAAAGGGCCGCCTGCCGGACGTTGACAATGAGGCCGCGATCGCGGTCGTCGGCACCCGAAAAGCGACGCCGTACGGCATCAAGATGGGCCGTCGCCTGGGCTATGAACTGACCAGATGCGGCGGGCTGGTGGTCTCCGGCCTCACAGCCGGCATCGACTCCGCCGGCGCGGAGGGCGCGCTGCGCGCGGGCGGGGGCTGCATCGGCGTGCTGGGCACGCCCCATGAGTGCGAAAAGGGGAGGCTGGCCCAGGACGTGGCCGCCGTGGGCGCGGTGGTCAGCGAATACCCGCCCGGCACCGCGCCCGTCAACAGCTATTTCCGCGCGCGCAACCGCATCACCGCAGGCCTCTCCGTGGGCGTCGTGGTGGTGGAGGCCCCGGAAAAAAGCGGCACGCGGCTGTTCGCGGCGGAGGCCGCCGAGCAGGGGAAGGAGCTGTTCGCCGTCCCCGGCAACGCGGACGCGGAGAACTGCGCGGGCTCCAACGCCATCTTGAAGGAGGGCGCCAAGCCCGTCACGGACGGGTGGGAGATCCTGTGCGAATTTGAGGGCCTTTTCCCGGGAAAGCTCCGCCGGCCTGGCAAAACCGCGCCGGAGCCGGATTTTGCGCCGGAAGAAAATGCCGCTGACGCGCCCCAAATTCGACAAAGCCCGCCAAAAAAAGTCGTTGACAAGGAAAAGCCCTCAGATTATATTGACTTGCAGACGCAATTAAAAAATCTGAACGAAGATCAGCTTAAGATCATCTCCGCCATAACCGCCCCGCAGACCCATGTGGACGATATCATTGAAAAAACGGGGCTTTCTCCGGCCAGGACCCTGGCGGGACTGACGCTGCTGCAGCTGCGCGGCTTTGTCCGGCAGGAGAGCGGCAAGCGGTTTTCGCTGAAGATCAAAATCAAGTAAGAGTGAGGTTCCGTAATGTCTAATACCAAGACTGACCTTGTGATCGTGGAGTCCCCGGCAAAGGCCAAGACCATAGAAAAATACCTGGGCAGCAACTACAAGGTCGTCGCTTCCATGGGCCATCTGCGCGATCTGCCCAAGAGCACGCTGGGCGTGGATATCGAGCATGACTTTGAGCCGAAATATATTCCCGTGAAGGAGCGTTCCGACGTGATCGCCGATCTGAAAAAGCGCGCCAAATCGGCGGGTACCGTCTATCTTGCCACCGACCCCGACCGCGAGGGAGAGGCTATTTCCTGGCACCTGAAGGAACTGCTGGACCTGCCGGACGACAAGGCGCGGAGGGTGACCTTCAACGAGATCACCAAAAAGGTCGTCACGGAGAGCATTCAACGGCCCCGGGATATCGATATCGACCTGGTCAACGCCCAGCAGGCGAGACGCGTGCTGGACCGCATCGTGGGCTACAAGCTCTCGCCGCTGCTGTGGAAAAAGATCCGCCGGGGCCTGTCGGCGGGCCGCGTCCAGTCCGTGGCCACCCGCATGGTGGTGGACCGGGAGCGGGAGATCAGCGGCTTTGTGAAAGAGGAATACTGGCTGCTGGACGCCTGGCTCAACTGCGCCCGGCCCGACACCACCTTTTCCGCCCGCTTCTTTGCGCTGGACGGCAAAAAGGCCGATCTGCGCTCCGAAGCCGAAGTCAACGCCGTTGTGGCGCGGGCCAAGGACGGCCCCTTCAGGATCAGCACGATCAAGCGCGGGGAAAAGCACCGCAGCCCCTCGCCTCCGTTCATTACCTCCACGCTCCAGCAGGAGGCTTCCCGCCGCCTGGGCATGACGCCGAGACGCACCATGTCCATCGCCCAGCAGCTTTACGAAGGCGTGGAGATCGCCGGACAGGGCTCCGTCGGCCTGATTACCTATATGCGTACCGACTCGCTGCGCCTCTCGGACGAGGCCCTTGCCGCCGCGGGCGGCCTTATCCGCGACCGCTACGGCGACGCCTATTATACCGGCGCGCGCAAATACAAGACGAAAGAGGGCGCGCAGGACGCCCACGAAGCGATCCGTCCCACCAACGTGTATCTCACGCCGGAGGATGTGCGCAAGGATCTCACCGGCGAACAGTACCGGCTGTACCGCCTGATCTGGGGCCGCTTCACCGCCTGCCAGATGGCCAACGCCTCCTATTCCAACGTGGTCGTCGACATCGACGCCAACGGCTGCGGCTTCCGCGCCAATTATTCCGAGATGAAATTTCCCGGCTACACCGCCGTCTATGAGGAATCCCGGGACGAGGACGGCGAGGATACGCGCCGGCCCCTGCCCAACATGGAAGAGGACCAGACCGTTTATCTGGAGAAAATGAGCCCGGAGCAGCAGTTCACCCAGCCCCCGGCCCGCTATACGGAGGCCACGCTGATCCGCGCCATGGAGGAAAACGGCATCGGCCGCCCCTCCACCTACGCGCCCACCATCTCCACCATCACCGCCAAGGAATATGTCGTCAAGGACGGCAAATATCTCCGCCCCACGCCCCTGGGCGAGGTGGTCACGCAGCTGATGGAGGATCGTTTCGCCGACATCGTGAATCTCAAGTTCACCGCCGGCATGGAAGAAAATCTGGATGACATCGAAGCCGGCAAGCGCCGGTGGCAGGACGTTCTGGCCGATTTCTACAGGGATTTCGACAAGGAGCTCACCGATGCCGAGACCGCCATGGAGGGCGAGCGCATCAAGGTGCCCGACGAGGTCACCGACGAGAAGTGCGACGTGTGCGGCGCCAACATGGTCATCAAGACCGGGCGCTTCGGCCGTTTCCTGGCCTGCCCCAACTATCCCGAATGCACCTTTACCAAGCCCCTGGTGATCGAAATGCCCGGCAGCTGCCCCCGCTGCGGCGGACGCATCCTCAAGCGCACCTCCCGCAAGGGCTACACCTTCTACGCCTGCGAGCGCGGGCAGGAATGCGGCTTCATGTCCTGGGAGGTCCCCACGGCGGAGAACTGTCCCAGCTGCGGAAAGACCCTGTTCAAGCGCAGCGGCAAGGGGAAGCGCAGGCCCTTCTGCATCAACCCGGAATGCCCGGATTTCCTGCCGGAGGACAAGCGCGGCTATCACCGCAAGGCCAGCGCCGATAAGCCCGACGTGGGCACCCCGCCGGAGGGCGAGACCGCCGCGAAGAGGCCGGCCGTCACGAAAAAGCCGGCTGCCGCGAAGAAGCCTGCTTCTGCAAAGAAATCGGCCCCGGCGGTCAAAAAGCCGGCGTCTGCAAAGAAACCGGCCCCAGCGGTCAAAAGGCCCGCGGCAAAAAAAACCGCCAAAACAAAATAAATCGGCAAGGGCGGCTTCTGCCGCCCTTTAGCCGGTTTTTGAGATAGGAATGCGCTATGGAAAAAGTTACCGTCATCGGCGCGGGCCTGGCCGGCAGCGAATGTGCCTGGCAGCTGGCCAAACGCGGCATCGGCGTGCGTCTGGTGGAAATGAAGCCCGCGAAAATGACCCCGGCCCACGTCTCGCCCTATTTTGGCGAGCTGGTCTGCTCCAACTCGCTGCGGTCGGACGAGCTGACCAACGCCGTGGGTCTTTTGAAAGAGGAATTGCGCCGGCTGGACAGCCTTATCATGGCCTCCGCCGATCAAAACCGCGTCCCCGCGGGCGGCGCGCTGGCCGTGGACCGCGAGGGCTTTGCAAGGTACATCACCCGTCAGCTCCGCACGGACCCGAATATCGAGATCGTGGAGGCCGAGGCCGACGCCATCCCGGAAGGGGAGTGCGTCGTCGCCTCCGGCCCGCTGACCAGCGACGCCCTGGCCGACGCCATCGCCGGGCTGTGCCCGGAATTCGACCTGCACTTTTACGACGCCGTGGCTCCCATCGTGACGCTGGAGAGTGTGGACATGGCTTCAGCGTTCTTCGCCAGCCGGTACGGCAAGGGTACGGCTGATTATGTAAACTGCCCGCTGACCAGGGACGAGTATCCGGCCTTCGTGACGGAGCTGGTGTCCGCCCGGCAGGCCGAGATCCACGGCTTTGACGACGCGAATGTGTTTGAGGGCTGTATGCCGGTGGAGGTCATGGCCCGCCGGGGCGTGGACACGCTGCGCTTCGGGCCGCTGAAGCCCGTGGGGCTGACGGACCCCCGCACGGGGGAGGAGCCCTACGCCGTGGTGCAGCTGCGCAAGGACAATGCCGACGGCACCCTCTACAATCTGGTGGGCTTTCAGACCCACCTGACCTGGGGCGAGCAGAAGCGGGTGTTTTCCATGATTCCGGCGCTGAAGGACGCGGAATTCGTGCGGTACGGCGTCATGCACCGCAACACCTACCTGAATTCGCCGGGGCTTCTCGATCGGTATTACCGACTGAAAACCTTGCCACGGGTAAGTTTCGCCGGGCAGATGACCGGCGTGGAGGGCTACGTGGAATCCTGTGCCTCCGGCGCGCTGGTGGGCATCGAGACCGCGGCGAGACTGCTGGGTCTGCCGCCGGCGGATTTCCCGCGGGAGACCGCCATCGGCGCGCTGGCCGCCTATGTTTCCGGCGGCAGCGTGGGCGATTTTCAGCCGATGAACATCAACTTCGGCATCCTTACGCCGCTGGACCACAGGGTCCGGGGCAAACGCAATAAAAACGCCGAGATCAGTCAGCGCGCGCTGACGGTGATCGAGCAGATAAAGACCAAGGAGGTTTTTGGGATATGAGAATCATCATCGACGCCATGGGCGGCGATAACGCCCCGGGCGAGATCGTCAGGGGCGCGGTGCTGGCCCATCGGGAGCTGGGCGTGGACATCACGCTGGTGGGGCAGAAGGAGCGCGTGGATGCGTGTCTGAAAAATGAAAACTGCGCCGATGTCGAGGTCGTGGACGCCCGGGAGATCATCTCCATGGAGGACGATCCCAGTACCGCCACCCGGCGCAAGAAGGATTCCTCCATGACCGTGGCGCTGAATCTCCTGCGGGACGGCAAGGGCGACGCCGTGGTCTCCGCCGGTTCCACCGGCGCGCTGCTCACGGGCGCCACGCTGATCGTCAGGCGCATCCGCGGCATCCGCCGCGCCGCCATGGCCCCGGTACTGCCCTCCGGCGATTACGGCACCATGCTCATCGACTGCGGCGCCAACGTGGAGTGCTCGCCGGAATACCTGCTGCAATTCGCTTTCATGGGCGGCTACTATGCCAAAAAGCTCATGGGCTGCCCGGCCCCCCGGGTGGGTCTGCTGAACGTGGGCACCGAGGACACCAAGGGCGACGGGCTGCGCCGCGAGACCTTCAAGCTGTTGCAGAAGGCCTCGGATGAGGGCCGCATCAATTTTGTGGGCAATGTGGAGGGCACCGGCGTCTATGGCAATGTGGCCGAGGTCGTGGTCACCGACGGTTTTTCCGGCAATATCCTGCTGAAGACCACCGAGGGCGTGGCTAAATTTATGATGGGCCTGCTCAAGGAAGTGTTCTATAAAAATCTCGGGACCAAGCTGGCCGCCGCCGCCGTCAAGGGCGGCCTGAAGGATATGAAAAAGAAGCTGGACTTCAACGAGGTGGGCGGCACGGCCCTGCTTGGCATTTCAAAGCCCGTCATCAAGGCCCACGGCGCGTCCAAAGCCACGGCCATCCGGAACGCCGTCGGCCAGGCCGTCTCCTTTGCCCAGTCCGGCATCATCGGCGATATCGTTGCCAATATCGACGCGATGAAGCTCAATGGGGAAGCGGGGGACGAAGCGTGATGGAGCTGGAAGAGAAGCTCGGCTACGTCTTTCGTGACAAGAGCCTGCTGGCCAGCGCCCTGTCCCACAGCTCCTACGCCAACGAAAGGAAGGCCATCGGCTACAACAGCAACGAGCGGCTGGAATTTCTGGGCGACGCGGTGCTGGGCTTTGTCACGGCGGACGTTCTCTACAGGGTGGACCCCGCGCTGCCCGAGGGCCGCATGACCAAGCTCCGGGCGGAGCTCGTCTGTGAAACCGCGCTGCATAAGACCGCGCTGGAGCTGGAGTTGGGCAGGTATCTGCGTCTGGGCAAGGGCGAGGAGCACACCGGCGGGCGGGAGCGCCCCTCTATTCTGGCCGACGCGGTGGAGGCCGTTATTGCCGCGCTGTATCTGGACGGCGGCTTCGACGTGTCCAGGCGGTTCATCATGGCGCACGTGCTGGCGGGGGCGGACATCGCCTGCGAGCCCACCGGCGACTGGAAGACCGAGCTGCAGGAATTTATCCAGCAAAAGCCGGGGCGGACGCTGGCCTATGAGCTGCTGTCCGAATCCGGCCCCGATCACGACAAGCTCTTTCAGTTCCGCGTTTTGCTGGACGACACGGAGATCGGCAGGGGACAGGGCCGCACCAAAAAGGAGGCCGAGCAGTCCGCCGCCAGCGCCGCGCTGGAGGCGATGAAAAAGTGAGCCCCAGGCAGAGCGTCATTCCGGTTTTCGTGCCGCATCTGGGCTGCCCGCACAGGTGCGTGTTCTGCAATCAGAACCGCATTTCCGGCGCGCAGGTTCCGGCCACGGCACAGTCCGTTCGAAGCGCCATTGAAAAGGCCGCCGCCCTGACTCCGCTGGAGACAAAACGGCAGCTGGCGTTTTACGGGGGCAGCTTCACGGCCATCCCCGCGGCCCGGCAGGAGGCGCTTTTGTCCGCCGCCGCGCCGTATCTGGCGCGCGGAACCATCGTCTCCATCCGCCTGTCCACCCGGCCCGACGCCATCGACGATGAGACGCTGGCGCGTCTGGCGCGCTACGGCGTGGAGACCGTGGAGCTGGGCGCGCAGTCCATGGACGACGGGGTCCTGCGCCTGTCGGGCCGGGGCCACACCGCCGCCGATGTGGCGCGGGCCGCGGCGCTTGTCAAGGCCCGCGGCTTTCAGCTGGTGCTGCAGATGATGACCGGCCTGCCCGGCGATACGGACGAGAAGGCCGTGGAGACCGCGGAGAAGCTCATCGCGCTCTCCCCGGACGGCGTGCGGATCTACCCCACCGTGATCGTGCGGGACACCGCGCTGTACGAGCTGTGGCAGGCGGGGGAGTATACCGAGCACACCGTGGAGGACGCGGTGCGCGTGTGCGCCCGGCTGCTGCCGCTGTTCGACGGGGCGGGCATCCCGGTGATCCGCCTGGGGCTCAACCCCACGGAGGAGCTCTCCGGCGGGGATGCCGCGGGCGGGGCCTACCACCCGGCGCTGGGTGAGCTGGTGCGTTCCCGGGTGCTGCTGGAGAAGGCCCGGACACTGCTGGCCGGGGTCGGGCCCGGCAGCGCCGTCACGCTGGGCGTGGCGCAGCGCGCCGTCTCCCAGATGATCGGGCAGCACCGGCAGAATCTGGCTTCGCTGAAAAGCGGCCTTGGCCTGGCGAATGTGCGGGTGCGGCCGGCAAATGTGAAAAATGATGAAATAATCCTGCTCAGCGTTGATAAGCCCCGGGATATGGTATAAAATAAATTGTTTACGAGTTTATCGAGAAGCCGAGGTAGAGAATTTGTACTTAAAGGCACTGGAGATTCAGGGCTTCAAATCGTTCCCTGAAAAGACCGTTCTGACCTTTGAAAACAGCATAACCGCCATCGTGGGTCCCAACGGCTCCGGCAAGTCCAACATCGCGGACGCGCTTTTGTGGGTCATGGGCGAGCAGCGCAGCAAGACGCTGCGCGGCGCCAAGATGGAGGACGTGATCTTTGGCGGCACTGAAAAACGCGGGGCCATGGGCTTCGCGCAGGTGACGCTGATTCTGGACAATACGGATCGCTCCATCGCCATCGACGCCTCCGAGATCATGCTCACCCGCCGGTATTACCGCTCCGGCGAGAGCGAATATTACATCAACCGCGAGGCCGTGCGGCTGAAAGATATCAACTCGCTGCTGATGGACACCGGCCTTGGGCGGGACGGCTATTCCGTCATCGGACAGGGCCGCATCAGCGAGATTATCTCCAATAAAGCCACCGACCGGCGGGAGGTCTTTGAGGAAGCCGCCGGCATCTCCCGTTTCCGCTACCGCAAGGAGGAAGCGGAGCGCAAGCTGGAAAAGACCGAAGAAAACCTGGTGCGCATCAACGACAAGGTGGAGGAGCTGGAGCTGCAGGTCGGGCCGCTGAAGGATCAGGCCGAGGTAGCCCGGCAGTACCTTCTGCTGCGCGACCGGCTGCGGGTGCGGGAGATCTCCGTGTGGATGGCCACGCTGGACAAGCTCCACGCCTCCGCCCAGGCCGTCAGCGACGAGTACGACGACGCGCACCGCGCGCTGGACGACGCGCACCGCGCGCTGGACGCGCTGTACGCCTCCTCCGACAGTATTCTGGAGCGGATGCACCGCAAGGATACCGAAGCCGAGGAGACCCGCGCCCGCCTGTCCAGAGCCGAGACCCAGGCCGCGGAGTGCGATTCCGCGGCGGCGGTGATCCGGGCCAATATCAAAAACAGCGCCGACAGCGTGGACAGAATGCTCGGCGACATCGCCGACGCCGAAAAGCGCGCGGAGGATGTCCGGGGCCGCATCAGGGAAAACGAGCGGCGCGTGGCGGAGCTGGAAGAAGCGCTGAGCCAGCTGCGGGACAGGGAGACCTCCGCCCGGAACGTCATCGCGGGCTGCCGGATGAAGACCAAAAGCCGGGAGGACGCCGTGGCGCTCCTCACGGAAAAATTCACCAGGCTCACCGTGGACTGCCGCAGCATGGATTCGCGCATCGAGCTGCTCGCCGCCATGGAGAAGGAATACGAGGGCTTTTCCAAGGCGGTAAAGACCGTCATGCGGGAAGCGTCCCACGGCGCGCTGAAGGGCGTCCACGGCCCCGTTGCCAATCTGCTGCGCGTGGATGACGAATACGCTCTGGCCGTGGAGACCGCCATCGGCGGGGCCATGCAGAACATCGTGGTAGACACCCAGTACGACGGGCGCGCCGCCATCGAGCTGCTGAAACGGCAGGACGCCGGGCGCGGCACCTTCCTCCCGCTGGACGTGATCGGCGGCGCCGTTCTGGACAACGTCCCCTCGGAGGACCCCGGGTTTGTAGGCGTGGCCTACGAGCTGGCCCATTTCGATGAAAAATACAGGGGTATTTTTGCCAGTCTGCTGGGCCGCACCGTGGTGGCCGAGACCTTGTCCGACGCCGTGCGTCTTTCCAAAAAGAGCAATGCGCGGTTGCGCATCGTCACGCTGGACGGCCAGCTCATCAACGCGGGCGGCTCCATGACCGGCGGCAGCGCCGCCAGAGGCACGGGTATGCTGTCCCGGGCCAACGAGCTGTCAAGGCTCAGGGAGCAGCGCGGGACTTTAGACAATGAAATGGAAAACTGCCGTCGGGAGCTGGACGAGGCCAAGCGGGAGCTGGCCAAGGTGGGTTATCAGCTCACCGCCGCCACCGACGAGCTGAACTTGCTGCACAGCGACACCGCCGCGCAGGAATCCGAAAAACGCGCCACCCAGGGCGCGGCCGATCAGCTGCGCGCCCTGCTGGACGCGCTTAGCGGTGACGGCGCCAGCCGCAGGGCCGTCATCGCGGCGGAGGAAGCCAAGGCCGAGCGCCTGAAAACCGAACTGCGCGGAAGAGAAAAGCAGCTGGAGGAGATCAACGCCCGGGCGGCGGGCATCCGCGCGGAGATCGCCAGACTCAACGAAGCCCGGCTGGAGCTGGAGGGCAGGCGCACCAAAAACGACAGGGACGCGCAGGACCGCAACAAGGAACTGCTGAACATGGAACGCAGCGTGGCGAGGCTGGAGCAGAAAAAGCTGGCCTCCGATCTGGAGGAAAAGCAGATTCTGGACAAGCTGTGGGAGAATTACGAGCTCAGCCACACCGCGGCGCAGGCCGTCCGCCGGCCGGTGGAGAACCTGCCCAGGGCCGCCAAGGAGATCAATGAGCTGCGCCGGGACATTTCCGCGCTGGGCACGCCCAACATCGGCGCCATCGATGAATACCAGCGCGTCAGCGAGCGCTATGAATTCCTCACCGCCCAGCGGGACGACGTGCGAAAGGCCAAGAAGGAGCTGACGGACATTATCGGCGATATCACCGCCGAGATGCGGGACGTATTTCTGCGGGAATTCCGTGCCATCAACGACAGCTTCAAGGAGACCTTCCTGGAGTTTTTCGGCGGCGGCAAGGCCGATCTGGTGCTGGAGGACGAGGACAATGTGCTGGAGTGCGGCATCGAGATCAAGGTCCAGCCGCCCGGCAAGGCGCTGTCCAGTATCAGCCTTCTGTCCGGCGGCGAAATGGCCTTCGTGGCCATCGCGCTGTATTTCGCCATTATCAAGGTCCGCCCCACGCCGTTTTGCGTGATGGACGAGATCGAAGCCGCGCTGGACGAGGCCAATGTCATCCGCTACGCGGAATATATGCGCCGGGTGTCGGATAAGACGCAGTTTATCGTCATCACCCACCGCCGGGGCACCATGGAGGAGGCCAACCATCTCTACGGCGTCACCATGCAGGAAAAGGGCGTGTCCAAGGTCATCGCGCTGGATCTGGCCGAAGCGCAGAAAACGATTGAAGCGGCCAAACGCTGACAGGAAAGGGTCATCTATCGATGGGATTGTTTGAAAAAATGTTTGCCGGGCTGTCAAAAACCCGGAACAATATGGAAGAGCTGGAAGCGCTCTTTCAAAACTACAAGCCGGACTCAAAGACGTTTTACAACGATCTGGAGGAGCTGCTGGTGCTGGCCGACGTGGGCGCCGCCACCGCCGCCCGGGTCTGCTATGAAATGGAGCGCATGACCTGGGAGCGCCGTTTCCGCAAGGGGAATGAAGCCCGGGCCGGACTCATCGAGATCCTCTCCAGAATGCTGGCGGTGAGCGATCCCGCGCTGAAGCTGGACACCAAACCGTCGGTCGTCCTGATGGTGGGCGTCAACGGCGTGGGCAAGACCACCACCATCGGAAAGCTGGCCGCCCGTCTGAAGGCCGACGGCAAAGACGTGCTGCTGTGCGCGGGGGACACCTTCCGCGCCGCCGCCGCGGAGCAGCTGACTATCTGGGCGGAGCGCGCCGGAGTAGATATCGTGAAGCACGGGGAGGGCAGCGACCCCGCTGCCGTGGTGTTTGACGGCATCAACGCCGCCAAGGCCCGGGGCAAGGACGTGATCGTGGTGGACACCGCCGGCCGCCTGCACAACAAGCAGAACCTCATGAACGAACTGAACAAAATCACCCGGGTCATTTCCCGGGAACTGCCGGGGGCCGATACGGAGACCCTGATGGTGCTGGACGCCACCACCGGGCAAAACGGGCTGGAGCAGGCCAGGCAGTTTCAGGAATTTGCCGGCATCACCGGCATCGTCCTCACCAAGCTGGACGGCACGGCCAAGGGCGGCGTGGTGTTTGCCATTGCCAACGAGCTGAAGCTGCCGGTAAAATATGTGGGTGTCGGCGAGGGGCTGGACGATCTCATCCCCTTCGACGCGAAAAACTATGTCGAGGCGCTGTTCAAATGATGGAATTGATCCTGGCATCCAACAATCAGAAAAAGATGGCGGAGCTGCGGGCCATCCTGTCCGACCTGCCGGTGACGCTTCTGAGCCAGCGGGAGGCGGGCTGTGATTTCGAGGTGGAGGAGACCGGCGCTACCTTCGAGGAAAACGCGTACCTGAAGGCGGCGGCCGCGGCCGGGGCCACGGGCCTGGCCGCCATCGCGGACGATTCCGGCCTGATGGTGGACGCGCTGGGCGGCGAGCCGGGCGTCTACTCCGCCCGCTATACCGGCACGCACGACGCCACGGACGGGGAGCGCTGCGCCTATCTGCTGAAAAAGCTGGGGGACGCGCGGGACAGGAACGCGCGGTTCGTCTCCTGCGTCTGCTGTCTCCTGCCGGACGGCAGGCGTATCGAGACCCGGGGCGAATGTCCGGGCATTATTCTCGCCGCCCCGAGAGGCGAGGGCGGCTTCGGCTACGATCCCGTCTTTCAGCCGGCGGGCTGCGACCGCTCCATGGCCGAACTGGGCATGGCGGTCAAAAATACCATCTCTCACCGCGCGCGGGCGCTGGAAAAGTTTAAGGAACAACTGAAGGAGTATCTGAATGGCACTGACAAGTAAGCAGCGCGCCCAGCTCCGCGGCATCGCCGCGGGGGAAGACACCATCGTTCTGGTGGGCAAGGGCGGCATCACGGAAAACACCGTCACGGAGATGAGCAACGCCCTGCGCGCCCGGGAGCTGGTGAAGGGCAGGGTGCTGGAAAATTCCCCGCTCACCGCGCGGGAGGCCTGCGATTCCCTGGCCGCGTCCTGCGGGGCGGAAGCCGTGCAGGTCATCGGCAGTAAATTTGTCCTGTATAAAAGGAACCCCAAGACGCCGAAAATAGAATTGATAAAGGAAAAGAAGACAAAATGAGGATTGCCATCTTCGGCGGCAGCTTCAATCCGCCCCATCTGGGCCATCTGGCCGCGGCACGGGCCGTGCTGGAGAAGCTTTCGCCGGATAAGCTTATCATCGTGCCCGCCAACATCCCGCCCCACAAGGCCATGGAGGAGGGCAGCCCCGGCGCGGAGGAACGCCTGACGCTGTGCAGGCTGAATTTCGCGTCCCTGCCGGATACCGAGGTCTCCGATATCGAGCTGCGCCGGGAGGGTAAAAGCTACAGCGCCGACACGCTCGACGAACTGATGACGCTGTATCCGGGGGCGGAATTCACCTTTGTGCTGGGCACGGATATGCTGTTGACCTTTGAGGAGTGGTATCGCTATCGTTTCCTGCTGGAGAACCTGACGCTGGCCGTGCTGGCCCGCAGCGAGGGCGACGAGACGGAGATCCTTGCCCACGCGGAGTATCTGCGGCGGGTGTACGGGGCGAAGATCGTCTTTATCCGGCGGGAGCCCACGCCCATGGCCTCCACGGATATCCGCGGACTTCTGTGCCGCCGGTCGGGCGCTTCCTGTCTGGACGACGCCGTCTATTCCCGCATCGTGAGGGTCCGGGATTACGACACCCAGGTGGAGCTCTACTGGCTGCGGGAGAAGGCCTACGCCATGCTCAAGCCCAGCCGCGTGGCCCATGTGGCCGGGGTGGAGAGCGAGGCCGTGAGCCTGGCCCGCCGCTGGGGCGAGGACCCGGAGCGCGCCGCCGAGGCGGGCATCCTCCATGATATCACCAAAAAACTTTCCCTTGAGGAACAATTGATATTGTGCGATAAATATGGTATCATAAACGACAATGCCGAAAAAGAGAATGTCAAGCTGCTCCACGCCAAGACCGGAGCGGCGCTGGCCAGAGACTTATTCGGCGTCAGCGACGCCGTGTATGACGCCATCCGCTGGCACACAACGGGAAAACCGGACATGACCCTGCTGGAAAAGATCATCTACCTCGCGGATTATATCGAGCCCAACCGGAATTTTCCAGGGCTGGAGGAGCTCCGCGCAAAAACCTATGAAAATATAGATTCCGCCATGGCCCTAGGCCTTAAAATGAGTCTTGAGGATATCCGCTCCTACGGGCGGGAGCCTCATGCCGTCACCGCCGAGGCCTGCGCGTGGTATAGCCGAAAGGAATAAAAAGATATGCAGCTCTTTGGCAGCAGAAGAAATGGCAAGCACAAGGGCAGTTCCGCCGCTTCGCCCGAAAGCGGAGCCGGCGATCCGATAGATTCCATCCGCACCGACAGTATCGACAGTACCGTGGGGGAGGAGACAGCCTCCGCCGCCGTGGCGGAGAAGCCGCCGGTGAAGGGCAAAAAGCCCGGCAGGAGCCATAAGACACTTTTTATAGTCCTGGGCGTCGTGGCCGCGCTGCTGATTGCGCTGTTTGCGGCGTACAAGCTGTTTGTCAAGCCCCCCAAGGTGGTGGATGACGGCCCCACCGCCGCCACCGGCAGCGACATCAAGGACCCGGAGGAGAACGCCCCCGCCACCGAGAGCGGCCGCAGGGACGGCGTGTATACCTTCCTCTTGGTGGGCCTGGACCGGGTTGGCAATAATACCGACACCATCATGGTAGGCTGCCTGGATACGGTCAAGGGCACCGTCAATGTGGTGAGCATTCCCCGGGATACCCTGGTGGATACGGCGTACAGGGTGAAAAAGATCAACAACATCTATCCGGTCTCCATCAACAACGGCGGCAACGGCATCGACGATCTGATGGCCGCGGTAAAGGATCTGGTGGGCTTCTCCATCGACAGCTACGCCGTCATTGATCTGGAGGCCTGCGCCAAGATCGTGGATATCATCGGCGGTGTCACCTTCGATGTGCCGGTGAAGATGTATTACGACGACCCCGCCCAGGATCTGCACATCGCCATCCCGGCGGGCACCCAAACCCTCAGCGGCGATAATTTTGTCAAGGTCATGCGCTTCCGCCACACCTATGCCGGGGGCGACATCCAGCGCATCGGCGTGCAGCACGATCTGCTGATGGCGCTGGCCAAGCAGACCCTTACGGCGGGCAATATCAAGAACATCGACAAGCTTATCGACGTGTACGAGCAGTATGTGGATACCAATCTCACCAGCAACAACCTGGCGTTCTATCTGGAGCAGTTTCTGAAGCTCAAACCGGAAAACATCACGTTTTCCACCATCCCCAACAACGCCATGATGCTGTGCTCCCTCAGCTATGTCATGATCGACATCGACAAGTGGATCCCCATGATCAACGAAAAGCTCAACCCCTATGCGGAAAAGATCACCCCGGCCAATCTGGACGTGATCTCCTTTGATAAAAAGAACTTCATCTCCACCACCGGCTCCATGAAGGGCGGGGCCACGTCCTTCCATAATTTCAATCTCGGCTACACGCCGCAGATTATCACCTATAAGGAGGCGGACAGCAATGCTTGAACCCAGAGACATCGCCGCGCTCGCCGTCAAGGCGCTGGACGATAAAAAAGCGCACAATATCAAGGTGCTGAAGACCGACAAGCAGACTGTGCTGGCGGATTACTTCGTCATCTGCAACGGCACATCCTCTACCCATATCAAAGCCCTCACGGAGGAAGTGGACGGCCGTCTTTCCGACGCCGGCGAACCGCCCCTCCGCAGGGAGGGACACCGTTCCGGCACCTGGGTGCTGCTGGACTTCGGCTGCGTCGTGGTCCACATCTTCACCGAGGAGGCCCGGGAGTTCTACGACCTTGAACGGCTGTGGAGCGATTCCGAGGAGGTTGAGCTCTCATCCCTTCTGGGCCCCTGACAACAGGGGCTTTCGGATTTTTGACCTACGAACAGAAGGAGAGAGACGATTCATGGCTGACTATGATTTTAACCGCATCGAGAAAAAGTGGCAGAAGCGCTGGCTGGATGAAAAGACCTACGCCGCTGTTACCGGCGATCCCCGCCCCAAATACTACGCGCTGGTGGAATTCCCCTATCCCTCCGGTCAGGGCCTGCACGTGGGCCATCCCCGGCCCTACACCGCCATGGACATCGTGGCGCGCAAGCGCCGGATGCAGGGCTATAACGTGCTGTTTCCCATCGGGTTCGACGCTTTCGGTCTGCCCACGGAAAACTATGCCATCAAAAACCATATGCACCCCCGGGACGTGACCGTTCAGAACATCGCCACCTTCACCAGCCAGCTTCAGATGCTGGGCTATTCCTTCGACTGGGACCGTGTCGTGGACACCACCGACCCGGAGTATTATAAGTGGACCCAGTGGATTTTTTTGCAGATGTTCAAAAAGGGCCTGGCCTACAAGGCCAGTATCCCCGTGAACTGGTGCACCTCCTGCAAGTGCGTGCTCGCCAACGAGGAGGTCGTGGAGGGCGTGTGCGAGCGCTGCGGCGCCCCCGTCGTCCGCAAGGAAAAGAGCCAGTGGATGCTGGGCATCACCCAGTACGCCCAGCGCCTGATCGACGATCTGGACGATCTGGACTATATTGAGCGCGTCAAGATCCAGCAGAAAAACTGGATCGGCCGCTCCACCGGCACCGAGCTGGACTTTACCGCCACCAACGGCGACAGGATGACCGTTTTCACCACCCGCTGCGATACGCTGTTCGGCGTCACCTTCATGGTGCTCTCGCCGGAGCATGAGTATCTGCGCAAGTGGAAGGATCAGATCAAAAACTGGGACGCCGTCCAGGCCTACATCGACGAGGCCTCCCGCAAGTCCGATCTGGAGCGCACCGACCTCAACAAGGACAAGAGCGGCGTGAAGCTGGACGGCATCGAGGCCGTCAATCCCGCCACCGGCAAGCGCATCCCCATTTTTGTCTCCGACTACGTCCTGATCACCTACGGCACCGGCATCGTCATGGGCGTGCCCGGCCACGACCAGCGCGACTGGGATTTCGCCGCCAAGTTCGGCGTGCCCATCGTCGAAGTCGTCAAGGGCGGCGATATTTCCAAGGAAGCTTTCACGCTGAAGGACGACACCGGCTTTATGGTCAACTCCGCCTTCCTCAACGGCCTCACCGTGAAGGACGCCATCCCCGCCATGAAAAAGTGGGTGGTGGAGCAGGGGATCGGCCGGGACAAGGTCAACTACAAGCTGCGCGACTGGGTCTTCTCCCGCCAGCGCTACTGGGGCGAACCGATCCCCATGGTCAACTGCCCCAAGTGCGGCTGGGTCCCCGTGCCTGAATCCGAGTTGCCGCTGCTGCTGCCGGACGTGAAGAACTATCAGACCACCGACGACGGCGAGAGCCCGCTGGCCCATATGGACGCCTGGGTCAACACCACCTGCCCCCGGTGCGGCGGTCCCGCCAAGCGCGAGACCGACACCATGCCCAACTGGGCCGGCTCCAGCTGGTATTTCCTGCGCTATATGGACCCCCGCAACGACGAGGCCCTGGTGGGCGGGGATGCCGTGAATTACTGGAATCAGGTGGATTGGTACAACGGCGGCATGGAGCATACCACGCTGCACCTGCTGTACTCCCGCTTCTGGCATAAATTCCTGTACGATATCGGCGTGGTTCCCACCAAGGAGCCCTATGCCAAGCGCACCAGCCACGGCATGATCCTGGGCGCGGGCGGCGAAAAGATGTCCAAGTCCCGGGGCAACGTCATCAACCCCAACGACGTGGTGGCGCAGTACGGCGCGGATACGCTGCGTCTGTACATCATGTTTATCGGCGACTTTGAAAAGGCCGTCCCCTGGAGCGACACCGCCGTCAAGGGCTGCAAGCGCTTCCTGGACCGCATCTGGAATCTTACCGGCGAGCGCCTTGCCGGCAGCGAGGAATACTCCGCCGCCAACGTCAAGGACGTTCACCGCGCCATCAGGAAGGTGGGCGACGATATTGAGGCCATGAAGTTCAATACCGCCATCGCCACGCTGATGTCGCTGGTGAACCAGTTCTACCAGAACGCCCCCAGCCGCGGCGATATCAAGGCGCTGCTGACGCTGCTTTCCCCCTTCGCCCCGCACATCGCGGAGGAGCTCTGGGAGATTCAGGGCTTCGGCGACATGGCCTGCCGGCAGTCCTGGCCGGAGTATGACGAGGCCAAGACCCTGGACGACGAGAAAGAGATCGCCGTACAGGTCAACGGCAAGGTCAGGAGCGCCGTCACCATTCCCATGGACTGCGCCGACGAGACCGCGCTGGCCGCCGCCATGGCGGATGAGAAGGTCAAAAAGGCCATGGCCGGTATGGACGTGGTCAAGACCATCGTGGTCAAAAACAAACTTGTCAATATAATTTTGAAGCCCGCAAAGTAAAAATTGTTGACATCGGCTTGACGAACCATTATAATAACAACGTTAAAAAGCCAAATGATAGTTGGCCCTTTATGCGCCCCCCGCGCATTTGGAGGGAGGGAAATAGATGTCTGAAATTTACGTCAAGGAAAACGAGTCTCTGGACAATGCGCTGAAGAGATTCAAGCGCAGCTGCGCCAAGGACGGCGTCATGGCCGATCTGAGAAAGCGTGAGTATTACCAGAGCCCCAGCGTCAAGCGCCGCAAAAAGTCCGAGGCTGCCCGGAAAAACAAGAACAAGCGTTTTTATTGACCGCTTCAAAGACCGCTCCAGTGGAGCGGTCTTTTTCTGTGCTCCGATCTGCGGTTGACAAAGTAAACCGGCTGTGCTACACTAAGTTTACAAAGTAAACCACACGAGGGGAGCGCGAAAACCATGGAAACTGTTTTGACCCGGGCGGAGTGGAGCGTGATGGACTGCCTGTGGCGGCACCCGGACTGCACCGGGCGCGCCGCGACGGACTTTCTGCAAAACACGGTGGGCTGGACGAAAAGTACCACGCTGACCATGCTGCGCCGGATGACGGAGAAGGGCCTCGTCGCCTGCGACGGGGGCGGGGAAGTGCGCGTCTACCGCCCGCTGGTCACCAGAGAGGACGCCTCCATGCAGGAGACGGACGATTTTCTCAACCGCGTCTACAACGGCAGCGTTGGCCTGCTGGTCAACGCCATGACGGAGAAGCAGAAGCTGTCCCGGGAGGAGATCGACGAGCTGTACGCCATCCTGAAAAAGGCGGAGGAGGCGCGGCATGGCTGAATGGGTCTTGACGTCGTCGCTGCTGATCCTGCTGGTGATCGCGGTCCGCCGTGTCTTTCGCGGCAAGATCAGCCCCCGTTTTCAGTACGCCCTGTGGACACTGGTGCTTTTGCGGCTGCTGCTCCCGTTTTCCCTTTACCGCAGCGCGGCCGGTCCGGCCAATCTGGTGCCCGCGTCCGTCTCGGCGCAGGTTACCGCGCTGCCGGTGGTGGTCCGCAGTCCCGACGGGCAGGCGGTTCAGGCCCGGGCCGCGTCCTCGGGCGATGCGTCGATCAAGATCGCCGGACCGGACACGCTGACGCTCCTTTGGCTGGGCGGCATGGCCGCCACCGCCGGCGTGCTGATCGCCTCCAATCTGCGCTTCGCGCGCCTGCTGCGGCGCACCCGCCGAGCGCTGGACACGGACTGCCCGCTGCCGGTCTATGTGTGCGGCGGCATCCCGTCGCCCTGCCTGCTGTTTGGAAAAGTTTACATAACGCCAACCACTGTCGCCGATGAAACGCGCCTGCGCTATGCGCTGGCCCACGAGGTCACCCACCACCGCCATGGCGACGAGGTATGGAGCCTGCTGCGGTGCCTGTGCCTGGCGATCCACTGGTACAATCCGCTGGTGTGGTGGGCGGCGGTCCTCTCCAGGCGGGACGGGGAGCTGGCCTGCGACGAGGCCGCGGTCCGCGCGCTGGGCGAGGATCGGCGGCTGGATTACGGCAGGACGCTGATCGGGCTCACCGCCGCCGGGGGAGAGGCGCGCAGTGTGCTGCATTGCGCCACCACCATGACCGGGAGCAAACGGAGCTTGAAGGAGCGGATCAACGCGCTGGCAAAAAAACCGAGGAATCTGGCGGCCGCCGTCCTTGCCGTGACCGTGCTGTGCGCCGCGGGCGCGGGCTGCGCCTTTTCCGGGGCACAGACCAAAGCCGCGCCGATAGACCCTGTTGTGGCGATTCAGGAGAGCATGGCTTTTTCTGTCGATAAGAACGGCAAAGATGTGATGACCTTCACCGTGCCCGACGGGGTGACGTCTGTGAGCCTTTCAGGGAGGTTGCTGATGGCTGGGGAGGGGGCGGAGCCCGGCTCCTATATGTCCTATCACTATTCCCTAGACAACCTGGCTCCGGGGAAAACTGTCACCTACAGCGACGGGAAATCCTTTGCCGATTTTTCCGAGCTGTTCATGAGCGTGACGGCGGCGAAGGGTCAGATCGACATTCTTTCGCTGTATGAAAAAACGTTTCCGGGAAAAATCCTGATCTCGAATGTCGCCGACACGCAGGAAGCCCTGCCGCTTACCGCGGAGCAGCTTGCCCAGCTCAACATGGAATTCGCCCCGCTGCTGGGCGAGGCCGTCAACCCGCTTACCTGCTTTTTTACCTCCTACTACGACCGCCCGCAGGAGATGGATTTTGCCGAGTTCCTGCGCTATTTCCCGCTCTGCGGCGACGTGACGGACGAGACGGAGTTTGAGGCGCTGAAGGCGCTGCCCGGCTGGTCCTTCGGCGCGGACGCCACGCTGGAAAATATGCCGGTACCCATCCACAGGTACACGATAGCCCAGATCGACAGAGTTCTTTACGCCTATGCCGGCATCTCCATGAGGGACCTGAGCGATACCGCTTCGGGTGAGGTGCTGTTTCTCCCGAAGTATGACGCCTATTACAACTTTACCAGCGACGCCGGTTTGGGCGGCTTTACCGCGGTCAGCGGCACGGTGGAGGGGGACACGGTGCGCCTGACTTCGGCCGGAGGAGACGTGCTGACCCTGCGGGCCGTCCCGTCGGAGGCCGGGCGATACTTCATCGTCTCGTTCCTGCAAGGCTGAAAAAAACAGCCCCGTACTTTCGGGGCTGTTTTTTAATCCTCGATCTCCCAGGGGAGATCGACATATTCCGGGCTGCGGCCCAGGGCGGGCAGCAGCCTTTCCAGCACGTCCGCCGTTTTGAGCTTCAGCGTGGAGGTGTTGATGCAGGGGTGGCAGCATAAATACTCGCTGTGCGTCAGGTCGCGGTCGATCAGCAGGCGGACGCGGCTTTCCCTGTCATTCATCAGCCCGAGAACGCTGACGGAGCCCGGCGTGATGTCCAAAAACTGCGCCATATGCTCCGGCGAGCCGAAGGACAGCCGCGCCGTACCGATCTCCCTGGACAGCACCCTGGTCTTGAAGGGCTTCCGGCCCGGAGTCAGCAGCAGATAAAAGTCGGTCTGCTGGCGGTTGGTGAGAAAGAGATTCTTGCAGATCTCGCAGCCCAGAATTTTTTCCACGTCCCCGCAGGCTTCGATGGTGTCCGCGTGGTCGTGATCGACCCGGAAATAGGGGATTCCCAGCGAATCCAGCAGCTCGTAGCAGCGAATTTCCTTCGCCGTCCGCCCGGCGCAGTCCTCCGGGCGGCCTTCGTACAGTGTCCGGTCGATCAGCATCGCTTACCTCTTGTTTTCCGGCAGCCAGATTTTCTGCGCCTCGGCGGCCCGGATGAGCTCGTCCCGGAAATCGGGGTGGGCGATGGAGATCAGCGCGGCGGCCCGCTCCCAGGTGGATTTGCCCGCGAGATTCACGCAGCCGTACTCCGTGGCGATGTAATACGCCTGAGAGCGGGGCGAGGTCACGATATCGCCGTTAAACGTCGGCACGATGCGGGAATAGCGTACGCCGTCGTGATCGGTGAAGGACGAGGTCATGCACAGAAAGGCCTTGCCGCCCCTCGACATGGCGGCCCCGGTGAGAAAGTCCAGCTGGCCGCCGGTGCCTGAGATTTGCCGGGTGCCGGAGGACTCGGAGCAGACCTGTCCGTAGAGGTCGGCGGAGACGCAGCCGTTGATGGAGATCATATTGTCGTTTTGGGCGATGACGGCGGGGTCGTTGACGTAGGACAGCGGCGCGGTCATGATGCCGGGGTTGTCGTCCAGCCAGTCGTAGAGGGCCTGGCTGCCCGTGACGAGACCGGCCACGCCCTTGTTTTTGTTCAGCGTCTTGCGGCGGTTGGTGAGCTTGCCCTCCAGGAACATGGAGAGGTAGGCGTCGGAGCAAAGCTCGGTGTGCATCCCCAGATCCCTGAGCTCGGATTTCGCGATCTGCTCGCCCAGGGCGTTGGGCAGCCCGCCGATGCCCAGCTGGATCGTGGCGCCGTCCATGATGTGGGGCAGGATGTAGGACGCGATCTGGATGTCCTCGGCTTTGGGCCGGGCCGCGGGAATGGTGCGGTAGCTGTCCAGCCCGCTCTCCACCACCATGTCCACGTCGGAGATGTGCACGACTTCCTCGAACCCGCCCCGGAGCCTGGGGGCGTGCTCGTTGACCTCCACGATGACGATATCCGCCTGATCGAGGATGAATTTGGACATTCCCGTGGCGCAGGAGAGGTTGAAGTAGCCGTGGCGGTCCATGGGGCCCACGGTCATCATGGCCACGTTCACATGGAGAAACTGGCGGTAGTACCAGCTCAGATTTCGGAAAACCATGGGCGTGAAAAAGCACAGCCCCCTGTCGCAGAGCTTGCGTTCATAACCGGAGCAGTGCCAGGTGTTGTAGACGAAATGCTCCTGGCTGGGATCGCATTCCACGGCCTGTATGGGGCCGAACATCAGATTGCCCTGTACGCGGACGCGGCGCAGCTCGTCCCGGCGGCGGGCCAGCGCCTCGTCCAGCTTCACGGGGAAGCCGTTGGCCCCGGTGTAGTCCACCCAGTCGCCGTCTTTGACGCAGCGGACGGCCTCGTCGGGCGTAAACAGCTTGCTTTCGTATTCAGACAAAAAATCCATCAATATCACCTCTGTAAAGGATTATCGCATAAAAATCCGTTTGACGCAAGAACCTTGTCAAAAGACGGCTGCCGGGATATAATAACCAAAAAACAGACGGAGCGTGTCATGTCCGCAGAAACCCGGGAAAAAGTTTATCTCGCCGCCGCCGACGCCCTGGACCCCGCCAAGACCTTTGAGTGCGGCCAATGCTTCCGCTGGCGGGCGGACGGGGACGGCGGCTATACCGGCGTGGCCTTCGGCACTGCCGCGCGGGTGTGGACGGAGAACGGCACCGTCTGCCTGGACGCCGACGGCCCCGCGCCCTGGCGGGACTATTTTGATCTCGAGACGGATTACGGCGCGATCAGCCGGGATTTTCTGGGCTTCAGCCCCTATATGGACGAGTGCGTGGCCTTCGGGCGGGGCATCCGCCTGCTGCGGCAGGAAAAATGGGAGGCGCTGTGTACCTTCATTCTCTCCCAGTGCAACAACATCCCCCGGATCCGCGGCATTGTGGAGCGGCTGTGCGCCGCCTTCGGGCAGCCTGTCCGCTTTCACGGCGAGACGCTGTACAGCTTCCCGTCGGCGCAGGTTCTCGCGCCCCTCGCGCCGGAGGATCTTGCCCCGCTGCGCTGCGGCTACCGCGCGCCCTACGTGCTGGACGCCGCCCGGCAGGTGGCGGAGGGGCGGCTGGATCTGGACGCGCTGTCCGGCGCCTGCTGCGGCGACTCGCTGAACGCGCTGAAGTGCGTCAGCGGCGTGGGGGAGAAGGTGGCCGGCTGCGCCAACCTGTTCGGCCTGGGCCACCGGGAGGCTTTCCCGGTGGACGTGTGGATGCGCCGGGCGCTGAAGGCGCATTTCCCGCCGGATTTTGACCCGGCCGTCTTCGGCGAAAACGCCGGCCTGGCCCAGCAGTACATATTTTACTACGCGCGCAGCGGGGGAAAAGAAAACTTTGTTTGATTTGCGCGGTTGACTTGTGGGGTGAATCTGTTAGAATTGTTGCAATTATGATAAAATAATGTTGAAGGGGTGGTTTCCTATGGCAAATGAAAAAAAATACGAATCCAGATTTGTGGGCGAGGGACTGACGTTTGACGACGTCCTTCTGGTCCCCGCGGAGAGCGACATCCTGCCCGCCGACATCGAGCTGGGCACCAGGCTCACCAACAAGATCAACCTCAACATCCCCGTGATGAGCGCCGCCATGGACACGGTCACCGAGTACCGCATGGCTATCGCCGTGGCCCGGGAGGGCGGCATCGGCGTCATCCACAAGAATATGACCATCGACGCGCAGGCCGAGCAGGTGGATATGGTCAAGCGCTCTGAAAACGGCGTCATCACCAACCCGTTTTCCCTCTCCGCCGGGCACACCCTGGCCGACGCCGACGCGCTGATGGCCAAGTTCCGCATCTCCGGCGTTCCCATCGTGGACACCGACGGCAAGCTCATCGGCATCATCACCAACCGCGATATGAAGTTTGAAACGGATATGAGCCGCACCATCGACGAGGTCATGACCAGGGACAATCTCGTCACCGGGCTCGTCGGTACCACCCTCGACGAGGCCAAGGCCATCCTGCAGAAGAACAAGATCGAAAAGCTGCCCATCGTGGACAAGGATTACAAGCTCAAGGGCCTTATCACCATCAAGGACATCGAAAAGGTTCTCAAGTATCCCAATTCCGCCAAGGACGCCGCCGGCCGCCTGCTGTGCGCCGCCGCGCTGGGCGTCACCAACGACATTCTCGACCGCGCCGCCGCGCTGGTGGGCGTGGGCGTGGACGCTTTCGTGCTGGATTCCGCCCACGGCCACTCCGCCAACATCCTGCGCTGCGTGCGTCTGGTAAAGGAAAAATTCCCGCAGGTGCAGCTTATCGCGGGCAACGTGGCCACCGCCGAGGGCACCGAAGCGCTGATCAGGGCCGGCGCGGACTGCGTCAAGGTCGGCATCGGCCCCGGCTCTATCTGCACCACCCGTGTGGTCTCCGGCATCGGCGTGCCCCAGATCACCGCCATTCTCGAGAGCGCCGAAATGGCCGATAAATACGGCGTCCCCATCATCGCCGACGGCGGCATCAAGTATTCCGGCGACATTGTCAAGGCCATCGCCGCCGGCGCCCATGTGGTCATGATGGGCTCCATGCTGGCCGGCTGCGAGGAAGCCCCCGGCGAGACGGAGATCTTTCAGGGCCGCCAGTTCAAGGTCTATCGCGGCATGGGCTCCATCGGCGCCATGCAGTGCGGCTCCAAGGACCGCTATTTCCAGACCAGCAGCAAAAAGCTGGTTCCGGAGGGCGTGGAGGGCCGGGTGCCTTACCGGGGATCCGCGTCCGAATCCATTTATCAGATGATGGGCGGGCTGCGCTCCGGCATGGGCTATGTGGGCGCCCACGGCATCGAGGAGCTGCGCACGAAATCCAGGTTTATCCGCATCACAGGCGCCGGCCTGAAGGAGAGCCACCCCCACGATATTTATATCACCAAGGAAGCGCCCAATTACACCGTGAATCCCCAGGGCTGATCAAAATAACGAAAGGGCTGCGTCAGCAGCCCTTTTTTAAGGAGTATCACCGCAATGCAATACAAGCTCATCGCCTGCGATATGGACGCCACCGCGCTGACCACGGACAAGCGCCTCACCCGCAGGACCGCCGCCGCCATGGAAAAGGCGCTGTCGGCGGGGAAACAGGTGGTCTTTGCCACCGGCCGCAATCTCTGCATCGTGCGCCCCTATCTGGAGCAGGTGCGGGGGATGCGCTACGCCGTCACCAGCGCGGGCGCCGCCGTGAACGACGTTTTTCAGGGAATCCGTCTGGCCGAGACCAATCTCGACGCCGAGACCGTGAAATGGATCATCGCCGCCGCCGCAGGGGCGGACACGCTGCCCGTGCTGTATTCGGGCGACGCGGCCTGCTGCCCCGACTGGGCGCCGCGGCGGGCGGGGGAATTCCACGTGGCGGAATTCGCCCCCATGTACGCGAACTACATGGGCCACGCGGAGAATGTGTTCGCCGACTATATGGAGCATCCCGGCCCGCTGCAGAAAATGAATCTGCTGTTCTGCGAAAAAGCCGCCCGGGACGAGGTCTATGAAAGAATCAGATTTCTGCCGCTGCACTTCTCGTCTCTCACCGACCTGATCATGGAGATCAACGCCCCGGGCGTCAGCAAGGCCGCCGGGCTCAGGACGCTTTGCGCCCATCTGGGGGTGGAACCGGCGGACTGCGTGGCCGTGGGCGACTCCGGCAACGATCTGGAAATGCTCCGCGCCGCGGGGCTGGGCGTGGCCATGGGCAACGCGCTGCCTGCGGTGAAGGCCGCGGCCGCGGCCGTGGTGTCGGACTGCGATCATGACGGCTGCGCCGAGGCCATTGAAGAATTCTTGCTTTAACGGGCGTATTGCAGTATAATGTTACAGCGTTTTGATTTTGCTGGGAGGCGAGACAATGGACGCCAATATCGCAAAGCTGAAGGAATGGATCGCGGGCAGCGACAACATCGTCTTTTTCGGCGGGGCCGGCGTATCCACGGAGAGCGGCATCCCGGATTTCCGCAGTGTGGACGGCCTGTATAACCAGCAGTGGGCCTATCCGCCGGAGACCATTCTGAGCCACACCTTTTTCACGCGCTGCCCGGAGGAGTATTATCGCTTCCACCGGGAAAAACTGGTCATCGAAGGGGTGAAGCCCAACCGGGCCCATCTGCGGCTGGCCGAGCTGGAGAGGGAGGGCAAGCTCAGGGCGGTGGTCACCCAGAACATCGACGGCCTGCATCAGGCCGCTGGCAGCAAAAACGTGCTGGAGCTCCATGGCAGCATTCTCCGCGCCTACTGCTCACGCTGCGGCCGCCCCTATCCGGCGGAGCGCATGAACCACGGCGCCGGCGTGCCCAAGTGCGAGTGCGGCGGCGTTATCCGACCGGATATCGTGCTCTATGAGGAACCGCTGGACGACGACATCGTGTCCCGGGCCGTATCGGCCATCCGCCAGGCGGACGTGCTGATCGTCGGCGGCACCAGTCTCAACGTCTATCCCGCCGCGGGACTGATCAACTACTATCAGGGCCACAGGCTGGCTCTTGTGAATCTGAGCGCCACCCCCTACGACAGGCAGGCCGATCTTGTGATCCACGAAAAAATCGGAGAGGTATTCGGACAGGTTTGATGAAAACAGACATACTGGGAGTTCAATTTGACAACTTGACCCTGGCGGACGCCGTGGAACGCGGCGTGCGGCTGGTTTCGGAGCATCGGGCGGCCTATGTGGTCACTCCCAACCCGGAGATTGTCATGGCCGCCGCGAAGGACGGGGGGCTGATGCGCGCCCTCAACGCCGCCGATCTGGTTTTGCCGGACGGTATCGGCGTGGTCTACAGCGCGAAGATTCTGGGCACGCCCCTGACGGAGCGGGTGCCCGGTATCGACTTCGCCTCCGGCCTGCTGGCAAGGCTGGCCGAAAAGGGCGGCAGCGCGTATCTTTTCGGCGCCAAACCCGGCGTGGCCGAGGCGGCGGCGGAGAAGATCGCCGCGCGGTACGCGGGCATCGCCGTGGCCGGCACGCAGGACGGCTATTTTGACGACGATGCGGGCATTCTGGCGGATATCAACGCCAAAAAGCCGGATTTTCTTTTCGTCTGTCTGGGCTCGCCCAAGCAGGAAAAATGGATGCAGGCCCACGCCGGCAAGCTGGACGTGGGCGTGATGGCCGGCCTGGGCGGCTGTCTGGACGTTTTCGCGGGCAATGTGGACAGGGCGCCGGAAAAAATGCGGAAGCTGGGCCTGGAGTGGCTCTATCGCCTCTACAGGGAACCCGCCCGGATTGGCCGCGTGGCAAGGCTGCCGGGTATACTGGTGAAGGCTGCGGGACAGAGAGGGAAGGGTGCGAACCATGGGTAAGGGCAAGCTGGTGGTGCTGGAGGGCATCGACGGGAGCGGCAAATCCGCCAACTACCGCCGTCTCTGCGCCCTGATGGACGAAAACGGCGTGGATTACCACAGCGTCGTTTTCCCCCGGTACGATAAGGAGAGCTCCGCGCTGATCCGCATGTACCTCGGCGGGGAGTTCGGTCCCCGGCCGGAGGATGTGAACGCCTATACCGCCTCTACCTTCTATGCGGTGGATCGCTTTGCCTCCTTCCGCAGCGACTGGGGCGATATCTATAATCGCGGCGGCCTGATTTTGTCCGACCGCTACACCACCTCCAACGCGGTGCATCAGGGCGCCAAGCTGCCTGAGAGCGAACAGCCCGCTTTTTTCAGCTGGCTGACCGATCTGGAATTTGACAAAATGGGCCTGCCCCAGCCCGATCTCGTGATTTATCTGGACGTGGATCTGGAGCTTTCACTGGAACGGATGAAGCACCGTCAGGAAAAGACCCACACCGCCGGCGACATCCATGAGACGGATGAGGAGTATCTCCGCCTGTGCCTTGAGACCGCCAACCGCGCCTGCGGCCACTTCGGCTGGACGCGGGTGGGCTGCCGCAACGCCGACGGCACGGAGCGGGACATCGACGAGAAATCCCTGGAGGTCTACGATCTGGTGATGCGCGCCTTATGAGCATCGCGGAGCATAAAGACGCGCTGCGCGCGCGGATGAAGGCCGCCATCGCCGCCCTGCCGGAGGCTTCTGCCGCCGCCGGCGGTGAGGCCGCGGCGCAGAATCTTCTCTCCCTGCCGGAATACGGCGCTTGCGGGACGCTGTTTTGCTACTGTTCCGTGAAAAAAGAGGTGGACACCCGGCAGATTCTCGCTTACTCGCTGGGCATGGGCAAGACCGTCGCCCTGCCGCAGGTGCTGCCGGGCGGCGGGATGGTCTTTCGCGCGGTGACGGATCCGGATTCCCTCCGCCCCGGCGCCTTCGGTATTCCCGAGCCGGGGGAGGCCTGTCCCGAGCGGTTTCCCGCCGCGGGCGACGTGTGCGTCGTCCCCGGGCTCTGCTTTGATGAGCGCGGCTTCCGCGTGGGCTGCGGCGGCGGCTATTTCGACCGCTGGCTGGCGAACAACCCTGTGATAAAGATCGGCCTGTGCCGGGAAAGTCTGCTGCTGGACATCATTCCCGCAGAACCGTTTGACATCAGGGTGGATATCATCGTCACCGAGCGCCGCGTGGTGCGCCTGTAAAAAAGGGCCCCCGAAGGAGCCCTCGAATGCATCAGCACCCGCAGCCGTTGTTGCAGCCGTTGTTGCAGCCATTGTTGCCATCGCAGCCGCAGCCGCTGCCGCAGCCGCCACAGCAGAACAGGATGACGAGGATCAGAATGATCCAGATGCAGCTATTGTTACCCCAGCACATAGTCTTATTCCTTTCTTCGCGCCGATGTATTCCTCTTCCGGCCGCCGGGCGCGGCGGAGGGCCGGTATCTGCTCCATGGATGTTCCGCAGGCCGGAATGCCTGTGTCTGAGATAGTATATGCGGGCAGTCAATTTGCTGTTACAACAAGGAGAACGATATGCCAGACGATCAGGACAGATTCAACGAAATCTTCGCACAGCACGACAAGGCCGCGGAGGCCGCCAGGCGCGGCGCGCCCCAGGCCAGGCCCGTTCAGCAGGAACGGCCCGAGCGGGACTTCCGTCCCGTGCGGCAGGAACGCCAGGGCCGCAGCGGCTGCCTGGGCGGACTGCTGTATTTCGTGTTCATCGTCAGCGTCAGCGTTATCATCGCCTGCCTCACCTGGATGGCGGCCACGGACGTGCTGGCGCTGAACAAGGGCGACGAATCCGCCGTGGTGACCCTGCCGGACACTATCTTCACCCAGACCACGGACGCCGACGGCGACAAGGTGAAGGCAGCGGACATTAACTATGTGGCCAACGCCCTGAAGGATGCCGGGATTATCGAGTACAAGGGGCTTTTCAAGCTCTACTGCTCCATTTCCCACGCCAAATACAAGCTGGATCAGGGCTCCTACGAGCTGCGTACCACCTACGATTACCGCGCCCTGATCAAGAAGATGCAGACCGGCTCCAACGCCATGCTCACCACCAAGGTGACCATCCCCGAGGGTTATACCATGTATCAGATCTTCAAACTGCTGGAGGAAAAGAAAGTCTGCTCCTACGACAATCTTATGGACGCCGCCGCGAACTACGCCTTTTCCTACAGCTTCCTGGACGGCGCCGCCACGGGGAGCGCCTCCCGCCTGGAGGGCTATCTCTTCCCGGACACCTATGAGTTCTACACCGGCATGGAGCCTTCCAGCGCCATCGCCAAGATGCTGGAGAACTTCCGGGATAAGATGACCGCCGAGATGCTGCAGAAGGCCAAGGCCAGCGGCGTGGAGCTGTCCGGCATTATCAAGATCGCCGCCATGATCGAGAAAGAGGCCGCCAACAACGATGAGCGCGCCATCATCGCCTCCGTCATCTATAATCGGCTCAAGGCGGGTATGCCGCTGGGCATCGATGCCACCAGCCTCTACACCCACCCCGACCACCAGGGCGCGCCCACGGACGAGATGCTCAACGACACTTCGGATGTCTACAATACCCGCCTCAAGGCCGGTCTCACGCCCACGGCTATCTGCAGCCCGGGCCTGAACTCCATCCGGGCCGCGCTTCAGCCCGCAAGTACGAAGTACTATTTCTATGCGCTTGACACAAAAAGTGGGACCCATAAGTTCTTTAAAACGGCCTCTGAGTTTAACGCCTTCAGGGCCACGCAGAATTATGGTTAAACCGGAGCTGCTGGCCCCGGCGGGGGACAGAGAGCGGCTGGAGATGGCGCTGCATTACGGGGCGGACGCCGTGTATCTGGCGGGCCGGGAATTCGGGCTGCGGGCCGCGGCGGGCAATTTTACCGATGAAGAGCTGGCCGAGGCCGTGTCGCTGGCCCACGCGCAGGGCGCGAAGGTCCACGTCACCTGCAATACGCTCCCCCGGGAGGAGGAGCTGTCCCGCCTGCCGCGCTTTCTGGAGATCGTGCAGGCCGCCGGCGCGGACGCGCTGATCATCGCCGATCTGGGCGTGTTCGCCGCGGCGAAAAAATACGCGCCGCGGGTGGCGCGCCATGTCAGCACCCAGTTGGGCGTGCTCAACAGCGCCGCGGCCAACGCCCTGTACGGGATGGGCGCGGCGCGGGTGGTGCTGGCCCGGGAGACGCCGCTTGATGACATCCGCGCCATCCGTGCGGCCACGCCGCCGGAGCTGGAGCTGGAAGTTTTCGTCCACGGGGCCATGTGCGTGTCCTTCTCGGGGCGCTGCCTGCTGTCCAACTACCTCGCCGGGCGCGACAGCAATCGCGGCGAATGCGCCCAGCCCTGCCGCTGGAAATATCATCTGGTGGAGGAGAAGCGCCCGGGACAGTATTTTGAGATCACCGAGGACGGCGGCACCCACATCCTGAACTCCCGGGATCTGTGCATGATCGAACACATCCCCGAGCTCATCGACGCGGGGATCGCCAGCTTCAAGATCGAGGGGCGGATGAAATCCGCCTACTATGCCGCCGCCGTCACCAACGCCTACCGCCACGCGGTGGACTGCGCCGCGGCGGGACAGCCGCTGCCGCGTGTGTGGGTGGACGAACTGAACAAGGTCAGCCACCGCCCCTACTGCACGGGCTTCTATTACGGCCGGCCGGGGGAGTATTACGCCGACGCCACCTACTTTTCCGACACCGACGTCTGCGCCGTCGTGGAGTCCTGCGATGAAGCCGGCAACGCCATGCTGACGCAGCGCAACAAGTTTTCCCTTGGCGACGAGGTGGAGCTGCTCACGCCGGAGCGCGAACCCGCCCGCTTTCCCGTGACCGTCCTGACGGACGGGGAGGGGACGCCCCTTGAGAGCGCGCCGCACCCCATGATGGCGCTGCGCATGAAGCTGCCCTTTGCCTGCGGGCGGCTGGCCATCCTGCGCAAATTGAAGTCCGGCGATTGACAAAGCGGAATTTTGTGCTAAAATACGTTCATATTTAATAACGACAGGCGATGACAAAGCAAAACGGCAAACCGCGTCCGCAGAGAGGGAGGTCTGGTGAAAACTCCCGGCGCAGGTCCCGTATGCCACTTTCGAGCCCGCGCGCGTTGAGCGCGCCGCCCGCCCCCGATAAAGGGCGCTGAGATATCCGAAGGGATAATCAGGGTGGTACCGCGAGTATTTTATGCTTCGCCCCTGTTTTTGGGGCGGAGCTTTATTTTTTGGAGGGATTACTATGGCACACAAGGAATACGGGCTCAACGAGCTGCGGGAAATGTTCCTGGCTTTCTTTGAGACCAAGGGGCATCTGCGCCTGCCCAGCTTTTCGCTGGTCCCCCAGCATGACAAGAGCGTGCTGCTGATCAACGCGGGCATGACGCCCATGAAGACCTGGTTCACCAATGAGGAGGAGCCGCCCCGCCGCCGGGTCTGCACCTGCCAGAAATGTATCCGCACCGCCGATATCGAGAATATCGGCAAGACCGACCGCCACGGCACCTATTTCGAGATGCTGGGCAACTTCTCCTTCGGCGACTATTTCAAGCACGAAGCCATTGCCTGGTCGTGGGAATTCCTCACCAGCCCCGAGTGGGTGGGCCTGGAGCCGGACCGGCTGTACCCCTCCGTCTACCAGGATGACGACGAGGCGTGGAACATCTGGCACGACGAGATCGGCATCCCGGCTGAGAAGATTTTCCGCTTCGGCAAGGAGGACAATTTCTGGGAGCACGGCTCCGGCCCGTGCGGCCCCTGCAGCGAGATCTATTACGACCGCGGCCCCGAGCACGGCTGCGGCAAGCCCACCTGCACCGTGGGCTGCGACTGCGACCGTTATATCGAGGTCTGGAACAACGTCTTCTCCCAGTTCAACAACGACGGCAAGGGGAACTATACCGAGCTGGTCCAGAAGAACATCGACACCGGCATGGGGCTGGAGAGGCTCGCGTGCGTGTGCCAGAACGTGGGGAGCCTGTTCGACGTGGATACGGTGCGCAACATCACCGCCAAGGTCTCCGTGATCACCGGGGCGCATTATCATGAGGACGCCAAAAAGGACGTGTCTCTGCGCATCATCACCGACCATACCCGCTCTGCCGTCATGATGATCTGCGACGGCATCCTGCCCTCCAACGAGGGCCGGGGCTATGTGCTGCGCCGCCTTCTCCGCCGGGCCGCCCGCCACGGCAAGCTGCTGGGCGTGAGCAAGCCCTTCCTGTATAAAATCGTGGACACCGTCGTCGAGGAGAATAAGACCGCCTATCCCGAGCTGGTGGATCGCCGCGCCTTTATCGTCCGTGTGTTCAAGACCGAGGAGGAGACCTTTGCCCGCACCATCGACGGCGGCATGAAGATCTTTACCGAGATGCTGCAGGTCCACCGCGACGCCGGCGGGACCGTTTTCTCCGGGGACGACGCTTTCAAGCTGTACGATACCTACGGTTTCCCCATCGACCTCACCGTCGAAATGGCGGGAGACGAGGGGCTGACGCTTGACAAGGCCCGCTTCGACGCGCTGATGGACGAGCAGAAGGCCACCGCCCGCGAGGCCCGCAGGGCGCTGGGCGATCTGGCCTGGGCCGGCATCGACCTGGGGCTGGACAATACCCCCACCGCATTCACCGGCTACGGCAAGCTTTCCGACAGGGCCGGAATCCTGGCCATGGTCAACGGCGACGAGCTGTGCTCCGAGCTTTCCGAAGGGATGGAGGGCATCCTTGTTCTCGATAAAACCCCGCTGTACGCCGAAATGGGCGGTCAGGTGGCCGACCACGGCACCATCGAAAAGGATGGGGCCGTGTTCGAGGTCACCGATGTGCAGAAGGACAAGGCCGGAAAATTCCTGCATCACGGCGTGATGCGCGCCGGCACCCTCAAGGTGGACGACGACGTCACCGCCAAAGTGGCGCCGGAGCGCCGCCGCGCGGTGATGCGCGCCCACTCCGCCACCCATTTGCTGCAGGCCGCGCTGCGGGAGGTGCTGGGCGACCATGTGCGACAGGCCGGTTCCTATGTGGACGAGGACAGGCTCCACTTCGACTTTACCCATTTTTCCGCCGTTTCCACCGATGAGCTGATGGCCGTCATGGCCAAGGTCAACGATATGATCCTGGAGGGCATGGAGGTTTCGATAAAGGTTCTGCCCATCGACGAAGCCAGAGAGCTGGGCGCCATGGCGCTGTTCGGGGAAAAGTACGGCGACAAGGTCCGCGTGGTCCGCATGGGAGAAAAATCCCTGGAATTCTGCGGCGGCACTCATGTGGACAACACCGCCAAGATCGGGCCCTTCCGCATCACCTCCGAGGCCTCCGTGGCCTCCGGCGTGCGCCGCATCGAGGCCGTCACCGGCAAAGTCTATCTGGCCGAGGCCGAGGCCAACAACCGCCGCACCCTGAAGGTGGCCGGGCTGCTCAAGACCAGCCCCGCCGATCTCTTTCACAAGACCGAGGGCTTCCTCACCGAAATGCGCGAGCTGCGGCAGAACATGGACAAGCTCAAGGACAAGATGATGTCCGGCGACGCCGAGCGCGTGCTGTACGCGGCCAAGACGATCGGCGGGTTCAAGGTGCTCACCATGACCCGGCCCGATCTGACGCCCGCCGATCTGCGCAGGATGGGCGACTTCCTGCGCGACCGCGAGGCCAACACCGTGGCCGTGCTGGCCACCGTCACCGACGGCAAGGTGCAGTTCGTGGCCGTGTGCGGCAAAAACGCCGTGGCCAGGGGCATCAAGGCCGGCGAACTGGTGTCCGCCGTGTCCGCCGTGGCCGGCGGCAAGGGCGGCGGCAAGCCGGATTCCGCCATGGGCGGCGGCACCGAGGTGCTCAAGACCGACGACGCGCTGGCCGTTGTGGATGATTTCGTAGCCGACAAGCTCGGCATCAAATAAGGAGGAAACCCACCATGGAAGATTGCCTTTTCTGCAGGATCATCGCGGGGGAGATCCCCTCTGCCAAGGTCTATGAGGACGAAACTACCTTCGCCTTCCGGGACATCAACCCCCAGGCCCCCACCCACATCCTCGTGGTGCCCAAGCAGCATATCACGGGCGTTTCCGCCATCACGGCGGAGAATTCCGCCATCGCCGCCAGGTGCCTGGAGACCGTCGCAAAAGTTGCGGCGCAGGAGGGCCTTACAAACGGCTATCGCGTCATCTCCAACTGCGGCCCCGACGCCGGCCAGACCGTGCCCCATCTGCACTTTCACATCCTCGGCGGCACGCGGCTGCCGGATAAAATGGGCTGATCCGTATTCCTCGGAAAAGGGGCGATCCGCGAATCGCCCCTTTTCCAGGTCAAAACCTGGCCCCGGATGGTGCCAATTCATGGATAGGGTGATACCAAGCGGTATCATTTTTGGGGGTGATGCAGGTGTATTTCAGAAGACTGAAGGACCTGAGAGAGGACAGCGACTACACCCAGGTCACAATCGCGCAGTATCTCAATATGCAGAGAAGCGTCTACCGCCGGTATGAGAGCGGGGAGCGGGAAATTCCCGTCTGGGCGCTGATCAAGCTGGCCCAGCTGTACGACTGCTCCACGGACTACATTCTGGACCTCACCGACATCCGTGCGTAAACTGGCCAACATCTGTATCGCCTTTGCCGGGGCGGTCTTTCTGGCGCACTATGGAATAGGCGGCAACCTGCTCCTGCCCGCCGCGGCGCTGGCGGCCGTGCTGGGGCTGGGGCTGCGCCGCGCCGGGATACGGCGGGGCGTGAATCTGCCGTTGGCATGTCTGGGGGCCGCGCTGGGCTTTTGCTGCTGCTTTGTTCAAAATGAGACCACCGTTAAACAGGCGGATGCGCTCAGCGGGCGGGAGCTGACGGTAAACGCCGTCGTGCAGGATTTTCCCACGACCGGCGACGGATATACCTCCGCCTATATCAGGCTGCGGCAGGAGGGCGTCCCCGGTGTGACGGCCCGCCTGTACGATTATGACGGGTTTTTGCCGGATCTCCTGCCCGGCGATGAGCTGACCGTGACGGTGCGCTTCAAAAGCGCCCGGGTGCGCTACGGTGAGGAGACGGATTATTACACGGCGCGGAACGTGTTCGCCGTGTGTACCGCGGCGGGGGAGGGGGCCGTCACCGGCAGCCGCCGGGCGCTCTATCTCCCGCAGTACGCGGCGCAGGCGGTCAGGACCGCCGTTGCCGGCGCGTTTCCCGCGGATACCGCGCCATTTCTGAAGGCCCTGCTGATGGGCGACAAAACGGACTATTATGCCCAGGGCGATCTCTATGTGGTCATGCGCGCCTCGGGGCTGGCCCATGTGGTGGCCGTGTCTGGCCTGCACGTGGCGTTTCTCATCGGCTTTTTGCAGCTGATTCTGGGCCGCACGCGGCGCTCGTCGCTGCTGTGTCTGGCGCTGGTGTGGTTTTTCGTGGTCATGACGGGCGCAGGCCCGTCCACGGTGCGGGCCGGCTTCATGCAGTCCATGCTGCTGCTGGCCCCGCTGTTCGGGCGGGAAAACGACGGGCTTACCTCGCTGTCGTTTCCGCTGGCCGTGATCCTGCTGCTGAATCCCGCCGCGGCGGGCAGCGCCGCGCTGCAGATGTCCTTTGGGGCCATGGCGGGCATCCTGCTGCTGTCCCCGCGCATTTTTGAGCGGCTGGCCCCGGAGGAGCGGCGCAAAAAGCTGCCGCGCCCGCTGCGCTACGGCGCGGGCGTACTGGCCAGCTCTCTGGGCGCCTCGGCGTTCACGGTGCCGCTGCTGGCGCTGCGCTTTGGCTATGTGCCGCTGCTGGGCCCGCTGACCAACCTCCTGTGCCTCTGGGCGGTGACGCTGTGCTTCTGCGGCGGGTTTCTGGCCTGCGGTTTATGGGCGGTTTGGGCCCCGCTGGGACAGGCGATGGGCTGGTGCGTGTCCTGGCTGGCCCGCTATATCGCCGCCGCGGCGGGGCTTGTGGCGAAGATCCCCTATGCGGACGTCTATACCTCCAATCAGATGGCGGCCTGGTGGCTGCTTTTGACCTATGCCGTTTTTGCCGCCGCCTGGCTGTGGTGCAAAAAGGACGTGAAATTCCGCTGGGCCGTCCCCGCGGCGATCTCCGCTTTCGCGCTGGCCGCCGCGCTTGTGGTGACGGCGGGGGTCTATGCCGACGGCGCGGGCTACTTTACCGCGCTGGACGTGGGGCAGGGACAAAGTCTCGCGGTAATGGCGGCGCGGAGTACCGTCGTGGTGGACTGCGGCGGCAGCGGTACCGACGGCAACGCGGGGGAGCGCATGGCTGCCTATCTGCTGGGCTGCGGCAGACGCCGGGTCGACGCGCTGGTCCTGACCCATCTCCATGCCGACCACGCCAACGGCGTGGTGCGGCTGATGCAGATGATGCCCGTGGCGGAATTGATCCTGCCCCGGGACGCCTCGGACGACGACGGCCTGCTGCCGGAAATCCTGACGCAGGCGGCGGAAAGCGGCGTCGCGGTGCGCTATATCGACGCCGATACCGATCTCGCCGAGGGCGTTATGCGTGTCGCGCTGTACGCGCCCGTGGGCGCGGGGACGGAAAACGAGCGAGGGCTTTCCATGACCGTCTCCGTGGGCGACTACGGGATGCTGGTGACCGGGGACATGAACCGCACGGCCGAAAAGGCCCTGCTGGCCGGCCACGATCTTTCCGGCACGGAGCTTCTGATCGCCGGGCACCACGGCTCTAAAAATTCCACCGGCAGCGAGCTTCTGGCGGAGACCGGGGCCCAGACGGCCATCATCTCCGTGGGCTACAATACTTACGGGCATCCCACCAACGCCGCGCTGGCGCGGCTGTACGACGCGGGAGCGGCCATTTACAGAACAGACCTGAACGGGAACGTGACAGTGAGGACGAACTGATGGCAAAAAAAGAGGAAAGTACCAATTACGGCGCGCTGCTGAGCGAACTGAGAGCGCGGGGGCCCCAGCGGCTCTATCTGCTGTGGGGGCCGGAGGACTATCTGCGGGAGCAGTTCCTTGCCGCGCTGAAAAAAGCCTGCCTGCCCGAAGGGGAGGACGATTTCAGCTATAAGCGGCTCAACGGGCCGGAGCTGGACGCGCTGCAGCTGCGCAACGCCATGGATTCCGTGCCCTTTTTATCGGAGCGCACGCTGGTGGAGGTGCGCGGCGCCGACCTGAACAGGATCAAGGAGCACGCCGCCGAGACCATCGGCGCGCTGCTGGCCGACGTGCCGGACTATTGCACCGTGGTCTTTGTGCAGGATTCGTCCTATGAGCCGGACGGGCGGCTGAAGCTGGTCAAGAGCATCAGGAAATGCGGCAAAGATCTGAAATTTACCGCCCAGCAGGAGAGCTCGCTGGTTTCCTGGGTGCAGAAGCGCTTCGCGGCGGCGGGTAAGACCATCGACGCGGATGCCGCCCGGCATCTGATTTTTGTCAGCGGCGCGCTGATGAACCGGCTGATCCCCGAGATCGACAAGCTGTCGGCCTACGCCGCCGGAGAGCGGGTGACCCGGGAGGATATCGAAGCGGTGGCCAGCCACATTCCCGAAGCCAGGGCCTTTGAGATGACCGACCGTCTGGCCGCCCGGGACAACGACGCCGCCGCCCGCATTCTGGCCGAGCTCCTGGCGGACAGGGACAACGACCCCATCCCGCTGCTGGCGGTGCTGGGCGGGCAGATGCGCCGCCTTTATGTAGCCAGACTGGCGCAGGAACAGGGGCTGGGGCGAAAGTTCGTCGCGGATTACAGCGGCGTGAAATTCGATTTTCTGGTGGATAAGCTCATGGCCGCCGCCCGGGGCTTCACGCTGCCCCGGCTGCGGCGCGCGGTGGAGCTGTGCTGCGAGACCGACTACGCCATGAAGAGCACCGGCGCGGACAACGCGGCACTTTTGACGGACGCGCTGCTGCGCATCGCGGCGGGGGAGACCTGATGGAGCGCATCCGCGAGGTCATCGTGGTGGAGGGCCGCTACGATAAGAACGCGCTCAGCCAGTGCGTGGACGCCGCCATCCTGGAGACCGGCGGCTTCGGCGTATTCAACGACAGGGAAAAGCAGGCCCTGCTGCGCCGTCTGGCGGAGAGCCGGGGCCTGATCGTGCTGACCGATTCCGACGGTGCGGGCTTTCTGATCCGCAATTTCATCAAAGGCTGCGTGGACCCGCGCCGCGTCAAGCACGCCTATATCCCGGATGTGCCCGGCAAGGAGCGGCGCAAAGCCGCGCCGTCAAAGGAAGGCACGCTGGGCGTGGAGGGGATGCGCCCGGAGGTGCTGCTGGACGCGCTGCGCCGGGCCGGCGCCACCTTTGAAGGGGAGACGCGCGCGGCGGAGCACCCGCCCATCACCAAGGCCGATCTCTATGCCAGGGGCCTCTCCGGCGGGCCGGACAGCGCCCATAAGCGGACCGAGCTGCTGCGGCGGCTGTCGCTGCCCAAAAAACTCACCGCCGCAGGCCTGCTGGACGTGCTGAACGCGCTGATGACGAGAGAAGAATTTTTCGACCTGTAAAAGCCGCGCTGTGCGCGGCTTTTTGCCGGTTGACGTAATTTGTAGTGGCAATATGTTGTATCCTGTGCTATAATGACAGGCAAATATGCCCACCATCTATTGTCAACGGAGGAACAAATCATGAAATGCCCCTTCTGCGGATATCTTGAAAGTAAGGTCATCGATTCCCGCCCGGCGGAAGAGGGCGCTACCATCCGCCGCCGCAGAGAATGCCTGTCCTGCCAGAAGCGCTTCACCACCTACGAGATCATCGAGCGTATGCCGCTGATCGTGGTCAAGCGGGACGGCAGCCGTCAGTCCTTTGATAAATCCAAGCTCATCAACGGAATGGTCCGCGCCTGTGAGAAGCGGCCGGTGGCGCTGGCCCAGCTGGAGAAGATCGCCGACGATATCGAGCAGGAGCTTCAGGGTTCGCTGGAGCGCGAGATCAACACCTCCGAGATCGGCGAGATGGTCATGGCCAGGCTGAAGGATGTGGACGAGGTCGCTTATGTCCGTTTCGCTTCCGTGTACCGTAGCTTCAAGGATATCAACACCTTCATGGAGGAGCTGACCAAGATCCTCTCCGAAAAATAATTACAGAATGCTGCCGATGGTGATGTGCTCCATCCCGGCAATGCTGGTGAGATGTGCCTCCACCTTTTCAAAGGAACCCACGGCCGCGTCGTTGTCCCGGGAGACCACATCGCTCAGAAGTTCGTAAAAGGCGTCGGTGGCGGAATCGATTTCCGGGTGCCGGATAAAAATATGGGTGTAGCCGTCCGACCCCATCCACAGGTCGATGGCGCCGCGCAGGGAGGCTTCCGCCCCCGCGTAATCGCCCGTGTCCATCTGCGCGCGGGAGTGCTCCACGCTGCCGATCAGCGTTTGGGCGAGCTTATCCATGTAGTGGATGTTGTAAACCGCGCCGCCCAGCAGCACGGCCAGCAGCGCCCCGGCGATCCATTCTTTTTTCATTTCTCCTCCATGGGCGCCACATAGACGCCCCCCGTCCCGTCCACGGTCATGAGATAGACCTTCTGCGGCGAGGCGATCTTTGCCGCGTTCAGCTGCTTTTGCAGCCAGGCGTCGTTATAGCCCGCCCGGGCGAGATTCTCGCTGAGCACCCGCCCGTCGTTGATGACGATGGTGGGGTAGCCCGTGTCCGGCGCGGCGATGCCCAGCTGGCCCGCGGTGACGGGCCTGTCCGCAGGCTGCAGCACGATATTCAGCTGGCCGTTGGTCTCCAGTATCGCGTATTCGATGGTGGCGATGTCCAGCACGCTCTGGCTGCGCAGCTCCTGGGTCAGTTCGTCCAGCGTGAAGCGGTTTTTCCGCATCTCACTTTGGCGGATCTTGCCGTGGCTGATGATGACGCTGGGCCGTCCGTACAGCACGCCCCGCAGCCGGACGTGCCGCAGCGAGACGCCGGAGATCACCACCTCCAGACAAAACAGCGTAAAGATGGGGATCAGCCCGTTGAGCATGGGGATGCCGATATCCTGCAGGGGATGGGAGGCCAGGTCGGCGATGAGCGCCGCCACGATAAATTCCGACAGCTCCATCTCGCCCAACTGGCGCTTGCCCATCAGCCGCATGGCGGCCAACAGGGAAAAATAAACGATCAGGGTTCTGAAAAAAACGATTGCCATGGTGCGCACCGCCTCTTTGCGGTAGTTTGCCCCGGGGCCCGCGCTTCATGCGTAAAATATATCTGTTAAGGAGCCATTGTATGAGAACTTTCATTGACAGCGGCGAGAAAATTGCAGAGTCGGCGGCGCTGAGCGTCGCCTCCGTTTTGAGGGATAAGCCCGGCGCCGTGCTGGGCGTGGATTTTGACCCCGCGCTCAAGCCCTTCTGCGCCAAGCTCGCCGCGCTTTGCGCGGCGGGGGAGTGCTCCCTGGAAAACGCCAGGATCTTCTCCACCGCGGCGCTGACGGGCCCAGGGAGGGACAGTATCAGGACCCTCCTGCGGGACAGCCTGCTGGGTCCCTGCGGCGTGCAGGAGAAAAACGTCTTTTTCCCCTGCGCGTGCGGGGACGCCGGGGAGGAGGAGATCGGGGAATATGACGCGGAGATCGCCAAAGCCGGCGGACTGGACGCGCTGGTGCTGGGCATCGGCATCAACGGCCGCATCGGCTTCAACGAGCCCGCCACCCCCTTTGACAGCTATACCCACGGTCAAAAGCTCACCGACGCCACCCGGGAAGAGCTGGCCCCCGTTCTGGCTCCGGCGGAGGTGCCGGAGGCGGGCGTGACCATGGGCATCAAGACCATGATGGCGGCCAAAAAAATTCTGCTGATCGCCTGCGGCGAGGAGAAAGCCGGGATCGTCCATCAGATGGTCTACGGCAAGACGGTGACCTTTGTCCCGGCGTCCATGCTGCAGCTGCACCTTGACATGACCTTATATCTCGACGGCCCCGCCGCTTCCAAGCTGGGCTGAATTCTATTCTTATTAACGGGAAAGGAAACCGAACCATGGGGAAATATTTCGGAACCGACGGCTTTCGCGGCGAGGCCAACGTCGTATTAACGGTGGAGCACGCCTTCAAGATCGGCCGCTATCTCGGCTGGTATTACGGGCAGGAGCACAAGGCCAACGTGGTCATCGGCAAGGATACCCGCCGCTCCAGCTATATGTTTGAATACGCGCTGTGCGCGGGCCTCACCGCTTCCGGGGCGGACGCCTATCTGATGCACGTCACTACCACGCCCAGCGTGTCCTATATCGCCCGGGCGGACGATTTCGACTGCGGCATCATGATCTCCGCCAGCCACAACCCCTACTGCGACAACGGCATCAAGCTGCTCAACGCCGACGGCGAAAAGATGGAGGAATCCGTGCTGGGCGGCATCGAGGCCTATATCGACTCCGGCGGGGAGCTGCCCTACGCCCTGCGGGAGAATATCGGGCGCACCATCGACGATTCCGCCGGGCGCAACCGCTATCTGGGCTTTTTGATCTCGCTGGCCACCCGCTCCTACAAGGGACTGAAGATCGGCCTGGACTGCGCCAACGGCTCCACGTGGCAGATGGGCAAGAGCATTTTCGATGCGCTGGGCGCGGATACCTACGTCATCGCCAACCGGCCGGACGGCCTGAACATCAATGTGGACTGCGGCTCCACCCACATCGAAAATCTCCGGAATTTCGTGCTGGAAAACCACCTGGACGCGGGGTTTGCCTTTGACGGCGACGCCGACCGCTGCCTGGCCGTGGACGAGAAGGGCAATGTGATCACCGGCGACCACATTCTCTATATCTGCGCCAAATACATGAAGGACAGGGGCGTCTTCGGCGATTCCAAGGTGGTCACCACCGTGATGTCCAACATGGGTCTCTACAAGGCGCTGGACGCCATCGGCATCGGTTACGAAAAAACCGCCGTGGGCGACAAATACGTGGCGGAAAATATGCGCCGGAACGGGCACCTCATCGGCGGCGAGCAGTCCGGCCACATTATCTTCGGCCGTCTGGCCAACACCGGCGACGGGCTGCTGACCGCCATCAAGCTGATGGAGGCCATGACCGAGACCAAGCTGCCCATGTCCGTGCTGGCCGCCCCGGTGCGCATCTATCCGCAGCTGCTGAAAAACGTCGTCGTCACGGACAAGGACGGGGCCATGAATCACCCCGCCGTGGCCGCCGCGGTGAAGCGGGCGGAGGCGGAGCTGGGCGCCGACGGGCGCGTGCTGCTGCGCAAGAGCGGCACGGAGCCGGTGCTGCGCGTCATGGCGGAGGCCGGGTCCGACGCCCTGTGCGAAAAATATGTGGATCTCATTATCGACGCCATGCGCGGCGCCGGATTACTGGTGAAGGTGAAATGATATGGATACGGTCAAGGAGCTTCTGGATCTGACAAAGACCATCGCGGCCCCGCTGTTCGCGGGCAGGACCTACCCCTGGGAGGTGCTGGACGGCATCGGGGATTTCATTCTGGCGCTGGGACCGACGCTGCCACCGGAGGAATACGACAATCCCGCCGAAGGCGTGTGGGTCGCCAAGGACGCCAGGGTCTTTCCCTCGGCCTACATCGGCGCGCCCTGCATCATCGACCACGAAGCGGAGATCCGCCACTGCGCCTTTATCCGCGGCAGCGCCGTGGTGGGCAAAAACGCCGTGGTGGGCAACTCCGTGGAGCTGAAAAACGTGGTGCTTTTCGATAACGTGCAGACACCGCACTATAACTACGTGGGCGATTCCGTGCTGGGCTATAAAGCCCACATGGGCGCGGGCTCCATCACCTCCAACGTAAAAAGCGACAAGACACCGGTGGTGGTAAAGGGCGACGTGGAGATCCCCACCGGCCGGAAAAAATTCGGCGCGATTTTGGGCGATTTCGTGGAGGTCGGCTGCAACAGCGTGCTCAATCCGGGCACGGTGATCGGGCGGCATACCAACATCTACCCCGTGTCCTGCGTTCGCGGCGTTATTCCGGCCGACAGCATCTATAAGGGAAAAAACGACATCGCTGCAAAAAAATAGGCGGATGAAAAGGAGAGACCGATGGGAGAATACAGCAGATTTATTTCCCAGGCCCGGCGGCCTGTGCCCACGCCGAAGCGGCTGGTGGGTGAGGACGGCAAGAGCGTGTTCGGTACCTTTGCCAACGAATTTGAGAGCATGGATCTGCTGACTGTCCTCAAACCCACCGCGGCGCCCCAGCGGCTGAATCGTTTCCGGCTGACGCTGTGGGAGGCCGCCGAGGTGAGCCTGAAGGAGGGCACGCTGCTGTGCGCCCTGTGCGACATGGGCCTGTTCGGCATCACCATCAACGTCTTTTATGACAAGCGCACCGGGAAGGCCTGCCAGTGGTGCACCAATCTGCCCAGCCGGGACACCGGCATCGCGCCCAATCTGCTCGACGGCAGCGTGGCCGAGGCCCGCACGGCGGACGGCTTCGTCCGCTATGTCAATGATTTCGGCAGTGGCCGCTGCGAGCTTTCCGGCAGTCATACCGCCAAAGACGGGGCCCGTGTGGAATACGAATTTGCGCTCAGCCGTATTTCGCTGCCCAGCGTGGTGAGCATCCCCTTCGGCAGCAACCGGCCGCTCTATTCCCAGAAGGACTTTTTCCATGCGGCAGGCCGGATCACCGTCAACGGCGAGACGCTGCATTCCGACGGGGACACCGTCGCCATCGTGGACGACCACCGCGGCTATTATCCCCGGCGCGCCCACTACGACTGGGTCACGGCCATGGGCCGAAAGGATGGAAAGTTCCTCGCCGTCAACCTTACCCGCAATCAGAGCGTCGATCAGGAGCGCTACAACGAAAATCTCCTCTGGCTGGAGGGCCGTTCCAGCCCGCTGCCGCCGGTGATCTTCGCCCGGAGCGAACTCAGCGCCCAGGCGAATGGCAGGGCCCTGTGGACGGTGCGGGACGAGCACGACATGGTCAACGTCGCCTTTTCCGCGCGGGATATGACCTCCACCATCACCCATGCGCTGCTGGTCAATGTGGATTACTACATCGCCTTCGGCGACATTTCCGGCTATGTCCGGGATGAGGACGGCAACAAGTATCTGCTGGACGGCCTGGCCGGCATCGGCGAGGACAAGACGCTGCTGCTGTAACGCTTTTCCGAAAATGCCCCGCGGAGTTTTCCGCCGGAGCGGCAAAAAATCCCGCCGGACAGGCGGGATTTTTTCTGTTATACCAGGTCCTTGTAGCACTCGTCGCAGCAGAGATTGTTGGGTGGGAAGAATTCCTCCACCGGGAAGCGGATGCGGGAGAACAGGGTGCAAGGATCGTCTTCCGAGGAGCCCTGGCACTCCTTATCCGGCATGCAGTAGTCGTAGGCGGGAATGAGCAGCTGAGTATCCCGCTCCAGCCGGATGATGGAAAACTGGCCGATGGTCACATACAGCCGCCGCTGGGTGTCGTTGTAGACCAGCGCTTCGTCGAAGGCGCCGATGATGCGCTCCGGGATGTCGCGGACCTCCGCTTCGCAGGGGCTGACCGTCTCGGCGTCCACCAGCTTCAGATGCAGGCAGATGGGGTCTACGGTCTCCACCACGCCAATGGGCATATCCGGGACAAAAATGCCGCCCAGGCCATCGGAGGAGAAGGTCTTCACGCTGCCCTCGCTGCCGAACAGCATCACGCGCTTGTCGAAGATCGCAAGGCCCGTCACGGTGTTGCCGGCGGGGAAGGTCTCACCCTTGATCTTATAGAAGTAGGTCACGTCAACGGTGTAGTAACCGCGGTTGAAGGTGATCTCCTCCACGTTCACCTGTGCGTACAGCAGCTCCGCCGAGCGGGGACGGACGCTGAACGCGCTTTCTATGTACACCTGGGAACAAACCGTCGGGTACACTCTCAGGTCTTCGACGCAGTCCTTATCACGGCAGCTGTCGAAGATCTTCCGCGTGTGAATGCATACGGCCTCTTTGATGCAGGCCGAATTCTCCACCGGGCCGGGTACGACCCTGTCTGCCATATTCTTACCTCCTTATGGAATTTTGAAGCAAACTTCAGTACAGTCTATGCGCACCGCCCCCGGTTGTGCCAAAATTTCTCTGTACTTGGCGGGGCAAACGCGATATAATTACATCATATTATTCATGGAGGCTCAAAAATGGAACGCTATGGTTTCATCCATGAGAAGCTCGATATAAAGATCCTTATCCTGTTCATTTTGCGCCGCCTGCCTGGCACGGTGGACGCCGCCACGCTGTGCGATCTGGTGATGAACTGCGACGAAGGCATCGATTACTTCGATTATTCCGACTGCCTGGAGGATCTGTCCCACACGGGCCATGTCACCGAGAGCGACGACGGCTACGCCGTCACGGATAAGGGCGCGCGAAACGCCCAGTCCGTGGAATCCAGCCTGCCGTATTCCGTACGGGTCAGGGCGGAGCTGAGCCTGGCCCCCGTGGCGGAACGGCTGCGCCGCATGGCCATGATCACCGCGAAGCACGGCCCGACCGACGGCGGCTGCATCGTGACGCTGGGAATGTCGGATGGTAAGGGCGAGATTGTGGATCTGCGGCTGCTGGTGCCGGACGAGAGCGCGGCCAAAAAGATGGAAAAGAACTTCCGCCTGCACGCGGAGGAAATATACGGAGAGCTCATCGAGCTCATTTCCGGCGATAAGGAGCCAAAACAATGAACGTCACCATTCCCGAAAACTATCACAGCCTGCTGAACGTTTACGATACGCAAAAGGGCATCAGCCTTTTGAAGCGCCTTTTTGAAGACCGGCTGGCCGCGCTGCTGAACCTCTACCGCGTGTCCGCGCCGCTGTTTGTGGAGAAAAGCTCCGGTCTCAACGACAACCTCAACGGCTACGAGCGCCCCGTGGAATTCGATATCCTCCACGCCGGCGGCACCGCGCAGGTAGTCCAGTCGCTGGCAAAATGGAAGCGGCTGGCGCTGAAGCGCTACGACTTTTTCCCGGGAAAAGGCCTTTATACGGACATGAACGCCATCCGCCGGGATGAGGATGTGCTGGACAATCTCCACTCCGTCTATGTGGATCAGTGGGACTGGGAAAAGGTCATCCTGCCGGAAAACCGCAACCTGGACTATCTTAAATCCACCGTGATGGATATTGTCAGGGCCGTGTGCGACACACAGGATACCCTGCGGTCCATCTATCCCCAGCTCCAGGCGCTGCCCAGGCTCAACCGGAACGTGAACTTTATCACCGCCCAGGAGCTTGAGGACGCCTGGCCGGAGCTTACGCCCAAAGAGCGGGAGCACACCTATCTCAAGACCCACCACACCGCTTTCATTATCGGCATCGGCGGGGCGCTGCGTTCCGGCAGGCCCCACGACGGCCGCGCCCCCGATTATGACGACTGGAATCTCAACGGCGACATCCTGTTCTGGGATGATCTGCTGGAGTGCGCCTTTGAGCTTTCGTCCATGGGCATCCGCGTGGATCCCGAGACGCTGGATGCGCAGCTGACCTTGTCCGGCTGCGACGACCGGCGGGAACTGCCATATCATAAAATGCTGCTGAACGGCGAGCTGCCGCTGACCATCGGCGGCGGCATCGGCCAGTCGCGGCTCTCCATGCTGCTGCTGGGCAAGTGCCACATCGGCGAGGTGCAGGCCTCCATCTGGGATGAGGACACCATGCGGACGTGCGAGCGGGCCGGCGTGATGCTGCTGTAAAAGCGGATGAGGAACCCGGCCGCCGGAAATGAAAAGACCCGGAGCCCCTTTTAAGGGACTCCGGGCCTTTTTGGAGCGGATGAGGGGAATCGAACCCCCCTCTCAGGCTTGGGAAGCCGGCATTCTACCGATGAACTACATCCGCATTTTTTTCGCTGCGCTGAAAGTATATCACAGGATATTTCCCCTTGCAAGACCCAAGTTTTCTGCATTTCCCATCCGTCACGGATTATTCACAAATACGCCTTTATTTTTGTCGAAAGAAAGCATAAAATTATTTTCCGTCAGCGTAGGCTGAACTATGGCAAACGGAAAGAGGAAAGCAGATGAAAGGGAGAACGTTCAAGGCGGTCTGCGCGGCGCTGGCATTGACAGTGCTGCTGTCGGGCTGCACTTTTATCGGAAGCAAAAACAAGCTCAGTATTTCCGGGACGACCCTGGCCGGCCAGGTTACCGGCATCAAGGAGAAAACCGTTACTTTGGCGCTGGGCTTCATTACGGAGCCTCAGGGCGCTGATAATACATCCGCTTCAGCCGCCGCCACCCCGGCGCCCACCGGAGACGCGGCGGCGACACCCGCGCCCACAGAGGGCGTCACGGCTGTGGCGCCGACGGTCACCGACGAATCCGATCAGCTCAAGGCGCAGCAGTCCGCGCAGAGCACCGCGGCGCCGGAAACGACCGCGGCGCCAACAGGGGAGGACGCCGAGACCGAGACCGATGATACCGGCGAAAAAGGCGTCACGGCGGATGTGGCGACCTTTACCCTGGGCAACTCCGTGGCCACGCTGGAGCTTAACGACGAGACCATGCTCTTTAAAGAGGACGGCACCGCCGCCGCGCCGACCGACGTTGCCGTGGGCGATATTCTGGAGCTTACCCTGGACGCCGACGGCGCGCTGACGAAAATCGTGATCCGCAGCATTCCCCGGATGATCACCAGCCAGGGCGTCAGGTATCTGGTGGCCAGCGAATACAGCGCCGATACGGAGCTCTCCGGCGACACCATCAAATCCACCGCCGCGGAGGAAAACGCGGTGATCGTGGACGACGGGGCCGAGGTGGGCTTTGATTCCGTCACCGTCAGCCGCGCAAACAGCGACACCGCCGGCGACGCGGCGCTGGCCGCGGCCCGGAACTACGGCGTGGGTGCGGCGCTGCTGACGGCGGAAGGGAAGTCCTACATCCGCAAGAGCACCGTCACCACCGACGCCGCCGGCGCGGCGGGCCTGTTCTCCTACAGCGGCGGCAAGATCTACGCCGCGGATACCTCCGTCACGACCAAACAGGCTTCCTCGCCGGGGCTGGGCGTGACCGGCGGCGGAAAGCTCTATGTTTTCGACATGACCGTCGAGACCGACGGAGCCAAAGCCCCGGCGCTGATGAGCGGTCTGGGCGGCGGCAAGCTGGTGGCCAGCGGCGGGCTTTATACCACCAACGGCGCGGAAGCGCCCGCCGTCGTCTCCGCCGGCAGCGTGGCTGTCAACGGCGCCACCGTAACCGCCAACGCCTCCGGCGCGGCGAAGGTGCTGGGCGGCGGCAGCCTGAACATTTTCGATTCCGCGCTGACCGGGAGCATGGCCGCCGACGGCGCTGCGCCCGCCTGGACGGTTCTGGTCTGCCAGGACGGCAGCGGCACGGCAGAGGATGGCCGCGGCACCTATAAGATGGTGGGCGGAACACTGGAGAGCAAGAGCGGCGGGCTGATCTTCACCACCAACACCCAGAGCGACATCCTGCTGTCCGGCGTGAAGCTCGCGCAGGCGAAGGACAGCCCGTATTTCCTGCGCTGCACCGGAAATTCCCTCTGGGGCCAGACCGGCGGGAACGGCGCGGAGTGCACCTTTACCGCGTCCGCCCAGGAGATGACCGGCGACGTGATCTGGGACAGCATCAGTTCTCTCGATTTCTATCTGACGGACGGCTCCAAGCTCACCGGCAGCGTGAAGGACGACGAGTCCGCAGCCGGCCACAGCAAGGGCAGCGGCCATTGCGATATGTTCATCGGCGAGGATTCCACCTGGGTGGTCACAGGCAACAGCACGCTTTCCGCGCTGTACAGTGAGGGCAAGATCGTGGACACCGACGGCAAGACCGTCACCGTCAAGGATGCCGACGGAAAACGTCTGGTGCGCGGCAGCAGCAAGTTCGTCGTGACCGTGGACAGCTACAAGGATTCCACCGATCTGTCCGGCGCGCTCTCCGTGCCCAAGTGGGCAGATTACCAGGTCACCAGACCCAGCGGTATGTAAATAACGCACAAAATGAAAGCGGGCAAATTGTCCGCTTTCATTTTGCTTTATCATTGATTCCAAGGCAAAACTGTGTTACTGTTAAAGCGTCAGAAGAGTAAAGGAACCGGCGTTAAGTGCCGCGGGGACGGGGAGTTGCCGCGCGGACGAAAAGCCAATGGCTTGCGGTCGGCTCCTTGCATCCCGCTTCCATACGGCATGAGCTCCCAGCTTCCTTCCTGCCGGATGGTCCGGGGAAGGAGGTATTTTTTATGTCCAAAACCAAACGTTTAACCACCGACGCCGTGCTTGTGGCGCTGTACACGGTCCTCACCGTGTTCGTCTCCATCAAGGCCGGCAACCTGCACATTTCCATCGCGTCGCTGCCCATTGTGGTGTGCGCCCTGCTGTACGGCCCCGCGGACGCCTGCATGGTGGCCGCCCTGGGCGAGTTGATGAACCAGATGCTCTCCTACGGGTTCACGGTGACCACGCCCCTGTGGCTGATCCCGCCCGCGCTGCGCGGGCTGATTATCGGTCTTGCCGCCATGTCCGCCTGGAAGCGGGGCGGGCAGCTGGAGAAAAAGCTCCGGCGCTATTATCTGGTCTGCCTGGCCGCGGCGCTGGCCACCACCCTGACCAACACCGGCGTGATCTGGCTGGACAGCGTGCTGCTTGGTTACTACAACGCGGCCTATGTATTCGGGGACTTTACCGTGCGCGTGATTACCAGCGTGGTCACGGTGGCCGTGGTGTCCACGGCGGCGATCCCCGTCGCCATGGCGCTGCGCCGGGCCGGCTTCGGCGCGCCCAAGGCCGTTCCGGCGGTCAACGGATGAGAAAGGAAACGCTTGATGAGCAAAGCGGTCGTATTTTTCGCGGACGGGCTGGAGGAGTGCGAGGGCCTTTTGTGCGTCGATATTCTGCGCCGGGCCGGGGCGGAGGTCGTGATCGCGTCCGTGGAGGAGGGCCTTTCGGTAAAGAGCTCTCACGGCGTGACGATTCAGTGCGACGCGCCGGCCTCCGGGGTGGATTTTTCCGGCGTGGATATGGTCATCCTGCCCGGCGGCATCCCCGGCACCTATCGCCTTGGCGAGAGCCCTGCCGTGGCGGAGACGCTGCGGGCCTTTGCCGCGGCGGGGAAGAAGATCGCCGCCGTGTGCGCCGCGCCCTCCGTTTTGGCGCAGGCCGGCCTGCTGGACGGCAGACGTGCCACCGCGCACCGGAAATTCCGTGATAAACTGGCCGGTGCCGAGGTCCTGGATCGGGAGGTCGTGGTCGACGGCCCCATCACCACCGCCTGGGGCCTGGGCGCGACCATCCCCTTTGCCCTCGAGCTGGCCCGTCAGCTGGAGGGGGAGGCCGCCGCGGAGCACGTCCGCCAGGGCATCGACTACAGACATTGAAATTGAAAAAGCGGGGGACTGTTTGACGGTCCCCCGCTTTTTATGTATGGGTTTTGAGATAGTCTTTCATCACGGCGTACTGGGCCTGGACGGGGTGGATGCCGTCGGAGGCCGCGCCGTCGGGCGGCATATAGCCGTCCCCGTCGGCAAACAGTGTAAAGAAGTCCAGATACCCCGCGCCCTTGTCCCGGGAAAGCTGCTGCAGCACGCCGTTATAGGCGACGATGTTGTCCCGGTTAAAGATCGCGCTGGAATCCGACTCGGCCTTTGTCACCGGGGTAAGGGAGATCAGATAGAGCCTGGCGCCGGGCTGCGTCTGCCGGATCAGCGACAGGAGTCTGGCCATGTCGGCATAGAAATTCTGCCGGTCGGTTTCCGCGCCGCTGAGCTCGTTCACACCCAACATCACATAGACCTTGCCATAGCTTTTCTGCCCCAGCGCCTGGGCCAGCGTCCCCTGGCCGCCGTCCGGAAGCGGGAAATCGGCGTAGTCCGATATGGTGCTGGCATACATGCCGTTTGCGGCGTAGTAATCGGCGCTGGGCAGACCAAAATAATCCTGCATACCCAGCACCAGCGAGTGGCCGATGAAACAGGAATCGTCGAAAAAGCTGTCTGAAACGGCGGCGCTTTTGGCCACGGTGCCATAATAGCCGTACACGGACGCGGCGGACGCGCCGGTGCTTTGGATAAATTTCCGCAGCATGGCCGCCACTTCGGCCCGGGTGGCCGAGGCCTTGGGACCGAAGCTGCCGTCCGTCCGCCCGGAGACCACGCCGGCCAGCTGCATCGCCGTCACGGCGGGAAGAAAACCGGCCCTGATCTCAGCGGTATCCGTAAACCCGGTTTTGGGCGTGCCGGCGGGCAGCGTCAGGCCGCGTTTTTCCACGAAGCGATAGAGGATGGCGCACAGCGCCTCGCGGCTGAGCGGGCTGTGCGGTGAAAAGGCCGCGGCGGATGTGCCGGAAACGAGACCGCTCTCATAGGCCCAGACCACCGCTCCGGCATAGTAGTCCGCGGGGGAGACGTCGCCGAACGGGCCGCACTTGACCGTGATGAGGTCGCGGCGGATATAGCCGGAGGCGCCGCCGGCCGTGACCCGATACCAGCCGCTCTCCACCCCGTACACCGAAGCGGTGTCGCCCGCGTGCAGCACGGTGACCACGGCGGAATCCGTGGTGGGGCCGGCGCGGAGATTGATCGTCTCCGTGACGGCGGCGGTCCCGGCGGCGTGCCCGGCTGCGCCGGCGTAGCCGCACAGCACCGTGACGAACATTCCCCGCGTCATCGGCAGAGCAGGGGAGAAGGCGGTTTTCGAGGTACCGCTGAACAGCGCGTTGGACACGGCGTAATCCACCGCGTCGTAATACCAGTCCGTGCGCGCGACGTCGGAATAGTCCGCGGCAGACGCCGCCAGCGCCGGGACGGAAAGCAGCAAAGCGAACGCGAGAAGCGCAAAGGTGAACTTTTTCATAGACGCGCCTCCTTTTGACCGCATGGTACCAGTTTGGCGTGCATCTGTCAAATGCGGCGCGGTTGACGGTTGAAAAACGGCCCCGGAGGGGCTATAATGCCAACATAACGTTGAATCGGAGCAATTGCATGAACAAATCGGATTTTTATTTTGATCTTCCCAAGGAATTGATCGCGCAGACCCCCCTGGAGCAGCGCGACCATTCCAGACTGATGCATCTGGACAAAGAGACCGGCGCCATCGAGCACCGGCATTTTTACGAGCTGCCCGAGCTGCTGCGTCCCGGCGACTGTCTGGTGCTGAACGATTCCCGGGTGCTTCCGGCCCGTCTCATCGGCTCCCGCCCCACCGGCGGCAGCGTGGAAGTGCTGCTGCTGCGCGATCTGGGCGGCGGCAAATGGGACTGCCTGACCAAGCCCGGACGCAAAACCCTGCCCGGCACCGACATCGCCTTCGGCAACGGGGAACTCTCCGCCACGGTGGATTCCGTGAGCGAGGGCGGCAACCGCGTCGTCCAATTCCATTATGACGGCATTTTCCTCGAAATTCTGGAGCGCCTGGGTAAAATGCCGCTACCGCCGTATATCAAAGAGGAGCTGCAGGACCCGGAGCGGTATCAGACCGTCTATTCCCGGGAGCTGGGCAGCGCCGCCGCCCCCACGGCCGGGCTGCACTTTACCAGGGAGCTGCTGGACGTTATCGCCTCCCGCGGCGTAAAGGTCTGCTATCTCACCCTGCACGTGGGTCTGGGCACCTTCCGACCCGTGAAGGAGGACAGGATCGAGGATCACGAGATGCACTCGGAATTCTGCATCGTCCCGGAGGAGACGGCCCGCATCGTCACCGAGACCAAGCGAAACGGCGGCCGGGTCGTGTGCGTCGGCACCACCTCCTGCCGTACCATCGAGAGCTTTGCCAGACCGGACGGAACCTTGCCCCCCGCCTCCGGCTGGACGGATATTTTTATCTACCCGGGCTATCAGTTCAAGTGCATGGACGCGCTGATCACCAATTTCCACCTTCCGGAATCCACGCTGATCATGCTGGTCTCCGCGCTGGCGGGAAGGGAGCGCATCCTCAACGCCTATAAGACCGCCGTGGAGGAGAAATACCGATTTTTCTCCTTCGGCGACGCCATGCTGATCGAATAAAGGAGCTGCTTTTTTGTTTAAAGTCATCAAACGCTCGGGCCATGCCCGGCGCGGCGAATTTACCTGCCCCCACGGCACGGCCCAGACCCCGGTATTCATGAACGTGGGGACCCAGGGCGCCATCAAGGGCGCGCTCTCCGCGGCCGACCTGAAAACCGTCGGCTGCCAGATCGAGCTGTCCAACACCTATCATCTCCATGTCCGCCCCGGCGACGAGCTGATTAAAAATCTGGGCGGGCTGCACCGCTTCATGACCTGGGACGGCCCCATCCTCACGGACAGCGGCGGCTTTCAGATCTTTTCGCTGGCTTCGCTGCGCAAGATCACCGAGGAGGGCGTCTCCTTCAACTCTCATGTGGACGGGCGGCACATTTTCATGGGCCCGGAGGAGAGCATGCGCATCCAGTCCAATCTGGGCAGCGACATCGCCATGGCCTTCGACGAGTGCATCAAGATCCCGTCGCCCCGGGAGTATGTGGAGTGCTCCTGCGGGCGCACCTACCGCTGGCTTGCCCGCTGCAAGGCGGCCAGCGCGGAATACAACGCCATGGACGACGCCGTCAACCCCGGCCAGATGCTGTTCGGCATCAATCAGGGCACGGTATTTCAAGATATCCGCATCGAGCACATGAAAAAGATCGCGGAGCTTGACCTTCCGGGCTACGCCATCGGCGGCCTCGCGGTGGGGGAGACCCACCAGGAGATGTACGACACCATTCAGGCGGTGGAGGAGTATATGCCCGCCGACAAGCCCCGCTACCTCATGGGCGTGGGCACGCCGGGCAATATCCTCGAGAGCGTGGCCCGCGGCGTGGACTTCTTCGACTGCGTCATGCCGGCCCGCAACGGCCGCCACGGGCATTTCTACACCTGGGACGGCGTCATCAACATCAAAAACGAAAAATATCTGGCCGATCCCGGCCCCATCGACGCCCGCTGCGACTGCCCCGTATGCCGCCGTTATTCCCGGGCCTATATCCGGCACCTGTTCAAGGCGGAGGAGATGCTGGCCATGCGCCTCGCGGTGGCGCACAACCTCTATTTCTACAACAACCTCATGGCCCGCATCCGTCAGGCGCTGGATGAGGACCGATTTGAAGATTTTCGCAGGGAATATGTTACAAAGCTGGACACTCGGATATAATTGTCTTGAATTTTACAGGGATTGCGATTATAATCAAAACAAAATTTCTTAACGGAGGATAAAGCATGTTATTCTTAGAAACTGCCGCAAGCACCGCCAGCGGCTTCGGTTCGTATTCGTCCATCCTGATGCTTGTTCTTATCTTTGTCGTTTTCTGGCTGTTCCTGATCAGGCCTGAAAACAAGAAGAAGAAAAAGCTGGAACAGATGCGTTCCGCCCTGTCCGTCGGCGATGAGATCGTCACCATCGGCGGTATAACCGGCAAAGTCGTGCAGGCTACCGAGGATACCGTCACTTTCGAGACCGGCGAGGACCGCGTCCGCATCCAGGTTAAGAAGTGGGCCATCTCCACCAACGTCCGTGAAGAGGCCGCGGAGGAAGCCGCCAGAACCAAAAAGAAGCTGGGCGGCACCGACAGCACCAAGGAAGACAAATAATCCAATAATCATTGCATGATCGCCCCTCCGGCGCAATAAGATGTACAAACCATCTTTTGTGTCGGAGGGATTTATTATGCCTGCAAACAAGGGGAAAACCAAAACCGCAGCCGGGCTTCTGATCGCGCTGGCGGCGGGCGCCGCAGCCACGGCCGCACTGCTGCTGCTCTGCTCCGCGCTGCTGTCTTCAGGGCGGCTGCCGTATTCCGCCGCGGATGAGGCGGTGATCGCCGTGAATTTTCTCGGCGCCGTCCTGACGGGCGCGCTGGCTGCCCGCGGGCTTGGCAGGGAGGGGGTCGTGCGCGGGGTGATCGCCGGAGCGGCGCTGCTCATTGTGCTGCTGCTCGGGGGGCTGATCTTCGGCGGGGGCCTGTCCGCGCCGCAGATTCTGCGGCTGGCCATCTGCACCATTGGCGGTTCGCTGTTCGGCGGCGTCCTGTTTCGGCACGCCGGTAACAAAAAGTTGCACAAAAAAGTGAAGGCGAAAAGGTGATTATACAAATAGTGATATTAATAAGGAGTTAACATAACAGCACGTAAAACATCAAGATGTTGCGATCAATGGCAATGCTTTCTTCAATATCTTGTTGAAAGTGGAGGAGATCCGCAGGTCTGCCGGGGCGCGGTAGACAAAGTTTACATAATACTGTTAACATAATATATGGTCATAATTAACAAAATTGAACGAAATATTACAAAGCCCTTGATAACGGATAGAATTTGTAATATATTGTGTCCGACAGATTATTATGTAAATTGCAGGATTATTCCGCCGCTCTTTTTTCTGGGATCGGAGGTACTGCAATGAAAAGAGTTCGAAGCCGGCGGAGGCCCCGCGCCGCCCCCAGGGAGCCTATTCCGATGCTGCCCGTATTTCTTGCCTTTGTTTCCGGGGCGGCCGCGGTTACGCTGTTGCTGCATTCCGGCAGCGGTGCGATCGACGTGTCGTTTCTGGCTTGGCAGGACGGCTCCCTGTGGGCCCTGTTTTCCAGTTGCGTTATTTTTCTTGCGGCAGTGTGTTTTTCCGCTACATCCACGCTGGGCACCGCGCTGATTCCGGCCTGCGCCGCCGTGTGCGGCGGGTCGATCGCGTATCAGTCGGCTACCATAATATCCGCGGCGGACGCCGTTACGGCCCGTCAGGTCGTTATGACGGTAATCATTCCGGCGCTGCTTCTGGTCCCGCCGTTTTTCGTGATCTCCCGAGGCGGCCTGCGCCTGTCGGGACTGCTGCGGGCCGGCGCGGACAGAAAAGTACGGTCGCGCGCCGCGGGCGGCTTCGCCGTCCAGGCCCTGCTCGCTTTCGCGCTGGCCTTTGCCGCCGCCGCTTATTTGAATTATCTCCATCCTGCATGAGTACGTAAGAAAGGGGGGATTTTTGTGACGAACAACGACTGTCTTGAGCTTTTTGAGAAATATCTCAAGGACGTCAAAAAATCTTCCACAAATACCCTGAGCTCCTATCTGCGCGATATCCGCCAGTTGGGCGAATATCTTGACACGCATACGGATAAGGAGCTGAACAGCGCCGCCGAGAAGGAGCTTTCCGACTATATCTCCCATCTGAGAGGGATCGGGAAGTCCGTGGCCACGGTCTCCAGAAGCATTGCTTCCATCAAATGCTTTTATACCTACCTGGCCGGCAGCGGCTGCATCACCAAAAACCCCTCCACCAAGCTGGTGCCCGATAAGAGTACCCAGAAGCTGCCGCAGATCCTCACCAACAAGGAAGTGGAGCTCCTGCTGGAGCAGCCGGAGTGCGTGGACGCCAAGGGCTATCGCGACCGCGCCATGCTGGAGCTGCTGTACGCCACCGGCATCCGCGTCAGCGAACTCATCAATTTGGACATCAACGACGTCAACGTCTCCGCCGGCATCCTGCGCTGCCGCAGCAAGGACAAGGAACGCTATATTCCGCTGTATCCCGCGGCCATCCGCGCGCTGAGCGAGTATATCGAGTTCATCCGTCCGCAGATGATCGCCGATCCGGAGGAGAAGTCCCTATTCGTCAATGTCAGCGGAGAGCGCATGTCCCGGCAGGGCTTCTGGAAAATCATCAAGTCCTACCAGCAGAAGGCGCACATCGAGAAGGACATCACGCCCCACACCCTGCGCCACTCCTTTGCCGCGCATCTGCTGGAAAACGGCGCCGATCTGCGCTCCATTCAGGAGATGCTGGGCCACGCGGATATTTCCTCCACCCAGATTTATTCCCAGCTGGTCAAAAAGCAGCTGAAGGACGTGTACAACAAAGCCCACCCCCGCGCCTGAACCGATTTTTTTCATACTCCTTAAAATAACCCTGGGGTAACAGCCCGGCGTGAGCCGGGCTGTTATTCTGCTTTCTATCGGTTTCAGTTGCCATAAACCGCAAGATATGGTACTATAACCGCAAAGCGGTTATAGTACCGGGCGCATCTGCCCGCGGCGCGGGCAAATGCGCCCGGTATAAGAAATATTCTGGAAGTGAAAAGGTATGCGCATCTTGGGCATTGACCCCGGTATCGCCACGGTGGGCTTCGGCGTGGTGGATTTCGACAGGGAAAACTATACACTGCAAAAGTGCGGGGTCATCACGACGCCCGCCCATACCAGTTTGTCCAGCCGCCTCAACCAGATCTACGACGATATGACCGAGCTCATCGGTGCTTTCCGGCCAGACTGCCTCTCCGTCGAGGAGCTGTTTTTCAACACCAATATCACCACCGGCATTTCCGTGGCCCACGGCAGGGGCGTCATCCTGCTGGCGGCCTACAAATCCAATGTGCCGGTCTATGAATATACGCCGCTGCAGGTCAAGCAGTCCGTGGTGGGCTACGGCCGGGCGGAAAAGAAGCAGGTGATGGACATGGTGCGCCGCATCTGCGCGCTGAAGGCAGTGCCCCGGCCGGACGACGCAGCGGATGCCGTGGCGTTGGCTCTGTGCCATGCCCGCAGCGCCACATCGCTATTGAACAGGGAGGAGAATTCTGAATGTTCCACCATATAGAAGGCACCCTATCGGAGATCGGCCAGAATCTTGCCGTTGTGGACTGCGGCGGCGTGGGCTTCGAGCTGAACGTCACCGTCAATACGCTCTCCCGGCTGTCGGTGGGGGAGCGTGCCAAGCTCTTCGTTTTCGATTATGTCAAAGAGGACTGCTTCGACCTGTTCGGCTTTGCCACGAAAAGCGAAAAGCGCTGCTTTGAGATGCTGCTCACCGTGTCCGGCGTGGGACCGAAGGCGGCGCTGTCCATTCTCTCCGCCGTCACGCCCGAGACGCTGGCACTGGCGGTGATGAGCGGGAATGAAAAAGCCCTGACCTCCGCTCAGGGCGTGGGCAAAAAGATCGCTCAGCGCGTGATCCTGGAGCTCAAGGACAAGCTGGCCAAACAGAGTGAATTGCCGGATTTCACGCCGTCTGCGGCGGTGAGCTCCGGCGGCAGCGCCGCGCTGAACGACGCCCTCACAGGTCTTGCGGTGCTGGGCTACGGCACGGCGGAGATCAACGCCGCGCTGAAAAACACGGACATTGCCGGCTTGAGCGCCGAGGAGATCATCAAGGCCGTTTTGAAGCAGATGGTCAAGTAAGGATGGGAGATCAATGAGTATCAGTTTTTCGGAAGACGGCAATCAGGAGCTGGTGACGACGGCCTCCATTCTGCCGGAGGACAACGCCGAAGCGTCCCTTCGCCCCAGGATGCTGTCCGAGTATATCGGACAGAAGAAGGCCAAGGACAACCTCGATGTGTTCATCAACGCCGCAAAAATGCGCAAGGAGCCGCTGGATCATGTGCTGCTTCACGGACCCCCGGGTCTGGGCAAAACCACGCTGGCGGCGGTGATCGCCAACGAGATGGGCGTGAAGATGCGCATCACCTCCGGCCCCGCCATTGAAAAGGCCGGGGATCTGGTGGCCATGCTGACCAATCTCAACGAGGGCGACATTTTGTTCGTGGACGAGATCCACAGGCTCAACCGGGCCTATGAGGAGATCCTCTATCCCGCCATGGAGGACTATGCCATCGACATCATTTTGGGCAAGGGCCCCTCGGCCAACTCCCTGCATCTGGAGCTGCCGCATTTCACGCTTATCGGCGCCACGACCCGCTCCGGCCAGCTCACCGCGCCGCTGCGCGACCGTTTCGGCGTCACCCTGCGGCTGGAGCTTTACACCGCGGAGGAACTGCTGCTGATCGTCAAGCGCTCCGCGGGCATTCTGAACATCGAGATCGACGAATCCGGCGCCCATGAGATCGCCTCCCGCTCCCGGGGCACGCCCCGCATCGCCAACCGTATGCTCCGGCGGGTGCGGGATTTCGCCCAGGTCAGGGCCGACGGCATCATCACCAGGGACGTGGCCAACGAGGCGCTGCTGGCGCTGGAGGTCGACCAGCTGGGGCTGGATTCGCTGGACCGGCGGATGCTGCGCAGTATTATCGAATTCTATAACGGCGGCCCTGTCGGACTGGAGACGCTGGCCGCCACCATCAACGAGGAGTCCGTGACGCTGGAGGATGTGTACGAGCCCTATCTGCTGCAGCAGGGTTTTCTGACCCGCACGCCCCGGGGCCGCTGCGTGACCCGAAAGGCCTATGAACATCTGGGGATCGAATACCTGGGGCAGCAGCAGCTCGATTTTTGATAAAAGTCCCCGCGCCGGCAGTCGCATCTTGTGTAAAACGACGATTTTACATGAGAAAATGGGCAAATTTCTATTGACTTTCAGCGCTGTTGTAATATAATTATTTGTGAAAAAATGTATATGATTGATTCTGACAATTTTCAGGGAATCGATGATTCCGACCTTCTCCGTCTCGCCGGCGGGGGCGACAGGGAAGCGGAAGAACGGCTGGCCACGAGGTATACCCGGCTTGTGCGTATTTGCGCAAGACCGCTGTTTCTGGCCGGCGGCGACAGCGAGGATCTGATTCAGGAGGGTATGCTGGGCTTACTTTCCGCCATCCGGCAATACGACCCGTCGATGAGTACCGCCTTCAAGACCTATGCGGAGGTGTGCATCCGCCGCCGCCTCTATTCCGCAGTCAAATCCGCGTCGCGTCTCAAGCACCTTCCCCTCAATGACGGACTGTCATTGGATTATATACTCTCAGAGGAATCCCAGACCCAGTTGGCTGCTAATCCCGAAGCGTTTCGGCGTACTCCCGAGGAGCAGGTTCTGGCCAGAGAGAGCGAATTTGAATTAAACAAAGCCTTTGCACAGAAGCTATCCAGGCTTGAAAAAGATGTTTTGGCGTTGTACCTTGACGGTCTTTCCTACGATGAAATCGCGGCGAAGACGGGCAGGGATGTAAAGTCTGTGGACAACGCGGTGCAAAGGATCCGGCGCAAACTGGCCCGGGACCCCAACCTTGGCGATATCAGCTGACGCTGACCGCAAATATAGCCTAACAGGCAAGATTTCAAAGAGAGGATTCGACATGTACGAAGACAAAACCCTGATTTGCAAAGAGTGTGGCAACGAGTTCGTGTTTACTGCCGGGGAGCAGGAGTTCTATGCGGAGCGCGGTTTCCAGAACGAGCCCCAGCGCTGCAAGGCCTGCCGTGACGCCCGCAAGGCGGCCGCCCGCGGCCCCCGTGAGTACTACACTGCTGTCTGCGCAGCCTGCGGCGGCGAGGCCAGAGTTCCCTTTGAGCCCAAGTCCGACCGTCCCGTTTACTGCAGCGAGTGCTTTGCAAAGATGAGAGAGCAGAACGCCTGATCGGCATTCTCGTCTCAAATCCGGAACGGGACGCCTTTGGCGCCCCGTTCTTTACGCCGTGAACTTTTTCCCACTTTTCTTAGGAGGAATTTTTTATGGAAATCACCAGAGATACCAACATCGGCGAGATCGTCGAGAATTGCCCCGAGGCTATGCCCAAGTTTATGGAGATCGGTATGCACTGCATGGGCTGCGCCCTGGCCAGCGCCGAGACCGTCGAGGAAGCCTGCGCCGCGCATGGCGTGGATCCCGACGAGTTCATCATGGACCTCAAGGCCTTCCTGCAGACGGTCTGAGTAAAATGGAAAATCGATAAAAAGCCGGTCAATACCGGCTTTTTATTCTGTTTGGAGTACTATTATGTCCAACCGACTTGAACAGATCGCCGCGCTGGTTCCGGAGGGCCGCGGCGTGGCCGACGTGGGTACCGACCACGGCTACGTGCCCGTGCTGCTGCTGCGCAGGGGCTATGCCGGGGCGGTCGTCGCCACGGATATCAACAGCGGGCCGCTGCAAAGCGCGAAAGCATCCGCCGCGGAAGCCGGGTTTTCCGACCGCATCCGTTTCGTCTTGTGCGACGGGCTGAGCGGGGTGGAGCCCGCGGCGGTGGACAGTATCGTGGTGGCCGGCATGGGCGGCGATACCGCCACGGGAATCCTGGACCGGGACTACTGGTGCGCCGCGCCGGAATATACGCTGATCCTGCAGCCCATGAGCCATCAAAACGTGCTGCGCTATTGGCTCATTCACAACGAGTTTACGATCACCCGCGAGCTTCTCGTCCGGGACAGCGGCGCGCTCTATCAGATCTTTACGGCGGTTTACGGCACGGCGCCGCATTACAGCGACGCCGAGCTGTTTACCGGGAAATATGAGCAGATCAGCGCCGATCCGCTGTTTGGCGAGTATCTGGACGGCTTGATCGCCAAATTTGCCGCCGCCGTCCGCGGCATGGCGCGCGGCAGGACCGGGGACGGCGGCAGGCTGGCGCTGAACCGCGGTATTCTGACCGAACTGAACGAAATGAAGGGGAGGCTTACCCATGACGGACGCGGGTGAGATTCGCGATTATTTGTTTTCTTTGGCGCCCCGGGCGCTGAAAATGGACTTCGACAATGTGGGTCTGCTGGTGGGCGGCCCCGATACGCCCGTCACCCGCGCGCTGTTCGCGCTGGATATCACCGGCGAGGTCATCGACGAAGCCGCCGCGCTGGGCGCGCAGCTCATCGTGTCGCACCACCCGGTGGTGTGGGACGCCATGAAGGACGTCACCGGCGAGACGGTGCAGTCGGCCAAGGTGCTCAAGCTCATCCGGAACGGCATCGCCGCTATCTGTATGCACACCAATCTGGACATCGCCGACGGCGGCGTGAACGATCTCCTCATGGCCGCGCTGAGCGGCAAGGTCACCGGCATCCTGGAGCCCACGGGCGAGGGGGCGGGCTGCGGCCGCGTTGGGGAAATTCCCGCTCAAATGCCGCTGCGCGATTTTCTGGCCGTGTGCAAGGCCGCGCTGCACGGCAACGGCCTGCGCTATTACGACGCGCACCGCGACGTGAAAAAGCTGGCCGTGATGGGCGGCGCCGGCGGCGACTGCGTGGCGCTGGCCTCGTCGCTGGGCTGCGATACCTACGTCACCGCGGATATCAAATACGACCAGTTTCTTACGGCCCGTGAACTGGGGCTGAATCTCATCGACGCCGATCATTTTGCCACGGAAAATGTGGTCGTTCCGCAGCTGATGGCGTGGATCAACGAAAAATTTCCCGAGATCGAGACCTCGATCTCCGCCGTCCATGACCAGACGGCAAAGTTTTTCTAAATCATTTCTTTCTGGAGTTTGCCGCAATGAGTTATACTTCTCTGAGTTTCCCGGTTTTCATCGCCGCCTTTTTTCTGCTGTATTATCTGCTGCCGAAGAAATATCAAAAATGGGTGCTGCTGGCGGGCAACTATGTATTCTATATGTGGTGGAGGCCCGCCTTTGGCGCCCTTATCCTTGCCGGCACGCTGATCAGCTACTGGGCGGCGCTGGCCTACAGTAAGGGCGCTTTGGGCCGGAAAAAGCTGTGGATTACGCTCGGCGTGTGCTATAACCTCGGCGTTTTGTTCGTATTCAAATACCTGGACTTCTTCTGCTCCACTTTTGCCCGGGTCCTGGGCCTGAATTACGGCCATGAGCTGACGCTTTTGCTGCCTGTTGGAATCTCGTTTTTCACCTTCTCCGCAGTGGGCTACCTGTTTGACGTATGCAAGGGGAAAATCGAGGCGGAAAAGAATTTTCTTGATTTTTCGGTGTTCGTCTCTTTCTTCCCCACCATTATGGCCGGCCCCATCGGCTATGCCAGGAACTTTCTGCCCCAGCTGGGCGAGACGAAGGCTTTTGATCTTGCGCGTGTCAAGCGCGGTATTTTGCGCTTTGCCTGGGGCATGGTGAAGAAGATGGTGGTCGCGGACACCATCGCCGTCATCGTGAACACGGTTTACGCCGATGCCGCCAACTTTTCAAACGGGCTCGTCCTTCTGGCCGCGGCCGCTTATTCCATGCAGATCTATTTTAATTTTTCCGCCTATTCCGATATGGCCATCGGCACGGCGCAGGCGCTGGGCTTTTCCGTGATGGAAAACTTTGACGCGCCGTATCTGGTGGCCAGCGTTAAGGATTTTTGGAAAAAGTGGCACATTTCCCTGACCTCCTGGCTGCGGGAATACATTTATTTCCCCTTGGGCGGGAGCCGATGCAAGAAGTGGCGTACCTACTTCAATGTGATGGTTGTTTTTGCCGTCAGCGGTCTATGGCATGGGGCCGCCTTTTCCTTCGTGGTATGGGGCCTTCTGAACGGCGCGTATCAGGTGATCGGTGAAATTACCCTCCCCGCGCGCAAAAAGCTGCGCGCGGCTCTCAGAGTACGGGAGAGCAGCAGGGTTCTGTGGCTTTGGCGGTGCGCCGTCACCTTTGCCCTTGTTACGATCGCCTTGGTATTCTTCCGTGCCGGCAGCGTTGCGCAGGGCCTGTACCTAGTCAAGCGCATCCTGACGATCCTTACAGACGGCTTCGGCGGCTTTGCGCTTGGAACCCTGGGCCTTCTGAAGCGGCAGGCCATTTTGCTCGCGCTCTATACCGCGGTCTTTGTTGCCGCCGATATCTTTCAGGCGGCGAGGAAATCCCTCCCGGCGCTGGAGGAGACGGATTTTGCCTATTGGGGCGTCATTTTGGTGCTCGCGTTGTCCGTAGTTTTTTTTGGCGTGTACGGCCGGGGCTTCAATCCGCAGGATTTCGTTTATTTTAAGTTCTGATGGGAGATGAACGGTAATTTTATGAAGAAAGCCAGAGAATTTCTTGCGTTTTTTCTTGCCGTGGCACTGTTTGTCTCCATTTCTTATTTTGCAGGCGACGTTCTGATGCCTCACCGCGTCGATTACGGCAGCACTTGGCACAGCTATCTGAAGGAGGATAAGGATACTATCGACGTACTCGTCTTCGGAAGCTCGATCGCTTACTGCGATGTGATTCCCGCTGTAATCTGGCAGAAAACGGGTGTCACCGCCTATGTGATGGGTGGCGCGGAGCAGACTATACCGATAACCTATTATTATGTCAGGGAGGCTTGCCGGACACAGTCACCGGAGGCAATTTTTGTGGAGGTTTCCGGGGTATACTACGACCGCTACGAGGAATTCACCAAGGTCAATGTCGGCTATATGCCTTGGACGGCGAATCGGATTCAGGCCACGTTTAACACAGCGGAAAAATGTGAGCTCCCGGGGCTTGTGTTTCCAATGTATAACTATCACTGCCGGGTCTTCCAAATCGGGTCGAACGAAGTTGGGAGGAATCTCAGCTATGCGCCGGACAAACTTGCAGGGTACACGCTGCTCACAGAGCACAAGGCTATGGAAAAGACTTATTATCGTGATTTTTCCCGCGGCAAAGCGGATTACAAGCCTGATTATGACCGCAATATGCAGTACGTGGGAAAAATCGCGCAGTATTGCCAGGATAAAGGCATCCGGCTGTACCTTTATCTCGCGCCGGCAAAAGAGGTACCGAATCCAGAAAGGCTGAAGAAGCTGAAAAGCGATCTGCTTTCCCTGCCCATCGCGGGATACGTCAACTTCAATGATACCCTCGGCGATATCGGCTTCGACGACAGCACCGACTGGTACGATACGCTCCACCTGAACGTTTCCGGCGCAAAAAAATTTTCCGCCTATCTGGCGGATTATTTGACCGACACGCTGGCGCTGAAGCCGGGCGGACGGGCCGACACGGCGCTGTGGCGGCAGCGGGCCGACTACGCGGCCGGCCTGTCGCCGGACAGCGGGTCATAAACCGTCTCCGCTTCTCATAAACTCGTACAAACGAGACTGGGAGAAGCGGAGGCTTTTTTATGACTGACAGCACGATCTATCAGGATATCGCCGCAAGAACCGGCGGCGCGGTGATGCTGGGCATCGTCGGGCCCGTGCGCACGGGCAAATCCACCTTTATCAAGCGCTTCATGGAGACCATGGTCATCCCCAACATCGACAATGTCTACGTGCGGGAGCGGGCCAAGGATGAGCTGCCGCAATCCGGTTCCGGCAGGACCATCATGACCTCCGAGCCGAAGTTCGTCCCGGAGGAGGCCGTGCAGCTCCGGCTGCCGGACGGCAGCGAGGTCGCCGTGCGGCTGATCGACTGCGTGGGCTATCTGGTGCCCGGCGCGGCGGGCCAGTTTGAGAACGGGGAAGAACGGCTGGTGACCACGCCCTGGTTCGAGCACGAGGTCACCATGACCGAAGCCGCGGAGCAGGGGACGCACAAGGTCATTGCGGAGCATTCCACCATCGGCATCGTGGTGACCACGGACGGCTCCATCTGCGACATTCCGCGGGAGGACTACGTCGCGGCGGAGGAGCGCGTGGTAAGCGAGCTGCAGGCCATCGGCAAGCCCTTCGTGGTGGTGCTCAACTGTGCCAGCCCCAACGACGACGCGGCAAAGACGCTGGCAGCCGCGCTGAGTGAAAAGTATGGCACGCCCGTACTGCGCGCCAACTGCCAGACGCTGGACGAGAGCGGCATCACCGCCATTCTCAGCGCGGCGCTGGCGGAGTTTCCCGTGGACCGGCTGGAGATCCGCCTGCCGGACTGGGTGGACGCGCTGCCGCTGGCAAGCGAGCTCAAGACGGCGCTGTTTTCGGAGATCGCGGCGGCGGCGGAGCCCATGTTCCGCGTGCGGGATCTTCCGGCGGTGGTGTCGGCGCTGGCGGAAAACGAGAACATCGAACACGCGGCCATGAGCGAGTCCGATCTGGGCACCGGCGTCATTTCGGTCGTCGTGGGCGTGCCCAGGGCGCTCTATTACAGGACCATCAGCGACGAATCGGGCTTTGCCATCCAAAACGACGGCGACCTGCTGGCGCTGCTGCGGGAGATGAGCGTTATCAAAACCGATTACGACCGCATCAGCGGCGCGCTGCGGGATGTGCGGGAGACGGGCTACGGCGTGGTGCTGCCGCAGGCGGACGAAATGCAGCTGGACGAACCGCAGATCGTCCGAAGGGGAGGGAAGTATACCGTGCGCCTGCGCGCCAGAGCGCCGGCCATCCACCTGCTGCGTACCAATGTGGAGAGCGAGGTGACCCCCGCGCTGGGCGGGGCGGCGGCCTCGGAGGAGATCATGGGCTTTCTGCTGCAGGGCTTTGAAGGGGACATCAGCAAGCTGTGGGAATCCAATATCTTTGGTAAATCCCTCTATGATATCGCAGGGGAGGGGCTGACCGCAAAGATCACCGGGCTGCCCCAGAATGCCCGATCCAAGCTGCAGGAGACGCTGCAAAAGATCGTCAATGAGGGCAGCGGCGGTTTGATTTGTATAATCCTATAAAAGCGGGCGCGAAACGCTCCCGCTTTTTGCGCCGATTTTTTTACTTTGCGCATTGAATTCGCGGGGGAAACGGCATATAATTTATCCATAAAATTACACGAAATGAGGGTGCTTCCATGAAATCCATCTCCAGAATCGCCGAAGCTGTGCAGGCCTCCACCACTATGGCCATCGACTCCAAAGCCAAGCAGATGAAGGCCGACGGGATCGACGTGGTCGGTTTCGGCGCGGGTGAGCCCGATTTCAGGACGCCCGACAATATCAATATCGCCGGTATCGCCGCCATCTGCGAGGGCAAGACCAAGTATACCCCCGCCGCCGGCATCATCCCACTGCGCAAGGCCGCCGCCGCCCGGCTGAAGGCCGACTGCGGGGTGGACTATGATTTCACCCAGGTGGTGATCGCCAGCGGCGCCAAGCACTGCGTCTATGTCGCGCTGGCCGCCCTGACCAATCCCGGCGACGAGATCCTTGTACCCGCGCCGTACTGGGTCAGCTACTGCGAGATGGTTCGCATGACCGGCGGCGTCCCTGTGGAGCTGCCCGCCGGCGAGGCGCAGAATTTCAAGATCACCCCCGACCAGCTCCGCGCCGCGGTGACGGAGAAATCCAAGTGCGTCATTCTCAATAACCCCTGCAACCCCACCGGAATGCTTTACACCCGGGAGGAGCTGTACGCCCTCGCCAGGGTCTGCGTGGAAAACGACCTCTATGTCATCGCGGATGAAATTTATTACAAGCTGGTCTATGACGGGCGGAAATTTATCAGCTTCGCGTCGCTGGGCGAGGATGTGAAGGAGCGCACCATTCTCATCAACGGCGTATCCAAGTCCTATGCCATGACCGGCTGGCGCATCGGCTATACCGCGTCCAACAAGCGCCTCGCCAAGGTCATGTCCAACTTTCTCAGCCACTCCACCGGCGCTCCGTCCACCATCAGCCAGTGGGCCGCGGTGGAGGCGCTCAACGGCCCGCAGGAGGGCATTGAGGAAATGCGCAGGGCTTTTGAGGCCCGCAGGGATTATATGTATCAGCGCATGAACGCCATACCCGGCGTCAGCTGCATCAAACCCGAGGGCGCGTTCTATGTGATGATGAACATTGAAAAGCTCATCGGCCGCACCGTGAGCGGCACCGTCGTCAACAATGCGGACGATTTTGCCATGGCCTTTCTTGACAAGGGCCTGGTAGCCGTGGTGCCCTGCACGGGCTTCGGCATTCCCAACTTCATCCGTTGGTCCTACGCCACTTCCATGGAAAACATCCGGGAGGGACTGGACCGGCTGGAAAAATTCCTGGCAGAATAAGAAAAACCGCCGGTCGGGTTGCCTCCCGGCCGGCTTCTTTATTGACGGGCAGGGCCCGGTAGAATATAATGATTTGGGTCGGAATGAACGCCCGCCATCCCCTCATAAGGATAAGAGAAGGGGTGATGGCTGTGTTTTTCTCATTTCGTCTCAAGAGAATCCTCGCGCTGCTGCTGGCAGCGCTGCTGATCGTGCTGAGCCTGTTTTTGATCTTCCGCAGGCACCGTGGCGCCGCCTGCGCAGGGGCTGCCGCCGTGAAGTCCGTGCTGGTGATCGACCCCGGCCACGGGGGCATTGACGGCGGCGCCGTGGCGGCAGACGGCACCCGCGAGAGCGGGGTGAACCTGGCCATTGCGCAAAAAATGGCCGCTGTGGCGGGTCTGTACGGGCAGGAAGTGGTGATGACCCGCAGCAGCGAGGAGAGCGACGTCTCGCTGGCGGACTACAGCGAGCACGACAGTCTGGTGCGGCGGGCCGAGCTGGCCAACGATACCCCCGGCGGCGTGCTCATCAGCGTCCATCAGAACAACTATCCCACGGCGGGGCCCACCGGCGCGGAGGTCCTGTACGCCGCCACCGACGGCAGCCGCGCGCTGGGCCTGGCAGCCCAGAAAAATCTGCTGGACTTTGCCGACCTGGAGAATCGCCGGGTGGCCGCGCCGGCCCCGGAAAAGCTGCTGCTGACCAGCAGCGTGACGTGCCCCGCCATTCTGGCGGAGTGCGGTTTTCTCTCCAACCCCGGCGAGGCGGCAAAGCTGGTTTCGGACGGCTATCAGCTGAAGCTGGCCTGCGCCCTCACCGCGGCGTATCTGCAATATGCAGGCGGCAGGCTCGCCCTGCCGGAATAAGAACAACAGGTGCTGATTATGAAACAAAAGACCGTTTTCTGCTGCACGGAGTGCGGCGGCGAGACATTGAACTGGGCAGGGAAGTGCCCCAACTGCGGCGCGTGGAATACCCTGAGGGAGGTCGCCGTTGACCCCAAGCCTAAGGGAGCGGCCCGCGGCGCTTCGCCGCCGCCCGCCCGCAAAGCGCCGACGCTGCTGAAGGATCTGTCGGCGGAGGAGGAGCTTCGTTTCGCCACCGGGATAGGGGAGCTCGACCGCGTTCTGGGCGGGGGAGCCGTCCGGGGCTCGCTGGTGCTGGTGGGCGGCGCGCCCGGCATCGGCAAATCCACCCTTTTGCTGCAGCTGTGCGGTGAGATCGGCGGCGGGGAAAAAATTCTCTATGTCACCGGCGAGGAAAGCGCGCGCCAGCTGAAGATGCGCGCCCAGCGGCTGGGCGTTGCCGACGGCCAGGTCTATGTTCTGGCCGAAACCGACCTCGCCGCCATCCTTTCCTGCATCGACGACCTGCGCCCGGACGTGGTGATCATCGACTCCATCCAGACCATGTACGACGCGGAGGTGGCGTCCACGCCCGGCAGCATCGCCCAGGTCCGGGAATGCACCATGAGCCTGATGCGCAAGACCAAGGAGGACGGTTTCACCGCCTTCGTGGTGGGTCACATCAACAAGGAGGGCAGCATCGCCGGCCCCAAAGTGCTGGAGCACATGGTGGACTGCGTACTGTACTTTGAAGGCGAACGCAGCACCACGTTCCGCATTCTCCGGGCCGCCAAAAACCGTTTCGGCTCCACCAATGAGATTGGCGTTTTTGAGATGGAGGAAACCGGGCTCAGGTGTGTGGCCAACCCCTCGGAAGCGCTGCTGGCGGGACGGCCGGAAAATGCGCCGGGCACCTGCGTGGCCTGTGTGATGGAGGGCACCCGCCCCATTCTGGCCGAGGTTCAGGCGCTGGTTACGCCTTCCGGCTATAACGCCGCCAGCCGTCGGGCCAACGGCATCGACTACAATCGCGCCGCCATGCTGCTGGCTGTGCTGGAAAAGCGCGGCGGCATCGCCGTTTCCGGGTGCGACGTCTATATCAACGTCATCGGCGGCCTGTTTCTGGACGATCCCGCGGCCGACCTGGCCACGGTTCTGTCCGTCGCATCCAGCAGCCGGGACGTGCCGCTGGGCACCGATATCGCCGCCATCGGCGAAGTCGGCCTCTCCGGGGAAATCCGCAGCGTCAGCTCCGTGAACCAGCGGCTGTCGGAGATCGCGCGTCTGGGTTTCCGGCGCTGCGTCATCCCGGCCCATATCCGGGGCGAGGTGCAAAAGCCGTCCGGACTGGAACTCCTTCCGGCGCGCACGGTGCGGGAAGCCGTCAATGCGGTGCTGGATTGAGATGCGCTTCGTTCAACATCCCAATCTGCCGGCAAGCCCTGTAAGGCATCTGCTGATTGGTCGAAAATATGCTGATTTTGTCACAAATTTGCTGGAAATACGCGGTATTTTGCCGATTTTTGTTCCAGATAACGTGAATGTTGACCAGAGAATGTCCGGCCATGCGGATTTATCCGTGCTTCATTTAGGCGGAAACAGGGTGTTATATGCCGATTTCTTGAAAGAGAATCGCTTTCTGCGCCAGCTTTCGGCCATCGGAGCGGAGCCGATACCGGCGGAAATTGAACAAAATCCGGCTTATCCTCAGGATTGCGGACTGAATGTCTGCATTCTTGGCAACAAGCTGATCTGCAGAGAAATGCCCGCGAAGGCCATTACTGATAATATTTTAACAATCAGGGAAACCCTTCTGGTGAGGCAGGGATACGCCCGGTGTTCTGTCTGCGTGGTGGACGAGCGTTCGGCGCTCACCGCGGATCCGGGCGTCGCCCAGGCGCTGGAGCGCCATGGCATCGACGCGCTTCTTGTCAGGCCCGATCTCGCGGTACTGCCTGGCTATGACTGCGGCTTCATCGGCGGCGCGTCGTTTAAGACAGGTCCTGATGAACTGGCGTTCACCGGAACGATACAGGATTCAATGGAGCGCGGCAGGATCGAGGATTTTCTGCTTGAGCGAAACATAAAGCCGGTGTATCTGACAGCGGACAAGCCGTTGGATATCGGCGGCGCGATTCCGCTGACAGAGGAAAGCGAATAACCGCCGCAGCGAATCTCAGAAGAAACAGAAGCCGTCTTAAGGGGCTGAAATTGAAAACGCCGTATTTACCGGTTTCGCCCCTCCCCTAAATTAAACAAAATATTCATTTTGCTTAATTTCTTTTGCGCATTTTTGTGGACAAAGCTATTCCTTCCCTGTATAATAGACTGCCGTGGGGGTGATCGGTGTGAACTACCGCGACGAGGCGCCCGATGTGCTCAAGGGCTTTCTCATGTATCACGAAACCATCAAGGGCCATTCCAGAGCCACCGTTGACGAATATTATCTGGATCTGCGGAATTTTTTCCGGTTTCTGAAGATCGAACGCGGTCTGGTGCCTCGCTCCGCCGAGCTGGACGAGATCGCCATCAGGGACGTCGATTTGGATTTTGTCAATACGGTTACACTTACTGAATTTTACGACTACCTCTCGTTCCTCTCCCGGGACAAGATAAAAAACGAGCGCAGCCGCAATCCGGAGTATGGCCTCACCGCCGCCAGCCGCGCCAGAAAAATCTCCACGGCGCGCAGCTTCTATAAATATCTCACGGTCAAGGCCAAGCTGATCGACGTCAACCCCCTGCAGGACATCGACTCTCCCAAGGTACCCAAGACTCTCCCCCGCTATCTCACCCTGCAGGAGGCGGAACAGCTTCTCTCCTCCGTTGACGGGAAAAACAGGGAGCGCGACTATTGTATCCTGTGCATTTTTCTCAACTGCGGGCTGCGTATTTCCGAGATCGTGGGAATGAACCTGCAGGATATCCGCGCCGACCATCTGCGCGTATTCGGCAAAGGCAGCAAGGAGCGCGTCGTCTATATCAACGACGCCGTGGCCGCCGCGCTGAACGACTATCTGCTTATCCGAAAGAATATCGCCGCGATAGATAAAAATGCGCTGTTTTTATCCAATCGCAGAGAACGTATTTCCCGGGAGACCGTCCATGCCATGGTCAAAAAATCCCTGCTGCGGGCCGGGTTGGACGCGGACAAGTATTCCGCCCACAAGTTGCGGCACACCGCGGCCACGCTGATGCTGCAAAACGGCGTGGATGTCCGCACGCTGCAGGAGCTGCTGGGCCATGAAAATCTGAACACCACCCAGATCTACACACACATTGACAACACTGAGCTGCGCATCGCGGCGGACGCCAACCCCCTGGGCTCTTTTCGGCCGGGGAAAGGCGATACCGCCCCCCCATCCGCTCAGAAGGGCACGGAGAAATAAATGGTCTTTTCCAGCATTGTATTCCTTTTTGAATATCTGCCTGTCGTTCTGGCGGTATATTATCTGGTTCCGGCCAAATGGCGGAATGTCTGGCTGTTTGCCGCCAACATGGTGTTCTATGGCTGGGGCGAGCCCGTCTATATCCTGTTGATGCTGTTTTCCATCGGCATCAACTACGCCGCGGGCCTGCTGGTGGGCAAATACCGCGGCTGCGCCCGGAAAAAGGCCAGAACGGCGCTGGGCGTCAATATCGCCGCCAATCTGGCGCTGCTGATCTTTTTCAAGTATTTTGACCTTCTGGCGGAGACCCTCAGCCTGATCCCCGGCGTTGCCATCCCCAAGCTGGGACTGGGTCTGCCCATCGGCATCAGCTTCTACACTTTCCAGGCCATGAGTTATCCCATTGACGTTTACCGCGGCGATACCGAGCCGCAGCGGAACCCTCTGCTGTTCGGCACTTATATCTCCCTGTTCCCGCAGCTCATCGCCGGCCCTATCGTCCGCTATAAGGATGTGGACGATCAGCTGCAAAGCCGCGTCCACTCCACAGAGAAATTTGCCTCCGGCGTGTGCCGGTTTACCATCGGTCTGGGCAAGAAAGTGCTCATCGCCAACAACGTGGGCGCGCTGTGGGACGTCTATGCCGCCAAGGGCGCCGCCGATCTCACGGTTTTGGGTTCGTGGCTGGGTATTATCGCCTTCACGCTCCAGATTTATTTCGACTTTTCCGGCTATTCGGACATGGCCATCGGGCTGGGGCGGATGCTGGGCTTTGAATTTCTGGAGAACTTCAATTACCCCTACATTTCCAAAAGCGTCACGGAATTCTGGCGCCGCTGGCATATCAGTCTGAGCACCTGGTTCCGGGACTATGTGTATATCCCGCTGGGCGGAAACCGCAAGGGTCTGCGCCGGCAGCTGCTGAACATTGTCATCGTCTGGGCGCTCACCGGAATGTGGCACGGCGCGAATTGGACCTTTCTGGTCTGGGGCCTTTACTACGCCCTGTTTCTGGTGCTTGAAAAGGCCTTCCTGCTGAAGGTGCTGGAGCGCACGCCCGGCGTGATCCGCCGTCTCTATACCATGCTGATTGTGACCTGCGGCTGGGGCATCTTCCAGTTAAATTCGTTGAAGGCGGTGGCCGTCTATTTCAAGGCCATGTTCGGCTTCGGCGCGGGCGGGCTCTCCGATGCCGGCGACCTCTATTATCTGGCAGGCTATGCGGCTGTGCTGCTGGCGGCCGCGCTGTTTTCCACCGATCTGCTGCGCCGGGGCTGGGAGAGGCTGCCGCAGAAGGTGCGGGGTGTGCTCTGCCCCCTGGGCGTTTGCGCCATTCTCTTTCTCTCCACCGCCTATCTGGTGGATTCCACCTATAACCCATTCCTGTACTTCAGATTTTAGGAGCGTTTCATGAAGGATAAACACGGACTGCTTCTGGTGCTGATCTTTACGGTCTTTATCGGCGCGTTCTTTCTGTTAAACTTGATCTTGCCCGACAGGAATTTTTCCGATCAGGAGAACCGCACGCTGCAGCAGGCACCGGATTTTTCCTTCGCTTCCCTGTTTGACGGCAGCTATACCCAGACCTATGAAAAGTACGCCGCCGACCAATTCGCCTTTCGGGATTTTTGGATTCCTGTCAAGGCCCGGGCAGAGCTGCTTTCCGGCAAGCGTGAAAACAACGGCGTGTATTACGGCTCCGACGAGACGCTGCTGAACCAATTCACCGCGCCAAAAACGGCTGATCTGGATACAAAGCTCTCCGCCATCGACACGCTGGCGAAGAACGTGGATGTGCCCGTCCGTTTCGCGCTGATTCCAGGCTCCACGGAGATCTGGAGCGGGAAGCTCCCCGCCGACGCCCCCGCCGACAGTCAGAAGGCGCTGATCGACTACTGCTACGGAAAGACCTCTGTTGACTGTGTGGATTTCTATTCCGCGCTGAGCGCCCACAGCGGAGATTATATCTACTACCGGACCGACCACCACTGGACCAGCCTGGGCGCTTACTACGGTTATTGCGCGCTGATGGACGGGCTTGGCCTCCCCTGCCGCGATCTGTCGGAATATCACCGGCAGACGGTCAGCACCGATTTTTACGGCACCACCTATTCCGCCTCCGGCTTTTCCTGGATCAGGCCGGACAGCATCGAGACCTATGTGGACGGCGATGCCGCCGAGGTGGAGAGCTATGCCCGCGGTCCGTCCAACGCGCCCACCGAATCCGGCCTCTATGTGCAGACCTTTCTGGGGAAAAAAGATCAGTATTCCATGTTTCTGGGCGGCGTGACCCCGCTGCTGCACATCACGACAAAGAACGCCGGCGCCCCCTCCCTGCTCATCGTCCGCGATTCCTACGCCGACAGTCTGGTGCCCTTCCTCACCGACGATTTTTCAAGCATTGATCTCATCGACCTGCGCTACTATAAGGGCAGCGTGGCCGATTATGTGAAGGAGCACGATATCGACAGCGTGCTGGTGCTGTACAGCGTGGCCGACTTCTGCACGGATGATAACATCGCGCTGCTGGGCTTCTGAGATGCAAAAAATTGCCGGTTCCTCTCGGAACCGGCAATTTTTTGGCGGATTCAATCTTTTCTTCTGAAGGTGAACAGCGGCGGCATACTCACGCGGATGGCGTTCAGAATCGCCGCAAGGCCTGCGGACAGATCCAGGAAAACCGCAAACCACAAATTGCAGAAGCCGGTGAGCGTCAGCGCGATAATGAGCGCCTTGATCAGCAGTGTCCCGGCCACGTTCTCTTTTTCCACCACGCCGGAGCGCGCGGAAACGGACATGGCGAAGGGAATCTCCCGGATGCCGCCCTGGGTGAGGAAAATATCCGCGTTGGTGCCGGCGGCGCCCATGCAGGCGTCGATATCGGCGGCGCTGTGACTGTCCATACGGCCGCCGTAAAGGAACAGCAGCACGCTGTCCCCGTCCTTGCTGCGGCTCTGCCCCACGGCGGTGAGCTTATCCTCGCCCGTGCATTGTGAATAGAATTCCGTGACGCCCAGGGACTGGGCAAACGCGGCGCTGGCCTCGCTGCCGTCACCGGTGATCAGGGTGCAGTTTTCCACGCCCGCGGCGCGGTAATCCGCCACGATAGACGCGGAATCGGGGTTAATCCCCTCCCCCAGCGTAATACTGCCCACATAGCGGTCGGCGATGGACAGGTACAGCGTGGACGCGCCGCGCAGATCTTCCTCCGGCACACGCACGCCCTTGAGGGCCATCATATCCCGGTTGCCCAGGCACATGGAGACGCCCTTGATGTGAATCTCCGAACCGCAGCCGGGCAGCTCGCTGGAATCGTCGATGACCTCGGTCATGACCTCGCCCTTGTATTCCTCAGCCACGGCACGCAGGAATGGATTGTCGCTGTTATGCGCGATATGTGCGGCGATCTTGAGGAAGACGTCCGGCTGGAGCAGCCCGGATTTTACCGAAACCACCCTGGGGCGGCCGTCGGAAAATACGCCGTCCTTGTCGAAGACAGCGGCGTCGACGGATTTGGTGCGGTCAAACGCCGCGGAGTTGTTGTAGACCACGCCGGAGCCGGCGGTGAAGCCCATGCCCACGATGTCACACAGACGCAGCGAGGACAGCACCGAAATGGGCGCCGCAATGACCAGCAGCGTCAGCGCGCGGTGAATGGACACGGTATAGCTGAAATCGGAAATCAGCGGCAGCACCACGGCATAAATCACCGCCAGCGCGATCAGCACCTTGTCCGCAATCCCCATGATGCCGGTGACCTTTTCCTCCAGCGCCGTCTTACCGGTCTCCTCGTTGGAAAACAGCAGCGTCACATGGGTGACAACATCGTCCTGCTCGGGCGGGATAAAGTCGATGGCGGAGGAGACGGTCCTGGCCTTGGTATAGCCGATCAGCAGCAGGCCGATGCGAAACAGGATCAGCAGAGCGGCGCCCTCGGAACCGAAACCGATGGCAAAGGACACCACCGCGGCAAACACGATGATGAGCGGCGCTTCAAAGTAGCGGCCGGCCGAAACATCCGTAATGGCGGTCATAACAAGATCATAACCCGCCGTCGCGGCAGCCAGAACCAACAGCAGCATGGACAGCAGCGCGGACAGTTTGCCCGTGAGGGCGACGGCAAACAGCACCGACGCCAGCACCAGCCGGAGGATAACGATCTTGTCGAATGCGTACCCTTCCCTGTCCGGCGCGGCCAAAGGAATGTCAGGATTTTCTGACCTTCCGTTTTTCTTTCTCATTGGGGAATACCTCCGGGGCTATATTTTCAGGCCTTGCCGTCGCAGCCGAGAACGTCGGTGATTTTGTGGGCCACCAGCTCTTTGATGGCGGCGCGGGCGGGCTTCAGGTATTCGCGGGGATCAAATTTATCCGGGTGCTGCGCCATGAACTCACGGATGGTGGCGGTCATGGCCAGCCGCAGGTCGGAGTCGATGTTGATCTTGCACACGGCCATGGACGCGGCCCGACGCAGCTGGTCCTCCGGCACGCCGATGGCGCCGGGCATATTGCCGCCGTAGGCGTTGACCTTGGCCACCAGCTCCTGCGGCACGGAGGAAGCCCCGTGAAGCACGATGGGGAAACCGGGAAGGCGGCGCTCCACTTCCTCCAGAATATCGAAGCGGAGCTGCGGCTTGGTGCCGGGCTTGAATTTGTACGCGCCGTGGGAGGTGCCGATGGCGATGGCCAGGGAATCGCAGCCCGTGCGGGTGACAAATTCCTGCACATCCTCGGGGCGGGTATAGGAGGAGTCCTCGGCTTTGACCTTGACCTCGTCCTCGATGCCGGCCAGCGTGCCCAGCTCGGCTTCCACCACAACGCCGTGGTCGTGGGCGTACTCGACGACCTTTTTGGTGACGGCGATATTGTCCTCCATCGGTTTGGAGGAGGCGTCGATCATGACGGAGGTAAAACCGCCGTCGATACAGTCGCGGCAAAGCTCATAGCTGTCGCCGTGATCCAGATGCAGGCAGATGGGCAGACCGGTCTCGATGACGGCGGCCTCCACCAGCTTTATCAGATAAGTGTGGTTGGCATAGGCGCGGGCGCCCTTGGAAACCTGCAGGATCAGCGGGGCGCTGAGGTCCTTGGCAGCTTCGGTGATTCCCTGGACGATCTCCATGTTGTTCACGTTAAACGCGCCGATGGCATACCCACCGTTATACGCTTTTTCAAACATCTCCCTGGTGGTGACAAGTGGCATAACGATCATCTCCTAAATTATTTGTGTCAATTGCCCTATATTATATCTCAGAAATATGGTATAATCAAGAAGACAAGAAAATATTGTTATTCTTTTGTAATCATTATTTGAGAGGAGCAGACCAATATGGCACTCAGGGGTTCTTGCATTTTCGGCCAGTCCGGCGGCCCCACCGCCGTTATCAACGCCAGCGCCTACGGCGTGATCCGCACCGCGCTGGACGCGGAGAATATCACCCGGGTCTACGGCGCGGCCCACGGCATCAAGGGCGTTCTCAACAACCGCCTCTATATCATGGACGAGGAAGACGGCGACGAGCTCCGCTATCTGATGAACACGCCCTCCTCCGAGCTGGGCTCCTGCCGCTACAAGATGGCCGACCCGGACAAGGACGACACGGATTACAGGCGCATTCTAGAGGTCTTCAGGAAGTACGACGTCCGCTATTTCTTCTATAACGGCGGCAACGACTCCATGGACACCTGCGCCAAGATCAGCCGCTATCTGCAGCGCTCCGGCTATGAATGCCGGGTGATGGGTGTTCCCAAGACCATCGACAACGACCTTTTCGGCACCGACCACTGCCCCGGCTTCGGCAGCGCCGCCAAGTATATCGCCACCTCCTGCATGGAGATCGCCAAGGACACCAAGGTCTATGACACCGGCACCATCACGGTGGTGGAGGTCATGGGCCGCCACGCGGGCTGGCTGGCCGGCGCGGCCGCGCTGGCCACGGCCAAGGGCAGCGGCCCGGATCTCATCTATCTGCCCGAGGCGGATTTCGATCCGGAGCAGTTCTATGCCGATGTGGAGCGCATTTACAGGGAGAAGAACGAGGCGATGATCGTGGTGTCCGAGGGTATCCATTACGCCGACGGCACCTTTGTGTCCGAGGCCAGGGCTTCCGCCACGGATGGCTTCGGCCACGCGCAGCTTGGCGGTCTGGCCGCGCGGCTTGCGGATATGCTCAGGCAGAAGCTGGGTGTCAAGGTGCGCGGCATCGAGCTGAGCCTGCTGCAGCGCTGCGGGGCGCATCTGGCATCCGGCAGCGACGTGAGCGAGGCCTTCGCGGTGGGCAGGCTGGCCGTGGAAAGCGCACTGGCCGGTGAGACGGACAAAATGGTCGCCATCAAGCGCGTCACGGAAAACGGCAAGGTGTCCTTCACCACCGAGCTGCGGCCGCTGTCCGAGGTGGCCAACTATGAAAAGAAGGTCCCCATGGACTGGATCACTCCCGCGCGCAATTTCGTCACCCAGGACTTCATCGACTATGCCCTGCCGCTGATTCAGGGCGAGCCCGAGCGCCCCCGGGAGGATTCCCTCCCCCGCTATGCCAGACTGAAAAAGGTGCTGGCGAAATAGATACGCGCTAAAAAGCCGCCGTCAACTGACGGCGGCTTTTTAGCGCGTATCTGACACAAACGGGCGGCGTCCGCCATAGGATGGGCAAGAGGCACAGCCTCTATTCTGGCATTGGAGGAAATCAAATTGGATACCAAAACCACCGCGGCGGACTGCGGTTACAAAAACGGCTCGCTGCCCGGGGCCTGCGCCCCGCTTGCCATGGCCTATGTGCCCATGCAGCAGTCGGCAAAGCCCGCTTACGCTCCGGACGAGGGGCTGAGCCGGGGCACGCTGTTTCCCGGCCTGGACCTGCCGTTTATGAATATGGTCAAAACCGGCGGCCTGATGGATACGCCGCATTGCGAACTGATGGCCCTGACCTTCGCGGCGGATGAGCTGGAGCTTTATCTGGACACCCATCCCGCCGACAGCGAGGCTTTTGCGGTCTATCAGGACATACTGAAGCTGAGGGCCGAGGCCGTTAAACGCTATACCAAGCTCTACGGCCCGGTGACCCAGCGCGATATGCTGGGCATGAGCCGCTACGCCTGGATCGACAATCCCTGGCCCTGGGACTACACCGCGAATACGGAGGACTGAACTATGTTTGAATATGAAAAAATGCTGCAATACCCGGTCAGGATTAAAATGCCGAATCCGGCGCTGGCCAAATTCATCATCACGCAGTACGGTGGCCCGGACGGGGAGCTTGGCGCGTCGCTGCGCTATCTCAGCCAGCGCTACGTCATGCCCTACCCCGAACTGCGCGCACTGCTTACCGACATCGGCACCGAGGAGCTGGGGCATCTGGAAATGATCGGTGCCATCGTCCATCAGCTCACCCGTGAAATGACCCCGGAGGAGATCAAAAAAGCCGGATACGAGGGCTATTTTGTGGATCATACCGCGGGCATCTATCCCACCTCCGCCTCAGGCTCCCCCTGGAACGCGGCGGGCATCGGCGTAAAGGGCGACGTGATTTCCGATCTTACCGAGGACATGGCCGCGGAGCAGAAAGCCCGCACCACCTACGACAACATCCTGCGTCTGTCCGACGACCCGGATGTGAACGACGCCATCCGTTACCTGCGGGAGCGTGAGGTCGTCCACTTCCAGCGCTTCGGCGAGGGCCTGCGCAACGCACTGGAGAAGCTGGATCAGAAGAACTTCTATTACAGCAATCCCGCCTTTGATACATGAGCAAAAAGAGACGGCCGGCAGGCCGTCTCTTTTTGCTTTTCTCACTTCAGAATGACCTTCATGAAGTTCTTTTTGCCACGGCGGACGATGACACCCGCCTTCAGCTGCTCTTCCGTGTAGGTCTCGCCGATATCGGTGATCTTCCTGTCGTCCACGGTTACGCCGCCCTGCTGGATATTGCGGCGGGCGTCGCCGTTGGAAGAGCACAATCCGGCGGCCACCAGCAGCTTGATCACGTCAGCCCTGCCGTCGGTAAGGTCGGCGGCGGTGAGCTCGGTCACGGGCATGTGCTCGCTCTCCCCGGCGCCGGAGAACAGGGCCTTGGCGCCGGCGCGGGCCTTGTCGGCCTCCTCCTCGCCATGGACCAGGCTGGTGAGCTCCCAGGCCAGGATATCCTTGGCCTCGTTGAGCCTCGCGTCCTTCCAGGTGGACATTTCGTCGATCTGCTCCAGCGGCAGGAAGGTCATCTTGCGCAGGCAATTGATGACGTCGGCGTCGTCCACGTTGCGCCAGTACTGGTAGAAATCGAAGGGGCTGGTCTTGTCTGGGTCCAGCCATACCGCGCCGCCCATGCTCTTGCCCATCTTCTTGCCCTCGCTGGTGAGCAGCAGGGTGATCGTCATGCCGTAGGCGTCCTTGCCCAGCTTCCGGCGGATGAGCTCTGTGCCGCCCAGGATATTCGACCACTGGTCGTCGCCGCCGCACTGCATGACGCAGCCATTTTCCTTGAACATGTGGTAGAAGTCGTAGGACTGCATAATCATGTAGTTGAATTCGAAGAAAGTCAGGCCCTTCTCCATCCGCTGCTTGTAGCATTCGGCGCGGAGCATATTGTTCACGGAGAAGCAGGTGCCCACTTCGCGCAGAAGCTCCACGTAATTGAGGTCCAGCAGCCAGTCGGCGTTGTTGAGCATCAGCGCCCTGCCCTGGGAAAAGTCAATAAATTTGGACATCTGAATCTTAAACCGCTCGGCGTTGTAGTCGATCTGCTCCCGGGTCATCATGGGCCGGGAATCGGTGCGGCCGGAGGGGTCGCCGATCATGGTGGTGCCGCCGCCGATGAGGGCGATGGGCTTGTTGCCCGCCATCTGAAGGCGACGCATCAGGTTCAGGGCCATGAAATGACCCACGTGCAGGCTGTCGGCAGTGGCGTCGAAGCCGATATAGAAGGTGGCTTTGCCGTTGTTGACCAGCTCGCGAACCTCGGCCTCGTCCGTGACCTGCGCGATCAGGCCCCGGGCCTGCAATTCTTCGTAAATTCCCATCGTAGTGATCTCCTTATCTGTTGTTGTTGATTATTTCATCGGCCAGACCGGCGCAGCGCGCAATAATGGTGTCGCAGAACCCGGCCCGCTCCGGGGACTTCAATTCCCGGCAGGTGACGGCGCCGTACTCGCTGCGGAGATTCTCCACGAATTCGTCCCGCAGCTTTTTTATCTTGGGCATATTTTGGGGATCGCTGCCGTCAAAGGCGGCGCCGATGGCCATAATGCCGCCGGAAATCGCGCCGCACAGCTCGCCGCAGCCCGCGCCGCCGCCGAAGCCCGCGCCGATGGCCAGCGCCATTTTTTCATCCACGCCGCAGCAGCCGCAGCAGGCATCGAATACGCTCTGGGCACAATTATAGCCAGAGTTGTGCAGTTCCACCGCTCTCTTCTCAATGCTCATCGGATAGCCCCCTTGTATTTCTCCGCGGCGGCCAGCTGTTCAGCGGCGCTGGCCAGGGTCGTCGCAGTGATGTTGTCTCCGCCGTGGAGGCGGGCCAGTTCTCTTTTGCGCCCCTCCCCGTCCAGCGGGGTGACGCTGGTATAGGTCCGGCCGTCACGCTCGGCCTTTTCGATGACAAAGTGCCGGTCGGCCATGGCGGCGATCTGCGGCAGATGGGTCACGCACAGCACCTGTTTGGTGCGGGACAGCTCCGCCAGCTTCTCCCCGACCCGCTGGGCGGCGATGCCGGAGATCCCGGCGTCGATCTCGTCAAATACCAGCGTGCCCACGGCGTCTCTCTCCGCAAACACGTTCTTCATGGCCAGCATGATGCGGCTCAGCTCGCCGCCGGAGGCGATGCGGCTGATGCGCCCCGGGGCCTCCCCCGCGTTGGCGGACATCAGGAAGCGGACCCCGTCGCTGCCGTACCGGTCAAAGCCGGGCTCCCTTTCCGTCGGCGAGAACTCTACCGCGAAGCGGACTGAGGGCATGCTCAGGCAGGACAGCTCCGCCACGATGCGCTTCTCCAGCCTGGCGGCGGCCTCCCGCCGTTTATCGGACAGCGTCCTCGCCGCGCTGAGGCAGACGGCTTTCTGCGCGTCCAGATCCTTTTGCAGCAGCTTTTTTCGGTCGCCGGAAAATTCGATGCTCTCCAGCCGCTTTTGATCCTTCTCCAGCCGCTCCGCCAGACCGGCCTCGTCGGTGCCGTACTTGCGGGAAAGCCTGCGCAGCTCGGCCAGGCGGGTCTCCAGCGCGTCGTATTCCTCCGGTGAGAAATCCAGACTGTACCGGAAATCCTTCAGCCGTTCCACCGCGTCGTTCAGATCGTCCGACACGCCGGCAAGGATCCCGGCCGTCTCGCGCAGCGCGTCGGACATGGCCAGCGCCCGGCCCAGCTGTGCCCCCGCGTCGCCGATCAGCGAGGACGCGTTCGTATCCCCGCCGCAGAGCGCTTCGCAGGCTGCGTCCACCGCCTCCGTGATTTTTTCGGCGTTGTGCAGAAGATTGCGTCTCGCGGTCTTCTCCGCCTCCTCTCCGGGCTTGATATCGGCCCGGGTCAGCTCGTCGATCTCATAGCGCAGCAGCTCGGTCAGCCGCTGTTTTTCACTCTCGTCCATATCCAGCTGCCGCAGTTCGTTTTCGACGCCGCGGTATTTTTCATACTCCGCCGTAAACGCGGCCAGCTCCGTGCCCGTCTCGCCGTAGCGGTCCAGATAGTCCCGGTGGCGGGTCTCGTCCATCAGCTGCCGTCCGTCGTTCTGGCCGTGGATATCCAGCAGGAACGCGCCCAGATCCTTCAGCTGCGCCGCGGTGACGGGCGCGCCGCAGATGCGGCACCCGCCCTTGCCGTCCGGCAAAAGACGGCGCTGCAAGATCAGCTCGCCGTCGCGCTCCAGTTCATTTTCGCGCAGCCAGCCGTCGGCGCAGTCCGTCTCAAAGACGGCGGAGACCACGCCCTTCTCCGCGCCGGAGCGGATCAGCTCCCGGCTGGTTCGGCCGCCGATGGCCGCGCCCAGCGAGTCGATGACGATGGACTTGCCCGCGCCGGTCTCGCCGGTGAGGACGTTCAGTCCCGGGCCGAAAGCGAGGTCCGCCTTTTCAATCACGGCTATATTTTCGATATGCAGCTCTGTCAGCATCGTTTTTTTCTCCTGGGGAGAAATCACAGCATACTGCTGATCTCCCGGCATAAATGTTCGGCGGACGTGCTGTTGGTCATGGCCAGAAAGGCGGTATCGTCGCCGGCAAGCGAGCCCACCAGATCAGGAATGCTCATGGAATCCAGCGTGGAGCACGCGGCGTTGGCCAGGCCCGGCAGGGTCTTTATAACGATGATGTTCTGGGCCGTGGCGTAGGACGTGACGCATTCCTTGAAGATCTTTTTCAGGCGTTCCAGATAGCCGGAGGTCTCGGCAGCGCCGCCGGCGGTATAGTGATACCTCCCGTTGGCGCCGAGCTCCTTCACGAGGCGCATATCCTTGATGTCCCGGGAGAGGGTCGCCTGAGTACTGCGGATACCTTTGGCGGCCAGGGCCTCCATCAGCTGATTTTGGGTCTCGATCTCGTGTTCGGTGATGATATCCAGAATAATGCTCTGCCTTGCTGGTTTCATTTCGCCACCTCCGTCAGCGTTCTCTTTCAATCAATTTTTCAAAAGCGATATCATAAAAACTTTTCAGCCCGGTGTCCGCCATAATGACCTCGTGCCGGGACTGACGCACCCGGACGATGTCCTCGTTCACCAGCTCGATCGGCTCGTTGCCGTCCACGGACAGGAAAGCCCGCCGCCCGTGCAGCCGGTCGGACCGGGCGGACACCACCCGGTCCGGGCTGAGGACAAAGGCCCGGGCGCTCATGGAGTGGGCGCAGATGGGCGTCAAAATGATGTTGTGCGCGGTGGGCTCCACCAGCGGCCCGCCCGCGGACAGCGAGTAGGCGGAGGAGCCGGTGGGCGTGGCCAGAATGATGCCGTCCCCGGAGAACGAGGTGATCTCGTCCCCGTCGCACCAGGCGGTCATGCGGATGCAGTCGCCGAAGCCGTGGATCACGGCGTCGTTGATGGCGCAGTCCGTCAGGATCACCTGCCCGTCACGTACCAGCGAAACGTCCAGCATCATGCGGCGCTTTTGGGTATATTGGCCCCCGGCGGCCTTGAGCAGCTCGCCGATGTCGCTCTGTTCCAGCGCGGCCATAAAGCCCTTGGTCCCGGCGTTGACGCCGATCACAGGCACCTCGTAGGCGGCGGCCACCCGGGCGACGTGCAGGATCGTGCCGTCGCCGCCGATGACCACGACAAGTGACGCCTCACCGATCACGGACATCAGCCGCGTCTTGCGGACATCATCCGGCACGACGCTGTTTTTCTCCGTGTCGAAGATCGGGCAGACGGCGGTCTCATAGCCGGCACCGTTCAGGAGTTGTTCGATCTTTTTGGTGATTTGCAGTTCCGTATCCCGATAGGGATTTGGACAGAGGATGATTCGCTTTCCCATGGCGATCCTTCCCGCGTCACAGCGCCTGATGCGACGCTTCCACAATACTTTCCGGGTTCAGTTCCGGCGCCGGGCAGACGCCGTTTTTCAGCCAGCAGAGATATTCGATATTGCCTTCCGGGCCTTTGATGGGTGAAAAATCAAGACCCAGCGGCGTCAAGCCGACGGTCGGCGCAAAATTCAAGATGCTGCGGATCACTTCCAGATGGACGCCCTTATCCCGCACGACGCCCTTCTTGCCGACCTCCTCCCTGCCGGCCTCGAACTGGGGCTTGATCAGGCAGAGGATATCGGCGTTTTCCGACAGAAGCGCCTTCACGGCGGGCAGCACCAGACGGATGGAGATGAAGGATACGTCCATCACGGCCAGCGCGGGCTTTTCGGGGATCTGCCCGTTTGTGACATAGCGCAGATTGGTGCGCTCCAGATTGACGACTCTCGGGTCGGTGCGCAGCTTCCAGGCCAGCTGGCCATAGCCAACGTCCACGGCGTAGACCTTCGCCGCCCCGTGCTGCAGCAGCACGTCGGTGAAGCCCCCCGTGGAGGCCCCGCAGTCGATGCAGATTTTACCGGCCGGGTCGATGGGAAAGACCTTCAGGGCCTTGTCCAGCTTGAAGCCGCCCCGGCTGACAAAGGGGAGCGCCTCGCCCCGGACTTCGACTTTGGCCTCCGGCGACACGGGCATGCCCGGCTTGTCCGCCCGCTGCCCGTTGACAAAAACAAGCCCGCTCATGATGGTGGTCTTGGCCCGTTCGCGGCTTTCGGTGAGGCCAAGATCAAAAACAAGCTGATCCAAACGGACTTTTTTCATGCTTTCCGAGCCATCATTTCTTCCGCCGCACGGACAATGGCGGCGGCGTCGATGCCGCAGTCCGCCATCAGCTGGCGCACGGAGCCCTGCGGCACGATGCCGCCGCCCAGATTCAGCAGCCTTGCCTGCCCGACCCGCACGCCGGTCTGGGCCGCCGCCGCCAAAATGCGCTCCCCTACGCAGCCGGGGGCGCAGACATCCTCGCTGACGAGGAGCCGTCCGGTCTTTTCCAGCGACGCCAGCACGCTTTCGCAGTCCAGCGGGCAGACGCGGTCGAGCTTCACCACCTGTGCCCTGACGCCGCGCGCGGAAAGCGTCTCCGCCGCGGCGTAGGCCTGCCAGACCATGATGCCGTAGGCGGCGATGGTGATATCGGGCTTGCCCTTGACGAAAAACGGCTTCTGGTCGGATTCCCCGCCCCGGGGGTAGCGCACGGCCACCGGGCCGGCGCAGTCATAGATCGCCGTGTTCAGCATGGCGCGCAGCTCCTCGAAGCTGGCCGGGCAGAAAACGGTCATCCCGGGCACGGAGGAGAGGTAGGAGACATCGAAAACGCCATGGTGGGTCTCGCCGTCGCTGCCGACCAATCCGGCACGGTCCACGGCGAATACCACATGGAGGTCCTGCAGCGACACGTCGTGGATCAGCATATCGTAGCCCCGCTGCAGGAACGAGGAATACACCGCGAACACTGGCGTCAGCCCCTGCTTGGCCATCCCGGCGGCCATGGACACGGCGTGCCCCTCCGCGATGCCCACGTCGAAAAAGCGCCTGGGATACTCCTGGGCGTAGGCGGTCAGGCCCGTGCCGCCGCACATGGCGGCGGTCAGCGCCACGATCTTGCCGTCGCTGGCGGCGATATGCCGCAGTTCGTCGCCGAACACCTCGGAAAAGCAGCCTCCGCTTTCCTTCAGGCGGCCGCTTTCCGCGTCGAAGGGGCCGACGCCGTGATACTTGGAGGGGTTTTCCTCCGCGTAGGCGCAGCCCTTGCCCTTGGTGGTGACCACGTGCAGCAGCACGGGTATGCGCATATCCCTGGCCCAGGCGATGGCTGTCTGCAGCTGGTGCAGGTCATGCCCGTCGATGGGGCCGAGATAGTAAAGTCCCAGATCGGTGAACATGGTGCTGGGCAGGAGTTTGCCCTTCACGCTCTCCTTGATCCTGTGGTTGAAGTCATACAGCGGCTTGATGAGGCCCACCGTGCTGCGGTAGGCGCGCTTGAATTCCAGATACTCCGGGCGCACCCGGGCCTTGGAGAGCAGCCGGGCGGTGCCGCCCACATTGCGGCTGATGGACATGCCGTTGTCGTTGAGGATGACCACCATGGGCTCCCGGCTGCCGCCCACGTTGGCCAGCCCTTCATAGGCCAGCCCGCCGGTGAGGGCGCCGTCGCCGATGATCGCCACCACATCGTAATTTTCGCGCCGAAGGGTCCGCGCCCGGGCCATGCCCAGCGCCACGGATACGGAGTTGGAGGCGTGTCCCGCGATAAAGGCGTCGTCCCCGCTCTCGTAGGGCTTGGGGAAACCCGAAATGCCGCCGTGGGTGCGCAGCGTGTCAAAATCGTCCCGCCGGCCCGTCAGCAGCTTGTGGGCATAGCATTGATGCCCCACGTCGAAGATCAGTCTGTCCCTGGAAGTATCATAGACGCGGTGCAGCGCCACGGTGAGCTCCACCACGCCCAGATTGGACGCCAGATGTCCGCCGTTGGCGGAGACGTCGGTGACGATCTTATCCCGGAGCTCCTGGCAGAGCTGGGGAAGTTCCTCCTCCTGCAGGGCTTTGACGTCGTTGGATGTGTTGATATGGTCAAGTATTTTCAAACCGCTAACCTCGAAATCAAAAATTGCCACTTTAATATCATAACAAATCGCGCGCTGTTTTACAAGAGAACGGCGCGCGATTTTATCGTTTTATGCATCACAAAGTGAATATTACTTCCTGCGGCGGGCCAGAGAATCCGCCAGCGCGCAGAGAAACGCGGTATCGTCGAAGGCACCGTCCAGCGCGGTCTTGGCAAAACCGGTGAGCTTGTCGATCATGGCGCAGCACTTTTCCTCGCCGTAGAGCGCCATATAGGTGTTTTTGTGTTCTTCGGCGTCGGAGCCCACCGGCTTGCCCAGAACCTCGTTGGTGCTGGTGACGTCCAGAATGTCGTCCCGGATCTGGAACGCCGTGCCGACGGCCGCGCCAAAACAGCCCGCGGCCTCCATCTGCGCCTCGCCGCCGCCCGCGGCGGCCACGCCCATCTGGCAGGCGGCCACGATCATGGCCCCGGTCTTGCGGGTGTTGATATCCATCAGCTCCGCTTCGGAAAGGGTCTTCCCTTCCCCGATCATATCCAGGTATTGTCCGCCGCAGATGCCGTCCACGCCGGCGGCCCCGGCCAGTATTGCCGCGCATTTTGCCCTGCGCTCCGCGGGCAGCGCGCAGCGCAGGATGGTGCCGAAAGCTTCGGCCTGCAGCGCGTCTCCGGCCAGCGTGGCGGTGCACTCGCCGTAGACCTTGTGGTTGGTTGGGCGGCCGCGGCGCAGATCGTCGTTATCCATGCAGGGCAGATCGTCGTGGATCAGGCTGTAGGTGTGCAGCATCTCGACGGCGCAGGCCACGGGCAGCGTCTGCTCCGTATCGCCGCCGGCGATACGGGCAAATTCCAGCACCAGCATGGGCCGGATGCGCTTGCCCCCCGCCATGAGACTGTAATCCATGGCCTCCAGCAGTCCGTCGAAGCTGATGTCATGCCTGCAAAAATATCCGGCCAACCGCTCATCCACCAGTTTTTTGTATTCTTCCGCCGTCCGGTTCATTCCACGTCGTCAAACGGCAGCTCCTGCGGCGTGCCGTCGGCCCCTTTCTTCAGCTTTACAACCTTCTGCTCGGCCTCGCCCAGCAGCTTTTCGCACCCGGCGATCAGCCCGGTGCCCTCCTCAAACAGCTTCAGCGATTCGTCCAGCGGCGCGTCGCCCTTCTCCAGGCTTTTCACGATCTCCTCCAGCCGGGCGAGAGATTTTTCAAAGCTCATCTTTTTCTCAGCCATTGTTACGCTCCTTTATCATTTCCACCCGGCAGTCCAGGCTGCCGTCGGTCAGCTCAACGCGGATTTCGTCGCCGGAGGCGGTCTGTGACACCGAGCGCAGCACCCGGCCGCCGGCATCCTCCGCGATGGCGTAGCCCCGGGACAGCACCTTCAGCGGACTCATGGCGTCCAGCGCGGCGGCCAGCCGGACATAGTCCCGCCGCTTGTCGCCCACGGCGCGCTGCGCGGCGGAGAGCAGCCGGTCGGTAGCGTGATCCAGCGCGACCCTTCTCGCGTCGATGTAGCCCGCGGGGGACTGCATCACCCGGCGGGACTTCAGCTCCGCCAGTCGGCCGGACAAAAAAACCAGCTTTTTCCGCACGGCCTGCGTGCGGCGGATGTCCAGGCTGCGCAGCGTTTCCAGCATCTCCGCGCAGTCCGGCACGGCCAGCTCCGCGGCGTTGGACGGCGTGGCGGCCCGCAGGTCGGCCACATAGTCGGCGATAGTAACGTCCGGCTCATGGCCCACGGCCGAAATCACCGGCAGCTCGGATTCATAGATGGCCCGGGCCACGCGCTCGTCGTTGAAAGCCCAGAGATCCTCGATGGAGCCGCCGCCGCGGCCCGCGATAATAAGATCGGCCACATGGTGGCTGTTGGCGTACCGGATGGCGCCCGCGATCTCGGGCGGGGCCTCCGTCCCCTGCACGCGCACCGGCAGTAAAATCACTTCCGCCAGCGGCCAGCGCTTGCCCAGGATGCGGATGATGTCGTGCACCGCGGCCCCGGCGGAGGAGGTGACCACCGCGATCCTTTCCGGGAAGGGCGGCAGCGGTTTCTTGTGGGCGCGGTCGAACAGGCCCTCCCTGTCCAGCTTTTCCTTCAGCTGTTCAAAGGCCACCTGCAGGTCGCCCGTCCCCTCGGGCAGCAGCTCCTCCACATACAGCTGGTAGGCGCCGTCCCGGGGATAAACGGATACCCGGCCAAACGCCGTCACACCCATGCCGCTCTCCGGCCGGAAGCGCAGTTTCGCTGCGCTGCCGCGAAACATGACGCAGCGCAGGCTGCTGTCGGCGTCCTTCAGGGTGAAATAATGGTGTCCGGACGGGTATATTTTATAGTTGGAAAGCTCGCCTCTGACGCAGACCCCGCTCAGCAGCGGGTCGCCGTCGATCAGCAGCTTGATGCGCTGGTTGAGCTGAGTCACGGAGAGCACGTTTTGTTCCGTCATTCCGCCGTCTCTCCCAGCTCGCCCTTCACGAAGCTGCCCAGAATGCCGTTGATAAAGGGCGCGGCCTCGGGCTCGTCATAGCTTTTGGACAGCTCCACGGCCTCGTTGATGGCGGCGGCGGCGGGCACGTCCTCCACATACAGGATCTCGCACATGGCGCAGCGCAGGATGGCCCGCGCCGTGCGGGAAATGCGTTCCAGCTTCCAGCCCTTGGCATATTTTTCGATGAAGGCGTCGAACTCCGCCCGGTGCTCGTCCAGCAGGGCGGTCAGCGAGCGGATGTAGTCCAGCTGCTTCTGGTCGGGAAAATCGGCGAACAGCTTATGCTCCGAGGCCAGCGTGGCGTAATGTTCCCGGGAAAAGAAGTCGTCGAAAACGGCCCCGGCGGCCTCTCCGGACGCGGCGGCTGAAAATTCGAGCTGCAGGGCGAGCTGCCTCGCGGTCGTTCTGGTCATAATGCGGCCCCTATCGCTTACTTATCGAAAGCGACGCCGGAAACATGGACGTTCACTTCCGCTTTTCCGATGCCGGTGGAAGCCTGCACCGTATCCACGATGGCGTCCTGCACCTTTTTGGCCACTTCCACGATGTTGCTGCCGTACTTGACAAGGATGATGGCATCCACGACGACGGTGTCGTTGACAAAGCGGACGGTGACGCCCTTGGAGAGGGTTTTGATGCCCAACAGCTCCGCCAGATCGGTGCCCGCCGTATTGGCCAGGCCGGCCACGCCCTCGATCTCCGTGATGGCGTTGCGGACGACCGCCACGATCACGTCCTCCGAGATGTTGATATTTCCTTTATCGCCCGGACAGGTGATATAATTATCAGCCATTGTATACGCCTCCAAATTCGTTGTCAGAGTATTTTACCACGGACAACAAAAAAAATAAAGGGGAATCACAAAAAAGCTGAAAATGCGCTCAAACCCTGCCGGAGGACCTGTTCCGCGAGAATACCAGCACCGCGGCGGCAAACAGCACCGCGGCGTAGACGGCGACGATCCACAGCTTGCCCGGGATGGCGCCATAGTCCCCGCCGACGGCGGCGCGGGCCGCGTCCACGGCGTTGGCGAAGGGCAGGCAATAGGCGATCCTTTTCCCCGCCGCGCCGAACAGATCCAGGGAAAACCACGTGCCGGAAAGCCAGGCGGACAGGTTGGTCAGCAGCGCGCCGCAGATGCCGCCCACCTGTTTGTCGGTCATGCAGCTGCCGCAGAGCAGCCCGATGCCGATGAAAAGCACGGCGGCGGGCAGCAGCACCGCGAGGCACAGCAAAAAATTACCAACAGAGCAGCGCAGCCCCAGCGCGAACGCCGCCGCGAAGCAGCAGATCCCCTGCCCCACACAAAGCGGCAGCAGCGGCAGCGTATAGCCCGTCAGGAAATCCCCGGCCCGCAGGGGCGAGGAATAGAGCCGCAGCAAAAAGGCCTCGCTCCGATCCCGGGCAATGAGCATGCCGCCGAACAGGGATACGAAAGACAGCCCGAACACCGCCACACCCGGGGTAAGATTCTCAAGATGGAACAGCGTCATCCCGGCCTGCGCGGGAATATTTCGGTTGAGCAGGAAAAGCAGGAACAGAATCAGCAGCGGAAAAGCCAGACCAAAGAACAGGTTCAGCTTGTCGCGCAGCATCTCCTTCAGATTTCGCATCGCAAAAAAGCTCATGCTTCCGTCCCTCCCGTCGCCAGCGCCACAAAGGCGTCCTCAAAATTGGCTTTACCGGCCCGCTTTTTCAGTTCCTCCGCGGTACCCACAGCGGTCAGCCGCCCGGAAACCAGAATACCGATGCGGTCGGACAGGGCCTCGGCCTCCTCCAGATAGTGGGTGGTAAGGACAACCGTCATTTTCCCCCTGAGCTTTTCGATTTCCCGCCAAAGCTCCCGCCGGGCCAGCACGTCCAGCCCCAGCGTGGGTTCGTCCAGAAACAGCACCTTGGGCTGCGTGATCAGCGCCATGGCGATGCTCAGTCGGCGCTGCCAGCCGCCGGACAGCGTTTTGGCCCGCTGGTTTTGGATTTCCGCCATGCCGAATTCGGAGATACTGTCGCTGGCGGCCTTTTTCGCCGCGGCTTTATCCGCGCCGTAGACGCCGAAAATCAACACAAGGTTTTCGAAAACACTCAGATTCGGCGCCACCGCGGTTTCCTGCGGTGAGACGTTGATGACGGATTTCACTTTCTGCAGCTCCGTCAGGATGCTCGCGCCCATGATCCGCGCGTCGCCCGCGTCAGGCGTCAATACGCCTGAGAGCATCCTGATGGTGGTGCTCTTTCCCGCCCCGTTCACGCCAAGCAGCGCGAAAAGCTCCCCCTCCCCAACGCTGAGGGTAAGGCCGTCAACCACGGTCCGCCTGCCGAATTTCTTCGTGAGGCCGCAAAGCTCAATCGCGTTCATTCCCCATCCTCCGTCGGCATACCCTTATGGATTACGTCGTCGTAGCTCACAAGCGCGATGCCGCGCTCCACATCCGCCAGCAGCAGCAGCGTGTCCCCGGGATTGATGCCGAACAGTTCCCGGACTTCCTTGGGAATCACGATCTGCCCCTTGTCCCCTATCTTTACCGTGGCCATATATTTGCCCTCCGGCATTTTGATACTCATGGTATTTTTCCTCCTTTGTGGGAAAAGTTATACTTTTTTTCAACCGCATAATACTACCGTCTCCCCTATTTGTCAAGTACGCCTGGATTGCCTTTGTATTTCCCGACTATTTTCCATTTACATAATATAAATATCGGCGGCGGCAAACGACGCCATTTTTCCGGGCTCACAGCTATAATCAGTATATCTTATGTTAACCGATATGGAGGGACTCATCATGGCAGTAAAAGGCAGGGCGGGCGGTTTGAAAGCGGCGCTTGAGCTGAGCAAACGGGAGCGGTCGAAGCCGGAGGTGGCACGGGCGGCCTGGGCCGCGCTGTATTTCGCGCTGGGCTTTGTCATGTCCGGCGCGCGGGTGCTGAGCGACGGCGCGCCCTTCGGGCTGGCCATGGTCGCCTCCGCCGGGGCGGGATTAAACGGCGTCTGCTGTCTGGTGGGTTCGGCCCTGGGCTATTTTGCCACCGGCGGCGTGGAGTGGGGCATCAAATATGTGGCGGCCTGCGTGCTGGCCTTCACCGTGGCCTTTGTGTTCATGGAGACGAAGCTCTATGAAAAGACCTTCTTCCTCCCCGCTGTGGCCGGACTGGTCATGGCCGTGACCGGCTTCATGGGCACCTTCGTTACGGAGGCCGCCGGCACGCCGGTGATCGCGGAGCTGAGTGTGGAGACCGTTCTCGCCTTCTCGGGCTGTTACTTTTTCCGCGAGGCCTTTCACGGCGGCGTGCCCGACACTGAGACGGGTGAACTGCGCCACGGCGCCGCCGTGCTGCTGACCGTGGCCTGCGCGCTGTCGGCGCTGTCCGGAGTCACGGTGTTCGGCGAGGTTTCCATAGGCCGGTTTCTGGCGGTGACGCTGCTGATGGCCTGCGCCATGAAGGGCGGCGTACTCACCGGGGCCGCCGTGGGCACGGCACTGGGCGCGGCCATGGATATCGCGGGCGGCGGCGCGCCGTTTTTCACCATGGCCTATGCCCTGTCTGGCATGCTCTCCGGCGTGTTTTCCAAGCATGGGCGCTTTGTGTTTGCCCTGTCCTTCGTGCTGGCGGACGCCGTGGCCGCCGTGTGCGCCTGGAGCGCCGGTGCGGGAGTGGCGCCGCTGTTTGAAGTCTTCTGCGCCTCGGTGGTGTTTCTGCTGCTGCCCGGAAGTCTGCTCAACGGCGTGGGCGTGCTGCTCAATCCCGCGCAGCGCGGCAGCGGCGAATCCGGCCTGCGCCGCTATGTGGCGCGCCATGTGCAAAGTCTCTCCGATGCCTACGGCGAGCTGTACCAGGCCGTCCGCCGCAACGCGGACGACACCGTGAACGACGGCGACGTTTCCAAGGTTTTCGACCGCGCGGCGGACGCGGTGTGCGTGGGCTGCGCCAGTAAAAACCGCTGCTGGAATGCGGAATATCAGACCACGCTGGCCGCCATGAACGACGCCACCAGCGCCATGACCGCGCGGGGCACACTGGAGCTGGACGATCTGCCGGAGCATTTCCGCGCCCGCTGCGAGATGCCGGAGGCTTTTGTCACCGCGGTAAACGGTGAGCTGCGCAGCCGCGCCAGCAGGATGCAGTTTAAAAAGCTGCTGGCGGAGAACAAGACCGCCGCCTGGGGGCAGTATAACGACATCGCCCTGATCCTGGGGCGGGTATCCAAGGAGCTGGGCAGCATCAGCGGCTCCGACCCGCTGGCGGAGCGGCGGCTGATACGCTATCTGCGCACGCTGGATATCGACGCCGACACCGCCGTCTATCGGGATGCGGGCGGGCGGCTGCGGGCCGTCATCGAGAGCGGCCAGCTCTCGCCGCTGCTGAACGACGGGGAATATCTGGACAAGCTCTCCGCCGTGCTGGGCGTGCGTCTGTGCAAGCCGCTGGACGACCGCAACAGCGCGGGACGGCTCACGGTGATCGAAGCGGAGCCGCTGGCCGTATCGGTGGGCATCGCGGCCATGAAAAAGCGCGGCGAGAAGGTTTCAGGCGACCGGGGCACCTATTTCAAAACAGACGCCGGGGTGCTGTGCGTCATCCTATCGGACGGCATGGGCTGCGGCGACGAGGCGGCCAGCGAGAGCGAGGAGTGCGTCTCCATACTGGAGAAGTTTCTGCGGGCAGGCGTGGAACCGGGCACGGCCATGAAGATCCTCAATTCCGTGATGCTGCTGAAAAGCGCCGACGACTGGGGCTTCGTCACCGTAGACCTGATGTGCGTCAATCTCTTTTCCGGCGAAACCTGCTTTTATAAATACGGCGCGGCCCCTTCCTATGTGATGTGCGGCAAGACCGTGCGGCGCATCAAGGGTGAGACCGTGGCCGCGGGCTATTCCGCGGGCGAGGGCGCTGCCCCGGACGTGGTGCGCATGAAGCTCCGCCCCGGCAGCACCGCGCTCATCGCTTCCGACGGCGTGGTGGGCGACGACAACGACGTCTGGCTGCGGGATCTGCTGACGCAGGAGCGGGAGGACATGAAAAATCTCGCCAAGGCCGCGGTGAGCATGGCCGGCGAGTTTTATGGCGACGAGGACGACAGGACGGTGTTGGCCGTCCGGGTGGAGAGCAGGACATGAAAATCCGTCGGACCTTTTGGAAAGGGCTGCATAAACCGCCTCCTTCCCGGTTAAAATCTCAGAAAGAGCCGCGTGAGGAGGAGCGAGAGATGGTAAAGGGAACGGCCAGGAGAGTAATCGTCATAAAATCGCCCGACCCGAAGATCTTTGAAGAGGCCATTTTTGTGGTGCGGGACGATTACCTGCGCACTCCGGGCATCACGCAGAAGCAGCTGCTGCGGCAGGCGAAGCAGACCGCGAAGCACTATTCCGACTCCATCGGAAAAAAGCGGCCATTTGCCTTTCTCTCCCGCTCCCCCGTCCCCTTCATCGCCGCGGCGGGCGCCGCCGCCACAGGTCTGGCCTATGTAGTCCTGCACATGGCGGGAGTGTATTGATCCGAAAAAAGATTGCCGGTCCGAAAAATCGGACCGGCAGTTTGCCGTCAGAAATAAATAATGATCATTCCCGGCGCGATACCCACCATGGCGGCCAGCGCCGGCGACTGTTTTCAGCGCTCTGGGAGTGGTTCACTTTTTGACCAGATCCTCGCCGATCCTGTAGACGTCCCCGGCGCCCACGGTCAGGAGGATGTCTCCCGGCTGAGCGGCTGCGCGCAGCGCGGTCCCGATCTCGCTGAAGCTGGGGAAAAACGTGGCGTTGGGCAGCTTTTCCGCCAGCATGGCGGAGGACACGCCCTGGGTATTCTTTTCCCGCGCGGCATAGATCTCCGCCAGATACACCACGTCCGGGCGGGAGAGCTGCCTGAGAAAATCGTCGAACAGCGCGATGGTGCGGGAATAGGTATGGGGCTGGAATACCACGATGGTGCGCTTGTAGCCCAGCGGCTCCACCGCGTCCAGCAGGGCCTTCAGCTCGCCGGGATGGTGGGCGTAATCGTCGTAAACATCCGCGCCGTTAAATTTGCCCTTAAACTCGAGACGGCGGCCGGCGCCGTTGAAGCCCGCCAGGCCGTAAGTCACCGCGGTGGGCTTAATGCCCAGGCAGATGGCGGCGGCGGTGGCGGCCAGCGCGTTATAGATGTTATGGCGGCCCGGCACATGGATGGTGACGTTGGCAAACAGGTTGCCGCGATACATCACGTCAAAAGTGGACTGGAAGCCGATGCTGCTAATGTTTTCGGGATAGACGTCGGCTTCGGCGCCCATGCCGTAGGTCACGATATGGCGCTGCAGTCCCCGGATGGCGTCCATGGAGTTCTTATCGTCCAGATTGACGATCACATGGCCGGTCTCCTGCGGGACGTGGGAGGCAAACTCCCGGAAGGAATGCTTGATATCCTCGATATCCCTGAAGAAGTCCAGATGGTCGGCCTCGATGTTGGTGATAATGGCCACGGTGGGGAAAAACTGCAAAAAGGAATTGTAATATTCGCAGGATTCCAAAATGATGGTGTTGCCCCGGCCTACGCGGTAGCCCGCGGACTCCAGCAGCGGCAGCGTGCCGCCGATCATCACGGTGGGGTCCTTTTCGGCCGCCATGAGGATATGCGTGCACATGGACGTGGTGGTGGTCTTGCCGTGGGTGCCCGCGATGCACAGGGCGTTGTCGTAATCCTGCATGATGGCGCCCCAGGCCTGCGCGCGCTCGAACACGGGAATGCCCCGGCGGTGAGCCTCCACGACCTCTGGATTGTCGTCATGTGCGGCGGCGGTGCGGACGACAAATTCCGTGTCCGGGGCCAAATTCTCCGCCCGGTGGCCGATGTGGATTTCGATCCCCAGCGTCCGCAGATGCTGCACCTTGTCGCTGTCCGAAATGTCCGAGCCGGTTATGATGAGGCCCATACCCCGGAGCACCTCGGCCAGCGGGGACATGGACACACCCCCGATCCCGATGAGATGACCCTTGCGGCAGGGTGTCATAAAATTGCGAAATTCATTCATATTAAAACCTCGTATGAAGTATTGATGTTATTTTCTCAGAGTGTTATTATAATACCGAAAATAGGATATTACAAGTATATATCCGCACAGCGGAATACTATACTCCCTTCCAAAGAAAAGAAACGCAGAGGTATGGCATGGCAAAGATCACACCCCCAAAATACGTCAAGCAAGTCCTTCTGGGCCTGCAGGCGCGGGAACACCGCGCTTATCTTGTGGGCGGCTGCGTCCGGGATATGATCCTCGGCATCGCCCCCAACGACTGGGATATCTGCACCAGCGCCCTGCCCGAGGAGGTCATGGAGGTCTTTCCCTCCTCCCGGCCCACCGGGCTGCGCCACGGTACGGTCACCGTCGTGGTCGGCAGCCACAGCGTGGAGGTCACCACCTTCCGGACCGACGGAGAATATTCCGACCATCGCCGCCCGGACAATATCAGCTTCGTCACCGACCTCACCGCCGACCTCAGCCGTCGGGATTTCACCATGAACGCCGTGGCCCTCTCGCCGGACGGGCTTACGGTGGACCCCTTCGACGGGATCGAGGATATCCGTCTGGGCATCGTGCGCTGCGTGGGCGAACCCGCCGTGCGCTTTCAGGAGGACGCGCTGCGGATGTTCCGGGCGCTGCGTTTCGCGGCGCGGCTGGGCTTTACCATTGATATCGGCACCTACTCCGGCATCGCGGCCTGCGCGCCCCTGGCCGCCACGCTGGCGGCGGAGCGGGTGCGGGACGAGCTGGAAAAAACGCTGCTGACAAATCACACCGAGCGCATCGGCGAAATGATCGGGCTGGGGCTGCTCAACCGATACATAAGCCCCTCCGGAAAAAACGACGCCCTCAATTTTTCCGCGCTGGCGCATTTGCAGAAAAAGGCGCTCCTCCGCTGGACCGCATTTTCCGTTTTGCTGCAAGAGCGCGGCATGATCCGCGACGTGAGGAAATTTCTTCTGTCCCTGCGGCTGGACGGCCGCACCGTGCGCTGCTGCGCGGCCGCCGCCGAGATCATCAGGCTGCCGCCGGCGGAGGACAAGCTGGGCTGGAAAAAGCTGCTGAACCGCTACGGCGTGGATTCCGTCGCCTGTGCCGCCGCGGCATACGGCGTGCTCACCGGGGACGGGGAATACGAAAAGCAATTCGTCTCCGTGCTCAAATCCGGGGAGTGCTTTTCCATGCGGCGTCTCGCCGTCTCGGGGGACGATCTGCTGGAGCTGGGCCTGCGGGGTCCGGAGCTTGGCGAGATGATGCGGTTCCTGCTGGAATACGTGATGGAACACCCTGAGTTCAACAAGCGGGAGCTGCTGCTTTCGCTGGCCCGCGGTACGGAGGAAAACTGATGGATTGGGACGAGCTGGAGCGGGCCTGTAAAGGCTGCCGCGGCTGCGGACTTTGTGAAGGGCGGCACAACGTGGTTTTCGGCGTGGGCCGGCGCGACGCGGAAGTGCTGTTTGTCGGCGAGGGCCCCGGCGAGCAGGAAGACCTGAAGGGCGAGCCCTTTGTGGGCCGGGCCGGAGAGCTGCTGGATACGGAGCTGGCCATCATCGGCCTGGACCGCGCGAAGGTCTACATCGCCAATATGGTCAAGTGCCGCCCGCCTCACAACCGCGACCCGCTGAATACCGAGCAGGACGCCTGCGCACACTGGCTGCGAAGCCAGCGCGCGCTGATCGCGCCCAAGATCATCGTCTGTCTGGGGCGCATCGCGGCCACCGCGCTGATCAGCCCCGACTTCCGCATCACCCGCGATCACGGCAAGTGGTACGACAGGGACGGCGTGCGCATGATGGCCGTCTATCACCCCGCCGCGCTGCTGCGGGACGAGGGCAAGCGCCCGGAAACCTTTGTGGACCTGAAGGCCCTGCAAAAAGAGATCAAAACTATCTGTACAAAAACATATTGAGGTATTTATGCTGGAATTTCACCCATTGACCCTGGAAGACCGCGCCTGGTGCGAAGACATTCTCCGTGCCGAAAACTCCCGCAGCGCCGATTTCAGCTTCGGCAACATTTATATGTGGGACAAGCGGTACAAGCAGCTGGTAACCCGCTTCGGCGACCGGATGCTGGTCAAGCTAAAGTACGAGGACCTGCCCTTCTTCGCGTTCCCCGTGGGCACGGGCCCGCTGGCTCCCGCCATCCGGGAGCTGCACGCCTTTGCGGAGATGCGGGGCTATCCCCTGCGCATCAGCGGCATCACCGAGGAACATAAGGCGGAGCTGGAGGCGGCCTTCCTCAACCGCTTTATCTACTGCGAGGACGACGCTTACTTCGACTACATCTACCGCGCGGAGTCGCTGGCTTCGCTGGCGGGTAAAAAGCTCCACGGCAAGAAAAACCACTGTAACCGCTTCGAGGCCGAAAACGCGGGCTGGGACTTCGTCCCGCTGACCCGGGAGCTGGTGCCGGGCTGCGTGGATATGCTGCGGCAGTGGACGGAGGAAAACGCCGACCGCCTGCACGAAGGCATTGCCGATGAGCACGAGGCCATTGTCCGCGGCTTCGAGGCCTTTGACCGATTGGCTCTGGACGGCGGCGTCCTGCGCGCCGGCGGAAGAATACTTGGCTTCACCGTGGGCGAGCAGATCTCCGACGACACGGTGGACGTCCACTTTGAAAAGGCCTTTACCGGGATCAACGGCGCCTATCCCATGGTGACCAGAGAATATGCCAGGATGGTGCTGGCCACCCGGCCGGGCGTGATCTATCTCAACCGGGAGGACGACATGGGCCAGGAATCCATGCGCAAAGCCAAGGAATCCTTCCAGCCGGAATACCGGCTGAAAAAATACACGGCGAGGTACAGCGGATGAGCGGGCTTCAGATCGGCGCTTCCTGCGAAAAGGACATACCGGCGCTGAAAGCGCTGTGGGAAAGGACCTTCGGTGACCCGGATGCGCTGGTGGACGCCTTTTTCACGCTGCTGCCCCGGGTCGGGGCGGGGCTGGTCTGCCGGGACGGCGGGACACCCGTGGCGATGGCCTATCTGCTGGGCGGCCTGTCGGCGGGCGGCCGGAAATGCGCCTATATCTACGCCGTGGCCACAGACGAGCGCTGCCGCGGGCGGGGTATCGGCGACGCGCTGATGAAGGCCTGCGCCGAGCTGGCGGGCCGCTGGGGCTGCGATACGCTTTGTACCTCCCCCGCCGAGCCGTCGCTCTATGACTGGTACGCCAAGACGCTGGCCATGGGCCCCGCCGCCTTTGCGGCCGACCGTTTTCATACGCCCGGAGCCAACGCCCTGCGGCTCAGGCCCCGGCCGACCGACGCCGAAACCTATTGCCGCCGGCGGGAGGAACTGCTTGCCGGCAGCCCGCACATGACTTTTTCTGCGGCGTATCTCGAGCTGGCGGAGCAGGTCTGCCGCGCCTGCGGCGGCGGGCTGTACGCGGTGGGCGGCGGGCTCGCCTGCTGTTATCCCGAGGACGGCGTGCTCCAGCTGCGGGAACTGCTTTGCCCGCCGGCGGAGCGGGATTCCGCCATCGCCGCGCTGGCCGGATTCCATGAGACGGCCGGCGTGCTGCTGCGCGGTCCCGGCGGAGAAAAACCCTGTGCCGCCGCCGCGCCCCCGTCCGCGTTTCCAAGGGGCTTCTGGTGGGGGCTGCTGCTGGATTAAGCAAATAAAATTGCGGCTTTTTTGAAAAAAGCCGCAATTTTCTCTACATTTAATACTCTTGTAATAATTACACTGTTTTTTACGAAACAATTCGCTGGTACCATAAGAATTGCAAGAAAGCTTTTCATCTTTTTCATTTTGTCCTCACCACATAAAAAACCGGAACAGTAATGTTTCGGTTTTTTATGTTATTCGGCGGAAAAGCGATAGACGGTATGCCGGCGGTATTCCTCCCAGGCTTTCAGCTCGGCGGACGGGAACTGCGGCACATTGGGCGAATCCGGGAAAAACTGCGTCTCCAGGCATAAGCCGCTGTAGCGGCCGTAACGCGCGCCGTGCTTGCCCAGCCGGTCGGTGAGCATCCCGGAGCAGTAAATCTGCACGCCGGGCATATCCGTCTCCACTTCCATTTTGCGGCCCGAGCCGGAATCGTAGACCACCACCCCGGGGTTCTCGTCCCGCAGGACATAGTTGTGGTCGTAAAAGCCGTTTCCGATGCGGCGCAGCGTGCGGAAATCGAAATCCGTACCCTCCACGGGCAGGATCTCGCCGGTGGGGATCAGCTCGCTGTCCACGGGGGTGTAATAGTCCGCCGCCACCCGCAGCTGGTGGTTCAGCACATCGCCGCCGCAGGCCAGATTATAGTAGCCGTGGTTGGTGATGCTCAGCACGGTGTCGCTGTCGGATACCGCCAGATAATCGATCTCCACGGAATTGTTGTCGCCTAGGGTGTATTTCACCCGCACGGTAAGATTCCCGGGGAAACCGTCCGCCCCCTCCCGATCCGTCAGGCAAAATTCCACGCTGTCCGCGCCGGGATGGCACTCAAACACGCGCTTGCTCCAGCCGCGCCCGCCATGGAGCGTATTGCGCCCCTCGTTCGCGGTGGTGTGGTATTCCCTGCCGCCCAGCTCGAAGCCGGCGCCGCCGATGCGGTTGGCGTAGCGGCCCACGCAGGCCCCCAGATAGCCGTCGTTGGCGAGATAGCCGTCCAGATCGTCGTAACCCAGCAGCACGTCGCCAAAATTGCCGTTTCGATCCGGCGCGGTCAGGCCCGTCATGGCGGCGCCCAGGCTGATCAGGGACAGCACCATGCCGTTTTTGTTTCTGATGCGGAATTTCAGGACGGGCGTACCGTCCGCTGTACCGAAGCGCTTCTTTTCAATAATCATTGGCGGCCTCCGAATATTCAGTGCTGCAGCTTATAATGCGCCGCCGCGCGGCGCGCGTTGATGTGTGCGACAGGAACCGTACCGCGGTTATTATAACACATACAGGTATCTTTTGTATACTTGCGTATTTTTGCGTGATTGTCAGAATGTTGGCAGAAATATTGCTCCCGTTTTCGTTGACAATTCACCACAAAATGAGTATGATTATCTTATTATTTTCGGCACGGGCTGCGTGTCAGATAAAGAAGGATAAGAGGTAGTCAGATGTTCAAGATCGTCAAGAAAAGATTTCTGAACGAGGCGAAAACGATTTGCCTGTTTGAGATCGAAGCTCCGCTGGTGGCGAAGCATGCCGCCGCCGGCCAGTTCGTCATCTTCCGTCTGGATGAACAGGGTGAGCGTATTCCCGTTTCCGTGGCCGGTTATGACCGCGAAAAGGGCACCGTCACCGTGATGGTGCAGGCCGCCGGCCACACCACCAGGATGCTCCACACCGTTGAAGAGGGCGATTACATCACAGACTTTGTCGGTCCCCTCGGCCATCCCACCGAGATGGACGGCCTTGAGAGCGTCGCCGTCGTCGGCGGCGGCGTGGGCTGCGCCATTGCTTACCCCATCGCCAAAGAGATGCACGACAGGGGCATCAAGGTGGATATGATCGCCGGTTTCCGCAGCAAGGATATCGTCATACTTGAGGACGAGATGAAGGCCGCCAGCACCAATCTGTATCTGGCTACCGACGACGGCAGCTACGGCCGCAAGGCTTTCACTACCACCATTCTCAAGGAGCTTATCGAATCCGGCAAAAAGTACGACCGCGTCATCGCCATCGGCCCCGGCCTGATGATGAAGCTGGTAGCGGACGTCACCCGCCCCTACGGCATCAAGACCATCGTTTCGCTCAATCCCATCATGGTTGACGGCACCGGCATGTGCGGCGGCTGCCGCGTCATGGTCGGCGGCGAGACGAAGTTTGCCTGCGTGGACGGCCCCGATTTCGATGCTCATGAGGTCGATTTTGATCTTCTGCTCAAGCGCGGCGCTTTCTATCTGGACGAGGAAGCAGAAGAAAACCAGCATATCTGCAAAATGACCGGAGGTAAGCGCAATGGTTAATATGAGAAAAGATAAGAACCCCATGCCCGAGCAGGACCCGAAGATCCGCAACAAGAACTTCGACGAGGTCGCTCTGGGCTACACCGCCGAGATGGCCGTCGACGAGGCCAAGCGCTGCCTCAACTGCGCCGACCCCGCCTGCCGCACGGGCTGCCCCGTGCAGGTGCGCATCCCCGAGTTCATCGCCAAGGTCGCCGCAGGCGACTTCGACACCGCCTACGAGATCATTGCCTCCACCAACTCCCTGCCCGCCGTCTGCGGCCGTGTGTGCCCGCAGGAGAAGCAGTGCGAGGGCAAATGCGTCCGCGGCAAGAACGGCGAGGGCGTCGGCATCGGCCGTCTGGAGCGCTTTGTGGCGGATTACCATATGAGCAAGAAGGACCTGGCCGCACCCGCCATCCCCGAATCCAATGGCCACAAGGTAGCCATCATCGGCTCCGGCCCCTCCTCCCTGACCTGCGCGGGCGACTTGCGCAAGATGGGCTACGACGTCACTATCTACGAGGCCTTCCATAAGCCGGGCGGGGTTCTGGTCTACGGCATCCCTCAGTTCCGTCTGCCAAAGGAGATTGTCGCCAAGGAAATCGATAACCTCAAGGCCATGGGTGTGAAGATCGTCACCGACGCCGTCATCGGCAAGGCCATGACCGTGGATGAGCTGTTCGAGGATTTCGGCTACGAGGCCGTGTATATCGGCTCCGGCGCGGGCCTCCCGCAGTTTTTACATATCCCCGGCGAGAACCTGCTGGGCGTCTATTCCGCCAACGAGTTTCTCACCCGCGTCAACCTGATGAAGGCCTATCGCGAGGATTACGACACGCCCATCAAGCACCCCAGGCGCGTGGTCGTGGTCGGCGGCGGCAACGTTGCCATGGACGCTTCCCGTGTGGCCAAGCGCCTGGGCGCGGAGCACGTGTACATTGTCTACCGCCGCGGCATCGACGAGCTGCCCGCCCGGAAGGAAGAGGTCGATCACGCCATTCCCGAGGAGATCGAGTTCCAGCTGCTGAACAACCCCGTGCGCATTCTCGGTGACGAGAACGACCGCGTGATCGGCATGGAGGTTCAGAAGATGGCGCTGGGCGAACCGGACGAGAAGGGCCGCCGTAAGCCCGTGGCCGTGCCCGGCTCCAACTGGGTCATCGACTGCGACGCCGTTATTATTGCCATCGGCACCAGCCCCAACCCGCTGATCCGTTCCACCACCAAGGGGCTCGACGTGACGCCTAAGGGCGGCATTCAGGCGGATGAAAACGGTCAGACCAGCCGCGAAGGCGTGTTTGCCGGCGGCGACGCCGTTACCGGCGCGGCCACCGTTATTCTGGCCATGGGCGCCGGCAAGACAGGCGCCAAGAGCATTGACGAATACATCAAGGGAAAGAAATAAATATTCACTATTTTTGTTAATTCTTACAGCCGGAGGCAGAATTTTCTGCCTCCGGCTGCTTTTTTTCTGCTGTCTCAATATCTTCGCTTTGCATCGGCATAAATGCAATAATTCGCGAATACTATTCTTTATGTTTTAGTTATGTTAGTGATTTTTGACAAAGATACTAGCGCTTTAAATTGCAATTGTGACAATTTTACAAAAAAACTTGACAACATTTGTAAAAGATTGCTCCCCACTTGTGGAATTGCTACAAGATTAACGGTCTTCATTTGTCAGAAAAATGTCGATTACTTTCAGATTTTTAACTAATTTCAAAAAACAAAGTATTTTGCTTTAAATTTTGATTATTTTCTCATATTTTTTGTAATATTGTCCGCAAATTGATAATAAATGCCCCGCAGAATATAATCGTCCATGTGATTAAAGATCAAAGTTCGTTTTCCGTTTTTGCAACTTTTTCCTTTAATCACAATTGGCAAATGAGGAAAAAAATTAGGAGGAAACACGCATGAGCAACAACGCTTCTTTGGGCTCCAAGTATTCCTGGGGCGCGGCCTTCACAGTCGCATCCGTATGGTTTGGAACCCACGTCGGAGGCGGCTTCGCTTCCGGCAACCAGATCATCCAGTACTACTCGCAGTATGGCATCACCGCTGTCATCTATCCCCTGCTTGCCATGAGCCTTCTGGCCGTCGTGATGTACATCATCATGAAGTTTGCAAAGCTCAACGGCTACGACAACTACAAAGATACCTTCTCAGCGCTGTATCCCACGCCGAAAATGGAGTTCCTGTTTGAGATCTTTTACATCGTCATTCTGCTGGCGGCCATGGCTTCCGCCGTCGCCGGCGCCGGCAACGTGTTCGCAAACTTCCTGGGCATTGAATATGTCGGCACTGCGAAGGTTCTGTGCAACCTTCTGATCGTCGTTGTGCTGATTATTCTCTCCATCTTTGGCATCAAGCTCGTCATCGCGGCTTCCACCGTGCTGTCCGCAGCCATCCTCGTGGTCACTGCCATCATGGTCATTGTCGGCCTGTCCGCCGATTTCAGCTCCATCAGCGCTTCCTACCTGTCCCAGAACGCGCTCACCGCTGCCGCGTATACCAACGACCCGTTCTCCGCTGTCTTTCGCGGCGTCTTTATCTACGCGGCATTCCAGTGCGTTTCCGTGGCGCCCATGATCGCCGCGGCTACCGAACTCAGCCAGAAGGGCGTCAAGCGCGCGGCAATCCTCGGCGGTATCATGAACGGCGGCGCGCTGGCGCTGTGCGGCCTGATGCTTTGGAAATGGTATCCCCTGCTGGCCGCCCTGCAGTCTGCCGGTGTGGAAGGCTTCACCAAGTGCCTGAACATCCCCAACCAGACCGTTCTGACCCTGACCGGTATCAAGTGGGTACTGGTGGTCTTCAGCGTACTGCTGTTCTGCGCTTTTGTGTCCACCTGCGTCACGCTGCTGTACTCCATGGTTCAGCGCTTCCAGGGGCACTGCTTCCCCAAGGCCATCAAGAGCGAGAAGTTCCGTGGCATCATCGTGGCCGCTATCACCATCGCCGTCTGCTTCGCGATTTCTCTGCTGGGCCTGACCAGCATCGTCAAGTACGCTTACGGCTACTGCGGCTATTACTCTCTGGTCATCATTGTGCTGCCGGCGTTTATCTGGGGCATTCCTAAATGCAAGAAGCTGTCCGCGCAGTCTGCATCGGCCGGCAAGTAATATTGGCTTACAGGCACATATAGGCTCCGAAGTCTGTATACTGTTATGAAGGACTGGCGAGCTGCTTTCAGTAGCTCGCCGGTTTTTTCATGCCAAACGCAAAATAGCGCCTTTTTTGTTTGATTTTGTGTGTCAATAGATGTAAAGTATTACAAATACATCTTTTGGGAGCTGAATTGAATGAATCGCGATAAATTACAGGAATATCTGGACCAGAATCCCTTTGCCAAGCTGAGAGACGTTGTAGCCCAACTGCTGTATGATGAGATCATCAGTTTGGACATCATCCCGGGCACGAAGCTCAACATCAATCAGATCGCCGCAAATCTGGGAATCTCGCGCACCCCCGTGGCGGAGGCCGTGACCCAGCTCTATGAGCGCGGTTTTGTGGTCACCCGGCCGGACGCCAGCGGTTTCTTCGTCCTGAATCTCAGCATGGGAGACATGATCAACCTCTATCGCGTCCGCGCCGCCATCGAATGCGAAGCCGCCGCGCTCTGCACGGAGCGGGCCAGCAGCGTTGTCATCGCCCAGCTGGAGACGCTGGCCAACGAATTCCGGGACTGCGTCATCAAGAAAGACAACCGCGGCATGATTGAAACCGATATGCCCTTCCACCGTCTCATCGTCAATTCATCCGAGGACCCGTATGTCATTAAATGTTATAATCTGCTTCTGCCCAATCTCACGATGTATCAATCGTCCATGGTTGAATTTATCAGCAACAACAAGGACAATCCCTGGTCGTCCAGCGTGATCTACAACCACGCTGCCATCGTGTCCGCAATCAAGATGCACATCCCCGATCTTGCCAAGCAGGCCATGGCTGACCATGTCTCCGCCAGCCTGAACTACACCATGTTCAGCGGCGGGGCCAATTCGTTCCACATCTGAGGCTGGAGCAAGTTTTTCGAGGGGAATGCAGCAAATGAAAATTGCAATGATCGGCGCCGGCGCTGCCGGCAGCGTATTCGCATCGTATCTGAAAATGGGCGGGGCCGAGCTTTGGCTGGTTGACCGCTATCAGGCACACATGGACAAAGTCGCGGCGGACGGCATGACCTTCCGCACCCCAAGCTGCGAATTTCATCTGGGCGGTTTCCATACCGCGGCTTCGGCGGAGACCATCGGCAAAATGGATATTGTCATCCTCATGGTCAAGGCCACGCAGACGGACGCCGTCATGCCCTCCCTTCTGCCCGCCATCGGCGGCGATACCGTGGTGGTGTCCCTGCAGAACGGCCTGGGCAACGAGGACGTTCTGGCCCGGTACCTGCCCAAATCCCGCATCCTCTACGGCTTCGGCACCATCGGCACCGAGCTGCCGGAGCCCGCGGTCTGTGTAAGCAAGCCGGAATCCGGGATCATCATGCGCTTCGGTGCCGCGGAAAAGAGCAAACTGAGCGATGAGGCCGGCAAGTACCTGGAATTCACCTTCAACAACGGCGGCTGCTGCGCCAGCTTTGAGGAGGACGTCCGCCCCTATGTCTGGAAAAAAGCCATCTCCAACAGCGGCTACAACACCGTCTCCGCCGTCTCCAGGCTGAAGGTCGGTCCCCTGCTGGCCGATGAAAACGGCCGCGAGATCGTCCGCGAGGTCTGGAAAGAGGGCTGCGAGGTGGCAAAAGCCGCCGGCGTGCGCGACCTGTGGCCGGAAATGGAGGAGGAACTCCCCCGCCTGGCGGAGGGCTTCGCCACGTATTATCCCTCCATGGCGCAGGACGTACTTATCCACCAGCGGCCCACAGAGATCGCGCTGCTCAACGGCAAGATCGTGGAATACGGCCAAAAATACGGCGTTCCCACGCCGGCCAATTCCCTGCTCACCCGCCTGGTGTCCTGTATGCAGGCTAATTATGCCGAGACATACCGGGCAGTAAAATAAGTCCTGCATTTAAATTTTGCAAGAATGTCACATAAAATTAAAAGGAGTATCACGATGAAAATTGCTATGTATGGTTCCGGCGCTGCCGGCAGTGTTTTTGCTTCCTATCTCCGCAACGGCGGAGCGGATATCATCCTGATCGACCGCTATCAGGCCCACATGGAGAAGGTCGCCAAGGACGGCATGCATTTCATTATTCACCAGCAGGAGGGCGGCGAGTACAGGGATATCGTCAAGCAGCTGCCCGGCTTCCGCACCTACACCAGCGCTGCCGATGCCTTTGCCAAGGAGGGCAAGGTCGATATCATCATCTTCATGACCAAGGCCACGCAGCTGGTACAGGCCATTCAGGACGCACAGCCCGTCATCGGCCCCGACTCTGTCGGCGTCACGCTGATTAACGGTCTGGGCAACGACGACAATATGTTCAAGTTCTTTGCCAAGGATCACTGCCTCGTCGGTTCCGGCGTTCTGGGCACCGCGATGCCCGAGCCGGGCACCTGCGTATCCACCCCCGCCGGCGGCGTGCAGATGAACTTTGGCGGCGCCGTGCGGTCCGAAGCCACCGACAAGGCCTGCGAGCATCTGCTCAAGTGCTTCCGCGACGGCGGCTGCGACGCTTACTGGCGCAAGGACGACATCTATCATTACATCTGGAAAAAGGTCATCGTGAACTCCACCGTCAACACCGTCTGCGCCGTCCTTCGCCTGAAGATCGGCGAGGTCGAGGCCGATCCCTGGGGCCAGCAGCTGTTCCATCAGGTCATTCGGGAGGCCTGCGCCGTCGCCACCGCCAAGGGCACCCCGCTGGATGCCGACGACTTCATCGCCCACGACCACGCAGACATCGTCACCAACATCGGCGACTATTACCCCTCCATGTGCCAGGATATGCTGATGCATCAGCGCCAGACCGAGATCGACGTGCTCAACGGCAAGATCGCCGAGTACGGCAAGGAGCTGGGCATCGACACTCCCACCTGCGCCATCCTCACCCAGGTTGTCCACGCCATCCAGGACAACTATGACAAGCAGTACTTTCAGAAATAAGCTTTTTCAATAAAAGTGCCCGTCCGAGGCTGTCAAAAAAGCCTTTTTGACAGCCTCTAAACGCCGAATTTTTTGCGAAACCGTGTCTTTGCAAAAAACGTCGCTCCGCTCCCAAAACCCTTGCGCGGCAAGGGTTTTGCGGCTATTTATCCAAATTGAGGCGGGGCGCCGCCCCCCTCACGCTCCCCCCGCAAAGCACTGTGCTTTCCCTTCTTCGGGATTTCTTTGACAAGCCTCAAGTGCCCGTCCTTTCGGACGGGCACTTTTTCTGTTTGTCGGAGGACTAAAGCGGTTTTGCAAAAAATCGGCGCTATGCGAACAGATTCCACGGATAGACGTCCGGCGGGTACGCAGAAAATTCCATCGGCGCGCCGGTGACGGGGTGGCGAAAGGCCAGGCTGTGCGACCACAGGGCGATGGCGCAGTCGTCCGGCAGGGTGCTGTACTTGCGGTCGCCCACCAGCGGCAGGCCCCGGTGGGAAAACTGGCAGCGGATCTGGTGGGTGCGCCCGGTGCGGAGATGAATCTCCACAAGGCTCAGGCCCTCCGCCGTGCCCAGCGTCTCATAGTCCAGCACGGCCTCCTGCGCGTCCCTGGCGGGCTTTTGTACCACATAGGTCTTGCGCTCCTCTTTGGATCGGGCCAGCAGGTCGGTGAAGGTCCCCTGCCCCGCCGCCGGAACGCCATGGGCGACGGCAAGGTAGCTCTTGTCGAATTCCCGCGCCCTGATCTGGCGCGACAGCTCCGAGGCGGCCTCCGGCGTGCGGGCCAGCACCATCAGCCCGCTGACCACCCGGTCCAGCCGGTGGACGGTGCGCACGCAGGCTTTTTCGTCGCCCAGCGTTTCCCGCAGCAGCTCCGGCAGGCCGCCGGGCTCGTCCGTGGACAGTACGCCCGCGGGCTTGATGCAGACCAGAAAGGCCGGGTCGCTGCAACGGATGTCGATCATTGAATCATCAGGCTGATGATTTCCTGATCCGTCTGGCTCATGCCGTCCCGCGCCAGCTTACCCACGTTATCAATGGTATTTTCCACGCCGGTGGTGACGATGCCGTCCCCGCCGTAAAACTCGTTGCCGTGCAGATACATCTGCATCCCAAGCAGGCCCGCCTCCACGGCGGAGGCGATCTTGGCCGCGCAGCTGGCCTTGGCGCCGTCGCAGATCATGCCGGAGTTGATCGCCACGGCGTTGACCACGGTATGGGCGATCTCGTTGCTCTTGCCGCCGAACAGGTAGGTGATGCCCGCGCCGGCGCCGCAGCCCGCGCTGGTGGCGCCGCAATAGGCGGAGAGGCTGCCGATGCCGGATTTCAGGTGGATGGTGATCAGATTGGACACCACCAGCGCCCGATAGAGCAGTTCCTCGGACACGCCCAGCTCCCGGCCGTAAACGATTACGGGCACGGAGGCCGTGATGCCCTGATTGCCGCTGCCGGAATTGATGACCACCGGCAGCTCGCAGCCGTTCATACGGGCGTCGGAGCCCGCGGCGGCCATGGCCTTGGCCCGCACCCACACGCTGTTGCCGTAGGCCGCGATCAGGGTCCTCCCGATCTTCGCGCCGTAGCCGGTCTTCAGCCCCTCCTCGGCAATGGCCATATTGTACTCGATCTGCCGCCAGATGAGCTCGCGCACGTCGTCAATAACCACGCAGTCGGCAAATTCCACGATGCGCTCCACGGTCAGAATGCCCCGGTCGGTGGCATGGCCGCCCTCGGCCTGCGCGCAGTCCTTCTCCATCAGCGCCGTGCCGTCCTTTTTGATGGACACGATATTGGTGTGATTGCCCACGATGCGGCAGAAGGCGCTGTGCCCGCCGCCGAAAACGGTGATCCCGATATCGAAAATGTGACCGGAATCGGAGCGGCGCACCAAAAATTGCGCTTTCTCCAGATATTCCGCGATCTCTTGCACCTGCCGGGGCGTTACCCGGGAAATGACCTGCAATTCCGCCTCCGGGTCGCCGGCGACGATCCCGGCGGCGGTGGCGGCGGCCAGGCCCTTCAGGCCGTTGGTATTGGGCACGATGACGCTTTTGACGTTTTTGATGATATTGCCGCTGACGCAGATGTCCGTCTTTTCCGGCAGCGCGCCCAGCGTCTTTCTGGCCACCGCCGCGGCGTAGGCCACGGCGATGGGCTCCGTACAGCCCATGGCGGGCAGGAGCTCTTCTTTCAGGATGCTGACACAGTCGTTATACAGCGCGGTATCCATAGGCAGTCCTCCAAATTTCATTCATTTTCCCATTTTTTATTTTTTCAGCATATTCTCTATCGCGGTCATCACGCCCAGCTTGCCGTATTCGTAGGTCAGCCCGCCCTGCATAAAGGCGGTATACGGCGGGCAGAGCGGGCCGTCGGCGCTCAGCTCGATGGTGGCCCCGGTGGTGAAGGTGCCGCAGGCCATGATCTCGTCGTGGGGATAGCCGGGCATCGCGCCGGGCTCCGGCGTGGCGAAGGCTTCAATGGGTGAGCCGTGCTGCAGGCCCACGCAGAAATTGATGAGATTCTCCGCTGAATTCAGGTCCACGGTCTGCACGATGTCGGTGCGCTTTTCGTCGTAACGCGGGTCGATGCCCTCAAACCCGGCCAGCTCCAGCAGTCTGGCGGCGAATACCATGGACTTCAGCGCCGCGCGGGTCACCGACGGGGCCAAAAACAGTCCCTTATAAAAGGCCGTCAGCTGATTGAGGTTCGCGCCCAGCGACTTGCCCACCATGGGCGCGCACAGGCGCTCGGCCACGTCGTTGATCAGGTCGGCCCTGCCCGCGCAGTAAGCGCCGGTGACGGCCAGGCCGCCGCCGGGATTCTTCATCATAGACCCCACCGTGATATCCGCCCCCACATGGGTGGGCTCCCGATCCTCGGTAAACTCACCGTAGCAGTTGTCCACCATGACGATCACGGCGGGGTCCGCCGCCTTCACCGTTTCGATGGCGGCGGCGATTTTGCCGATGGACAGGCTCTTGCGCCGGGCATAGCCCCGGCTGCGCTGGATCTCCACCAGCTTCACGCCGCCCCGCCGAATGCGCTTTTCGATGGCGGCCAGATCAAAATCGCTGCCGATGAGGTCGATCTGCTCATACTTTACGCCGTTTGCGATTAAGGAATTGCGGCTGTCCCCCGCCGTGCCGATGACGCTGCGCAGCGTGTCATAGGGCTCGCCGGAGAGGCTGACCAGGGTGTCGCCGTGCTTCAGCAGCGCGCCTAGGGTCAGATACAGGGCATGGGTGCCGGACATCATCTGGGCGCGCACCAGCGCGTCCTCCGTGCCGAACAGGTCGGCGTAGATTCTTTCGAGCTTGTCCCGTCCCGGGTCGTCATAGCCGTAGCCGGTGATCTCCAGAAAATCCGCCGTGGATACGTTGTGGGTCTGGAACGCTTTGAGCACGCGGGCGCTCCAAAGCTGGCAGTTGGCGTCGATCTCGTCAAAACGCGCCGCGCAGTCACGCTCCGCCGCCGCGGACAGGTTCAGAATATTTTCACTGAAGTTCAAATCGCAGTTCATGTTTTGCTCCGTCATCTGATTATTTCCCGAAGCCCAGGAAGCATTCCTGGCTTTCGATCTCGGAATACAGCACCGCGTCGCGGGCCGCGACGTCGTATACGCTGATGATCCTGCTCATGCCGCTGCTGTCCCCGGTGAGGTCCGTATAGATATTGGGCAGCGAATCCAGCAGCGGCTCGTCGAAGTCCACGCCGTTGTCCCCGCGATAGATCGCGGCATACAGCGTCCCCGCCTCCACAAGGTCCTGGAAGAAGTGGCTGCCGTAGCTCAGCTCGGGCCGCAGGCCCTTTTCGTTATAGGCCACCTCGGAGATGGAGATAAAATTGGAGATCTCCATAAAGTTCACCGGCACGCCCAGCGACGGCGTGGTGGTGCCCCAGCGGCCGGGGCCGAACAGCGCGGCGTTTTTGCCGCGCAGCAGCGCGTTGAGCCTGCCCACGGAGCGCGCGGCCAGATATTTCTGCTGTTCCGGCAGCTCCAGGTATTCGCTGACCCGCACCTGCACGATATACTGCACCGGCATACACACGTTGCCGCCCATGAAATTGCCGTTGATATGGAACACATAGCGCCGGACCTCCGGACGCGAACCGGCGCCCACGGCGCCGATGCCCCGGGTCTGAAGCGGACGGCACTGCAGCAGGTTGACCTTGTAGCCGCCCTCGGTGAAGTCGCAGGCGTATTCGATGTCCACGGGGTAGTGATACTTCTCCTCCAGGGTACCCATTGCCGTGGTCATGGTAGCGGCAAAATCCGTGGTCTTCAGCAGCTTCAGGAAATTGATGATATCCGGCACGTCGTACCCGGTAATGCCGTCCTCCCGCAGACGGCTGGCGGTGGTCAGGTCTTTTTCCATGAACAGCGTCGTATCGGCCTTGAAATCCTTTTTGTCGATGAGGGTGGCGCCGATGGTGGTGAACTTGTTGGCCTCCAGGTCGATGACGTCCATCTTGTGCTGGGAATAGCGGTACTCGTCCCCATGGGCGACCTTCAGCGGCGCGGTGGGGTTGTCCAGGCTCAGAAGCCTCGCGTAATCGTCGGCCTCGCGGTCTACGGCCCGGGTGCCCAGTCCCAGCACCAGCCGCAGCATCCCCTTGTTTTCGCCGGTGGTGTTGGAGCAGACGTAGAGATTCTTGGAATGGCCCACGCCCGCCAGATGGGGATAATAGAAGCGGCCGTGGCGGTCGCCCGCCACGCGCATCACCAGCAGGGCCATCTGCTCGTCCCTCTGCAGCAGGTTGCGGTCGACGCGGTACATGATGGCCCCGGTGTTCAGCGTGCTGGCGTACACGGTGCGCACCGCGCGCTCGAACACCTGATAGCGCTCCTCCAGCGTGCCCTGATTGGGGCAGAAAACGCTGTCGTACTTTCCGGCGAAGGCGTTGCCGAAGCCGTCCTCCAGCAGGGAGCTGGAGCGCACGATGATTGGCGACTGGCCGAAATACTCCAGCATGGAAAGGAACTGCTCCCGGATGGCGTGACTGAAATAGCCGTTCATCAGCAGCTCCTGTCCCCGGGGGGCCAGGCGGATATAATCCGCCGGCTTGATCATTTCGGTGCGCAGATCCCAGATGCCGTTGTCCACGGCGTAGGTATAGAATACGTCCGCGCCCACGAAATAGGAATCGTGGGGCTCGATGCGGTCGCGGTACAGCTCCGGCAGCGTGTCGCGGATGATGTTGCGGGCCAGCAGCATACCGGCGGCCTTGCCGCCGATGCAGCCCGTGCCGATCTCCCGCCGCTTGATCTCAATGAGATCGGCGGTGGAGAAATATTTGCGGCACAGCTCCAGCCGGGTGGGCTCGATGCCCAGCAGGCATTCCAGAATGTTCTCCCGCAGGGGCACGCCGTCCTCGTCGGTGACGTCCTCGCTGCCCTCCACAAAATGGTCGAACATCTTGTCCCAGCAGTCCCGCTGTTCGCCGGTCTGGGTAAATTTATCGAAGATGGCGTACACATCCGCGCTGGAGGTCAGGGTGGTGCTTTCCTCGCCGCGGAGCTTCAGCGGAAAGTACATATCCCCGGTGTATCGCCCGCTGACCTGCACGGGCAAGATGTGCAGGCTGCCGTCCAGCGTGCGCATATTCATCAGCACGGGTACGGCGTGCCGGATGCGGGAGATGGTGTCATAGGTGTGCCGCTCGTACATCATAGGCATATAGGCGATGGCTTTCTGCCGGGCGATGAACGGCGTGGTCAGACACACGAAGTTGGCCACCATATTGTCGGAAAACCAGTATTTCTGCAGCTCGGAGATGCAGTCGAAGATGAAGAAAACGCCCTTCCCCTCCCCGCTGATAATGCGGTGGACCTGCACCGCAAAGGTCTCGAAGCCCACATAAGGATCCAGCACGTACTTTTTGACGTTGGCGCCGTATTTGACCAGGCCTTCGGCGTCGATGATCTCGTCATGGCTGCCGAAGCGGATATAGACGATGCGCTTCCCCGCCCGGGCAATGCTCATGACAAATTTGTTGGCCACAAAAATATAATCCGCGATGTCGTCGATCTGCCAGGCTACATTTTCGCCCTGTCTGAGCCCCTGTATCTTCTCATCCAGCCCCCCGATACCCGTGCTGACGATTCTGTTGTTATCCATCCGCGCGCCCCCGCTTCCATCAAAATGATATACAAATTATAACGCGGGTAAAAAAGGGACGCAATACAAATGTAAAAAGGAAGCCGCGATTTGCGGCTTCCTCAGAAATGTACTGCGGGATCAGACGATGCCCTGAGCCATCATGGCGTTGGCGACCTTCAGGAAGCCGGCCACGTTGGCGCCGACCATCATGTTGCCGGGCATGCCGCACTCGAGGGAGGCGTCATAGCAGGCCTTGAAGATTTCCTTCATGATGGTATGCAGCTTCTCATCGACTTCCTCGAAGCTCCAGCTCATGCGGATGGAGTTCTGGGACATCTCCAGGCCGGAGGTGGCCACGCCGCCGGCGTTGGAAGCCTTGCCGGGGGTATACAGCAGGCCGGCATCCAGAACGGCGGAGATGGCTTCCGGGGTCAGCGGCATATTGGCGCCCTCGAACACGGCCATGGCGCCGTTCCTGATAAGGGTCTTGGCGCCCTCCCCGTCCATCTCGTTCTGAGAGGCGCAGGGCATGGCGATGTTGCAGGGAATGGTCCAGATCTTTTTGCAGTCATCATGATACTCGGAACCGGGGACCTCATCCGCATAGACCTTGATGCGGGCGCGGCGAACCTGCTTGATGTCGAACAGGACCTTCAGGTTGACGCCGTTGGGATCGTAAATGTAGCCGGCGGAATCGCTCATGGCGATAACGGTGGCGCCCATGGAGGTGCACTTCTCAGCGCAGTACTGGGCGACGTTGCCGGAGCCGGAGACGATGACCTTCTTGCCCTTGAAGCTGTCATGGGCGATGTGCTCCAGCACCTCGGCGGAGAAATAGCAGATGCCGTAGCCGGTGGCCTGGGTGCGGGCCAGAGAGCCGCCGTAGGTCAGGCCCTTGCCGGTGAGAACGCCGCCGTCGAAACGGTCGACGATCTTCTTGTACTGGCCGAACAGATAGCCGATCTCGCGGGCGCCCACGCCGATGTCGCCGGCGGGGGTGTCGGTGAACTGGCCGATGTGGCGATAGAGCTCGGTCATAAAGCTCTGGCAGAAACGCATGACCTCGGCGTCGGACTTGCCCTTGGGGTCAAAGTCGGAGCCGCCCTTGCCGCCGCCCATGGGGAGGGTGGTCAGGGAATTCTTCAGGATCTGCTCAAAGCCCAGGAATTTAATTACGGAGAGGTTCACAGAGGGATGGAAGCGCAGGCCGCCCTTGTAGGGGCCGATAGCGGAGTTGAACTGCACGCGGTAGCCGCGGTTGACCTGGACCTTGCCGTTATCGTCCACCCAGGGAACACGGAACATCACCATGCGCTCGGGCTCGGTGAAGCGCTCAAGCAGGCCGTTGGCTTCCCACTCGGGATGCTTGTCGACGACAAGCTGCAGGCTCTCGAAAACTTCCTCGACAGCCTGCAAAAACTCAGGCTCGTTGGGGTTGCGGCGCTGTACACCCGCATAAACGCGCTGAAGATACTCATTGTTGATCATTGTTGTTCTCTCCTTATTTTTGTTTGTTGATCCGCATGTCTCTGCACATTTTACCAAAATCACTTTATCATTCTACTTGCGTTTTGTAAATAAACACTATATAATAGGGGCATAAGATTTTGTGGCAACTAAAACGGCTATAAGGATTTATCATTATATGGATGACAAAAAGCTATCTGCCTTTCTGGAAGCCGTGCATTCCGGCAGTCTGAGCCGGGCTGCGTCCGGGTTGGGTTATACCCAGTCGGGCCTGACCCAGATGATGAACAGTCTGGAGGATGAGCTGGACTGCGCCCTGCTGGTGCGCAGCTACAACGGCGTGCGCCTGACCCCCACCGGGGAGCAGCTGCTCCCCTTTATCGAGGATGCCGCCGCCTCGCTGAAGCGTCTGCGGGACGAGGCCCGCCAAAGCGCCGCCGGGCAGAGCAAGCCCATCCGCATCGGCGTGTTCCCCAGCCTGTCCAAAAGCTGGCTGCCCTACATCCTCAAGGAATTTCAGCGCCGCAGCCCGGGCACCACGGTGAAGATCGCCGTGGGCGGCTATGAGATCCCCGGCTGGCTGGATAACGACGCCGTGGATCTGGCGCTGATCGAGGAGAGCATGAAGGGCAACTATCGCTGGATCCCCCTGGGCGAGGACGTGTATTACGCCGTCGTTCCCAGGGACTGCGCGCTGGCCGCCCGCAGCGAGCTGACGCTGGACGATCTCTCCCCCTACCCTTTCATCCTCTCCGAGATCAGCGAGCTGAAGGCGCAGCTGCGCCCCCTCCTGATGAAGGGCCGTATGCACGAGGATATCCAGATCAACTCTGTGGACGACGCGGCGCTGCTGTCGCTGGTGGAGCAGGGTCTGGGCGTCACGGTGCTGCCGGAGCTGGCGCTGAAGGACTGCTCCGATCTGGTGACCGTGCTGCCGCTGGCCCCGCCCATGAAACGCACCGTGGGTATTGTCATGCCCCGCTCCACCCGCAGTCAGGTGGGCGAGTTTGTGGATTTCATCAGGGATCTGAAGCTCCCCTCGGGGAAACCCGACTAAAATGACTGCGCGGGCCGTTAAAACGGCCCGCGCAGTTTCCGGTTTTCCCGATTGCTCAGGCCCGCATGGCGTTGAGCGTCTTTTCAAACAGGGTGTTCAGATCCATCCCCAGCATTTCCGCGCCGCGGATGATGATATCCCGGGAGCAGCCGGCGGCGAACTTTTTGTCCTTGAACTTCTTGGATACGGACTTGACCTCCATGTCGGAGATGCCGGTGGGGCGCATCAGCGCGGCCGCGCCGATAAGACCGGTGAGCTCATCCGAGGCGAACAGCACTTTTTCCATGTATTTGGTGGGCTCCACATCGCAGCAGATGCCGTAGCCGTGGCTGACCACGGCGTGGATCACGTCCTCGTCCACGTCCAGCTCCCGCAGCAGCGTGTTGGCCTTGACGCAGTGCTCCTCCGGCCACTGCTCGAAGTCAATGTCGTGCAGCATACCCACCGTCCGCCAGAAGTCCGCGTTGTCCGGGTCGTATTCCCTGGCGAACTCGCCCATGACCTTGGACACGGTCTCGGCGTGCTGGATATGGAAGGGGTCCTTATTATACCGTTTTACAAGCTCCTCTGCCTGTTCGGGTGTGGGTATGTAGCTCATCTTGCGCCTCCGTCATTTTTTTCCTAAACTATAATACTGCAATTCGACAAAATCAAGATGCGCCCGAATGTTTCGGACGCATCCGGAGGTCACGGCGTCACCACGGTCCCCTGCTTGGCCGTGCCGTTGGGCACGGTGGTGCCGGTGCCGTTGGAGCTGATTCCGCCGCCTGTGGTCGCCGCCGGCTTTTCACTGACGGCGGCGGGCTGCTTGACGCCGCAGCCGCACAGCATGCTGAGCATCAGCGCCAGAATAAGGATTAATATCACGATTTTTTTCATGGTTTCCTCCAATTCGGAATAATTCCGCCTTTAGTATCTGCCTGTTTTCTAAAATTATGTTGAGTTTATTGAGAATTCTGGTAGAATAATGGCTATCAAACGCAAGCACCTGCGAACATTATTTAATAGGAGGCGCGAACCATGCCTGAGCTCAAAGGAACAAAAACGTATGACAATCTCTGCACCGCGCTGGCCGGCGAATCCCAGGCCCGCAACAAGTACAACTGGTATGCCAGCCAGGCCCGCAAGGACGGTCTCGAGCAGATCGCCGCAATTTTTGACGAGACCGCCGGCAACGAAAAGGAGCATGCCAAGCTGTGGTACAAGTATCTGCATAACGGTATGGGCAAGACCCCTGAGAACCTGAAGCTGGCCGCCGACGGCGAACATTACGAGTGGACCCAGATGTATGCCGGGTTTGCCGACGAGGCCGAGGCGGAGGGCTTCAACGAGATCGCCGCCAAATTCCGCATGGTGGCCGCCATCGAAAAGACCCACGAGGAGCGCTATCTCAAGCTGCTTCAGAATCTGGAGGAGGGCAAGGTCTTTACCAAGGACGGCGAGCAGGTGTGGATGTGCCGCAACTGCGGTCATCTCTACGTGGGCGCCAAGGCCCCCGAGGTCTGCCCTGTCTGCGACCATCCCCAGGCCTATTTTGAGGTCAAGAGCTACAACTACTGAGTCTGACAGAAAATGCCCTGTTCCAACGAACAGGGCATTTTCTTTTTCCTCCGGCTGTGGTAAAATAGCCGCTATGGATGAATTATGGAAAAACCAAATCGTCACCGCCGTCATGGACGGCTGGTCGGCAGACGGGGCCGGCGTATGCCATATCGGCGGCCGCGCCGTTTTCGTGCCCCGGGCCATCCCGGGCGAGCGGTGGGACGTGAAGATCCTCAAGGTCACCTCCGCCGCCGTCTACGGCCTGGGCGTGAAGCTTTACGACCCGGCGCCCGACCGGGCGGAGCCCGCGTGCCCGTATTTCGGCAGATGCGGCGGCTGCGACACCTGGCATCTCAGCTATGAAGCGGAGCTGCGCTTCAAGCTGGGCCGGGTCAACGACGCGCTGCGCCATGTGGGCGGGCAGATGTTTCACGTGGAACATATCCTTGGCTGTGAAAATCCGCTGAATTACCGCAATAAAGGCATTTATGCGGTCACAAACGTCAACAATCGCGCCGCCGCGGGCTTCTACCGGGAACGGAGCCACGACCTCATCCCGGTGGAGCGCTGCCTGATTCAAAACGAGCTGGCCGACCGCGCAGCCCGGGCGGTGACGGACTGGATGAACGCCCGCGGCGTGCCCGCCTACGACGAGGCCTCGGGTCGGGGCACGGTGCGGCATGTCTATACGCGGCGGGCCGTGAACACGGCGGACGCCGTGCTGTGCATCGTCACGGCGCGGGGCTTCGGCGAACAGACCACGGCGCTGACGGACGCGCTGCGCGCCGCCTGCCCGGAGCTTACCGGCATCGTGCTGTGCGTGAACAAGTCCAGGGGCAACGCCATTCTGGACGGAAAGTATTATACCCTGTGGGGCTGCGAGCTGCTGCGGGACACCCTGTGCGGCTTCTCCTTTGAGTTGTCGCCGCAGGCCTTCTATCAGATCAACCCGCCTCAGGCGGAGAAGCTGTACGGTCTGGCGGTAGATTATGCCGGGCTCACCGGCGGCGAGACCGTGCTGGATCTCTACTGCGGCGCGGGCACCATCAGTCTGTGTCTGTCGCGGAGGGCCGGAAAGGTCGTGGGCGCGGAGATCGTGCCGGAAGCGGTTGAAAACGCCGGAAAGAACGCGGCGCGCAACGGCGTGGCCAACGCGGAATTCCTCTGCGGCGACGCCGCGGAGGCGGCGGGCATCCTCGCCGCCCGGGGCCTGAAGCCCGACGCGGTGGTGGTGGATCCGCCCAGGAAGGGTATGGATGAGCCCGCCGTGGACGCCGTGTGCGGCATGGCGCCGGCCAGGGTGGTCTATGTCTCCTGCAACCCTGCAACGCTTTCCCGGGACATCGCCCGCTTCAACGCCCGGGGCTATGCTCTGGCGGACGCCGCCGCGGTGGATATGTTCCCCCGAACCTGCCACGTTGAGACGGTAGTATTGATGTCAAGGGTTGAAAATCAGCCGTAAAAAAGGGCTTGAAATAAGGGCATTTCAAGGTTTTTGCCATAAAAACCACCGCTCGGAAATTGCCTGATTCTTACTTCGAGGGAACATGTCAAAACGAGCTTAAAACCTTGTGACAGAGCGATTTAGATGTCAGTGCTTGGCGAGTAGTCAGTTTAGATGTCAGAGGTTCGCGTGTGGTCGATTTAGATGTTTTTTGAAAAACCCGGGCTTGTGTGGTCGGGTTGAATGTATCTGTTATTTATCCATGATTTTTGTTACGTTTCTATTGTTTATGTTCATGGATAGGAAATTATAATTTTTACAAAGGAAGGTATGTATGGAAAATAATATTAATGATTATTTAACCAATGGTGAGTTATTTAGTAAACTCAGTGATTTTACGCGAATTGTAGATCCTTTACAAAAAAGAGTTATTGAGTACGGAAACAAGGAGGTTCTAATTAACAACATCCACTGTTTTGATTTTTGGGGTAAAAACAAAGTGTGCGATAATTGCATCTCCATGAGGGCTTATAACGACAACACGACATATGTAAAAATTGAGTATAGAAAAGACAAAACATACATAGTGACTGCAGTCCCCTATATTTTAGATAACAGAAAGGTTGTAGTCGAGATTCTCAAAGATATTACAAACAGTTTATTTTTTGAATCGCTTGACGATAAGGGTAATGAATTGACAGGAATTCATGCGCTTATTGATAGTATGAACAAACTTGCTTTTAAAGATCAACTTACGGGGCTGTATAACCGACGATATATTATGGAAAAGCTACCTGTTGATCTTTTGAACGCTAAGCTTTTATCAAAAGAAATATCTATAATTATGGCTGACATTGATTATTTTAAAGCTGTTAACGATAATTACGGACATCCTGCCGGTGATCAGACTCTAAAAAATGTTGCCATAACAATATCCGGATGTCTTAAAAGAGAAATTGACTGGGTCGCAAGATATGGTGGAGAAGAGTTTCTGATTTGCATGCCTGGAGCCGATCTTGAGACTGCAAAGTCAATAGCCGAATGTATGCGAAAGTCAATTGAAAGATCTGTAATCGAATATAATGGCAAGCAATTTAACATAACTGCAAGCTTCGGTATTCATTACTTAAAATCACCAGAAAGTGAGAGCATTGACGAGTTGATAAAACATGCTGATGAAAAGCTGTATTTGGCTAAAAGTAACGGACGTAATAGAGTTGAATATTAAAAAATAAATGGGATTGTGTGGACTGCCGTAATCGTATTCATCGCCGGGAAATCATACAGGAAAATGAAAAGCATAAAGCAAGGCTCCCACACTGCCATCAAAGGCGGCGGGGAGCGGCATAATGACAAAAGCACCTCTGAACCAATCATGGCTCGGAGGTGTTTTTGCGTCTATGGTATTATTCTTCGATATCGATTGCAAGCCCGGATTTGAATTTCAGGTAGTGTCAAGATTAATGCGCAAATTAGTTTGCAGTCTCAGATGGAATAAAGTTAACCGGCAATGGAAGCGTCCTCAGCAGCCGCCTCCAGATGCTTCATGTTCATGTACTTTTTGTTGCCCCAC